>Ga0194130_10000011_pt1 | contig 390129 bp, 408 predicted proteins | sample TA2KigsurfametaG_FD_160084 | JGI IMG/M metagenome (GOLD analysis project Ga0194130, IMG submission 160084) | Freshwater microbial communities from Lake Tanganyika, Tanzania - TA2015050 Kigoma 12 surface | ecosystem: Environmental > Aquatic > Freshwater > Lake | place: Tanzania: Lake... | reverse complement strand
CGTTCGAGATCGACAACCCGTCCGCCTGGGAGCCGCCTAAGGCGTGGTTCGAGCATGCGATTCCGAACTACCGCGAGGTGATCGCCGCCGGCGAGGAGGTCAAGGCCTCCTAGCCGACCGCACGGGGCCCCGTCCGCCATCCGGCGGATGGGGCCCTTGGCATTTCACGGGCGCTTCAGTCCAACTCACGCAGGAACGAGACGGGCCGCTCGCCCATCAGGACGCGGGCGACGTCCTCGGCGGCGTCGTCGAATGAGCGCCGGTCGGACTCCGCCGAGTACCAGGCGGCGTGCGGCTGCAGGATCGTCCTCGGCCAGGCCCGCTCGGGCGCGTCGGGCGGTGCGGGCTCGACGGGCAGGGCGTCGAGGGCGGCGCCGGCGATCGTCCCCTCGACGAGGGCGGCGCCGAGGGCGTCGTGGTCGACGAGGGCGGCACGGGCCGTGTTGACGAGGTAGGCGTCGGGGCGCATCCGGGCGAGCGCGCCGGCGTCGATCATGCCGCGCGTGCGGTCGGTGACCGAGGCCATCAGGCAGACCACGTCGCTCGCCCCGAGCAGCTCGCCGAGCGGGACGAGCCGCCCGCCGGCGGCCGCCACCTCGTCGGGGGCGGCGTGCTCGGAGGCCACCAGCACGTCCATGCCGAGGGCGGCGCCGCGCGCGATCACGCCGCGGCCGATCGTGCCGAAGCCGATCACGCCCAGGACCGAGCCCCCGACCGGGCGCGGGGCCTGCGGGTATGGCCACCAGACGCCGTCCCGGACGAGCCCGTCGAGCATCACGATGCCGCGCAGGCAGGCGATGGCGAGGCCGATCGTGTGGTCGGCGACCTCCTCGTCGCAGAAGTGGGTGACACGGCAGCACCAGACGCCGCGTGCGGCGAGCCCCTCCGCATCGAGGTGGTCGTGACCGGTCGAGCAGGTCGCGACGACGCGCACGTTGGGCGCCCGCTCGAGCACCGTGGCGTCGATGCGCCCGCCGGGGTACGTGAGCACGCCCACCACGTCGTCGCCCGCGATCTGGCGGTCGAAGACGACCTCGGCCCCCGCGGGCCCGATGATCGCGTTCGCGCGGTCGAGCGGCCACGTGTCGTCGATGCAGACCACCCTCATGCCCCCACCTCCCGTATCTGCCCCTGCGGGCGCTCGCCGCGCAGGACGCGCGCGAGGTCGTCGATCTGCCGCCGGTACGGCGCGAGGTTCGCGGCCGGCGAGTACCAGGACGCGTGCGGCTGCAGGACCAGGTTCGGCCAGCGGAGCGCCGGCTCGTCGGGGCCGGGCGGCTCCGTCGGCAGCACGTCGATGGCGGCACCGGCGATCTCCCCCGCCGCGAGGGCGGCGCCGAGCGCCGCGTGGTCGACGAGCCCGGCACGCGCGCAGTTGACGAGGTAGGCGTCGGGACGCATGCGCCGCAGGGCGTCGGCGTCGATCAGGTGCCGCGTCGCGTCCACGAGGGGCGCGTGCAGCGTGACGACGTCGCTCGTGGCGAGGAGCGTCGGCAGGTCGACGGGCTCGACCCCCAGCGCGCGGACATCGGCGGGATCGACGACGGGGTCGCAGGCCACGACCGCCATGCCGTTGGCCAGCCCGAGGGCCGCGACGAGCCGGCCGATGTTGCCCAGCCCGACGACGCCGAGCACGCTGCCGCGGACGCGGCGCGGCTCCACCGGGTACGGCCACCAGCCGCCGTCGCGCACGTGCCGGTCGAGCCGGTAGACGCCGCGCAGGAGGCCGGTGGCGAGCGCGAGCGCGTGCTCGGCGACCTCCTCGTCGCAGTAGCCCGAGACGTGCAGGCAGACCACGCCGGCGTCCGACAGGGCGTCGACGTCGAGGTTGTCGTAGCCCGTCGAGCAGGTGCCGGTCAGGACGAGGTTGGGGCAGCGCTCGAGGACATCGGCCCGGATCTCCTGCTCGGGCGCGGCGAGCACGGCGACGACGTCGTCACCGGCGGCGACGTCGGTCTTCTCCACGCGGACGTCGAGGCCGGCCAGCGCCGCATCGACGCCGTCGAGCGGCCACAGCGGGTCGAGCAGGACGACGCGCCTCATGCGGCCTCCCCCGCGCCCAGCACGGCGTCGACGCGGTCGACGAGCGCGAGGTCCAGCACGGAGATCCCGGGCGGGCGGTGCGTGCGCACCGCGACCCGCACGCGGGCGTGGCGCTGTTCGAGGTCGGGATGGTGGTCGAGCTCCTCCGCCGCCCGCGCGATCGCCGCGGCGGCGGCGCAGGCGGCGTCCCACGAGCCGCAGTCGTGCTCGCGCACGAGGCGACCGTCGACCAGCGCCCAGCCCGGACGCGCACAGAGCGCCAGGGCGACGGCGCCGTAGGTCAGGGGGGTGCGGTCCATCCGGTCGAAGGGGCGGCGCGCCCCCACCGGGCGCGCCCCCGTGCGCGTAGACTAGGCCGCACACGCGGACTCCGGGAGGATCAGTGCCGAGCAAGTGGCTCGAGGTCGGCAGGTACGGGCAGAGCGTCTGGTACGACAACGTCGCACGTCCCGCGGTGCAGACGGGCCTCCTGGCCCGGATCATCGAGGAGGACGGCGTCACCGGCGGGACCTCGAACCCGTCCATCTTCGCCAAGAACGTCGAGGAGTCCGGCCTCTACGACGACGCGATCCGCGCCGTCCCCGCCGACGCCACCGCGGCCGAGGCCTTCCAGCCGCTCTGGATCGAGGACATCCAGGCCGCCTGCGACGTCCTGCGGGGCGTCTACGACCGCACCGGCGGCGCCGACGGCTACGTCTCGATCGAGGTCGAGGCCGACCTCGCCTTCGACGCGCCGGGCACCGTCCGCCGCGCCCACGAGCTGCACGCGGCCGTCGACCGACCCAACGTGATGATCAAGGTGCCGGGCACCCGGGAGGGCATCGACTCGTTCCGGCAGCTGACCCGGGACGGGCTCAGCATCAACGTGACGCTCCTCTTCGCGGTCGAGCGCTACCTCGAGATCGCCGAGGCCTACGCGGACGGCATCGCCGCGCGCCACGCGGCGGGCGAGCCCCTCGACGGGATCCGCTCCGTGGCCAGCTTCTTCGTCTCGCGCATCGACACCAAGGTCGACGCGCTCCTGCCCGAGGACTCGCCCCTGCGCGGCCGGGCCGCCGTGGCCAACGCCAAGATCGCCTACGCCGACGTCTACCGACGCGTCTTCGAGGGCGAGCGCTGGGCGCCCCTCGAGGCCGCCGGCGCGCACCGCCAGCGGCCGCTGTGGGCCTCCACCAGCACGAAGAACCCGTCCTACTCCCCCACGATCTACGTCGACGACCTGATCGGGCCCGACACCGTCAACACGGTGCCCGACGCCACGCTCGAGGCGTTCAGGATGCAGGGCAACCCGGGCGACCACATCGGGCAGGGCCTCGACGAGGCGCGCGCCGTGATGGCGGGTATCGCCGACGCCGGCATCGACTTCGCCGCCGTCACCGCCCAGCTCGAGGACGAGGGCGTGCGGCAGTTCGCCGACGCCTACGCCGGCATGCTCGAGGCGATCCAGAACCGCCGCGCGGCCGTCGCCGGCTAGGCCGACGGCGGGCCCGTGGCGGGGGTCGGCGCGCGCAAGAGGCGCCGGAGGAAGCCCGGCAGCCACCAGTTGGCCTCCCCGAGCAGCACCATCGTGCTCGGGACGAGCATCAGGCGCACGATCGTGGCGTCGACGAGGACGGCGGTCGCGAGGCCGATCCCGAACATCTTCACGATCACGCCGTCCTCGAGGACGAACGAGAGGAACACCGTGATCATGATCAGGGCCGCCGCCGTGATCACCCGCGCGGTGTGCGAGAGGCCGACCTCGACGCTGCGCAGCGCGCTCGCGCCGCGCAGGTGCGCCTCGCGGATGCGGCTGATCAGGAAGACCTCGTAGTCCATCGAGAGTCCGAACAGGATCGCGAACATCATCATCGGCGCGTAGGCCTCGATCATCACGGTCTCCTCGAGCCCGATCAGGCTCGCGCCCCAGCCCCACTGGAAGATCGCGACGATCGCCCCGTACGCCGCCCCGATCGAGAGCGCGTTCATGATGGCGGCCTTGAGCGGCACCAGCACCGACTTGAACTCGACGAGGAGCAGGATGAACGAGAGCAGGATCACGGCGGCGATGAAGATCGGGAGCCGCTGGGCGATCCGGTCGGAGAGGTTGAGGAGGCCCGCCGTCACGCCCGTCGCGTAGACCCGCACCTCGGGGCCCGTGACGCGCTGGACGTCGCGCGGCAGGCGCTCCACAAGCCGCTGGGTACGGTCGTCGGTCGGCGCCGACTTGGGCGTCACGCTGATCACCACCACGCGGTCCCTCTTGCTGATCGCGGGCGGCGCCACCACCTCGACGTCGGGGTCCTTGGCGATGGCCTCGACCACGCGCTTCGCCCCGCCCGCGTCCGCGTACGGGTGCAGCACGACCTCGATCGGCCCGTTGAAGCCCGGCCCGAACGCCTTCGCGAGCTGGTCGTAGGCGATGCGCGTCGTCGACCCGGGCGGGTCGGAGCCGGCGTCGACCTGGCCGAGGCGCATCTGCAGGAGCGGCACGGTCAGGACGCCGAGGATGGCGACCGCCAGGAGCAGGAACGGCACGGGGTGCGAGCCGACGAGCCGCGCCCAGCGGCCCCAGATGCCCCCACCGACATCGTCCTCGCCCGTGGTGGCGGGCGGCGCGTCGCGGTCGCGCTTGCGGATCACGCGCTGCCCCATCACCGCGAGCAGCGCGGGCTGCAGGGTGAGAGCGGAGAGGATCGCCGTCAGCACGGCCACGGACGCCGTCACCCCGAGCATCGTCACGAATGGGATCTGCGCGGTGGCGAGGCCGAGCAGCGCGATCGCCACCGTCAGGCCCGCGACGAGGACGGTGCGACCGGCGGTGCCCATCGCGTCGCGGATGCCCTGCAGGGGCTCGACCCCGCGCAGCAGGTTCTCGCGCTGGCGGTTGACCAGGAAGACGGCGTAGTCGATGCCGACGCCGAGGCCGATCATCGTGGCCAGGATCGGACCGATCGAGGAGATCTGCAGGTACGCGGACAGCAGCTTGATGGTGGCGACGCCGAGCAGGAGCCCCGCGATGGCGCTCAGGAGCGGCGAGACCATCGCGAGTGCCGTCCCGAAGGCCACCAGCAGGATGATCATCGCGGCCACGAGGCCGAGGGCGTCGGAGATGTCGGTGGTGGCGCTCTCCTCCTCAGCGGCCGGCGTGCCCGTGTAGGCGATGCGCAGGCCGTCGACGGCCCGCAGCGGCCGCATCGCCTCCTGCAGGTGGCGGTAGGTGGCGGGCCGCACCTCCTCGGCCCCGAGGTCGTAGGAGAGGCCAATGACCGCGGTCGAGGCGTCCTTGGAGATCAGGCCGCCGGGCTCGAGCGGGCTCTGCACGGACCCCATCCGGGGCAGCGTGCGCGCGTCCTTGACCGCCTTTTCGATGGCCCGCTGGACGCGCTTCTCCCGCAGCACGCCGGGCGCGCCGTAGACGACGACGGAGCCCGCCAGGCCCTTGCCCGTCGGGAACGCCCGGTTGGCGAGGTCGGCGCCGGTCTGCGCGCTCGTGCCGGGCACCGTCAGGTTGGCGTTCGTGCGGCCGCCGGCGAGGATCCCGGCCGCGCCGACGCCGGCGAGGAGCGCGATCCAGAGCACGATCACGATCCACCTGCGCCGCGCGCACCACCCGCCGATCCGACTGACCACCCGCGGCCTCCTCGGCGGCAGTCTACCGCCCGCGCCATGGCCGCACGGGGCGCGTAGACTGCCCGCACGATCCCGGGAGGAGACGACGTGGCCCTGTTCGAGGTGCGCAAGATCGCGGTCTACACGGAGGAGATCCACCACGACTTCGGGCCGCCGCCCGCTGAGCCCGTCCTGAAGGGCGCCGCGATGGCCGTCGTCACCAACCCGTACGTGGGCTCGTACGTCGAGGACCTGTCCCCCGCCTTCGACGAGCTGCAGGCGCTCGGCGAGCGGCTCGGCGGCATCCTCGTGGGCCACCTCGGCGGCGACGCGAGCCGCATCGAGGGCTACGGCAAGGGCGCGATCGTCGGCGGCCGCGGCGAGATCGAGCACGGCGCCATGTGGCACATCCCGGGCGGCGGCGGCATGCGCTCGGCGATCGGCGGCGGCACCTCGATCGTGCCCTCGACGAAGAAGGTGGGCGGCATCGGCGCCCGCATCGACATCCCCCTCACCCACATCGCCTGGTCGTACGTGGGCAGCCACTACGACGCGATCGAGGTCGGCGTCCCGGACGGCCCCCGCGACGACGAGATGGTGCTGATCCTCGCGATGGCGACCGCGGGCCGCGTGCACGCGCGCCTCGCCCGCGGCTTCTCCCTCGAGGACCGCGGCCAGCCGGGAGTGCCGGCGTGAGGATCGCCTTCGTCGGCATCGGCCGGATGGGCTGGCACCTCGCCGGCCACCTCGCGGCGGCCGGGCACGACCTCGCCGTCTACGACATCGACGCGGACCTCGCGGCCCGCTGGGCGGCCGAGCACGCGGGGCGCGCCGCCGACTCCGTGGCCGACGCCGTCGCGGACTGCGACGCAGTCTGCTCGTCGGTGCCGGCGGACCCGCAGCTGCGCGCCGTCTGGGACGCGGGCCGCGACGCCCTCGCCCCCGGCTCCGTCTGGATCGACCACTCCACCACCTCGGCCGAGATCGCCCGCACGCTGGCCGCGGAGGCCGCGGAGCGCGGCTGCGCCTTCGTCGACGCGCCCGTCTCCGGCGGCACCGTCGGAGCGGAGAACGGCAAGCTCGCCGTGATGGCCGGCGGCGACGCGGCCGCCTGGGCGACCGCCGAGCGGGTCGTGTCGGCCTACGCGGCCCGCGCGACCCTGATCGGGCCCGCCGGCGCCGGCCAGCTGACGAAGATGGCCAACCAGATCTGCGTCCTCGGCACGGGCCAGGCGCTCGCCGAGGGCCTCGCCTTCGCCGAGCGGGCCGGCCTCGACCCGCGCCGGGTGCTGGAGGTGATGCTGACCGGCTCGTCGACGTCGTGGATGATGGAGAACCGGGCTGCGCTGATGATCGAGGCCCGGTACGACTACGGCTTCTCGACGACCCTGATGCGCAAGGACGTCGGGCTGGTGCTCGAGGAGGCCGAGCGGATGGGCGCCGAGCTGCCCGTGACCGAGGTCGTGGCGCGCCTGCTCGACGAGAACGACGATCGCGGCCACGCGGACGACGACTGGTGCTCGCTGATGGAGCGGCAGCGGGCCGCCGGACAGCCGTAGGCGGCCCGGGGGCGCCTCGATGAGCTACCACCCCGCATCCGACGGCATCGACTACGCGGCCTTCGCGATCCCCTCGGGGACGCCGGACCGGCACCCCGCTCGGTGCTGGAGGCCGACCTGCGCTGCGCGATGCGCGACGGCACCGAGCTCGGCTGCGACGTGTACCGCCCGGCCGCCGGCGGTGCCTTCCCGACGGTGGTGATCCGCATGCCGTACGGCAAGCAGACGCCGGAGATGGGGATGCGCCAGGTCGGAGAGTGGCTCGCGCGCAAGGGCTATGCCTGCGTCGTGCAGGACGTGCGCGGCAAGTTCTCGTCGGCAGGGGGTCTTCGACCCCGGGATCCACGAGGTCGACGACGGCGGTCGACACCGATTTCGCGATCACCCTGTGCCACGTCCTCGCGGACGGCACCGTCAACACGATCCAGGACGGCATCATCCGCGCCCGCCACCGGGACGGCGCCGGCGATGCCCCCGACCTCGTGCCCGGCGCGGTCGAGTGCTACGCGATCGGGATGTCCGCCACCAGCTACCTCGTGCCGGCGGGCGACCGCCTCCGCATCGACGTCGCCTCGACCTGCTTCGACCGCTACGACCGCAACACCGATTCGGGCGAGCCGACGGGGCGCGGCACGCGGATCGTGGTCGCGGAGCAGGCCGTCCACCACGCTGCGGCCACGCCGTCGCACGTCGTGCTGCCGGTCATCCCCGCCGCATCCTGACCGGGGTCGCCTCCCGGACGGCCGGGCGTCAGGCCGTCAGGGGATTGCGGTGGCGGACGCCCGGGAAACGGGCGAAGTCGCCATCCGCGGAGTGCACCTCGCCTCCGTGCTCAACCGCCAGCGCGGCGAGATGCGCGTCCTGGACGAGATTGCCGCCGACGCCGATGGGGCCGAGCAGGCCGACCAGGATCTCCAGATGCCGGCCCGTCGGCTCGATCATCACGACGTTGCGGCGGCTCAGCCACGACGCGACATCGGCGTGCGCCTCCGCGATCGCGAGCGGCTGCTCCATGATCCGCGGGCTGGTCACGATACGGAGGTAGCCGAGCGCGACGCTCCACGCCAAGCCGACGCGGTCGCGCCCGTTGAGGCAGTCCGACCACCACGCGCGCGCGTCTGCATGGCGCACCGCACGCGCATCGGCCGCGTAGAGCAGGAGGTTGAGATCGGGCACGATCACTTCCCGACCTCCATCTTGCGGACGACCTCCTCATCCTCCATCTGCCCGACGAGCTGCAGCGCCTTCGTCAGGTCGATGCCCGGCCGGATGCCGAGGTCGTGGACGGGGGGTTCGTACCGGTCCTGCTCGACCTCCCGCAGCAGTCCATCCCTGAGCGCCTGGTTGACCACGGCCCGGAATGTACGCCCGGACGCGCGCGCCTCGGCGTGGAGCAGTGCCGCGAGGTCGTCATCGATTGTGAGCGTGGTGCGCACGCTGCGCATCATACTGTGTACACAACACGCATCTTGATGCCTGACACGCGCCGAGACGCCCTACGCCGCGCACCACCCCCCGTCCGCAGTCAGGAGCGCCCCGTTGACGTCCGAGGCCTCGTCGCAGGCCCGCCACGAGATTGCCGCAGCGATCTCGTCGGGCTGCGCGGCCCTCGGCGGCATCGGCGCGAGCGCGATCTTGGCGCGCTCCATCGCCCACGGCACTGCGGGCGTCGACGTCGTGCCGATGTTCGTCTCGACGTTCCCCGGCAGGACGGCGTTCGAGCGGATCCCGTCAGGCCCGTAGTAGAAGGCGACGCTGCGCACGAGTCCGACGAGGGCGTGCTTCGAGGTGGCGTAGGCCGTCCCGGCGGCTCCGGGGTGCAGCGACGCCTCGGATGCGACGGTTACGATCGCGCCGCCGTGGTTCGCCTGCATGACGGGCAGGACGGCGCGCGACAGGCGCATCGCGCCCGTCAGGTTGACGTCCATGACGTGGTCCCAGGTGGCGTCGTCGAGGTCGCCGAGCGGGATGAAGTGGTCCATGATCCCCGCCACGTTCGCGAGCACGTCGACGCGTGGGCCCGCCTGCTCGACGAGCCGGTCGATCGCAGCCTGATCGGTGATGTCCGCGAGGTGCAGGTCCGCGGCCTGGCCGGCGTCCTCAAGGGCGCGCCGCGTGCCCTCGAGCCCGGCCTCATCGATGTCGCAGCCGACGACGTCGGCGCCCTCCCGGGCGAGGCGGATGGCGGTCGCGCGGCCGATGCCGCTGCCGGCGCCGGTGACGAGGGCGGTACGCCCCCGGTGGCGGGTCGGGTCCATGGTGCGGGCCTTTCGTCGGGTCCGCCCCGACGCTAGCCCGCGCCCGGCGACCTGCGCTGGGGGAACCCTGTGGAGCCGCTGCGGCCCGCCCGCGCGAAAGGACCCGCAAACGCGAGACGGGGGTGCGGCCCGCCTGCCGGCGCGCCGCACCCCCGTCCGCAGGGCGGGTGGCGCGGGCAGGGCCCGCGCCACCCCGGATGACCTAGTGCCCGCCGGGCGAGGAGCCGACCTTCGACTCGTGCTCGCCGATCGGCTGGACGTCCGGCTCGAGCCCCCACAGCGCCGAGTCGAGGCCGTGCGCCTGGACGTCGTCGTCGTGGCGCAGTCCGCCGAAGAGCTTGAAGATCAGGGTCAGGACCAGCGCGGTGCCGATGCCGGCGCCGAGGATGACCACGATCCCGATCAGCTGCATGACGAGGCTGATCTCGGAGTGCTGGAAGTCCCACGGGGCGTCGTAGCCCGCGTAGCCGCCCTTCGGCGTGCCGCCCGCGATCAGGGCGACCATGATCATGCCGTACGTGCCGCAGCCGACGAACAGCGGGATCAGCTTGTGCTCGTCGACGCGGCGCTTCTTCATGAACTCGTAGATGAGGAAGGCCACGATCGGCGCACCCGCCGCGACGAGGAACATCTGCCATGGCTTGTAGACGTCCATCGCGATGGCCCCGGCGACGTAGCCGCCGAAGGCGCCGAGCGCGATGTAGCTGTACTGCTTCGTCGCGTAGGCGATCACCGCGCCGGCGAGCGTGCCGCCGGCCCAGGCCATGCCGTAGTTGTTGAACGCGATGCCGACGCTGGTGTCGGCCATCGTGACGCTGACCGCGAGGGCCTCGGGGTCGAAGAAGAACAGACAGGACAGGATCACCATCGGCAGGCCCGCGAAGACGGTGGCGACGCCCGCCATCACGAGGCCGTTGTTCGTGGTGCGGTACCCAGCCACCTTCGGATGCGACTCGTACATACCGGGCCGGCGCCCGTACGCCCAGACGAACACGAGCGCCATGCCGCCGGTGAACATGTAGACGAAGCCCACGCCGAAGAAATCGTGGAAGCCCTCGTTGGTCAGCCAGCCGACGGAGCCCCAGGTGGCGTAGCTGAGCGCCGACGACACGATCGTGGCCACGGCGCAGGTGACGTAGAACGCGGACGCCTTCATCCGCTCCGACACCGCGAAGTGCAGGAGCACGTTGATCAGGCCGGCGAAGCAGGCCAGGAAGAAGATGAAGATCTGGAAGTTGTTGAGCCCGGGCCAGACGGCCGGGTCGACGTTCTGCGCCAGCTCGTTGGAGAGGCTGCCGCCCGCCCAGAACAGCTTGGCCGTCTCGACCATCGACTCCCACGCGCTCCCGTAGAACGGGCGGTTGTACTGCGCCGCCCACAGCGAGAAGCCGATCAGGAAGTACACCGAGAAGCCGATGAAGAAGCCGACGAGCTTCTCCGCCGTCGCGTTGGCGATGCTCCGGCGGCGCAGGCCGCCGGCGTCGATCAGGAGCAGGCCGACAAGGACCATGATGGCCCCGACCGTGCCCGACGCGTACACGACGTTCTGCACGAGCTGGTTCGTGGTGACCTGCTCTGGGAACTGTGCTGTCTGCGCAAGCAGCAAGGACATCCGATCTCCTCCCGTTGGGGCCCCGGCGAACCGGGGCCGACCTTCCTCTCCTCACCGCGGGAACCGCGGTGTCGGCAAATACCCTAGCAGCCGCAGCAGAGGAGAGGTTTTCCGGAAGCAGTATCGGGATATGCACGTCGACGTGCGGATCCGCCTCGTGCACGATCCGGTCGACGTCGGCCTGGCTCGTGATGTCGGCGCGGTGCAGGACGGCGGCCTCACCGGCCTCCTCGAGAGCCGCCTGCGTGCCGGCGAGGCCCTCCTCGTCGCTGTCGCAGCCGATCACCTCCGCGCCCTCGCGGGCGAGTCGGATGGCAGTGGCGCGGCCGATGCCGCTGCCGGCGCCCGTGACGAGCGCCACGCGCCCCTGATGCCGTGTCGAGTCCATGTGCGGGCCTTTCGTCGGGTCCGAGCCGACGCTAGCCCGCCGCGGGACGTCGCGGCCGCGGGCCGCCACGGGCCCGCTGCCGGTCGAGCCGCACCCCCGGACGCGGGCGCCGGGGGAGCCTGAAGCGCGCCTCAGGCCGTGCGCTGCTCGATGTGCGCCGCGAATCGATCGAGGATCGCCTGCCAGCCCGCGCGCTGCAACTCGACCGGGTTCTCGGTCTCCGGATCGAAGGTGACGGTGACCACCGTGACCCCATCGCGCTCCGCGAAGACGACCTCCGCCTGACGCTCCCCGAACGCGTACTCGATCCGCTCGTGCTCGACGATCCGGACGTACGTCCCCGCGAAGTCGAACCCCGCACTCCCGTCACGCGCCTCCATGCGCGAGCGGAACTCGCCGCCCTCGCGCAGATCGACGTGGGCCTCCGTCGTGTGCCAGTCGTCGCTCGCGGCGTTCCACTCGACGATGTCGGCCGGCGTCGTATAGGCCCGCCAAACATCGGCGACGGGCGCGTTGACGGAGGACCCAACGCTGATCCTCATGGCCGGCAGTGTAGGCGGGCACGCGAGCCGTCCGACAGCGTGGCCCAAGCGCCCGGCGGGCTCGGGCCACCCCCAGTTGCGTGCGGGAACACCGCCCACGCCTACCGCATTCGTTACGTTTGTCGGGCGCGACGCGTCCCGCTGCTGATCCTTCTGCTGCTCGCGCCCGTCCCGGCAACGGCGACCGCGGCGACGCACTCGAAGGCGCCGAGCATCCTGTACTCGCTCGATGCCAAGGGCGCGAGGATCGCGAAATCGGGCGGCACGCTGTGGCTGTCGTTGCCGGCGAATGCGCCCGTGACGTGGTTCACGGATCGTCCCTACCGCAACGCGGGATCCGTACGGCTGGTGGACCTGTACGGCATTTGGGACGCGAGCGGGTTCAGTGACGATCCGCCCAATGCAGCGCTTCTGACCACGCACAAGGGCGTCGAGCACACCCACGTCGTCGAGTTGACGACGCCGCGGTCGGCGAAGGGCCGCGTGTCGTTCGCCATCCGCGCCGTCCCGAACGCGGTGGAAGCCGGCCACGTGCACGCGCACGACCTCGCCGCCGGTCGCTTCGGCCGCGCACGGCTCTTCATCGACGACGCCGCTCTCGCGCCCTGCGGGTCGACGCTGCGCTACGTGAAGCCGGAGCCGAGCGCGACGACGACGGCCGTACCGCCCTTCGTCGTGCAGTGCCTGCTCGGCCCCGGTGCGTCCGTCGCCGGCTACCCGAGCGCCGGGTACATGGCGTCCCTGTTCGCGTGCCGGGCAGCCGGGGGAGGCACGCGGAATGCGCCCCTCCAGACCAACGGCACGACGTTGTCCATCTACGGCTGCGGCACCCAGACGAACCCTGAGCTCGACATGGACGTCTGGCTCCGCACGACCTGGAACGACGGCCCCTGCACGACGACGACGGCCAGCCAGGTCACCGTCAGGAACGCGGACGCCACCGCGACGCTGCGGATCAGCCTGCTCATCGACTACCCGATCTGCCTCTAGATCCCCTTTACGGCGGCGACACAGGAGGGCTCGTCGCTCCCGGCCCTTCCCGGAGGGAGGGCCGGACTGCGATCCGTCGGGGCGCGTGCGGGCGGGCTACCGCAGAACGACAAAGGCCGACCCCACGGCCGGCCCTTCGGAGTAGCGGGGGCAGGATTCGAACCTGCGACCTTCGGGTTATGAGCCCGACGAGCTACCAGACTGCTCCACCCCGCGTCGCGAGGCGTAGTCTAGCGCAAGGTCGGCGATCGGTGCAGGGGGACCGGCAACCCGCCGCGTACCCTTCCCGCATGCGCGCGGCGGTCATCGACATGGGCACGAACTCGACGCGCCTCCTCCTGGCCGATGTCGCCGACGGCCAGCTGACGGAGGTCGAGCGTCACCTCACGATCACGCGCCTCGGCGCCCACGTCGACCGCGACGCCCGCCTCTCCGAGCAGGCGATGGGCCGTACGCGCCGCGTGGTCGGCGAGTACGTGGAGCGCGCCCGGCAGATGGGCGCGGACGTGATCTTCGCCTCGGCGACCAGCGCGGTCCGCGACAGCAGAAACGGCGAGACCTTCATGTCGTCTCTGGCCCGCGAGTTCGGGATCGCGGCGCGCACCCTGACGGGCGAGGAGGAGGCCCGCGCCACCTTCCGCGGGGTGGCCTCCACGATGGACGCCGAGGGCCCGATGGCCGTCGTCGACGTCGGCGGCGGCTCGACCGAGATCGTGGTCGGCGCGGGCACCCACGTGCACGGCGCCGTCAGCCTGCAGGCCGGCTGCGTCCGCATCACGGAGCGCTGGCTCGCCGAGGACGCCGTCTCCCCCGACCAGCTCACGCTGGCCCGCGAGGAGGTCGACGGCCTGCTCGACCGCCACCTCCCCCCCGACCTCGTCGCCCACGCCGAGGGGCTCGAAGCGATCGCCGTGGCCGGCACCGCGACCACCCTGGCCGCGCTCGAGCTCGGGCTGCCCGGCTACGACGCCGAGCGCATCCACGGCACGCGGGTCAGCCGCGACGCGATCGCCGTCTGGATCGCGAAGCTCGCGCCGCTCACCGCCGAGGCCCGCCGCCAGCGACACCCCGCGATCGAGCCGGGCCGGGCCGGGCTGATCGTCGGCGGCTCGATCGTCCTGCTCGCGGCCCTCGACGCACTCGACGCGCCGGGCTTCGTGGCCTCCGAGCGCGACATCCTGCACGGCCTCGCACTCGGGATGGGCGCCTAGGCCGATGCCTCGGCGTCGAACACGCGACGGATCTCGAGCAGGTGGTCGTTGACGATCGACAGCTCGGTGACCTCGGCAAGCAACTCGGGCGAGCGGACGATCGCCTCCCCCACGCGAGCGTGAAGCTCCTCCGGCAGAGAGCCGGCGCAGTAGGCGGGGATGAGGTCGCGGATCTCGTCGAACACGGCCGGGCGGGGTCAGGGAGGACAGTCTTTACATCGCACGAACGCTGTCGCCAGCCCACAGTCCTCTATCCTCGGCGGTGCCCGGATGGCGGAATTGGTCAGACGCGGCCGGCTTAAACCCGGCTGCCGCAAGGCGTGCGGGTTCGAGTCCCGCTCCGGGCATCGGCCACCGCGCGGCTACGCGGCGCGCGCGCCCTGCAGGAAGTCGCGCACCGCGCCGACGTCGCGGACGACCTCGACGGGCGGCAGCGCGCCGCGCAGGTAGCCGCCGTAGCCCTTCTCGACGAGGCGGGCGTCAAGCACCGCGACGACGCCGCGGTCGGTCTCGGAGCGCAGCAGGCGCCCGAAGCCCTGCTTGAGGAGCAGCGAGGCGTGCGGCAGCTGCACGTCCTTGAAGCCGCTGCCCCCGTCGCGCTCGGCGCGCTCCGAGCGGGCAGCGACGAGCGGGTCGTCCGGCACGGCGAAGGGCAGGCTCTCGAGGATCACGAGCTCGAGCGAGCGGCCGGGGATATCGACGCCCTGCCAGAACGTCATCGAGGCGAACAGCACCGATCGCTCGTCCGCGCGGAAGCGCTCGAGCAGAACGTCACGGGCCGCCTCGCCCTGGCAGAGCACGGGCACGCCGAGCCGCTCGGCGAGCAGCTCGTGGACGCGCCGCAGCCGCATCAGCGACGGGAACAGCACGAGCGCGCGCCCGTCGGAGGCCGCGATCAGCTCGCCGATCCGGTCGGCGACGAGCCGCGGGTCGGCGCGGCCGCCGCCGACGATGTCGTCCGGCACGTAGAGACGCGCGTTGGCCTCGACGTCGAACGGCGACGGCTCGATGTGCGTGGCGGCGTCTTCGAGGCCGAGGCGGCGGCAGGTGGCGCCGAGCCCGTCGGCGTCGGCGAGGGTGGCGCTGACGAGGACGGCGGCGTGCAGCCGGTCCCAGAGGTGCTCGCGCAGCATCGCCCCGACCGCAGTCGGGGCGGCGCGCAGCTCGACGCCGCCGCGCTCGTCGCGCTCGGACCAGACCACCGTCTCGTCGTGGTCGGGCGCGAGGATCGCCTCCAGGGCCAGCGCGAGGCGCTCGGCCTGCCGCGCCATGGCCTCCGTCTCGTCGGAGAGCTCGCGGATCCGCTCGGCGATCCGCCCGAGGGCGTCCCGCATCGCGTCGGCGGCGTCGCGGGGCACCAGGCGCAGCGCGGGCTCGTCGAGGCGGACGCGCCGCCCCTCCGGCAGCGCCCCGAACAGCCGCTCCCCGTGCACCTGCAGCAGTGCGAGTTCGGCGGACGGGGCCAGCTTGACCGCGGCCGCGCAGGCGTCCTCGACGTCGCGGGCGAAGCGCGCCAACTGCGGGCCCGAGACGCGGGCGCCGAGCGCCTCCACCGCGGCCGCCTCGAAGGCGTGCGCCTCGTCCACGATCAGGACGTCGTGCTCGGGCAGGATCACCGGCTCGCCGCCGCGCTGGGCGCGCAGCGCGAGGTCGGCGAGGTAGAGCGCGTGGTTGACGAGGACGACCTGGCAGCCGGCGGCCCGCTCGCGCGCCGCCTCCGCGTAGCAGCCGTCGCGCTCGGGGCAGCGGGCGCCGCGGCAGCGGTCGGGACCCACGGCGAGCTCGCGCCAGACGGCCTCGTGCGGCACGAACGGCAGCTCGTCGCGATCGCCGTCGCGGGTGCGCACGAGCCACTCCGCGATCCGCGCGAGCTCGGGCTGTCCAGCCTCCGGTACACGCTGGTCGGCGAAGGCCCTCTGGACGCGGCAGACGTAGTTGGCGCGGCCCTTGACCACGGCGGCCGAAAGGGGCTCGCCGGTGGCGATCCGGGCGAGCGGCAGGTCCTCCCGCAGGAGCTGCCCCTGCAGGGCCTTCGTGGCGGTGGTCACCACCACCCGCTGCCCGCAGCCCGCGGCGGGCACGAGGTAGGCGAGGCCCTTGCCGATCCCCGTCGCGGCCTCCGCGACGAGGGCGCCGCCGCGCTCGAGCCGCTCGCCGATCAGCTCCGCGAGGCGCTCCTGCCCCGCCCGCGGCCGGAACCCCGGGAGCGCGGTCCGCAGGGGCGACGAGCCGCCCAGCTCTCGGGTGTAGCGGGAGGCCATCGGAGGACCCAGCCTACCGGGGCCCCCGGTGGGCGACGGGCCGCGCCGCTAGGGTCCGGCGCATGGGCTGGACCCCGATCGCGCTGGCGCTCGTGCGGGGCCCCGCGGGCTGCGTCTGGATCGAGCGCGGCCGGCCGCCGTCGGTCGGCCGCTGGGCGCTGCCGGGCGGGCGCATCGAGGCCGGCGAGGGCCCCGTCGAGGCCGCGCGGCGCGAGCTCGCCGAGGAGACGGGGCTCGTCGCCCGGGACGGCCTGCTCCTCGCGGTGCTCGAGGAGTCCTTCGAGGACCAGGCGGGCGCCTGGCTCTACGACGTCACCGTGCAGGTGGCGCTCTTCGCCGACCCCGGCGGGGAGCCGATCGCCGGCGACGGCGTAACGGCCGCGCGCCGCTGCGCCGCGCCGCCCGCCCCCGTGCTCGAGCCCGACGCCCGGCTCGCCCGCCTTGAGCCCGCGGACGCCCCCCACGCCATCACGGCGCGGATCCGCGTCGAGGGCGACGACCTGCGCGTCCTGGCCTGGGACGGCCCGCCCGGGCCCGTCGGCTAGCGTACCCCGGTCCCGCCGTCGAAAGGCCGCCCCTGCGCCCCACCCTGCGCCGCACGCTGATCCTGTACGCCGTCCTCGCCCTCGGCGCGGTCGGGGGCGCCGCCGCGACCGCCGCGCTCGTGCGCGCCGGCACGCCCGTGCGCGAGATCCTGGCCCAGACGATGAACCCGCAGGGCGCCGACGGCCGCACGCTCTACCTGCAGCGCGTCACGATCCCCGCGGACACGCCGCTCGCCGCCCACTTCCACCAGGGCACGCAGATCGCGGCGATCACGAGCGGGCGGCTGCGCTACTACGTCATCAAGGGCAAGCCAGTCCGGGTCGTGCGCCCCGACGCCACGGGTGGCGCGCCCGCGTTCGTGCGCGCGTTCAAGCCGGGCGAGACCTACGTGGTCAAGACGGGCCAGTCCGTGATCGAGCCGGCCGGCAGCGTCCACGAGGTGCACGCGATGCCGGGCGAGGACGTCGTCACCTACGTCGCCTCGCTCTTCACCAACGGGGCGCCCCTCTCGGACCCGCACACGGGCGACCACGAGTAGCGATGGACGACGAGCGCCCCCGCTTCTGCCCGTTCTGCGGCGAGCCCGTCGGCCCGTTCTTCGGGCACCAGGGCGCCGACGACACGACATGGTGCGACCGCTGCCAGGGCTGGTTCCGGGCGGAGCGCGCCGACGACCCCGAGCCGACGCCCCCGCCGGGCGATCGGCCAGAATAGGAATGCCGCGCCCCGCGGGGGCGTTCGACTGATGGCAGACGACGAAACGGACGACCGATATGGCTGACGACGACATCCACGAGATCGCGATCATCGGCGGTGGGCCCTCGGGCTACACCGCGGCGCTCTACGCCTCCCGCGCCGACCTCAGCCCGATCGTGATCGAGGGCTATGCGGCCGGCGGCCAGCTGATGATCACGTCCGAGGTCGACAACTTCCCCGGCTTCCCCGAGGGCATCGTCGGGCCCGAGCTGATGCAGCACATGCGCGCCCAGGCCGAGCGCTTCGGCGCGCAGTACCGCACCGAGGACGTCACCGCGGTGCGCTTCTCCGACGACCCGCTGGCGTCGCCCCACGAGCTCGACACGATCGGCGGCACGATCCGCGCCCACGCCGTCGTCGTCGCCACCGGCGCGACGGCCCGCCAGCTCGGCCTCGAGTCCGAGGCGCGCCTGCAGGGCCGCGGCGTGTCGTACTGCGCGGTCTGCGACGGTGCCTTCTTCCGCGACCACGAGATCGTCGTGGTCGGCGGCGGCGACTCCGCCATGGAGGAGGCCACGTTCCTGACGAAGTTCGCGTCGAAGGTCACCATCGTCCACCGCCGCGAGGAGTTGCGCGCCTCGAAGGTGATGGTCGAGCGCGCCCGCCAGAACCCGAAAATCGCCTGGGAGCTCGGCTACGTCGTCGACGAGGTCCTCGGCGACGACGCGGTCACCGGCATCCGCATCCGCGAGACCGACGGCGACGCCACGAAGGAGATCCCCTGCACGGGCTTCTTCGTCGCGATCGGCCACGACCCGACCACGGGGCTCTTCCAGGGCCTCCTCGACATGGACGAGAACGGCTACCTCCTGCAGCAGCCGGGCTCGACGGCCACGGCGGTGCCCGGCGTCTTCGCCGCGGGCGACGTCGCCGACCACGTCTACCGCCAGGCCGTCACGGCCGCCGGCGACGGCTGCCGCGCCGCGCTCGACGCGGAGCGCTGGCTGACCGCCGCGCGCGAGGCCGCCGCGACGACCGCCTGACGGTGCCGTACTTCATCTGCCCCAACTGCCAGCGGCGGTCCTTCGACGAGGACGGCCGCGAGGGCCTCTCCCACCAGGCCCTGGGCTGCCACGACTGCGGCTTCGGGTTCGTCTTCCAGCTGCTCGAGGACTACTTCCCCGGCGCGGGCGCGGCCTTCACCGTCTGCGACGCCCAGGCCCGCGTCCTCGCCGCGGGCCACGGCGTCTTCGAGATGACGGGACGCCGCGAGGACGGCCTGATCGGGCTGGACGTGCGCGAGGCGCTCGGGCTCGAGTTCGCCGAGGGAGCCGACCCCATCGGCACCGTCCTCGATTGGGGTGTGCGCCGGCTGGAGGTGTCGGCCACCCTCCACCACGCCGTCGGCCTCGAGAAGCCGGTGGTCTGCGACCTGTTCCCGGCCTACGACGACGACGGCGGCCTCCTGGTCGCCGTCACCCCCGCCTGAGTGCGGCCGCGACGGCCCTCGACGAGGGCCTGCAGGCGGTGCAGCGCGGCGAGGTCGGCCGCCCGCTCGGCGACGGCGCGGCGCGCGGTCTCGCCGGCCTCCGCGTGGGCGAGGGCGCCGATGCCGCGCAGGCGGTCCGCGTCGTCGCGGGCGAGGCCCGGCGCGAGCTCGTCCTCGAGCTCGGCCCAGGCGAGCCGCAGGCGGGCGTCGGCCAGGTCGTCGGCGGCGCAGGTCACGAGGCGCGCGAGGCGCTCGGCGTAGAGCTCGAGGTCGAGGCGGTCCATGCCCCGATCATCGCCGCGCCTCAGCCCGCGGGGACGCGCGGGGGACGCGCGGACCGGCGCGGCACACGCGCGGCGCTGGGACAGAGGTCGGCGATCACGCAGCGGTCGCAGTACGCCCTGCGCGAGGTGCAGACGGCGCGCCCGTGCGCGATCAGGAGGTGGGTCCAGTCGGTCCACATCCGCCGGGGCAGGAGCGCCATCAGCTGGCGCTCCGCGCGGACGGGGTCGGGCGTGTCGGTCAGGCCGAGCCGGACCGACAGGCGCGAGGCGTGCGTGTCGACGGCGATGCCCTCCGCGATCCCGTAGGCGTTGCCGAGCACCACGTTGGCCGTCTTGCGCCCCGCGCCGGGCACGCGCTTGAGCGCGTCCATCGTGCGCGGCACCTCGCCGCCGTGGTCGTGCAGGACCGCCCGGGCGGCGCCGACCAGCGAGCGCGCCTTGTTGCGGAAGAACCCGGTCGAGCGGATCGCCTCCTCCACGTCGACCTGCCGGGCCCCGGCGAAGGCCTCCGGCGACGGGAAGCGCGCGAACAGCCCGGGCGTGACCATGTTCACGCGGTCGTCGGTGCACTGGGCCGAGAGGATCGTGGCCACGAGGAGCTCCCACGGCGACGAGAAGGTCAGCGAGCAGCGGGCGTCCGGGTACTCGGCCCGAAGGCGCCGGAAGACGGCCCGGGCGCGGGCGTCCGGCGGGCTCGTGCGCGTGACGCGCGGCATCAGCCCCGCCGTCCAAGCGCCGGGCCGGCGCAGAGCATCCCGAGGGCCGGGCAGCCGGCGCAGGCGGTCTCCGACGGCGTCGGCTCCCACGGCCCGGTCAGCGCCGCGGCCACGCGGGCCTCGAGGTCCACGCGCAGGCCGTCGCGGTCGGCCGCCGTGAAGGTGCGGGTCGCCATCGCGCCGGCCGCCGCGTCGTCGCCGACCCACTGGAAGCAGACCTCGACCCGGTCGGCGCCCGACTCGAGCGCGGCGAGCGCGTAGCACCGCTCCTGGACCGCGTAGCCCTCGTCGCGCCGCGCGTCGGGGGTCAACCCCTTCAGGTCGGCGACCTTGACGTCGCCGATCACGAGCAGGTCGCCGTCCCGCGCCGCGAGGTCGAAGTACCCCGTCACCGTGGCCGGGCCGAGCGCGAGCAGGAACGGCTGCTCGTGCGCCACCGAGTCGAGCCTGGCGAAGCGCCGCGCGAGCGGCGAGCCCTGCCAGCGCGCGAGCGCGTCGCGCGCCCGGCCGGGGTCGGCGGGGTCCGCGTCGGAGGGGGCCGCAGCCAAGAGCTCGCCCGGGTCACCGCCGGTCTCGATCGCGCGGTGCACGGCCTTGCCGACCGCCGCGGCGCCGCCGGCCTCGGCCTTCGGGACGCCGAGCATGCGCTCGACGTGGAACCGGTACGGGCAGCGCGCGTGCAGGTCGAGCCCGGAGTAGCTGAGCCCGGGCGGCGCCCAGCCGCCGCCGCCGGGCAGGGGCGCGAGCGGCGCGAGCACCGCCCCGGCAGACACGGGCGCCTGGTGCGAGGCCTCGACGTCGAGGAGGAGCTGCGGCGTGCCGTCGTCGAGGACCAACTCGATCGCGACCTCGCGGACCGCGGGCTCGACCGGCGCGGGGCGCTCCGACGAGGCCACAACGCGGATGCGCGCCGCGCCGGACTCGACCACGCGCTCGCCGAGCGCGCCGCCGTCGTCGAGGCGGTCCAGGACCCAGGCCAGAGTCGAGCCGCGCTGCGCGCCGCTCCTGGCCGTCGCCGCGCCGCTCACGATCAGGCGCCGCTCGGCGCGCGTCCAGGCCACGTACGTGGTGCGCAGGGACTCGCGCTCCTCCCCGTCGCGGATGGCGGCGAGGAGGCCCTCGTGGGCACGCGTGGGCTGGGGATCGCCCGTCGCCGCGGGGACCACCGCGGCCACCGCGCCGTCCGCGGCCACGATCGCCTCGGGCACCTCGGCCCGCGGGCGCCCGCCGGTGTCGGCCAGCACCACCACGGGGAACTCGAGCCCCTTGGCCTGGTGGATCGTGAGGAGCCGCACGGCGTCGTCGCCCTCGGAGGCGGTGACGCCGTCCGTGCTGATGTCGGTGTCGAGTCGCCCCGACTCCACCGCCCGCACGAACGCGGGCAGGTCGGGGCCGCGCGCGGCCTCGAAGGCGCGGGCGACGCGCTCGAGCTTGGCGAGGTTGGCGAGCCGCTCAGGCCCATCGGGCAGGGCGAGGACGGCGAGGTCGTAGCGGGTCTCCTCGATCGCGGCGGCCACGAGGTCGCCGAGGCCGAGCCGGCCCGCGCGGCCCCGCAGCCGCTCGAGGGCGTCGCGCAGGGCAAGGGCGCGCGCCATGTCGTCGTCGGCGAGCGGGACGGAGGCGAGCGCGTCGAGGGCGCCGGACAGCTCCCACGTGACCGCGGCGCGCATCAGCGCGAGCCCGTCGTTCGAGACGCCGGCCATCGGCGAGGCGAGGCAGGTCGCGAGCGCGTGATCGTCGTCGCGGTTCCAGAGGACGCGCAGGAGCGCGATCACGTCGAGCACGGACTGGCGCTGCAGGAAGCCGCGGCCCGTCGAGGAGACGGTCGGGATGCCCGCGTCGCGCAGCGCGTTCTCGAACACCGGCGCGCTCGTGCCGGCCCGGAAGAGCAGCGCGATCCCGCCGTACCCGCAGACCCCCGCGTCGACCAGCTCGCGCAGCCGCCCGGCGACCAGGGCGGCCTCGACCGCGCGCCCGTCGTCGAGCTTGTCCCCCACCCCGATCAGGACCTCGACGACGGGTCCCGGCTCGACCGGCTCCCGGACGGGGGCCAGCGGGCGGTGCTCGAAGCGGTCGTCGCCGGCGAAGACCTCGTTGACCGCGTCGAGAATCGCCGGCACGGAGCGGCGGTTGTCGTGCAGCGGGATCAGCTCCGCCGGGTGCGCATCCGTGGCGACGAGCTCGCGCATCCGCCGGAACACCCCGACGTCCGCGCCGCGGAAGCCGTAGATCGCCTGCTGCTCGTCGCCGACGCAGAGGGTCGGCGTGTCCGGCGTGCGGAGGAGGTCGAGGATCGCCACCTGCAGGCCGTCCGTGTCCTGGAACTCGTCGACCATCACCTCGCGGAAGCGCTCCTGCAGCGCCGCCCGCACGGCCGGGTGCGCCTCGAGCAGCCGCCGGGTGCGCAGCTGGAGGTCGTGGAAGTCGAGCGCCCCGGCCTCGTCCTTGACCGCCTCGTAGGCGACCGCGTAGCGGTCGAGCAGGTCCTGCAGCGGCCCGTGCAGCTCGTGCGCCACGACGTCCCGCGCGACGCGCTCCACGTCGGCGATCAGGGCGGTGTAGTCGCGCTCGCCCCGCGTGTACTCAGAGAGGTCGGCCAGCTCGACGGGCTCGGGGTCCCGGTCGAGCAGGTCGAGCAGGTCGAGGGCGGCCCGCCGGCGCTGGACCGCACGGTCAGAGTCGGTGCCCGCCGTCGACATCGCCACGGCCTCATCGCGCAGCCGCAACGCCCACTCGGCGAGCTCCGCGCGGGTCGAGTCGCCCGTGGGCGCGACCGCGGCGAGGCCGCGCGTGCGCGCGCCCTCGAGCAGCCCCCCGACGACGCGGCGCAGCTTGCCCTCGCCGTACCCGGTCAGGAGCTCCATCGCGGCGTCGCCGCCCTCCTCCAGGGCGCCGGCGAGGGCGCGGTCGAAGGCCGCGTCCCTGAGGAGCGCCGTCTCGACCGCGTCGGCGACGCGCAGCCCCCGCGTCAGGCCCGCCTCGTCGGGGAACTCCGCGAGGATCTTCTGGCAGGTGGCGTGGATCGTGTCGATCCAGCCGCCCTCGACGAGCGGGATCAGCCGGTCGAGGCCCTCGTGGCGCAGCCGCGCCCGGATCCGCTGGCGCATCTCCCCCGCGGCGCGCCGCGTGAAGGTGACGGCGAGGACGTTGGCCGGCAGCAGGTTGCGCTCCGTCAGGGCGCGCACGTAGCGCTCGACCAGCACCGTCGTCTTTCCCGAGCCGGCGCCCGCGTCGACGAAGGCGCCCCCGGGGGCCTCGACCGCTCGGCGCTGGGCCGGGGAGAGGTCGGGCGGCGGCAGGGTGCGCATCACGGGCGCACCCGGCAGATCCCGGCGTAGCCGCAGAAGCGCGCGCAGACGGGGCCCTTCTCGCCGCCGCGCGGGTCGTGGCCGATCGCGCCGGCGCGGATCCGCTCGATCCGCTCCGCCGCCCGCGTGCGCGCCGCCTCGAGCGCGGCCTCGAAGTCCTCGTGCTCGAGCCGGTCGTCACGGCTGAGGCCCGCCGGCAGCACGTCGTCCTGGGAGGCGTCGACAATCCCGCGCACGGCGCCCTTGCGGATCGAGACGTAGAGGCCGCCGACCGGCTCCCGCCCGAGCACCTCGCGCAGGGCCAGCATGTAGAGCGGCAGCTGCAGGCGCTCCTCCTCGAGGATCTTCGGGCCCGTGCTGATCGTGCTCGTCTTGTAGTCCACGACGACGGCGCGGGCGGTGAACGCCGGGTCGATGTCGATGCGGTCGATCTGGCCCGTCACGCGGGCCGGGCCGACGTCGAGGCCGCCGCGCGCGCCCCCGAACGGCACCTCGAACTCGGACGGCACGAGCGGGGCCTCGGCCCGCGCGGCGCGCCGCACGAGCCGGGCGAGGTCGCGCTGCAACGACCACGCCATCAGGCGCAGGGCGAGCGCGTCGCCCGGCCGGATCGGTGCGACGTCGCCGACGACCTCGTCGACGATGCGCCGGAGCTCGACGAGCGCCTCGTCGATCCGGTCGGCGGTGACCGCCGTGGAGCCGAGGCGCGCTGGCACCTCACGGTAGAAGCGCGCGAGCGCCTTGTGCGAGAGCGAGCCGACCGCGAGGCGGTCGTCGATCGGCCGATCGATCTCGCGCAGGCCGAGCTGGCGCTCGACGAACCACTTCGACGAGCAGTCCCCGAACAGCTCGAGCGCGGTCGCGTTGAAGCGCTCCGTCGCGGCCAGCTCGTCGAGGATGCGCACGTCGTCGAGCTGCAGGCGCCGGCGATGCACGGCGATCGCCCGCCGGATCGCCTGCGCGATGCCGGCCTCGCCGGCGAGCTGCAGGGCGCGCTCGCGGTCCGCGGACGCCATCAGCGCGATCGCCCGCGCCCGCTCCCGCGTCGTCGGCGCCTCCTCGAGGGGCAGGGTCGCGTCGCAGAAGCGGCGGCGCTGCGCCGCCGGCTCGCCCGCGGCGGCCATCAGGTCCTCCCAGATCGCCGGCGCGGGCGCGGTCCGCCCCTCGTCGTCGGCGGTCCGCCAGACGAGGACGAGCCGCTCGCGCGGCCGCGTCGCCGTGGCGTAGACGAGGTGCCGGGCCAGCTCGGCGCGGTCGGGCCCCTCGGCGAGGGGGTCGCCCGTCGGTGGCGCGCCGTACATCGGCTCCTCGAGCCCCACGGCGACCAGCACGTCGACGTCGGCCGTGCGCGCGGCGCGCGGATCGAGGACCGCCACGGCATGCTCGGGCGCGTCCGGCTCGCGCACCAGCACCTGCCCGAGCAGGTCCCGCACCTCGTCGCGCCCGGGCGCGGGCCGCAGCTCCCCGAGCTCGGCGAGCGCGCGCAGGACGTCGGCGGCGAGGGCGGCGTCGCGGCGCACGTCCGCATCGGCGGCCGGAGCGCTCGTGCCGTGCGCCCGGGCGAGCATCGCCCGCACCGCGGTCGCGGCCTCCTCGGCGGCGGCCCCGTCCCCACGCACCCCCGCCGGCAGGGCCAGGGCGCGGCGGACCGGGTCGCCGGCCTCGGCGAGGGCGGCCGTCAGGGTCGAGGTCGAACGCCGAAGCTGGCGCTCGCAGCGCTCGACGAGGTTCGCCGGGGCGCCGCTCCAGGGCGAGCGCAGCCAGACCAGCTTCGCGTCGTCGCCCGGGTGCGCGTCCCAGGCCAGCGCCAGGAGAGCCAGAAGCGCGCGCCCGAAGGGCGTGTGCTGCAGGGGCAGGCGTCGCGGGGCGGCGACGGCGATTCCGGCGTCCCGCAGCTCGCGCACGAGCCGCTCGCGCCCGTCCGCGCCGCGCGGTGCGACGACCGCGATCCGCTCGCCGGGCGTGCCGGCGCGCAGGGCGCGGGCCACCTCGACGAGCACCGCCTCGGCCTCCCCGCGCTCCCCCTCGACCTCCCAGACCGCGATCGCGTCCCCCTCGGGCGCCGGCCCGCGGGCGTCGGGGTCGGGCTCGCCGAGGCGCCGCTCGAGCCGTTCGAGGTCGTCGGCGCGCCCGAATCCTCCGGGGCGGAGCTCGCTGATCCCGGCGGAGCCGGCCAGCTCGGCGAGCCGCTCGACGGCGGGCTGCAGGACGGCGAAGGCAGGCCGGCCCGCCTCGTACGGCAGGCTCGCGACCGCGCCGGCGCGCTGCGCGACCACGTCGAGCAGCGCCTCCTGGGCGGCGCTGAGGTCCTCGAAGCCCTCCGCGAGGAGCCGCCGGCCGGCGGGCCAGGCCGCGACGTCGCCGCGGAGCGCCCACACGGCCTCGAGGCGCATGCGGCCACGGTCGAGGGCGGGCTGCGCGTCGAGCGCCGCCCACCACGCCGCGTAGGCCTCCGCCAGGCGCTCATCGCCAAGCTCGCGGGCCTCCTCCGGGCCGATCAGGGACGAGCCGAGCCGCCCGAGGCGGGTCGCGAGCGCCTCCGACGCGGTCGGCAGCGCCCGGCGCAGGAGCAGCCGGCGGGCCGTGCCGCGCAGCACGGGCCGGATGTCGCCGAGGTCCCGGAGGACGCGCTCGAAGAGATCGTCGAAGGTGGCGACGTCGGCGCCGACGAGCGCCGGGGCGCGGGCGAGGAGCTCGGCCTGGGTGCGCGCCTTCGCGGCCTGGTCGGGCACGACGAGGACCGCCGGCCGCCCGGCCGCGAGATCGGCGAGGTAGCGGGCGTGGAGCTCCGCGACCTTGCCCGCGTGGGCCGGTCCGATGATCAGCTCGAGGGCCACGGCGTTCCGTCGCGCCCCGGGGGCCGCGCCTTACGACAGGTGCTCGGGCGGCGAGGCCTCGACGCGCTCGGCCACGAGCTTGTTGATGGCGTCGACGCCCTCGCCGTAGGCGTAGTTGATCTTCGTGAACGTCTCCCACTTCACGGGGACGGCGTCCTCGGGGAAGATCGCCTCGACGGGGCACTCCGGCTCGCAGGCGCCGCAGTCGATGCACTCCTCGGGATCGATGACCAGCATGCGGTCCGTCTCGTGGATGCAGTCGACCGGGCAGACGTCGACACAGGAGCGGTCCTTCGTGTCGATGCAGGGCTCGGAGATGATGTACGTCAAGGCAGGGTCCTCCGGGTGGGCAAACGCCTGAGCAGCATACCGGGCCGGTCAGCGCTCCGCGTCGTCCAGCGCGGCGAGCGCGGCGTCGATCCGGGCCTCGATCGCCGGGTCGGCCGCGGCGCCGGCGGGCGCAGCGCCGACGGCCGCCGGGACGGGTGGCGAGCGGCGGCGCCAGAGCGCCACGGCGCCGATCAGGATCGCCATCCCTCCGACCACCGCGAGGAGCGGCACGAGCCACGCGACGAGCCCGAAGCCCTCCGCCGGCGGCGCGGCGAGCACGGCCGGCCCGAAGTCGGCCACGAGCGCGTCCTTGACCTCCTGCTCCGTCCAGCCGAGCTGGCGCCTCTCCTCGATGAAGGCGCGGATCCGGTCGGCGGCCGGGCTGTGCGACATGTCGAGGCGGCTCTGGCAGGTCGGGCACATCAGCTCCGACTCGATGTCCGACATCCGGAACTGCGGCTCGGCGGCCAGCGAGCCCGTCGGCGCGACGAGGGCGACGAGCAGGGCCAGCAGGGCGAGGCGCCGGATCATCCGCCCGCCTGCGCCTTCGCGATCGCCGCGCGCAGCCCCTCTGCGGTGACCACGCCGGGGAACCACGCGACCGCACGGCCCTCGGGGTCGAGCACGAACGTCTCGGGGAACGCCCCCACCCCCCAGGCGCGCGCGACGGCGCCGCCCTCGTCGTAGACGAGGGGGTACGTCAGCCCGTAGGTCTCCGCGAACGCGCGTGCGTCCTCGCGCAGGTCCTGGGTGTCGATGCCAAGGAACACGACGCCCTGCGGCTCGCCGTCCGTGCGCCAGAGGTCCTCGATCAGCGGCGCCTCGTCCTTGCACGGGTCGCACCACGAGGCCCAGAAGTTGACCACCGCGACCGAGCCGCGCAGGTCGGCGCTCGAGACGGAGCCCGTGCCGTCGAGCGTCTCGAGGTCGAAGGCGGGCGCTGCGGGCCGCTCGCCGGCCGCCGCGCGGGCGGGGAAGCCGCGCGCATCCGACGAGCTGACGACCGCGCGCACGACGATCACGCCGAGGGCGAGCAGGGCGACCGCCACGCCGATGACGATGACGCGCTTCACTGCCCCGCAGTCTACGCGGGGCTAGTAGATCCGGACCGGCGTGCCGACGCCGACCTTCTCGAACAGCGCCTCCGCCTGGTGGATCAGCATGCGGATGCAGCCGTGCGAGGCGTAGCCGCCGATCGAGCCCGAGTCGGGCGTGCCGTGGATGCCGATGTCGTCGCGATCGAGGCCCATCCAGCGCGTGCCGAGCGGGTTGCCCGGGCCGGGCGGGACCGGCTCCTCGTCCTTGGCCCAATCGGAGGCCGGCGGGTACCACCACGGGTTCTTCTGCATCCTCACGATCGTGAACGTGCCCGACGGCGTCGGGAAGGACGGCGCGCCGACGGCGATCCGGTACTGCTTCACGACCCGGGCCTTCCCCTTGATGGGCGCCCACAGGCGCAGGACCCGCTCGCCCTTCGAGACGGTGACCACGTAGCCGAGCTTGGCGAGGGTGGCATCCGTGTCGACCTCGACGAGCGGCAGCGTCGCCTGCTCGGGCCGCACCAACGGCTGGGCCAGGGCGCGCACGATCTGCTTCTCGATGCGCGCCTTCGACACCGTCATGCCCGGCTTCGGCCGGGTGATGGCGGGCTTCGGCTTGATGATCCACTGCGCCTCGCGACCCTTGTCATCGGCCATGCGCTGGATCCGCTCCGCGACCTCGGTGACCAGGCTCGCGCGGTACTTGACCGTGATGGGCGTGTTGCCGCCGTTCGGGCGCGCCATCGCCTCGGTCACCGCGGCGTCCGTGGCGTAGGTCGCGCCCAACTGCTCGCTCGTGACCTTGAAGACGCGCCCCTCGACGCGGATCACGATTCTCTCGGCGAAGGCCGCGTTGACCTTGGCCACCGCGGCGGCCTGGTCGAGGCCGGAGATGTCGACGCCGGCGACGAACGAACTCGGCGGCGCCACCGGCAGAGGGGCCGGGGCCGGGGCGGGCTCCGTCGTCGTGGGGACGGGCTCCTGCGCGAAGGCGCCGCCCGTGAAGGCGAGGAGCGCCGCGAGGACGAGCAGGGACGTGAGGGCGCGGCGAGGGGCGAGCATCGAAACCGACATTTTGATACTACGCCGGGTTTTCCTGCCCGGATGCACGTGTGTGCGGGACCGCTACCCTGAGACCGTGAGCACCTCGATCGACCCCGACGCCGCGGACCTCGAGCTCGCCGTCCAGCTGCAGACCGAGCTCGCGATCGCCAAGGCCGAGCGCGAGGCGGCCGCGGCGCGCGCCTCCGCCCTGCGCCGTGCGCGGCTGCGCTTCGTCCTGATCGTGCTGATCCTCGCCGCGATCGCGGGCACCCTGATCTACCTCACGCTGACGACGCTGCGCGACGCCTTCGGGGCCTGACGGGTCGCGCGGCCCGATCGGGCTACGCTGCCGCGGATGGCCCGTCGCAACGCCTCCCTCAAGCCGCACCTCAACCAGATCCGCACGTGGGTCGGCGAGGGCGTGACCGATATCTGGATCGCGCACCAGCTCGGCTCGACCCCGGCCTCGATCGCGGCGTTCCGCCGCCAGCACGGGCTGACCCGCTCGGGCGGCGAGGCGGCTCCGATCGAGCCCGCCGTGGCCGCCGCCGGCGTCGCCACGGCGGCACCCCTCGGCGACCAGGACTCCGCGGCCGAGGCGGCCGACGCGGTCGCGCCGGAGGCCGGCGACGACGCCGCTGCCGACGACGCGGCCGAGGACGGCGCGGACGGCGCCCCCGCCAAGCGCCGCCGGCGCGGTCGGCGCGGCGGCCGCGGACGCGGGCGCGGCAAGCAGGCGCTGACGGCGCGCGTCGAGCACGCAGACGGCGAGCTCGTGGTGCGGATCGACGCGGCCACCCTGCCGGGCGCCGCCGCCGAGGCGTGGACGCAGGCCGAGACGGCCGCGCTGACGGTGACGGAGGCCGGGCTGCAGCTCGCGCCCGAGCCGCCGGCCGGCGACTAGCGGCGGGCGTCGCGCGCCGAGCGCGCGAGGCGGGCGCAGGCCTGGTCGACGAGGATCGTCGCGGTGCGCGGCGCGGGCCCCGGCGCGGCCGCATCACGGGCCACGTCGGAGGCCCAGCGGTCGGCGTCGCGCCAGGCGGCGGCGAGGTCGGCGAGGTCGTAGCTCTGGCCGACGCGGCGCACCAGCTCGCCGTGAACGGCCGCGGAGGCGCGCTCGAAGGCGGCGAGGCCGCGCGCGTCGAGGCCCGCGCGCACCCGTCGGACCGCCCGCGGCGCCTCCGCCCAGGCCTGCAGGGCCACCTCGGTCTTCGGGTCCATCACGCGCCCTCCATGCAGCAGGCCGTCGGGATCCCGCCGGCCTCCCGCAGGACGTCGTCGCCCGCCGGGTGCGGCGGGGCGGCGAGGGCGAACGCCACGTGGGCGTGCAGGCACTTGACCGCGCGCGGGGCGCGCACGCCGCCGATCCCGAGTCCCTGCTCGGGCCGGAGCGCCCGGTGGCGCTCCATCGCGCGGTCGAACGCCACGGCGAGCGTCGGGTCCTCGTCGAGGCGCCGCTCGAGCGCGCGCACGCCGCCCGTGCCCTCGAGGCGCGACACGGCCTTCACGAGGCCCGGGCAGGACAGCCAGAAGGCCGTCGGGAAGGGCTCGCCGTCGGGCCCCCGCTCGGGCTGCTCCACCACCACCGGCCAGCCGGCTGCGCAGCGGCAGGCCACGCGCACGGGCGGGATCGGGGCACGGCCGAGCTGCCGCTCCAGCCGGGCGAGGTCCTGGTCGTCGACCACCCCCGAAGCGTACGCGGGAGGAGCGCCCCGCCGCGCGGCGAAGGGGGCACCGTGCGGCGGCTCATCGTGATCGGCATCGTGGTGCTCCTGGCCGTCCTGTTCGTGCAGCCGATCCGCGGCTACCGCGCCGCCCAGGAGGAGCTCGACCGGGCGCGCGTGCAGCTGCGCGAAGCCCGCGAGGCCAAGCAGCGCGCCGTCGAGGAGCGCGACGCGCTCGGCACCCGCGAGATGCTGGTCCGCGAGGCGCGCCGCCGCGGCTACATCTTCCCCGGCGAGACGCCCTTCTCGGTCGGCGAGCGCTAGCCGGCCTGCGGCTCGGTGGCGGCACCCGCGGAGGCGCCCTCGTTCGGGCCGCCCGGGAAGTCGCCCATCCCCCACCGCTCGAGGTCGGCGGGGTCCTGCTCGTCGAGCCAGCGGGCCAGCGTGATCATGTTCACGCAGGCCACCTCGGGGCGGCCGCACTGGTCGCGCACGGTGCGCTCAAGCGCGTCCATGTACGCGCCCTTGTTCCAGTTCGCGAAGTGCGAGCCGGTGATGAACGGGGCCCGGTTGCCGGCGTGCAGCTTGCTGATCGCGTTCATGTAGCTCTTGTGGGTGAGCTCCTCGAACTCGTCCGCCTGCGCCTGCGTCTCCGCCTGCCCATGGTTGACGTAGAAGTTGTAGTCCATCGCCATCACCGGGTACTGGGAGCCGACGCGGTCGATCGTGGGCAGTGAAAGGTTCCAGAGGCCCTGCTGCCGCGCCGGCCAGACCGCGAAGATGCCGGGCTGGCTGGCGTCGTACTCGCGGCCCATCTCCGCCATCGCCGCGTAGACGGCCTCCTTGTCGCCGGCCAGGCACGGCGTGCGGCCGCCGTGGAAGTCCTCGCGCGTGTAGATCGGCTCCAGCGGACGCTTGAGCTCGTTGGTCCCGGTCGGGTCGAGCATCAGGGTCTCCCACTGGCTCTCCTCGGAGATCCAGTCGTCCTTGGTCCAGGCGTCGGCCTGCTCGCAGATGTGGGAGACGTAGTGCGAGCCGATCTCGTGGCCGAGGGCGCGGGCGCGGTTGAAGTCGGCGACGTTGTCGCGCAGGTTCTCGGCCGCCGACTTCGGGCCGGCCAGCTCGGCGTAGCCGCCGAGGTTGGAGAAGCCGGGCTCGAAGCCGCCGGGCGGCTGGTACGTCGTCGCGTGCTCGGGCAGCAGCATGTAGATGCCGCTGACGAAGAAGGTGAAGCGCGCCCCGGTCTCCTCCGCGACGCCGAGCCAGCGGTCGTACATGCGGTAGTCGGCGGCGCCGTCGAACGAGACGACCACGAACTGCGGCGGGCGGCCGTTGGCCTGCGCGGTGTCGATCGCGGCCTGGGCGCGCGCCGACGGCTCCCAGTCGGGCAGGATCTCCGCGGGCGCCTCCGGCGGCGCGCCGGCATCGTCGCCCCCGCCCGCAGCGGCCTCCGCGGCCGCCGTCTCCGCCCCGTCCGTGGCGGCCGGGACGGCGTCGCCGTCGCCCTCCGCGATGGCCGCCGCCTCCGCCACGGGCTCGCCCGATCCGGGTGCCGTCGGCTGCTTGGGCCAGGCGATTGCGACGCCCGCGATGGTCAGCGAGGCACCGAGGACGAGCAGCAGCACGATCCGGCGTCGGCGGATCGCGGCGTCACGGCGGTGCTTGCGGTAGCGGGCGCGGGGCCGGGGATTGCGGGTGGTAGCCATGGCGGCTGCGGGAAACCCGTGCGGAGTCCCGCCCCTCAGTACGACCGGTGCGGGCCCGTTTCCTGCCCCGCGCGGGGCGCCGGCTCACCCCGCGGCGCCTAGGAGGCGTGTGCGAAGGCGGCGTGGCCGGGGTAGACGGCCCGCGTCCCGAGCTGCTCCTCGATGCGGAGCAGCCGGTTGTACTTGGCGACGCGGTCGGAGCGCGACGGCGCCCCCGTCTTGATCTGGCCGGTGCCGGCGGCGGCGGCGAGGTCGGCGATCGTGACGTCCTCCGTCTCGCCCGAGCGGTGCGACATCACGGAGCGCATCCCCGCGTCGCGCGCCACCTGGATGGCGTCGAGCGTCTCGGACAGCGTCCCGATCTGGTTGACCTTGACGAGCAGCGCGTTGCCCGCGCCGCGCTCGATGCCCATCCGCAGGCGCTCGGGGTTGGTCACGAAGAGGTCGTCGCCGACCAGCTGGACGCGGTCGCCGAGCGTCCTCGTGAGCAGGGCCCAGCCGTCCCAATCGTCCTCGCTGCAGCCGTCCTCGATCGAGACGATCGGGTAGCGGTCGACGAGGTCGGCCCAGAAGCCGACTATCCCCTCGCTGTCGAGGTCGCGGCCGTCGCCGGGCAGCCGGTAGAGCCCGGCCGCCTCGTCGTAGAGCTCGGTCATGGCCGGGTCGAGCGCGATCGCGATGTCCGTCCCGGGGGCGTAGCCGGCGCGCTCGATCGCGCCCATGATCAGGCGCAGCGCCTCCTCGTTGGACGGCAGGTCGGGGGCCACGCCGCCCTCGTCGCCGACGGCGGTCGAGAGGCCGCGGGCCTTGACGTCGGCGCGCAGGGCGTGGAACGTCTCGACGCCCATCTGCAGGCCCTCCGCGAAGGTCCGCGCCCCGACCGGCATGATCATGAATTCCTGCAGGTCGAGCGCGTTGTCCGCGTGGGCGCCGCCGTTGATCACGTTCATCATCGGCACGGGCAGGATGTGCGCTTCGGCGCCGCCGACCTGCACGTAGAGCGGGACGCCATTGGCCGCGGCGGCGGCGTACGCGACGGCGAGCGAGGCGCCGAGGATGGCGTTCGCGCCGAGCCGGCCCTTGTTCGGGGTGCCGTCGAGGTCGAGCAGGGCGCCGTCGACCGCCCGCTGGTCGCCCGCCTCCATCCCCACGAGGCGCGCCGCGATCTCGCCGTTGACGTGCCCGACGGCCCGCGTCACGCCCTTGCCCATCCAGGCGTCACCGCCGTCGCGCAGCTCGACGGCCTCCCACTGCCCGGTCGAGGCGCCCGACGGGACGGCGGCCGTGCCGCGCGCGCCGCCCTCCAGCTCGACGTCGACCTCGACGGTCGGGTTGCCGCGCGAGTCGAGGATCTGACGGCCGTGGACGCGGGTGATGACGCTCATCGTGCTCCTTCGTCGGAGTCCCGCCCGGCGAGGCGGTCCTTCGCGGCGCGATAGTACCGCTCCTGCTCCTCGAGGGAGAGCCCCGTCCAGTCGGCGCCGTCATCGGCGGCGAGCCGCTCGGCCTCCTCGACGCGCGCCCGGAAGCGCGCCGCGGCGCCGCGCAGGGCGGTCTCCGGGTCGACGCAGGCCAGGCGCAGCAGGTTGACGGCGGCGAAGAGGACGTCGCCGGCCTCGTCGCGGACCGCGGGCGCGGGCTCGGGCCCGTCGACCGGGTGTTCGCCGAGGGCCGCGCCGAGCTCGTCGAGCTCGGCGCGGACGGACGCCTCCGCCCCGCCCCACTCGGCCCAGTCGAAGCCCGCCGCGGCGGCCCGCTTCTGCGTCTTGAGGGCGGCGAGGAGCGGCGGCAGGGTCGTCGGGATGTCGTGGAAGACGCCGGCGCGGCCCTCCTGCTCGCGCTTGATGCCCTCCCAGCTCCGCAGGACCGCGTCGGAGGTCGCGAGGTCGGCGTCGCCGAAGACGTGCGGGTGGCGGCGCACGAGCTTGCCGGCGATGCCGTCCGCGACGTCGCCGAGGTCCCCCGCGCCCGCCTCGTGGGCCATCAGCGCGAGGATGAACGACTGGAACAGGAGGTCGCCGAGCTCGTCGACGAGCTTCGGTCCGGGCGGCCCGGCGAGCGCCGCGTCGGCGACCTCGTAGGCCTCCTCGATCGTGTGCGGCACGATCGTGGCCGGCGTCTGCTCGCGGTCCCAGGGGCAGTCGGCGCGCAGCCGCACCGTGATCGCCCACAGCTCGGCGAGGGACTGCGCCGCGGCGCGGGCCGCGAGCGCGTCGCGGTCCGGGCGGCAGTCGAGGTCCGGGTCGACGCGGACGAGGCGCCACGCCGTGCGGTCGTCGGCCGCGATCAGCGCGGCCGCGGCGTCGTGCCGCACCCCGCGGGCCAGCACGAGGTCGTACAGCGGGCCGTCGATCCGCAGGTCGGCGACGCCGGCCGCGGCGAGCTCCTCGAGGGCGAGGGCCGGTGCCGCGTCGGCCGTGCCGGGGCCCAGCGCGACGACGCGCCGCGCCGTCACGCTACCCCGTGGTCTCGGCGGTGGTCGCCTCGGTGGTCTGCGCGGGCGGCAGCTCGTAGCCCGCGGCGAAGGCGGTCTTCGGCGCGTAGTCCTTCTGGACGCCCTCGAACCACGTCGTCGCGACCTCGTTCTTCTTGGTCTGCGTCAGCTCGTCGATGATCTGCTGCTTGACCTCGTCGAACGGCTGGGTCGTGGCGTCCGTGATCGGGCTGAGCGCCTTGATGATGTGGCAGCCGAACTGCGACTTGACGGGCGGGTCGGTGATGTCGCCCTCCGCGGCGAGCGCGAAGGCGCCCGCGCGGAAGTCGGCGTCCCAGTTCTCGTCGTCGGTGATGTCGTACTCGCCGCCGGTGTCCTTGGAGCCCGGATCGGCCGAGTGCTTCTTGACCAGCGCCTTCCAGTCGCCCGGGTTGGCCTCGACCTCCTTGAGGACCTCCTCGGCGCGCGCGCAGTCGGCATCGGTCGACTCGCCCTTGGGCTTCACGTCGATCAGGATGTGCGCGACCTTGCGCGAGCGGGCCGTCGTGTAGCGCTCGTCCTTGTCGGTCTCGAACTGCTTCTTGGCCTCGTCCTCGGTGACCTTGACGTCCTTCGTGATGTCGTCGTAGAGGGCCTGGGCCTGCTGGCGCAGCGCGAACTGGTCCTCGAGCGCGGCGATCGTGAGGCCCTGGTCCTTGAGGTAGGTCTCGAACTTCTTGTCCTTGCCCTCGCAGCACTGCAGCTTGAAGGCCTCGATGTCGTCCTGGACCTGCTTGTCGTCGACCTCGATGCCGCGCGCGTCGGCCTCCTGGCGGATCTCCGCGTTCTGAACGAGGCTCTGCAGCACCTGCTGCTTGAGCGTCGACTCCTCCCCGGAGCCCTCCTTGGGGGCGGTCTGGCCGCTGGCCTCGCCCTGCTTGACCGCGGAGGCGTAGAGCTCGTCGAACTGCGCCTGCGTGATCGTCTCGGTGCCGACGACGGCGACCGCGCCGGCCGGGACGGTCGGCTTCTCGACCGCCGTCGTGCCGCCCTTGTCGGAGCCGCCATCGGACCCGCCGCAGGCCGCGATGACGACGGCGGCGAGGAGGGCGAGCAGGGCAAGCGGGATCAGGCGGCGCATGCGGATGGGTGCTCCAGGCGGGTGATGGTCGATGCGTGTCGGGCCGCTGCGATGGGCGGGGATCAGGCCCCGGAGGGCGCCGCCGAGCGCAGGATGATCATAGCATCGGCCAGGATCCGGGCCGCCTCGAGCGGTGACGCGGATTCCCGTGCGGGCAGGCCGATCTCGTCCTTCGCGGCGTTCGCGCGCAGGTCGTCGTGGCGCTCGCGCAGCGCGCGCAGCTCGTCGCGCGAGATGCGCAGCCCGGTGATCCGCGCGCCGTCCCGCCCGACCTGGATCGCGACGCCGCCGAGGGGCAGCGCGGCGAGCCGCAGCTCCTGGATCGCGATCAGGTTGGCGACGGGCCCCGGCAGGGGGCCGAAGCGGTCGGCGAGCTCCAGCTCGAGGTCGCGCAGCTGGCCCTCGTCGTGGGCGAGCGCGATGCGCCGGTGCACGTCCATCTTCGCAGCCTCGAGGCCGACGTAGTCGGCGGGCACGAAGGCGTCGAGGGCGACGTCGAGGCGCGGCCCCTGCGCGACCGCCTCCGGGGCGACGCCCTGCAGCTCGGAGACCGCCTCGGCGAGGAGGTCGCAGTACAGCTCGAAGCCGACCGCGGCCACGTGCCCCGACTGCTCGTCGCCGAGCAGGTCGCCGGCGCCGCGCAGCTCGAGGTCGCGCATCGCGACCCGGAAGCCCGAGCCGAGCTCGGTGGAGTCCGCGAGCGCCGCGAGGCGCGCCCGCGCCTCCTCCGACAGCTCCGTCGCGTCCGGGTACAGCAGGTAGGCGTGCGCGGTCACGTCGGAACGGCCGACGCGGCCCCGGATCTGGTACAGCTGGGACAGCCCGAGCAGGTCGGCGCGCTCGACGATCAGCGTGTTCGCGGACGGGATGTCGAGGCCCGCCTCGATGATCGTCGTGGCCACGAGCACGTCGTGGTCGCCGCGCAGGAACCCCGCCATCACGTCCTCGAGCTGGCGCTCCGTCATCTGGCCGTGCGCCACGCAGACCCGGATCTCGGGGCTCAGCTGGCGCAGCCGCTCGGCGGCCTCGTCGATCGTCTCGACGCGATTGTGCAGGTAGAAGGCCTGCCCTCCACGCTCGACCTCGCGGCGCAGGGCCCCGGCGACCTGCTCGTCGTCGTACTCGCCGACGTGCGTGTGGATCGGGCGGCGGCCGCGCGGCGGCGTGGCGATCACCGAGATGTCGCGCAGCCCGGCGAGGGACATGTGCAGCGTGCGCGGGATCGGGGTCGCCGACAGGGCGAGCACGTCGACCTCCGTCCGCATCTGCCGCAGGAGCTCCTTCTGGGCGACCCCGAAGCGCTGCTCCTCGTCGACGATCACGAGCCCGAGGTCCGCGGGCACGACGTCGCGGCTCAGCACGCGGTGCGTGCCGAGCAGGAGGTCGACCTCGCCGGATCGGAAGGCCGCCACCGCCGCTTTCGCCTCCTTGGCGCTGCGCAGCCGCGAGACCACCTCGATCCGGATCGGCAGGTCCATCAGGCGGCTGCGGAACGTCGCGCCGTGCTGCTGGGCGAGGATCGTGGTCGGGGCCAGCATCAGCACCTGCTTGCCCGACTCGATCACCCGCACGGCGGCACGCAGGGCGACCTCGGTCTTGCCGAAGCCGACGTCGCCGCAGATCAGCCGGTCCATCGGTCGGTCCTGCGAGAGGTCGTCCATGACCTCCTGGATCGCGCGCTCCTGATCATCGGTCTCCGCGTACGGGAAGCCCTCCTCGACCTGGCGCAGGAACTCGCCCGGCTCTGGGTGCTCGACGCCCGGCACGGCCTGGCGCTGGGCGTAGAGGGCGAGTAGCTCGCCCGCGAGCTCGCGTACCGCGCTTCGGGCGCGCGCCTTCAGCTGCAGCCACGACTTGCCGCCGAGCTTCGACAGGGCCGGCTCGCGCCCGTCGGCGCCCACGTAGCGCGTCAGCTTCGAGATCTGCTCGTGCGGGAGGTAGACGCGGTCCCCGCCCCGGAACGCGAGGTCGATGTAGTCGCGCGTGACGCCGCCGACCGTGCGCACGTCGAAGCGCTCGAAGCGGCCGACGCCGTGGTCCTCGTGCACGACGATGTCGCCGGGCCGGAGGTCGCCGAACGAGGCGATCGCGCGCCCGCCGCGCGTGGGCGCGGAGCGCCGCGAGCGCAGGAGCGAGCCGCCCAGCACGACCGCGATGCGGGCGACGGGCGCGACCAGCCCGCGCCGCAGGGGCGCGACGGCGAGGTAGACGCCGGCCTCCTCAGGCAGATCGGCCCCAGCCTCGAGCCACCGGTGGTCGAGCCGCTTGAGCTGGTGCGCCGCGCGGGCCGCATCGCCCGCGTGGGCGAAGGTCAGGAGCACGCGCAGGTCGCGGGCCGCGAGGGCGGTCAGCGCGTTCTCCACCTCCGCGATCCCGCGGGCCGCGAGCGCCGGCGGGTGCCCCTCGAAGGCGACGGGCTGCCCGGCGGGCAGGGTCTCCAGGCGGTGCGCCCCCTCGAGCGTCTCCGCGAGCTGCTCGTGCGTCAGGTAGCCGCGACGGGCCGCGGCGGCGATCTCGTCGATCCGCTCGCGGCCGGCGGCGAGCGCCCCGGGCGGGTCCCAGACCACCAGCGCCCCCGCGCCGATCAGCTCGGGGGCGAGCGCCACCAGGCCCTCGGGCAGGTGGGGCCCCTCGTCGCCGAGCCGCTCGGGCACGTCGCCCGCGTCGCCGTCGCGCGCCGGGTGCGCGACCAGCGCCTCGATCGGGCCGAGCGAGCGCTGGGTGAGGGTCGAGAAGGCGGAGACGCGCTCGACCTCGTCGCCGAACAGCTCGATGCGGACCGGCTCGCGGCCGGTGGTCGGGTAGACGTCGACGACGTCGCCGCGCACGCCGACCTGGCCGCGCTCGTCGACCTGCCCCTCGACCCGCTCGTACCCCATCGCCACGAGCCGCCCGACGAGCTCCTCGCGGTCGATCGCCCCGCCCGCGGCGATGCGCAGGGATGCCGGCCGGCCGGCGCGTCCGGGCAGGCGCTCGACGAGGGCGTCGGCGGACACGGCGACGATGCCGCCCTCGGCGAGCACGCCGAGCGCGTGCGCCCGCTCGCCGACGAGGTGCGGCGCGGGCTCGAGCCCGGACCCCCAGTCGACGCCGCGGTGCGGAAGGTACGCGACGGGCACGGCCGGGGCGAAGGCGCGGACGGCGTCGGCCAGCTCGCGAGCACGGTCGTCGTCGGCCACCACCACCGACAGGGCCGGGCGGTCGGCGCCGAGCCGAGCGTGGTGCAGCCCGGCGACGACCAGGGGCAGCACGGCCTCGGCGCAGCGCGCGGCCACCGGGGCCGTCGAGCCGAGCCGCGGCGCGATCCGCCGGACGTCGTCACCCGCCGCGAACGCGGCCGTGACGGCCGCGAGGCCCCCGATCTCGGCGGGCGGCGGGCCCATGGTATCGTCGTCGTCTTCCATCGACCGGCGCCCGAAGCCTACGTCCTGACCGCGGACCCGGGAGGCACCTATGCCCCGCACCACCGACGAGCTGATCGAGGAGCTCTGTGAGTACCTCCGGATCCCGTCCATCTCGTCGGGCGACGGCGAGCCCGCCGACATCGCCCGCGCGGCCGACTGGGTGGCGGACCGGATCCGCGCCGCCGGCGGCACGGCCGACGTCCTCCCCACCGCCGCGAACCCGCTCGTGGTCGGGGCGATCCCGGCCTGCCACGAACCCGCGCCGCGTGTCCTTCTCTACGGGCACTACGACGTGCAGACCGTGGCGCCGCTTGACGCCTGGACGACGCCGCCCTTCGAGCCGACCGTCCGCGACGGCGCGGTCTTCGCCCGTGGCGCCTCCGACGACAAGGGCAACTTCCACGCGCTGCTCGCCGGGGCCGCCGACCTCGCCGCCGATGGCGCGCTGCCCGTGCACCTGACCGTGGTCCTCGACGGCGAGGAGGAGGTCGGCGGCCACTCCGTGATCGACTGGATCGACGCGCAGCCCGCCGGGGCGTACGACGCCGCGGTCGTCTTCGACGCCGGCTTCGTCGAGCCGGGTCGCCCTGCGATCGAGATCGGGGTGCGGGGCGTGATCACCGGCACGATCACCGTGCGCACCGGCGAGCGCGACGCGCACTCGGGGCTCTACGGCGGCGCCGCCCTCAACGCCGCCCACGTCCTCAGCCGGCTGATCGCCGACCTCGAGCCCGGCCCCGACGGCCGCCTGCACGAGTCGCTGATGGCCGGCGTCGAACCGCCCGCGGCGGCCGAGGCCGAGACCTGGACGACCCTGCCCGACGCGGCCGGCGAGCTCGCGATCGCGGGCATCGCCCCGAAGGGCCCCGAGGCCCTCGCCGACTACTACCTGCGCACCACCGCCCTGCCCACGTTCGACGTCAACGCGATCACCTGCCGCGACGCGGGCGCCAACCGCACGATCGTGCCGTGCGAGGCGACCGCGGCGATCTCGTTCCGGCTCGTCGGCGGCCAGAACGCCGAGGCCTTCTGGACGGCCGTGCAGACGCTCCTGCGCGAGCGCGCCCCCGCCGGCGCCGAACTCTCCTTCGCGCTGCGCGGACGCTCCGCCGGCGCGGCCTTCGATCCGGACCTGCCCGCCGTGCGCCTCGCCCGCAGCGCCGTCGAGACGGCCACGGGGATGCCGTGCGCGGTCACGCGCTCGGGCGGCGCGATCCCGCTCGTGACCGCGCTCGCCGGCAAGGGCGTGCCCACGGTCCTGACCGGCTGCGCGCTGCCGAACGACCGCATCCACGCGCCCGACGAGCACCTGCGGATCGACCAGTACGCGCTCGGCGTGGCGATGGCCCGCGGGATCCTGACCGCCTTCGGGCGGCTCGGCGACCCTGCGGCCTGACCCCTCCGGTCCGGCCTGCGCGCCGCTGCTGGCGTCCCCCTCCCGGAGGCGACCCCGGGAGGATGGCGATGCGGTCGGTGCAGATGGAACTGATGACGTCGCGGGAGTTCCTCACGGTGGGGTTCACGACGGCGATCGTGCCGCTCGGGGCGGTCGCGAGCCACGGCGACCACATGCCGATGGGGACGGACGGGTTCTCCGCGCACGCGCTGGCCGTCCGGATCGCCGAGCGCCTCGAGCGCACCATGGTGCTGCCCGCGAACTTCCTCGGCATGAGCGGCCACTACCACCACCAGCCGATCTGCATCAGCCTCAGCGCCGACACCCAGACCCGGGTGATCCGCGACGTGGTCGAGTCGCTGCACCACTGGGGCATCGAGCGCGTCCTGCTCCTGAACGCCCACGACGGCATCATCCCGTCGACCGAGATCGCCGCCCGCGACGCGAAGATCGCACACCCCGAGATGAGCATCGCCACGATCGACTGGTGGGTGATCACGAACCGGCGCCTCCCCGCCGACACGTGGGAGGTGTGGGGCGGCTGGGGCCACGGCGGCGAGGTCGAGACCTCGCTCGGCCTCGTGCTGTTCCCCGACCTGATGCAGATGGAGCACGCGCAGGGGCAGGTGCCCAAGGTCGACCCGTACGCGAAGGAGCTGTGGCTGTTCGAGGAGCTGACCGCCCACGGCGCGTCCGGCGCCCCGTAGCGCGGCACGGCCGCGAAGGGCGAGCTGATCGTCGACACCGTGATCGACTACATGGTCCCCTACATGCGGCGCTTCGAGGACCACGGGCTCGACCACGCCCCAGAGGACGAGCCGGAGGCCTGAGGCGCCGCAGCTAGGTGGCGGCGCCGTCCGCCGCGACGACGTAGGCCTCGGGGCGCCGCGCGCTCAGCACGGGGATCCGCCGGCGCATATCGGCGACGCGCTCGCGGTCGATCTCGGCGACGCAGATGCCCTCGCCGTCGCCGGCGTTGGCGATCACGATCCCCCAGGGGTCGATGATCATCGAGCGGGCGTAGCGCGCGCTGCCGTCCCAGTAGCCGTGCTGGTTGGCGGCGATCACGTAGGCGCCGTTCTCGATCGCCCGCGCGCGCAGCAGCACCTCCCAGTGGTCGCGGCCCGTCGCCATCGTGAAGCCGGCGGGCACCATGAAGGCCTCGGCGCCGGCGAGCGCGAGCTCGCGGTACTGCTCGGGGAAGCGCAGGTCGTAGCAGATGGTCAGCCCCACCGGCCAGCCCGCGATCTCCGCGAGGACGAGCCGGTCGCCCGGCTTGTTGGCGCCCGATTCGCGCGCCGCCGCCCCCTCGACGTCGATGTCGAACATGTGGATCTTGCGGTAGGTCGCAACCCGCTCGCCCGCGGGGTCGAAGACGAGCGTCGTGTTCGAGGCGCGCACGCCGGGCTCGGTGTCCTCGCCGATCGAGCCGCCGTGCAGCCAGACCCCGTGCCGGCGGGCCCAGCCCGCCATCGCGGCGGCGGTCTCGCCGTCGAGCGGCTCGGCCGCGGCGATCATCGCGTCGTCGGGCCCGGTGCCGTTCCAGCGCTCGGGCAGCGAGATCACCTCGGCGCCGCGCGCCGCCGCCCGCGCGATGAGCCGCTCGGCCGCCTCGAGGTTATCGGCCAGGGGCCGGTCCGCGTGCATCTGCACGCAGGCGACGACGGTCCCGCTCACGCGTTCTCGCCGGTCGCGGCGCCGCCGCCGAGGCCGTCGAGGAGGCCGCCCAGATCGCCGAGGTCTCCGAGCTGCCCGCCGAGGTCGCCGAGATCGCCGAGCTGGTCGCCGAGCAGCGTGATCAGCAGGTCCGTGATCGGCTGCGCGTCGGCCGGCGGCGTCACCTCGACCGCCTGCGCCGGCACGACGGTGAGGTCGATCTTGACGTCGCCCCCGGCCGCCTGGTCGGCGGCCCCGTCGGTGCTGACCATGATGCGGCGCACGACGCCGTCCTCGCGCGACACCCAGACCGAGATCTCGGCCTGCGCCTCGGCGAGGCCCTGGAGGTCGAGCGGCAGACCGAGGCCGTCGCCCGCGCCCTGCAGCTGCTCGGTCAGGCCGGGCGCCGGATTGAAGCGGCCGTCGATCCTGTCGCACTCGACGCCCTCGATCTCCTCGACGGCGGTCGCCTTGGGGTCCGTCACGACCTCGGAGAGCGGGCCGATCGCCCCACCGAGCCCGGCGAAGTCGATGCCCAGCGGCTGGCCGAGCTCGTACCAGGCGTCGCCGACCTGCAGCCACGTGTTGTCCTGGTTGGCCCGGAAGGCGAGGGTGATGTTGGCGGGGCCGGCCGTGATCTTGGCGTCGCCCGCGACGCCGGCCTCGGCGTCGCCCTCGGTGGTGGCCTCGATCTGGATCGGGCCGCCGAGCAGCCCGCCGAGCGGATCGCCCTCCGTGGTGGCGCCGTCCGGCGGCGCGGCGTCGCCCGGCGTGAACTCGACCGCCAGCTTCGAGGCGTTCGGGCCCGGCGGCGGCAGCGTCGCCTCGGCGAGGATGGCCTGCGGGTCGTCGGCGAGCTTCGAGCCACCGCACGCGGCCACCAGCGGGGCGGCGAGGAGAAGCAGCGCGATCAGCGCCGGGGCGGGGATGCCGGGAAAACGCAGCATGCACCCATTCTGACCGACATCGCGCCGCCGTGCGCGATCCGGATCACCCCGCCGGCACAGTCTCAGGTATGACATCACCTGCGTGAGAGCCCGCCTTCACGTTCAACTTTCACAAAGTCGTGCTATTTGACTGCCACTGACCGACGTGACATATGACAATCTTTGGGCATGTCCACCTCCACGAACGGCGCGGCGTCCGGCGGCGCCGCCACCAAGAAGCCCGCCCACGGCGACATCGGCCGGCAGACCTACGAGGACGTCCGCGCGCTGATCGAGCAGGGCATGAAGAAGACCGAGGCGTTCGCGAAGGTCGCGAAGCAGTCCGGCCGCTCCGCGAACACCGTGATGACCCAGTACTACCGGACCGCGCGCGAGCAGGTCGACGGCGGCGGCGTGCGCCGCACCGCCCGCACGGCCCGCGCGGGCGCCCGCACCGCGGCGAGGTCGGCGAACCAGCAGACCGAGCGCCTGATCAGCGAGGCGAAGACCGCGATCGACGCCCTGCAGGCGCACATCGCGGAGCTCGAGCGCGATCTCGAGCGCGCAACGCAGGAGTCGAAGGAGCTCGAGAAGATCCGCAAGGTGCTGCACAAGCGCTAGGCGCAGCCGCTCCCCCACCGCTCGTCCCGACGGCGCCCCGACCCCCGCGGTCCGGGCGCCGTCGCCGTTCTCAGCCCTCCTCGAGCTCCGCCAGCAGCTTGCGGTAGCTGGCCAGCCGCGCCGGGTCGACCGCGTCGGCAACGGCGCAGCCCTCCTCGCCGACGTGGCGGCAGTCGCGGAAGCGGCAGTGCTCGGCGGCCTCGGCCACGTCCGCGAAGGCGTGGCGCAGGTCCGCGGGCTCGATCCCCGCGAGCGAGAAGCTGCGGATCCCGGGCAGATCGATCAGCGCGCCGCCGTCGGGCGTGTCGATCCAGGTCGCCGTCGTCGTGGTGTGCCGCCCCCGCCCCGACAGCTCGTGCACGGCGCCCGTCGTCTGGCCGCCCGCGGTCAGCGCGTTGACGAGCGTCGACTTGCCGACGCCCGAGTGGCCGACGACGGCCGCGGTGCGCCCCGCGATCAGCGCGTGCACCGCCTGCGCGCCCGCCGCGGTGCGCACGTCGACGCAGACCCCCTCCACCCCGATCAGGGCGTAGTCGGCGAGCACCTGCTCGGGCGGCTCGCCCGCGCGGTCCGCGAGGTCGCGCTTGGTGATGGCGAGGAGCGGCGTCATCCCGCCCCGCCAGCCGGCCACGAGGATGCGGTCGATCAGCCCGCGCCGCAGCGGCGGGTCGGCGATCGAGGCCACGATCAGGACGCACTCGGCGTTGGCGGCGAGCACCTGCTCCTTCATCGGCCGCTCGCCCTCGGAGCGCATCCGCTGCTGGCGGCGCAGCTCGGTCGCGCGCGGCTCGATAAGGTCGATGCGGCCGCCGTCGCCGTCCTCGAGCAGGAGCCCCACGCGGTCACCCGCCACGGGCCGGCGGTCGAGCCGGCCCGCGAACTTGGCGACGCGCTCCTCCCCCGTCGCGGTGCGCACGGCGGCGAGCCCGCCGCCGACGGCGAGGACGATCCCCGGGACGAGCGAGGCTGCCATGCGAGAATCATCGTATGGGCTGGCTCCTCGTGGACGTCGTCTGGATCCTCGTGTTCGCGCTCCTCGGGCGCGAGAGCCACGAGGGCGATACCGCGGCGCTGGCCGTCCTCGGGGTGGCCTGGCCCTTCCTCGCGGGCTACGCCGCAGCCGCGCTCGTCGTCGGCCTGCGCCGCAGCCCGCGCTCGGTGGCCCGCGGGAGCGCCGTCTGGCTCGGCGCCGTGGCCGGCGGGATGGCGATCCGCACGGTCCTCGAGGGGCGCCTGCCGGAGACGGCCTTCATCGTCGTGGCGCTCGCCTTCCTCGGAGCGGGCCTGGTCGGCTGGCGGGTCGTCGCCGCGCTCGTCGCCCGGCGCCGCCGGGCCGTCGCGCGGCCCGACGAGGCCTAGGGCCGCAGCAGGAGCTTGCCGCCGGCGCGGTTCTCGCGGATCCGGGCGACGGCGTCGTCCGCCTCCTCGAGCGGGAGCTCGTCGGCGATCACCGCCTCGAGGGTGCCGGCCGCGACGAGGGCATAGAGCGACTCCATCGAGCGGGCCGTCGCCGCCGGGGCCACCGGCAGGCCGCTGTACCCGACCACGCGGGCGTTCTTGCGGTACATCTCCTGCGGCCCGAACGCGAACTCGGGTCCGGCGCTCGCGCCGTAGAGGACGAGCGTGCCCTTCGCCGCGAGCAGGCGCACGCAGGGCGTCGCGAAGGGCCCGGCGAGCGGGTCGAGGATCGCGTCGACGCCGTCGGGCGCCACCTCGCGCACGGCCTCCTCGAGCAGGTCCGCCTCGGCGACCACGACGTCATGGGCGTAGCGCGAGACCTGGCCGACCCGGTTCGGGGAGGTGGTCTGGGCGATCACCCGGGCGCCGCGCGTGCGCGCGAGCTGCAGGGCGATCGTCGAGACCCCGCCCGACGCGCCGAGGACGAGCACCGTCGAGCCGTCGCCGACCTCGGCGAGGTCGAGGCAGTCCAGCGCCGTGACGCCGGGGATGCCGAGCGCCGCCGCGGCACGGTCGTCGCAGCCGTCGGGGATCGCGGCCAGGGCGTCGGCGGGCACCGTCACGCGCTCGGCCCAGGCCCCGTCGCGGACGAGGCCGAGCCCCGCCCCGCGGAAGCCGACGCGGCGGCCGTCGGCCGTGCGGCCGACGCCCTCGCAGCCCGGCGTGCGCGGCAGCGGGCCGGCGGCGGCCACGCTGCCCGCCCCGATCCAGACGTCGAGCGGGTTGACGGCACCGTAGGCGACGTCGACCAGTGCCTCGCCGTCGCCGGCGACGGGGTCGGGGACCTCCTCGACGGCGAGCGGCTCGCCGTAGGCGTGCTGGCGGACGGCGCGCACCGCCCTAGACCGTGCCGACGGCGCCCAGGAGGACGTACTTGACGTCGAGGTACTCGTCGATGCCGACGCTGCCACCCTCGCGGCCGTAGCCCGACTGCTTCATCCCGCCGAACGGCGCGTTGGCCGCCGAGATGATGCCGGCGTTGGCGCCGACGATGCCGTACTCGAGCCGCTCGGCGACGCGCATCAGGCGCGCGTAGTCGCGGGTGTGGAAGTACGAGGCGAGGCCGTAGATCGAGTCGTTGGCGAAGTCGATCGCCTCGTCCTCGGTGTCGAACACCGTCAGGCCGGCGACGGGGCCGAACGTCTCCTCGTAGAAGATGTCCATGTCGCGCGTCACGCCGTCGAGGATCGTCGGGGCGTAGAACGAGCCGTTCGCGTACTCGCCGTCGATCAGGCGGACGCCGCCCGTGACGAGCCGGGCGCCCTTGCCGACCGCGTCCTGCACGTGCTCGTCGGCCTTGTCGACCGCGGCGTCGTTGATCAGCGGCCCGATCTGGGTGCCCTCCGCGAGGCCGTGGCCGACCGTCATCGCCTCGACCTTCTGCGTCAGGAGCGCGAGGAAGTCGTCGTAGATCCCGCGCTGCACGAACGCGCGGTTCGCGCAGACGCAGGTCTGGCCCGCGTTGCGGTACTTGGAGGCGATCAGCCCGTCGACGGCCGGCTCGAGGTCGGCGTCGTCGAAGATGATGTAGGGGGCGTGCCCGCCGAGCTCGAGGCTGAGGCGCTTGACCTGCTCGGCCGAGGCGCGGATCAGGTCCTTGCCGATCTCCGTCGAACCCGTGAACGAGATCTTGCGCACGCGGGGGTCGTTGAAGATCGTGTCGGCGACCATCCCGGCGTCGCGCGAGGTGACGAGGTTGACGACGCCCGCGGGTGCGCCCGCGTCCTCGATGCAGCGCAGGACGAGCGCGGCGGTCAGCGGCGTGGCGCTGGCCGGCTTGACGACGCTCGTGCAGCCGGCGGCCATCGCGGGGCCGAGCTTGCGGGTCATCATCGCCGCGGGGAAGTTCCAGGGGGTGATGGCGGCGACGACGCCGACGGGCTGGCGCAGGACCAGCACGCGGTTGTCGGTGTTCATCGGGGGCGCGATCTCGCCGTAGATGCGCTCCGCCTCGCCGGCGAACCACTCGAAGAAGGAGGCGGCGTACTCGACCTCGCCCTTGGCCTCCGGGAGGGCCTTGCCCTGCTCGGCGGTCATCGTCTCGGCGATCTCGCCGGCCCGCTCGCGCATGACGTCCGCGGCCTTGCGCAGGATGCGCGCACGGCTCAGCGCGGAGGTGGAGCGCCAGCCCGGCAGGGCCGCCGCCGCCGCGTCGATCGCGGCCGTGACGTCGGCGCGGGTGCCGTTGGGCACGGAGCCGACGCGGCCGCCGGAGGCGGGGTCGGTGACGTCGAAGCGCTCGCCGCCCGTGGCCTCGGTCCATGTGCCGCCGATCAGGAGATGCTCGTCGTGGGTGGGCAGGGTGATCGCCATCGGGTCAGGCCTCCTTGTCTCGGCGCATCCTAGGCGCTCGCCGCCTCTCAGGATGCGTGCCTGCGGGCCGAGGCGCCAGACCCGGGCGCTTCCGGGAGATGTGCGACTGGTCTCGTCCTTCTCCGCCGCATCGTCGCCACCGCCGAGACTCCGAGGACGACGGCCGTCAACGCGGCGATCACCGCGCCGGAGGGCAGACCTGCGTGATACGCAACCGTCAGCCCGATGACTGCAGTGCCAACGCCAAAGGCGACGCCCAGCAGACTCATCCCAACGACGGTCCGGACCCACAGACGAGCAGCCGCCGCCGGCAGTACCAGCATCGCAATCGTCATCAGGAGGCCGATTGTCTGCAACGCCACCACGACGACGCCGCCGACCATGACGAGGAGCGCCCACTCGATCAGCGAGACGCGGATCCCACTGAGCCGAGCTCCAATCGGATCGAAGGTCGCGTCGCGGAGATCGCGCCCGAGGACGGCGAGCGCGACCACGATTACTCCAGCAATCAGAAGATTGGCAAGGAGATCGCCACTGCTCACCGTCAGGACCGAACCAAACAGAAGATGGGAGATCTCGACGCGCGTCCCTCCGCTGATGACGAGGAGCAGGATGCCGCCGGCGAAGAGCGCCACCTCCGCGCCGGCGATCGCGGAGTCGGAGCGGATGCGGGGATGGGTCATGAGAAGCCCCAAGAGCAGGGCCATCGCCAGAGCAGCGGCGAGCGCTCCGAGGACGATTGAGGCGCCGACGAGGTAGGCGACGGCCACCCCGGCGATCGTGCCATGTCCCATCGCGTCGCCGAGGTAGGCGAGGCGCCGCAGTACGACCCACACTCCCACCAGCGGGGCGACGATCCCAATCATCACGGCCGCGGCGAGTGCCCGCTGCATGAAGGCGAGCGAGTAGGGCTCCACGAAGAGGTCGATCACAGTGCAAGCGCAGCCACTTGCGCGCGGAACATCCCCACCGGCTCGTCGTTGAGGATGTCGCCTGGTCGTCCGTCGTGCACCGTGGACCGATCAAGACCGAGTACGCGCGGGAAGCCGATCCGCACGAGGTCGAGCTCATGGACGCTGGCCAAGACCGTCACACCGCGAGCAACCCTCCGCCGGAGGGCATCGATCACGCGTAGTGCGCTGTCTCGATCGAGACCGGCGAACGGCTCATCCAAGAGCATCACGTCGGCATCTTGGGCGAGTGCACGCGCGATCAGAACGCGTCGAAACTGCCCACCGGAAAGATGCGAGAGAGGACGCCGATGAAGATCCGGCAGACCGACTTCCTCAATCGCGGCGTCGATCGCCTCGCGGTCGTGGTGGCTGAGCCGACCGAAGAGGCATCGATGGGCGCGACGCCCCGCGGCTACGACCTCGCCGACCGTAATCGGATAGTCGCGCTCCCACCGCTGCACCTGCGGGACATAGGAAACGTATCCCCGCCGTGGTCTGCTTCCGTGGATCACGACGGTGCCCTGCATCGGCAACTCCCCGACGAGGCAGCGCAGGAGCGTCGTCTTGCCACAGCCGTTCGGCCCTACGAGGGCGACCATCTCCCCCGGATCGATGCTGAATCCGATTCCCTCGAAAACGCCGGGCATCGAAGCCGCGTACCCGCAGTGCAGGTCGGCGACGACGATCGCCGCCGATGGCTCCCCTCCTACGCCGTGCACCCGAGCCCTTGTCGGAGCGCATCGAGGTTGCGGCGCTGAATCGAGACATAGCTCTCCCCCTCCGCAACCGCGTCGGACGGAAGCCCCTCGACGGGATCGAGCGCTGCGGTCTGAGCACCGATCTCGGAGGCCACCACCTCCGCGAGGTCCGGCGGCACGAGCTCCTCGAAAAACACCGTCTTCACCCCGTCCGCCCGCGCAACCTCCGCGACGGCGCGAAGACTCTGGGCGTTGGGCTCCTGCTCCGGCGAGATCCCCGCGATCGGAGCCTGCTTCAGGCCGTAGCGATCGGCGAGGTAGCCGAACGCAGCGTGGCTGGTGACCAGGGTCCGCGTCTCGCAGGTCGCGAGCGCCGAGACGAAGTCCTCGTCGAGCTGCGCGAGGTCGGCCAGATAGGCCTCTGCATTCGCATTGATCGCATCGGCGCATCCGGGATTCGCTGCGACCAGACCGTCCTGGATACCGCGGACCATCTCCGAGAAGAGCACTGGATCGACCCACATGTGGGGATCGCGCCCACCGGCGAGCACTTCCCCATCGACCTCGCCGACAACGCCGGGAATCGGAGAGTCAATCGTCCTCAGCGAGTCGACCTCGAGCAGGTCGATCGCGACGACGTCATCCGGCAACGCGTCGACTGCCCGCTGAACCTGCGGCTGGAAGTCGCTGCCGAGATAGAAGGCGACCGACGCCCCCTGGAGCGCGGCGATACTCTGCGGGGTCGGCTCGGCATCGTGCGGGGACATCCCCTCAGGCGTGAGGTCAACGACCTCGACACAGTCACCCCCCACTCGACCCGCCGCCTCAGCGATCGGGTAGAAGCTTGCGGCGACGGACGTCACCCCAGCGTCGGTCGCGCCATCATCCGACCCTCCGCAGGCGCCGACGAGCATGGACCCGAGGGCCAGGCCCGCCACCAGGAGAAGCGCACCAACGTTGCGCTGCAGTGGGCGTCGGCGGGCGTTGATGGATAGCGGAAGGATGGTAGGATGCTTCATACGCAAATAATAATCATTATCATTTGCACTGTCAAGTTCCCCGGAAGGCGGCTGTACCCATGGTGACGAACGACCGGCGCATCCCAGTGACGGTCCTGACCGGATTCCTCGGATCCGGCAAGACCACGCTCCTCAACCGGATCCTGACCGAGCAGCACGGTCAGCGTATCGCCGTTATCGAGAATGAGTTCGGCGAGGTCGGCATCGACCATGAGCTCGTCATCAACGCCGACGAGGAAATCTTCGAGATGAACAACGGCTGCATTTGCTGCACCGTCCGCGGAGACCTCATTCGGATCCTCGAGAACCTGATGAAGCGCCGGGAGCGCTTCGATCGGATCTTGATCGAGACGACCGGAATGGCAGAACCAGGTCCCGTCGCCCAGACGTTCTTCGTCGACCCGGAGATGCAGGAGAACATGCGGCTCGACGGTATCGTCACGATCGTCGATGCCAAGCACGTCGAGCAGCATTTCGAAAGCGACGAGGTGCGCACGCAGATTGCCTTCGCGGATGTGATCCTCTTGAACAAGGTCGACCTTGTCGATCAAGCCGCTCAGGATTCACTCGAACGTCGCATACAGGCCATGAACGCTCAGGCCCAGATCTACCGCTCGATCGCAGCCGATGTCGACCTCCGCAAGGTCCTCGACGTTGGAGGATTCGATCTCGAACACGCCATGGCGATCGACCCGAAGTTCCTCGAACCCGAATACCCCTTCGAGTGGGGGGGCGTCTTCCAGCTCGATTCCGGATCCAGCTTCGTCTGTGCAGCGGGTCCGGACCCGGCGATGGGCCTCTGCCTCGTCCCCGTCGCCGGAGAGGGCGAGTCGGAACTCGCCGACGGGGTCGAGACGGCTGTCGCGTACTTCTCCGATCGCGACCATCCGTTGACGGCTCCGGGCGAGGAGGTGGGCGCCGATGGCCGCCGCTACGACCTGGACCTTGCGGACGGCGGTTCGTTTCCCCTTGCCGTGACCTCGCCGGGGATCTACGCGATCTTCACTGAGCACCTGCCTGAGGAGTTCGACGCGCGGGTCGTCCGCGCAGACGGTTCTACCGCGGACTGGACGAGCGCACGAGAGTATCGGCCCGATCACGAGCACGACGACGAAGTCGCCTCCGTGGGAATCGAGACCGTCGGCGACGTCGACTGGGAGCGACTGCAGGCCTGGTTGAACAGCCTCTTGATGACTAGGGGCCCGGACCTCTATCGCTCCAAGGGCGTCATCGCGGTCGCCGGCCAGAAGCGCCGGTTCGTCTTCCAGGGAGTCCACATGCTTCTCGATACCAGCCTTGCAGAACCGTGGTCCGACGACGAGCCGCGAACCTCTCGCCTGGTCTTCATCGGGCGGGATCTCGATCGTGCTCTGCTCCAGCAGGGGTTCGAGCAATGCCTCGTGTGAGCGCAGATGGACTGGCATCCGACTTCGGGTGGTCCGTCTCCCTGACGGACCACGTCGGCTCCATTGCGCTCTCCCCGGACGGAGAGCGGGTTGCCGCCGTTGGCACGACCGGACCGATCGCCATCATCGCGATCGCCGATGGAGAGGTCATCACGACTATCGATGCCCATGCATCGGCGGCGACGACCATCGCCTGGAATCCGCGAACCGGTTTCCTCGCCAGTGGGGGGCAGGACGGGAAGGTAAACGAATGGAGCGCCGAAGGTGCTCCACGCTGGAGCACGCTCGTGCAGACAGCCTGGGTCGAGGCGCTCACCTGGGATCGGCAAGGAAGGAATCTCGCCGCGGCGAGTGGACGGTCGTTGGCCATGCTCGACGCAGACGGCGCCACGCGCTGGAGTGCCGATGACGACGTCAGCACGATAACGGACCTCGCCTGGCATCCCGAGGGAAACGCGCTCGCATCGATCGCCTACGGCGGTATCGCCCTGCGCGAGGCGACGGGACCGAATCCGACGCGTCGCGTGGCATGGACGGGCTCCGGCCTGTGTCTCGCCTGGAGTCCCGATGGTCGCTTCATCGCGGCGGGCGACCAGGATGCGACGGTGTACATCATCTTCGCCAAGACCGGACGGAAGCTGCAAATGTGGGGGTTCCCCCGCAAGGTCCGGGAGCTCGCCTGGAATCGCAGCGGTAGATGGCTCGCCACCGGCGGAGGTGACACTCCGACGGTATGGGACACCTCGGGAAAGAATGGACCCGAAGGACGCGCGCCGATATCGCTGGAGGGACATGAGGGGACCGTGCGCGCCCTCGCCTGGTCGCCGACCGACGACATCCTCGCCTCAGGATGCGACGACGGGATCGTGCACCTCTGGTCACCGAGCTCACGCGAGGATCCGGTAGCGACCGTCGAACTCTCTGATGCCATCACCGCCATCTCATGGCTTCTCAATGGCTCGGGCCTTCTCATCGGGGATGCCGACGGTGAACTCCGCTTCCTCGATCTCCGTCGCTGACGATGGACGGACCGTCGCACCGTCGCCGCATCGCCGTCGAGGCGGAGACCCGTCTTCGTTGTGCGATCATCACGATCTCCGATACACGCACGGTCGACGACGACGTCAGCGGCGATACGATCATGCGCGCGCTGACGGACGACGGGCACGAGGTGATCTACCGCACCATCGTCCCCGACGACGGAGAGCGGATTCTGGCGGCCCTGGACGAGGCACTCGCCCTGAACGTTGCCGTCATCGTGACCAACGGGGGAACGGGTATCGCCAGGCGCGATGTTACCTTCGAGTTCCTCCAGGGACGTCTCGAACGGACGCTCCCGGGGTTCGGAGAGTTGTTCCGAGCGTTGTCTTTTCCAGAGATCGGACCGGCGGCAATCCTCACCCGCGCGACCGCCGGAACAATCGCCGAGACCCTCGTCTTCGTGCTACCCGGATCCCCGCATGCGGTCGAAACCGCTCTTGACGGCCTGATCCTGCCAGACCTTCCACACCTCGCCTGGGAGATCACCCGTCGCTGATACGCCGGCGCCGAACCGTTGCGATGACCGCGGTCCGCTCCACCACCCCGGCCGCCACGAGGCCAATCGCCGCCGGGACCGTGGCTGGGAGGAAGTCGACCCACTGGAAGAGGACGCCGAGCAGCATGCCGCCGACGGCGCAGCCGAGGACGGCGGCGATCGCGGCGCGGCGCGAGACCGCGACGACCGCCCCAACCAGCGCGGCGATGTAGGCGTCGCCCCAGCCCATCGTCGCGCCCTCGAGGCGGAGCTCCTGGAGCGACGGCAGCCCCGCGGGCGGCGCGGCCGCGCCGAGCGCCTGCGCGACGGGCTGGACCTCGATCTGCGAGACCTGCCAGATATCGAGCCCGGTCGCGAGCAGCACGCCGACGACGAGCGCCCAGCGCGGCGCGACCCAGCCCGTCAGCCGCGCGAGGGTCACGGCGGCGAGGATGATCAGGAGGTCCGCGGCGAGCTCGGGCCAGACGCCCGGCCCGAGCGCGGCCGCCGCCCACCACAAAAGCGGTGCCGCCAGCGCGAGCGGGATCGCCCAGCGGCGCACGTGGAGGCCGGCGACGAGGGCGAGGAACGGCACAGCGAAGGCGGCGAGCGCCGTCGCGTACTCGACGCCCTCGGGCCAGCGGCCGAGGACGACCACCATCCCGCCGATCGCGGCCAGCGGGATCAGTCCGAGCGCCGGGTGCCGGCGGATCGGCGGCAGCTCGCCCGGATCGCGGACGAGCCCGACCGCCAGCGCCTGCAGCAGGACCAGCACGAGGAAGGGCCAGCCGTACGGCATGCGCCCAGCCTAGAGGCCCGGCGGCCCGGGACGCCGCCGACAGGTGCCCATCGGGGTGCCCAGATTCGAACTGGGGACCTCTCCGACCCGAACGGAGCGCGCTACCAGGCTGCGCCACACCCCGGGCGGTCGGGAGTATGGCAGAAAGCCGGTCGCGGGCCCGTCGCCCGGCGCAGGCCCCCACCGCCTCGCGGTACCGTACGCAGGTGCCGAACCCAATCCGCATCACGCCGATAGGCGGACTCGGCGAAGTCGGCCGCAACATGATGGTGCTCGAGCACGACGACGTGCGCATCGTCATCGACTGCGGCATCGGCTTCCCGCACGGCTCCGAGCGCGGGCTCGGCGTCGAGACGTACCTGCCCGACGTGCGCGTGATGCGCGGGCGCCCCGTCGACGCCGTGCTCCTGACGCACGCGCACGACGACCACTGCGCCGCCCTCGCCCACCTGATCCGCTCGGGCACCCCGATCGGGCGGATCGTGTCCCTGCCCTTCACCACGGCGATGGTCGAGACGAAGCTGTCCGAGCACGACCTGCCCGTGCCGCCCATCGTGAGCGTCGCCCCGGGCGACCCCGTCGAGATCGGGCCGATCCGCGCCGAGTTCGTGCGCATGGCCCACTCGATCCCCGACGCGGCCGGCATCGCGCTGACCACCTCGATCGGGACGATCGTGCTGACGGGCGACTACAAGCTCGACGCGACCGGCCAGGACCAGCGCCGCCAGGTCGACCGCGCGCGGCTGACCGCGCTCGGCGACGCCGGCGTGGTCGCGATGCTCGGCGACTCGACGAACGCCGACCTGCCGGGCCGCACGCCGTCGGAGGCGACGACGATCGAGCCCCTCAACGACGTGATCGACGAGGCGCCCGGCCGGATCATCCTGACCAGCTTCTCGTCGCAGATCGACCGCATCGACCACGCGATCCTCGCCGCCGACCGCACGCACCGCCAGGTGATGCTGCTCGGCCGCTCGATGCGCCGCAACGTCAAGATCGCGGAGCGCCTGAAGGAGATCCACTCGCCCAACCTGCCGACCCTCGGCAAGCGCGAGGTCGAGGGCAACCCCAAGGCGATGATCATCTGCACGGGCTCGCAGGCGGAGGAGTTCGCGGTGCTGTGCCGCGCCGCGCGCGGCGAGCACCCCGAGCTCAACCCCGGCAACGGCGACACCGTGATCTTCGCGTCGCGTCCCGTCCCCGGCAACGAGGGCCCCGTCGAGGAGCTGCAGGCGATGCTGCGGATGCGCGGCGCCCGCGTCGTCACCCACCACGACGCCCCGATCCACGTCTCGGGCCACGCCCGCGCCGACGAGATCGGCGAGATGGTGCGCATGCTGCGCCCGACGAGCGTGATCCCGGTGCACGGCGAGCGCTACATGCTCGAGGCGCAGGCCCGGATCGCCACCGAGAACGGCGTCGACCCGACCAACGCGCACGTCGGCCAGAACGGCGACGTGATCGAGATCTCCGCGACGGGCCTGAAGCTGGCCGACCAGGTCGAGGCGATCGCGGTGCCCGCGGGCTCCGACGGCCTGCCCCTGGAGGCGGGCGAGCCGGGATGAGTCCCGTGCGGCTCGCGGACCTCGTCGCCTGGATGGACGAGGCGCTTGCCACGCCGTCCTTCCGGGACTACGGCCCGAACGGCCTGCAGGTCGTCGGCGCCGACGAGGTGACGCGCCTCGCCACCGCGGTCTCCGTCTCGCTCGACGTGATCGAGCGGGCCGCGGCCGACGGCGCCCAGGCCCTCCTGGTCCACCACGGCCTCTTCTGGGACGGCGCGGACATGGCGATCGGCGTGCTGGAGCGCCGCCGCCTCGAGGCCCTCTTCGCGGCCGACCTGTCCCTGATCGCCTACCACCTCCCGCTCGACGCCCATCCCGAGGTCGGCAACAACGCGCGGCTCGCGGACCTGCTCGGGCTCGAGGGGCGCGCGCCCTTCGGCGACCACCGCGGTGTCCTGCTCGGTGTGCGGGGCGCGCTGCCCGCGCCGGAGGCCCCCGCCGACCTCGCGGCACGGCTGGGGGCGGCGATCGGCTCGACGCCGCTCGTCCTGCCCGGCGGTGACCATCCCGTCCGCACCGTCGGCGTGGTCTCCGGCGGTGCCGCGCGCGACATCCGGCAGGCCGCCGCGGCCGGCCTCGACGCCTTCATCACGGGCGAGCCGAGCGAGGACGCACCGTACCTGGCCCGCGAGCTCAGCGTGCACTTCATCGCCGCCGGCCACAACGCCACGGAGACGCTCGGCGTCCAGGCCCTCGCCGCCCGCGCAGCCGAGCGGTTCGGGATCGGGACCGCGTTCCTCCCGGTCGACAACCCGGTGTAGACCGCCCCGGCGGGCGCTACGCTCGCGCCCGTGGACGCCCGTGGACCCGCAGCCCTGCGCATGCGCACCGGCGCGGCCTGGCGGACCGTGCCCCGCCCCGTCCTCGACGCCCGCGTGGCCGAGTATGCGGGCGGCCTGCTCGAGGCCGGCTGCCGGCCGGGCAACCTGCTCGCGCTCGAGGAGGCCCGCGACGGCGAGGTGCTCGCGCTCGTCCTCGCCGCCCTCGACGCCGGCCTCGCCGTCCGGCTCGGACGCGCCGAGCCGCCCTTCGCCGCGGCGTTCGCGGCCGAGCCCGCCCGCGCGGCCGAGCTCGCCGCCCTGGCCGGGATCGACCAGCTGCGGGTGCCCGTGCCCACGGCCCGCGACCGCGGCGTCAGCCTCGAGCGGCTGGCCGCCCACGGCGTCCTGCGCGCGGCCCGCGAGGGTCCCCTGCCCGCGGACGCCGCCCCGACGGCACCCGCGCTCCTGACCGCGGGCGGCGCCGTCCTCACGCGCACCGAGCTGGACGCCGGCGTGCGCGCCCTGCACGAGGTCGGCGACCTCCTGCGCCCGGACACGACGCTGCTGATCGCCGTGCCGCTCGAACGCCCCTGGATCGTCGCCCTCGCCCTCGCCGCGCTCGCGACGGGCACCGCCGTGGCGATCGGCCGGATCGGCGACGCCGAGGAGCTCGGCCCGGACGTCGTGGTGGCGACGCGGGCCGCCGTCGAGGGCCTCGCGGGCGAGCTGGACGAGCCGGGCCGGCGCGCCCGCGCCCGCAGCCTGCGCATCCAGCGCGGCGACGCCGAGCGCCCGTCGCGCCTGATGGAGACGGCGCGCCAGCTCGGCCGCGGCCGGGGCGTGCGCCCCGCCCGCTGCCTGATCGTCCCCGACGGCGTGATTCCGCGCGACCTCTGCACCGACCTCCACGTCGGCGGCACGACGGTGCTCCACGCGGCCGTGGACGACCGCGCCGCCGCGCCCCTCGCCCTCAACCGGCCGCACCGCTACCGCTTCGACGCCCTCGGCCTGCCCCTGCCTGAGCACCGGGCGACGGCGGCGGGCGGGCGCCTCGCGGTCGAAGGCCCGGCCGTCACCGGCGGCCGCCTGGCGGACGGCGTCCCGGCCCGCGGCGGACCCGACGGGTTCCTGCTGCCTCAGGGCCCCTGAGATAGGGTGAGTCGGGCCCGCGGGGCCCCGTCCACGCCATGCGACGACCCCTTCCCCTCCTCGCGACCCTGCTCGCCCTCGCGGCGCTCGCCCCGGCCGCGCAGGCCGCGCGACCCCTGCCCGACGCCGTGCGCGGGATCGTGGCCGCGAGCCCGGTCGGGGACGCCGCCTCCGTCGTCGTCCGCGACGGCGACGGGGCCGTGATCGTCGGGGTGCGCCCGAACGCGCCGCGGCTCCCCGCCTCGAACCAGAAGCTCGTCACCATCGCCACCGCCCTCGACGTGCTGGGGCCCGACGCGCGCCTGCCCACGACCCTCGTCGCGCGGGCCGAGCCCGCGGCGGGCGTGGTCACGGGTGACGTCTGGCTGGTGGGGGGCGGCGACCCCACCTTCTCGACGAGCGCCTTCGCCGACGCCTACTGGGGCATCTACGCGCCCACGGCCGACCGCCTCGCCGCGCAGCTCGCCGCGGCCGGCGTGACCCGCATCACGGGGCGCGTCAATGCCGACGCCTCGCGCTTCGACGACGTCCCGGGCGCCCCCGGCTGGAAGCCCGAGTTCATCCCGGGGCAGTCGCCGCCGATCTCGGCCCTGACGATCGACCGCGCGGCCGCGAGCCCCGCGCTGCGGGCCGCACGGGCCGTGCGTCGCGCCCTGGTGCGCGCCGGGGTCGAGGTCGGGGCCGCCCGAATCGGCCCGGCGCCCGCCACGAACCCCGTCGAGCTGGCCCGGGTCGAGTCCGCCCCCGTCGGCATCCTCGCGAAGCTCGCCGGGCGCGACTCGGACAACTTCGTCGCCGAGATGCTCCTGAAGGCCGCGGGGGCCGCCGCGACGGGCCGCGGCACGACGGCCGCGGGCGTCGAGGCCGAGCGCGGCGTCCTCGCCGCGCTCGGGGTGCCCGACGGCGGCCTCGCCCTCGTCGACGGATCGGGCCTGTCGTACGACAACCGCGCGACCGCCGCGGCGCTCAGCCTGCTCCTCGCCCGCGTCGACGACGACCCCGCGCTCGGGCCGGCGATGCGGGCCGCGCTGGCCACCGCGGGCGTCAACGGCACCCTCGCCGGCCGCATGCGCACGGGGCCCGCCGCGGGCTTCGTGCGGGCCAAGACCGGCACCCTCAACGACGCCTCCACGCTGTCCGGCTACGCGGGCGCGTGCGCCTTCAGCGTGCTCGTGCAGCGCACCCGGGTCGACCCGGCCGCCGCGCACGCCCTCCAGGACCGGATCGCCCAGCTGCTCGCGCGCCGCAGCGCCGAGTGCTAGGCCAGACGGCCCTCGAGCAGCTCCCGGAAGCCCGCCTCGTCGAGGATCGGCACGCCCGCCTGCTCGGCCTTCGCCACCTTCGAGCCGGGGTTGGCCCCGACCACCACATAGGCCGTCTTCTTGGAGACCGAGTCGGTGCTCTTACCCCCGAGCCGCTCAATCGCCGCCTTCGCCTCGTCGCGGGTGAAGCCCTCGAGGGTGCCGGTCACCACGATCGCCATCCCGCTCAGCGGCCCGTCCGCGGCGGGGCGCTCGTCTGCAGCCAGCTCGAGCTGGACCCCGGCGTCGCGCAGGGCGGCGACCTCCGCCTGGCGCTCGGGGTCGGCGCACCACGCGGCGACGGCCTCGGCGATCACGGGCCCGACCCCCTCGACCTCGGCGATCTCGTCGGCGCCGGCCGCGATCAGGGCCCCCATCGAGCCGAAGGCGCGCGCGATCGCCTGCGCCGTCACGAGCCCGACGTGCGGGATGCCGAGCCCGAACAGCACGTTGCCGAACGGCCGCTGCCGCGAGGCCGCGATCGCCCTGACCACGTTGCGCGCCGACGTCTCCTGGAAGCCCTCGAGCGGCAGCAGGTCGTCCGCGACGAGCCGGTAGAGGTCGCTCGGGCGCCGCACGAGCCCGAGCTCGTAGAGGCGCTCGGCGAGCTTCTCCCCCACGCCCTCGATGTCCATCGCGCTGCGCGACACGAAGTGCCGCAGGCCCTCGACGTCGCGGCTCGGGCAGGCCTGGTTGACGCAGAAGTGCTTCGCATCCTCCTCGTTCTTGACGACGGGCTCGCCGCAGGCGGGGCACGCCGTCGGCATCGCGAAGGGCCGCTCCTTCCCGGTGCGGTCCTCGAGCACGGGCCCGATCACCTGCGGGATCACGTCGCCGGCGCGCTGCACGATCACCGTGTCGCCGACGCGGATGTCCTTGCGGTTGATGTCCTCCTCGTTGTGCAGGGTCGCGTGGCGCACCACGACCCCGCCGACCTCGACCGGCTCGAGCTCCGCGAACGGGTTGAGGGCGCCCGTCCGGCCGACGTTGATCTCGATCGCCAGCAGCTTCGTCGTGCGGGTCGTGGGCGCGAACTTGTAGGCGATCGCCCAGCGCGGATCGCGGCCCACGGCGCCGAGCGCCGCCTGCTGCGCGAGCGCGTCGACCTTGACCACCGCGCCGTCGATGTCGTAGCCGAGCGCCTCGCGGTCGTGCTCGATCGCGTGGCAGGCGTCGCGCACCGCGTCGATGCCGCGCATCACCCGGATGCGCGGGTTGACGGGGAACCCGCGCTCGCCGAGCCACGTCAGCGCCGCGTGGTGCGAGTCGAAGGCGATGCCCTCGTGCACGCCGAGCGCGTACGCCCAGAAGGACAGCGGCCGCTCCGCCGTCACCGCGGGGTCCTGCTGGCGCAGCGATCCGGCGGCGGTGTTGCGCGGGTTCATGTAGACGGCGAGGCCCTGGTCGAGGCGCTCCTCGTTGAGGCGCCGGAAGGCCTCGATCGGCAGGTACACCTCGCCCCGCACCTCGAGGAGTGGCGGCGGCGCCGGATCGTCGATGGACAGGGGCACGGCCCGGATCGTGCGCACGTTGGCCGTGACGTCCTCGCCTGTCTCGCCGTCGCCGCGGGTGACGGCCCGCTCGAGCAGCCCGTCGCGGTAGACGAGAGACAGCGCGAGCCCGTCGATCTTGGGCTCGACCACGAAGTCGGGCTCGCCCGCGAAGCCGGCCGCGGCGAGCAGCTTCTGCAGCCGCTCGTCCCAGGCGAGGAGCTCGTCGTCGTCGCGCGCGTTGGCGAGCGACAGCATCGGCAGGAGGTGGCGCACCTCGTCGAAGCCCGACGCGACGCCGCCCGCGACGCGCTGGGTCGGCGAGTCGGGGCGCACGAGCAACGGGTCGGCCGCCTCGAGCTCGCGCAGCTCGCGCAGCGCGGCGTCGTAGGTGGCGTCGTCCACCACCGGCTGGTCGGCCAGGTAGTAGGCGCGGTCCCAGGCCCTCAGCCGCGCGGTCAGCTCGGCGACGCGCTCGGCGCTCATCCGGCCAGCGCCTCCAGGAGCTGCGCGGGCGTGTCGACCACGACGAGCGGCTCCTCGGCCTCGAGCGCCGCGCGCCCGAAGGCGCCCCAGGTGACGCCGATCGCGGCCGTCCCAGCGGCCCGCGCCGCCTGCAGGTCGAACGGCGAGTCGCCGACGTAGACCGCCTCGGCGGGCGTCCCGCCGACGCGCTCCAGCGCGGCGAGCAGCGGCGCCGGGTGCGGCTTGTGCAGCGGGGTGTCCTCGGTGGTTATGACCACGTCCCAGACGATCGGCGGCGGCAGCGCCGCGAAGGCGAGCTCGACCGCGTCCAGCATCTTCGAGGTCACGATCCCGAGCCGGGCGCCCTCCTGCTCGAGCTCGACGAGGACCTCGTCGACGCCCGGGTAGCGCTCGATCAGGCGCGCCGTGTTGGCGTGGTTCCAGGTGCGGTAGACGAGGAACAGCTCGTCGGCGCGCTCCGGCGAGAAGACCTCCATCTGCTCGCGCAGCGGCGTCCCGATCCCCGCCATCAGCTCCTCGTCGGGCAGCTCGATCCCGAGCACCTCGCGCACGGCGTGCGCGTGCGACGCGCGGATCAGCTCGACGGTGTCGAGGACGGTGCCGTCGAGGTCGAACAGGACCACGGGCCAGCGCAGGGCGTGCACGCGACGAAGCCTAGGCGGCGGTCCGGCGGCGGTGCCGCCGCGAAACGGCGCTTGGAGGCCGCTACCCTACGCCTATGCCGTCCAGCCACCTGACGCCGCTCCAGCAACAGATCTACTGGTCGGCGCCCTCAGCGGTGATCGAGCGCGGCCGGCGGCGCACCTCCTTCGGGGTACTCCTGATCCTCGGCTGCGAGCGCCTTCTGCGCGAGGGTCGCCTGCGCGGGCGCCAGGCCCGCCTCGCCGCCGCCCAGGCCCAGGCCGCGCGCCTCCTGGCCGTCGAGGCCACGGACGCCCGCTGGCCGACGCGCCGCGGCGACGCGCTGCGCAAGGACGGCGACAACCTCGCGGCCGCCCTCGCTGCGAAGGCCGCCGGCGACGAGCCCTCCCCCGCGGCCTGCCTGATCAGCGCCTGTGACCTGCTCGAGGAGGTCGTCGAGTGGCTGCAGGACGGCGACCTGCTCGGCGCCGCCGCCCCCGCCGCGATCGACCGCCTGCGCGTCGCGCAGGCGCTCCTGCGCGAGCACCGCTTCGACGGCGAGGAGCGCGACGACCTGCCGCCGCCGAGCCGCCTGGACCTCGTCGTGGACGAGCAGTCCCGCTCGGCGCCGAGCGCCTGGCTCGACGAGGACTGAGCGACCGGGGCCCGGTCGCCCGGCTCACGCGTCGGCGACGAGCGCGTCAAGCCGCGCGAGGAGCTCCGGCCCCTCGGGATGCTCGGGGTCCACGTGCAGCGCCGTCAGGGCCGCGTAGCCTTCCACGATCGCCGCGAAGTCCGTCCCGGGCTCGCGGTGGTAGTCGGAGTCGGCGCCGTAGAGCCGGAAACGCCGGCGCCCATCGGCCTGCTCCACGAAGGCGACCCGGTCCGACCAGATGCGCCGGCCGAGCCGCGCCATCCGCACGCCGCGCGCGAGCCCGGCGGGACAGTTGAGGTTGAGCACGACATCGCGCCCGAGGCGCCCAGCGGCGAGCTCGGCGGCCAGCACCGGCACCAGCCGCTGCGCCGTCCCGAACGAGTACGCGCCGCCCGCAATGTGGTGGATCTCGCCGGAGTCGGGCTGCTGCGAGACGGCGAGCCCAGGCCGACCGAGCAGCACCCCCTCCATCGCCGCCGCCACCGTGCCGGAGTAGGTCACGTCGTCGCCGAGGTTGACGCCGAGGTTGGCGCCGGCCACCACCACGTCGAAGGGTCCGCCGACGAGCCCGACGTCGGCGAAGCGGACGCAGTCGACGGGCGTGCCCGTCAGGGCGTGGGCCTCAACGGCGCCCGGCACGTCGCGCGCCTCGACCTCGAGCTCGTCGCGGATCGTGATGCCGCGGGCGACCGCCGACTGGTTGTCCCGGGGGGCGACCACGACCACCTCGAAGGCCCCGGAGAGCGCTACGGCGAGCGCGTGCAGCCCGGGCGAGTCGATGCCGTCGTCGTTGGTCAGGAGCACGCGCATGGCCAAACCACGATACCCGGGACCCGGCCGCACCGGACCGGGTCAGTCCCCGTAGTCGACGCGTTCGAGGCAGAGCCCGTGCGGCGGCGCGGTCCAGCCCGCGTCGGCGCGTGGGCACCCCTCGAGGAGCCCCGGGAAGGCATCCGGGTCGGTGCCGCGGTCGCCGCGCGCCGTCTCCACCATCGTGCCCACCAGCGTGCGCACCATGTGGCGCAGGAACGCGTTGGCGGTGATCTCGAAGCGCAGCCCGCGCTCCGTCTCCTCCCAGCGCGCGTCGAGCACCGTGCGCGTGAACGTGCGGTGCTGCGTCTCCGCCGGCGTGAACGCCGTGAAGTCGTGCTCGCCGACGATCGCGGCCGCCATCCGGTCGAGGATGCCGCGGTCGAGCGGGCGCGGCTCGTGCAGCTCGCGGCGGCTCAGCAGGGGGTCGCGGACCGGCCGGAGCCGCACCGCGTAGACGTAGGAGCGCGAGCGCGCCGAGAAGCGCGCGCTGAAGTCCGGCGCGGCCTCCTGCGCCGCGTGCACGGCGACGTCGTCGGGCAGGAGGTCGTTGAGGGCGCGCGGCAGGCTCTCGACGGGTGGGCCGCCGGCGAGGGCGACGCTGACGACCTGGCCCGTGGCGTGCACACCCGTGTCGGTGCGCCCCGCGACCACCACCTCCCCCACGCCCGCATGGAGCGCCACCAGGGCCCGGGTCAGCTCGCCCTCGACCGTGCGGGCGTGGTGCTGGGCGGCCCAGCCCTGGAAGCCCGTGCCGTCGTAGGCGAGGTCGAGGCGGGTCGGGCGCACGTTACGGGTCGATGCGGTTGAGGAGCTGCGCACCCCCACCGCCCCGCCAGACCACGAGCAGGCAGCCGACCGCGATCGCGGCCGGGAGCCACAGCGCGAGGCCGCGGTCGACGCGGCCCGCCGTGGCCACGGCCGCGAGGCACGTGAGGAGCGCGGCGAGGGCCGCGAGCCGCGGCGCGAGGCCGAGCACGAGCGCCACGCCCGCGAGCACGAGCAGGCTCCCGCCGACCCACAGAAGCGGCGCCGGCGCGGGCAGGCCCCAGTCGGTCGCCGCGGCCGCGAGGTCGGCGTGGCCGCGCAGGATGCGCACCGCGAGGACAAGCGCCCCGGCTCCGCAGACGAGCCGTACGAGCAGGAGGAGGAGCGCCGCGAAGCCGCGCTGGCCGCGGTCGCCGGGGATGCCGCCCGCGATCAGGCTGGGCGACGGGGCGGGGATGCCGCCCTCGATCAGGCTGCGCTCGCCGGGGTCCGCCATCGGGCCCCTACGACGCCGCCGGCGCCGCGTCGCGCGCGCCGATCTCCACGCCCTCGATCAGGGAGCGCAGGAGCGGCTCGAGCGCGTCGAAGTCGGCCGAGTGGACCGTGCAGACGATCGCGTAGGCGTCGGGGCCGATCGTGGTCAGGCCGACGAGCTGGCGCAGCCTGAGGCCCGCGGCCTCCCACTCCACGCAGCGCAGGTGGCCCGGATGGCCGGCGATCTCGACGTGCTCGACGGGCCGCGCCTCGAGCACGGGGATCTGGTCGGCCAGCTTCTGCACCCAGCCCGTCGAGAAGCCGCCGAGGCCCATCGCGTCGCAGAGGGTCTCGCGCGTGACGACGACGTTGGGCTGCGCGCCCTCCGACATCGGCCCCACGATCGTGGCCACCGTGCGGTCCTCCCAGCCCGCGGGCAGGGGGATCGAGACGGCGCCGGCCGTGACCCGGTTCGGCTCGCCCATCAGGACCGCCTCCGCGCGTCCCGCTCGGTCAGTCGACCCACTCGAGGATCGCCATCTCGGCGTTGTCCCCGTGGCGGGGTCCGAGCTTGACGATCCGCGTGTAGCCGCCCGGGCGCTCCGCGAAGCGGGGCGCCACGTCGGCGAACAGCGCGTGGACGACGTCGCCGGAGCGCAGGTACGCCTTCGCCTGCCGGCGCGCGTGGAGGTCGCCGCGCTTGCCGAGCGTGACCATCTTCTCGGCGATCGGCCGGACCTCCTTCGCCTTCGCGAGGGTGGTCGTGATGCGGCCGTGCTCGACGAGCGAGCCCGTCAGGTTCGCGTAGAGGGCCTTGCGGTGGGCCGTGTCCCGGCCCAGGCCCCGTCCCCGTCGCTGGTGGCGCATCGCTAGCCCTCGTCCCCCCGCAGGCGCAGACCGTGCGCGGCCAGCGCGGCGCGGATCTCGTCGATGGACTTGCGGCCGAAGTTCGGGATCGACGCGAGGTCGCGGTCCGACTTGGCCACGAGGTCGCCGACGGTCTCGATGCCGACGCGCTTGAGGCAGTTGTACGAGCGCACGCCCAGCTCGAGCTCCTCGATCAGGATGTGCTCCATCCCGTTCGCGGGCGCCGCGTCGTACTCGGCGGGCGCCCGGCGCTCGAGGCTGCGGGCCAGCTCGGCGGTGTCCATGTTGGCGAAGATGTTGAGCTGCCGGATCAGGATCTCGGCGGCCTTCGTGACGGCGTCCTTCGGGTCGATCGCGCCGTTCGTCTTCACGTGCAGTGTGAGCTTGTCGAAGTCCGTCTCGGAGCCGACGCGGGCCGGCTCGACCGAGTAGGTGACGCGGCGGATCGGCGAGAAGATCGAGTCGACGGGGATCACGCCGATCGTCGTCTCGAGGTCCTTGTTGCCGTCGGCGGGCACGTAGCCGCGGCCGCGGCCGATCGTCAGGGACAGCTCGAGCTTCGACTTCGCGGCGAGGTTGCAGATCACGAGGTCCTTGTTGAGGATCTCGACGTCGCCCACCACGGAGATGTCGCCGGCGGTGACGACGCCCGGGCCGGACTTGACGATGTCGGCCTCGACCTCGGACACGTCGCCCTCCATGCGCAGGACGAGCCCCTTGAGGTTGAGGATGATGTCGGTCACGTCCTCGCGGACACCCGGCACCGTCGTGAACTCATGCTGCACGCCCTCGATGCGGACGCTGGTGACCGCGGCGCCCTCGAGCGACGAGAGCAGGACGCGGCGCAGGGAGTTGCCGAACGTGTAGCCGAAGCCGCGCTCGAGCGGCTCGACGACGAAGACCCCCTCGGTCGAGGAGACCTCCTCGTGGACGATCTGCGGCATCTGGAAATCAAGCATGCGGGTGCTCACTTCGAATACAGCTCCACGATCAGCTGCTCCTGGACAGGGGTGTCGATCTCATCGCGATCGGGCATGCGCAGGACCTTGCCCGTGAGGTTGTCGTGGTCCGCCTGCAGCCAGTTCGCGACGCTCGCGGTGAGGTCGGTCGCGCTGCGCACCGCGGCCTCCCCCGCGGCGCCCGGGCGCAGCGACACGATGTCGTCGGTGCGGACCTGGTACGACGGGATGTTGACGCGGCGGCCGTTGACGTGGAAGTGGCCGTGGCGGACCAGCTGGCGGGCCTGCGCGCGCGAGGCGGCGAACCCGAGCCGGTAGACGACGTTGTCGAGGCGCATCTCGAGCAGCCGCAGCAGCTCCTCGCCGGTGATGCCCTGCTTGCGCGAGGCCTTGGCGTAGTAGTTGCGGAACTGCTTCTCGAGGACGCCGTAGTAGCGGCGCGCCTTCTGCTTCTCGCGCAGCTGCAGCAGGTACTCGGACTGCTTGATGCGGCCGCGGCCGTGCTGGCCGGGCGGGTACGAGCGGCGCTCGACGGCGCACTTCTCGGTCAGGCAGCGCTCGCCCTTGAGGAACAGCTTCACGCCCTCACGGCGGCACTGGCGGCACTTGGGGTCGGTCACGCGGGCCATGCCGGTCCCCCTACACCCGCCGCCGCTTGCGGGCGCGGCAGCCGTTGTGGGCCTGCGGGGAGACGTCGCGGACGCCGATGATCTCGAGCCCGGCGGCCTGCAGGGACCGCATCGCGGTCTCGCGGCCCGAGCCGGGTCCCTTGAGGAACACCTCGATCTTCTGCAGGCCGTGCTCCATGCCCTCGCGGGCGCACAGGTCGGCGGTCACCTGGGCGGCGAAGGGCGTCGACTTGCGCGAGCCCTTGAAGCCGGCGGCGCCGGCGCTCTTCCAGGCGAGGACGTTGCCCTCCTTGTCGGTCAGCGCGACGATCGTGTTGTTGAACGACGTCTTGATGTGCGCCTGTCCGACCGCGACGTTCTTGCGCACCTTGCGGCGGGTGCGTCCGCGCGTTCCACCGGTCCTGCGGGGAGGGGCCATGAAGCTCCTTCAGTCCTTTCCTCAGCCCTTGCGGGCGCGCCCGACGGTCTTCTTCGGGCCCTTGCGGGTGCGGGCGTTCGTGCGCGTGCGCTGACCGTTGACCGGCAGCCCGCGGCGATGGCGGAGGCCGCGGTAGCAGCCGATCTCCATCAGGCGCTTGATGCTGGCGGAGCGCTCGCGGCGCAGATCGCCCTCGACCTGGACGTTCGTGTCGATGTAGGCGCGCAGGCGCGCGACCTCCTCGTCCGTCAGGTCGCGGACCTTCTGCTGGTCCCCGATGCCGAGCTCCTTGCAGATCGACTGGGCGGTCGAGCGGCCGATGCCGTAGATGTACGTGAGGCCGATCTCGACGCGCTTCTCGCGCGGGATGTTGACGCCTGCGATGCGGGCCATGCCTACCCCTGCCGCTGCTTGTGGCGCGGGTTCTGGCAGATCACGAGCACCGTGCCGGAGCGCCGGATCACGCGGCACTTGTCGCACATCGGCTTGACGCTGGGACGGACCTTCATGAAACCCTCGGAGTGCCTGTGTCGGACGGGATTCGCGCACGGCAGGACATGGCCCGGCCGGCGCGCGAAAGCGCACGGTAGCAGACAACGGAAATCGGGTGCGTCGGACCCATCAGATCGGCCGATTGACGATGGAATCGCCGTCGAGCAGGGTCAGGACCCGGGGACCGTCGTCGGTGATCGCGACGGTGTGCTCGAAGTGGGCGGCGAGCGAGCCGTCCGTCGTGAAGATCGACCAGCCGTCGTCGTCGATCCGGATGTCGTACGCGCCGGCGGTGATCATCGGCTCGATCGCGAGCGTCGTCCCGGGCTTGAGGAGGGGGCCGCTGCCGGCCTCGCCGTAGTTGCGCACCTGCGGGTCCTCGTGCATCGAGCGGCCGACGCCGTGGCCGACGAGGTCGCGCACGACGGCGAAGCCCGCCCCCTCCACCACGCCCTGCACGGCGGCGCCGATGTCGCCCAGCCGGCAGCCCGGCTGGCAGGCCTCGACCGCGGCGAAGAGCGACGCCTGGCAGGTGCGCAGGAGCGCCCGCGTCGCGTCGGGCACGTCGCCGATCGCGATCGTGACGGCGGAGTCGCCGACGAAACCCTGGCGGGTCACGCCGACGTCGATCGAGAGGATGTCGCCGTCGGCCAGCACGACGTCGTCGGCGGGGATGCCGTGCACGATCATGTCGTTCGGCGAGGCGCAGATCGAGCCGGGGAAGCCGCGGTAGCCCTTGAAGGTGGGCACGCCGCCGGCGGCGCGGATGTGCCGCTCCGCGATCTCGTCGAGTTCGAGCGTCGACATCCCGGGCCGCGCCGACTCGGCGAGCAGGGCCAGGGTCTCGGCGACGATCGCGCCGGCCGCGGCCATCCGGTCGAGGTCGCTCTGCGACTTGCGGTGGATCACGCGGGCAGGGCCCGATCGAGGCGCACCGCGACCTCGTCGGTCGTGCCCGTGCCGTCGACGACGACCTCGCGCACGCCGGCCACCGCGTAGTGCTCGCGCACCGGCACGGTCTGGGCCAGGTAGACGTTGCGGTAGCGGTTGCGCACCACGTCCGGCTCGTCGTCGGGACGCCGGATCAGGGGCAGCCCCTCCTCGTCGTCGACGCCCGCCGTCCGCGGCGGGTCGTAGAGCTCGTGGTAGACGCGGCCGTTCTGCGCGACGAGGCGGCCGGAGATGCGGCGCACAACCTCCTCCTCGGGCACGTCGAGGACGACCACGCAGTCGAGCGGCCGGCCGCGCTCCGCGAGCATCGCGTCGAGCGCCGCGGCCTGCGCGACGTTGCGGGGGAAGCCGTCGAGGAGGAAGCCCCGGGCCGCGTCGGCCTCGCCGATCCGGTCGGCGAGCATCCGCACCACGAGCTCGTCGGGGACGAGGTCGCCGGCGTCCATGTAGCCCTTGGCCTCGCGGCCGAGCGCCGTGTCGCCCTTGACGTGGGCGCGCAGCATGTCACCCGTCGAGATGTGCGGCACGCCGAGGCGCGCGGCGAGGCGCGGCGCCTGGGTGCCCTTGCCGGCCCCCGGCGGCCCGAAGATCAGGAACGCCCCGGGCACCGCTACTTCAGGAAGCCCTCGTAGTGGCGCATCATCACCTGCGACTCCATCTGCCGCATGGTGTCGAGCGCGACGCCGACGACGATCAGGATCGAGGTGCCGCCGAGGCCCTGGGCGACGGCCTGCGAGAAGCCGCCGTACTTGATGAAGATCGTCGGCAGGATCGCGATCGCGGCGAGGAACAGGCCGCCCGGCAGGGTCAGGCGCGTCATCACGCGGTCGAGGTACTGCGCCGTCGGCCGCCCGGGCCGGACGCCCGGGATGAAGCCGCCGTACTTCTTCAGGTTCTCGGCCTGCTCGACGGGGTTGAACTGCACCGCCGTGTAGAAGAACGTGAACATCAGGATCAGCCCGAACTCGAGCAGGATCGACGGCCACGACATCGGGTTGAACCAGTCGGCGAGGAAGGACAGGCTCGGGACGAGCTGGCCGATCGTCGGCGGCAGGAACAGCACGGCGACCGCGAAGATCACGGGGATCACGCCGGCCATGTTCACGCGCAGCGGCATGTACGTGGAGCCGCCCTGGGTCATGCGCCGCCCGACCATGCGCTTCGCGTACTGGATCGGGATCCGGCGCTGGCCCTCGTTGATGAAGACGACGGCGACGATCACGGCCAGCACGATCAGGGGCAGGCTGAGCCGCTGGAAGGTGCCCGAGTTGGCCCACGCGCGGACGGCGACGGGCATCGAGACGAGGATCGACGCGAAGATCAGGAGCGACTGGCCGTTGCCGACGCCGCGCTGGGTGATCAGCTCGCCCATCCACATCAGCACCGTGGTGCCCGCGGTCAGCGTGACCACGATCAGGATGAACGAGCGCGGCGTCAGGTCGGTCAGCGAGTTGGACCCGCCGAGGACGGCGCCGTTGTGGAACAGGATCACGTAGCCGACCGACTGCAGCGCGGCCAGGATCACCGTCAGGTAGCGCGTGTACTGCGTGATCTTCTTCTGGCCCGCCTCGCCCTCCTTCTGGAGCGCCTCGAGCCGGGGCAGCACAACGGTCAAGAGCTGCATGATGATCGACGCCGTGATGTACGGCATGATCCCGAGCGCGAAGAACGACAGGTTCTGCAGCGCCTGGCCGGAGAAGAGGTTCAGGTAGCCGAGGATCGTCGAGCCGGCCGCGCCCTCGAACAGCTGCTGGATCTCCGCCGTGTTGACGCCGGGGGTGGGCAGCCACGAGCCGGCGCGGTACAGCGCCAGGAGCGCCGCCGTGAACAGGAGGCGGTTGCGGAGCTCCGGGACGCGGAAGGCGTTGCCGAGGGCGGCGAGCACGGCCTCAGCCTAGTCGTCGGACCCGGCCGGGGCGCGCTCGATCACCTGGGCGGTGCCGCCGGCGGCCTCGATCTTCGCCTTGGCCGACGCGGAGAACGCGTGGGCGCGGATCGTCAGCGCGTGGCCGACCTCGCCCTCGCCGAGCACCTTGACGGGGTGCCGGACGCGGCTCAGGAGGCCCGACTCGACGAGCAGCTCGGGGGTGACCTCGGTGCCCGCGGGGAACTTCGCCGCGACGTCGCCGACGTTGACGATCTCCGTCTGGGTCCGGAACGGCCCCATCGGCATCGACTTCTTCATGTGCGGGCCGCGCAGCTTGCCGGTGCGCATGTAGAGCGGCATCTGGCCGCCCTCGAAGCCCGGGCGCATCATGTGCGAGCCGGAGCGGGCCTTCTGGCCCTTCTGGCCGCGGCCGGACGTCTTGCCCGTGCCGGAGCCGTCGCCGCGGCCGACGCGCTTGCGCGCCTTGCGCGACCCGGGCGCCGGGCTCAGGTTCGACAGGGTGATCGCGTCGTCGGCCATCAGATCTCCTCCACCTCGACGAGGTACTTGACCTGGTGCAGCTGGCCGCGCAGGGACGGCGAGTCCTCGTGCACCCGCGACGAGCCGATCCGGCGCAGGCCGAGGGCGCGCAGCGTGCCGCGGTGCTCGGCGCGCACGCCGATCATCGACTTCTTCAGCGTGACCTTGACGCTCACGCCGTGACCTCCTCCGCGGCCGCCTTCGGCTTGCGGCTCTGCGGCAGGATCTCGTGCACGGACTTGCCGCGCAGCGCCGCGACCTCCTCGGGGCGGCGCAGGTCGCGCAGCGCCTGCTCGGCCGCGCGGCAGAGGTTGATCGGGTTCGACGTGCCGAGCGACTTGGCCAGCACGTCCTTGAGGCCGGCCAGCTCGAGCACGGCGCGCACGCCGGCGCCGGCGATGACGCCGGTGCCCTGCGAGGCGGGCTTGAGCAGCACGCGGCCGGCGCCGTAGACGCCGGTCACCTCATGCGTGATGGTCGTGTGGTGGCGGGGCACGACGAAGAGGTTCTTCTTCGCGTCCTCGATCGCCTTCTGGATCGCGACGGGGACCTCGTTGGCCTTCCCGTAGCCGACCCCGACCTGCTCGATCTCGTCGCCGACGACGACGAGGGCGGTGAAGCTGAAGCGACGGCCGCCCTTGACGACCTTCGCGACGCGATTGATCTCGACGACGCGCTCGTGGAGCTCGCGCCCCTGGGCGTCCGTGCCGACGCGGCTGGCCATCAGAACCGGAGACCTCCCTCGCGCGCGCCCTCGGCGAGGGCCTTCACGCGACCGTGGTACAGGTAGCCGCCGCGGTCGAACACAACGGCGTCGACGCCGGCGGCCTTCGCGCGCTCGGCGAGCAGCGCGCCGGTGGCGCGCGCCTTGGCGGACTTGTCGCCGTCCTTGACGGCGCGCGAGTCGGCGGCGGCGAGGGTGTGGCCCTTCGCGTCGTCGATGACCTGCGCGTAGATGTCCGTGTTCGAGCGGAACACGGCCAGGCGGGGGCGCTCGGCGGTGCCGATGATCTTGCCGCGGACGCGGCGGTGGCGGCGCTGGCGGGCCTCTGCGGTTGTGGTCTTCATGTCCTTCTCTCCGCGCCTACGCGCGCTTGCCGACCTTGCGGGCGACGTACTCGCCCGCGTAGCGGATGCCCTTGCCCTTGTACGGCTCCGGCGGGCGGAGCTTGCGGATCTCCGCGGCCACCTGGCCGACCTTCTGCTTGTCGATGCCGCGCACGATGATCTGCGTGGGCTGCGGCACCTCGAACTCGATGCCGTCCGGCGCGTCGTACTTCACGGGGTGCGAGTAGCCGAGCGCCAGCTCCAGGTTCTTGCCCTGCGCCTGCGCGCGGTAGCCGACGCCCTGGATCTCGAGCTCCTTGACGTAGCCCGCGGAGACACCCTCGACCATGTTCGCCACGAGGCTGCGGGTGAGCCCGTGCAGCGCGCGGTGGTTCGGGCGGTCCGTGGGGCGCGCGATCGTGATCTCGCCGTCGGCGACGTTGACCGTCATGTCGGGCGAGATCTGCTGCTCGAGCGTGCCCTTCGGGCCCGTCACGGTGACGCGGCCGGGGGCCACCTCGACGGTGACGCCCTCAGGCAGGGGGATGATGCGGCGGCCGATGCGGCTCATGGGGCTACCAGACGAAGCACAGCACCTCGCCGCCGACGCCGCGCCTCTGCGCGTCGGCGGCGGTGCAGATGCCGGTCGAGGTGGACATGATGGCGCAGCCGAGCCCGCCGAGGACGCGCGGCAGGCGGTCCTTCGGGGCGTACATGCGGCGGCCGGGCTTGGAGACCCGCTTGAGGCCGTAGATCACGCGCTCGCGGTTCTTGCCGTACTTGAGCTCAATGATCAGCTGCGGCTGCGGGTCGGCGGCCTCCTCGGACCAGGAGGCGATGTAGCCCTCCTCCTGGAGGATGCGGGCGATCTCACGCTTACTCTTCGAGGTCGGCATGACGACACGGTCGTGCAGCGCCACGTTGGCGTTGCGGATGCGGGTCAGCATGTCGGCGATGGGATCGTTGACCATGGCGCTACCAGCTCGACTTCGTCATGCCGGGGATCATGCCCTCGTGCGCGAGCTGCCGGAGGCAGATGCGGCAGAGGCCGAACTTCTTGTAGACGGCGCGCGAGCGGCCGCACTTCTGGCAGCGCGAGTACGCGCGAACCTCGTACTTGGCCGGCCGAGCGGCCTTCATGCGCAGGGCGGTCTTGGCCATGTCAGGACTCCCGGAACGGCATGCCGAGCGCGCGAAGCAGCTCTCGCGCCTCGTCGTCGGTGGCCGCGGTCGTGGTGATCGTGATGTCCAGGCCCCGGACCTGGTCAACCTTGTCGTAGTCGATCTCGGGGAAGATGATCTGCTCCCGGATGCCGAGCGAGTAGTTGCCCCGCCCGTCGAACGACTTCGGGCTGATGCCCCGGAAGTCGCGGATGCGCGGGAGGGCTACCGTCGTCAGGCGGTCGAGGAACTCGTACATCAGCTCGCCGCGCAGCGTGACCTTGCAGCCGATCGGCATGCCCTCGCGCAGCTTGAAGCCGGCGATGGACTTGCGGGCGAGCGTCTGGATCGGCTTCTGGCCCGCGATCAGCGTCATCTGGTCGACGGCGTGGTCGAGGGCCTTGGAGTCGGTCTTCGCGTCCGACACGCCCATGTTGAGCGTGATCTTGGTGACGCGCGGCGCCTGCATCGGCGACGTGTAGCCGAACTGCTCGACGAGGGCGGCGCGGACGTCGCGCTCGTAGCGCTCCTTGAGCCGGGGGATGTGGGTGGCGGTATCGGTCATTTACTTGTCGATGTGCGTTCCGCACTTCTTGCAGACGCGGACCTTGCGGCCGTCGCCCACGGTGTCGTAGGAGATCCGGGTCGCCGCGTCGCAGGACGGGCAGACCAGCATCACGTTGGAGCGGCGCAGCGGCTGCTCGAGGTCGAGGACGCCGCCGGGGGCCATCTGCTGGCCGCTCGTGCCGGGCACGGGGCGCGGCTTCGTGTGGCGGCGCGCGACGTTGCGGCCCTCGACGATCAGGCGGTCCTTCGCCGGCTCGACCGAGATGACCTTGCCGCGCTTGCCGCGGTCCTTGCCGGTCACGACCTCGATCGTGTCGTCCTTGCGGATGCCGAGGCCGCTCATCAGAGCACCTCCGGGGCGAGGGAGACGATGCGCATGAAGTTCTTCTCGCGCAGCTCGCGCGCGACGGGCCCGAAGATGCGGGTGCCGCGCGGGTTGCCGGCGGGATCGATGATCACGGCCGCGTTGTCGTCGAAGCGGATGTTCGTGCCGTCGTCGCGGTGGTGCGACTTGGTGGTGCGCACGACGACCGCGTGCACGACCTCGCCCTTCTTGACGGTGCCGTTCGGGGTCGCCTGCTTGACCGTGGCCACGATGATGTCCCCCACGCCGGCGTAGCGGCGGTGCGAGCCGCCGCGGACGCGGATACAGAGGATCTCGCGGGCGCCGGTGTTGTCGGCGACGCGGAGGCGGGACTCCTGCTGGATCACTTGGCCGCCTCGACGATCTCGACCAGGCGCCAGTGCTTCGTCTTCGAGAGCGGGCGGGTCTCGACGACGCGCACGGTGTCGCCGATCTTGGCCTCGTTCCTCTCGTCGTGCGCGTGCAGGGTCATTGAGCGGCGCATGATCTTCTTGTATTTCGGGTGCGCCTTGAGGACGTCGACCCGGACCGTGATCGTCTGCTCCATCTTGTCGGAGGTGACGACGCCGCGGCGCTCGCGGCGGGAGCCGGCCTCGGCCTCCTGAGCCGGGGTGCGGACGTACGCGCCGCCGCCCGTCTCGCCGCGCCGGCGACGGCGCGCCGCCGCGGACTTCTGGCGCAGCTCGGCGCGCTCCGCGGCCGTGGTGCGCACGCGGCGCAGCCGGGGCTTGCGCGGGGAGCGCTTCTTCTTCTCCTTGGGGGCCTCCTCGACGGGGGCCTCCTCGACGGGGGCCTCCTCGGCGGGAGCCTCCTCGGCGGCGGCCTCAGCCGCGGGCTCCTCGGCAGGGGCCTCCTCGGCCACGGGCTCCTCCGCGGGAGCCTCCTCGGCGGCGGCCTCAGCCGCGGGCTCCTCGGCAGGAGCCTCCTCGGCCACGGGCTCCTCCACGGCAGCCTCCTCGGCGGCGGGGGCCTCGTCGGCCTCGGCGGCGGGCGCCTCGTCCACGGGGGTCTCCTCCACCTCGGGGTTCTCGGTCTCGTCGCTCACCGCGTGCCGTCCTCCTGGCCCTCGGCCATCTCGCCCTGCACCGTCAGAAGGCGCGCGAGCTCGCGCCGCGCCAGGTTCAGGCGCGACGTGTCCTCGAGCGCGCCGGTGGCGTGCTGGAAGCGCAGGTTGAACAGCTCCTGGCGCGCGTCGGCGACCTGCTTGGCGACGTCGTCGGGGCTCATCGCGCGGATCTCACTAGCCTTCAAAGAGATCACCCTCTCGCGTCACGACCGCGCAGCGGATCGGGAGCTTCTGGGCGGCGAGGCGCATGGCCTCGCGGGCCAGGGGCTCCGGCACGCCGGCCAGCTCGAACATGATGCGGCCCGGGCGCACGACGGCGACCCAGAACTCCGGCGAGCCCTTACCTGAGCCCATGCGGGTCTCCGCGGGCTTCTTGGTGACGGGCTTGTCGGGGAAGATCGTGATCCAGACCTTGCCGCCACGCTTGATCTTGCGGGTCATGGCGATACGGGCGGCCTCGATCTGGCGGGCGGTGACCCAGCCCTCCTCCATCGCCTTCAGCCCGTACTCGCCGAAGGTGACGCGGGCGTGGCCCTTGGTCTCGCCGGTCCGGCGGCCCCGGTGCACGCGGCGGTGCTTGACGCGACGCGGCATCAGCATCAGGACTCACCCTCCTCGGACGCGGCGGGCTCCTCGGCGGGGCCCTCGGCCTCGGCGGCGGGCGCCTCCTCAGCGGCCGGCTCCGCGGCAGGGGCCTCCTCGACGGCAGCCTCGACCACGGCCTCCTCGACCACGGCCTCGGGCGCCTCGGCGGCGGGGGCCTCGAGGACCTCCTCCACCACGGTCTCCTCGACCACGGCCTCGTCGACCGGCGGCGTCTCGGGCCGCGGGCGGGCGCGCCGGCCCGCGGGGACGGACGGACCGCTCAGGCGGGGCTGGTTCGGACCGCCGGGGCCTCCCTGGCCGCCACGCGGCCGGCGGCCGCCGTCGGGGCGGTCGCCGCGCTCGCCACCGCCGGCGCGATCGCCGCCGGGGCCGCCGCGACGCCGCGCGGGACGCGCGGGGCCGAGCTCCTCGATCGCACCCTTGGCGCCGCCCCTGCGGCGGCGGGCGTCGACCTCGCCGAGGCGCGTGGCGCCCTGGTCGTCGGACTCGTAGCCCTCCGGCATGATCTCGCCCTTGTTGATCCAGACCTTGACGCCGATGCGGCCGTAGGTGGTCTTGGCCTCGGCGAAGCCGTAGTCGATGTCGGCGCGCAGCGTCTGCAGGGGCACGCGGCCCTCCGAGTACTGCTCCGTGCGGCTCATCTCGCCGCCGCCGAGGCGGCCGCCGCACTTGATGCGGACGCCCTGGGCGCCGGAGCGCACCGCGGACTGCATCGAGCGCTTCATCGCGCGGCGGAAGGCGACGCGGTTCTGCAGCTGCTCGGCGACCGACTGCGCCATCAGGCGCGCGTCGAGCTCGGGGCGCTTGATCTCGTTGATGTTGATCTGGACGGCGCGGCCGGTGATCGCGTGGACCTCCTTGCGGAGCGCGTCCACCTCGACGCCGGACTTGCCGATCACGATGCCCGGGCGGGCCGTGTAGATGTCGATCGTGATCTTCTGCGAGTCCTTGCGGATGTGGATGTCCGAGAGGCCCGCGTGGCTCAGCTTCTTGTTGATGTGCTCGCGGATCCGGATGTCCTCGCCGAGGTAGCGGGAGAACTCGCGGTCCGAGCACCAGTTCGACTTCCAGTCGTGGATGATCCCCACGCGAAGGCCGCCAGGATGCACCTTCTGACCCATCAGGCCTTCTCCCCGTCGTCGGTCTTCTTCGGCGTGCGCGGCCTCGGCGGCGGCTTCTTCTCGGCGTCGCCCTCCGCCTTCGGCTTCGCGGCGCGCTTCGGCTTCGCGGCGGGCGCGTCGCCCTCGGCCTTCGGCTTGGCGGCGCGCTTCGGCTTCGCGGCGGGCGCGTCGCCCTCGACCTTCGGCTTGGCGGCTCGCTTCGGCTTGGCCGGGGCCGCCTCGGCGGCGGCCTCGGCGACGGCCTCCTCGGCCGCGGTGGCGGCTGCGGTCTCGACCTCGGCGCCCTGCGCCTGCTTCGAGGCGGCGACGCGCTTGGCGCGCGTGCCGTCCGACGACGCCTTCTTCGGCGCGGCGGCGGCCTCGGTGGCGCCCGCCTGGACGATGATCTCGCCCGTCGTCGAGCGCAGCAGGATCACGATGTGCGAGGTGCGCTTGCGGATGCGGCTGGCGCGGCCGCGGGCGCGCGGCTTGAAGCGCTTGATCGTGAAGCCCTCGTTGGCGTAGGCGGCGTGTACCACGAGGTCGTCGGGCGAGAGCCCGTGGTTGACCTCGGCGTTGGTGACGGCCGAGCGCAGGACGAGCTCGACGTCCTTCGCCGCGTCGCGCGGCGAGAACAGGAGCTGGCGGCGCGCGTCGAGGACGCTGCGCCCGCGGATGTCCTCGAGCACGAGGCGCACCTTGCGCGGCGAGGAGCGCACGTGCCGCGCCTCGGCGCGGACGAGGCCCGTGCTCGCGTAGGAGAAGCGCTTGTCGGACATCAGCCGCGCCTCGACTGCTTGTCGGCGGCGTGGCCGCGGTAGGTCCGGGTCGGGGCGAACTCACCGAGCTTGTGCCCGACCATCGCCTCGGAGACGAACACGGGGACGTGCTTGCGCCCGTCGTGGACCGCGATCGTGTGGCCGACCATCTCCGGGAAGATCGTCGACGCGCGCGACCAGGTCTTGAGCATCTTCTTGTCCTTGGCGGCGTTCTGCTCCTCGATGCGCTTGAGGAGCCGCTCGTCCACGTAGGGACCCTTCTTCGACGACCGGGACATGCGCTACCTCTTGCCCTTCCCACGGCGCCGGCCGCGGACGATGTCCGCCGAGGACGCCTTCTTCGGATCGCGGGTGCGGCGACCGAGCGTCGGCTTGCCCCACGGGGTGACGGGGTGGGACCCCTTGTTCTTGCCCTCGCCGCCGCCGTGCGGGTGGTCGACGGGGTTCATCGCGGTGCCGCGCACGCCGGGGCGCTTGCCCTGCCAGCGCGAGCGCCCGGCCTTGCCGCCGGACTCGTTCTCGTGCGTGGTGTTGCCGACCTGGCCGATCGCGGCGCGGCAGTGCGCGCTGACGCGGCGCAGCTCGCCGGACGGCAGGCGCAGGAGCGCGGTCTCGGCCTCCTTGGCGACGAGCTGGGCGCTCGTGCCGGCGGAGCGGCACATGCGCGCGCCCTGGCCGGGGCGCAGCTCGATCGCGTGCACCGTGGTGCCGGTCGGGATGTTCAGGAGCGGCAGCGCGTTGCCCGGCTTGATGTCCGCGTCGGGGCCGGACTGCACCAGCGCGCCGACCTCGAGGCCGACGGGGGCGATGATGTACGCCTTCGCGCCGTCCACGTAGTGCAGGAGCGCGATGCGGGCGGAGCGGTTCGGGTCGTACTCGATCGCGGCGACCTTGGCGGGCACGCCGTCCTTGAGCCGCTTGAAGTCGACGATGCGGTAGCGGCGCTTGTGGCCGCCGCCCTGGTGGCGTGTCGTGATGCGGCCGTTGTTGTTGCGGCCGCCCTTGTTCGTGACCGGCGCGAGCAGGCTCTTCTCCGGCGTCGACTTCGTCACCTCGGCGAAGTCGGACACCGACATGAAGCGGCGTCCCGGGGAGGTCGGGCGGAAGTGGCGGACGCCCATTACGCGACCCCCTCGAAGATCGGGATGGACTGGCCGGCGGCGACCTGCACCACGGCCTTCTTGCCGCCGGGCCGCGTGCCGCGGTGGACGCCGCGGCGCTTCGGCTTGGCGGGCACGTTGACCATGCGGACCTCGACGACGTCGACGTCGAAGATCTCCTCAATCGCCTGGCGGACCTGGGTCTTGTGGGCGTCGGGGTGCACGCGGAACGTGTACTTGCCGCTCGCCGTCAGCGAGTACGACTTCTCGCTGACCACGGGGCCGAGGATCACGGAGCGGGCATCGGGCGTGGTCGAGCTCATGCCACGGCCTCCTTCGCCGCCGGGCCGAGGGTGCGCACGATCTCGGCGAGCGCGGCCTCGGAGACGAGCAGCCGGCGCGCCCACAGCAGATCGCCGACGCCGACCTCGGCCGGGGTCAGGACCGCGGAGCGCGGCAGGTTGCGGAACGACAGCGCCGCGGCCTCCTCCTCGGGCTGGACGACGACCACGAGGGGCGCCTGCATCCAGCCGTCGACGAGCTTGAGGGCGTCCTTCGTCTTCGGGGATTCGAAGCCGCCCGCGGCGAAGACGCCGATCGTGCCGAGCCGGGCGTGCTGCGAGAGGCCCATGCAGCGGGCCTTGCGGTACGCCTTCTTGTTGACCTTGACCGCGTACGAGCGCGGCTGCGGGCCGAACACGACGCCGCCGCCGGTGAACTGCGCCGCACGGGTCGTGCCCTGGCGGGCGCGGCCGGTGCCCTTCTGGCGGAACGGCTTGGCGCGGCCGCCCGCGACCATGCCGCGGGTCTTCGTGGCGTGCGTGCCCTGGCGGCGGCCGGCGTTCTCCGCCGTCACGACCTCGTGCAGGAGCCCGGCCGAGGCCTCGACGCCGAACACGGCCTCGGGCAGGGGCACGCTGCCCTTGCCGCCGACGATGGGAGCGGTGAGGGCCATCAGTGCGCGTCCTCCCGGATCTCGACGAGGCCGCCGGTCGGGCCCGGGACCGCGCCCGACACCAGCAGCACGTTGCGCTGCGGGTCGACGTCGATCACGGTCAGCCCGCGCTGGGTGACCCGCTCGTTGCCCATCTGGCCCGCCATCCGCTTGCCCTTGAAGACGCGCGACGGCCAGGCGGACTGGCCGATCGAGCCGGGCGCGCGGACGTTGTGCGAGCCGTGCGTGACGGGGCCGCGGCTGAAGTTGTGCCGCTTGATCGTGCCCGCGAAGCCCTTGCCGACGCTCGTGCCGGAGACCTTGATGTGGTCGCCCGGCCCGAACACCGAGACGGTCACCGCCTCGCCGACGGCGAGCTCGGTGGTGCCGCGGAACTCCCGCAGGTGCTTGTGCGGGCCGACCCCCGCCGTGGCCAGGTGGCCGGCCTCGGGCTTCGAGATGGCGTCGCGATCGACGGCCTCGTACGCGAGCTGCACGCCGTCGTACCCATCCGCCTCGGCGGTGCGCACGCCGACGATCGGGCAGGGGCCCGCCTCGATCACGGTCACGGGCAGGCGCGCCCCGTCCTCCGTGAAGAGCTGGGTCATGCCCAGCTTGCGTCCGATGATTGCCTTCATGTCGCTAGAGCTTGATCTCGATGTCGATGCCGGCGGGCAGATCGAGCCGCATCAGCGAGTCGACCGTCTTCGGCGTGGGGGAATGGATGTCGATCAGCCGCTTGTGGGTCCGGATCTCGAAGTGCTCCCGCGAGTCCTTGTCCTTGAACGGCGACCGGATCACGCAGTAGACGTTCTTCTCCGTGGGCAGGGGCACCGGGCCGGACACGGTCGCGCCGGAGCGCACCGCCGTGTCGACGATGTCCTTTGCCGACCGGTCCAGCGTCTGGTGGTCGTAGCCCTTGAGGCGGATGCGGATCTTCTGCTCGGCCAATGGTCCTACTTGATGATCTTCGTGACGACGCCGGCGCCGACGGTGCGGCCGCCCTCGCGGATCGCGAAGCGCAGGCCCTCGTCCATGGCGATCGGCTGGATCAGCTCGACCTTGATCGACGTGCGGTCGCCGGGGAGGCAGATGTCCGTGCCGTCGGGCAGGACCACCGCGCCGGTGACGTCCGTCGTGCGGAAGTAGAACTGCGGGCGGTAGCCCGAGAGGAAGCGGGTGTGGCGCCCGCCCTCCTCCTTGGTGAGGACGTAGATGTCGGCCTCGAAGTCCGTGTGCGGGGTGATCGAGCCCGGCTTGGCCAGGACCTGGCCGCGCTCGACGTCCTCGCGCTTGAGGCCGCGCAGGAGGCAGCCGGCGTTGTCGCCCGCCTCGCCGCGGTCGAGGTCCTTGTTGAACATCTCGACGCCGGTGCAGGTCGTCTTCTCGGTGTCCTTGAGGCCCACGACCTCGACCTCGTCGCCGACGGTGATGACGCCGGTCTCGATGCGGCCCGTCACGACGGTGCCGCGGCCGGTGATCGTGAACACGTCCTCGATCGCCATCAGGAACGGCTTGTCCGTGTCGCGGACCGGCTCCGGGATGTACGAGTCGACGGCGTTCATCAGCTCGACGATGGACTCGGTCCACTGGGCGTCGCCCTCGAGCGCCTTCAGCGCCGAGACCTTGACGACGGGGATGTCGTCGCCCGGGAACTCGTACGAGGAGAGCAGCTCGCGGACCTCGAGCTCGACGAGCTCGAGCAGCTCGGGGTCGTCCACCATGTCGGCCTTGTTGAGGGCGACGACGATGTACGGCACGCCGACCTGGCGGGCGAGCAGGATGTGCTCGCGCGTCTGCGGCATCGGGCCGTCGGCGGCCGACACGACCAGGATCGCGCCGTCCATCTGGGCGGCGCCCGTGATCATGTTCTTGATGTAGTCGGCGTGGCCCGGGCAGTCGACGTGCGCGTAGTGGCGGCCCTCGGTCTCGTACTCGACGTGCGCGGTGTTGATCGTGATGCCGCGCTCGCGCTCCTCGGGGGCGTTGTCGATCGACGCGAAGTCGCGGGCGACGCCGCCGCCGCGCTCGGCGAGGACCTTCGTGATGGCGGCCGTCAGCGTCGTCTTGCCGTGGTCGATGTGGCCGATGGTGCCGACGTTGAGGTGCGGCTTGGTGCGCTCGAACTTCTGCTTGGACATCGTCTTCTCCGGGGCTCTCTGGTCGTCTGTCTTGCTCGGTCTCGGTGGTCTGGGCTGGTGGCGGGTTACGCCTTCGCCGTGATCGTCTCGGCGATGTTCTTGGGCACTTCCTCGTAGCGGAGGAACTGCATGGTGTAGGTGGCGCGCCCCTGCGAGAGGGAGCGCACGTCGGTCGCGTAGCCGAACATCTCGGCGAGCGGGACGCGGGCCGTGATCACCTGCGCGTTGCCGCGGGGCTCCATACCCTCGACGCGGCCGCGCCGGCTGTTGAGGTCGCCGATCACGTCGCCCATGTACTCCTCGGGCGTCACGACCTCGACCGCGAAGATCGGCTCGAGCAGGGCGGAGTCGCCCTTGCGCAGGCCCTCCTTGAGGGCCATCGAGCCGGCGATCTTGAAGGCCATCTCGGACGAGTCGACGTCGTGGTACGAGCCGTCCACGAGGGCGACCTTGACGTCGACGACCGGGAAGCCGGCGATCACGCCGGTGTCGAGCGCCTCGCGCACGCCCTGGTCGACGGCGTTGTGGTAGTCCTTCGGCACGACGCCGCCGACGATCTCGGAGGCGAACGAATAGCCCTCGCCCGGCTCGGTCGGCTCGACGCGCAGCCAGACGTCGCCGTACTGGCCGCGGCCACCGGTCTGGCGAACGAACTTGCCCTGGATCTTCTCGACGACCTTGCGGATCGTCTCGCGGTACGCGACCTGCGGCTTGCCGACGTTGGCGTCGACGGAGAACTCGCGCATCAGGCGGTCCACGATGATCTCGAGGTGCAGCTCGCCCATGCCGGCGATCAGCGTCTGTCCCGTCTCCTCATCCGTCTTGACGCGGAAGGTGGGGTCCTCCTCGGACAGGCGCTGCAGCGCCGTCGCGAGCTTGTCCTGGTCGGCCTTCGTCTTCGGCTCGACGGCGACCTCGATGACCGGCTCGGGGAAGTCGATCGACTCGAGCAGGATCGCATTCTTCTCGTCGCAGAGCGTGTCGCCCGTCGTGGTCGCCTTGAGGCCGACGGCGGCGGCGATCTCGCCGGCGCCGATCTCCTCGCGCTCCTCGCGGTGGTTGGCGTGCATCTGGAGGATGCGGCCCACGCGCTCCTTCTTGTCCGTCGACGCGTTGTAGACGGGCGAGCCGGCGGAGAGGGTGCCGGAGTAGACGCGGAAGTAGGTCAGCTTGCCGACGAACGGGTCGCTCATCACCTTGAAGGCGAGCGCGGCGAACGGCGCGTCGAGCCTGGCCTCGCGCACCAGCTCCTCGTCCGAGCGCGGCTTGGTGCCGGTCACGGGCGGGATGTCGAGCGGGCTCGGCAGGTAGGCGACGACGGCGTCGAGCAGCTGCTGGACGCCCTTGTTCTTGAAGGCGGTGCCGCACAGGAGCGGCGTGATCGAGAGGTCGAGCGTGGCCGCGCGGATCGCGGCGACGAGCGCCTGCTCGTCGATCGGCTGGTCCTCGAGGAAGGCCAGCATGATCTCCTCGTCGTGGTCGGCGACGGCCTCGACGAGCTCGTGCCGCGCCAGCTCGGCGGCGGCGAGGAGATCGCCCTCGGGGTCCGACTCGGACCAGGACAGGCCGCGCTCGTCCTGGTCGAAGAGGATCACCTTCATGCGCACCAGGTCGACGATGCCGCGGAAGTCCTCCTCCGCGCCGATCGGGATCTGGATGGCGACGGGGTTCGCGCCGAGGCGGTCGACGATCGTCGACTTGACGAAGTCGAAGTCGGCGCCGACGCGGTCCATCTTGTTGACGAACGCCACGCGCGGCACCTCGTACTTGTCGGCCTGGCGCCAGACGGTTTCGGACTGCGGCTGGACGCCGGCGACCGAGTCGAACACGGCGACGGCGCCGTCGAGGACGCGCAGCGAGCGCTCCACCTCGACGGTGAAGTCCACGTGCCCGGGTGTATCGATGATGTTGATCCGATGGCCCGACCACAGCGCCGTCGTGGCCGCCGACGTGATCGTGATGCCGCGCTCCTGCTCCTGGACCATCCAGTCCATCGTCGCCGCGCCCTCGTGCACCTCGCCCAGTTTGTGGGTGCGGCCCGTGTAGAACAGGACGCGCTCGGTGACGGTGGTCTTGCCCGCATCGATGTGGGCCATGATCCCGATGTTGCGGAACTTGCCGAGATCGCTGGCCGCAGGCGCGACGGAATCGGTCTGGGTCTCGATGACGGTGCTCATAGGAGTTACCAGCGGTAGTGGGCGAAGGCCTTGTTGGCCTGGGCCATGCGGTAGATGTCGTCCTTGCGCTTGAACGCGCCACCCTGCTGGTTGGTCGCGTCCAGGATCTCGGCGGCCAGGCGCTCGGCCGAGCCGCGCTCGCGGCGCTGGCGGGCGAACGTCACGAGCCAGCGCACGGCCAGGGTGCGCGCGCGGCGGACGGGCACCTCGACGGGCACCTGGTAGTTGGCGCCGCCGACGCGCCGGCTGCGGGTCTCGAGGACCGGCGTGACCGACTTGATCGCCTGGTCGAGCATCTCGACCGGCTCGCGGCCCGACTTCTCGGCCACGATGGCGAGGGCGCCGTAGACGATCTGCTCCGCGGTGGAGCGCTTGCCGTCGAGCATCACCTTGTTGATCACCTGCGTGACCAGGGTGGACCCGTAGACGGAATCGGCCGCGAGCTCGCGGGGGACGATGGCGGCGCGGCGCGGCATCAGGACTTCTTGGCCCCGTACTTGGAGCGGGCCTGCCTGCGGTCCGCGACGCCCGACGTGTCGAGCGCGGCGCGGACGATCTTGTAGCGGATGCCCGGCAGGTCCTTCACGCGGCCGCCGCGGATCAGCACGACGGAGTGCTCCTGCAGGTTGTGGCCGATGCCCGGGATGTAGGCCGTGACCTCCATGCCGTTCGAGAGCCGGACGCGCGCGACCTTCCGCAGGGCCGAGTTCGGCTTCTTCGGGGTCGTCGTGTACACGCGCGTGCAGACCCCGCGCTTCTGCGGGGCGCCCTTCAGCGCGGGCGTCTTGTTCTTCGACTTCTCGGGCGTGCGGGGCTTCCGCACGAGCTGATTGATAGTGGGCAAAGGACCTCTATCGGGGGTTGGACGAGCGCCTCAGGGCGCACGATGAGAGAGGCGACCGCAGTCGCGACCGGAGAACTGTACGGCAAACGGGCGAAAGCGCCAAACGGGAACCGTCACCCCCACGGGGCAGGGTCCGCGCCGGAGGCGCCCGAGCGCCGTTGGGGCTGTTCTACAGCAGCCGTCGGACGGCGCCCTACGGGCTCAGGAACTGCAGGCCCAGAGCCGTCTGCTGGCCGGAGCCGATGACGGCAACGGTCCGCTGAGATGTCTGTTCAACCTGCAACGAAAGCGACTGGCCGCCGCTTAGTCGAAGCACAGTTCCGAGTGTCAACTCAGTCGTAGCAGTAGTACTCACCGCGTTCTCCCGCTCCCCCGCCAGCACCGCCCCGCTCCCCGTGTCCACGATCCAGACGCCGCGCGCGCCGCTGCCGTTGTCCTCGAACACCACCCCCGCCGTCACCTGGTAGACCCCGGCCACGGGCGCGGTCAGCCGGTCGGGCTGGGCGTCCGACCAGACGCCGCCCTGGCTGTACGCCCGCGCCCCGAATCTGAGCGTCGTGCGCGTCCCCGACGCGAGGTCGATGCGCGTGCCCTCGGCGAGGTAGACGCGGGCGCCGGGCAGGGCTGCGAGCTCGCCGGGCCCGACGGCGCCGCGGGCGATCTCGCTCGCCCCCACCCCGCCGGGCGCGATCTGGCCCTTGCCGATGCTGTCGGGGGCGATCTTGCTGGCGCCGATCGAGCCGTTGGCGATGTCGATGGCGCGCACCGCGCCCTGCGCGAGCTCCTCCGAGCCGACGGCGCCCGCCGCGATCTCGCTCCGCCCGACGGCCCCGGGCGCGATCTGCGCGGCCCGCACGCTGCCCGCGGCGAGCCCGGGCGCCGGGTACGCCCCGGTCAGGACGCCCCCGGCGGGGATCCCCTTCAGGGACCACGGCGCGACCTGGCGCTTCGCGAAGGCCGCGTAGCGCAGCGATCCCGCCCTGACCTTGGCGTTCGTGACGGCGCCGTTTTTGAGCTGCGCGGTGCCGATCAGGGCGCGGGCGCGCTCCTCGGCGGCGCCGCCGAGCGCGGGCAGGGCGGCGCCCACACCGACGGCGAGGACGACGAGCGCCGCGACGGCGCGGCGCGGGATGGTGCGGGACATGGGCGGTCTCCTCCCTCGGGACCGGGCGATTGTGGACGGCGTCCGGCGGCGGTGCAAGGCCGTGCGATGATCCGGGGGTGGAGTTCCCCGACCTGCCCCTCCCCCTCGCCGGCGGCGGCGTCCTCGAGCGCGACGACCTGCTCGGGCGGCCCTGGGTCGTGTACCTGACCCGCCACCCCGGCTGACCCGTCTGCCAGCGGCACCTCCGCCGTGTTGTGGAGGCCCGGGAGGCGATCAGGGCGCGCGGCGGCGACCTCCTCGTCGTCATGCCGATCCCCGCCGAACGCGCCGAGGCCTGGCGCCACGGCCACGGCGCCCGCGACGTCCTCGTGGCGGGCGATCCCGAGCGCGAGCTCTACCGCGCCCTCGGCGTCGGGCGCGGCTCGGCCCGGGCGCTCCTCCTTGACGGCGCCTCGTGGCGCGACGGGTTCCGGGAGGCGGCGCGCCTCAGGCCCGCCTGGAAGGCGCGCGGCGACGACGGCTTCCAGCTCGGGGCGGACCTCCTGCTCGGCCCCGACGCGGACGTGCGCCTCCTGCACCGCGCGACGAGCGCGGCCGATCGCGTGCCGGTCGACGAGCTCCTGGCCCGCCTGTGAGCGTGTCGGCGCCCCGCCCCCGGACGGGGACGGGGCGCCGCACGCTGCTCAGTTCCCGCTGAGGCCCTCGTCGGCGAGGCGCTCCTCGAAGCCGACCATCGGCTCGATCTCCTCGCCCACGATGCCGAGCTCGCCGCCGCCGGCCACGGCGCCGATGATCTCCGGCGTCCAGGGCTCGCGGGGCTCGATCTCGATCGCGCGGTACTCCCTGAGGCCGGTGGAGGCCGGGATCAGCTTGCCGATGATCACGTTCTCCTTGAGGCCGGTCAGTTGGTCCGTCTTGCCCTCGATGGAGGCGTCGGTGAGCACCTTGGTGGTCTCCTGGAAGGAGGCCGCCGACAGGAAGCTCTCCGTGGCCAGCGAGGCCTTGGTGATGCCGAGGACCTGCTGCTCGCCGGTCGGCACCTCGGTCCGCTTGACCTTGGCCTTCTTCTTCTCGAGGACCTCGCGCTGGGTCAGGAACTCCGACACCTCGACCAGCTGGCCGGGCAGGTAGTCCGTGTCGCCCGGGTGGTCGACGAGGACGCGGCGCGTCATCTGGCGGGCGATCACCTCGACGTGCTTGTCGTTGATCTCCACGCCCTGGTCGCGGTAGACGCGCTGAACCTCCTCGGTCAGGTAGCGCGTCGCCCGGTCCAGGCCGGAGGCCATCAGGTCGGGCGGCGACAGGACGCCGTTGACGATCTGCTGGCCGCGGACGACGATCTGGCCGTCCTCGACGATCTCCTCGGCGCTGCGGGAGTACGGGATGCCCTTCGTGATCCACTCCGCGAGCGTGCGCGTCATGCGCTCGCCCTTGTAGAAGATCACCGAGCCCTCGCCCTTGATCTCCTGCACCGTGATGTCGTCGCGGCGCGGGAGGACGAAGACGAACTGGCCGGTCGTCTTGGCCCGGCGGATGACGCGGCCGTCGACGTGCGCGACGGCGCCCGGCATCTTCGGGGTGCGGGCCTCGAACAGCTCCACGACGCGCGGCAGGCCGTGCGTGATGTCCGCGCCGGCGACGCCGCCGGTGTGGAACGTGCGCATGGTCAGCTGCGTGCCCGGCTCGCCGATCGACTGGGCGGCGATGATGCCGACCGCGTCGCCGACCTCCGAGCGCGAGCCCGTCGCCGGCATGACGCCGTAGCAGGCGCCGCAGACCCCGACCTCGGCCTCGCAGGTGAGAACCGAGCGGACCGGCACGGTGCACTCCGCGTCGACCAGCTCGTTCATCGCCCAGACCAGGGTGCGCAGCTGCAGGACCCGGATCTCGTCGGCCGTGCGGTCCTCGTGGGGCTTGGAGGGGTAGCCCTCCTCCTCGAGGCGCCGGGCGAACTTCTCCGGGTTCTTCATGTCGTCGACGGCCTCGAGCGTGAAGTACGGGTCCTCGCCCTTCGCCTCGCGCTTGAAGACCTCGGCGAGGTCGGCGAGGCGGACCGCCTTGGCCAGCGCCACGGGGTCGGGCTCCTTGCCCGCCTTCTCGATCTCGCCGTCGATCCGGTTGAGCACGCCCTCGACGTGGCGGGCCTTCTCCTCGTACAGCTCGGTCGCGAACGAGCGGCTGATCGGGGTGCCGGCGGGCAGCGTGTCGCCGCCGCCGATCGCCACGTCCTGCGCGAGCACGCGACCCGCGAGCTGGTCGGACGGCCGCGTGTCGAGCACCGGCGAGCGGCGCACGACGACCCCGCCGCGGACCTCGTAGGTCGGGCGGCGGTCCATGAACGCGGGTACCTCGACGTAGCGCTCGGTGCCGCAGTCCTCCTCGCGCACGATCACGTCCTGGGACACGTCGACGAGGCGCCGCGTCAGGTAGCCGGAGTCGGCCGTGCGCAGGGCGGTGTCGGCGAGGCCCTTGCGGGCGCCGTGCGTGGAGATGAAGTACTCGAGGACGTCGAGGCCCTCCATGAAGTTGGCCTTGATCGGGCGCTCGATGATCTCGCCCTTCGGGTTGGCCATCAGGCCGCGCATGCCGGCCAGCTGGCGGATCTGCTTGAACGAGCCGCGGGCCCCGGAGTTGGCCATCATGTAGACGGGGTTGACCTCCGAGAAGGCGTCCTTCACCTTCTCGCCGACGGCGTCGGTCGCCTCGTTCCAGAGCTGCACCACCTTGCGGTGGCGCTCCTGATCGGTGATCAGGCCGTCCATGTACTGCTCCCACGCGCCCTCGACCCGCTGCTCGTAGTCGGCGAGGATCGCGGCCTTCTCGGGCGGCGTCACGATGTCGTTCTTCGAGATCGTCACGCCCGACTGGGTCGCGTAGCGGAAGCCGAGGTCCTTGATCACGTCGAGGACCATCGCCACCTCGGACGGGCCGTGGCGGTCGACGAGGGCGGTCACGAAGTCCGTGATCTCGCGCTTCGTCAGCGCCGCGCGCACCTCCTCGACGTCGTCCTCCTCGAGCTCGCGGCCGAGCTGCTCCTCGAGGGCGATGCGCAGCTCGTGGTTGAGGATCGCGCGGCCCGGCGTCGTCACCGTGCGGGTGCCGTCCGGGTTGCGCAGCACGATCGGGCCCTGCAGCGGCACGCGCCTGTGGTCGAGGGCGATCTGCACCTCGTCCGCGCCGCCGAAGCTGCCGTGCGAGCCGATGTCCTTCCCGCTCTCGCCCGCGTCGAGCCGCGCCTGCAGGGCGGCCGTGTCGGCGTGCGAGAAGGTCAGGTAGTAGAGGCCGATGACCATGTCCTGCGACGGCGTGGCGAGCGGGCGCCCGTTGGCCGGCGAGAGGATGTTGTGGGCCGACAGCATCAGGAGGCGCGCCTCGGCCTGGGCCTCGACGGACAGCGGCACGTGGACGGCCATCTGGTCGCCGTCGAAGTCCGCGTTGAACGCGTGGCAGACGAGCGGGTGCACCTGGATCGCCTTGCCGTCCACGAGCACCGGCTCGAAGGCCTGGATGCCGAGACGGTGCAGGGTCGGGGCGCGGTTCAGGAGCACCGGGTGCTCGGTGATGACCTCCTCGAGCACGTCCCAGACGTCGCCCTCCATGGTCTCCACCATGCGCTTGGCGGCCTTGATGTTCGGGACGGCCTTGCGCTCCACGAGCCGGCTCATGATGAACGGCTTGAACAGCTCGAGGGCCATCAGCTTCGGCAGGCCGCACTGCTGCAGCTTGAGCTGCGGGCCCGCGACGATCACGGAGCGGCCCGAGTAATCGACGCGCTTGCCGAGCAGGTTCTGGCGGAAGCGGCCCTGCTTGCCCTTGAGCATGTCGGACAGCGACTTCAGCGGGCGGTTGCCCGGGCCGGTCACCGCGCGGCCGCGGCGGCCGTTGTCGAAGAGCGCGTCGACGGCCTCCTGCAGCATGCGCTTCTCGTTGTTGACGATGATCTCCGGCGCGCCGAGGTCGAGCAGCCGCTTGAGGCGGTTGTTGCGGTTGATCACGCGGCGGTAGAGGTCGTTGAGGTCGCTGGTGGCGAAACGGCCGCCGTCGAGCTGCACCATCGGGCGCAGCTCCGGCGGGATCACGGGGATCACCTCGAGGATCATCGAGTCGGGCCGCTGCTCGCTCTTGTGGAACGCGGACACGACCTTCAGGCGCTTGATGGCGCGCTGCTGCTTCTGGCCCTTGCCGGTCGCGATCTGCTCCTTGAGGTCCTCAACCAGAACCGGGATGTCCTCGCGGGCGAGCAGGTCGCGGACCGCCTCGGCGCCCATGCCGAGGCCGATGTACTCGCCGAAGCCCCACGACGAGGCGAAGCGGTCCTTGAGCTCGCGGGCAACCTTCTCGTCGCCGATGACCTCCTTGGGCTTGATCGTCTGGAACACGGCCCAGGCGTCGTCCAGCATCTGGAGGCGCTCGTCGAACAACTCGTGCACGTCCTTCTTGCGCTGCTCGGCGTCCTTCAGCATCTCGACGACCTTCTGCGTCCACTCGTCGACGCGCTCGCGGTCCGCGGGGCTCATGCCGCCCTCGGCCTTGAGGCACAGCTCGCCCGTCAGCGCGGCGACGGCGAAGCCCCGGGCGGGGCGGTCGGGCGCCGTGCGGATGACGTCGGCGAGCAGCCCGTTGCCGAGCGCGCGCGCCTTATCGAGGTCCTTGCGGCTGCGGCCGCCGGCCGTCAGCTTCCCGGCGAGGGCCTCGCCGTCCTTGGCGGCGTCGTCGCCGGCGAGGAACTGCGCGGCCTGCTCGAGCCCGCGCCGGCCCGCGCTCTTCTGGGCGCCCTTGCCGTCGCGGACCCGCTTGACGTCCTCCTTGAGGATGGCGAGGGCGTCCGCCGCCACGGCGGCCACGGCCTCGATCTCCTTGGCGGAGAGGTCGCGGTCCTCGCGGACGGCGATCCGGTGGATCGTGTCCGTGACGACCTTCTTGGTCGTGTCGGTCAGCTGCAGCGCGACCTGCGCGAGCAGGCCGCCGGCCAGCGCGCGGTCCTCGGCGAGGCTGTAGCCCTGCTCCTCGGCCCACGCGTTGAGCATGCGGCCCCAGTACTCGTCGTCGTCGTCGAAGCCGTCCTCGGAGCCGGTCGCGACCCACTGGCGGCGGCGCTGGAGGCGCTCCGCGACGCGGCCGACCTCCTCCTCGCGCTCGCGCTCGAGCTCCTCGCGCTCGCCGACGATCTTGCGCTCCAACTCCGACAGGTCGGCCGCGCGGGCCTCCTCGTCGACGTGGGTGCAGATGTGCGCGGCGAAGTAGAGGACCTTCTCGAGGTCCTTCGGCGCGATGTCGAGCAGGTAGCCGATGCGACTCGGGACGCCCTTGAAGAACCAGATGTGCGAGACGGGCGCGGCCAGGTCGATGTGGCCCATGCGCTCGCGGCGCACCTTCTGGCGCGTCACCTCGACGCCGCAGCGCTCGCAGATGATGCCCTTGTAGCGGACGCGCTTGTACTTGCCGCAGTAGCACTCCCAGTCGCGGGTCGGGCCGAAGATGCGCTCGCAGAAGAGCCCGTCCTTCTCCGGCTTGAGCGTGCGGTAGTTGATCGTCTCGGGCTTGGTCACCTCGCCGCTCGACCAGGACTGGATGTCCTTCGTCGAGGCGAGGCCGATCTTGATGTAGTCGAAGTCGCTGACGTCGATCATGGTGAGTCTCCTATCGCGGGAAGGGATGCCTGTCGTCGCCCGGGGCGCCTACAGGTCCCCCTCCTCGCCGTCAGCGTCGCCCGCGGGAAGCGCGAGGGCGTCGTCGTCTTCGGTGTCGGCCGCACCCTCGGAGATGTCCTCGACCGAGTCGAGCGTCGCGTCGGCGGCCACCGGATCGGCGTCCTCCTCGGCGAGGTCATCGACCCCGTCGCCGTCCCGGTCGACGTCGCCCGTGCGCTCCGCCGACAGGTCGACGCCGAGCTCCTCCGCGGCGCGGATCAGCTCGTCGTCCTCCTCGGAGATCTGGACCTCGCGGCCGTCGTCGCGCAGCGGCCGCACGTCGAGCGCGAGGGACTGCATCTCCTTGAGCAGCACCTTGAAGCTCTCCGGCACGGACGGCTCGGGGATGTTCTCGCCCTTGACGATCGCCTCGTAGGCCTTGACGCGGCCGATGGTGTCGTCGGACTTGATGGTCAGCATCTCCTGGAGGGTGTGCGCGGCGCCGTACGCCTCGAGCGCCCACACCTCCATCTCGCCGAAGCGCTGGCCGCCGAACTGGGCCTTGCCGCCGAGCGGCTGCTGCGTGACGAGCGAGTACGGGCCCGTCGAGCGCGCGTGGATCTTGTCGTCCACGAGGTGCAGCAGCTTGAGCGTATACATGTAGCCGACGACGACCTTCTGGTCGTACGGCTCGCCGGTCTTGCCGTCGTAGAGCTGGACCTTGCCCGACACGCGGCGGCCCTGCTCGTCGTCGACGGTCAGCGTGACCGGCGACTCCTTGTGGCGGCCGACCCAGTCGACCAGCTCGCCGTCGACCTCGTCGACGGTGGCGCCGTCGAAGACGGGCGTCGCGATCCACTCGGGCGGGTTCGGGTCGCCGTCGGAGCGGTAGCGCGCCGCGAAGCCGAGGTGCGTCTCGAGGATCTGGCCGATGTTCATGCGGCTCGGCACGCCGAGCGGGTTGAGGATCATGTCGACGGGCGTGCCGTCCTCGAGGAACGGCATGTCCTCCTCGGGCACGATCTTCGAGATCACGCCCTTGTTGCCGTGACGGCCGGCGAGCTTGTCGCCCTCGGCGATCTTGCGCTTCTTGGCCACGTAGACGCGGACCAGCTGGTTGACGCCGGCGTTGAGCTCGTCGCCCGCCTCGCGGTCGAACATCTTCACGTCGATGACCTTGCCGCCGTCGCCGTGCGGGACCTTCAGCGAGGTGTCGCGGACCTCGCGCGCCTTCTCCTTGAAGATCGCGCGGATCAGCTTCTCCTCGGCGGTCAGCTCGGTCTCGCCCTTCGGCGTGACCTTGCCGACGAGCAGGTCGCCGGAGCCGACCTCGGCGCCGATCCGCACGACGCCGATCTCGTCGAGGTCGCGCAGCGACTCCTCCGAGCGGTTCGGGATGTCGCGCGTGATCTCCTCGTCGCCGAGCTTCGTGGAGCGGGCGTCGACCTCGTACTCGTCGATGTGGACCGACGAGAGGACGTCGTCCTTGACGATCCGTTCGGAGAGGATGATCGAGTCCTCGAAGTTGTAGCCCTCCCAGGCCATGAACGCGACCAGCATGTTCTTGCCGAGCGCGAGCTCGCCCCCGTCGGACGAGGAGCCGTCGGCGATGACCTCGCCCGCGGCGACCTTCTGGCCCTCGAGGACGATCGGCTTCTGGTGGATCAGGGTGCCCTGGTTGGAGCGCATGAACTTGACGAGCTCGTAGCGGTCCTCGCCGTCGGCGGCCTTGACGGTGATCTGCGTGGCGTCGACCCCGCTGACCATGCCCGCGCGGAGCGCCACCACGACGTCGCCGGAGTCGATCGCGGCGCGGGCCTCGAGGCCGGTGCCGACCACGGGCGCCTCGGCCACGAGCAACGGCACGGCCTGGCGCATCATGTTCGAGCCCATCAGGGCGCGGTTGGCGTCGTCGTGCTCGAGGAACGGGATCAGGGCGGTCGCGACCGACACGATCTGCTCGGGCGCGACGTCCATCAGGGTGACCTCGTCGGCCTCGACGATGCCGAGCTCGCCGCCGTGCTGGCGCACGGTGACGGGGCCGACCAGCTTGCCCTTGGCGTCCAGCAGGGTGTCGGACTGGGCGATCAGGTGGCGCTCCTCCTGGGAGGCGTCGAGGTAGACGACCTCCTGGGTGGGGGCGCCGTTCTTGACCACGCGGTACGGCGACTGCACGAAGCCGAACTCCGACACGGTCGCGTACGACGACAGCGACCCGATCAGGCCGATGTTCGGGCCCTCCGGCGTCTCGATCGGGCACATGCGGCCGTAGTGGGTCGGGTGCACGTCGCGCACCTCGATCGGGGCGCGCTCGCGGGTCAGGCCGCCGGCGCCGAGCGCCGACAGGCGGCGGCGGTGCGTGAGGCCGGACAGCGAGTTCGTCTGGTCCATGAACTGCGACAGCTGCGAGGAGCCGAAGAACTCCTTCAGCGCCGCCACCACGGGCCGGATGTTGATGATCGTCTGCGGCGTGATCGTGTCGACGTCCTCGGTCGTCATGCGCTCCTTGACGACGCGCTCCATGCGGTACAGGCCGACGCGGAACGCCTCCTGGACCAGCTCGCCGACGGTGCGCAGGCGGCGGTTGCCGAAGTGCTCGTATTCGTCGAGCTCGCGCGCGACCTCGTCGGGGCGCTGGATCTCGCGGCAGGCCTCGGCGAAGTCGCGGATCTCGGGGTCGCTGACGCCGAGCATGCCCGGGAGCACGACGATGCGGCGGACCAGTTCGATCAGGTCGCGGTGCGTCAGGACGCGCACGTCCGGGTCGACCTCGAGCCCGAGCCGCGAGTTGAGCTTGTAGCGGCCGACGCGGGTCAGGTCGTAGCGCTTCGGGTCGAAGAAGAGGGTGTCGAAGAGCTTGCGCGAGTTGTCGATCGTCGGCGGCTCGCCCGGGCGCTGCTTCTTGAAGACCTCGATCAGCGCCTGCTCGTGCGCCTTCGCCGGGTCCTTCTCGAGCGTGAGGTCGATGAAGAGGTTCGGCTCGCCCGTCTCGGGGTCGCGGAAGAGGTTGCGGATGCCCTCGTCGGAGTGCGTGTCGAACGCCTCGCCCGTGATCGCGTCCGTCTCGGGGAGCGCGCGCAGGAGCGTCGTCACCGGCAGCTTGCGCTTGCGGTCGATGCGCGCGAAGACCTGGCCCTTCTTGTCGATCTCGAGCTCGAGCCAGGAGCCGCGCTGCGGCATCAGGTTCGCGGTGAAGACCTGCTTCGTCGCGTCCTTCGGCTCCATGATGTAGGCGCCGGGCGAACGGACGAGCTGCGTCACGACCACGCGCTCGGTGCCGTTGATGATGAAGGTGCCCGCATCCGTCATCTGGGGGAAGTTGCCCATGAAGACCCGCTGCTCGCGGATCTCGCCCGTCTCCTTGTTCACGAACGCGACCGTCATGAACAGGCCCGACTCGAAGCTCTTGTCCGTCTCGCGGCACTCGCGTTCCGAGACCGCGGGCGGCTCGAAGACGTGGTCGCCGAACTCGACGGCGAGGAAGCCGGTGTAGTCCTCGATCGGCGAGATGTCGTCGATCACCTCGCGGATGCCGTTCTCCATGAAGTGGCGGAACGACGCGCGCTGGATGTCGATCAGGTTCGGGACGTCGAGGATGCGCGCCGCCGGCGTCTGCTCCAGATGGGAGAAGTTGCGGCGCTGGCGCTTCGGGCGGGGCTTCGCAGAGGCCACGGGCCCTCCTAGGGCTTGAAGGTATGACGACGGATGCTCGGCGCGGGCGGGTCGGCGAGCGAACGCGCAGTCTACCACAGGGTCCCGCGGCCGCGCGTCACCCCTCCCGGGGCGGGGCCGTCGGATGCGCAGACCGTACAGCCGTATCGACCCCGCGTCCACGCGAATCGCCCCATGCTCCCAGAAAGGTGTAGCATATGGCCGTGCTCACGATCGCGGAGGCAGCCGCCCAGACGGGCCGCGGACCGGAGACCGTGCGCCGCTGGGTGCGCCAGGGCCGGCTCGCCGCGCACCGCCGCCGGGGGCGCCTGTACGTGCACCCCGACGAGCTCGAGGCGCTGGTGGCGCGGCCCGCCCTCGACCTGCCGCCGGGCTGGGCCCGGACCAGCTGGGGCACGCGCCAGCCCGACTGGGTCGCGGAGCTGCGCCGCCAGCGCGGCGGGCGAAGGCTTGGCGGCTGATGCTGGTCGTCGACCCCACCGTCGTCCTCCCCATCCTCGCCGCGGGCACGCCCTGGGCGGGCGCCGGCGACGACGACCTCGTCGCGCCGCCGCTTCTGTGGTCCGAGTGCCGCTCGCTCCTGCACGACCTCGCCCGCCGTGGCGTCCTTCCCGCCCCCGAGGCGCGCCGCCTGCGCCGCGCCCTCGACCGCGCCCCCATCACGGAGCTCGGCCACCCCCAGCTCGGCGAGGAGGCGTGGCGGATGGCCGACCTCCTCAACCACCCCCGCACGGAGGCCGCCGAGTACGTCGCCCTCGCGCGGCTGACCGGCGCGCGCCTGGCCACGCTCGACCGCGACCTCGCCGAGCGCGCCGCCGTGGCCTGCCGCGTACGGCCGCCGGGTTAGCCGGCCGCACGCGCGGGAGAACCCGGCCGCGAACGACGACGGGCCCCGGGTCGCCCCGGGGCCCGTCGCAGCGGCACGGCGGGCCGGAGCCCGCGACGAGGTGCGGCTAGCGCAGCTCGACGGTCGCGCCGGCCTCCTCGAGCTCCGCCTTGATCTTCTGGGCGTCCTCGGCGGGCACGCCCTCCTTGACCATGGACGGGGCGCCGTCGGCGATGTCCTTGGCCTCCTTGAGGCCCAGGCCCGTCGCCGAGCGGATCACCTTGATCACGGGGATCTTCTGCGAGCCGGCCTCGGCGAGGAAGACGTCGAACGACGTCTTCTCCTCGGCCGGCGCGTCGGCGTCGCCGCCGCCGCCCGCCGCCGGGGCCGCGACCGCGACCGCGGCCGCCGCCGAGACGCCGAACTCCTCCTCGAGCGCCTTGACGAGGTTCGACAGGTCCATGACGGACATGCCCTTGATCTCCTCGATCATCTGATCGGTGGTCATAGCCATGACCTCTGACTCCTTGTGTTCGTGTGGTTCGTGGGGCCCCGCCTACGCGGCGGCGGCCTTCTGCTTCTCAATCTGGTCCAGCGCGACCACGAGGCCGCGCGGGATCTGGGACATGACGCTCGCGAGGCCCTGGATCGGCCCGTTGAGCGCGACGACGAGCTGCGCGTGCAGCTGCTCGCGCGACGGCAGCGAGGCCAGCGTCTTGACGCCCTGGGCGTCGTAGACCGCGCCGTCGATGATGCCGCCCTTGATCTGCAGGAGGTCGGTCTCCTTCGCCGCCTTGGCCAGGGCCTTGGCGACGGCGGAGGCGTCGTCCTTGCAGAACGCGATCGCCGTCGGGCCGGACAGGAACTCGAGGAGCCCCTCCTTGCCCGCACGCTGCGCCGCGATCCGGGTCAGCGTGTTCTTCGTCACGTACAGCTCCGCCCCGAGCGGGCGCAGCTCGCGGCGGATCTGGGCCAGCTGGGACACGCCCAGGCCGCGGTAGTCGGTGACGATCATGGAGGCCGCGTCGTTGAGCTCGCGCTCGAGCTCGACGATGACCTCCTCCTTTCGCTCCTTCAGCATGCAGTACCACCTCCTTTCCGTCGCGGGCCCGCCGGTGACGGCGGGCACGGGACGGCGGGCCGGTGGGCCTGCCCTCCGCGTCCACCGCCTGCGCCGGGCCTACCCGCCCCGAGGGGCGGCGCCGGCGGTCTGAGGCGTCGGGTACGCGAGTTGTGGAGGAGACGAATCGCCGTTAGGCGGACGCCTCCTCGAGCACGTCACGCGTGCGCGACGGGTCGATCTTGATGCCCGGCCCCATGCTGGAGCTGAGCACCACGGACTTGATGTAGCGGCCCTTCGCGGAGGCCGGCTTGGCGCGGAGGATCTCCTCCAGCACGGTGGCGTAGTTCTCGCCGAGGGCCTCGGCGCCGAACGACTTCTTGCCGAGCGGCACGTGCACGATGCCCGTGCGGTCGGTGCGGTACTCGATCTTGCCGCTCTTGATGTCCTCGACGGCCTTCTTGATGTCCATCGTGACGGTGCCGGTCTTCGGGTTCGGCATCTTGCCGGACGGGCCGAGGACGCGGCCGAGCTTGCCGACGGTGACCATCATGTCGGGCGTCGCCACGGTGACGTCGAAGTCGTCGAAGCCGTCGAGGATGCGCTGGGCGAGGTCCTCGCCGCCGACCACGTCGGCGCCGGCGGCCTCGGCCTCGGCGGCCTTGTCGCCCTGGGCGAAGACGGCCACGCGGGCGTTCGAGCCCGTGCCGTGCGGCAGCATCACGGTGCCGCGCAGCTGCTCCTCGGCGTGGCGGACGTTGATGCCGAGGCGGAAGTGCACCTCGACCGTCTCGTCGAACTTGGCGTCCGGCGTCTCCTTGAGCAGGCGCACGGCCTCCAGCGGCTGGTACAGGCGCTCGCGGTCGACCATCGCGCGGGCGGCCTTCAGGCGCTTGCCGCTCATGCCTCCACCTCCACGCCCATCGAGCGCGCCGTGCCGGCGATGATCTCCATCGCGGCGTCGACGTCGTTCGCGTTCAGGTCGGGCAGCTTCGTCTCGGCGATCGAGCGCAGCTGGTCCTTGGACAGCGTGCCGACCTTGTCGCGGTGCGGCACGGCCGACCCGCTCTTCAGCTTCAGGGCCTCCTTGATCAGCACGGCCGCCGGCGGCGTCTTCGTGATGAACGTGAAGGAGCGGTCCTCGTAGACCGAGATCTCAACCGGGATGATCCGGCCGGCCTGCTCGCTCTGCGTGTCGGCGTTGAACGCCTTGCAGAAGTCCATGATGTTGACCCCGTGCTGGCCGAGGGCCGGGCCGACGGGCGGCGCGGGATTCGCCTGGCCGGCGGGGATCTGGAGCTTGATGATGGTGACGACCTTGCCGGCCATCGCTTCCTTCCTGTGGTGCATGCGCCGGGGGTCGCCCGGCTCCCACGTAGACCGCCCGCGCGTTCGCGGACGGCGCGAATCCTAGGACAGGATCAGTCCAGGCGCTTCACATCGCCGAAGCCGAGCTCGACCGGCACCTGGCGCTCGAAGATCGAGACGTGCACCTTGAGCTTGCCCGACTCCGTGTTGATCTCGATGATCTCGCCGTCGAAGTCGGCGAGCGGGCCCGACGTGACCTTGACCATCTGGCCGAGCTGGAACTCGGCGACCTGCTTCGGCTTGGCCTCGGCGGCCTCGACCTTCAGCAGCTTGTCGACCTCGGGCTGGCTGAGTGGCACGAGCGTCATCTCCTCGCGCTTGCCCTGCGCGCCGACGAAGCCGGTCACGCCCGGCGTGTTGCGGACGAGGCTGATCGCCTCGGGCGTCGCGTCCATCTGCACGAGCACGTAGCCCGGCATGACGCGCGTCTCCTTCTCGACCTTCTTGCCGTCGCGGGTCTCGACGGTCTGCTCGGTCGGCACCACGATGCGGCGCACATCTTCACCGCCCTGCTGGGTGCGGCGGCGCTGCTCGAGGTTGCGGCGGACCTTGTCCTCGTGGCCCGAGTAGGTGTGGATGGCGTACCAGCGGAACATGCGGGGTATCTCGCTCCTTATCCGGCCTGCTGGTTGATCAGCCAGCCGGCGACGCGGGAGAACACGGTGTCGAGCCCGTACAGGTAGAGCCCGACGACGAAGCAGGCGATCAGGACGACCGCGGTGGCCTGGACGAGCTGCGGCCGGTCGGGCCACTGGACGCGCTTGAGCTCGGCCCAGCACTCGCGGATGAAGCCGGTCAGGCCCGAGCGGTCCGACGGCGCGCCGGACTGGCTCTTCGCGGGGCGGGCGCGCTGCGCGCGCTCGCGGGCGCGGCGCTCCTTGCGCTCCTGCCGCGACTCCCTGCGCGGCTCGTTGTCCGGCGCGTCGGCCACCGGCTAGCGGGTCTCCCGGTGCAGCGTCTGCTTGCCGCAGCGCGGGCAGAACTTCTTCAGCTCGATGCGGTCGGGGGTGTTCCGCTTCGACTTGTTGGTCTCGTAGTTCCGCTCCTTGCAGTCGGTGCAGGCCATCGTGACTGCGATGCGGATTCCGGCCTTGGCCATCGATTCGATCCTTGGCTGTGGGTCGCTGCCGGTGATTCAGACGGCAGCGCGGAGCGGGGACGCCCCGACGACGGCGAAGCCTACCGGAGGATGCGCGGCGGCGCTGCGGTGGGGCCGCTAGGCGCCCGCGGGCGGCGCGTCCGGCGGCGCCGGCAGCGGGAAGCCCGGGATGCGCGGGCGGCCCGTCGTGCGGCCCTCCCCCGCGCCCTCGGCGCCCGGCACCTCGGCCGTCGTCTCGTCCGCGGCCCAGACCTCGTCCTCGGGGACGCCGTCGAGCAGCTTCAGGAACTGGGCGCGGTCGATCGTCTCGCGGTCCAGCAGGATCTTCGAGAGGCGGTGCAGGGCTTCCATGTGCGCGAGCAGGAGCGTGCGGGCCTTCTCGTGCGCGTCCTCGATGATGCGGCGGATCTCCTCGTCGATCTCGCGGGCGATCTCCGGCGAGTAGTCGGCGGTCGCGCCGAACTCGCGGCCGAGGAACGGCTGGTCGTGGCGGGCCCCCAGGGCGCGCGGGCCGAGCTTCTCGCTCATGCCGTAGCGCATCACCATCGCCTTGGCGGTGGCGGTGACCTTCTCGATGTCGTTCGAGGCGCCCGTGGTGATCTCGTTGAACACGAGCTCCTCGGCGGCGCGGCCGCCGAGGGTCATCGCGAGCGTGTCGTTGAGGGAGGCGCGCGTGACGAGGAACTTGTCCTCGCTGGGCAGGGAGATCGTGTAGCCGAGCGCCTGGCCGCGCGAGATCACCGAGATCTTGTGGACGGGGTCGCAGTTCGGCAGGTAGTGCCCGACGATCGCGTGGCCCATCTCGTGGTAGGCGGTGATCAGCCGCTCCTCCTCGCTGAGGAGGCGCGTCTTCTTCTCGGGCCCGGCGAGGACGCGCATGATGCCCTCCTCGAGCTCGAGCATCGTGACGGTCTTCTTGCCGGCGCGGGCGGTCAGGAGCGCCGCCTCGTTGATCAGGTTCGCGAGGTCGGCGCCGGTGAAGCCGGGCGTCTGGCCGGCGAGCACGCCGAGGTCGATGTCGGTGCCGAGCGGCTTGCCCTTCGAGTGCACCTTCAGGATCGCCTCGCGGCCCGAGCGGTCGGGGCGGTCGACGACGATCTGGCGGTCGAAGCGGCCCGGGCGCAGGAGCGCCGGGTCGAGCACGTCGGGGCGGTTCGTGGCCGCGATCAGGATCACGTTCGTGGAGGCCTCGAAGCCGTCCATCTCGACGAGCAGCTGGTTCAGCGTCTGCTCGCGCTCGTCGTGGCCGCCGCCCATGCCGGCGCCGCGGTGGCGGCCGACGGCGTCGATCTCGTCGATGAAGATGATGCACGGCGAGTTCTGCTTGGCCTGCTCGAAGAGGTCGCGGACGCGGCTCGCGCCGACGCCGACGAACATCTCGACGAAGTCGGAGCCCGAGATCGAGAAGAACGGCACGCCCGCCTCGCCGGCGACGGCGCGCGCGAGCAGGGTCTTGCCGGTGCCCGGGGGCCCGAACAGGAGCACTCCCTTCGGGATCTTGGCCCCGAGCGACTGGAACTTCTTCGGGTTCTCGAGGAACTCCTTGATCTCGTGCAGCTCCTCGACGGCCTCGTCCGCGCCGGCCACGTCCTTGAACGTGACCTTCGGGGAGTCGACGCTCATGCGCTTGGCCTTGGACTTGCCGAAGCTCATCACGCGCGAGCCGCCGCCCTGCATCTGGTTCATCAGGAACAGCCACAGGCCGAGGAAGAGGATGAAGGGCAGGATGCCGACCAGCAGTGAGACCCACGAGGAGCCGCCCGTCTCCGAGCCCGCGATGTCGACGTCGCCCCGGTACTGCTCGTAGACCTGGTCCCAGGCCTTCTCGCCGGGGATCCCGACCGTGTAGGTGTCGGGCTCGGCGTCGGCGGCCGCGTCGGGCGCCGGCTTGAGCGTGACCTTGACGTTGTTCTTGGCCGTGTTCTGCTGCAGGGCCTCGACGTCGCCGTCCTTGAGGTCCGTCAGCATCGTCGACCAGTCGCGCGGGGGCTGCTCGTCCTTCTGGTCGGACAGGAGCAGGCGCTGCGCGAGGAACGCGAGCAGGATCACCACGAGGATGGGGAACACCGCGGTGCGGAAGATGCGGCTCATCGTGCTCCTGCGCGTCGGGGACGGAGGTCCGGCCTCGGACTCACGATAGCACCGGGTCGGGTGCGGGCTTCTGCGCGTCCGGAGCGGGCGCGGAGCGGCGCAGGAGCAGGGTCAGGACGAGCGCCGCGACCAGCGCCAGCGCGGCCAGAAGCGCCGCGCCGGCCCAGCCGGCGGCGCTCCACGCGGCCCCGAGGACGAACGGGCCGAGCGAGCCGAGCAGGTAGTAGATCGTGAGGTGCACGCTCATCGCACTCCCCCTATCGCGCCGCGTCAGCTGCGGGACGAGGAGCTGCGCGACCCCCACCATCGCGAACAGCCCGCCGGCGAGGACCGCGAGCCCGACGACGACGGCGGGCAGCCAGCCCACGGAGCCGACGGCGAGCCCCGCGAGTCCGATCAGCGGGAACACGGGCAGGATCGCGCGCGGCCCGACGCGGCCGGCGAGGCGCACGGCCAACGGCGTCAGGGCGCCGACGAGCCAGACCACGTAGAAGGCGCCGACCTGGGCCGCCGAGAGCCCGAACTCGGGCCCCTCGAGGCGGTACGCGACGACCGAGTAGAGCCCCACGAAGGCGAAGAACGTGCAGCCGGCGGCGAGGCCGTTGAGCAGGATCGGCGCGTTGCCGAGGTGCGCCCGCACGGCGCGCAGGGGCGAGCGCGCGCGCGGTGGCGGCGGCGCGGCGGGCAGGAGCAGCGCCAGAAGCGCCGCGCTGGCCAGGAGCGGCAGGGCGAGGCTTGCGAGCGACCAGCGCCAGCCGATGTCGTCGACGAGGAGCGCGGGGACGGTGCGGCCGATGAAGCCGCCGAGCACCAGGGCCGAGGTGTAGAGGCCGACCACGGTCGGCACGCGCGCCGCCGGGAAGGCCTCGTAGACGTACGCCGTGGCCACGGTCAGGAGGCCCGGCAGGAGCAGGCCCTGCACGGCGCGCAGCGCGAGCAGCTGCACGAGGCCGCCGTCGATCGCGATCAGCGCCGTCGGCACGGCCAAAAGCGCGCAGGAGCCGAGCATCACGGTGCGCCGCCCGATCCGGTCGGATAGGGGCCCCATGATCCACGCGCCGAGGGCGATGCCGACCACGACGACCGTGATCGTCAGGCCCGTGGCCGCCGGGCCGGCGTCGAGGTCCGCGCCGATCTCCGGCACGATCGCCTGCGTCGAGTACGGGATGCAGAACATCGCAGCGGCCGCCACCGCGATCGCGAGCACCGCCCCCGAGCCCGCGCGCAGCTGCTGAGCCCCCATGCGGGAACCGTACCGCGCTGCCGTACCATGCCCGCATGCCCGAGCACCTCCAGACCCAGGCCGGGGCCTTCGGCGAGCACGCGCTGCTCGTCGGCGACCCGCAGCGCGCCGACCTGATCGCCGGGGAGCTCCTGGAGGGCGCCGAACTGGTCACCGACGCGCGCGGGCTGCGCGGCTGGGCGGGCACGTTCGGCGGCCGCCGGGTCGGCGTGCAGACGACCGGCATGGGCGGCGCCTCGGCGGCGATCGCGATCGAGGAGCTGATCCAGCTCGGCGTGCGCCGCCTCGTCCGCCTCGGCACCTGCGGCTCGATCGCGCCGCAGGTGACGCCGGGCGACTTCCTCTGCGCCGCCTCGGCGATCCCCGCCGACGGCACCAGCCGCACCTATGTAGGCGACGAGCCGCACGCCCCGCTCGCGGACTTCGAGATCGTGCACGCCGCCGTCCACGACGCCAAGAGGGCTGGGGTGCGGATGCGGGTCGGCCTCGTGGCCACCACCGACGCCTACTACGACCCGGGCGCGGGCCGCGCTGCCCGCTGGGCCGCGCGCGGGGCGCTCGCCGTCGACATGGAGACCGCGCCGCTGCTGACCATCGCGCCGCTGCGCGGCGCCTCCGCCGCCTCGTTCCTGATCGTCACGAACCGAGTCGCGCAGCCCTCTACGCGCCTCGACGCCGACGCCCAGCGCACCGCGGTGCTGGCGAGCGCCCCGATCGCGCTCGGCGCCCTCGTGTCGGAGCCGAAGGCCCCGTGAGCCGCCGCGCCGTCTTCGTCGTCAACCCGTCCTCCGCCAACGGCGCCACGGCGCGCGAATGGCCCGACCTCGCCGCCGCCGCCCGCGCCACGGGCCTGGTCGTCGAGGAGCGCCTGACGGAGGCGCCCGGCCACGCCGCCGAGCTCGCCCGCGAGGCGTCGATGAACGGCGCCGACGTGGTCGTGGCCGTCGGCGGCGACGGCACGGTGCACGAGGTCGTCAACGGCCTCGTCGGCCCCGGCGGCGCCCCCTTCGGCACGGCCGCCCTCGGCGTCGTCCCGCGCGGCACGGGCCGCGACTTCATCCGCAGCCACGCGATCCCGACGAAGCCCCGGGAGGCCCTGCGCGTCATCGCCGAGGGCCGCATCCGCCGCGTCGACCTCGGCGAGGTCGCGACCGACGCCGACCCGGAGGGCACCCGCTTCGCCAACGCCGCCTCCGCCGGCGTGACCGGGGCGATCGCGGCGCGGGCCAACGGCATGTCGAAGCGCCTCGGCGGCACCCCCACCTTCCTCGTGGCCGCCGTGCAGGGCTTCCGGGCCTGGCGCAACACGCCGATCCACGTGCAGGTCGACGGCCGCCCCCACGACCTGACCGCGGCCTGCGTCGTCCTCATGAACGGCCATTCCCTGGCCGGCGGCATGAAGGCCGCGCGCGACGCCCGCCAGGACGACGGCCTGCTCGACCTGGTCCTCGTCGGCGACGTCGGCGCCAAGGACCTCGCCCTCAACCTGCACCGCGTCTACGGCGGCACGCTCGGCGAGCACCCGAAGATCGAGCAGATCAAGGCCGCCGAGGTGCGCATCTCCGGCACGGAGGCGCTCCCGATCGAGGCCGACGGCGAGATCGTCGGCGCGACGCCGGCCGTCTTCCGCTGCCTGCCGGGCGCGCTCGACCTCGTCGCCGGCGACTAGCCCGGCACGGCGAGCCGGATCCGCTCCACGGCCTGCGCGAGCTCGGCCGGGCCGCCGTTCGCCCGGGCGAGGGCGATCCCGGCGAGGAACGTGGCGATCGGCGCCGCGGGGCGCTGCACGCCGTGCGCGGCGTCGGCGGCGAGGCGCAGGAGCTCGTCGACGGTCTCGGGCGCGGCGACCCAGGCGAGGTCGTCGGCGCCGAGGGCCGCGACGGCGCGGGCGGCGAAGTCCTGAACGTCTTCCACGGGCACTCCTTGCAGGCGCTAGATTCATTCGACCGGCGAGTCGGCGTTCGGCCGCCCGCCGGCGAAGAAGGCGATGGGCACAGACCGCCCCGAGCGTACCCCTCCGACCACCGAGCCCGAGGCCATGAGCGAGCAGACGATGCGGGAATCGATCGACGGCGTGCAGGCGGCCCTCGCCGAGCGCGACTACCTCGCCGACCGCGGCCTCGCCACGACCGTCCACCTCGCGCTGCAGCTCGGCAAGCCGCTGCTCCTCGAGGGCGAGGCGGGCGTCGGCAAGACGGAGCTCGCGAAGGTCGTCGCGGACGCCCTCGGCGCGCGCCTGATCCGCCTGCAGTGCTACGAGGGCATCGACGTCGCCCACGCCCTCTACGACTGGGCCTACGCGCGGCAGATGCTGTACATCCGCACCCTCGAGGCGACCGGCGAGGCCGGCCGCGGCGACGAGGTGCTCGACGAGCTGTTCGGGCCGCGCTTCCTCGAGCGGCGCCCCCTGCTCGACGCGATCGCCTGCGACGACCCCGTGCCGCCCGTGCTCCTGATCGACGAGATCGACCGCGCCGACGACGAGTTCGAGGCCTTCCTGCTCGAGCTCCTGTCCGACTTCCAGGTCACGATCCCGGAGATCGGCACGATCAAGGCCGAGCGCCGCCCCGTCGTCTTCCTGACCTCGAACCGCACCCGCGAGCTGCACGAGGCGCTCAAGCGCCGCTGCCTCTACATGTGGGTCGAGATGCCGAGCCTCGAGCGCGAGATCGCGATCGTGCGCGCCCGCGTTCCCGGCGTCCCCGAGCGGCTCGCCGCCCAGGCCGCCGCGTTCGTGCACGAGCTGCGCCAGCTCGACCTCACGAAGCAGCCCGGCATCGCCGAGACGATCGACTGGACCCAGGCCCTGCTCGCGCTCGGCCAGGAGGAGCTCGAGGCGGGCGTCGTCAACCTGACCCTCGGCTCCGTCCTCAAGTTCCACGAGGACATCGGCCGCGTCCGGGACGCGGATCTCCAGGAGCTCGTCGACCGCGCCCGCACGGCCGCGGACGAGGTCGAGACCCCGGCGGGCTGATGGACCCCGGCGACGCCGTCGTCCGCAAGCTCGTTACGTTCGGGCGCATCCTCCGCGAGGCCGGCGTCGAGGTCGGCCCGGGCCGCGTTCAGGACGCGCTGCGCGCGCTCGACCGGATCGACCTGCGCCGCCGCGACGAGGTCCATGCGGCGCTGGCCTGCACGCTGGTCGCCCGCCGCGACGACCTCGAGGTCTTCGACCGCGCCTTCCGCGCCTGGTTCGAGCGCGACCCCACCCGCCTCCAGACGCGCCCGCCGGACCTCGGCATCGGGATCGACGAGCGCCCCCAGCCGCCGTCGGCGGCCTCCCGCCCGGGCGGCGACCACGAGGACACGGAGCCCGACGAGGAGCAGGAGGAGCCCGACGTCCTCGCCGCCTACTCGGCGGCCGAGCGGCTGCGCGAGCGCGACTTCTCGACCCTCACCCGCGCGGAGCTCCTGCGCCTGCGCAAGCTGATGGACCGCCTCGTGCGGGTCCTGCCGATGCGCCCGTCGCGGCGGCTGGAGGTCGCGGCGGACGGCGCCGTGATCGCACCCCGCGAGACGCTGCGCCGCGCGATGCGCCGCGAGGGCGAGGCCGTGGAGCGCGCCTTCCGCCGCCCCAAGCGGGTCGAGCGGCGCGTCGTCTTCCTCTGCGACGTGTCCGGCTCGATGGAGCCCTACAGCCGCGCGCTGGTCCTGTTCCTGCAGGCCGCGGTCGCGGCGGGGCGCAAGGTCGAGGCGTTCACCTTCGGGACGCGCCTGACCCGCCTGACCCCCTACCTCGGCGGCTACGACCCGCAGGCCAGCCTCGAGCGCGCCGCGCGCGCGGTGCCCGACTGGGCCGGCGGCACCCGGATCGGCGACACGCTGAGGGCGTTCAACGACGTCCACGGGCGCCGCGGCCTGACCCGGGGCAGCGTCGTCGTGATCGTCTCCGACGGCTGGGAGCGCGGCGACGTGACCACGCTGCGCGACGAGATGGCGCGCCTCAGGCGGCGCTGCCACGCGATCATCTGGGTCAACCCGCTGAAGGGCACGGAGGGCTACGAGCCGCTCGCCGCCGGCATGGCCGCGGCGCTGCCGTACATCGACGTCTTCCTGCCCGGCCACAACCTGGTCGCCCTCGAGGCCCTCGCCGACGCGCTGCGCGCGGCCGGCGGGCGCCGCTCCGAGGTGCGGCCGCAGACGCTCAGGAGGGCGGCATGAACGACGAGACCCTGGCCACGGCGGCCGGCTGGGCCGCCCGCGGCGACCAGGTGGCGCTCGCCACCGTGGTGCGCACCTACCGCTCCGCCCCGCGTCCGATCGGCAGCGTCTTCGCCGTCTCCTCGTCCGGGGAGATGGCGGGCTCCGTCTCCGGCGGCTGCGTCGAGGGCGACATCTACGGCGCCGCGCAGGAGCTCTTCGGCGACGCCGCGGCGCCCGGCCCGCGACTGATCCACTACGGCATCTCCGACGACCTCGCACTCGAGGTCGGCCTCGCCTGCGGCGGCGAGCTGTGGGTCGCACTCGACCGCTGGCGCCCCCGCCCCGCGCTGCGCCGCGGCGCCGTCGCGACCGCCTTCGGCGGCGACCAGAACGGCCGCGGCGTGGTCTTCGACGCGGACACGGGCGAGGCCGCGGGCGACCTCGCGGGCGCGCTGCGCGCCGAGGCGGACCGGCTGATCGCGGAGGCCGTCGCCACCGAGGCGTCGTGCGCCGTCGACCTCGCGGATGGCGTCACCCTGTTCGTCGAGAGCGTCCACCCCGCCCCGCGCGTCGTCGTGGTCGGCGCGGTCGACACCGCCGAGGCGCTCTGCCGGATGGCGCGCACGCTCGGCTGGCGCACCGCGGTCGTCGACCCGCGCGGGAAGTTCGCGACGGCGGAGCGGATCCCGAGCGCCGACGTGATCGAGGCGGCCTGGCCCGCCAGCGCCTACCCGGCGATCGCGCTCGAGGCCGCCGACCACGTCGTGGTGCTCACCCACGACCCCAAGATCGACGACCCCGCGATCGCCCAGGCCCTGGCCGCGGGCTGCGGCTACGTCGGCGCGCTCGGCTCGCGGCGCACGCAGGAGAAGCGCAACGAGCGGCTGCGCGAGTCCGGCTGCACGGACGCGCAGATCGGCCGCATCCACGGGCCCGTCGGCCTCGACATCGGCGCGCACTCGCCCGCCGAGACGGCGGTCGCGATCCTCGCCGAGATCATCGGCTGGCGCTCGGGGCGCGGCGGCCAGCCGCTGCGGCAGACCAGCGGCCGGATCCACCCGACCGACGAGCCCGAGGCGTAGGATCCGCGCGTGGCGCGCGCGCTGATCGACCCCCCGCTCGAGCCCGGGCGCTACCCCTTCGCGCACCCCGTGCGGGTCCGCTTCGCCGAGACGGACGCGATGGGCGTGGTCCACCACGGCGCCTACATCCCGTGGCTCGAGGAGGCCCGGGTCGAGCTCCTGGCCAGCGCGGGCCACGCGTACGCCGAGGTGCACGCCGGCGGCCTCGACCTCGCCGTGGCGGAGATCGCGATGCGCTACCGGCGCGCCGTGCGCTTCGGCGACCCGGTCGTCGTGCATGCGGGGATGGCGGCCGCCTCGCGCTCCGTGATCCAGCTCGCCTACCTGGTGGTCGCCGGCGGCCAGGTCGCGGCGAGCGCGGTCACCACGCACGCCTGCGTCGACCCCGAGGGCCGCCCGCTGCGCGTGCCCGACTGGCTCGGCGCCCTCGCAACCGGCCCGACCGCCCTCCTGCCCGCCTAGAAGCCGCGCCCGCCGTCGAGCGAGGCGTGCAGCGAGCCGTTCGGGCCGACCGCGAAGACGAGGTCGGCGTTGCGCGGGTCGACCGCCACCCGCACCGCGTCGAGGTCGGCGGCCCGCCAGGTGGCGCCGCCGTCGAACGTGACCCGCACGCGCGGGGTCAGGATCACCGCGTGCCCCGCGCGGCTGCGGGCCGCGGCCACGTCGCGGACGTCGGCGAGCCCCGTGATGCGCCGGAAGTTGACGCCGAGGTCGTCGGAGATCAAGAGGCCACGCCGCCCGCAGGCCACCCACAGCCGCTCGGGCCGGCCGCGCTCGATCGGGCCGACGGCGAGGGCGCGCGGGCGCGGGCAGAGCCCGAGCGCGGCCATCCGCCACCAGGTGCGGCCGCCGTCGTTCGAGTACTGCAGCATCGGCCGCTGGCCGCGCACCGCGGCCACCGCCCACAGCCGGTCGCGGCGCGCCGACCCGGCGAGGAGGACGACGTTGCCGGGGAAGGGCCAGGCCCGCGCCTCGTCGGGCGCGCCGTCGAGCGCGTACCCGTACGCCACCCCGGTCGCGCCGCGCGAGACCATGACGCGGTCCGCGTAGGGGCCGGCGGCCAGCACGGGCTCGTCGCCGCCCTCCGGCGTGGTCCAGGTGCGGCCCCCGTCGAGCGAGGTGCGTAGGCCGTAGTTCCCGCCGACCAGGAGCGGCCCCTGCGCCTCGTCGGAGACGAGCAGGAGGCGCGGCTCGGCGAACCCCGCGGGCAGGATCCGCTCGCGCGGCTCGAGGAACCCGCAGCCTGCGAGCGCGAGCGCGCAGAGGGCGGCGAGGGCGGCCCGCCTCACGCGTTGAGCGCCCCGCCCCGTTCGGCCGCCACCACGGGCGGCGGCCGGCGCCGCGCGGCCTCCTCCTCCTCCTCGGCGCGGGTGATCGTGCGCCGCACGTCGCCGAAGGACAGGCCCTCGAGCGACAGGAACACGAACCCGAGGCCCGCGCCGAGCGCGATCTCGATCACCTGGAGGCCGATCGCGAAGGTGACGGCGGCGCCGAAGTTAACGTCGAAGGCCTGCGACAGCGCGGTGGCCACGGCGAGCTGGAAGACGCCGAGGTTGCCGGGCACGAGCGGCACGAAGCCGACCAGGTTCGAGACGAGGAAGACGACGCAGGCCGCGGCGATCAGGTCGGCGTCGATGTCGAAGGCCATCAGGGCCAGCACGATGCCGAGGATCTGCGCGACCCACGAGAGGATGCCGGCGGCGAACGAGGAGACGGCGAGCTGTGGGCGGCGCAGGAGCTGCGCGCCCTGGCTGACGGCGTGCAGGTGGATCTCGACGGTGCGCAGGGTCGTCCGCCACCAGGTGCGCGCGTAGTCCTCGCCGATGTCGCCGCGGCGCAGCCGCCAGCGGCTGACCAGCTCGACGACGCCGATCCCGAGCGCGCCGGCCACGAGCACGCCGAGCAGGATCAGGGTGCCGCGGCCCGCCCAGTCGGGCACGCCGTCGACGGTCAGCACCATCGCCACGAGCAGCACCGCGAGCGTGACGCCGAGCACGAGCTGCTCCATCACCACGGTCGCGGTCATCGTCGGCAGCGGCACGTCCTGGCCGTCCTTGGCGAGCCGGCGGCGCAGCACCACGACGCGGCCGATCTCGCCGAGCCGCGCGATCAGCGCCGTGTTGAGCAGGAAGCCGATGAAGACGGCGGGCACCACCGCCCGGTAGGGGGCGCGCACGCCGGGCACGGAGTCGAGCGAGGCCTTCCAGATCACCGCCTTGAAGGCGACGCTGACGAAGTTGACGGCGAGCGACGCGATCACCAGCGGGATCGAGAGGCTGCGGAACGTGTCGATGACGGCGTCGACCTCGCCGCGGTCGACGCGGGCGAGGGCGACCGCGGCGAGGGCCGCGATGCCGGCGGCGACGATCGCGAGCCGCCGCCACGAGAGCGGCTTGGGCGGGTCGAGCGCCGCGATCTCGCTCATGGTCACGAGCTCGAGGCCGCGGTGGCGGGCCGCGTCGATGATCGCGGGCAGGGCGTCGGCGGTCTGCGCGCGGCTGTCGTCGCCCCAGCCGTCCGCGTCGTGGAGGAGCAGGACGGCGCCCGGCTCAAGGGCCTGCACGGAGCGCTCGACGATGACGGGCGCCCCCGGCTTGGCGGTGTCGAAGACCCCCTTCGACCAGGCGCAGGTGACGTAGCCGAGCCGGCGCGCCGTGCGGGTCACGAACGGGCTGCGGAAGCCGTGCGGCGTCCGGAAGACCCGCGGCGGCGGGGCGCCCGCGGCCTTCAGGATGCGCTCGGTGCGGTGCAGCTGCCGGTGCACCTCGGCCGGGCCGGCGAAGGCGAGGATGCCGTGGTCGTAGCCGTGGTTGCCGAGCTCGTGGCCCTCGCGCACGATCCGCTCGACGAGCTCGGGGTGGCGCTCGGCGTGCTTGCCGAGCACGAAGAACGTGGCGCGCACCCCCTCGCGGCGCAGCGCGTCGAGAATCCGCGGGGTGGTGTCGGGGGACGGGCCGTCGTCGAAGGTGAGGGCGGCGACGGGCCGGCGGATCCGCGAGCCGTCGACGACGCCCCCGAACAGCGGCGAGCTGGCCCCGAACATCCCCCACGCCCCGAGCACGAGGGCGAGGATCGCCGCCACGTCGACGACCCACGCCAGCCAGTGCAGGTCGATCCGTACGAGCACGCCGTCGACGAGGATGGTGAGGGCGGCCACGGTCAGGCCGATCACGACGGCGCGCAGGATCGTCTGGCGCTTCGTCACCGCGCGGGCTCCCGCTCGAGCAGGTCGAGGTAGTGCGCCTCGAGGCGCTCGGCGATCCGCGACCACGCGTACTCGGTGACGGCGGTGCGGCGCCCCTCGCGGCCCATCCGCTCGCGCTCCTCGGGGCGGTCGATCAGGTACATCAGGCCCTCGGCGAAGCGCTCGACGCTCTCCGCGGGCGAGATCATCAGGCCCTGCCGGCCGTGCTCCATCAGCAGCTGGAAGCCCGAGATGCGGCTCGCCACCACCGGCCGTCCGCAGCTCATCGCCTCGAGCAGCACCATCCCGAAGCTGGCGCGCTGGCACGGCGTGCAGTGAATGTCGGCGCTCGCGTAGTAGCGCGGGCGGTTGTGGTTGACGCGGCCCGCCCAGTGCACATCGGCCGCGATCTCCGGCGGCACCATCCGCTCGTAGCGCCCGCGCAGGGGGCCGTCGCCGACCACGGCCAGGCGGACGGCGTCGGGACCGGTCCGGCGGCGCACCTCGGCGAAGGCGCGGATCATCGTGTCGAGCCCGTTGCGCGGGTCGAAGCGCCCGAGGAAGAGGATCGTCAGGCGGCCGTCCCGCAGCTCGGGCAGGGGGTCCGCGTCGGGCGAGAAGTGGCGGTCGTCGATCCCGTTCGGGATCACGGTGTAGGCGTGCGGGAAGTACGGGGCGAGCGAGCCGATGCAGGCCTCGGAGACCACGATCCGCCCGTCGAGCCGGTCGATCACGCGCCGCACGAGCGGCGCGGTCAGGTCGAGCCCGAGGCTGCGCGGGAAGACGGAGTGGAACGTGCCGACCCGGACCGCGCCCCTGGGGGCGGCGAGGACGCCGAGCATCGGCAGGATCGGGCTGTACGGCGAGTGCACGTGCACGACGTCGACCCGGCGCTCCTCGAAGATGCGCCGCAGTTTGCGTCGCAGCAGCGGGTCGACGACGTGGTAGGTCTGCGAGGCGTTGCCGTAGGCGGGCAGCGCGGCCCCGACCCGGACGACCTCGAACGGCACGTCCTCCTCGGGCCGCACGTCGCCGTCGACGACCGGCGGCGGGCGCAGCACGCGGCCCGTGACCACCGTCACGTCGTGCCCCCGGCGGGTCAGCTCGGTGGCCTGCCCGTGGACGTGCTCGGTGATGCCGCCCAGGTGGGGGTAGTAGTAGTCGGTGACGATCGCGATCCGCACGGCCCCCGGATGGTAGCCCGCCGGTCCGCATTGGCACTTGGCGCCCGAGAGTGCCAAGCGGCCGCCCGGGCCGCGCTATACTCGGGCCCGTGCCGACCTACGAGTATCGCTGCGCCGAGGGCCACATCACGGAGGCCTTCCAGAAGATGACGGATGCGCCGCTGAAGCGCTGCGGGACCTGCGGCAAGAAGGCGGAGCGGGTGCTGTTCGCGCCCTCGATCCACTACAAGGGCTCGGGCTTCTACAGCACGGACTACGGCAAGGGCAAGAAGGCCAAGGACGGCAAGGCCGAGGGCGGCGCCACGTCCGAGAAGAAGAAGGACGCGGGCGGCGGCGACGCCAAGAAGGCGTCCTCGTCGCCGTCCTCCTCCTCGTCCTCGTCCTCGTCCTAGAGCGCCTCGAGCGCCCGGCGCCCCGCCGCGGCCAGCGCCGCGAGGCCCCCGGCGAAGTCCCAGCGCGCGCGGTCGGGCTCGTCCGCCATGTTCGAGATCGCGCGCAGCTCCACGGCGGGCACTCCGGCGCGCGCGCACGCCCGCAGCACCGCGAACCCCTCCATCCCCTCCACGTCGCAGCCCGAGCCGCCGCCGACCGCGGCGCTCGTGGCGATCGGCAGGCGCCGGGCGTCGGGCAGCGCAGCGCCGACCCGCGCGAGGAGGTCCACGTCCGGTGCACAGGCCGAGACCAACGTGGGCAGCGCCGCGCGCAGGTCGACGTAGCGGCTCTCCGTCCCGAGCACCACCTCGCCGATCGCGATCCCGGCGTCCCCGCGGGCGCCCGCGATCCCGACGTGGAGGACGGCGTCCGGCGGGTCGTGGGCGAGCCGCGCCGCGGTGCCCGCGGCCGCCTCGACGGGGCCGACGCCGACCGCGAGGGTCTCCGCGCCCGCGACCCACTCGAGCTCGATCACGGTCGCGGCGACGACGAGGACGCGCATGCCGGGAAGTATGGCGCCGCGGGCCGTCCGCGGGGGACCCGTTTGCGATAGTCGGGTCGGCGCACTCGCGCCGCTCCCCCGCTCCCCCCGCCCGAGGTCCACCTATGCAGACCCTCGCCCGCATCGTCGCCGGCCGCCGCTCCAAGTGGCTCGTCCTGCTCGCCTGGGTCGTCCTCGCCGGCGCCTTCGGCCCGTTCCAGGCCAAGCTCAACTCGGTCACGCAGAACGACTCGACGACCTTCCTGCCGGCCGGAGCGGACTCCACCAAGGTGCTCGACGAGCTGCGCACCCGCTTCGACAACGGGCGCACCGTCCCCGCCCTGATCGTCTACCAGAACCCCGCCGGCCTGACCGACCAGGACCGGGCGGCGATCGAGGCCGACGAGGCGGCGATCGCGCAGCTGCCCGACCTCGCGCCGATCCAGTCGCCGCTGGCCCCGCAGGCCGCGCAGATGGGCCTCCTGTCGGAGGACGGCACGACCGCGATCATGCTGGTGCCGATCACGGCCCGCACGATCGACCAGATCGAGCCGGCGGTGAAGGAGATGCGGACGGTCACGCAGGCCGACGTGCCCGACGGGCTCGAGGTCTACGTGTCGGGGCCGGCCGGCATCACCGTGGACGCCGTCGAGGTGTTCGGCGACATCGACGGCAAGCTCCTGATCGGCACGACGATCCTGATCCTCGTGCTCCTGCTCCTGATCTACCGCTCGCCGATCATCGCGGTCGTGCCGCTGATCGTGGTCGGCGTCGCCTACGCGGTGGCGGGCGGCATCGTCTACCTGATCGTGCAGGGCTTCGACCTGCCGATCAACGGGCAGGCCACCGGGATCCTGATCATCCTGATGTTCGGCGCCGGGACGGACTACTGCATCTACCTGGTGGCCCGCTACCGCGAGGAGCTGCGCGTGCGCGAGGACCGCCACGACGCGATGCAGCACGCCGTCGCGCGCTCCGGCCCCGCGATCCTCTCGGCCGGCGGCACCGTCGTCGCCGCGATGCTGGTCCTGCTCTTCGCCGACCTCTCGAGCACCCGCAACCAGGGCCCCGTGCTCGCCATCGGCGTCGCCGTCACGATGCTCGCCGGCCTCACGCTCCTGCCCGCGCTCCTCACGATCGTCGGGCGGCGCTCGTTCTGGCCCGTCGTCCCCCGCTTCGGCTCCGAGGACCGCTCGCGGCGCTCCGTCTACCACCGCGTCGGCGAGGTCGTCACCGGCCGCCCCGTCGCCACCGTCGCGATCGTGACCGCGGTGCTCCTGGTCTGCACGCTCGGCCTCCTGACCCAGCCCGGCGGGCTCGGCATCGGCGGCGGCTTCCGCAACGACCCCGAGTCGATCCGGGGCCAGGTCGCGCTCTCGAAGGCGCTGCCGCCGGGCGAGCTCGCCACCACTCAGGTCATCGTCAGCGCCCCCGCCGACCAGCTCGAGGCGGCCACCGGCGCCGTCCTCGGCGCCCTCGACGCGGACACCGCGGACGTCGCCACCGTGCGGCCGTCGCTGACCGCCACCGCGGGCGACGCCCAGCTCCTCGAGGTCACGCTCACGCGCGACCCGTACTCCGACGCCGCATCCGCGTCGATCCCCCGCGTGCGGCAGATCGTCGACGACGCGGCGGGCGCCGTCGGGGCCACCGCCATCGTCGGCGGGCCCACCGCGCAGGACCACGACACGGACCGCACCGTCAGCCGCGACGCCAAGCTGATCGTGCCGCTGACCCTGCTCCTGATCCTGATCATCCTCGCGCTGCTCCTGCGGGCGATCATCGCCCCGCTGTACCTGATCGCGACGGTGATCCTGTCCTTCTTCGCGACGCTCGGGCTCTCGTACCTGATCTTCATCCACGTGTTCGGCAGCCCCGGCGTCGACCCGGGCTACGCGACGTTCCTGTTCCTGTTCGCCGTCGCCCTCGGCGTCGACTACAACATCTTCCTCGTCTCCCGGATCCGCGAGGAGGCCGAGTCGGCGCCGATGCGCCCGGCCGTGTTGCGCGCCCTCGAGACCACGGGCGGCGTGATCACGAGCGCCGGCCTGATCCTCGCCGGCACGTTCCTCGTGCTGATGACGCTGCCCCTCGAGGCGCTCTTCCAGCTCGGCTTCGGCGTCGCCCTCGGCGTCCTGATCGACACCTTCGTCGTGCGCACCCTGCTCGTGCCCGCGCTCGCCGTCTGGGTCGGGGACCGCTCGTGGTGGCCGGGCCGCGTGCCCTCCCACACGGGCCCGTCGGCCGCCGACTGACCGCGCGGGCCCGGGCGGGCCTAGACTGCGCCCGTGGACATCCTCGTCCTCCAGCACATCCGCTGCGAGCCCCCCGCCGCCTACGGCGAGGCGCTGACCGCGCGCGGGCACGTCCTGCACCCGGTCGAGATCGACGAGGGCGAGCCCCTGCCCGACTGGCGCGAGTACGGCGCCGTCGTGGCGATGGGCGGCCCGATGGGGGCCTACGAGGACGCCGCGCACCCGTGGCTCGCCGCCGAGAAGCGCCTGATCCACGACGCCGTCACGGCGGGCCTGCCGTACTTCGGGGCCTGCCTCGGGGTGCAGCTCCTCGCCGCCGCCCTCGGCGCCCGCGTCTACCCGGGCCCCGTGCCCGAGGTGGGCCTGCTCGAGGTGCAGCTGACCGACGCGGGGCGCCGCGACCCCGTCGCCTCGATCCTGCCCGACTCCTTCACGACGCTCCAGTGGCACGGCGACACCTTCGACCTGCCCGAGGGCGCGCTGTCGCTCTTCTCGAGCCCCGCCTACCCCAACCAGGGCTTCCGCTACGGCGAGGTCGCCTACGGCGTGCAGTTCCACCTCGAGGTCGACGCGGCGCTCGCCGACGAGTGGTCGCGGGTCCCCGCCTACCGCGAGGCCGCCGACCGCGTGCTCGGCGCGGGCGGCCTCGACGGCCTCCTCGACGGCGTGCGCGCGAACGCGGACCGCATGATCCCCCACGCCCGCACCCTGATCGACGCCTGGCTCGACCGGGCGATCGAGTTCGGGCGCGCGTAGCGGAGCGACCCGGAGGGCACTACCCTCCCCGGTATGGCCGACACGGCGAAGCGCGGGAAGAAGGGCAGGGCGAAGGCCGCCAAGGGCGCGAAGCGCATGCGGCTGTCGCAGTTCTGGCACCCGATCGCCACGTCCGAGGAGGTCGGCGGGCGGCCGCGCCGCTTCACCCTGCTCGACGAGGACCTGGTGGCCTTCCGCACGGACACGGGCGTGACGGTCCTGAAGGACCTCTGCATCCACCGCGGCGCCGCGCTGTCCCTCGGCGAGGTCCGCGACGGCTGCATCGTCTGCCCGTACCACGGCTGGGAGTACGACCGCACGGGCGCGTGCGTGCGGATCCCGGCGCAGCCCGACCGGCCGATCCCGGCCGCGGCGCGCGCGATCGCGCACCGGGTCGAGGAGCGCCACGGCCTCGTCTGGGTCGCGCTCGAGGAGCCGATCGCCGACATCCCGCACGTCCCCGAGGGCCTCGACCGGGACCCGGCCTTCACGAGCGAGGTCTTCAGCGTGCTGGAGTGGGCGACCTCCGCGGGCCGCTCGACCGAGAACTCGATGGACGTGTCGCACTTCCCGTTCGTGCACCCCGATCTGCTCGGCGATCCCGACCATCCCGAGCAGGCGTCCTACGAGCTGCACGCCGAGGAGTGGGGCCAGTGGTTCCGGGTGCCGGACCAGTTCTGGCGCTCCGTCGACGGCACCGCCAACGCCCGCATCACGTACGTCTACACGCACGTCTACCCCTTCACGATGCACCTGCACGTGACGGAGGACGGCGACGCGTCGGGCCGCGTGATAAGCGTGATGGTGATCGCCTCGCCGACGCGGGCGCGGGAGACGCGCGTGTTCCGGATCGCGTTCCGCAACTACGCCGAGAACAACCCCAACTTCGTCTCCGACTACCTGCACATCCTCGAGCAGGACCGCCGCGTCGTCGAGAGCATCCGCCCGGAGGAGATCCCGGCCTCCCTCAAAGAGGAGCTCCACATCAGGGTGCCCGACCGCTCCTCCATCGCCTACCGGCGCTGGCTCGAGCAGGTCGACATGCAGGGCGTGCTCGAGCCGTAGGGCCGGACGGGATGCAGCGGATCGGGATCGACGTCGGGGGCTCGTTCACGGACGCCGTCCTGCTCGACCCCGAGGGGCGCGCCCGCATCGCCAAGGTGCCGTCGACGCCGGCCCGGATCGAGGCCGGCTTCCTCGCCGCCCTCGAGGCGCTGCTCGCCGGCGCGGGCGCCCGGCCCGACGACGTGGCCTACCTCGCGCACGGCACGACCGTGGCCACCAACGCGATCGTCACCCGCGGCCTCGCCCGCACGTCCCTGGTCACGAACGCCGGCTTCGCCGACGTCCTCGCGATCGGCACGCAGATGCGCCGCCGCGTCTACGACCTCTGGACGCCCGAGCCCGAGCCGCTCGTGCCGCGCGAGCGCTGCCACGGGGTCGGCGGGCGGATCGACGCGCAGGGCGCGGAGGTCGAGCCGCTCGACGAGGACGCGGTGCGCGCGGCGGCCGCGCGGATGCGCGCGGACGGCACCGAGGCCGTGGCCGTGATGGGCCTCTTCTCGTTCCTCAACCCGGCGCACGAGCGGCGGATCGGCGAGCTCCTGGCCGTAGACCTGCCAGGCGTGCCGATCACCCTCTCGAGCGACGTCGTGCCGGAGTTCCGGGAGTACCCGCGCGCCTCGACGGCCGTCGCGAACGCCGCGCTCCTGCCGCTCGTCGGGGCCTACATCGGCGCCGTCGACGGCGAGCTGGCCGCGGCCGGGGTGGCCGCCCCGCTGCACCTGATGCAGAGCAACGGCGGCGTCACGCCGGCGGCGCGCGCCTGCGAGCAGCCGATCGCCCTCGCCGCCTCGGGCCCCGCGGCCGGCGTGATCGGCGGGGCGCGCCTAGCCGCCGACGCCGGCGAGGCGAACGCGATCACCTTCGACATGGGCGGCACCACCGCCGACATCGGCATCGCGCCCGGGGGCGCGCCGCAGATCCGCTTCGACGGCGACGCCGCCGGCACGCCGATCAGCCTGCCCCAGATCGACGTGCTCTGCATCGGCGCGGGCGGCGGCTCGATCGCCGCCGTCGACGCCTTCGGCGCCCTCACCGTGGGGCCGGCCAGCGCCGGCGCCGACCCGGGACCCGCGGCGTACGGCAAGGGCGGCGAGCGCGCCACCGTCACCGACGCCCACGTCGTGCTCGGCACCCTCGGCGGCGAGCGCCGGCTGGCCGGCGGGCTCGCCCTCGACCGCGGACTCGCGGAGGCCGCCGTGCGCCGCGACGTCGCCGACCCGCTCGGGCTGTCCGTCGAGGAGGCGGCGCAGGCGGTCCTGCGCATCCTCAACGCCAACATGGCCAACGCGGTGCGCGTGATGAGCGTGGCGCGCGGCCTCGACCCGCGCGCGTTCGCGCTGGTGGCGATCGGTGGGGCCGGGCCGATGCACGGCTGCCAGCTGGCCGACGAGGTCGGCATCCCGCGCGTCGTCGTGCCCCGCTACCCGGGCGTGGCCGCCGCCTGGGGCCTCCTCGCCACCGACATCCGCCACGACCTGCGCCGCACCTGGCGCCGCCCCACCACGCTGATCGACCCGGCCGAGCTCGACGGCGAGATGGCGCGGATGGAGGACGAGGCGCGCGCGCTCCTCGACCGCTCGGGCGGCGTCGCCACGGGCGAGGAGCTGGCCTGGGAGGTCGACATGCGCTACCGCGGCCAGGCCTACAACCTGACCGTGCCGCTGCCGCCCCGGCCCACCGGTGCGGCCGGGCTGGCCGCCGCCGAGGCGGCCTTCGCGGCCGAGCACCACCGCCTCTACGACTACACGCCGCCGGTCGCCGAGACGGAGATCGTCACGATCCGGCTGCGCGCCACCGCGCGCACGCAGCCCGCCCGCTCGGAGGGCGGCGCGCCCGTCGACGCCCCCGCCGGCGCGCAGCGCGTCTACGACGGCGCCTGGGCCGACTGGCGGGTCATGGCCCGGGACGCCCTCGCCCCCGGCACCCCGCTCGCGGGCCCCGCGATCATCGAGCAGGAGGACGCGACCACCGTGCTCCACCGCGGCTGGACGGCCGCCGTGCAGCCGGGCGGCGCCCTCGTCCTGGAGCGCGCATGAGCGAGCGCCCCGACCCCGTCCTGCAGGAGATCCTGGCCAGCGCCTTCCGGCACATCGCCGAGGAGATGGCCGTCGTCGAGTATCGCTCGTCCTACTCGCCGATCATCCGCGAGATGCTCGACTTCAACTGCGGCATGTTCGCCGCGGACGGGCGCGCGATCGCCAACTCCGAGCAGATCCCCGCCCAGCTCGGCCTGATGCAGTTCGCGCTCGAGGCGGTGATCGCCAAGCACGGCGAGCGCGTCCACCCGGGCGACGCCTTCATCACCAACCACCCCTACATGGGCGGCACCCACACCCCCGACCTGCAGGTCTTCACGCCGGTGTTCGCGGACGGCCGGGTGGTCGCGTGGACGGGCTCGATCGCCCACCACATCGACATCGGCGGGCGCTTCCCCGGCACCGAGAGCGCGCAGACGACCGAGCTCTACCAGGAGGGGCTGATCTTCCCCGCGATCCGGCTCGTCGACCGCGGCGAGCGGGTCGGCGCCGTCTACGAGCTCGTCGCCGCCAACGTGCGCGACCCGGCCGCCACCCTCGGCGACCTCGACGCCCAGATCGCCTCCTGCCGACGTGGCGCCCTGCGGATCGGCGAGCTCGTCGAGCGGCACGGCCTCGGCCTCGTCCTCGGCGGCATGGAGGCCGTCGTCGAGCAGACGGCGCGCCGCACCGAGGCGCTGTTCCGGTCGTGGCCAGAGCGCGCCGTGGAGGCCGAGGGGTTCCTCGACGACATCGGCTTCGAGGGCACCGACCCGGTCCGCATCCACGCGCGCCTGCACGTGGCGGACGGCACCCTCGTCGTCGACCTCGCGGGCAGCGCCGCGCAGGTGCCGTCGGGCATGAACGTGCCGATCGCGAGCACCCACGCCGCCGCCTACTTCGCCGTGCGCTGCTTCCTCGGCGGCGACGTCCCCCACAACGCCGGGCTCGCGAGCCGCGTGCGGGTGGTGGCGCCGGAGGGCTCGCTCTTCAACCCGGTCTTCCCGACCGCGCTGAGCGCGCGCCACCTCGCCGTCCAGCGCCTGACCGACGTGATCATCGACGCCCTCTCCGACCTCCTGCCCGAGCACGCGATCGCGGGCAGCCAGGTCTCCTTCCCGTCGTTCGTGCTGCAGGCGGTCGACCCCCGCACGGGCGAGCTGTCCCTCCTCGTCGACATCCTCGGCGGGGGCGGCGGCGCACGGCCCGGCCACCGGGGCGACGACGGCATCGACCCGTACACCTCGAACTGCGCGATCCTCCCGGTCGAGATCGCCGAGCTCGAGTACCCGTTCGTCGTCGAGCGCAGCGAGCTGATCGAAGGCTCGGGCGGCGCGGGCCGCCACCGCGGCGGCATGGGCATCCGGCGCGACTACCGCCTGCTCGCCGACGAGGCGGACGGGATGTACTACGTCGAGCAGACCGACCCCCGCTTCGGACCGCGCGGGCGCGACGGCGGCGGCCCCGGCCGGCCCGGGCGGGCCGCCCTGCGCGACGGCGAGACCGGCGCCGAGCGGCCCCTGCCCGGCAAGGGCTACCTGCGGATCCGCCGCGGCGACACCCTCATCCTCGAGGGGGCGGGCGGCGGCGGCTACGGCGACCCCGCCGCCCCGTAAGCGGCACGGCCCCGCCCCCGACGTTAGGGCATGGACACCGAGCGCCTCCTGATCGCCCTCGCCCTGGCCGTGATCGGCCTGATCGCCGTCGACTGGCTCCGGCACGTGGCCGGCGGCCGCCGATGAGCGCCGACGAGCAGGCCAAGCCGGGCGATGCCCCGACCTGGCTCCCGCTGCCCGAGGATCTCGCCGCGCTCTCCGACGCGGAGATCGCGCGGCTCGCCGCGGGCATCTGGGAGGCGTTCGTCGGACCGCAGCCCGACGAGGCCGGCGAGCCGGACGCGGAGCGCGAGGAGCCCTAGGGCGCGACCGTGCCGTCGGGCATGACCGCCCCGACGAGCGACGTGCCCTCGAGGTCGGCATCCGTCAGGTCGGCGCCCGTCAGGTCCGCGCCGTCGAGGAGCGCCCCGGCGAGGTCGGCCCCGGCCAGCACCGCGCCCGCGAGGTCGAACCCGCGCAGGTCGCCCTCCGACAGGTCGACTCCGGAGAGGTCCGCGCCCGCGAGGCTCGGGCGCCGACCCGCCGCGAGGTCCGACTCGGCGATCACGGGCACCGCGATCCGCCAGAAGCGGTCGCGGTAGGCCGCCGGCACGCCGAGCACCCGCTCCGCGCGCTGGAACGCCTCCAGCGGGGCCATCCCCTCCCCCACGCGCGCGCCGACCCAGACCGCGACAGCCTCGAAGGCGTCGACGATGTCGTTCCAGGCGATCGGGACCCGCTCGTCCTCGTCCACGCCCGGGAGCGTACCCGCGCGGGCGTGGCCCCTACACTCGGGCCGTGGCCCCACGCCGCATCCCGATCCCGTTCCTCGCGGCCGCGCTCGCCCTCGCGCTCCTGCCGCCGCTCGCGACCGCCTGGGCCGCCACCCAGCGCGGCCCCGTGCCCGCCGCGGCGCCGACCGACGATGACGCGATCGACGTGACGGTGGAGGTCGAGCCGCTCGAGCCGCTCGGCGGGACCACGGGCGCAGCCCCGGCCGCGACGACCGAGGCGTCGGCGGCGGACGCGATCGCGACCCTGCCGCCCGGCATCCCGCTGCCCGCGGGCACCCCGCAGACCGCACTCGTCGCGGGCGAGCCGGGCACACGCACCTGGACCCTCGTCTACCCCGGCGCCGACCGGGCCGCCTACGACGCCTGGCTCGCCCAACTCCTCGCCGCCGGCCTCGCGTCGACGTTCACGCTCGAGCAGGGCGACCTGCGCTCCGAGACGCTCGCCGGCGACGGCTTCACCGCGCAGGCGCAGTACGTCGAGGGCGTCGGCGTGGCCCTCACCGTGCAGGAGGGGTAACGGGCCGGGCGACCCGCAGGACCTCCCGTATGCTGCTGCGGTGCCCCGGCCGCCGCTTCTCGCCATCCTCGCGGTCGGGCTCCTCTCCTACCTGAACCCCGAGACGCTGCTCGAGGCCGTCGGCGGCGTCGCCCTGTGGGTCGCGGCGGGGATCATCTTCGCGGAGTGCGGGCTGCTCGTCGGCTTCTTCCTGCCGGGCGACTCGCTGCTCTTCGTGGTCGGGCTGTTCGTCGGCAACGGCGCGATCGACCAGCCGATCATGCTGGTCTGCGCGGTCCTGTTCGTGGCCGCCCTGGCGGGCAACATCGTCGGCTACTGGGTCGGCTACAAGGCCGGCCCGACACTCTTCCGGCGCACGGACTCGCGCCTCTTCAAGCAGGAGTACGTCGAGTCGACGGAGCGCTTCTTCACCCGCTACGGCGGGATGGCGATCATCCTCGCCCGCTTCGTCCCGATCGCCCGCACCTTCATCACGGCGATGGCCGGCGTCGGCCGGATGGACTTCCGCCGCTACCTCCTCTTCAGCACGATCGGCGCGCTGCTGTGGGCCGTCGGCCTGACCCTGGTCGGCTACCTGTTCGGCAACGTGCCGTGGATCAAGAACAACCTCGAGATCACGATCATCGTGATCGTCCTCGCCAGCGTCGTGCCGGTGGTCATCCACCGGCTGCTCGACCGGCGCCGCGCGCACCCTTGATCGCGATCGGGTCGGGGGATATCGTTGGGGCGTGCGTGTGCGCCCCGCCGTTGCCCTCGCCGCCCTCTGCACGCTGGCCCTCGGACCGACCGCCGCCGATGCGCAGACGGACGTCCCGGCCGCCTGGTCCGCGCCGAGCGCCATCTCCGACGCCCCCGTGCCGGCGGGCCGCATCGCCGATCTGCAGGTGGTGATCGACGAGGCGGGCACCGCCGTCTACGTTTGGCGCGAGAGCGACGGCGCGAAGAGCCGGGTCCGCTCGCGCGCCTGCAGCGCGACGGTGTGCACCGCGATCGAGGAGCTCAGCGACGCGGCGAAGAACGCCCAGCGGCTCGCGGTCGCGCAGGCCCTCGACGGCACCGTGACCGCGGTCTGGGAGTACTCGGTGCCGAGCGCGATCAGCGCCCGCGCCCGTACGGGCGGCGCGTGGGGCCCGGAGGCCGCGGTCAACGCGGCGGGCCTGCGCACCCTGCAGGGCGCGGCGGCCCTCGCGAACGGCGGGCTCGTCGTCGCGAGCACCCGCGCCGCGGGACCGCTCGAGCTCTCCGCGTGCACCCAGCGGCTCTTGGTCTGCACGACGAGCGAGGTGTCGACCCCGGGGGCGACGGCGTCGGTCCCGCAACTCGACGCGAACGGCGCCGACCGCGCGGCGCTCGCCTGGGTCGAGCAGGGCGCCGCCCTGACCCGGGTCGTGCGCTACGCGGCCATCACGCCCGTGCCCAACGCCGTGCCCGCCGCCGCCGCGTCGGTGGCCATGAGCGCCGACTCGGCGAGCACGAAGACGCGTCTGGCGGTCGACGTCGACAAGACCGGCGTGACCACGGTGGCGTGGGTCGAGCGGGACGCGGCCGACGCGCTGCTCGTGCAGCGCTTCGCGGCGACCGCCCCGCCGGCGGCTCCGCCCGCCCTACCCGTCTTCACGACGCCGGGGACCATCGCCGACGACAGCCTGCAGGTGCAGAGCGACGACGCGGGCGGCGCGGTCGTCCTGTGGGCGACGGAGCTCGGCGGCGCCCAGACCCTCAGCACGCTCCCGTACTCCGTCCTCGCCCGCGGCACCCAGCAGGCGGTCACGACGGACGGGCAGTCGCTGGTGCCGCAGCTCGCCGTGGCCGGGACCGGCACCGCCGCGGTCGCCGCGATCCGCGATGGCCAGGTCAGCGGCGCCTCGGCCGCGACGCCGGCGGGCGCGTGGACGGCCGTCGCCCCGGCGCCCGTCGACGGGTCGACCGCCGCGCAGCCGTCGCTCGCCGCGCCGCGTACCGGCCAGATGGTGCTGGCCTGGGTCACGAGAACCCAGGTTAACGGCGAGCAGACGATCCGCACCGCCCGGCTGACGCCGGGCACTACGACTACGCTGAAGGTCGTGCGCCGGAAACGGGTGCACTGGACGGTGTCGACGCGCGTGACCGCCTCGGCGACGGGGTCGTTCCGGCAGGTCGGGCGCATCATCGTCCGCGGCCGCCGCGTCGTCGCCTGCCGCGTCGCGCCGCTCGGGGTGACCGCCGGCAAGACCCGCATCGCGACCTGCAGGCTGACCCGCGCAGCGACGACACAGCGGCGCAGGGCCGCGCTGCGGATCCGGCTGGTGACGACGTTCATCGCCGACGACGGCCAGCGGGCCACCGCGACGATCGTCGTGAGGCTCGCGCGTCGGCGCTGAGGTTCAGCGCATCCGGTCGCCGGCCGGGTCGACCAGCCGGTCGGGGCCGACGACGGCCGCCGCGTCGCCGTCGAGCGTCTCGACCGCGACCTCGGCGCCCTCGGGCACGTCGACCGGCAGGTACGCGTAGCCGAGCATGCGCCCCGCGGTGTAGCCGTAGGCGGCGCTGCGGATGCGGCTGGTCGGCACGCCGGCGAGCGCCACGCTCTCGCCGCCGTAGACGGGCAGCCAGTCGCCGTCGCCGATCACGAGGGTGCGGATGCGGGTCTCGAAGCCCGCGGCGCGGCGCGCTTCGAGGGCCTCCTTGCCGATGTAGTCGGCGTCCTTGCGCGCGCAGAACGCGAGGCCGGCCTGGTCGGGGGTGTCGGACGGGGTCAGGTCGGTGCCGATGTAGCGGTAGCCCTTCTCCATCCGCAGCCCGTCGAGGGCGCGGTAGCCGCAGACGCGCACGTCGCCCGCGCCCCGCAGGGCGTCCCAGGCGGTGGTGGCGCTGGCCTCGCGGGCGTAGAGCTCGAAGCCGTACTCGCCGACGTACGTGATCCGCTGCGCGAAGACCGGCGCGCCGCCGACCTCGATGGCCCGGCCCGTCCCGAACGCGATCGCCTCCGCGTCGGGCGCGACCGCGGCCATGATCCGCCGCGCGTCGGGGCCCCACAGGCCGATCACGGCGAGCTCGTCGGACTCCTCGCGGATCTCGACGTCGAGGCGCAGCCGGTGCGCAATGCCCTCAAGCCAGCCGCGGTCGGCGGCGACGGCGCCGGCGCCCGTCACCATCCGGAAGGCGTCGTCGGCGAGGCGCGTGACCGTGACGTCCGCGATCACGCCGCCTCTGTGGTCGAGCATCTGCGTGTAGACGACGGCCCCGACCGGCCGGTCCATCTCCGCGTCGCAGGCCAGCTGCACGAGGGCAAGCGCCTCGGGGCCCTCGATCCGGATCTTGCCGAAGCTCGACAGGTCGATGATGCCGGCCGACTCGCGCAGCGCGCGGTGCTCCTCGCCGATCAGGTCGAAGAACGGCATCCGGCCCCAGCCCCAGGCGCGCTGGTCGGCGCCCATGCGCCGCCAGGGCCGCCCCGGGTCGACGTACTCGGCGCGCTCGAAGCCCGACTTGACCCCGAACACGACCCCGGCCTCCTGAAGCCGGCTGTGCAGGAACGACAACCGGGTCGGCCGCCCCCACTCGTCCTGGTCGTAGGGGTAGCGGAGGCGGTAGTAGTAGCGGTACGTCTCCTGCGCGGCCACGGCGGCGTGCTCGGGGGCGCGGTAGACGTCGGGGAACCGCCACGGCCGGTAGCCGGAGGCGTCCCACTCGGTCTCGCCGTGGACGACCCACTCGGCGAGCGTCTTGCCGATGCCGCCGGCCCCGCCGAAGCCGTTGAGGGACAGGCCGGCCGCGACCCAGAAGCCGGGCACCCCCGGCATCGGGCCGAGCAGCGGATTGGCGTCGGGGGTCATCGCGTCGGGGTGGCAGATCAGCGCGGCGACGCCGGCCCGCTCGAGGAACGGGAAGCGCCGGATCGCGCCCTCCATCAGCTGCGCGAAGCGCTCCTCGTCGGAGGGCAGCGCGGTTGCGCCGTGCTCCCAGGGGACGCCGTCGACCCAGCGGGCCGGCGCGTCGGGCTCGTAGCCGCCGAACAGGACGCCGCCGGCCTCCGCCTTGCCGTAGACGAGGTTGTCGGGGTCGCGGAAGCAGGGCATGTCGCGCGGCAGCTCGTGCCCCTCGACGGCCACGAGCGCGATGTGCTGGTGGTCGACCGGGGTCGACGGCACCCACGCGCCCACCATCGCGCAGACGCGCGGCGCCCACATGCCCGCCGCGTTGACCACGGTCGGAGTGCCGATGCGGCCGTGCTCGGTGCGCACGCCCGTGACCTCGCCGTGCGGGCCGCGGTCGATGCCGGTCACGCGGCAGCGCTGCACGATCCCGACGCCGCGCTCGCGGGCGGCGCCGGCCAGCGCGTAGGTCGTGCGGTGCGGGTCGAGCCAGCCGTCCTCCGGCACCCAGATGCCGCCGAACAGGGACTCGGGCGAGGCCGCCGGCATGCGCTCGAGCGCGGCGTCGGGATCGAGCAGCTCGACCTCGAGGCCGATGCCGCGGGCGCGCGAGACGCCGCGGCGCATCTCCGCGAGCTGCTCGGGCGACGAGGCGATGCGCAGGGAGCCGGTCCGCTCGAACACGTCGAGCTCGGTGTAGAGCCCGATCGAGTAGCGCCGGAAGCGCATCATCGTCTGCGACGGGTTGTACTGCGTGACGAGGCCGGCCGCGTGGTGCGTGGAGCCGCTCGTGAGCTCGCCCTTCTCGACCAGGACGACCTTCCCGGCCCCGTACTTGGCGAGGTGGTAGGCGATGGAGCAGCCGGTCACCCCGCCGCCGACGACGACGACGTCCGCCGTGTCGGGCATCTCGTTCGCGCTCACGCCAGCACCCGCTTCCGCTCGGGATCGTGGAAGGCGCCGAGGCGCGCCTCGAGGGGGTGGCGCTCGCCGTTGACCTCGACGGCGTAGTCGCCGGCGGCGAGCCAGTCGGCGCTGACGCCGTCGCCGTTGCGCGCGTAGCCGAGCGCCACGGCGCCGCCCACGGCGTGGCCGTAGGCCGCGCTCGTCGTGTAGCCGAGCGGCAGGCCGTCGCGCCAGAGCCGCTCCCCGCCCCACAGGATCAGGTCGGGGTCGAGCGCCCGGAAGCCGACCAGGCGCTTGGGCAGCTCGCCGGCGCCGAGGGCGCGCTGCTCGAGCAGGGCCTCGCGGCCGACGAAGCCGCCGGGCTTGTCCCAGGCGACGGCGAAGCCGAGGCCGGCCTCGAGCGGGGTCTCGTCGGGCGAGAGCTCGTGGCCCCACGCGCGGTAGCCCTTCTCGAGCCGGAGCGAGTTGATCGCGTAGTGCCCGGCGAGGAGGCCCTCGTGGGCGGGCAGCGCGGCGATCAGGGCCTCGAGGACGGCCGGGGCGTCGGCCGCCGGCACGTGCAGCTCCCAGCCGAGCTCGCCGACGTACGTGACGCGCGCGGCGTGGGCCGGGTGGCCCGCCACCCGGACGGCGCGAACCGCCCCGAACGGGAAGGCGCCCGCGCCGAGGTCGACGTCGACGAGGGGCTGCAGGAGGTCGCGGCTCGCCGGGCCCATCACGCTGAGGACGGCGGTCTCGGCGGTCACGTCCGCGACGGCGCAGTCGCGGCCGGCGGCGGCGCGGCGGACGTGCCAGAGGTCGCGGATCCGCTGGGCGGTGCCCGTCACGAGCCGGAAGCGGTCCTCATCGAGGCGCAGGACCGTGAGGTCGCTCCGGAAGCGGCCGCGCTCGTCGAGCATCGCCGTGTAGACGAGCTCGCCCGGGGCCACGTCGACGTCGTTGGCGCAGAGCCGGCCGAGGACGGCCACGGCATCGGAGCCCTCGACGGCGACCTTGCCGAAGCCCGACTGGTCGAAGACGGCGACGGCCTCACGGCAGGCGAGGTGCTCGGCCCGGTGGCGGTCCCACCAGGACTGGCGCCCGAACGCGTAGCGGATCTCCGGGACGGTGCCGGGCTCGCCGAACACGTTGGGGCGCTCGAAGGCGGCCTTCTCCCCGAACCAGGCGCCCTGCGCCGCGACCACCTCGTGCACGGGCGAGGTGCGGAGCGGGCGGCCGGTGACCAGCTCGCGGTTGGGGTAGGCCATCAGGTAGTGCGTGCCGAGCGCCTCGGTGACGCGGGTGCGCAGGTAGGCGAGGTCGTCCTGCTCGGGCGCGAAGCGGGCCGGGTCGACCATGCTCAGGTCGTACGGCTGGTGGCCCTCGAGGAGCCACTCGGCGAGCGCCTCCCCCACGCCGCCGCCGTAGGCGAGTCCGGCCGAGTTCATGCCGGCGGCGATCCAGACGCCGGGCACCTCGGGCGCCGGCCCGAGCATGAAGTTGGAGTCGGGGGTGAAGGACTCGGGCCCGTTCACGAAGCGCTCGAAGCCGACGTCCGCGAGGACGGGCAGCCGCCGCAGGCCCTCCTCGAGCGGCGGCTCGAAGTGCTTCCAGTCGGGCTCGAGCAGCTGGAAGCTGAAGGGGTGCGGGACCGGGTCGACGAGCCAGGGCTTCGTGACCGCCTGGAAGGCGCCGAGGCGGATCTTGTCGTGGACGGTCAGGTAGTACGTGCAGCCGTCGGCGTCGCGAGTGCACGGGAGCATGTCGATGTCACCCGGGATCGGGTTGGAGTCGACGTAGTGGTGCTCGACCGGCGCGAGCGGCACGTGGATGCCGTGGGCGCCGGCGAGGTCGCGCGTCCACATGCCGCAGGCGAGGACGACCTCCTCGGCCTCGAGCACGTCGCCCGTCTCCAGGAGGACGCCGGTCGCGCGGCCGCCCTCGACGCGCAGGCCCCGGACGCGCGCGTCCTGGCAGACCGTCGCGCCGTGGCGCTCGGCGCCCCGGGCGAGCGCCCGGGCGAGCCCCGCCGGCTCGACCTTGCCGTCGTCGGGGATGTGCAGGCCGCCGATGAGGCCGTCGGGGCTCTGCAGCGGGAACAGCTCGGCGGCCCGCGCGGCGGACACGATCTCGACGTCGATGCCGAGGTGCCGCGCCATCGAGCCGGTGCGCCGGTACTGGTACATCCGCTCCTCGTTGCGCGCCACGTAGAGCGTGCCGCACTGGCGCCAGTCGACGTGCTCGCCGGTCTCGGCCTCGAGGCCGGCGTAGAGCCGCGCGGAGGCGTGGCACATGCGGGCCAGGGTGCTGCTCGTGCGCAGGCGGCCCACCATCCCGGCGGCGTGCCACGTGGTGCCGCCACCGACCGCAGTCTGCTCGAGCACGACGACGTCGCGCTCCCCCGCCTTCGCGAGGTGGTACGCGATCGAGCAGCCGATCACCCCGCCGCCGACGATGGCGATGCGGGCGCGTCCCGGTACACTCCCGCTCATGCGCAGACCTGTCTGGACATGCACGGGAGACGTTTCCAGACATGTCTAGTCATGTCAAGGGCCCGGCGGAGGCGGCCGCGGCGCGTCTCGCCGCGGGCGACGGCCCCGCGCACGAGCGCCTGACCGCGGCGCTGCGCGGGCTGATCGACGACGGCGTCCTGCGCCCCGGCGACCCCCTGCCCGGCGACGCCGCCCTCGTCGCCGCCACCGGGCTCGCCCGCGGCACCGTCCGCCAGGCCGTCGCGGCGCTGCGCGCCGAGGGCCTCGTGCAGACGCGCCAGGGCGCCCGCACCACCGTCCTCGCCCGGCCGCGCCTGCAGCCCTTCTCCGAGCTCGTCTCGTTCACCGCCTGGGCGCGGCAGGCCGGCGCCGAGCCGGGCGCCCGCGTCGTCGAGCTCGTGCGCCGACCCGCCGACCCGGCCACCGCGGAGCCCCTCCGGCTCGCCGCCGGCGCCCTCGCCTGGACCCTGACCCGCGTGCGCCTGCTCGACGGCGTGCCCGTGCTGGTGGAGCGCGCCGCCTACCCGGAGGCGATCGGCGACCTCCTCGTCGGCGCCGACCTCGAGCGTGGGAGCGTCTACGCCACGCTCGCGGCCCGCGGCGTGGAGGTCGCATCGGGCCACCACCGGATCAGTGCCGTCGGCGCCGACCCGGAGACCGCGGCGCTCCTCAACCTGCGCCCGGGCGAGCCGCTCCTGCGCCAGGCCCGCACCGTCTTCGGCCCCGAGGGCGCCCCGCTCGAACACTCCGTCGACGACTGGCGCGGCGACGCGATCGCCCTCGACGCCGTCAACTCGGCGCAGGGCAACCGGCTCGCCCGGCGCCCGCGCGGCTGAGCGCCCGCGTCAGATGCGCCCGGCCGGAGCGCCCCGACCGGGCCGCGCGGGCGCGGCGCGATCGTGACCCGCTGCGACTGCGCGGTGAGCGGGACGTTCGACCCGATCGTCTCCCCCGGCCAGGCGGAGACCGGCCACATGCACAACTCCTTCGGGGCCCTGTCGATCGCGCCGGACTCGACGCCGGCGTCCATGCGTGCGGCCCACGCGGGCCGCGACGACGCGACCTGCGGCCGCGGCACGACGGCCCACGTACTGGGTGCCTGGGCCGATGGCCGACGGCCAGACGGTGCTGCCGGACGCGGTGCGCGCCAAGTACCGCCCCGCGCGCGGCCGCACCGGGCGCATGGCGACCTTCCGGGACGACTTCCAGGTCGTGCGCTTCGCCAGCTGCTGGAACGGCGTCAACGCCTTCCTGCCCGGCTCCACCCACGTGGCCATGCCGCTGCGCCGCGGCGCCTGCCCCGCCACCCGCCCCGTGTCGATCCCCGCGCTGACCCTCGAGGTGTCGTACCCGACCGACGGGCTGCCGCACGCCTGGAGCCTGCACTCCGGCTCGACGGCCGGCTACCACGCCGACTTCATGAACGGCTGGGAGCCGGGCGCGATCGCCCGCCTCGCGGGCCCGCCCCGGCGGGCCTAGCCGCCGATCTCCGCGCTGCGCGCCGCGACGTACGCGTCGATCTCGGCGAGCAGCGCGGAGTCGATCGGCGGCGGCTCGTGCGCCGCCAGGCGCTCGCGCCAGAGGTCCTCGGCGCGCTGCTCGGCGGTCTTCGAGCCGGCGGCGCGCCAGCGCTCGACGTTCATCGTCGTGGCGACGGCCGGGCGGTGGAAGCAGTCGCGGAAGCGGGCCAGCGTGTGGTCGACCCCGAAGAAGTGGCCGCCCGGCCCGACCTCGCGGATCGCGTCGAGCGCGAGCTCGTCATCGTCGACGACGAGCGGCCCGTACTCCGCGCAGAGGGAGCCGATGATGTCGACGTCGATCATCAGCTTCTCGTAGCCGGCGACGAGACCGGCGTCGAGCCAGCCGGCCGCGTGCATGACGACGTCGGCCCGCGCGTCCAGCGACGCCTTCAGCACCTGCATCGCCTCCCACCCGGCCTGCGCGTCGACGATCTGGCTCGTGGTCAGCCCGCCGCCGAGGGCCCGCGTCGGCAGCCCGTAGTGGCGCGCCAGCTGCGCATGCGCGACGACGCCCTTGGCGAGCTCCGGGCCGCCGAAACCGGCGGCCCCCGACTGCATGTTCGTGACGGGCAGGCCGACCCCGAGCAGGACCGGGCAGCCGGGGCGGACGGCCTGCACCAGCGCGATCGCGGCGAACGCCTCGGCCAGCATCTGCGCGGTGCCGCCCGCGAGCGTGACGGGCGCCATCGCGCCGAGCAGGGCGCCCGGCATCACGATCGGGGCCTGCCCGTGGCGGGCGAGGCCCATCATCGCGTCGGACATCCGCTCGTCCCAGCGCAGCGGCGAGTTCGAGTTCACGATCGCGGTCATCGCGCAGCGGCCCGCGAGCCCGCCGAGGGCGAGGTCGGCGATGCGCACGGAATCCTCGACCGCCTCCGGCGAGTTGACGGCCGCCATGAACGGCTTGTCGGACTCGACGGCGAGCGTGCGCACGAGGTGGAGGTGCCGGATGTCGACATCGATGTCCTGCGCCTCGACCACGACGCCGCCGGCGACGTCGAGCTCATCGGCGTCCTGGATCAGCCCGACTAGGTTGCGCAGGTCCTCGAGCGTCCCGTTGCGACGCTCGCCCGCCTGCAGCACGAACGGCGACCCGTACGTCGGGGCGAACGCGGTGACGCCCTGCCCGATCGGGATGTCGCGGGCCGGATTGCGGGCGTGCCACGTGTACGAGCCCGGCGCCTGCGCAACCTGCGCCGCGACCCAGTCGGCGTCGAAGCGGACCGTCTCGCCGTCGACCTCCTGGCCCGCCTCGGCGAGCACGGCGAGGACCCGCGGGTTCTCGAACTGCACGCCGAGTTCGGAGACGATCGTGCGCCAGGCGGCGTCGATCGCCGCGATGTCGGCGGCGCTGAGGAGGTCGACCGGCGGGCGGGCCACGCGTAGCATTCGCGCAGTCTATGCCGCCCTGCCGCTTCGAGCCCGTCTCGCCCCGCGTCGACCGCTTCACCCCGGACGAGCGGACCGACCGACCGGTCCTCGGCGCGATCCACGGCACGGCCGGCACCCTGGTCGTCGACGCGGGCGCCTCGCCCGCCCACCTCGGCGCCTTCGCGGCCGCGCTGGCCGCCCACGGGCGCCCGCCCGTGCTGGCGATCGCGCTGACCCACTGGCACTGGGACCACTCGTTCGGGTCGGCGGCGCTCGACGTGCCGGTGATCGCGAGCGAGGCGACGGCCGCCGGCGTGGCGGTGCAGGCCGGCTACGCGTGGGACGAGGCCGCGATCCGCGGACGGGTCGACGCGGGCCTCGAGCTCGCCTTCTCCCTGCCGCACCTGCTCGCGGAGTACACGGACGCCGAGCGCGACGCCCTCGCGATCGTCGTGCCCCAGGTGACCTTCGCCGAGCGGCACGTCGTCGACCTCGGCGACACCGCGGTCGAGCTCGTCCGGGTCGGCGGCGACCACGCCGACGACTCGGTCGTCGCCTGGGAGCCCTCCAACCGGGTGCTGTTCCTCGGCGACGCGCTCTACCAGTGCCTGTGGGACGACCCCGAGTACCTCACCGTCGAGGGCGTGCGCGGCCTGCTCGAGCGCCTCGCCCCGTTCGACCCCGCGCACGCGCTCGAGGGCCACGACGAGGAGGTCGCCGACGCCGCGGCCTATGCGGCCCGCCTCGCCGAGCTCACTCGGGCCTGCGACCTCGTCGAGGCGCACGGCGAGGGCGCCCCCGCGCGCGCGGACGGGGACGAGTCCCTCGCCGAGCTGGTCGCGCAGCTCGTCGCCGGCGCGCGCCGCTAGGCCCGCTCAGGCCCAGGCGTCGGGCGGCCGCGGGACCGCGGTCTCCCAGTCGAGCTCGTGCGTGGCCACCAGCCGCGCACCCGTCGCCGCCTCGACGGCCTCGATCCGGTCCCACGAGGCGAGCATCGCGTCCGCGTCCCCGAGGACGCCCGGCAGCCGCCGGCCGCGCATCGGCGCGATCAGGTAGGCGGCGTCGCAGAGCAGGAAGGTCGGCCGGCTCGGCGTCGCCACCCACACCGACTGGTGCCCGGCCGTGTGGCCGGGCGTCGGGTGCAGCACCAGGGCGCCGTCGCCGAAGAGGTCGTGCTCGCCCGCCACGGGGCGCCAGTCGACGCCGTCCGCGAAGTCGTCGACCAGGTAGATCTCGGCCTGCTCGTGCGTGCGGTCGAAGGCGAAGTCGAGCTCGGCCTCCTGCACGTAGACGGGGGCGTGGCCGAGGTGCTCGAGCCCGCCGGCGTGGTCGAAGTGCAGGTGCGACTGCACGACGACGTCGATGTCGGAGGGCTCGAGGCCGACCCTGGCGAGGCAGCCCGGCACGGTGTGCTCCGGCTCGAGCAGCGCCTCGAACACGTCCGCCATGTCGCCGAGGCGCGAGCGCGGGTCGGTGCGCAGGGTCGGGTGCGCGCCGGTGTCGAGCAGCACGGTGCCCCGGGGGTGCTCGACGACGTACATGTAGTACGGGTTGTAGAGCGCCTCGCCGGCCTGCGGATGGGCCGGGTCGAAGCTGGCGACGTCCTGGAGGTCGCCGCCGCAGTGAAGCGCGTGGACCCGCATGCCGGGGCCGTATCCGAGCCGGCGTGCCGGCATGGGCCGCCCTAGAGGTCGACGGGGCGCTGCTCCGCGACGGAGCGCTTGATCGCCTGCTCGAGGCGGATCGCGGCCAGGCCGTCGTCGACCGTGACCTCCGGCGCGCACCGGTCGCGCACGCACTCGACGAAGTGGCGCACCTCGCCCGCGAAGCCGTGCAGGTGGCGCGGGTCGAGCGCGTCGAGGGGCAGCTGGTCGAGGGGCTCCCAGACCTCGGGCGTGTCCGACCCGTCGAGCCACGCCGTGACGGTGCGCCAGCCGTCGACGAAGACGACGCTGCGGTGGCCGGTCAGGACGACGCGCTCGTTGAGCCGCTCGAGGCAGTTGAGCTGGAGGGTGCCGATCGCCCCGCCGGCGAAGCCAAGGAGGCACGCCCAGGCCTCCTCCTGCGGGGGCTCGCGCCCCTCGGCGAGGGCCCAGCCGTCGCGCCACGCCGACCCCGTCACGGGCACGTCGAGGGTGCCGGGCGTCCACTCGCGCACGTCGCCCGGCATCCGCGAGGCGCGCGCCGCCATCACCCACGCGACATCGCCCGCGAAGAAGCGCGCGAGGTCGAGGTGGTGGCACGTGAAGCCGTTGAGGAAGTCGTAGACGGAGCGCGGCGGGTAGACCCCGAAGGTGAAGCGCGCCTCGTAGGCGGTCAGCGGCCCGAACTCCGGGCGCTGCGCGATCGCCAGCGCGCGCCGGTACGGCTCGGAGAAGCGCTTCATGAAGCCGACCATCGCGAAGCGCCCGGCCCGTGCGGCCGCCTCCTGCAGGGCGACGCAGTCCTCGACGGTCTCCGCGGGCGGCTTCTCGACGAGGACGTCGAGGCCGGCCTCGAGGCAGTCGATCGCGACCTGCGGCTGCAGCCGCGGGTGCAGGGCGACGATCACCCCGTCGAGCCGCTCCCGCGCGAGCATCTCGCGGTGATCCGTGTAGAGGGCCGGGATGCCGAAGTCGCGGGCGCAGGCCCGGGCCCGCTCGCCGTCGACGTCGCAGCAGGCGGCGAGCTCGCCGATCGCGCCGCCCTCGGCGAGGTCCCCGATCGCGGCGCCGATCAGCTCGGGCGGGTTGTGGACCGCCAGCCGGAAGCACGGGTAGAGGTTCTGGACGGCGTGGCTGCCGCAGCCGATCACCCCGATCCGCATCACCTCCGCCATGGCCGGGATCCTAGGGGACCGCGCTCAGCCGAGGAGGGCGCCGGGCGTGATCGCCCGCGGGTCCGTCACGAGGTGGATCAGCGCCGGCCGCTCGGCGGCGAGGGCGCGTGCGAGGGCCGCGGGGAACTCCGCGTCCGCGAGCACGCGCTCGGCGTGGCAGCCGTACGCGGCGGCGAGCGCCGCGAAGTCGGGGTTGGCGAGGGCGGTGCCCTCCACGTGCCCGGGGTAACTCCGCTCCTGGTGCATCCGGATCGTGCCGAGCATCCCGTTGTCGGCGACGATCACGACGAGCCCGAGGCCCTCCTGCACCGCGGTCGCGAGCTCGTGCCCCGCCATCTGGAAGCAGCCGTCGCCTGCGAAGGCGACCACGGTGCGCCGCGGGTCGTGCAGCGCGGCGGCGATCGCCGCCGGGATGCCGTAGCCCATCGCGCCGCTGGTCGGGGCGAGCTGCGTCCCGAAGCGGCGGTGGCGGTGGTAGCGGTGCACCCAGACCGTGTAGTTGCCGGCGCCGTTGGCGACCACCGCGTCGGCGGGCAGCGCGTCCCGCAGGTGCCCGACGACCGCTCCGAGGTCGACGCCGGCGAGGTTGCGCGGCGCGGGCTCCGACCAGGCCGCGTAGTCGGCGCGCAGCGCGTCCGCCCACGCCCGCCGGGCCGCCCCGTCGGGGGCGCCGCGCGCCGCGAGGCCCGCCACGACGAGGGGCGCGGCCGCGCAGACGTCGAGGTCGGCCGACCAGACGCGGCCGAGCTCCGCCGGGTCGGCGTGCACGTGGACGAGCCGCTGGCCCGGGGCGCCGTCGGCCGGCAGCCGCGTGTAGCCGCCGCTCGGGATGTCGCCGAAGCGCCCGCCGAGCACGACCAGCACGTCGGCCTCGGCGACGCGGCGCTCGAGGGCCGGGTTGCAGCCGAGGCCGAGGTCGCCAACGTAGGCGGGCGCGGCGTTGTCGATGCGGTCCTGGCGCCGGAACTGCGCCGCCACCGGCACCGCGGCCGCCTCGGCCCAGGCGGCCAGGGCGTCGGCGGTCGCCTGGTCCCAGCGCGGGCCGCCGACCACGATCAGGGGCCGCTCCGCCTCCGCCAGCCACGCGTGCAGCCGGTCGAGGTCGTCCGGCGCGGGCGCCCGCAGCGCGGGCTCGACGCGCGGCCCGTCGGGGGCGTCGGTCGCGTCGCGCTGCATGTCCTCGGGCAGGGCCAGAACGACGGGCCCGGGGCGGTCGCCGAGCGCGACCTCGAAGGCCCGCGTCATGGCGGCGGGGATCTCGTCGGCGCTCGCGACCTGGTGCGCCCACTTCGCGAGCGGCGCGAACATCGCCTCGAAGTCGACCTCCTGGAAGGCCTCACGGCCAAGGTGCGGGCGGGCGACCTGCCCGAGCAGGAGCAGCATCGGCGTCGAGTCCTGGCCGGCGGTGTGCACCCCGACCGAGGCGTGCGTCGCGCCCGGGCCGCGCGTGGCCAGGCAGACGCCCGGCCGGCCGGTCAGCTTCCCCCACGCCTCCGCCATGTGCGACGCAGTGGCCTCGTGGCGGGCCGTGACGAAGCGGACCCGGTCGCGGCGCGCCCAGAGCCCGTCGAGGACCGTCAGGAACGACTCGCCCGGCACCCCGAAAACGGTGTCGACGCCCTGGGCGACCAGCTGGTCGGCGACGACGTGCCCGCCGAGGCGGCTCACCCGCGTGCCGCCGCCACCGGCCTACCCCGCGTCCCGGATGCCGGCCCAGGCGAGGTACTTGAGCTCCAGGAAGTCCTCGATGCCGTGGTGCGAGCCCTCGCGGCCGATCCCGGACTCCTTGACGCCGCCGAACGGCGCCTCGGCCGCGCTGATGAAGCCCGTGTTGATCGAGATCATCCCGTAGTCGAGCGCCTCGCCCACGCGCCAGATGCGGGCGTGGTCGCGGGTGAAGAGGTAGGCGGCGAGCCCGAACGGCGTGTCGTTGGCGGTGCGCACGGCGTCCGCCTCGGAGGTGAAGCGGTGCACGGCGGTGACCGGCCCGAAGGTCTCCTCGTTCGACATCTGCCAGCTCATGTCCGCACCGGTGATGACGGTGGGCAGGAAGAAGGTGCGGCCATGCTCCTCGTGCACGCCGCCGCCGACGAGCACCTCGCCGCCGCGGGCGCGGGCGTCCTCGACGTGGCGCACCACCTTCGCGAGGGCGGGCTCGTCGATCAGGGGTCCGATCGTCGCCGACGGGTCGAAGCCCGGCGCCACGTTGACCGTCCGCGACAGCTCGACCATCCGCTCGACGAAGGCGTCGTGGATGCCGGCCTGCACGAGCACGCGGTTCGCGCTGATGCAGGTCTGACCCGCGTTGCGGTACTTGGCGACGTTGATCGCCGCGATCGCGTCGTCGAGGTCGGCGTCGTCGAAGACGAGGAACGGCGCGTTGCCGCCGAGCTCGAGCGAGACCCTCTTGACCGTCCGCGAGCACTGCTCCATCAGGAGCTTGCCGACCTCGGTCGAGCCGGTGAACGAGAGCTTGCGCACGATCGGGTTCGCGGTCATCTCGCCGCCGATCAGGGGCGCGTCCTCAGCGTCGCCCGTGACGATCGAGAAGACGCCGGCGGGGATGCCGACGCGCTCGGCGAGCACGGCGACGGCGAGCGCGCTGAGCGGGGTCTGCTCGGCCGGCTTCAGCACCATCGGGCAGCCCACGGCCAGGGCCGGGGCGGCCTTGCGGGTCGGCATCGCCGACGGGAAGTTCCACGGCGTGATGCCGACGGTGACCCCGATCGGCTGGCGCAGCACGACGATCCGGCGCTCCGGCATCGGCGCGGGGATCGTCTCGCCGTAGACGCGCCTGGCCTCCTCACCGAACCACTCGAAGAACGAGGCGGCGTACGCGACCTCGGCCTTCGCCTCCCCGACCGGCTTGCCCTGCTCGGCGGTCATGATCACCGCGAGGTCGTCGGCGTTGGCGAGCATCGCGTCGGCCAGGTCGCGCAACAGGCGCGCCCGCTCCTTGGCGAGCAGCCCGGCCCAGGCCTCGCGGGCGCGCTCGGCGCCCTCGATCGCGCGGCGCGTCTCAGCGGCGCCCAGACGCGGCACGTGGGCGATCGCCGCGCCCGTCGCGGGGTCGAGGACGGGGAACGTCGCGCCCGCGTCGGCGTCGATCCACTGCCCGTCGACGTAGGCCTGCTGGCGCAGGAGACCGGGATCGTTCAGCGGCAGCGTCATGCGGGCGATGCTAGTCGAACGCTCCGCCCGGCCGCCCGCCGTGCAGCGGCCCCGCGGCGGGTGTACAGCTCGTCCACGCCCACCGTCCTCGGCCACTCCACGGACCCCGCCAGCGACCGGGCGGTCGCCGACCGTGCCACCGCCCTCGCGCGGGAGTGCGGCACCGGCCGCGTCCGCATGGTCGCGCCCGGCGGCATCCCCGCCGCGATCGGCGACGGGCTCGGCCCCGAGCTCCTGCCCGGCGAGAGCGGCCACGACGCGGAGGGGCGGGCGGCGGCGATGAGCGCCACGGCGCAGGCGGCGGGCCTCGCGGCCGTCGCCCAGGCCGTGACCGGCCCCGACGGTGCGACCCTGACCGCCATCTGCGAGCGCTACGACCCCGACGCGGCCGTGATCGGCCTCGCTTATCACCGCCTGCTCGGGGACCTCTGGGACTTCGAGGCCGTGCGCGCGGGCAAACCCGCCTGCGCCGATCTGGAGGTGCTGCACGCGTAGCCGGCTCGTCCGGCGATCGGCCGCGGGCGCGGACCCTGCGGAAACGACCTATGGCTTGACTATGTTTCTCGCCGACCCCCGGTCGCGCGCATCCGGCGCGTGGGACACGACCCAGGAGCAGCTCTGACGATGGCAACCGCAGCGACCCCCGAGCGCGGCGCAGTCGACCTCGGCGCCCATGGCCTCTCGCCCTCCGGTGAGGCGCACTGGAACCTGACCACCGCCGAGCTCTGCGAGCGCGCGCTGCAGGCGGGAGCCGCCCAGCTGACCGACGGGGGCGCCCTCGTCGTCAACACGGCCCCGAACACGGGCCGCTCCCCCAAGGACAAGTTCATCGTCGAGGAGGCCGGCGCGAAGGACCGCGTCTGGTGGGGCCCCGTCAACCGCCCGCTCGCGCCCGCGCACAACGCGAGGATCCGCGAGGACCTCGTCGCCTTCCTCAACGACGGCGACGTCTACGTGCTCGACGCCTGGGCGGGCGCCCACCCCGACCACCGCGTCGCGCTCCGCGTCGTGTCGAAGTCGGCGTGGCACCTGCTGTTCGCGCAGACGATGCTGATCCCGGCGAGCGCCGACGAGATCCCGTCACACGACCCCGAGGTGGTGATCCTCCACGCGCCCGAATTCCAGGCCGATCCAGAGGTGCACGGCACCCGCGTCAGCGGCTTCGTGACCATCGACTTCACCGCCGGCGAGATTCTGATCGGCGGCACGCGTTACGCGGGCGAGATCAAGAAGTCCGTCTTCACGATCATGAACGACCGCCTGCCGCAGAAGGGCATCCTCTCGATGCACTGCTCGGCGAACGTCGGCGACGACGGCAACGTGGCCGTCTTCTTCGGGCTCTCGGGCACCGGCAAGACGACCCTCTCGACCGACTCGGAGCGCCCGCTGATCGGCGACGACGAGCACGGCTGGGCCGACGACGGCGTCTTCAACATCGAGGGCGGCTGCTACGCGAAGGCGATCAACCTGTCCGCCGAGGCGGAGCCCGAGATCCACGCCACCACGTCGATGTTCGGGACGATCATCGAGAACGTCGTGATGGACCCGACGACCCGCGTGATCGACTTCGCGGACGGCTCGATCACCGAAAACACGCGCGTCGCCTACCCCCTCGCCTCGATCCCCGGCAGCGTCCGCACGGGCCGCGCCGGCACGCCGACCGCGGTCGTGCTGCTGACCGCCGACGCGTTCGGCGTCCTGCCGCCCGTCGCGCGGCTGACCCCCGAGCAGGCGATGTACCACTTCCTGTCGGGCTACACCGCGAAGCTGGCCGGCACCGAGGTCGGCGTGACGGAGCCGCAGACGACCTTCTCGACCTGCTTCGGCGCCCCGTTCCTCGCCCTGGACCCGGGCGTCTACGCCCGCATGCTCGGCGAGCGCCTCGAGGCGACCGGCGCGTCGGCGTGGCTGGTCAACACCGGCTGGACGGGCGGCCCCTACGGGGTCGGCTCGCGCATGCCGATCGCGGCGACCCGCGCCCTCGTGCGCGCCGCCGTAAACGGCGAGCTCGACCAGGTGGAGACCGTCCGGGACCCGATCTTCGGCCTGCACATCCCCGTCGCCGTGCCCGGCGTCGACAGCACGCTCCTGAACCCCGTCGACACGTGGGACGACGCCGCCGCCTTCGAGACGACCGGCCGGCGGCTCGCCGCCCAGTTCGTCAAGAACTTCGAGCAGTACGCGGGGATGGTGCCCGCGTCCGTGCTGGCCGCGGCGCCCGACCCGGGCGACGAGGTCGCGCCGGACTTCGGCGCCGAGGGCTGACGCCTACCCGATCAGCTCGTAGCCGCGCGTCGTGACGCGGTACACGTTGATCGTCGCGCCCTCGAGCTCGTGCGCGGGGGTGAAGGCGACGGGCGTCCCGAGGATCGTCTCCTCGATGCGCACGTCGGGCATCGCCGTGAGCACGCCGCGGCGCGTGACCGTGCCGTCCTCGGCGCAGGCCGCGTAGGCGGCGGTCAGCACGACCTCCATCGCCACGTAGGCGGGGCCGCCGTAGGCCTCGAACGACCCGAAGATCGACTCGTAGAGGCGGATGATGTCGCGGCCGCGCGGCAGCCGCGAGGCGTCGGGGGCGTAGGTCGAGACGTACGCGCCCGGCACGTCGAAGGCGCTCACGAACAGGCTGTCGCCGGCCACGATCGCGGGGTACTTCCCGGCGGCCGCGAGCGCGCCGACGACGCGCTTGGCGTCGAGGGGGTCCAGCAGCGGCAGGGCGAGGACGTTGACGGACTCGTCGATGCGCGTCACCACCCCCGAGTACTCGTCCTGGTTGAGGGCGGTGACGACGACCTCGTACGGGACGCCGCGCTCCGCGAGCACGTCGGTGATCCCCAGGGCCAGCCCCTCCGAGTACGGCTCGCCCTGGTTCGTCACGACCAGCACCTTCGTGGGCTGCAGCTCGTCGGCGATGAAGCCCCCGAGGCGCGGGCCCTGCAGGGCGTCGGACGCCACCACGCGGTAGAAGTTGCGCAGGCCGCCGTCGGTCAGGGTGGCGTTCGTCGCCGACGGCGACACGTAGACGAGCCCGGCCCCGTCGAAGCGGGGTCCGACCTCGCGCGTCACCCCCGACGTCTTCGGGCCGACCACGCCGATGATGTCCTGGTCGGCGACGATCCGCTCGGCCGCCTCCGCGCCGTCCTCGATGTCGAAGTCGACGTTGAACGGCGCGAGGGTGAACGAGGTGCCGTGCTCGTCGTTGAACGTGTCGAGCGCGACGCGCGACCAGTTCATCTGCACGGAGTCGGTCGCCCCGAAGCCGCCGTACGGGGCCATCACGGCGACGCTGCCGTCGCAGACGTACGGGTCCGCGACGACCGGCCCCACCGCCTCGGACGCCTCGTCGCCTGCGCCGCAGCCGGCGAGGGTCGCCGCCCCCGCGAGCAGGGCCACGGCGAGGAGCCGCCTCACCAGAACACCGCCGTGGCGACGACGCAGCCGAGCAGGGTGACCACGCTGACGGAGAGGAAGCTGGCCCGGGCACGCGTCGACTCGAACAGGCCGGTCAGGCCGCCCGCCAGGAAGGCGATCGTGAGCAGCGCCGCGACGAACTCGAGGTTGTGGGCCTGCTCGAGCTCGTGCTCGGCCTTGACCAGCAGGTCGTTGGCCGCCGCGAGCGAGGCCTCCGCCTGGATCACGGTGCCCGGCGCCGCCCACTCCGGGTTCGCCGACACGAACGGCGACGCCGGCCGGTCGGACTCGGGCTGCGTGGCCCACCAGTCGATCGCGGCGCGCGTCGTCGCGGTCATCATCCCGAGGATCGATTCCGCGCGCTCGTCCTCGCCCTGGTCGAGCGCCACGCGGTAGTCGATGAAGAGGTCGCGCTCGCCGGTGCGGTTGCGCTCCGCCTCCTGCCCGAGGGCGTTCGCGTCGTTCACGGCCTGGGTCGAGCGCGTCAGGTTCTCGAGGGCATGGCCCTCCATCACGGTGCTCTTCCAGGCCGTCACGCCGGCGAGGATCGCCGCCACCCCGAGCACCACCGCCGTCGAAATCGAGAGCCAGCGCGGGCCGTGCAGGGCGGGCTCGTGCCCGCCGCCATGGCCGCCGTGCGCGCCCGTCACCGCCTGCCTCCCCTGGTCCTCACGGACGGCAGGATACCCGGCCCCGGGCGGCGCCCGTCAGTCGCCGAGCTCGGCGCGCCGGCGGATGACGTACGCGTCGAGCTCCGCGCGGACCGCATCGTCGAGCGGCGGCGGCTCGTACTCGTCCAGGATCCGCTGGTAGATCGCCGTCGCGCGCGTGGCCGCATCCTGCGATCCGTTCGCCGTCCAACGCTGGAAGTTCTCCGTCGTCGCGAGCTCCGGGCGGTGGAAGCAGTCGCGGAAGCGCTCCATCGTGTGCGCCGCGCCGAGGAAGTGGCCGCCGTGGCGGACCTCGTCGTGCGCGCCGAACGCCAGTGACGCCTCATCGATGTCGACGGGCGTGAACTCCGCGATCAGGATCCGCAGCATGTCGAGGTCGACGACCAGCTTCTCGAACGACGCGACGAGCCCGCCCTCGAGCCAGCCGCCGCAGTGCATGTGGATGTTGGCGCCGGCGAGGAAGGCCGCCTGCATCGTGTTGAGCCCCTCGTACGCGGCCTGGGCGTCCGGCAGCGGGCTCGTGGTGAGCGCGCCGCCGCCGGCGCGCCACGGCAGGCCGTAGCGGCGCGCCAGCTGGCCGGAGGCGAGCAGGCCGAAGTGCGACTCGGGGCCGCCGAAGGCGGGCGAGCCGTTCTTCATGTCGGTGGTCGAGAGGAACGAGCCGAGGACGCACGGGGCGCCGGGGTTGACGGCCTGGATCAGCGCGATCCCCGTCAGCCCCTCCGCGAACTGCTGGACCAGCGCGGCGGGGGTGCTGACCGGCGCCATCGCCCCCATCAGGAGGAACGGCACGACGAGCACGGGCTGGCCGGCGTGCGCGAAGGCGAGCAGCGAGTCGAGCATGCGCTCGTCGTAGACCAAGGGCGAGTTGGCGTTGATATTCGTGTAGGTGACGACCTCGGAGTCGATGCGGTCGCCGAACACGATCCGCGCCATCGCGAGGCCGTCCTGCGCCGAGGCGAGGCTGATCCCGTGCGCGCCGAACGGCTTGTCGGTCAGCGTGATGATCGCCAGCAGCACGTCGAGGTGGCGGGAGTCGAGCGGCCGGTCGTTCGGCTCGCACGGCCAGCTGCCGGCGAGGTCGTACTCGTCGACCGCCTGCGCGAGCCGGAAGAAGTCGCAGGTGTCGCGCAGCTCGGCCTCGCGGCGCTCGTCGCCGCGGCGCGCGAAGGGCGCGCCCTGCAGGGGCATGAACACCGACTGCGGGCCGCCGATGACCATGCTGCGCTCGGGGTTGCGGGCGTGGAACGTGAACTGCGACGGCGCCTTGCCGACCATCTCGAGCACCCACTCGGGGTCGAAGCGGACGATGTCGCCGTCAACGTCCTGGCCGTGCTCGGCGAGCACGCGCAGGGCCTCGGGGTGGTCGAAGCGGATGCCGATCTCGGAGACGAGCCGCTGCCAGCCACGCTCGAGCGTCGCGAGCCCGTCGGGCGTGACGGGCTCGAGGTAGGGGTAGCGGTGCTCCATCATCGGCGTCGCCCCCGGCGGCCGTCGGGCGCGGGTCGCGCGCCGGGCTGCGGCGTCATACCCAGGAGTGCAGCACCTCGCCGCCGGGGAACGTGTACCCGGACGAGAAGCGGTACGCGCCGACGATCTCGCGCGGCGCGAGCGGCATGTGCTCCTCGAGGTCGGACGGCAGGAAGGTCAGCTCGCCGGTGCCCGCCCAGATGTCGTCGCCGAAGCGCACGTTCTCGGCGCCGAGGCGCACCAGCTCGAGCACGGAGGGCTTCGCGCCGCGGACGATGCTCGGGAAGTGCCGGATGTGGAACAGCGGCCGCCCCATCGGCGCCGGCAGCTCCTCGCGCGCGATCCTCCGCTCCGCGGTCATCGTGCCCTCGATCAGCCGCTCGCCGTGCGCCACGACGTACCCCTTCGCGCGCTCCCCCGGCCCGAACGCGGACTGCACCGGGTTGAGCGGGTGGGTGTCCGTGATGTGGACCTGGCCGAGCTTCTTCGCGAACCCCATGAACCAGCCGCGCGCCATCGTGAAGTCGTTGCTGACCCAGATCTGCAGGCAGATCTGGCCGGGCTCGCCCCGGTACGAGCAGTTCACCCAGATCGCCGCCTCCTGGTACTGGGTGCGCTCCGGGTTCGTGACCGCGAGCTCGCGGTCGCCGTCCCACACCGACCACCAGCGGCTGAACGCGACGTACGCCATGTCCGGCTCCGGCCCGGGCTCGAGCGGGGCCGGCAGGTAGGCGGCGATCGCCGCCGGGTCGGCGCGGTACGCGATGGTGAGGTACTCGGTCGCGTAGTGCCACGGCATGTCGCCGACCAGGCTCGAGCGGCCGTCCGGGGTCAGCGGGTAGCAGAACCCCTGGAGGTCGTCGATCGAGGGCATCGTGCGCTCCTCCCGGGATCGCCGCGGCCGGGGTGGCACAGCCTACCAAGCCCCCATATGCTGGCGGCATGCGGGTCGAGGAGCGCGATGCGGTCGTGGTCGGGGCGGGCATCGCCGGCCTCGCCGCGGCGTGGGAGCTGCGCGACGGGGACGTGGTCCTCGTCGAGGCGGCCGACCGCGTCGGCGGCCGGATCAGCTCCGTCGAGCGCGGCCCGCTCTGGCTCAACCTCGGCGCGCACGTGTACGGCGGCCCGACGACCGAGGTCGGGCGGCTCCTGCGGGAGACGGGCGTCGAGGCCGTGGAGGTGCCCGGCACCGTCACCGCGATGTCGTACAAGGGCCGGCTCCTGTCCGACGGGCCGGTCGAGCTGTACCCGTTCCGGCTGCCGTTCTCCCTCGCCGACCGCCTCGCCTTCGTGCGGATCGGGCTGAAGCTGCGCCTCCTCGTCGCGCGCTACGGGCGGGTCGCGCGGACGGTGCCCGGCGAGGCGCCCGAGGTGCGCCAGCAGCGCATGCTCGAGTTCATGGACGACGTCTCGTTCGCCGAGGCGATCGGGCCGATGCCGCCCGACGTCGAGGCGTTCTTCCGCTGCACCGTGACGCGCAGCACGGGCGAGCCGGAGGCGATCGCCGCCGGCTACGGCGTCGGCTACTTCCACCTCGTCTGGAACAAGGACCAGGGCCTCGGCCGCTCGATCGTCGGCGGGCCGCAGCGGCTGATGGACGGGCTCGCGGCCGGCGTCCGCGACGTCCGCCTCGCGACGCGCGCCACGGCCGTGCGCCGGGACGGCGATCGCGTGGTGGTCGAGCTCGAGGGCCCCGAGGGCCCGTACGCCGTGCGTGCCCGGTCGGTGGTCATGGCCACCACGTCGCACCGCACGGCCGACCTCGTCGAGGGGCTGCCCGCCGACCTCGAGGCGGCGCTGCGCGCGATCACGTACGGCCCGCTGGTGGCCGCGGCGTTCCTGACCGACGAGGAGGGCCCGCAGCCGTGGGACCGCCTGTACGGCATCTCCGCCCCGCGGCGCGCGATCTCGAACGTCTTCAACCTCGCGAACGTGGCCGCGTCGCTCGTGCCGGAGCGACCGCGCGGGTCGAGCTTCATGGTGTCGGCCGCCGCCAACATCGCGCGCGACGCGCTGCGCCTGAGCGACGAGGAGATCCTCGACCGCTTCCAGGCCGACCTCGAGGAGATCCTCCCCGGCGTGCGCGGCCACGTCGTCGAGCGCCTGCTCCACCGCGCCGACCCGGGCATCCCGTTCCCGCACCCGGGCCGCGCCGCGATCCAGCCGGCGCTGATGCAGCCGCTCGAGCGGATCCACCTCGCGGGCGACTACCTCGGCACGTGGTACGCGGAGACGAGCGCCTGGACCGGCGCGGGCGCGGCCCGGCGGGCGCGCGCCGAGATCGCCGCCGGGTAGCGCGCCCGCCCGGCCGCGCCGGACCCGTAGGATGCGGCCGTGAGCGACCCGCGCCTGCCGCCCGACGAGGTCGCGCGCCTCCACCGGCGCGCCGACGAGCTCCTGCCGCTCGGGTCGCTGCTCGCGGACGGCGGCGACGCGCCCGAGGCGTGGGCGGAGGCGCTGCACGCGCTCGCCGACCGGCTCGGCGCCTCCTACCCATTCGCCGACCCGGGGTACCTCGGCCAGATGCTGAAGCCGCCCCACCCCGTGGCCTGGTCGGCGTACGCGATGGCGATGCTCCTGAACCCGAACAACCACGCCCTCGACGGCGGCCCCGCGACGGCGCACCTCGAGCAAGAGGCGATCGCCGCGATCGCCGCGATGCTCGGATACCGGGAGCACCTCGGCCACCTGACCGCGTCGGGCACCTGGGCCAACCTCGAGGCGCTCTGGGTCGCGCGGAGCCTGCACCCCGACCACGCGGTCGTCTCCGGCGCGAACGCCCACTACACGCACGCGCGGATCTGCGAGGTCGTCGGCGCGCGCCACGAGGGGCTGCCGCAGACGGCGGACGGCGCGCTCGACCTCGACGCCCTCGCGGCGCGGCTCGCGGCGGGCGGCGTCGGCACCGTCGTGGCCACGCTCGGCACCACCGCGCTCGGCCGGCTCGATCCCGTGCACCGGATCGCTGACCTGTGCGCGCGCCACGGCGCGCGCCTCCACGTCGACGCGGCGTACGGCGGCTTCTTCGCCGTGATCGCCGACGGCGCGGAGCCCGGCGTCGACCCGGCCCCCTTCGCGGCGCTGGCCCGCGCCGACTCGATCGCGATCGACCCGCACAAGCACGGCCTGCAGCCCTACGGCTGCGGCTGCATCGTCTTCGCCGACCCCGCGGTGGGCGCGCTCTACCGGCACGACTCGCCGTACACCTACTTCACCTCCGACGACCTCCACCCGGGCGAGGTCTCGCTCGAGTGCTCGCGCTCGGGCTCCTCGGCCGCCGCCCTGTGGGCGACCCTGCGGGCGCTGCCCCTGACGCGGGCGGGCCTCGGCGCGGAGCTCGCCGGCGCCCGCACCGCCGCGCTCGCCCTGCACGCGCGCCTGCGCGCCCTGCCGGGCTGGTCGCCCGTGATCGACCCGGACCTCGATGTCGTCTGCTGGCACGCGGACCTGCCGACGGCCGGCGCGGTCGGCGCGGCGTCGCGGCGGGCCTTCGATCTGCTCGCCGAGCGCGGCTGGCACGTCGCCCTGCTCGAGCTGCCCGCCGACGCGATCGGCCTCGAGGCGGACGCGCCGACGGCCACCGTCCTGCGCTCCGCGGTGATGAAGCCCGAGCACCTCGGCGCCGTCGACGGGCTCGCGGACGCGCTGGCCGAGATCCGCCCCGCCCTCGGGGACGAGCCGAGGACCCGCCGTCGTTGAACCCGGTGGACGCGATGGAGATCGGCCTCCACAACTTCGGCGACGCGATGGCGGACGCCGCGACCGGCGCGGCGATCGACCAGGGCACGCGCCTGAGCAACCTGCTCGAGGAGATCGAGGTGGCGGACGCGGTCGGCCTCGACGTGGTCGCGCTCGGCGAGCACCACCGCGCCGAGTTCGCGGTGTCGGCGCCCGCAATCGTGCTCGCCGCGGCCGCGACGCGGACGGAGCGGATCCGCCTGTCGAGCGGCGTCACGGTGCTCGGCTCGGAGGACCCCGTGCGGGTCTTCCAGTAGTTCGCGACGATCGACCAGCTCTCGCGCGGGCGCGCCGAGATCATGGCGGGGCGCGGCTCGTTCACGGGGTCGTTCCCGCTGTTCGGGCAGCGCCTCGACCAGTACGACGAGATCTTCGCGGAGACGCTCGACCTGCTCCTGACACTGCGCGAGCAGGAGGTCGTGACGTGGCAGGGCGAGCACCGCCCGTCGATCGACGGGCGCACGCTCTACCCCCGCCCGTACCAGGACGAGCTGCCGATCTGGCTCGCCGTCGGCGGCACGCCGCGGTCGGTCGTGCGCGCCGCCGCGCTCGGCCTGCCGCTCGCGATCGCGATCATCGGCGGCGGGTTCGCGCACTTCCAGCCGATGGCGCGCCTCTACCGGCAGGCCTGGGAGGAGCTCGGGCGCGACCCGGCCGACCTGCGCCTGTCGATCAACGCGCACGGCTTCGTCGGGCCCGACGGCGACGCGGCCCGCGACCTCGTCTACCCGACGTACACGGCGATGATGAACCAGATCGGCCGCGAGCGCGGCTGGCGCCCACGTGGCCGCGACGCCTACGACGTCGAGTGCCAGCCCGACGGGTGCCTGTTGATCGGCGATCCCGACGAGGTCGCCGCGAAGCTGCTCGACTAGCACGCCGTCTTCGGCACCACGCGCATGCTGATCAAGCTCAGCGCGGCCCCCTCCGACCACGAGGCGACGCTGCAGAGCATCCGCCTGCTCGGCGAGGAGGTCGCGCCGCGCGTCCGCGCCGAGGTGGCGCGCCGCGAGGCGGCTGCCGCCTCGGCCTGACGGCCTAGCCGCCGGCGCCGTGCGCGCGCCAGCTGATCAGGTGCCGGCCGAGCAGGGGCGACGCGCTCGCCGCGAGCCAGGCCGCCTCGAGCTCGGCGTGCTCCGGGTCGATGCCGAGGACTTCCTGCATGATCGCGAGCGCCGCGCGCCGGCGCGAGCTGAGGACGAGCGCCGCGCTCGTGCCCGCCGGGGTCAGGCGCACGCCCTCGTCCGCGACGAGGCCGAGGGTACGCAGCCGGCGCAGCATCTCGAGCGCGGTCGGCGCCGACACCTTCAGGTGGCGGGCGAGGCTCGCCTGCGAGGGGTCGCCCCCGCCCTTGCGCTGCATGTCGAGGAGCGCCATCAGGTAGCGGGCCTCGCCGGTGGTGACGTCGGCGCAGGAGCGCTCCGCCGCCGCCTGCTCCTCGCCCCCGATCTGCGCGATCTCGTCGGCCATCGGGGCATAGCGTAGAGCGCCGCCCGAGCTCAGGTGGCCGATCGGGCGATCGCGCGCCGATCGGCGCAGCGCCAGGCTGACTGCGCCGTCAGCATGCTACGTTCTACCGCGGCGCGACCACGCGCACCGGCTCAAAGAGGATCGGGGATGAAGGCGGATGTGATCGTCGTCGGCGGCGGGCTCGGCGGGCTGACCTGTGCCCGCGACCTCGCGCGCGCCGGCACGGACGTCGTCGTCCTCGAGGCGCGCAACCGCGTCGGCGGCCGGGTCGAGGGCATGGCGTTCGACGACGGGCGCGTCCTGCAGATGGGCGGTGAGATCGTCGGCACCGTACACCACGGCTACCTCGAGCTGGCCGCCGAGCTCGGGCTCGCGATCGTCCCGAGCTTCACCGAGGAGCCCGGCGAGGACGGCTACGACATGCTCGACGGCACGCACATCGGGGAGGACTGGCTGAGCGAGGAGGACGGCGCCGTGATGGCCCGCCTCGAGGAGGCGATCGTCGGGATCGCCGCGGGCGTCGACCCGGCCGATCCGTGGTCGCACCCCGACGCGGCGCGCCTCGACCGCCTCTCGGTCGGAGCGCTCCTGCGCTCGCTCGAGCCCTCATGGCGCGCGTACCGCCTCTGCGAGGCCGGGTCCCTCTCGGCCGCGGGCGGCTCCCTCGAGCGCGGGTCGGTGCTCGCCTCGGCGCGCGCGGCCGCGGGCGCCGGCGGCGTCCTCAGCACCGACTACGACCAGTGGGAGAACCTCAAGGTGGAGGGCGGATCGAGCGCGCTCGTCGACGCCCTCGAGGCCCAGGTGGCCGGGCGCATCCGCTACGACGCGCCGGTCCAGTCGATCCATGTCGGGCGCCCGTGCGCCGTCACGCTCGTCAGCGGCGAGGTCCTGCGCGCGGACGCAGTCGTCTGCGCGCTACCGGTCGGACCGCTGCGCCGCGTCGGCATCAGCGGCCTCTCCGACGAGCGCCTGCGGTCGCTGCACCGCCAGCGCCAGGCGCCGGCGTCGAAGGCGGTGACGGTCCTCGACGGGCCGGTCTGGCGCCGCGCCGGCTGGAACGGCCTCGCCATCTCCGAGCACGAGATCGGCGGCTTCTGGGTCCAGGGCGAGGGCGCGCTGTCGTCCCTGCTCGGCCCGGAGAAGCGGGGCTACATCGACGCCGCCCCACCCGGCACGCTGACGCAGGCCCTGATCGACTCGCTCGAGCGACTCTGCGGACCGGTGGAGCCGCAGGCCGTCCTCTGGCGGCACTGGGGCACGGACCCGTACTCCCTCGGTTACGTCGCGATCTGGGAGCCCGGCGACCTGATGGCCGTCGGCCCCCTCCACGGCACCCACGAGCCGCCCTTCTACGTGGCCGGCTCGGACCACTGGTCGGCGGGCTACATGGAGGGCGCCGTGCGCACGGGCCGCGACGCGGCGCGCGCGGTCCTCGGACAGCCGCGCGCGTCGCTCTACGTCGAGTAGGCGCCGGCGACGGCGCCGCGCCGTGCTCAGCCCTCGCGGATCACGAAGAACTTGCGCACCGGCCCGTCCTGGTGCCAGACGAGCGGCGTGCCCTTCCGGATCGCGAACGCCTCGCCGGGGCCGTACGTCTCGACGGCGCCGTCCGGGTAGCGGAACTCGATGACGCCCTCGATGATCACGCAGGTCTCGTCGACGGGGTAGCCGTCGGTCTCCCAGGTGAAGGCCTCGGACTCCCAGACGCCGGACGTGAGACCGCCGCCCGCATCGAGGCGCACGGCCGTGCGCGCCAGGGCACCGTTCTCGAGGACGGGCTCGACCGCGTCGAGGTCCGCCGCCGAGATCCTGACCGCGCGCTCCACCATGCGCGCATCATGACGCACCGCGGGGGCCATGTGAAGCGCCGCTTGGCGTACTGCCGCGATGGCGGAGGCGGAGCGCCCGGTCCGGATCGTCGTGGTCCAGAACGACGTCGACAAGGGGCCCGGACGGATCGGCGACGCCCTGAAGGCGGCCGGCGCCGCGCTCGACGTGCGCATGGCCGACGATGAGCTGCCGTCTGTCGCGGGCTACGACGGCCTCGTGGTGCTGCCCGGCCTGAACGACCCGGTCGACGACCTCCCGCCGGTGCACCGCGCGCGGGCGGCGATCGAGGAGGCCCTCGGCCTCGGACGGCCCGTCCTCGGCGTCTGCCGCGGCGGCCAGCTGGTCGCGCAGGCGCTCGGCGGCGAAGCGTACGCCTGCGACGTCGAGCAGGGCTACCACGACGTGCGCTCCACCCCGGCCGCGCAGGACGACCCGCTGCTCGCGGGCGTGCCCGCCGTCTACTCGAGCCTCCACGCGCACGCCTGGGCGTTCACGCCGCCTCCGGGTGCGGTCGTCCTGCTCGAGAACGATGTCAGCGTGCAGGCCGTCCGCTGCGGCGAGCGGGCGTGGGCCTTCCAGTGCCACCCGGAGGCGCCGATCGCGTGGGTCGACGCGCTGGCCCGTGCCATTCGCGACCCCGCGGACGGGGGCCTCCTGCCCCGGACGGGCGACTTCTTCACGCGCCACGGCGTCGATCCCGACCGGCTCGAGGCGGATGCGCGGGCCGCAGACGCCTCGGCGGCGGCGATCGCCGCGGGGATCGGGCGCGGGTTCGTCGACGCCTGTCGGCGCTAGCCGGCGCCGAGCAGCGCCCGGGCGTCAGCGGCGGCGCGCTCGCCGCTGAGGATCGCGCCCTCGATCGTGGCCGTCCACGCCGCGGGGGCGGTGTGCTCACCAGCGAACGCAATGCCGTCGGTCGCGTCGCCGACGGGGTGGCGGTCGCGGCCGTCGGGCATCGCCCCGATCACCGAGTAGGAGCCGCCGGTCCACTCGGCGTCGATCCAGCGCGTCAGCCGCGGGCGCGCGTCGGGGTCGAGCGGCAGCTCGGGCCAGAGCTCGCGCACAGCGGCGATCCAGCGCTCGGGTCCCTCGCGCACCGCGAGCCGCGCGAGCACGGGCTCCGCGGCGGCCCACGACCCGATGACGCGCCCGCCGACCTCGTCACAGGGCGTGACGTAGGCCCAGAAGCGCTCGGGCACCGACATCACCGCCGCGGGCGCCACCGCGGCCGTGAGCGGCAGGGCCAGCTTGGCGGCGCGGCCGAAGGGGATCGCGGCGATCGCGGCGCGGTGCGCCGCGGGCAGGTCCGGGTCGAAGGCGATCCGGGCCATGATCGGCAGCGGGACCGCGACCACGCAGGCGTCGGCGACGTGCGTCCCGTCGTCGGCCGCAACCTCGACCCGGCCCTGCGCGCGGCGGACGCCGCGCACGGGCGTCGCCAGGCGGACGGCGTCGCCGAGCCTCGCGGCCAGGCCCTCGGCGAGGCCCTGGTTGCCGCCGCGCACGCGCCGCGTCTCGACGTCGTCGAGGAGGTGGGAGATGTCGCCGATGTGGCCGCCCGTCAGGTCCTCGACGGGGTGGGAGGCCGAACTCTGGGCACGGCTGGCGAGGAGCTCCCGGATGTCGGGGTCGGGGACCTCGCGGGCGAGCAGCTCGAGCGCCGGGGCGGAGGGCTCGGCGGCCGCGGCCGCCTCGACCCGCTGCGCGGCCGCGAGCGCCGCGGCGCGGTCGATGCCGGGGTCGGGGCGCAGCGCGCGGTCGGGGTAGCGGATGCCCATGCCGTCGAGCGCGAGGCCGAGCCGTGCGGCGAGCGCCTCGGTGGCCGCGTAGCCGGCGGTGATGAACTCGCCGCCGCGCTCGACCAGGCCGCCGCCGTCGATGGTCGCCGACCAGACGCGCCCGCCGACCCGGTCGCGCGCCTCGAGCACCTCGACGTCGACGCCGTCCCGGGCGAGCGCGTCCGCGGCGACGAGGCCGGCAAGGCCGGCGCCGATCACGATGCAGCGCGCCACGCCACGACGGTAGCAGCGGCGCGCCGCGCTCTACGATCCGTCCATGTCGGCCGGCGCCATTCTCCTGCTCGGCGGGCGCTCCGTGCGGATGGGCGCCCCGAAGGCCGGCCTCGACTGGCACGGGACGCCGCTGTCGGCCCACGTGGCGGGGATCCTCGCCGCCGCGATCGACGGGCCCGTCGTCGCGGTCGCCCAGCCCGACGCGCCCGCCCCGGCGCTGCCGGCCGGCGTCGAGCTGGTGCGCGACGCAGTGCCCGACGAGGGCCCGCTGCGCGGGCTCGAGGCCGGGCTCGCGGCGCTCGAGGGGCGCACCGACCGCGCGTTCGCGGCATCCGTCGACCTGCCGCTCCTCGCCCCCGCACTCGTCCAGGGGCTGCTCGCCGCCCTCGACGATCCGGCGCCTGACGCGGCCGTCCCGGTCGTCGACGGCCGCCGCCAGCCCCTCGCCGCGGCCTACCGCGTGGCGGTCCTCCCCGCCCTGCGCGCACTGCTGGCGAAGGGCGAACGCAGCGCAACGGCCCTGACCGCGGCGGTGCCGGTGCGCCTCCTCGACGAGACCGCCCTGCGGGCGCTGCCCGGGATGGCCGCCGCCGATCCGGACCTGCGCTCGCTGGCGGGGGCGAACACGCCCGCGGAGTGGGAGCGCCTGGTCGCAGGTTCTTGACAGCGCACAACGTCCATGGCATTTTCTTGCGTGCTCAATAACTCCGGACGAGGTGCGCGATGCGGCTCGAGGCGCTCCACCACATCACGATGATCACCGCCGACGCGCGCGACAACGTGCGCTTCTACGCCGACGTGGTCGGCCTGCGGCTCGTGAAGAAGACGGTCAACTTCGACGACCCGCTCAGCTACCACCTCTACTACGGCGACGAGACGGGCGCGCCCGGCTCGATCCTGACCTGGTTCGAGGCCCCGGGGGCGCCCGCGGGGCGGGCCGGCGCGGGGATGATCCACCGCATCGACCTCGGCGTGCCGTCGGCCGCCGCGCTCGACTTCTGGGCGGAGCGCCTCGCGACGCACGGCGTCGATGCCGAGCGCACGGGCGACGTCCTCGCGTTCGCCGACCCCGACGGCCTCGCGCTGGCCCTCGTCGTGGCCGGCACCAACCCGCCTCTTGTCGCGCACCACCCCGACGTGCCCGCGGAGCATGCGATCACGGGCCTCGAGGCGGTTCGCGCCTACACGGCGGCCGACCCGGACGCCGTCGACCCGGTCCTGACCGACCTGCTCGGCTTCGCCTACGCCGGCGCGGGCGCCTACGACGCGACCGGCGAAGAGCGCACGTTCCGGCTCGCATTCGACGCCGCGCCCCCCGCGCCGGGCCACAGCGGCGCCGGCACCGTCCACCACATCGCCTGGGCCTCGCGCGACGAGGACCACCTCGGCTGGCAGGACCGCATGGCCCGGGCGGGCGCGCGCGTCTCGCCCGTGATGGACCGCGACTACTTCCGCTCGATCTACTTCCGGGTGCCGGTGGGGCTCCTATTCGAGATCGCCACCCTCTCCCCCGGCTTCGCCGTCGACGAGGACCCGGAGCGGCTCGGCGAGGAGCTGCGCCTCCCCGCCATGCACCAGCACCTGCGCGAGCACCTCGAGCGCTCCCTGACGCCGCTCGCGAACCCCCGCAGCGCCCTCGCCGGATGAGCGGGCTCGAGTACCTCGAGCGGCCGGCCGCGGGCGAGCCCGTCGGCCTTTGGGTCCTCCACCACGGCCGCGGCGCCGACGCCCACGACCTGCTCCCCCTCGCGGACGTCCTCGACCCGGAGCGGCGCCTGCACGTCGTCGCCCCGCGCGGGCCGCTCGAGCTCGAGGGCTGGCCCGGACGCCACTGGTACGTCGTGCCGCGGGTCGGCTACCCCGACCCGGCGACGTTCCACGCGGCCTACGCGGCCCTCGCCGCCTTCCACGACGCCACCGGGGAGCGCACCGGGCTCGGCCCCGGCCAGACGGTGCTCGGCGGCTTCTCCATGGGCGCCGTCATGAGCTACGCCCTCGGACTCGGCCCCGACCGCCCCTCCCCCGCCGGGATCATGGCCCTCGCAGGCTTCCTCCCGACCGTCGACGGCTGGGACGCCGACCTGCGCAGCCGCGCCAGCCTGGACGCCTTCGTCTTCCACGGCCGCCAGGACCCGGTGATGACGGTCGAGTTCGCCCGCGCGGCGACCGCCGAGCTCGAGGCCGGCGGCCTCCTGGTCGAGTACCACGAAACGGACGCCGGCCACGCGATCGACCCCGCGATCGTGCCGGCTGCGCAGGCGTGGCTCGAGCGCCTGGCCGGGACGTTCCCGCCGTGAGCGGCTGGGGCGACCTCGACGCGGATCGCCAGCAGGCCTGGTACGGGTTCCTGCGCACCCACGCCGACGTCGTGCGCGCCCTCGACCGCGAGCTGCAGGCGGCGTGCGGGATCTCCTTCGGCGACTACGACGTCCTCGTGACGCTCGCCAACGGCCCCGCCGAGGGCCTGCGGATGGGCCAGCTCGCCGAGGCGATCGTGCTGTCGCCGAGCGGCGTCACGCGCGTCGTGACCCGGCTCGAGCGGGCCGGCCTCGTGGAGCGCCGCGCCGAGAACCAGCGCATCGTGCGCGCCGTCCTGACCGCGCAGGGCCGGGCCCGCCTCGAGGCGGCGGCTCCGGTCCACCTCGGCGGGATCCAGCGGCGCTTCCTCGCGCCGCTCGGCGACGGCGCGCCGGACCTCGCCGCGGCCTGGCGGCGGATCGGCGACGCGGCGGACTAGGCCCCGGCCGCGCAGCCGAGGAGCGCGTCGACCTCGTCCGGGGCCGTGGCCCATGAGCACATCAGCCGGAAGCGGCCCGGTCGGGTCTGCCACTCGTGGAACGCGTAGCGCGCGGCGAGCCGCGCGTGCACGTCGGGGGCGAGCCGGACGAAGACGTGGTTGCCGACCACGGGCAGGGCGACCTCCGCCCCGTCCACGCCGGCGAGACCGTCGGCGAGGCGGCGCGCCATCGCGTTGGCGTGGCGGGCGTTGTCGAGCCAGAGGTCGCCGGTGAGCAGCGCATCGATCTGGGCCCCGAGCAGGCGGCCCTTCGAGACCAGCTGCATGCCGCGCTTGACGGTGTACGAGAGCCGCTCGCCGAGCGCGGGATCCGGCATCACGATCGCCTCGGCCTGGAGCGCGCCGTTCTTCGTGAATCCGAATGAGACGAGGTCGACGCCGGCCAGGAGCTCCCCGACGGGGACGTCGAGGCCGGCCACCGCGTTGGCGATGCGCGCGCCGTCGACGTGCAGGAGCATCCCGTGGCGGTGCGCCTCCTCGGCGAGGGCGCGCACCTCGGCGACGTCGTAGGCGAGGCCGAGCTCGGTGGTCTGCGTGATCGAGACGGCGCGCGGCTGCGGCGAGTGCTCGTCGCCGATCACCGCGGCGGCGTGCGCCACGTGCTCGGGGCGCAGCTTGCCGTCGTCGGTGGGCACCCCGATCAGGGTCAGGCCGTAGGCGGCCGGCGCGGTGCTCTCGTCGTTGAGGAGGTGCGCGGTGTCGGCGCAGACGACGGCGTCCCACGGGCGCAGGACGTGCGCGAGGCCGAGCACGTTGGCGGCGGTGCCGGTGGCGACCAGCTGCACCGCCGCATCGGCTGCCACCAGCTCGCGCAGCCGCGCGATCGCCTGCGCGGTCGCGGGGTCGTCGCCGTAGGCGTGCACGGTGCCCGCGTTGGCCAGGGCGAGCGCCTCGAGGACGCGGGGATGCGCGCCGGCGCTGTTGTCGGAGGCGAAGGAGAAGTCCACGGCGGTCAGGGTAGCGCCCTCGCGGTTGCGGGCCGTGGGCCCGGTCGACCCGGCCGAGGTCCACGCGGCGGAGGCGCTCCACGACCGGCTCGTCCAGCGGGCGCTCGCGATGGAGGGCACGTGCTCAGGCGAGCACGGCGTCGGCTACGGCAAGTCCGGCTACCTCGAGGCCGAGCACGGCCCGGCCGCGCTCGGGATGATGCGCGCCGTCAAGGCGGCGATCGACCCGCTCGACCTGATGAACCCGGGCAAGGTGCTGCCCGCGCCGTGAGGCCCTCAGGGGTCGGGCACGAGGTAGCGCGCCGCCGCGGCCGCCACGACCCCCCAGGCGGCCCCGTCGACCTCGAGGCCCGTCGCCGATGCCGCCCGCCAGCTCATCGCGAGCGCCGCGGCCGAGACCCGCTCCACCGCGTCCTCGGACCCCGCGTCGAGCCGCACGAGCACGAGCCCGTCGGGAGCCTGCGCGGCGGCCGCCGTCGGCACGGCCCCCGCAGCGACGTCGAGGAGTGCGCCGTCGGCGCCGACGCCGAGGCCGTCCTCCGCCCGGCCCGCGACGATCGGGCAGGCGGCCACCGCGACCCCGGGCGGTCGGGCGCGCAGGAGCACCCCGGCGAGCGCCGCGGGGCAGCCCGCACCCGGCAGGGCGATCAGCCCCCGGTCGGACCGGCCGCCGAGCCAGGCCAGCCCGACGGGCACCCGCAGGAGGAGCGCGCGGTCGGCCGGGTCGGCGAGCCGCGGCGGGTCGCCCGCCTCGATCGCCAACCCGATGCGTCCGGTGGGCACCGCGGCGAGGCCCTCTGCGGCGAGGGCGACGCCGCCCCCGACGTGGACCTCGGCCCGTGCCGCCGCCTCGCCCGCGACCCGGGCCTCGCCGGAGGAGGCGCCGGACGCGACGAAGGCGCGTGCCACCTCGATCGCGATCTCGCCGACCGCGACCCGTTCGCGCCCCGCGCTCATGCGGGCAAAAGCACCTCGTCGAGGAGGCGCAGCCAGTTGCCGCCCATCACGCGGTCCGCCGACGCCGCGTCGAAGCCGACGGCCTCGAGCCCGGCCCGCAGCGCGGGCATGTCGGCCGGGCCCTGGAACCAGGCCGGCCACGCGGGCCAGTGCGGCATTTCCTCGCCGGGCTCGGGGGTGCGGCGCCCGCTGCGCAGGTAGAGCAGGTAGTCGTTGCCCCAGCCGCGCGTGCAGTCCGTGCCGACAGCGACGTGCTCGGCCCCGACCCGCTCGGCGAGGTCGGCGACCATCGCGCAGAAGCGGTCCGGCGTCGGGTCCGCACCCGCGACCGCCGGATACAGGCAGACGCCGATCACGCCGCCGCGCTCCGCGACGGCCCCGATCACGTCGTCGGGCTTGTTGCGCGGCACGTCGACGAAGGAGCGCGGGTTCGCGTGCGTGACCGCCACGGGCCGCGCGGAGGCGTCGACCGTCTCGCGGCACGTGCGGTCGCCGACGTGCGAGAGGTCGACGAGCATCCCGACGGCGTTCATGCGGGCGATGACCTGCGCGCCGAAGCCCGTCAGGCCCTCGTCCACCGCGTCGTAGCAGGCGCCGCCGACCGCGTTCCGGCGGTTGTAGGTGAGCTGCGCGATGCGCACCCCCTCGGCGTGGAAGGCGTCGACGAGGTCGACGTCGTGCTCGAAGGGCGAGGCGTTCTGGAAGCCGGGCAGGATCGCGGTGCGGCCCTCCGCGCGCGCCTGCGCGATGTCCGCCGTGCCCGCGGCGACGAGGGCGAGGTCCGCGTTGGCCACCACGACCTCGCGCAGCGCGGCGATCTGGCGGCGGGTCTCGTCGGCGCCCTCCCAGACGGCGCAGGTGGCGTTGACGGCGTCGATCCCGCCGGCCCGGCACTCGAGCAGGATCTCGCGCGACCAGTCGTTGATCTGCAGGCCGTCGACGACGGGCCCGGTCGCAGGCGTCACGCCGACGCCGCCGGCCGCGGTGCGAACAGCCAGTCGTCGTCGACACCGGCCGCGACGTCCTCGGCGCGCGGCGCGCCGCCGTAGAGGGTGACGCGCAGCCAGTCGGTCGACTGCGGATCGAAGTTGTCCATGCCGTAGCAGGCGAGCTGGAAGCGCTGCAGGTTGAGCGGGACGAAGCGCGTCGAGAGCGGGTTGAGGCGCGCCTCGGCGTAGGCGTAGCCCGCGAGGCCCTCGACCCGCTCCACGGTCCCGATCCGCCACGGCCGCTCGACGAGGAAGTCGCCGACGGGCCGGTCCGGGTCGCAGGCGCGCAGGTCGTCGCGCAGGTCGGCGACGGCGCGCGCGACGCCGATCGGCATCTGCACGTCCTCCCCGGGCTCGCCCGTGCGGGCGCGGCGCGGCTCCTGGCTGTCCTCCGAGTAGAACCAGAACATCCCCGTCTCCGCGGGGTCCGCGAAGTCGAACGCGTCGATCCAGGCGTAGTCGGCCTCGATTCGCGCGAGCAGCTCCCCGCAGGTGCGCGCGGGGTCGAGCGCGAGCCGCTCGTCGACCGGCAGGAGCGCGTCCAGGGCGTCGTCGAGGGCGTCGTCGAGCTCGACGAGGATCGAGTCCACGACCTGGCGCACCTCGACCCCCTCCGCGGCGGCCCGCTCGTGCAGGTCCTGGAAGGGAGCCGTGGGCGAGTCCTCCGCCGCGAGCGTCCGCGCCCGCGCGAGCACCGGCTCGAGCCCGGCCGCGAGCTCGGGCCCCGTCCGGTACGGCGCCGTCTCGAGCTGGGTCTGCTCGGCGAGGTAGCGGTGGGTGCGCTCCAGCAGCCCGACGACGCGCTCCAGGTCGCCGGCGGCGGGCCCGCGCCGCAGCGCGTGGGCGAGGGCGAGCTCGCGGCGCAGGACCCAGGCGTGCATCACGCGCGGGTGCACGATCACGTACGGCACCATCCCGAGCCCCGTCGCGTTGCCGATGCCGAAGTGGCGCCGCCACGCACCGGCAAGCGGCACCGCGCGCTCGGAGCGCGCGCGTGCGCAGTGCTCGACGAGCTGCAGCGAGGTCTCGCGCAGAAGCCACGCGCACAGCATCTGCGCCCGGTAGGGCAGCCGCAGCGGGTGGTCCTCGGCGATGCCGTCGTAGTCGGAGAGGCCCCACTTGCCGTTGGCGTAGAAGGCGGTCGAACGGATCAGGTACGCGGCGTCGCCGACGCGGTCGGGCTCGGGCTGGAGGCCCTCGGCGAGCCGGCCGACCACGTAGTCGAAGTAGCGGGCGCTGCGGTTCGCGCGGCCCCAGATGAGGGTGCCGGCCGGGGCGCGCCCGTCCTCCTGCCGGGGCACGTTGGCCGCGAGCTCGGCGCGGCGGGCGGCGTCGATCGGCCCGGCGACCAGCGCGATCGCCGCGTCCCAACGCGTGGCGACGACGCGGTCGTCGCGGTCCTCCTCCGCGATCACGTCGGAGAAGACGATCGCCCGGCAGACCACGCCGCCCATCTCGATCCGGTGGATGATCGTGCCGCGCCCGTCGGCGTCGAGCTCGGAGACCTCCGTCTCCACCGTCCAGCGCTCGCGCGCCGCGGTGCGCAGGAGCGAGCGCGAGAAGGCGTGGCGGGTGCGGCGGATCGTGCCGAGCTCGCGCGGGTCGAGCGCCACCGCGGGCGGGCGCAGGTGCGGGAGGAGCGCGGCGAGCGCTGCGGGGTCCGGGACGACGGCGCTCACAACGCGGCCTCCGGCGGCACCCGCAGGTAGGCGCTCTTGCTCCAGGTGAAGAACTCGGCGGCGCTCGCCGCGTTCTGCTCGCGCGGCGCGGGGAAGGACGAGTCCTTCAGGCCCCCGAAGGGCACGTGCAGCTCCGAGCCCGTGTTGGGGGCGTTGGCCTTCACGATCCCCGCCTCCAGCTCGCGCACGCAGCGGCGGATCACGCGCTCGTCGCGGGTCAGGACGGTCGCGGTCAGCCCGAAGTCCGTCGCGTTCGCCAGCGCGATCGCGCCGTCAAGGTCGTCGACCGCGAGCACGACGGCGACCGGTCCGAACACCTCCTCGCGGCAGATCGCGAGGTCCGGGCCGCCCTGCAGCACCGTCGGCGCGAGGTACCAGCCGCCGCCCGCGGGCACGGGCGCCTCGGCCACGACCTCGGCGCCCTCGGCGAGCGCGGCCGCGAGCGCCGCCGCCACTCCGTCGCGCGCCCCCGCGGACACGAGCGGGCCGATCTGCGCGCCCGCCGTCGCGCCGTCGCCGACGACGAGGAGCGGCGTCTGGCGGCGCAACTCCGCGAGGAGCGGCTCGAGGGCGCCGCCGACCGCGATGACGCGGCGCGTCGCGGTGCACTTCTGGCCGGTCCCCCCCATCGCCCCGGCGAGCGCGATGCCCGCCGCCCACGCCGGGTCGACGTCGGGGCAGACGATGCAGGCGCTGTGCCCGCCGAGCTCGAGCTGCACCTTGGCGCCGCGCTCGGCCGCCTGGACCGCGATGCCGCGCCCGACGGGCACCGAGCCCGTGAAGGTGATCGCCCCGACGGCCGGGTGCGCGACGAGGGCGCGGCCGACCTCACCGCCGCCGATGAGGACGCGCAGGACGCCCGCGGGGAGGCCCCCCGCGACGAGGGCCTCGGCGAGGGCGAGCGACGTCATCGGCGTCTCGCTCGACGGCTTCCAGAGCACGGCGTTGCCGTGCAGGAGCGCGGGCGCCAGCTTCCAGGCCGGGATCTGGACGGGGAAGTTCCAGGGCGTGATCGCCGCGACCAGGCCGACGGGGACGCGCACCGTGCGGATCAGCTCGTCCGGATTGCCGGACGGGTACGTCGCGCCGTCCGCGTCGCGGGCGTGGCCCGCGTGGTATAGCAGCGTCTCGACGGACCCGCCGACCTCGACGCGGGCCTCGTCGAGGGTCTTGCCCTGCTCCGCGGTCAGCAGCACGGCGAGGTCCTCGGCGCGGCGCTCGAGCTCGCCCGCGGCGCGGCGCAGGATGCGGCCGCGCTCCACGATCCCCAGCGCGTCCCAGTCCGCCTGCGCCGCCCGGGCCGCGGCCACCTCGGCCTCCAGCCCGGCGACGTCCGCGACCGGCGCGACGCCGACGACCTCATCCGGGCGCGCCGGGTTGCGGCTCTCGAGGACCTCGGGCATCGCCGGCATCGTAACGGCGAACCGGTCCGGTCAGCGTCCGCGCCAGACGGGGTCGCGCCCCTCGGCGAAGGCGCGGGCGCCCTCGACCTGGTCCTCCGAGGCCTTCACCCGCCGGACGCTGTCGAGCCCCTCGCGCACCCGCATCGCCTCGGCCTCCGGCAGGTGCGCCGTGGCGTCGACGGTGTCCTTGATCGCGTGCAGCGGCAGCTGCGCGCCGGCGGCGAGCCCGCGCGCGAGCTCCCATGCCCCCGCCAGGCCCTCACCCGTCGGCACGACGCGGTTGACGAGGCCCCAGCGCTCCGCCTCGGCCGCGTCCATCCAGCGGCCGGTCAGCATCAGCTCCATCGCGATCGCGCGCGGGATCCGCCGCGGCAGACGCACCGCGGCCGACTCGGCGAGGATCCCGTGGTGCACCTCCATCAGCGCGAAGCGCGCGTGCTCCTCGGCCACCACGAGGTCGGCGCCGAGCAGGACCTCGAAGCCGCCGCCGACCGCCATCCCGTTGGCCACGGCGATCACCGGCTTAAGCAGCCCCACGGGGTGCTCAAGGCCGCCGAAGCCGCCCTCGCCCCAGTCGCCCTCCATGCCCTCGCCGGCGGCCGCGGCCTTGAGGTCCCAGCCGGCGCTGAAGAAGCGGTCGCCGGCCCCCGTCAGGATCCCGACCTTCAGACCCGGCTCGTCGCGCAGCGCCTGCCAGGCCCGGTTCATCGCCTGGCTCGTCGCACGGTCGATCGCGTTCGCCTTCGGGCGGTCGAGGACCACCTCGAGCACGCCGTCCTCGGCCCGCGTCCGCACCGCCTCGTCCATGGCGGCGAGTCTACCCGGGCTCGAGCGGCGGCGCGCGCCGCTGCGTAGACTCCCCGCATGCGCAGGACCCGCCTGCTCGCCTACACCGCCGTCCTCGCCCTCGCGGGCGCCCTCGCCGGGCCCGCCGGCGCGGCCGACGCCGCCGACGACTGCGCGGCCTGCGCCGGCTACGTGCGCCACCAGCCGCTGGCGGAGCCGAGCACGCACCCGTCGATGGGCGGGCAGCTGAGCGTGACCCTCACCGCCCGGCTGACCGAGACCATCATCGGCGGGCGCCCCGCCCGCAGCCAGGTTTACAACGGCCAGTTCCCCGGCCCCACGCTCGTGGTCAGCCCGGGCGACACGCTGCGCGTCCACCTGCGCAACCGCCTCAACCCCGACTACCTGCCGTACGGCGCCTCGTCGGAGGACCCGGCCCCGATCTTCCCGGGCCAGCCCTACGCCGGCTTCACGCAGCCCCTCGGCAACCCGACGAACCTGCACGTGCACGGCATGCACGTCTCGCCGAAGTCGCCGTCCGACAACGTGCTGCTGAGCATCAAGCCGGGCGAGGACTACCGCTACCGGTACGAGATCCCGGCCGACCATCCGTCGGGGCTCTTCTGGTACCACCCGCACCGCCACGAGTACACCGACCAGCAGGTCGGGGCGGGCCAGGCCGGGATGATCATCGTCCGCGGCGGCCTCGACGACGTGCCGGGCGTCGGCGATCTGCCCGAGCGCCTCCTCGTCTTCCAGAACGTCGAGGTCAAGGACGGCGCCGCGACCAGCTCGCAGTACCAGACGCCCGTGCACCGCCTGATCACCATCAACGGCCAGGTCCAGCCGCGGCTCGACCTGCGCCCCGGCGAGACGCAGCGCTGGCGGATCGCCAACGCCTCCACGGAGCGCTTCCTCAGCCTCGAGCCGATGGGCGGCGTCGAGCTGCGCCGCCTCGCCATCGACGGCAACACGCTCGACCGGCCGCAGCGCATCACCCGCATCTGGCTGAGCCCCGGCCAGCGCACCGAGGTGCTCGTGCGGGCCGGGTCCGAGCCGGGCTCGTTCGCGCTCGTGCAGCAGCGCTTCAACCAGCGCCCGACGCCCTACGGCAAGCAGCCGCGCGTGACCGTGGCCACGATCCGCATCGCCGGGGCGGCGCAGGCCCCGCAGCCCTTCCCCCGCGTGTTGCGCGAGACGCCCCAGCGCGACCTGGTGGCCCCCGGCACCGAGATCGTGCGCACCCGCCGCGTGGTCCTGACCCAGTCGCCCCCGAAGTTCTTCGTCAACAACCAGCGCTTCATGGACCACGGCGGCCACGCCTCGGGCGCGGTCTTCGACGTGAAGGTCGGCACGGTCGAGGAGTGGGTCCTCGAGAACAAGTCGCCCGAGTGGCACAACTTCCACATCCACGTCAACGACTTCCAGGTCGTGGCGCGCAACGGCGAGCCCGTCCCCGGGCAGCCGCAGTGGTTCGACTCGATCGCGATCCGGCCCGGCCACACGGTCACGCTGCGGCTGCCGTTCGACGACTTCGACGGCACGTGGGTCTTCCACTGCCACGTGCTCGTCCACGAGGACCACGGCATGATGGCCCTCGTCCAGGCCTCGCCGTGAGCGACCGGGCCGGCGAGGCGGCCGCCGTCCTCGCCGCCGCGCGCCTCGCCCGCGGGCGCTTCCCCGGCTTCGCCCCGGACCTGCACCCCGCCGACGAGGCGGCGGCCTATGCCGTCCAGGACGCCCTCCACGATGCGCTCACGGCGGCCGGTCAGGGGCCGTGGGCCGGGCACAAGATCGGCTGCACCACGCGGGTCATGCAGGACTACCTCGGCATCCGCAACCCGAGCGCCGGCGGCGTGCTCGCCGCGGAGGTCCACACGAGCCCCGCCTGGATCGCCCCGCGCGGCACGACGCGCCTCGGCGTCGAGTGCGAGGTCGCCGTGCGGCTCGCCCACGACCTGCCCGGCGAGGCCTGCACCGTCGACGCGGCGGCGGCCGCGGTCGGAGCGTGCATGGCCTCGATCGAGCTCGTCGAGGACCGCTACGCCGACTACCCGTCGCTCGATGCGCCGACCCTGATCGCCGACGACTTCTTCGGGGCGGGCCTCGTACTCGGGCCCGAGCACGCGGGGTTCGACCCGCGCGCCCTCGCCGGGGCGACCGCGACGATGGCGATCGACGGGGCCGAGGTCGGTGCGGGCCGCGGCGCCGACATCCTCGGCGACCCGCTCGTCGCGCTGGCCTGGCTCGCCGACGCCCTCGCCGCCCGCGGGCGCCGCCTGCAGGCCGGCGAGGTGGTCACGCTCGGCAGCCTCGTCGCCACCCACTGGGTCGAGCCGGGCATGCGGATCCGGGTCGTCAACGACCCGCTCGGCGAGGTCGTCCTCGAGGTGGCGGACCCGACGGGCTAGCCGCGGCCGATGAACGGCATGGTCGTGGCCATGACGGTCATGAACTGCACGTTCGCGTCGAGCGGGAGGTCCGCCATGTAGCGCACCGCGTCGGCGACGTGGGCCGGGTCGATCGTCGGCTCGACCTTCCGCGTGCCGTCGGCCTGCGGCACGCCGGCCCCGGAGCGCATCGGCTCGGTCAGGTCCGTGGCGGCGTTGCCGATGTCGATCTGCCCGCAGGCGATCCCGAAGGCGCGCCCGTCGAGCGAGGCCGACTTCGTGAGGCCCGTGATCGCGTGCTTCGTGGCCGTGTACGGCGCGGACCAGGGCCGCGGCACGCTCGCGGAGATGCTGCCGTTGTTGATGATGCGGCCGCCCTGCGGCACCTGCGCCCGCATCACCCGGAACGCCTCCCGCACGCAGAGGAACGCGCCGGTCAGGTTGACGTCGACGACACGCCGCCACTCGTCGACCTCGAGCTCGTCCATCGGCACGCCGCGCGCGGCGACGCCCGCGTTGTTGAACAGGAGGTCGACGCGGCCGCAGCGCTCGACCGCCTGGTCGAAGAGCGTCCGCACCTGGTCGGGGTCGGTCACGTCGCAGGGCACCGCGATCGCGCCGCCGCCGGCCTCGGCGGCCACCGCGTCGATCGCCGCCGGGTCGCGGCCGCTGACCACGGTCGTCCAGCCGTCGGCGGCGAGGGCGAGGGCGACGACGCGGCCGAGGCCGCGGCCGGCGCCAGTGACGACGGCGACGCGCGTCACGGCAGGACGCCGCCCAGCTCGTCCTCGACGAAGACGCGGATGATCTCGTCGAACGAGGACTCCGCCGCGAAGCCGAGGGAGCGCGCCCGCGCGGCCGTGAAGTTGCTCGGCCAGCCCGCCACGATCGACATGATCAGCTCGTCCGGCTCGTCGTGGATCCGGGCCACGCAGTCGGGGCCGGCGATCCGCCCGAGCGCGTCGATCTCGTCCTGGATCGTCGCCGACAGGCCGGGCATGTTCAGGCAGCGGCGGGCGCCGAGGGGCGTCGTGTCCATCGTCGCGGCGCGGCGCAGGAAGCCGACGGCCGAGCGCGGCGACGCGAACCAGTGGCGCGTCGAGCGCGGCGCGGGTAGGACGACGTCATGGCCCGTCAGGGGCTCGCGGATGATGTTCGAGAAGAGGCCCGAGGCGGCCTTGTTCGCGGCTCCCGGGCGCACGCAGATCGACGGCAGCCGCAGGCCGACGCCGTCCAGGATGCCGCGCCGCGAGTAGTCGCTGAGCAGCATCTCCCCCATCACCTTCTGGGCCCCGTAGCTGGTCAAGGGCTGCGGGATGAACTCGTCGTCGATGATCTCCGGGAAGGGCGCCCCGAAGACGGCGATCGAGGACGTGAAGACGACGCGCGGGTGGTAGCCGTCGCCGACGAGGCGGATCGCGTCCAGGACGTTGCGGGTCCCGTCGAGGTTGATCGCGTACCCCTTCTCGAGGTCCGTTTCGGCCTCGCCCGAGACGACGGCGGCGAGGTGCACGACCAGGTCGGGCCGCGGCTCGATCAGCGCCCGCACGGCCGCCGGGTCGGTGATGTCCGCCGTCACGCAGTCGACGGGCATCGTGGCGCCCGCGGGCGGCGCCGGCGCCGCGAAGGCGTCGACCAGGGTCAGCCGCTCGAGCGGCGCGATCGGGTCGGCGACGAGGCTCTCGGCGAGCTTGCGCCCGAGCATCCCGCCGCCGCCGAGGATCAGGGCCTTCATCGCAGTCGCGAATCCTAGCCCGCCGGGGCGGCGGCGACGGCGCGGGCCTTGGCCCGCGCCGTCGAGAACCTCCCCGCCCGTCCGGGCTCAGCCCTGGACGACCGGCCCCTCGTGGCCGAAGCCGCGGACCGACTCGACGTCGATGATCACGGCGACGCCGCCCTGCTCGGGGTCGTAGCCCTGCTCCATTGCGCCGATGCCGGCGTAGACCTCGGCGTTGCGCGAGGCGTCGACGCGGGCGGTGCCACGCATCGACAGCATCAGCGGATCGCCGGCCGGGTCGAAGAACGCGACCGTCACGCGCGGGTTGGCGGCGATGCCCTTGGCCAGGCCGTCGTTCGGCTGGCGCGTCCAGAGCGCGAGCTGGTTCGGGCTGATCACGTGCGTCGAGCCGCGGTGCGAGACGGCCGGGTAGCCGTCCTGGTCGATGTAGCCGACGGCGCAGGCGCGGCCGGCGCGCTCGAGCGAGCCGTCGATGACGTTCTGGATGGGGCCGGTGAGGTCGATGGACATGGGTGCTCCGGGTTCTTGTGCTTCCGGGCGGTCAACGATGCGGGACGGCGTCGCATTCCGGCGCCCGTGGCCGTTCCGCATCGTGGGTACGCGACGAGCCCGGTCATGAACGTCCGCGGAGGGCCGCACCCCAGACGCCCTGCCGGTGGTCCATCCACGCGACGACGGCCGCGTGCGGGTACGTCAGGGCGGCGATCGCCGCGAGGCTGACGGCGGCGATCTCGGAGGCCCCGGTCGCCGCCAGCGCGACGGCGATGAGGGCGACGCCGACCAGGGGCACGACGGTGAAGAGGAGCGCCTCGCGGTGGAAGGCGACCAGGGCGGCGACGTTGCGGCCCGCGGCGAGCAGGGCGGACTGCGTCGGCTCGGACGCCATCAGCCGCAGGATGTGGCGCGGCGAGTGCCACAACAGGAAGTAGGCGCCGACCGCGAACACCGCCGGCGTCAGCGCGAAGAACGCCGTCAAGAGCGCGAGCTCGCCGAGGTCCGTCAGGGCGGCGCGCGGCCGCCCCGCGTTGTCGCGCAGGCTCAGGAGCGCCGCCGCAAGGACGACGGCGGCCACGACGGCGACGCCGGCGAGCCGCAGGGCGGGGTCGAGGACGAGGGGCGCCTCCCGCCCGAACAGCCCGACGATCACGTCGAACGCGGGCAGGGCCGACCCCGGGTCGGCGAGCACGGGCAGCGCAATCGGCAGGAGCCCGCGGGCCAGGACGAAGGCGACCAGGGACGCGGCGGAGCGGGGCGCGGCGCGCCCGTTGACCGCCTCGCAGAACCAGAGGTCGCCGTCGCCCCAGTGCAGGGCCGCGACGGCGAGGAACAGGCCGAGGGCGAGCACCGGCGCGACCCACCAGAGGCCCATCAGGACGATGCTGGCCATGGCGTACCCGCCGACGAGGAGCCACCGCGCCCGCCGGCCGAGCGGCCGACCGAGCAGCCGCCCCGGGACTCGGTGGTCGACCGCGCCGTGGGCCATCCCGAGCACGGGCAGGGACAGGAGCAGCGGCGCCCACGCGTAGCGCTCGACGAGCCCGGGGGCCGCGAGCGCGAGCCCCGCCACGGCGACGAGCCCGACGTAGGTCGGGACGGCCCAGGTGCGGCGCGGGAGGGTCACGCGGCCAGGCGCTTGCGGCCGGCGCGGGCGGCCCCGAGCAGGAACGGCGGCTTCGGCAGCGCGGCGATCAGGAGGAAGTGGTCCACCGGGCTGGCGGCGTCCATCATGAAGCGCGCGAGCCGGTCGCCGGCGAGGTGGCGCCCGAGCCGCAGGAAGTTGGGCGCGAAGCCCGCCGGGTCCGCCTTGAGCACCTCGAGGAACACGCGGTCGAGGAACGCGTCGCGGCGACGGTCGATGCGCGGCGCGGACGGCCGCCCGGCGACCACGCGGTCGGCGAGCGCGGCGACCTGCCGCTGCGTGCGCACGAACGCGTAGCCGCTCGACGGCCGCACCGCCCCGGCCGCCGTGCCCACGGGGGTCAGCCGCGACGACCGCCGCCGCGGCGCACCGACGCCGAGCATCGGGATGGCGGACGCCTCCTCCCGCACGACCCGCCACGTCGCGAGGCCGTGGCGCTTCCGCAGGTAGCGGTCGATCTCGGCGCGCCGCTCGTCGTCCGGGGTGCCCACGAGGCCGATGGTGGTGTCCTCGACGAGCGCCGACGTCGGGCTGAACGGCAGGAGGTACATGAAGTGGAGCTCGCCGTTGGGCGTGACGTCGAAGTCCATCAGCCGCACGCAGGTCGGGTCGAACGCGGGCTCGTCGGTCTCCACGAACTGGCCGAGGAAGCGCTGGCAGAGGACCCCGGGGCCGGGCACGGGCGCCACCGTCGGCCACGTCGGCCCCCCGGTCGCGAGGGCGTCGAAGACGTGGGTCGCGGAGCGCTCGCCCGCGGACGTCGCGACCATGACCGCGCCATCCGACTCGGTCGCCGCGCCGATCGTCGTCCCGAGCACGAGCTGGCAGTTGGGCGCCGCCTCGAGGCGCGCCAGCACGTCCGCGTAGAAGCGGTCCGCCGGCAGGTGGCAGTACGGGGCGCCGGTCGCCGTCTGGCGGTGGACCGCGCCGCGCGCCTCGATGCTCCAGTGGGGCCAGCGGTGGCTGATCAGGCCCCGGTAGGGGTGCGGATGCACGTCCCAGAAGCACCAGGTGCGGTCGTTGTCGAACCGCTCCCGCGCGTCGACCACCGCGATCGGGTCCCGCACGCCGCGTCGCAGCAGGGCGTCCGCGAGCGAGAGCCCCGCCAGCCCCGCGCCGAGGATGAGGTAGGACGGGGAGGCGGGCTGCGCAACGGGCACGACCCGGCCATTGTGACGCCGCCAGGCCCGGCGGCGGGCCGATGCCCCGGGAGAGCCCTCTCGGGGGATTGAACCCCGGACCCCCTCCTTACCATGGAGGTGCTCTACCACTGAGCTAAGAGGGCGCGGCGCCGTGGCGCGGGCCGAATGATACCCGGCTGCCGGGGGTCGGGCGCAAGCGCCCGCCCGCTTGGTAGGCTGGCCCCGACGGAGAGGAGGCCCCGATGGCGGAGCCGCGCGACCCGGCCTGGGTCTACAACGAGACGGTCCGGATGTTCGCGATCGGCGGCGACCCGCCGCACGAGGATCCCGCCGAGCTCGAGGCCTCCTGGGGCCGCGCCTGGGGCCTGTCGAACGACGTCGGCCGCATCCGCTCGATCCTGATGCACCGTCCCGGCCCGGAGCTGGCCGTCGTCGACCCGTCGAAGCGGATCGAGCGGATCGGCTCCTACGGCGACCTCGACGAGCACTGGTACTTCCAGAGCGAGGAGCCGCCGGACGTCCCGGCGATGCAGGCCCAGCACGACGCCCTGGTGGCCGCCCTCGAGCGGCGCGGCATCGAGATCATCTACCAGGAGGGCGTCGGCGACCGCATGCTGAAGGCGGTCTACACCCGCGACCCGCTGCAGATGGTCAAGGGCGGCGCGATCGTGAACCGGATGGGCACCCGCATCCGCCGCGGCGAGGAGCTGGTCACGACCCGGACGCTCGCCAAGCACGGAGTCCCGATCCTGCGCACCCTCAACGGCTCCGCCGTGATGGAGGGCGGCACCTTCGCCTGGCTGAACGACCGCACGGCCGTGATCGGCTGCGGCGTGCGCGTCAACCGCGAGGGCGCCCGCCAGGTCGGCGAGGTACTGGCCGCGCAGGGCGTCGAGCTGATCGTGATCGACCTGGTGGGCTACGACATCCACCTCGACGTCGGCTTCCTGATGGTCGACCGCGACCTCGCGCTGGTCAGCCCGACGAACCTGCCGTACGCCTTCCTGCAGACCCTCAAGGACCTGGGCATCGACACGGTCGAGATCACCCCCGAGGACGACGGCTGGATCGTCAACGGCCTCGCCGTCGCGCCCCGCGAGCTCCTGATCCCCGAGGGCGCCTCGGAGCGCACCCTCGAGGAGCTCAAAAAGAAGGGCGTCACCTGGGAGGTGATCCCGTACGACAAGGTGCAGCTCAACGGCGGCGGGCTGCACTGCTCCACGACGCCCCTGATCCGCGACGCGGTCTAGGCCGATGGCGGGCATCGAGCGCGAGGCCACCTGCGTCTGGGAGGGCGACCTCGCCCACGGCGCGGGGCGGCTGTCGGCGGCCTCGTCGGTCGCCTTCTCCGGCCTCGCGCTGTCCCTGCCGACGCGGATCGGCGCACCCGGCGACCAGACGAGCCCCGAGGAGCTCCTCGCCGCCGCGCACGCCGGCTGCTTCGCGATGGCGCTCACCTCCATCCTCACCCACGCGGGCGTGCCGCCGGGCCGCCTCGACGTGGCCTGCCGCGTCCGCGTCGACGAGGACCCCGAGCACGGGTTCCGGGTCGCGGCGGCGTCGATCGCCGTCCGCGCCGAGGTCGACGGCCTCGCCCGCGACGCGCTCGCCGCGGCGATCGCGGCGGCGGACGCCGCCTGCCCGTACTCCGCGCTCCTGCGCGACGCCGGGGCCGTGGTCGACGCGGGCATCGCCGACTGACGCCGCCCCGGTCGCGCCATCATCCGCACGAGCGCAGAGCGCGATAGGATCGCGTACGATCGCTCGTCCGTCACCGATCCCTCACCAAGGAGAGTTACCCGACCATGCGACGCTCCCTCTTTGCGCTACTCGCCCTCGCGGGCCTTGCCGTCGCGGCGCCCGCCGCCCTCGCCGACGACTACACGGCCGGCGACGCCAAGGCGATCACGCTCACCATCGACAGCCTCAAGCCGTCGACGGGACAGCTCAAGTTCACGATCGAGACGGAGGGCTTCACCTTCAAGAAGGTCCCGTACAAGGGCTCCAAGAACGTCGCGGGCCAGGGCCACGCGCACATCTACGCGATCGCCGAGGGCACGAAAAAGCGCGTTTACATCGGCTGGACCGGCTCAGGGACCACGTCGATGACCGACAAGAAGATGCTCAAGAAAGGCACGACGTACCGCGTGTTCGCGATCTTCTCGGAGAACGACCACACCGAGGACACCTCGATCATGTCGAACTGGATCAAGGTCCCCTTCGGCGTCAGGTAGGACCGCTCGAGCGGCTCGGCGGGGCGGCCACAGGCCGCTTCGCCGGGCCGGCTCGCGGACGTACACTTCCCGCGGCGATGGCCGCGACCACCCCCAAGCTCGTCGTCGAGCGCGCGAGCCGCGCCTTCGACGACGCTCCGGCGCTCGCCCCCACTTCGCTCGCGGTCGCCGCCGGCGAATTCGTCTCGCTGGTCGGGCCATCGGGCTGCGGCAAGTCGACGCTCTTCAACGTCGTCTCCGGCCTCCTCGCGCCCGACGCGGGTCGCGTCCTGATCGACGGGGCCGACGCCACGGGCCGCCCGGGCTCCGTCGGCTACATGCTCCAGAAGGACCTGCTCGCCCCGTGGCGCACCGTCCTCGGGAACATCGTCCTCGGTGCCGCCCTGACGCGCGGCGTGACGGCGGCGGACCGCGCCGAGGCGGCCGCGCTGGCCGTGCGCCACGGCCTCGGCGGCTACCTCGACCACTACCCGCACGCCCTCTCGGGCGGGATGCGCCAGCGCGTCGCGCTTCTGCGCACGCTCGCCACGGGCCGCGACCTGCTCCTCCTCGACGAGCCGTTCGGCGCGCTCGACGCCCAGACGCGGCTCGGCATGCAGCGCTGGCTGCTGGAGGTGCGCGCCCAGACGGGCAGCACGGTGCTGTTCATCACGCACGACGTCGACGAGGCGATCTTCCTGTCGGACCGGATCCTCGTGATGGGCCCCCGCCCGGGCGCCATCGTCGACGAGCTCGCGGTCGACCTGCCACGGCCCCGCACCCTCGCGATGGCCACGGCGCCGGCCGCGGTCGAGGCGAAGCGCCGGATCCTCGCGACCCTGCACGGCGAGGCCGCGACGTGAGCCGCTCGACCTCCCGCGCGATCCTGATCCCGCTCGCCTCGGTGGCGCTCGTGTTCCTCGCCTGGGCGCTGATCATCCGCCTCTTCGCCGTCGACTCCTTCGTCGCCCCCTCGCCGCTCGAGGCGCTCGGCGCCGTGCGGGAGGACTGGGGCGTCCTCTGGCCGCTCGCCCTGCGAACCCTCGAGGAGACGGTCTACGGCTTCGCAGCGGGCGCGGCGCTCGGCTTCGTCCTCGCCGTCCTGATGTCGCAGGCGCGGCTGGTCCGGGACCTCGTCTACCCCGTCCTCGTCGGGTCGCAGGCCGTCCCGATCATCGCCATCGCCGCGCCGCTCGTGATCCTGCTCGGCTTCGGGATCCTCCCGAAGATCGTGATCGTGGCCTGGATCGTCTTCTTCCCCGTCGCGGTCAGCGTCCTCGACGGGCTCGCAAGGGTCGACGGTGACCTGCTCGCGCTCGCGCGGGCCATGGGCGGCAGCCGCTGGCGCGTGTTCCGGGTGATCCGCCTGCCCGCCACCGTCGGCCCGCTCTTCTCCGGGCTCAAGATCGGCGCCACCTACGCGGTCACGGGCGCCGTGATCGGCGAGCTCGTGGCCTCGACCGGCGGCTCCCTCGCGGGCTACCAGCGGCAGGCCAACAGCTCGCTCGACACGGCGGCGGTCTGGGGCTCGACGCTCCTGATGACCGCGATCGGCATCGGCTGGTTCCTGCTCGTCGTCGGCGCCGAGCGCCTCGCGACGCCCTGGCGGACCCGCAGCACCCGGCGCCGTCTAGGATTCGGCGCATCCCGACGAACGACCACCGATCCCGGAGACGCCCCGTGACCCGCACCCGCACCCTCGCCCTCGTCCTTGCGCTCGTCGCCGGCGCCCTCGTCGCGGCCTGCGGCGGGTCGGACTCGCAGGAGTCGGCCTCGGGCGAGCCGACGAAGCTGACGCTGTCGTACTCCTGGCCGACCGTCGACTTCATGGCGGTGCCGATCGTGGTGGCCCAGGAGCAGGGCTACTTCGCGCAGGCCGGCCTCGAGGTCGAGCTGATCTTCCCGCCGGACCCGGCCTCCTCGGCCAAGGTCCTCGCGACGGGCGACTCCGACATCGGCCTGATCACGACGACGGACACGGCCTTCGCGGTCAAGGAGGGCCTCGGCATCACGGCGATCGGCAACTACACGACGTCGAACAACTGGGGCCTCTTCACGAAGCCCGACGTGCCGATCGCGCTCGACACCCTGAAGGGCAAGAAGATCTCGGGGTACGGCGACTCGTGGACGAAGGCGATGCTGCCCTTCGTCCTCAACGCCGCCGACCTGACCGAGCAGGACGTCGAGGTCGTGACCGTCGACTGGGACCTGCCGCTGCTCCTCAGCGGTGAGGTCGACGTGGCCACCAACACGACAAACTTCCTGATCCCGGGCGTCCTCGACGAGACGGGCTCGAAGCCGAACTACCTGCTCGCGAAGGACAATGGCGCGCCCGACGTGCCCGTCTGGGTCTACGCCGTCAACGACGAGTTCGCCGCCGCGAACGCCGACGCGGTGAAGGCCTTCCTCCTGGCCATCGGCGAGGCCACGGTCTGGGCGTCCGACAACCCGGAGGAGGCCGTCGCGATGTACGAGGCGGCCTACCCGGACAACGGCTCGTCGACCGCGTACAACACGGCCGGCTGGGAGGACACCCTCGCGTACGTCCGCGGCGCGGACGGGTCGCTGTTCACGATGACGGACGAGCAGTGGACGAGCCTCGGCGAGGCCCTCAAGGGCATCGGCGAGCTCGACGAGGTCGCCCCGGCCTCCGACTACTACACGAACGACTACCTCTCGATGGGCTAGCTCGAGCGGCGTCCGATCGGGCGATTCGCGTCGCCCGCATGGCTGCCTCCAACACCCCAGGCGGCGGGCTCCTCGAGCGCACGTTCGAGATCACCGCCCGCGGATCCACGGTCCGCACCGAGATCATCGCCGGCGTCGTCACGTTCGCGACGATGGCGTAGATCCTGTTCGTCAACCCGTCGATCCACGGCGGGATCACCGACAGCGCCGGCGTGACGCTGAACCCCGCCGCGCTCCTGACGGTGACGGCACTCGCTGCGGCGATCGCCAGCACCGCGATGGGCGTGATCGTGGTCGAGGGGCTCCTGATCGCGCTGCCCGTGATGATCGGCCTGCGCGAGCGGATCATGCTGGCCTTCCCCGACGGGCTGCGGCGTGCGATCGGCGCCGGCATCGGCGCGTTCATCGCGATCATCGGCCTCGTCAACGCGGGCCTCGTGCTCCATCCCGAGGACGGCGGGACGATCCTCGCGATCGCGCCCGACGTCGTGTCCTGGAAGCTCGGGATCTTCTTCCTCGGCCTGATCCTCGGAGCCGTGCTGCTCGCCCGGCGGGTCCGCGGCGCGCTCCTGATCTCGATCGTGGTCGCCACCGTCGCGGCGCTCGGCGGCGCCACCTCGTCGTCGTCGAACACGACGTACATCGAGAGCGCCTCGGGCATCGAGGAGGGCGGCCGCACGGGCCTGACCGCGATCGCCACCGGCGTCCTGTGCGCCGTCGCGATGCTGCTCACCCCGATCGCCGGGGTGATTCCCGCGGAGGCCACGGCCCCGGCGCCGTCATCGTCGGCGCGCTGATGCTCGGCCAGGCCGCGGCGATCGACTGGGACGACATCGGCGTGTCCCCGCCGGCCGTCCTCACGATCCTCGGGATGCCGTTCACGTACCCCATCACGAACGACGTCGGCTTCGGAATCATCGCCGACGTCGTGATCGTCGTCCTGCGCGGCCAGGGGCGCAGGGTGCACCCGCTGCTCTACGGCTGCGCGGCGCTGTTCATCTGGTGTTTCGTCTACGGGACCATCTAGCGGGAGCGGCCGCGGCGCGCGCCCGGGCGAAAGATGGATGATGCGCCGCACCGCCGCCCTCCTCGCACTCGTCCTCCTCGTCCTCGCCGCCTGCGGTGGCTCGTCCGAGCGCGAGGCGAAGGTCGGCGGGGCGCCCGCCGCGCCCCCCGAGCCGCCCGCCGGCGCGACGACGGTCCTGACGGGCGCGGCGCCCCTGATCGACGGCACCGAGCAGGCCCTCGACGCGTACCGGGGCCAGGTCGTCCTCGTCGTCAACACGGCCTCGCGCTGCGGCTTCACGTCGCAGTACGAGGGCCTGCAGGAGATCTACGCCGATTACCGGGACCAGGGGTTCACGGTGCTGGCCTTCCCGTCGAACGACTTCAAGCAGGAGCTCGCCTCCGACGCCGAGGTGAAGGAGTTCTGCTCGCTCGACTTCGGGATCGAGTTCCCGCTGTTCGCGCGCAGCGCGGTGACGGGCCCGGACGCCAACCCGCTGTTCGCGGCGCTGGCCGCCGCCCCCGACGGCGTCGGCGCCCCGCCCGAATGGAACTTCACGAAGTACCTACTCGACCGCGAGGGCCGGCCGGTGCGCCGCTTCGACCCGAGCGTGCGCCCGACCGAGCCCCGCCTGACGAACCAGATCGAGGCCCTGCTCGCCGCGTGAACCCCGGGCCGTGGCTGCTATCGTCACCGGCGGAGGCCCGTCCTTGACCGTCGTTCCCGTCACGCAGCTCGGCCGCATCGCGCTCGGGCTGGGCATCGCCAGCATCGCGCTGATCGGCCTCGTCGCGCTCCTGCCGCTCGGGCTGCTCGCGCTGCTCGTGAGCGTGCTCGCGGGGACCGTCTCCCTGCTCGCCATCGCCCTCAAAGGGGAGCGGGCGGTCCTCGCCTTCGCCCTGCTCGCGCTGCCGCTCGTCGTGGCCTTCCTGCTCACGCTCGGCGGCGCGTAGCCGTGGTCGCGCGAGCGCCGGTCGCGGACATCGCCCTCGCCGACCTCGAGCGCGACCCCCACCCCGTCCTCGCCGTCTGGCGCCGCCGCCACCCCGCGGTCTGGGTGCCCGCCCTCGACGGCTGGATGGTGCTCACGCGCGACGCGGTCCTCGCCGCCATGCGCGACGACGCAGCCCTGACGGTCGACGACCCGCGCTTCTCCACCGGGCGCATCACGGGCCCGAGCATGCTCTCCACGGACGGGCCCGAGCACGAGCGCCACCGCCGCCCCTTCGCGCGCCCGTTCCGGCTCGACGCGGTCCGAGCCGCGCTCGGGCCCGCGGCCGAGGCGGAGGCCCGCACCCTCGTCGACGCCGTCGCCGACCGGGGCACCGCCGACCTGCGCGCCGCCCTCGCCGGCCCGCTCGCGGCGCGCATGATGCTGATCGCCCTCGGCCTCGACGGGCCGGGCACGGGCGACGTGCTGGGCTGGTACGCGCAGATCGTCGACGCGGTCACCCGCATCACGGCCGGCGAGCCGGACCCGCCCGAGGGGCACGCCGCCTACCGGGCGCTCGGCGAGGCGATCCGCGCCTCCGTGGTCGCCGACCGTGCGGGTGGCACGCTGCTCGCCCTGGCCCTGGCCGACGCCGCCGACCTCGCCGAGGACGAACTGATCGCCAACGCCGCCGTGCTCCTGTTCGGGGGCGTGGAGACGACGGAGGGCATGGTCGCCAACCTGCTCCACCACCTGCTCGCCGAGCCCGGCCTGGTCGAGCGGGTCGCCGGCGACGAGGCACTGGCCGCCGGGGCGATCGAGGAGTCGCTGCGGCTCGAGCCCGCCGCGGCGGTCGTCGACCGCTACGCCACGTGCGACCTCGAGATCGGCGAGGCCCGGATCCGGGCCGGCGACCTCGTGGTCCTGTCGATGGCCTCCGCCAACCGCGACGAGACGGTCTTCGCCGACCCGGACCGCTTCGACCCGGCACGGCCCGACGCGCGGCTCCACACGACGTTCGCGGCCGGCCCGCACGTCTGCCTCGGCATGCACCTCGCGCGGATTGAGGCGCACGCGGCACTCCGGGCACTCAAGGCGCTGTCGGGCCTGCGCGCCGATCCCGCGGAGCCGAGCGCGCCGACGGGGCTGGTGTTCCGCAAGCCGCCCGCGGTGCGGGTGGTCTGGGACCCGGCCTAGCGGCCGATCGAGCGGAGCAGGCGGTCGAGCAGGCCGCTCTGGCGGTGCAGGCGGGCGATGTCGCGCTCGCGCGCGGCGTAGCGCAGGTGGGCGTTGTGGTGCGTGACGAGCATCTGATGGTCCCTTCGGACGGTGGAGGCGGAGGGGATGAGATGGCCGCTTGGGCCACGGTCCCACCATGCCACAACTACGTCACGAAGTCAGCGGGTCCGGCCGGACTTTCACCGATCGCCGCGCAGTGGGAGCGGTTGGATTCGAACCAACGTAGGCAGAGCCAACGGGTTTACAGCCCGTCCCCTTTAACCACTCGGGCACACTCCCAGGGGGTCCTCGCGAACCGGGGGCATCCTACCCCACCTGCCGCCCACGAGGGGCGGCAGGTGGGGCGGCTGCGTCAGGCCGTGCAGTCGCGCAGGGCCTGCGCCTCGGGCAGTGACTCGAGGCGCTTGAGCGTGTTGTTCTCGATCTGGCGGATCCGCTCGCGGGTCACCCCGAAGGCCTGGCCGACCTCCTCGAGCGTGCGCGGCTTGCTGCCGTTCAACCCGAAGCGCATCTCGAGCACCTGGCGCTCGCGGCGCGGCAGGGTGCTGAGCGCCCGCTCGACGTCTTCGCGGCGCAGGGTGGTGGTCGCGATGTGGTACGGGCTCGGCGAGGTCTCGTCCTCGACGAAGTCGCCGAAGGAGGAGTCCTCCTCCTCGCCGATCGGCTTCTCCAGGGAGATCGGCATCTGCGCTATCTTGAGGATGTCCCGCACCTCGTCGAGCGTCATGTCGATCTGCGCGGCGATCTCCTCGTGCGAGGGCTCGCGGCCGAGGCGCTGCACCAGCTGGCGCTCGGTGTGGACGACCTTGTTGAGCTTCTCGACCATGTGCACCGGGATCCGGATCGTGCGCGCCTTGTCGGCGATCGCCCGCGTGACGGCCTGGCGGATCCACCATGTCGCGTACGTCGAGAACTTGAACCCCTTGCGGTAGTCGAACTTCTCAACGGCGCGGATCAGGCCCAGCGAGCCCTCCTGGATCAGGTCGAGGAAGGTCAGGCCGCGGCCGAGGTAGCCCTTGGCGATCGAGACGACCAGGCGCAGGTTGGCCTCGATCATCTGGCGCTTGGCCCGCATGTCGCCCTTCTCGATGCGCTTGGCGAGGTCGATCTCCTGGCTCGCGGTGAGGAGCGGCACCCGGCCGATCTCGCGCAGGTAGAGGCGCAGCGAGTCAAGGCTCGGCTCGACGGTCAGGTCGATCTCGACCTTCTCGCCGGGGGCGGCCTCGGACTTGGCGACCTCGCCCTCCTTCTCGTGCAGCTCGATCCCGTGTTCCACGAGGTAGGCGTGGAACTCCTCGACCTGCTCCTTGGAGACCTCCACCTCCTCGAGGGCCTGAGCGACCTCCGCGATCAGCAGGTAGCCGCGCTCCTGCCCGACGTCGACGAGTCGCTTGAGCTCCTCGACGTCCGGCAGCTGCACCCCGACGGTCAGCATGCTCCACCGGCCTTCATCAGGTCCTCCTCCCGCTCGGAAACGGCGTTCACGGCCGTCTCGGTCGGCCGCTCCTCTCTCTACGTTCGGAAGGTTTAGCCGGGGTCGGTCGGATCACCAAATTCGTGCACCGCTTGTGACAAAACCCGCGGGTAGTGCGGGTTTTCCCGCAGCACCAGGTGTCGGATTCGAGGCCGCGGAGCGGGCCGCGGCGGCTCAGTCGTCGGCGTCGGCCGACTGCGCCGCGTCGACCAGCTGCGCGACCGAGGCGAGGGCGAACGAGACGGCCGGTGGCACGAGCCCGGCGGTCGCCAGCCGCGCGCACGCGCAGAGGTGGTCGCCCGCCGTCTCGAACGTGCAGACCCCCCAGAAGGCGCCGGCGACGCTGCCCCCGTTCTGGCGCAGAAGCGGCTCGGCGCCCTCGTCGCCGTCCTCCCACGCGCGCACCGGCGCGTAGACGTCGAGCGAGCCCGAGGCCACGTAGTGGCGGATGTGCACGGAGGCCGCATCGAGCTCGAACACCCAATGGCCCTCGTCGAGGACGGTGTACGGCAGCCCGAGCTGGCGCAGCACGCGCTCGACGCGCAGGTGCGCCTCCTCCGACGACGGCTCGACGGGCAGGCCCTCGTCGAGGGCGCGCTCGAGGCTGACGCCGTAGCGGCGCTCGAAGATCAGCGCCAGCGCGCGGCCGCGTGCCGCCTCCTCGTCGACGACGTCCTCGCCCCGGGCGAGGCGGCCCTCGATGCGCGGGCGCGTCTGGTAGTGGAGGCGCGCCGCGGCCTCGAGCAGGTCGTCGCGCGAGGCGCACGCGCCGAGGTCGCCGCGCACGTTCTCGGCGAGGCGCTCGAGCTCGGCGTCGTCGAGCTGGCGCAGCCACCGGAACGGCTGCTGCTTGCCGACCGCGCGCAGCGCCTTCGCGGCATCGTCACCCTGCTTGCGCCACAACATGCGCGCAGTATGGCGCGGGTCGGCGGTTCGCGCACGACCCCGCTCAGCGGGTGACGCTGGCGCGCAGGTGGCGGCGCCCCGCGACGAAGTACTCGACCCCCGACCAGCCCGTGGCGGCCACCATCAGGAGCACGAGGGCGTCGTTCAGGAGCGGGTAGGCGGTGTTCAGCATCAGGGCGAGGACGGCGATCACCTGCAGCACCATCTTGGCCTTGCCCGAGCGCGACGCGGAGATCACCTCGTCCTGTGCCGCCACGAGCCGCAGGCCCGTCACCGCGAACTCGCGGGCGACCACGACCATCGCCACCCAGCCCCACACACGCCCCATCTCGACCAGCGCGATCAGGGTGCAGCAGATCAGGAGCTTGTCGGCGAGGGAGTCGATGAACGTGCCGAACACGGTCACGCCGTCCGAGCGGCGCGCGATCCGCCCGTCGAGGACGTCGGTGATGCTCGCGATCACGAACAGCCCCGCGGCCACCCACATGTGGCCGGGGAACGAGACGAGGAGCGCAACCACGACGAGCGGGACGAGCGCCACGCGGAACAAGGAGAGCGCGTTCGGGGCGGCCACGGGAGCAGCCTACCGGCAGGGCCGGGACGGCGGCGGTCGGATACCCTCCCCCGCATGGAGCTCGACGGCATGCGGGTCCTCGTCTGCGGCGGCGGCCGCCGCCTGGGGCGGGCCATCGCGGAGGACCTCGGCGCGGTCGGCGGCCACGTCGCCGTCTCGTCGCGCCACCCGGTCGAGCCGGTCGCCGTCCGGGACGGGCGCGCCTCGGCGGCGCTCGTCGCCGACCTCGCGGACGCCACCCAGGCCCTGGCCGTGGTGCGCGACGCCGCGGCGGCGCTCGGCGGCCTCGACGGCATCGTCTACGCGGCCGGCGGGGCCTTCACCCCGACGGACCTCGCCGACATCACGCCCGAGCTCGTCGAAGACGCGCTCGGCTCCGTCGTGCGGGGGCTCGTGTTCGTGGCCCAGGCCGCCGAGGCGACCCTGGCGGACGGCGGCTCGATCGTCGTGATCGGCGACGTGGCCGCGATGCGCGGCTGGCCCTCGTACCTCCCCCACTCGGCCGCGAAGGGCGCCCAGCGCGCCCTCGTCTCGGGCCTCGCCCGTGCGCTCGCCCCGCGCCTGCGCATCAACGCGGTCCACCCGGGCACGGTGCTGCCGCCCGACGAGGTCCCCGACGACGCCCTCGAGCGGATCGTGACCCGCATCCCGCTCGGGCGGATCGGCGAGCCGGGCGACGTCGCCGCCGCCGTGCGCTACCTCCTGACCGCCGACTACGTGACGGGCGCCGAGCTCGTCGTCGACGGCGGCCGGCTCGCCACCTAGGGCGACGTGCGCCCGTGCGCCACGAAGGCGCGGTGCGTGACGGGCATCCGCGTCTCGAACAGGGCCTCGACGGCCTCCGCGTAGCGGCGGATCTCGCGCTGGGCGTGCTCGGCGTTGCGCAGGCTGAGGAAGTTCATCAGGGCGCGCGCGTTCACCGTCCACCAGAACTCGGTCATGATCCCGACCGGCAGGACGCTGCGCGCGACCTCCCGCGCGACGCCGTCCGCGAGCATCGCCTCGTAGGCCGCGTACGAGGCCGCGTACGACGCCTCCATCGCGGCGCGGGTGCGCTCCGCGGTCTCCATGTCGACGGCCTCGAAGGTGTAGGCGCCCGGCTTGCCGACCTGGGTGCGCACGTCCTCGAGGGCGGGCACGTAGAAGGCCTCGTCGATCTTCGCGTAGCGGCCCGAGAGCTCGTTGAAGGAGCCGATCCGGTGCCGGATCCACTCCCGCATCACGAAGATCGGGCAGCGCACGTGGAAGCGGAACGCGTTGTGCTCGAACGGCGTGCCGTGCCGCTCGCGCATGAGGAAGCCGATCAGGCCCTCGTCGCGCTCGTCCATCTCGGCGCGGCGCGTGCCGAAGGAGACGCGCGCGGCGTTGACCACGCTGAGGTCGTCGGCCATCGCGCCGTCGAGGTGCACGAAGCCGTCGGCGAGGACGTCGATGCGGTCCATGGCGCCAATCTAGGCGCGGCCCCGGACGCGCCTAGAGGCCGTAGAGGGCGCCGTAGCGCTCCTCGAGGTACGCCATGAAGGCGTCGCTGCCGAGGTCGCGCCCCGTCGCCTCCCGCATCAGCTCCTCGCCGGGCGTGACGGCGCCGTGGCGGTGCACCTGCTCGCGCAGCCAGGCGAGGATCGCCCCAAACGCGCCGGCGCGCACGAGGCCGTCGACGTCGAGGTCGCGGCGCATCGCCTCGAGGAGCCCCGCCGAGTAGAGGTTGCCGAGCGTGTACGTCGGGAAGTAGCCGATGTAGCCCTCCGACCAGTGCACGTCCTGCATCACGCCCTCGACGTCGTCCTTGGGCGCGTAGCCCAGGTACTCGGCCATGCGCGCGTTCCAGATCTCGGGCAGGTCCGCGACGGCGACGCGCTGCTCGATCAGGTCGACCTCGAGCTCGAAGCGCAGCAGGATGTGGAGGTTGTAGGTGACCTCGTCGGACTCGACCCGGATCGGCGTGCGCGCCACCCGGCAGACGGCGCGCTGCATCCCGAGCGCGTCGACGTCGTCGAGCTGCCCGGGGAAGTGCTCGCGGGCCACGGGCAGGTAGTGCTCCCAGAAGGCCAGCGAGCGGCCGATCACGTTCTCGTAGAGGCGCGACTGCGACTCGTGCAGCCCGAGCGACGGGGCGGCGCTGACCGTGCTGCGCCAGAGCGACTCGGCATGGCCCTGCTCGTAGAGGCCGTGGCCGCACTCGTGCACGCTCGCGTACAGGCAGGCCGGCAGCCAGTGCTCCCAGATGCGCGTGGTCAGGCGGATGTCGGTCGGGGCGGTGCCACCCGTGAAGGGGTGCGTCGAGCGGTCCTGGCGGCCGCGCTCGAAGTCGAAGCCGAGGTCGCGGAGGACGCGCAGCGAGAACGCCTCCTGCGCCGCCGGGTCGAAGCCGCGCTCGAGCACGGACACGTCGGGTGCGGGCCGGTCGAGGATGCGCTGCGCGAACGGCACGAGGCGGGCGCGCAGGTCGGCCAGGAGCGGCTGCAGCCGCTCGAGCCGCATCCCCGGCTCGAACTCGTCGAGCAGGGCGTCGTAGCGGGTGCCGTCGCCGCGCAGGAGGTCGGCCTCCTCGATCTTGAGGCGCATCAGCTCCTCGAGCGCGGGCCGGTAGTCGGCGAAGGCGCCCGTGGTGCGGGCGTGCTCCCAGGCCTGGTTCGTGCGCGAGCGCTGCTCGGCGAGCCGGCGCACGAACGCCTCCGGCAGCTTCGTCGCCTTGTCACGCTGGCGCCGCGCCTCGCGCAGCATCGCCCGCTGCTCGACGGTCAGGTCGGCGAGCGCGTCGGCCGCGTCGATCGCCTCGCCGTAGGCCGGGTCGACGAGCCGCTGGTGCGCGATCGCCGCCAGGGTGGCGCCCTGCAGCGCCCGGGCCTCGCGCCCGCCCGGCGGGCAGATCACCTGCTCGTCCCAGCCGAGCAGGCCGAGCACGCCGCCCAGGTCGCTCTGCTCGTGCATCCGCGCCGCGAAGGCGCCCCAGGTGTCGCGACCCGTCATGCCAGCAGCCTACCCGCGCACGAAAAAAGGCGCCGCCCCCGCCGACAGGCGGGGACGGCGCCGCACAACGCGAAGATCAGTCGAGCATCTCGACGTCGATCGCCTCGGGGCCCTTCTGGCCCTCGCGCGCCTCGTACGAGACCTTCGCACCCTCGCGGAGCGTGCGGAATCCGCTTCCGGTCACGCTCGAGTAGTGGACGAAGAGGTCCTTCCCACCACCATCAGGGGCGATGAAGCCATAGCCCTTCGCATCGGAGAACCACTTCACAACTCCGGTCGCCATGCGGCACCCGTCCTTCTCTAACGACCCCGTCCGCCGGGCCTCACGTCCCCGCACCGTGCGGCGGGACGGGCAGACCGTACAGGATTCTGGTGCGGATTGCTGCGATCTCCCCCGGCGGGAGCCGCTGCGCCTACATCCAGCCCTCGCCATCGGAGATCCCGATCACGCGGCCGCGCGGCACGAGCGCGTCCTCGTCGAGGCCGCCGAAGGCGCCGCGATGGAAGATCAGGGGCTCGCCCGGCGAGCTCTCGAAGTGGACGACCTCGCCGATCACGAGGTCGTGGTCGCCGGCGGTGACGATGTCGAAGATCGAGCAGCGCATGATCGCCAGCGCGTGGCGCACGGAGTAGAAGCCGTGCGGGTCCAGCATCGCGTGGTCCATCGGGAAGTCCGCGCCGCGCTGGGCGAACGCGAGCGCGGTGTCCTGCTGGCGGCGGTGGAGGACGTTGACGGCCATCTTGCCGCTGTCCTTGGCGCCGTCGAGGGTGCGCGTGCCGTGCGCGAGCGACACGAGGATCAGGAGCGGGTCGAGGGACACGCTCGTGAACGAGTTCAGGGTCATGCCCTGGGGCGCGCCGGCGTTCGTCGTCGTGACCACGGTCACGCCGGTCGCGAAGGCGCCGACCGTGTCGCGGAACGCGCGGGCCTCATGGGAGGGGATCGCCATGGCCGGTAACGGTAGCGCGCAGCCGTACGATGCGGCGGTGGCCGCGAAGGGCATCATCCGGGCGCCCGCGGGGCTGCGCACCGCCCAGGGCCTGATCGCCGTCTCGGCGGTCCTCTACGGCACCCAGGGCATCTTCGCGTCGTTGGCCTACGAGCACGGCGCCTCCGTCGGGGTGCTCCTCGCCGTGCGCGCCATCCTCTTCCTCGTGCTCGCGCTGTTCCTCCTCGACCGCGCGCGGCGCGCGACCCTGCGCGGGCACCGCCGCACGATCGCGCTCGCCTGCTTCACGTCGGTGGCGGGGCCCTTCCTGTACTTCGCCGCGATCACCCGCATGGACCCGGCGACGGTGACCCTGATCTTCTTCCTCTACCCCGCCCTGACCCTGGTCGGGGCGCGCCTCCTCGGCCGCGTGCGGCTGACCGCGCTGTCGCTCCTGGTCACCGCGATCACCCTCGCCGGCGTCGTGCTCGCGATCGGCAGCCCCGTCGGCACGGTCGACCCGCTCGGCGTGCTCCTGTCCCTCGCCTTCGCGGTCGTGATCGCGATCTACTTCCTCGCCGCCGAGCGCGGCCTCGAGGGCGTCGACCCCCTCGCCTGGCTCGGCATCACCGTGCTCGCCGCGGCGGTCTTCTTGGTGCCGTTCGGCCCGCTGATCGGGGGCGTCGCGTTCCCCGGCGCGTCGGGCTGGCTGGCCCTCGTCGGCGTGGCCGTGGTCGCGAGCATCCTGCCGTGCCTGTTCCAGACCGCGGGGCTGATGCGCCTCGGCGGCGCCGCCACGTCGCTCGTGGCCACCGTCGAGATCGCCACCGTCGTCATCCTCAGCGTCATCGTCCTCGGCGAGCGCCCGACGCCCGTGTCCCTCGTCGGCGCGGCGCTCGTGATCGTCGGTGCGGCGCTCGCGCCGGTCACCGTCCGCCGCACGACGACCCCGTCACCCCTGTAGGCCGGTGCAGCCGCGCAGGGCCCGCCAGTCGGCGATCGCCGCCGTGCCCGCCGCACCCGTCAGGGGCACGGGGCGCCCGCCCTCGATCTCGGCGGGCCGCCAGCGGTAGCCGTCGATGCGGCGACCGTGGCCGTGACCTCGAGGACGCCGGTGCGGGCGGCGACGCCGCCGCCCGTGGAGAAGACGACGTTGCCGAGGCCGTAGTCGACGAACGCGCGGCCGAGCATGCCCCCGCCGAGCAGGATGTGCGCGTGCGAGCCGTCGATGATGTCGGCACCCGCGCGGACCAGGTTGCGGGCCAGGGACACCTGCCGGTCGAGCGGCCATGCCTCCCATTGTTCACCGGGTTCGGGGCGGCTCCGCTCCCCGCGCCTCGGGTACGCTCGCGGGGTCGAAGCGAGGAGGAGCGCGATGCGCTGCGTGGTCTACACCGGAGCCGGGGGCAACGAGGTCGTCAGCTGCGAGGAGCGGCCCGACCCGGTCTGCGGCGACGAGGAGGTCCTGATCCACGCGGCCTTCGCCGGCCTCAACGGCGCCGACGTCGCCCAGCGCGGCGGGCACTACCCGGCACCGCCGGGCTGGCCCGCCGACATCCCGGGCCTCGAGGTGGCGGGCGTCGTGCACGAGGTGGGCGCCAAGGTGCGCGGCTGGCAGGTCGGCGACCGCGGCTGGGGCCTCGTCGGCGGCGGCGGGCTCGCCGACCGCGTCGCCGTCCACGCGAGCTGTGTCGTGCCCGTCGCGGAGCGCCTCGACGCGCGCGAGATCGCGGCCGTACCGGAGGTGTTCATCACGGCCCACGACGCCATCGCCACGCAGGCCGGGCTCCGCCCCGGCGAGGTCCTCCTCGTCCACGGCGCCGCCGGCGGCGTCGGCTCTGCGGCCGTGCAGATCGGCGTCGCGATGGGCGCCACCGTGATCGGCGTCAGCCGCCATCCGGAGGGCCGTGACGCGGTCGCCGGCTGGGGCGCCACCGCGATCGACGCGGAGGGCTGGCCCGAGCGGGTCCTGGAGCTGACCGGCGGGCGCGGCGCGGACGTGATCCTCGAGCTCGTCGGCGCCCCGAACTGGCCCGGCGACATCCACTGCATCGCCCGCCGCGGGCGCCTCGCGATCGTCGGGATCGGGGCCGGCCAGAAGGTCGAGCTGGCCCTGCGCGACCTGATGACGAAGCGCGCGACGGTGTTCGGGACCACGCTCCGGGCGCGCCCCCTCGGCGAGAAGGTCGACGCGATCACCCGCTTCCACGCGGAGTGCGGGCCGCTCTTCGACCGCGGCCGGCTCGACCCCGTCATCGACCGCGCGTTCCCCTGGCACGAGGCCGCGGAGGCCCTCGCGCGGATGGAGGGCCCGGGCAAGGTCGGCAAGGTGCTGCTCGACTTCTCGGCGTAGCGGCGTAAGCGGGGGCCGCGAGCGCCCGACACCCGGCCGAGATGCACGACCGGCCCCGCCGCCCCGCCCTTCCCTTCCCCCGCCGCGCCCGGCAGAATCCGGACCGATGGTCGACGACGCCGCCTTCGACGCGGACCTGGTCCGGTGCGCCCGTGCGGCGCGAGCCGACGGCGACGACGAGCGCGCCCGGCGGCTGGCCGCCGAGCTGTGGGGCCGCTACGAGGACCGCGCCCGCATCGCCGCGCGCCGCGTGGCCCGCGGCGCCGAGGTCGACGAGGTCTTCGGCAACCTGCAGCTGCGCTTCGTCCTGTGGGTCTACAACCGCGACCAGGAGCCCCGGCACATGGGCGGCCTGATCACGCAGATGGCGAAGTGGGCGTACGGGGACGTGCAGCGGGCCGAGGCCCGCCAGCCCGTCACCGTCGAGGAGATCGACCGCACGCCGTACGAGGACGACGCGCTCGACCTGGTCCTCGACCGCGACGAGATCGCGCGGCTCGTGCCGATCCTGTCCGACCGCGAGCGGGTCGTGATCGAGCGGATGCTCGAGGACGCGCCCGACGCCGAGGTCGCGGCCGAGCTCGACGTCGAGCCCAACAACCTCCACCAGATCCGCTGGCGGGCGATGCGGCGCCTGCGCGCGGCGGCCGAGCAGGCAGAATCGGGGACGTGATGGACGAGCGCGAGCTGCTCCTCGGCGAGCTGATGGCGGAGGTCCTCGCCGCCCTGGACGAGCGCCGCTTCGACGCGGTCGACCCGATCCTCGAGCGGGCCGGCGACGACCGCCAGCCGGTGCTCGACATGGTCGAGCTGGCCCTCTCGATCCGCGGCCCCGCCGCGCCCGCGGCGGCCGTCGTCGACGAGCTCGCCGCCGCGCCGATGTTCGACGAGCGCGCCTGGGCGGACATCCTCGAGCCTGCGCGCCACGCGCTCGGGCTCAAGCGCCCCGAGCTGATCGACCGACTCGCGGAGCGCCTCGGCGTCGCCGGCGCGGAGGGCCGCGCCCGGCTCGCGGAGCGCTACCACGAGCTGGAGAGCGGGCTGCTCCCCGCGCAGGGCGTCGCCCCCGCGCTGACCGGCGCGCTCGGTGACCTGCTCGGCGGGATCGGCGAGACGCTGCGCCAGACGCGCTACAACGCGGCCGGCCTCGGCCCCGACCTCGCCTTCAACCGCACGGGCGCCCCGCTCGAGCTGCACATGGACGTGCAGATGCTCCCGTCGGACGAGCCGACGACGGACGCCGAGCGCGTCGTCGACGACCTCTTCGGCGTCTAGAGCCCGGGGTCGTAGTCGTCGCGGCGCGGGCGCCGCTTGATGTAGCCGAGGTTGTAGAGCCGCCAGGCCATCGACAGCGCCGACACCCCGAAGGCCGCGGCGAGGCCCGGCACGTCGGCCCCGTCGCGCCCGACCGCGCCGTGCACGCGCGGCTCGGGCATCAGGAGCTCGGCCGCGAAGCGGTTCGCCTCGCGCTCGCGCACCTGCTCCGGCGAGCGCTCCCGCGCCCCGGCGGGCTCGTAGTCGGCGGTGCGGGTGACGGTCACGTCCTCGATCTCGTCGCGGTGGAGCTCCCAGTGCCCCACCTCGTGCGCGATCGTGAAGCGCCGCCGGGCCGGCCACAGCCCGGCCTCGAGCGCGTTGACGTGGATCTCGCGCTGCTGCAGGAGCAGCATCCCCGACACCCCGGCGTCGAGCGGGACGTCGCGCACGTGCAGCCCGCAGAGCGACTCGGCGATGTCCTCGACCGGCACGGGGCCCGCGTCCGGCAGGCCGTAGACCGCGCCGTAGCGCTCGAGCAGGCCGCGCGCGGCGGCGGTATCGCGGTCCTCCGTGGCGGCCATGCACGCATGGTAGGCGGCACGCCGCCCGGACGCCGGCCCGAGCCACATCTGAACCGTTTGATTCAATTGCGGTCAGACACTGAACCGGACGGCGCACCTCGTCGCGTACACTGCCGGTCCGATGGCGCCGCCCGTCCCGCACCCGCCCACCCTCTACGACCCTGCGTTCGAGCACGACGCCTGCGGGCTCGGCACCGTGGTGCACCTCGACGGCGTGGCGTCGCACGCCGTGGTGGCGCAGGCCCTGACCGTCCTCGAGCGCCTCGACCACCGCGGCGCCACCGGCTCCGACCCGGAGACGGGCGACGGCGCGGGGATCCTCCTGCAGATGCCGCACCGCTTCCTCGCCCGCATCGCGGCCGAGGAGGGCCTCGACCTGCCGCCCGCCGGCGACTACGGCGTCGGGATGGCGTTCCTGCCGGCCGACCCCGCCGCCCGGCTGCGCTGCGAGGAGATCGCAGTGCGCACCGTCGCCGAGGAGGGCCACCGCGCCGTCGGCTGGCGCGACGTCCCCGTCGTCGACGAGGCGATCGGACCCGTCGCGCGCGGGAGCGCGCCACGCATCCGCCAGCTCGTGGTCGAGCGCCGGCACGGCAAGGCCGACGCCTTTGAGCGCAAGCTCTACGTGATCCGACGCCGGATCGAGCAGGCCGTGCGCGCCGAGGGCATCCGCGACTTCGCGCTCGCGAGCCTCTCGTCGAGGACGATCGTCTACAAGGGCCTCCTGCGCGCCACGCAGGTCGCCGCCTACTACCCCGACCTGCGCGACCCCGACGTCGAGTCGGCGCTCGCGCTCGTGCACTCCCGCTTCTCGACGAACACGCTCGGCACCTGGGACCTCGCGCACCCCTTCAACCTGATCGCGCACAACGGCGAGATCAACACGGTCCGCGGCAACGCCAACTGGCTCTCGGCCCGCGAGCCGCAGATGCACAGCAAGCTGTTCGGCGGCGACCTCCAGAAGCTCTTCCCGATCACGGAGGACAGCTGGTCGGACTCCGCCAAGCTCGACGCCGTCCTCGAGCTGCTCGTGCAGTCGGGGCGACCGCTCGAGCACGCGCTGGCGATGCTGATCCCGCCGGCCTGGAGCGACCTCACGCTCGACATCGACGACGACGTCCGCGCCTTCTACGAGTACCACACGACTCTGATCGAGCCGTGGGACGGCCCCGCGGCCGTGATCGCCACCGACGGCGAGAAGGTCGTCGCCACCCTCGACCGCAACGGCCTGCGCCCCGGCCGCTGGCTGCGCACCCGGGACGGCATCTGCGTGCTCGCGTCGGAGATCGGCGTGCTCGACATCCCCGAGTCCGAGGTCGTCGAGACGGGCCGGCTCGAGCCGGGCCGCATGCTGATGTTCGACACGGCGTCGGGCCGCGTCGTCGGGGACCACGAGATCAAGCGCGTCCTCTCGCGTCAACGGCCGTACCGCCAGTGGCTCGACCAGTACAAGCTGCACCTCGACGACCTGCGCCCCCAGCAGGGCACGCAGCTCGACGAGGACGCCCTGCCCCTGCAGCAGCGGATCTTCGGGTACACCCGCGAGGACCTCACGCTCCTGATCGCGCCGATGGCGCAGACGGGCGCCGAGCCCGTGGGGTCGATGGGCGACGACACCCCCCTCGCCGCCCTCACCGACCGCAACCGACTGCTGCCGAGCTACTTCAAGCAGCAGTTCGCGCAGGTCACGAACCCGCCCGTCGACCCGGAGCGCGAGCGGCTCGTGATGAGCCTGCGCGTCGGCGTCGGCGCGATCGGCAACCTCCTCGAGGAGACGCCCGAGCACTGCCGGCGCGTGACCACGCTGTCGCCGATCCTCGCGAACGGCGAGCTCGAGAAGCTGCGCGCGCTGCGCCGCGAGGGCTTCCGGGCCGCGACGATCAGCACCCTCTACCCCGTGGCCGAGGGCGAGCGTGGCCTCGAGCGGGCGCTCGAGGCCGTCTGCCGCGAGGCCGCGCAACTGGTCTGGGGCGGCACCACGATCGTGATCCTGTCCGACCGCGGCGCCGGCCGCGAGCACGCCCCGATCCCCCCGCTCCTCGCCACCGCCGCCGTGCACTCGCACCTCGTCCGCCAGGGCGCGCGCACCATGTGCGGCCTCGTCGTCGAGTCGGGCGAGCCGCGCGAGACCATGCACATGGCGCTCCTGATCGGCTACGGCGCGGCCGCCGTCAACCCGTACCTCGCGCTCGAGACCCTGCGCGACCTCCACGCCCGCGGCGACCTCGGTGACCTCGACCTCGGGGAGGCGCGCCGGCGCTACATCCAGGCGCTCGGCAAGGGCCTCCTGAAGATCTGCTCGAAGATGGGCATCTCGACGATCCAGAGCTACCGCGGCGCGCAGATCTTCGAGGCCGTCGGCCTCGGCCGCGACCTCGTCGCGCGCTACTTCCCCGGCACGATCTCGCGCGTCGGCGGGCTCGAGTTGCGCGACATCGCCGACGAGATCCGCGAGCGCTACGCGCTCGACGTCGCGGACCTGCGCCCCGAGTCGATCCTCGACGCGGGCGGCGAGTACCTGTTCCGCGAGGGCGGCGAGCGCCACGCCTGGCGCCCGGAGACCATCGTCAACCTGCAGCGCGCCGTGCGCGACGAGTCGTACGCGTCGTACCGCGCCTTCGCCGACGCGGTCGACGCGGGCGCCGATCGCGCGATCGCGCTGCGCGACCTGCTCGAGATCGTGCCCGCCGGGCCGCCCGTCCCGCTCGACGAGGTCGAGCCGTCGAGCGCGATCGTGCGCCGCTTCGCGACGGGCGCGATGAGCATGGGCTCGATCTCGCGCGAGGCCCACGAGACGCTGGCGATCGCGATGAACCGGATCGGCGGACGCTCGAACACGGGCGAGGGCGGCGAGGACCTCGTGCGCTCGGTCCCCGACGCCAACGGCGACCTGCGGCGCTCGGCGATCAAGCAGGTCGCCTCGGGCCGCTTCGGCGTGACGACCCCGTACCTCGTCGACGCGGACCAGCTGCAGATCAAGATGGCGCAGGGCGCGAAGCCCGGCGAGGGCGGCCAGCTGCCCGGCCACAAGGTCGACGACTACATCGCGCGGCTGCGCCACTCGACGCCCGGCGTCGGCCTGATCAGCCCGCCGCCGCACCACGACATCTACTCGATCGAGGACCTCGCGCAGCTGATCCACGACCTCAAGTGCGTCAACCCAGCCGCCGACATCTCCGTCAAGCTCGTGGCCGAGGCGGGCGTCGGCACGGTCGCGGCGGGCGTCGCGAAGGCGAAGGCCGAGCACATCGTGATCTCCGGCCACGACGGCGGCACGGGCGCCTCCCCCCTCTCGTCCCTGAAGCACGCGGGGCTGCCGTGGGAGATGGGCCTCGCCGAGGCCCACGAGGTGCTGGTCATGAACGACCTGCGCGGCCAGGTCGCGCTGCAGGTCGACGGCGGCCTGCGCACCGGCCGCGACGTCCTCATCGGCGCCATCCTCGGGGCGGAGGAGTTCGGCTTCTCGACGGCCCCGCTGATCGCGGCGGGCTGCATCATGATGCGCGTCTGCCACCTCAACACGTGCCCCGTCGGCATCGCCACGCAGGACCCCGTCCTGCGCGAGCGCTTCCGCGGCACCCCCGAGCACGTGGTGCGCTACTTCCTGTTCGTCGCGGAGCACCTGCGCGAGCTGATGGCGGAGATCGGCGTGCGCACCGTCGACGAGCTGATCGGGCGCCGCGACCTCCTGCGCGAGCGCACGGAGCGCCCCGTCTGGCTGGAGGCCCTTGACCTCGCCCCGATCCTCGCGCACCCGCGCGACGCCGGGGCGCCGGCGCCGATCCGCACGCGCCCCCAGGACCACGCCCTCGACGACAAGATCGACCCGGGCGTGATCGCCGAGGCCGAGCCCGCGCTCGTCGGCGGCGAGGCGGTGGTCATCGAGCGCCACGTCCGCAACATCAACCGCACGTTCGGGGCGATGCTGGCGGGTGAGGTCGCGCGCCGCGTCGGACCCGACGGCCTGCCCGACGGCACGATCACGCTGCGCGTGCACGGCCACGGCGGCCAGTCGTTCGGCGCGTTCGCGATGCCGGGCACCACGATCGAGCTGACCGGCCCCGTCAACGACTACCTCGGCAAGGGCCTCTCGGGCGGGCGCCTCGTCGTCAAGGCGGCGGACGACGCGGGCTACGACGTGGCCCGCTCGACCTACGTCGGCAACGTCGCCCTCTACGGCGCCACCGCGGGCGGCGCCTTCCTGCGCGGCCGCGCCGGTGAGCGCTTCTGCGTCCGCAACTCGGGCGCCCGCACCGTCGTGGAGGGCGTCGGCGACCACGGCTGCGAGTACATGACCGGCGGCGTGGCCGTGGTCCTCGGCCCCACGGGCCGCAACTTCGCGGCCGGCATGTCGGGCGGCGTCGCGTTCGTGCTCGATGCGGACGGCCGCTTCGAGAGCCGCGTCAACCCGGCCAGCGTCTCGCTCGAGCCGGTCGCGACCCCGGAGGACCGCGAGCTCCTGAAGGCGCTCCTCGCCGAGCACGCGGAGCGCACCGGCAGCCCCGTCGCCGAGCACCTGCTCGCCGACTGGCCGCAGGCCCTCGGGCGCTTCGTGAAGGTGATGCCCGACGACTACGCGCGCGTGCTCGCCGAGCGCGCCGCGCAGGACAGCGAGGCGGCGATCGCCGGTGACTGACCCCAGGGGCTTCCTCCAGATCCAGCGCCGGGTCGTGCCGTACCGCCCGGTCGACGAGCGCGTGCGCGACTACGCGTTCGTGCAGCAGACCGCCGAGGCAGACCAGCTGCGCGAGCAGGCGCGCCGCTGCATGGGCTGCGGCGTGCCCTTCTGCCACACGGGCTGCCCGCTCGGCAACCTGGTCCCCGAGTGGAACGACCTCGTCGAGCGCGACCACTGGCGCGAGGCGATCGACCGCCTGCACGCCACGAACAACTTCCCCGAGTTCACGGGGGCGATCTGCCCCGCCCCGTGCGAGGAGGCCTGCGTGCTCGCGCTCGACCAGGAGCCCGTCACGATCAAGCAGGTCGAGCTGTCGATCATCGAGCGCGCCTTCGCCGAGGGCTGGGTCCACGCGGAGCCCGCCGCTCGGCGCACGGGCCGACGCGTCGCCGTCGTCGGGTCGGGCCCGGCCGGGCTCGCCTGCGCCCAGCAGCTGGCCCGCGCGGGCCACACCGTTACCGTGTTCGAGCGCGACGACCGGATCGGCGGGCTCCTGCGCTACGGCATCCCCGACTTCAAGATGGAGAAGCACCTGATCGACCGCCGCGTCGAGCAGATGGAGGCCGAGGGCGTCGAGTTCGCGACGGGCATCGCGGTCGGCGCCGACCTCGCCTTCGACGAGCTGCGGGCCGGCGTCGACGCCGTCGTTCTCGCCACGGGCGCCCAGCGCCACCGCGACCTCGCGATCCCGGGCCGCGAGCTCGACGGCATCCACTACGCCATGCCGTACCTCGCCCAGCAGAACCGCCGCGTCGCGGGCCTGCCCGTCGAGGGCCCCGAGATCACCGCCAAGGGCAAGCGCGTCGCGATCCTCGGCGGCGGCGACACGAGCGCCGACTGCCTCGGCAACGCGATCCGGGAGGGAGCGGTCGAGGTGCACGAGATCGCCCACGGCCCGACGCCGCCGGGCGAGCGCGACCCTCTCAGGACGTGGCCCGAGTGGCCCGTGGTGCTGCGCACCTACGCGGCCCACCAGGAGGGCGGCGCCCGCGAGTGGCAGTTCGTGACGGACGGCTTCGAGGGCGAGGCGGGCCGCGTCACGCACCTCGTCGGCCACCGGGTCGAGTTCCCCGGCTACGCGGAGACCGGCGTGCGCACCCCCGTCCCCGCCCCGGGCGGCGAGGTGCGGCTCGAGGTTGACCTCGTCCTGCTCGCGATCGGCTTCGCGGGCACCGAGGAGGACCCCGTCTACGCGCAGGCGGGCGCCGCGCTGACCGAGCGCGGCACCGTCGCCGTCGACGGCTTCGCCACCGAGGCCGCGGGCGTCTTCGCCTGCGGGGACGCCATCCGCGGCGCCGACCTCGTGGTCACGGCGATCGCCGACGGGCGCAAGTGCGCCGCGCGCGTGCACGCCGCGATCGGCGCGTAGCGACGATCGCCGTGCCTACGGGTGCGGCGTGATCGCGAGGATGGTGATCATCCCCGCCTCCGGGCCGTAGCACCAGAAGACGCGATGCGCCCCGGGCGTGCGGTTCTGCGCGAAGGCCTCGAAGACCATCGCCGCAGGGTCGAAGGGGTGCTCGCGGGAGTGGAACGCCTGCGTCTGGAGGCTCGGATGGCGCGGGTTCTCGTGCCGGAGGCGGAGGCCCTTCGCAACCTGCCGGTACAGCCCCTCCTGCTTGGGGCGCTTGCGGACGCCGCGCTCCGCCCGCGCCCGCTGCGCGTGCTCGGCGGCCGCGCGCAGCGCGTCGAGGTCGGCCTGCGCCGAGGGCGTGAAGGCGATGGCGAACGGCGGCGCCAGCGCCTCAGTCCCCGTCGTCCGGGAGGTCGTCGGCGAGCGCGATCAGCTCGGTCAGGTCGACGTCACGGACCACGTCCCCGGCCTTGGCCTCCGCGATGCCGCGGAGAACCCGCTTGTGCGCCGCCTCGTTCTCCCACAGTCAGGCCTCGCTCTCAGGGATCACGCGGCAGACGCGGATCGCGAACCCGTCCGGTGTCTCCTCGACCTGGACCGTGCGCCCGGCGGCCGCAGTGCCGAGGGCGATGCGGCCCTTGCCGTCGACCGTCCTGATGGTCCCAAGTGGTTCGGGCATCGTCGCCTCCTCACGGGGGGATAGTGGGACAGACCCGCTGTAGCCCGTTGCCGGGAGCGGTTGGCTGATCGCATGCGGCATGACCGCCACCCTACGGCCCCGACGGCCCGGGCCGCGGGCCCCTGACGCACCGCTTCGACGCGGTTGCGCACCCTGGCCGCGCCGACGCATACGCGTCGGCCTTGGGCTGCGGACTGCCGCCGCCCGAGCCCCATGGTTTTGGCACGATTGCCGCACTCGACCCGTTCCCCCGGAGGAATCCATGCCCAGTCCCGTCAAGGTCGTCGTCACCGGTGCCGCAGGCCAGATCGGCTACGCGCTCGTCTACCGCATCGCGAGCGGCCAGATGCTCGGCCCCGACACACCGGTGGAGCTGCGCCTGCTCGAGATCCCGCAGGCCCGCGGCGCCCTCGACGGCGTGGCCATGGAGCTCGACGACTGCGCCTTCCCGCTGCTCTCGAACATCGTCTGCACGGACGACCCGAACGAGGCGTTCGACGGCGCCAACGTCGGCCTCCTGGTCGGCGCCCGCCCCCGCACGAAGGGCATGGAGCGCGGCGACCTGCTCGAGGCCAACGGCGCCATCTTCACGGTGCAGGGCAAGGCCATCAACGACCACGCCGACGACGACATCAAGGTGCTCGTGGTCGGCAACCCGGCCAACACCAACGCCCTGATCGCGATGCACTCGGCCCCGGACGTGCCGAACGAGCGCTTCACGGCGATGATGCGCCTCGACCACAACCGCGCGCTCACGCAGGTCGCCCAGAAGACCGGCAGCGCCGTCTCCCACGTGACCAAGATGAGCATCTGGGGCAACCACTCGGCCACCCAGTACCCGGACGTCGTGCACGCCGAGGTCAAGGGCCAGGGCGCGTGGGACGCGATCGGCGACGAGGCCTGGGTCGCGGACACCTTCATCCCGACCGTGCAGAAGCGCGGCGCGGCGATCATCGAGGCGCGCGGCGCCTCCTCGGCCGCCTCGGCCGCGAACGCCGCCATCGACCACATCCGCGACTGGGTGCTCGGCACCCCCGCGGGCGACTGGGTCTCGATGGGCGTCGCCGTCGACGGCCAGTACGGCATCGACAGGGGCATCATCTGCGGCCTCCCGTGCGTCTGCAAGGACGGCCAGTGGAGCGTCGTCGAGGGCCTCGAGCTCGACACCTTCTCGAAGCCGCGCATCGATGCGAGCGTCGCCGAGCTCCGCGAGGAGCACGACGCCGTCAGGGAGCTCGGTCTGATCTAGGCCCCGCGATTCCGCGCCCCCGGACCGCATGCGGTTCGGAGGCGTTCGCAGTCGACAGGAACCACGCCGCGGCGCGCGACACCCGTGGAGGTCAGGTGCGCCAGGCCGCGTCGCACAGAGCCCGCACCCGCACGAGCGGGGCGGCCAACGCGTCCGCAGCGGCCGCCGTCACCGTGACGTGGCCGAGCTTGCGCCCGTCGCGCGGCGCCTTGCCGTAGAGGTGGAGGTGCGCAGCGGGGATCGCCAGCAGATCCTCGAGCGGCGGCTCGGAGCCCACGATGTTGACCATCGCGGTCGCGCCCCGCGCCGCGGGGTCGCCGAGCGGCAGGCCGCAGACCGCGCGCACGTGGTTCTCGAACTGGCTCGTGACGGCGCCCTCGATCGTCCAGTGGCCGGAGTTGTGAACGCGCGGCGCGATCTCGTTGGCGACGATCCCGCTGCCGGTGTCGAAGAGCTCGACGCAGAGCACGCCGATGTGGTCGAGCGCCTCCGCGACCGCGACGCCGATCCGCTCGGCCTCCGCCCGCCTGGTCTCGTCCAGGCCGGGCGCCGGGGCCAGCGTGCAGGCGAGGATGCCGTCGCGGTGCTCGTTCTCCACCGGCGGGTGGGCGGCGATCGCGCCATCCGCGCCGCGCGCCACGACGATGCTGAGCTCGCGCTCGAAGGCGACGAGACCCTCGAGGATCAGGTCCGTGCCGCCGAGCCCGGCCACGGCTCCGGCGAGGTCGTCGGCCGCCGCGACGCGCACCTGGCCCTTGCCGTCGTAGCCGAGCCGGCGCGTCTTCAGGATCCCGGGGGCACCGACCCGCTCGAGCGCGGCCGGGAAATCGTCGGGCCCGTCGATCAGGGCGTACGGGGCGACGGCGATGCCGAGGCCGGCGAGGAGCTCCTTCTCGCGCACGCGGTCCTGGGTGACCGCCAGCGACGCGGGGAAGGGCAGCACGGGCACGCCGCGTTCGGCGAGGCGCGTGACGGCGGCGGCCGGCACGTTCTCGAACTCGTAGGTGACGACGTCGGCGCCGTCCGCCACCCGGTCGAGCCCGTCGGGGTCGTCATAGGCCGCGACCACGTGGTCGGCGATGCGGCCCGCCGCGCAGTCGGACGACGGGTCGAGCACGGCCACGGCGATGCCGAGCGGCTCCGCCGCCTGCGCCAGCATCCACGCCAGCTGGCCGCCGCCGAGGATCGCGAGGCGCATCAGGCCTCGCGCGGATCGGGGCCGGCGAGGACCGTCGCCGTCTGCTCGGCGCGCCACGCCCGCACGGCCTCGGTGATGGCGGGCCGGCCGCGGCCGACGATGGCGGCGGCGAGGAGCCCGGCGTTGACGGCGCCGGCACGGCCGATCGCGAGCGTGCCCACGGGGATGCCGGCCGGCATCTGCGCGATCGAGAGCAGCGAGTCGAGGCCCTTGAGGGCCTGCGACTCGACGGGCACGCCGAGCACGGGCAGCGGCGTCTTCGAGGCGCACATCCCGGGCAGGTGGGCGGCACCCCCGGCGCCGGCGATGATCACCTCCAGCCCGCGCCCCTCGGCGGCCTCCGCGTACGCGAACAGCTTGTCGGGGGTGCGGTGCGCGGAGACGACCTCGCAGTCGTGCGGCACCCCGAGCGCCTCGAGCGTCTCGGCGGCGTGGCGCATCGTCTCCCAGTCGGACTTCGAGCCCATGATGATCCCGACGAGCGGCGCCTCGCTCATGCGCTCACCGTAGCGGGTCGGGTCGTCATGCCCCGGCGAGCTCCCGGGCCCGCTCGCGCAGGGCCGCGGCGGCCCCCGCGTCGGCCTCGCGCACCTCGGCGGCCCACACCCGCACGTCCGCGCAGCGCTCACGCACGTCGGCGCACATGCGGCGCACCTCGGCTGGGTCGGAGCCACCCGTCTGCGGGCGCAGGGCCGCGCAGGCGGCGGGGTCAAGGGCGGCCACGAGCGCGGCCTCGTCGACCGCCACCTCGGCGCCCGCGATCTCGTTGGCGGCCGCCGCGATCGCGGCGGCGTCGATCGGGGCGCCCGTCTCGACCTGGTCGCGCACGACGCGGCCGATCACGTGGTGGGCGGTGCGGTAGTCGAGACCGGTGGTCTGGGCGAGCATGTCGGCGACGTCCGCGGCGGTCACGAACGCCTCGCGCGCGCTCCGCTCCATGCGGGCCGCGTCGACCCGCATGCCGCGGGCGACGGCGGCGCCGAGCGCGCCCATCCGCTCGGCCTCGTCGAGGGCGCGCGGGATCAGCCCGTTGAGCAGGTGGAAGTGGTCGGTGCGCGCGGCGCCCGTGTGCATCGTGGTCAGGGCCGCCGTCAGGTCGCCCGCCGCCTGCCCCGCCCACGTGCGCAGGACGGCCAAGGCGTACGGGTTCTTCTTCTGCGGCATCAGCGCGCTGACCCGGCTGTGGGCGTCGTCGAGCTCGACCCAGCCGAACTCCTGGCTGCACCAGATCTCGAGGTCCTGCGCGAGTTGCGACACCGAGGCCGCGCCGATCGCGAGGCCCGACAGCACCACCAGGTACGGGTCCGACTGCCACATCGCGTCCTTGGCGTGCTCCTCGACGCGCTCGTGCCCGAGCAGCTCCGCGAGGCGCTCGCGGTCGAGCGGCCAGCGCGAGCCCGCGCTGCCCCCCACCCCGGCGACGCTGCCGGCGAAGTCGCCCTGCACGCGCCGGTAGCGCTCGGCGCTGCGCAGCACCGGGTACGCCCAGGCGAGCAGGAGGTGCCCGGCTGTGGTCGGCTGGGCGGGCTGCAGGTACGTGTAGTCGGCGGCGAGCGATCCGGCGAGGGGCTCGGACTGCCCGGCGAGCCCGTCCGCCAGCTCCGCGAAGCGGTCGGCGGTGGCCGCGAGGCCCGTGGCGGTCACGAGCCGCAGTGCGACCCGGAACGGCTCGCGGCGCGGGCGCCCCGCGCTCAGCCAGCCGGCGGCGTCGGCGCCGACGAGGCGCGTCAACTCGGCCTCGCGGTTCTGGAAGGCGTCGCCGACGGACGGGTCCCACGCGAAGGCGGCCGGGTCGATCGCATCGAGCTCGAGCAGGCCGCGCAGGAGCGCCGCCCCGCGCTCGCGGTCGAGCGCGCCCGACTCGACGAGCTGGATCGCGTGCGCGAGGTCCGAGCGGGACATGCCCTCCGCGAGCGCCGGGCCGGCCGCGGTCTCGCCGGCGTAGCCCGCGCGGACGAGCTCGTCCGCGGGCCCGCTGGCCAGCCGGCCGCCCACTCCGAGGTGCCCGTCCGTCACACCGGAAGGGTAGCGGGCAGCGGCAGGGCGCTGCCCCGGCGCCTAGGCTGCGCCCCATGCGCCTCAACGTGCACGCCTTCGGACCGGAGGACGGCGAGCCCGTCCTCGCCCTGCACGGGGTGACGGGGCACGGCCGCCGCTACGTGCACCTCGCGGCCGCCGCCCTCCCCGATCGCCGCGTCCTCGCCGTCGACCTGCGGGGCCACGGCCGCTCCGGCTGGGACCCGCCGTGGGACGTCGCCACCCACCTGGCCGACCTCCACGGGACCCTCGACGCGGAGGGCGTGACCGCCCCCGTCGACGTCCTCGGCCACTCCTTCGGCGGCCTGCTCGGCCTCGGTCTCGTCGCCACCGCGCCCGAGCGGGTGCGCCGCGCCGTGCTCCTGGACCCCGCGATCGCCCTGCCGGTGGCCATCTGCCGCCAGCGCGCCGAGGCCGCGGCCGCGACGGCCGGCTGGGCGTCGATGGAGGACGCCCTGGCGGCGCGACGCGAGGGCATCGCCGAGTCCGGCCAGGGCTTCCTCGAGGAGGAGGTCGCCGAGCACGTCGAGGAGCGCGCGGACGGGCGCTTCTGGTCGCGCTTCTCGCCGCCCGCGGCCGCGGTCGCGTGGAGCGAGATGAGCCGGCCGGCGCCGATCCCCGTCACGCCCCGCCCGATCCTCGTGGTGCGCGCCCTGCGGGACGACTACGTCCAGGACGCCGCGCTCCTCGCCCCGCTCGAGCGGGCGATCGGCTCCGACCTCGAGGTCGTCGGCATCGACGTGCAGCACATCCTCTACTGGGAGGCGCTCGACGAGACCGCCGAGGAGGTGCGGCGCTTCCTCAGCTGACCGTGGCGCGGTCCGCGAGGACCCGCTCGAGCAGCCACTGCCCCGTCTCGCCCTCGAGATGCAGGCCCGCGGTCTGGGTCGGGGCCTGGGGCCGCTGCAGGCGCAGCCAGTCGCGACCGCCGCGCGCCGCGTGCAGGAGCCCCGACAGGAAGAACCCGCTCTCGCGCAGCGCGTCGACCGTGGCGTCCGCGAGCACCGTCAGGTCGTCGTCGGCGTAGACGACGTCGGCGAGCCGGCCGTCGCCGCGCAGCACCCGCTCGAGCGCGTGATGGTCGTGGTCGCCGGAGAGCCACAGCCGGGCCGTGCCGTCCTCCCCCTCCAACTCGACGTCGTCGGGCACGGGGCGCGGCTCGGCCGCCGCGTCAGGGTCGCCGAGCGCGAGCCCGAGATGGCCGTAGAGGTACCGCAGGTCGTCCGCGTACGGCGCGGGCAGGTGCAGCGCACGCGGCGCGGCGGCGCCGAGCGCGAGGTACGAGATCAGGTTGGCGCCGCGCTCCGTGTGCCCGTCCGCCTCGCCGGTCTGGGCCTGGGCCATCGCGGGCGGTGACCCGCCGAGGGGGAGCGCGGTCTCGCGGTAGCCGTGCTTGCACTCGGACCGCTGGCTGTGGACGTGCGCGCAGGTGGCGCGGCCGTAGAGGGCGGGCAGCCCGAGGCCGCGGGCCCGCTCGACGGTGTGCTCGAAGAGGCGGTCGAAGAGGCCGAGCCCGCGCCAGGCGCGGTCGATCACGGCGACGCCGCTCTCCGCGGCCTCCCCCGGGGCGTCGAGCAGGAGCGCGTGGTGGCCGATCACCTGCCCGTCGGCCTCGGCCACGGTGCTGACGACGTGCCCCGCCTCGAACTGGGCCTCGATCCAGCGCGGCGTGTAGAAGTCGCGGTGGCGGTAGTTGAACGAGTAGCCGCGGTACAGGAGCTGCGCGATCGCCGTCGAGTCGCCGTGGGTCGCGTTGCGGATCACGATCTCCGCGGTAGCGCCCGTGCGGGCGCTGCGCGCCTCGTCGGCGGCGCCTCGAGCCCCTCCGGCAGCGGCCCATCGGGGCCGCCGGCGCGGCGCATCGGCACGCCCCAGTCGTGGACGTCGACGGCGATGCCGCGCTCGTCCAGCTCGAGGCCGAGTTCGACGTCGCCGCCGCCCGCACCGCCGTGCGAGCGCTCGACGCTGAACGCGACGAGGCAGCGCACCGCCGCCACCAGCCGCTCAGTGCCGTCGCCCTCCACCCCGGCCTCCGCGCAGAGGCGCACGGCGACGGCCTCGGCGAGCGGCATGGCCGATGCGGAGGCGGGCAGGGCCAGGGACACGCGGCCGGGCATCGCGGGGAGTCTAGGCGTCCACGGCGAGCCCGAGCGTGCGCGCGAGCCGCGCGGCTGCCCGCTCGAGGGCCCGCGGCGCGGACCGCCCCTCCCAGTGCATCGCTTTGATGCGCAGCACCCCGGCCGCGCGGTCCGCGGTGACGTCGGCGCGGCCGACGACGCGGTCACCCGCGAGCAGCGGCAGCACGTAGTAGCCCCAGCGCCGCTTCGGCGCGGGCACGTAGATCTCGAGCGCGTGCCGGAACCCGAACAGCCGCTCCGTCTCCGTGCGGTCCCAGATCAGGTTGTCGAAGGGACAGAGGAGCACGTCCACGGACGGGCGCGGCGCGGCGGCGGCGAGCGCCGCGGGGTCGGCGAGGCAGGCATGCTCGCCCACCCGCACCCGCACGAGCGCGCCCTGGTCGACGAGGTCCCGGGCGGCGCCGCGCAGCGTGCGCGCCCCGCCGGGCACGCGCAGGTAGTCGTGGACCCGCCCCTCCGTCGCGATGCCGCGCGCCGTCACGGCCCGCGCGACCCGGTGGCGCAGCACCGCGTCGCGGTCCGTGACGGGCGCCAGCTGGGCCGGCGCGTAGAGCCGCTCGGGCAGGTCGTAGACGCGGGCGAACCCGCGCCGCTCGCGCACGGCGAGCCGCCCGCTCGAGAAGAGCGCCTCGAGCACCTGCTTGGCCGCCGACCACTCCCACCAGCCGGGGCGGCCCGCCCCACCGAAGGCCGCGGCATCGGCGGGGCCGTCGGCCTCGATCCGGCGCATCATCTCGCGCGCGAGGCGGCGGTGCTCGCGCAGGACGGGTCCGTACCAGCGGTGCGCGGTCTCCTCGAGCATCCCGGCGCGGTACCACGGCAGCTCGTCGGCGTGGATCAGGCTCGCCTCGTGGGCCCACACCTCGGCGATCCGGCCGGAGTGGCGCAGCCCGTTGAGGGTGCCGGGCGGTATCCGCCCCACGCGCGCCGCGAGCGTCAGCCGGTGCGCCCGGGCGACGGCGGTGACGGAGTCGATCTGGACGCAGCCGAGCCGCCGGACCGCCTCGGCGACCTGGTCGGGGTCGGCGACCCGATGCCGGGCGGCGAAGCCCTGACGGGCCACGACGATCCGTCGCGCCTCGGCCGGGGCGAGCGTCTCCACCTCAGTGCCGGAAGTGCCGGCGCCCGACGTGCGCCATCGCCCGTCCCGCCGCGTCGACGGCGGCCGTGACCTCGTCGTCGCGCTTGGCGCCGCCCGGCTGGATCAGCGCCGTGATCCCCGCCTCGAGCGCGAGCTCGGGGCCGTCGGGAAACGGGAAGAAGGCGTCCGAGGCGAGCACGGCGCCGGGCCGCTTGTCGGGCGGGGTCTTCTCGACGGCGATGCGGACGGCGTCGACGCGGCTCATCTGCCCCGCACCGATCCCGAGCGTGGCGCCGTCGCGGGCGATCACGATCGCGTTCGAGGAGACGTGCCGGCAGACCCGCCACGCGAACAGGAGGTCCTCCCACTCGCGCGCGTCCGGCTGGGCGGCGGTCACCACCCGCATCGCCTCCTGCGGCTCGTCGGCGCGGTCGGGCTCCTGCACGAGCATCCCGCCGGGGACGGGCCGGAGGTGCCGGGCCGGGCCGCGCCGGGCGGGGTCCGCGTCCTCGAGGAGCCGCGTCGAGGCGCGCACCGACAGCGCCTCGAGGGCGCCCGGCTCGAAGCCGGGCGCGATCAGCACCTCGAGGAACTGCTCGGCGAGCTCCGCGGCGAGTGCCGCGTCGACGGGGCGGTTGAGGGCGACGACGCCCCCGAACGCGCTGATCGGGTCGCCGGCGAGGGCGCGCGCCCAGGCCTCGCCGATGTCCCGGCCGATCGCGGCGCCGCACGGGTTCTGGTGCTTGACGATGGCGCAGGCGGGCCGGTCGAACTCGGCCGCGATCGCGTGGGCGGCGGCGAGGTCGGCGAGGTTGTTGTACGAGAGCTCCTTGCCGCCGTGCTGGATCACCCCCGTCAGGAGGTGCCGCGGCTGCGTGCGGTCGACGTAGTAGGCGGCCGCCTGGTGGGGGTTCTCGCCGTAGGGCAGGTCGCGCTCCTTGGCGAGGTCGATGACGATCCCGTCAGGCAGCGCCACCTGTCCGGCGAACCACGCCGCGATCGCCGCGTCGTAGCCCGCGGTCAGGGCGAAGGCCTCGGCGGCGAGCCGGCGGCGCGTCGCCTCCGACACGGAGCCGCCGGTCTCGGCGAGCTCGGCGATCACCTCGGGGTAGCGGCGCGGATCGGTGACCACGGCGACGGCGCGGTGGTTCTTGGCGGCGGCGCGGATCATGGCGGGCCCGCCGACGTCGATCTTCTCGATCGCCTCGGCGTCCGTGACGCCCGGCTGGGCGATCGTCTCCCGGAACGGGTACAGGTTGACGACCACGAGCCCGATCTCGGCGATGCCGAGCTCGGCCAGCCGCTCGAGGTCCTCGGGGACGTCCCGGCGGGCGAGGATGCCGCCGTGGATGGCGGGATGCAGCGTCTTGACGCGCCCGCCGAGCATCTCGGGCGCGCCGGTCACCTCGTCGAGCGGCGTCCACGGCACGCCCGCGGCCTCGACGCGGGCGCCCGTGCCCGCGGAGGCGACGATCTCGATGCCGTGCCCGTGCAGGGCGCGCGCGAGCCTGTCGAGCCCGGTCGGGTCGGAGACGGAGACGAGGGCGCGGCGGATCCGGCTCACGCAACGGCCCCCTCGGGCGCGGGCACCTCGTCGCGGGCGAGCCGCATGACGACGTCGGGCAGGAGCCGGTGCTCGACGGCCTGGATCCGCTCGTGCAGGGCGTCGGGCGTGTCGCCGCCCCGCACCGGCACGGGCTCCTGCGCGATCACGGGGCCCGTATCGAGGCCGCGGTCGACGAAGTGGACGGTGACGCCGGTCTCGGGGACGCCCGCGGCGAGCGCCTGCTCCCAGGCCCGCAGCCCCGGGAAGGCGGGCAGGAGCGACGGGTGCACGTTGACCACGGGCAGGCGCTCCACGACGGCCTCCGTCAGGAGCTGCATGAAGCCGGCCAGGACGACGAGCTCGACCCCGCGCTCGACGAGCCAGTCGGCGAGGCGCCCGTCGCGGGCCGCGCGATCGCCGTCCTCGACGGCGAAGACCGCCGTCTCGATGCCGGCCTCGCGGGCGCGCTCCAGCGCGGGCGCGGTGGCGTTGTCGGAGGCGACGGCGACGATCGAGGCCGTCGCGTCGAGCCGGTCGAGCAGCGCCACGAGGTTCGAGCCGCGGCCCGAGGCCAGGACGGCGACGCGCAGGGGGTCGGCGGCGGTCGCGACCCGGATCATCCCGCGTAGCGGACCCCCGCGCCCGCCTCGATCGTGCCGATCGCCCACGCGCCGACGCCGCGCTCGGCGAGCGCCGCGAGGGCGGCCGCCTCGTCCGCGGGCGCGACGACCGCGATCATCCCGATCCCGAGGTTGAAGACGCGGCGCAGCTCGTCCTCGGCGACGCCCTGGTCGGCGAGCCACGCGACGACCGCCGGGCGCGGCCAGGCGTCGGGGTCGATGACCATGCCGCAGCCGTCGGGCAGCACGCGCGGCGCGTTGCCCCCGATCCCGCCGCCCGTGATGTGCGCGAGCGCCTTGACCTCCGCAGCGGCGCGCAGGGCGCGCACGTCGTCGACGTAGATGCGGGTCGGGGCGAGCAGATCGGCCGGGGCGGCGGCGAGGCCGCCGGCGCGCTCGACGACGCGGCGCACGAGCGAGAAGCCGTTCGAGTGCAGGCCCGACGAGGCGATGCCGACCACGCGGTCACCGGGCGCCACCGACGCGCCGTCGATCAGCCGGCTGCGCTCGCAGACGCCGAGCGCGAAGCCCGCGACGTCGAGGCTGTCGGGCGCCATCACGCCGGGGTGCTCGGCGGTCTCGCCGCCGAGGAGCGCCGCGCCGGCCTGCCGACAGCCGTCGGCGATGCCCTCGACGAGCGTCGCGACGACCTCGGGGTCGAGCTGGCCGACCGAGACGTAGTCGAGGAACAGCACCGGCTCGGCGCCCACGCAGAGGATGTCGTTGACGCACATCGCGACGCAGTCGATCCCCGCGGCGTGCAGGCTGCCGGCCTCGCGGTGCAGCTCGAGCTTCGTGCCCACCCCGTCGGTGCCCGCCACGAGCACCGGGTCCTCGTAGCCGAGGCCGCCGAGGGCGAGCAGGCCCGCGAAGCCGCCGTGCGTGTCGATCACGCCCGGGCGGGCCGTGGAGCGCACGGCGCCCTTCAGCCGCTCGACCACCGCGTCGGCGGCGTCGAGCGAGACGCCGGCGGCCGCGTACGTCAGATCGTCGCCCATCGTCACGCCACCGGCAGCTGCGTGGCCTCGAAGCGGTCCTTGTCGGCCGCCACCGGCACGGGCGTCGGGTAGCGCCCCGTCAGGCAGGCCCGGCAGAAGCGGTCGTCGCCGTGACCCGTCGACGCCTCGAGGCCCTCGAGCGACAGGTACGCGAGCGAGTCCGCGTCGAGCTCGACGCGGATCTCCTCGAGCGACTTGGCGGCTGCGATCATCTCGTTCTTCGTGGCCATGTCGATGCCGTAGAAGCAGGGCGAGATGATCGGCGGCGACGAGATCCGCAGGTGCACCTCGGTCGCGCCCGCGCCGCGCAGCATCTCGACGATCTTGCGGGTCGTCGTGCCGCGCACGATCGAGTCGTCGACGACCACCACGCGCCGGCCGGCGAGCACGTCCGGCATCGGGTTGAACTTGAGCCGGATGCCGCTCTCGCGCATCGCCTGTTCCGGCTGGATGAAGGTGCGCCCGACGTAGCGGTTCTTGATCAGCCCGTCCACGTACGGGATGCCGCTCCGCCGCGCGAAGCCCTGCGCGGCGGGCGCGCCCGAGTCGGGCACGGGGATCACGATGTCGGCCTCGGCCGGCGCCTCCTCGGCGAGCCGCTCGCCCATCCGCTCGCGCACGCCGTGCAGGTGCTGGCCGTCGATCCGCGAGTCGGGCCGCGCGAAGTAGATGAACTCGAACACGCACAGCGCGGGATGGTGCGGGTCGGCCGGGCGGATGCTCTCGACGCCGTCGGGGTGCAGCACCACGATCTCGCCCGGCTCGACGTCGCGCACGACGCGCGCGCCGACGAGGTCGAGGGCGCAGCTCTCCGACGCGAGCACGGGATGCCCGTCGAGGTCGCCGAGGACGAGCGGGCGAATGCCGTCCGGGTCGCGGAAGCCGATCAGCCGCTCCTCGTCCATGACGACGGCGGCGAACGCCCCGCTGATCCGGCTGATCGCCTCCTGCACGCCCTCGACGAGGGTGCCGGGGTGCTCGCAGATCAGGGCGGCGATGACCTCGGTGTCCGAGGTCGACTCGAAGCGGATGCCCTTGGCCTCGAGCTGCTCGCGCAACTCGGTCGTGTTCGTGAGGTTGCCGTTATGGCCGAGCGCCAGCGTGCGGCCCTCGCGGTGGCGCACCACGGGCTGCGCGTTCTGCCACTGCGACGAGCCCGTCGTCGAGTAGCGCGCGTGGCCGATCGCCATGTCGCCGCGCAGGGTCTCGAGCGTCGACTCGTCGAAGACCTGGCTGACGAGGCCGAGGTCACGGACCGCGGTGATGCGGCTGCCGTCCGTGACGGCGATGCCGGCGCTCTCCTGCCCGCGGTGCTGCAGCGCGTAGAGGGCGAAGTAGGCGAGCCGGGCGACGTCGCGGCCCGGCGCGTGGATGCCGAAGACGCCGCACACGTCAGGCGTCCCCGAGCATCTGCGGGATCGTCTGGCCGTGGAGGTGGATCGCGTCGGCGAGGTCGAGCTCGGCCGTCGCGTCGCCCGCGCGGACCCGCACCGCGTGCCCCCCGGCCCGGCCGACGGCCCGCGCCGGCACGCCGCGCCCGGCGGCGAGCGCGATCAGGCCCTCGGGGTCCGGGGTGGCGGCGAGCACGAGCCCCCCGCCCGGCTCCCCGAACAGCGTGATGTCGTCGCGGGCACCGAGCGCCGGCAGCTCGACGTCGATGCCGACCCGGCCCGCGATCGCGAGCTCGGCGGCGCAGACGGCGAGCCCACCGTCGGCGACGTCGTGGGCGGCCTGCATCAGCCCCTGCGCCGCGGCGGCGTGCAGGACGCCGAGCAGCGCCGCCTCGGCGGCGAGGTCGACGTCCGGGATCCGGCCCGCGACCGCGCCGAGGACGACGGCCTGGTACTCGGAGCCGTCGACGGCCGGGGCGCTGTCGCCGAGCAGCACGATCGCCGTGCCGTCCCGCGGCGCGGCGCCGACCGCGTGGGCGGCGTCGTCGAGCAGCCCGACGCAGCCGACGATCGGCGTCGGCGGGATCGGCCCGCCCGCGTGCTCGTTGTAGAGCGAGACGTTGCCGGAGACGACGGGCGCGCCGATCGCCTCGCAGGCCTCGGCCATCCCCTCGACGGCCTCGACCAGCATGTACGGGGTCTCGCCCCGCTCCGGGTTGCCGAAGTTCAGGCAGTTCGTGATCGCCAGGGGGCGCGCGCCCGTGCAGGCCACGTTCCGGGCCGCCTCGGCGACGGCCTGGCGGCCGCCGCGGCGCGGGTCGAGCCACGTGCGCCGCCCAGAGCCGTCGAGCGCGGCCGCGACGGCGCGCTGCGATCCGGGCAGCCGCACGACGCCGGCGTCGGCGCCGGGCCGGATCACGCCGCCGCCGCCGACGAGCTGGTCGTACTGCTGGTAGACGGCGGCCTTCGAGGCCACGTTCGGCGCGACGAGGAGGTGCTTGAGCGCGTCGGTCGGGTCGGGCGCCGGGCCGAGCCCCGCCGGGTCGAGCGGCTCGTCGGCGAGGCGCGCGGGGCGCACCGGGTCGAGCGCGTAGCGCGGGCAGTCGTCGACCAGGGCGGAGACGGGGATGTCGCCGACGACCTCGTCGCCGAACGTGCAGACCAGGTGGTCGCCCTCGATCACCTCGCCGATCACCGAGCACTGGAGCTCCCAGCGCGCGCAGAGCGCCTGCACCGCGGCGAGCTGCGACGGCTCGACGCAGGCCAGCATCCGCTCCTGCGACTCGGAGATCATGATCTCGAACGGCTCCATGTCGGCCTCGCGCAGCGGCACCTTCGCGAGGTCGAGGCGCACGCCGACCGGGCCGCGCGAGGCCATCTCGGACGCCGACGAGGCGAGGCCCGCCGCGCCGAGGTCCTGCAGGCCCACGAGCACGTCGCCCGCGATCAGCTCGAGCGACGCCTCGATCAGGCGCTTCTCCATGTACGGATCGCCGATCTGGACCGTCGGGCGCTTGTCGTCGCCGCCCGCGTCGATGTCCTGCGAGGCGAGGACGGAGGCGCCGCCGATGCCGTCGCGGCCCGTGCGCGCCCCGAACAGCACGATCAGGTTGCCGGTGCCGGCCGCCGTCGCGCTCTTCAGGTCCTCCGCGCGCAGGACGCCGATGCACATCGCGTTGACCAGGCACGACTGCTCGTAGCCCGGGTCGAAGCGCACCTCGCCGCCGATGTTCGCGACGCCGACGCAGTTGCCGTAGTGGCCGATGCCGCGCACCGCCCCGTCGAACAGCCGCCGCGTCCGCTCCGTCGCCGGGTCGCCGAAGCGCAGCGAGTCGAGGATCGCGATCGGCCGCGCGCCCATCGCGAAGACGTCGCGCAGGATGCCGCCCACGCCCGTGGCGGCGCCCTGGAAGGGCTCGACCGCGGAGGGGTGGTTGTGGCTCTCGACCTTGAAGGCGACGCCGAGGCCGTCACCGGCGTCGACGACGCCCGCGTTCTCGCCGGGGCCCTGCAGCACGGCCGGCCCGTCGGTGGGCAGCCGGCGCAGCACCATCCGCGAGTGCTTGTAGCCGCAGTGCTCGCTCCAGAGCAGCGAGAACACCGCCAGCTCGAAGTGGTTCGGCGCGCGCCCCATCAGCGCGCCGATCTGCGTGTACTCGTCGTCCGTCAGGCCGAGTTGGCGGTGCAGCGGCGGATCGGAGACCTGGTTCACGCGTTAGCCAACACTAGCGCAGGCACCTGTCGCCCATGCCGCCCCGCGCGCCCCCCTCCCGACCCCGTGCGGCCCTCGCGCGGACCCGTGCGCCCGCCGTTCCGCACCGGCCCCGATCCTCCGTGCATGACCACTCCCGCCATCCCCTCCGACTCCCCCTCCAAGCGCGACGGCATCAGCGTCCCCGGCGGCCGCGCCCGCCTCGTCGCCGAGCTCGTCGAGCCCGGCGGCGGCGAGGCCGGCGACATCGTGCTGCAGGCCCTCGAGGGCCCCGACGGGGCCCTCCTCCTGCGCATCGGCTACCGCCGCCGCGGCGCGGTCGTGCGCGCCCCGGCCACCGCGGGCGCGCGCGCCTGGACGCGCCTGATGCGCCGCGCCGGCGGCGACCCCGTGATCGGACCCCTGCTCGGCGCAGGCCCGCCCGCGGCCGCCGGCCGCCATCGCGCGTAGTGTTCGAGCGTGGGCGTGATCGACTTCGAGTCCCAGCCGGCGTTCGCCGACCCGATCGTGGTGGCGGCCTTCCGCGGCTGGAACGACGGCGGCTCGGCGGCCACCGTCGCCGCCGCGTTCCTGCGCAACCACTGCCACGCCGAGCGCTTCGCCTCGATCAGCTCCGAGGAGTTCGTCGACTTCCAGCAGACGCGCCCGCAGGTCACCGTCGAGGAGGGCCACCTGCGCCAGATCACCTGGCCGGAGACCGAGCTCCTCCACGCCCGGCTGCCCGGCGGCCGCGACCTCCTGCTCGTGATCGGCACCGAGCCGAACTACCGCTGGCGCGCCTTCTCGGACGCAATCTCCGCCTACGCGGCCGAGGTCGGCGCCGGCCTCGCCATCACCCTTGGCGGGCTCCTCGCCGACACCCCCCACACGCGCCCCGTGCCCGTCTCGAGCACCGCGCACGACCCCGACCTGATGGACCGCTACGACCTCGAGCCGATCCGCTACGAGGGCCCGACCGGCATCGTCGGCGTCCTCCACGACGGCCTCGGCCGCGCGGGCATCCCCTCGGCGAGCCTGTGGGCGGCCGTGCCGCACTACCTCGGCGGCAACCCGAACCCGACCGCCGCCCTCGCGCTCGTGCGCGCGCTCGAGCCGCTCGTCGAGTGCGAGCTCGAGCCGGCCGAGCTCGAGACCGCCTCCGCGGAGTTCGACCGCCAGATCGCGCGCGTCGTCGAGAAGGACGCCGAGATGCGCTCCTACGTGGCCGACCTCGAGGCGCGCCTCGACGCGGGCGACGACTACGAGGACGACGACGAGGACGAGGACGAGGACGACCTCGACGACGAGGGCGAGATCACCGCGGACGACCTCCCCAGCGCCGACGAGCTCGAGGCGGAGCTGCAGGAGTTCCTCCGCGACCAGCGCGACGAGGGCTGATCAGCCCCCCGCGGCGAGAGCCGCGAGGTCGGCCGCGGGGTCCGCGAGCATCGCGGGCGGCGGCTCGACGCCCGCCGCGAACAGCTTGCGCACGCCCCGCAGCGTCTTCATGTCCCCCACGCTCAGCGCCGCCCGCATCCGCCCGTCGCGAACGTAGAAGGCGGTGCAGGCCGGCGTCTGGGTGTCGCCGCGCCAGACGATCTCGTCGTCGGGGCGCGGCACGCCGACCACGTTGAGGGTCAGGTCGCCCTGGTCCGACCAGAACGTCGGCAGGTCCTCGAAGAGGCCCTCGCCGAGCGCGATCTGCTCGGCCGCGACCTGGCCGTGGCCGATCGCCACGGCTGCGTGCTCGACGCGGATCCGCTCCTCGTCGGCCCACCGGCTCGGGAAGGCGGCGATGTCGCCGACCGCCCAGACCCCGTCGACGCTCGTGCGCAGCCCCGCGTCGACGCGCACGCCGCCGTCCGTGATCGCGCAGCCGAGCGCCTCGGCGAGCTCGAGCCGCGGTGCCTGGCCGACCGCGGCGACCACGATGTCGGCGGGCACCACCTCGCCGCCGGCGAGGACGACGCCCGCGTCGGTCACGGCCTCGACGGCGACGCCCGCGCGGATGTCGACGCCGCGCGCCTCGGCCCAGCGCAGGACGTGCGCCGCGACCTCGCGCCCGAGGGGGCGCGACATCGGCTCGGGCGCGGCCTCGAGCACCGTGGCCGAGTGGCCGTGCGCGACGGCCGCCGTCGCCGCCTCCATCCCGATGAAGCCGCCGCCGATGATGGCGAGCCGGCGCGGCCCCTCGGCGAGGAGCGCCTGCAGGGCGAGGGCCTCGTCCATGCGGGTGATGCGGTGGGCGCGCTCGAGGCCCGGGATCGGCAGCCGGCGCGGCGCGCAGCCCGTGGCCAGGACGAGCGCATCCCAGGCGAGGGCCGTGCCGTCCGACAGGGTCGCGGTGCGGGCCGCGGCGTCGACGGCCTCGACCCGGGTGCCGAGGCGCAGGTCGATGCGGTCCTGGGCGTAGGTCTCGGGCGCGGGCTTGACGACCTTGTCCATGTCGGCCGTGCCCACGATCACGGACTTCGAGAGCGGCGGCCGGTCGTAGGGGTGCGTCGACTCGTCCCCGACGAGCACGATCTCGCCGTCCCAGCCGATGCGGCGCAGGGTCAGCGCGCAGGCGCGCCCGGCCATGCCGGCGCCCGCGATCAGGGCGATCCCCATCGCGCGCCTAGACGTCGACGAGGACGTCGCCGCCCTCGACCGTGACCGGGTAGACCTGGACCGCCTCGGTCGCGGGCGGGCAGTCCGGCTCGCCCGTCTCGACGTTGAACGAGGAGCCGTGCAGCGGGCACTCGACCGCCATGTCGTCGGCCAGGAAGTCGCCGTCCGACAGGGACGCCTCGGCGTGCGGGCAGTCGTCGCAGATCGCGTGGACGCGATCGCCGACCCGGACCACACAGAGCGCGGTGCCGTCCGCCTCCACGCGGGTGAGCTCGCCCTCGGCGAAATCGTCGAGCGATCCGATCGAGACCTGGGCCATGGGGTGTCCTTTCGTGCCGTCGTGCGGGTGCCGTGACGAAGACTAGGCGGCGGCAAGCCGCCGGACGAGCAGCCGCCCGTCGATCGACCCGAGCAGCGGGTCGACGGCGTGCTCGGGGTGCGGCATCAGGCCGCAGACGTTGCCGGCCGCGTTGGTGACGCAGGCGATGCGGTCGGTCGCGCCGTTGACCTCCTCGGCGTAGCGCAGCAGGATCTGCCCGTTGGCCTCGAGCTCGGCCAGCCCCGCGTCCGGGTGGTACCAGGCGCCGTCGCCGTGCTTGATCGGCACCGTGATCGACGCCCCGACGGGTCGGTCGCCGAGCCACGGCGACGCGGCCTGCACGACGAGGTCGACGTCACGGCAGATGAAGCGGCGCGTGTGGTTGGGCGTCAGGACGCCGGGCAGGAGGCCCGCCTCGCAGAGGATCTGGAAGCCGTTGCAGATGCCGAGCACGGGACCGCCCTGGGCGGCGAAGTCGGCGACGGCGGCCATGATCGGCGTGAAGCGCGCGAGCGCCCCGCAGCGCAGGTGGTCGCCGTACGAGAAGCCGCCGGGCAGAAGGACCGCGTCGACGCCCTTGAGGTCGGCCTCGCCGTGCCACAGGGGCACGGCCTCGCCGCCGACGACCTCGACGGCCCGCTGGGCGTCGCGGTCGTCGAGCGACCCGAGGAAGGTGATCACGCCGACCCTACCCAACGACGACCTCGAACCCCTCGATCAGCTCGTTGGCGAGGACGCGCCCGGCGGTCTCGCGGGCGACGCGCTCCGCCTCGGCGGCGTCGTCGGTGTCGACCTCGAGGTCGAAGATCTTGCCGGCGCTGACCTCCGAGACGGGGTAGCCGAGCCCGGCGAGCGACCCCCGGATCGCCTCGCCCTGGGGATCGCGGATCCCCGTCTTGGGCCGCACGAGCACGGTCGCCCTCATGCCTCAACCTCCATCCTGCGCAGGTAGTCGTCGAACGTCGAATCGGTCAGGGCCTCGTAGGCCTCGATGTAGCGGCCGCGCGTCCCGGCCACGACGTCGGCCGGGAGCTCGGGCCCCGGCGGCGTCTTGTCCCAGTCGAGGGTCTCGAGCCAGTCGCGCACGTACTGCTTGTCGTACGAGGGCGGCGAGATGCCGGTGCGGTAGCCGTCCTCGGGCCACCAGCGCGACGAGTCGGGCGTCAGCACCTCGTCGCCGAGCACCAGCCGCCCGTCGGGGTCGAACCCGAACTCGAACTTCGTGTCGGCGAGGATGATGCCGCGCTCGCGGGCGTGGGCGGCGGCGTGCAGGTAGAGCGCGATCGAGGCGCGCTCGACCGCGGCGTAGGCCTCCGCCCCGATCAGGTCGCGGGCGGCCTCGACGGTGATGTTCTCGTCGTGGTCGCCGACGTCGGCCTTCGTGGCGGGGGTGAAGATCGGCGCCGGCAGCTGCTGCGCCTCCTCGAGCCCCGACGGCAGGGCGTGGCCGGAGACGGTGCCGGTCGCCCGGTAGTCCTTCCAGCCGGAGCCCGCCAGGTAGCCGCGCACGACGCACTCGATCGGCAGCATCTCGAGCCGCTGGCAGAGCATCGCCCGCCCGCGCAGCTCGGGCGCCGAGGCCTCGGGCGGCAGCTCCCCCGGCCAGGCGCCCTTGAGGTGATTCGGCACGATCCCGCTCGTCGCCTCCAGCCAGAACAGGGTCATGCCGGTCAGGAGGCGGCCCTTGTCGGGGATCGGGTTCGGCATCACGACGTCGAAGGCGCTGATCCGGTCGCTCGCCACGAGCAGCAGCCCGTCCGCGCCGAGGTCGTAGATCTCGCGGACCTTCCCGCGGCCGATCAGGCGGTCCTCGAGGCCGGCGCTCATGCGGGCAGCCGCCCGAACGGGATCTCGGCGCGCGCCAGCACCTCGTCGAGCGAGAAGGCACTCGCGATCACCGCGGGGTCGAGGCCCTGCGCGTCAGGATCGGCGAGGACGAGGTCGCGCAGGTGCTCGCCCGTCTCCCACGCCTGCAGCGCGTTGCGCTGGACCACGACGTAGGCGTCCTCGCGGCTGAGCCCCGCCTCGACGAGGGCCAAGAGCACGCGGCCCGAGAAGGGCAGCCCCTGCGAGGCGTCGAGGTTCTGCCGCATACGCTCGGCGCGCACGACCAGCCCCTCCACCACCCACGTGAACCTCGCGAGCATGTAGTCGAGCAGGATCGACGAGTCGGCCAGCACGACGCGCTCGGCGGACGAGTGCGAGATGTCCCGCTCGTGCCAGAGCGGCACGTCCTCGAGGCCGACCACGGCGTTCCCGCGCAGGACGCGGGCGAGGCCGGAGATCCGCTCGCAGGTGATCGGGTTCTTCTTGTGCGGCATCGCCGACGAGCCCTTCTGGCCCTTCCCGAACGGCTCCTCGGCCTCGCGCACCTCGCTGCGCTGCAGGTGCCGGAGCTCCGTCGCGAAGCGGTCGAGCGAGGAGCCCGTGATCGCGATCGCGGCCAGGAACTCGGCGTGCCGGTCGCGCGCCACGACCTGCGTGGAGGCCGGCTCCGCGTCGAGGCCGAGCGCGCCCAGCACCTGCTCCTCGACGCGCGGGTCGATGTTGCCGTAGGCACCGACCGCGCCCGACAGCTTGCCCACGCAGACGCCGTCGACGGCACGCGCGAGACGCGCGTGGGCGCGGTCGAGCTCGAACACCCAGCCGAGCAGCTTCAACCCGAACGTCGTCGGCTCGGCGTGCACGCCGTGGGTGCGGCCCATGCAGGGCGTCGCGCGGTGCTCGAGGGCGCGGGCCAGGACGGCCGCCCGCGCCGCCTCGACGCCGCGCAGCAGGATCGCCCCCGCGTCGCGCAGCTGCAGGGCGAGGCCCGTGTCGACCACGTCCGACGAGGTCAGCCCGTAGTGGAACCAGCGCGCCGGCTCGCCGACCTGCTCGGCGACCGTCTCCGTGAAGGCGATCACGTCGTGGTGTGTGCGCTCCTCGATCTCCTTCGCGCGGGCCACGTCGACCGCGGCCTTCGCGCGGATCGCGGTCACGTCCTCCGCCGGCACGACGCCGATCGCGGCGTGCGCGTCGAGGGCGGCGAGCTCGACCTCCAGCCAGGTGCCGAGGCGGCGCTCGTCCGTCCAGACGGCGCCCATCTCCGGTCGCGTGTAGCGGGCGATCACCTGTCCCAGCCTAGTCAGGGAGCCGGATGGTGGGGTCGGGAGGCCCCGAGTTCGTCGGAGCCCACAGCAGCCGGACGTCCGTTCAGAGGCTGCCGCGCGGCCGCACCCAGCGCGTCTCCTGCCCGGTGACGGCGGCGATCCGGTCGTAGTCCGCGTCGTAGTGGAGCACGGGGATGCCGGCGAGCTCGGCCGCCGCCGCGATCACGAGGTCCGGCTGGCGCACCTGGCGGTGGTGCAGGCCCCCCTGCCGGGCCATCCCCTCGTTGACGTCGAGCGCACGCGCCCAGACGGCGTCGTCGACCGCGACGAACGGATACGTCTCGTAGGCGTCCCGCAGGTATCGATACTCGTCGGCGTTGCGCGCCGAGTAGACCAACTCGAACAGCACCGGGTGGCAGATGGCGATCGCATCCGCGGCGGCGTGGTCGGCCAGCTCCGCTCGGAGGTCGGAACATCGCCTGGCCCACACCCAGACCGAGGTGTCGACCAGGTGCATCAGAACGTGCGCGGCGTCCGGATCTCGTCGAGCATCTCGGGTGTCAGGGCGAGGTCGTGGTTGACGGCCCGCAGCCGCATCTGCAGGCTCACGTACTCCTCCAGCGCCCCGTTGATCGCCTCGGTCATCGAGTCCGTCCCGAGCAGCTCCTTGGCGTTCTCGAGCAGCGCCTCGTCGACGTTGAGCGTCACGCGCCGCGTCGTGCGCGGCTGCCGCAGGATCCGCCTCGGCTTGTGCAGTTCGGTCATCGCCATCGCCCCCTCAGGGTGCGCGATCGCCGTGCACGCGGGGCTCGCGGAATGGCACGGGAGACGCGCGATCGTATGAACGGATCATACGGATCCGTTCATACGGGAGGCGGGATGCGTTGTCAGCCCTGTGAATCCGAGCCGATGTCCGCGCGGCGCTGCAGGCCGTCGAAGCGGATCCGGTTGGCGGCCGCGTAGGCCGCGGCGATCGCGGCGTCGCGGTCGGCCCCGCGCGCCGTCACGGCGAGGACGCGCCCGCCGGCGGTGACGAGCTGGTCGCCCTGGACGGCCGTGCCCGCGTGGAAGACGACCGCGTCGCGCTCGGTCCCCGCCTCGGGCACGCCCGTGATCGGCACGCCGCTCTCCGACGAGGCCGGGTAGCCGCGCGAGGCGAGCACCACGGTGACGGCGCTGCCCGGGATCGTCGCGATCTCGCGCTCGTCGAGGTCGCCCGTCGCGCAGGCGAGGAGCCACGGCAGGAGGTCCTCGCCGAGCCGCGGCAGGACGGCCTCCGTCTCGGGGTCGCCGAAGCGCACGTTGAACTCGAGGACGCGCGGGCCCGTCCGGGTCAGCATCAGGCCGGCGTAGAGGCAGCCCGAGAAGCGCACGCCGCGCTGCATGAGCTCGCGCAGGATCGGCTTGTGCACCGTCTCGACGATCGCGCGCGCCTCGTCGTCGGTAACGCCCGGCGCCGGCGAGATCGCGCCCATGCCGCCCGTGTTGGGCCCCGTGCCGCCCTCGCCGATCCGCTTGTAATCGCGCGCCGAGGGCAGGGCGACGGCGCGCTCGCCGTCGCACAGCGCGAGGACCGAGAGCTCGGGGCCGTCCATCCGCTCCTCGACGACGAGCACGCGGCCCGCCTCGCCGAGCGAGCCGCCGAGGAACTCGGCCGCGGCGGCCTCCGCCGCGGCCGCGTCGTCGCACACGACGACGCCCTTGCCGGCGGCCAGGCCGTCGGCCTTGACGACGCAGCGGCCGTCGAGGCGCTGGATCGCGATCCGCGCGCCCGCCAGGTCGGTGACGGTGAAGGCCTCGGCGGTGTCGACGCCGGCGGCCTCGAGCAGCTGCTTCGTGAACGCCTTCGAGCCCTCGACCCGCGCGGCGGCCGCGTTGGGCCCGAAGACGGGGATGCCGATCCGCCGCAGCTCGTCGGCGAGGCCCGCCACGAGCGGCGCCTCCGGCCCGACCACGACGAGGTCCGCCGCGATGTCGCGGGCGAGGGCCACGAGGCCGTCGACGTCGTCGGCCTTGACGGGGTGGCAGGTGGCGATCAGCGCGATGCCCGGATTGCCGGGCGCCGCGTGCAGCTCGGAGCAGCGCGGGCTCGCCTGGATGGCGGCGGCGAGCGCGTGCTCGCGGCCGCCCGCCCCGACGACGAGGACCCTCACCGCATGCCCCGCGCGACGGCCTCCATGGCGTGCGGCGCGAGCACCTGGTCGCGGCGCACGCCGACGCCGACGAGGGTGACGGGGATGCCGAGCTGCTCGGCGACCCAGTTGACGTAGTCGCGGGCGGCCTGCGGCAGCTGGTCCCACTCGGTCGCGTCGGAGATGTCCGAGCCCCAGCCGGGCCGCTCCTCCCAGACGGGCTCCGCATGGTGGAAGTCCGACTGGTGCGCGGGGAACTCCTCCGTGACCGTGCCGTCGGGCAGGCGGTAGGCGACGCAGACCGGGATCGTCGGGAACTCGCTGAGCACGTCGAGCTTCGTGAGCACGAGCTCCGTCATGCCGTTCAGCCGGACCGCGTAGCGCAGGCCGACGAGGTCGAGCCAGCCGCAGCGGCGCTCGCGCCCCGTCGTCGTCCCGAACTCCGCTCCGATGTCGCGGATGCGGGCGCCCCGCTCCGGGTCCGCCTCGCTCGGGAAGGGCCCCGCCCCGACGCGCGTCAGGTACGCCTTCGCGATGCCGAGCACGCTGTCGATGCGGGTCGGGCCGATGCCGGTGCCCGTGCAGGCACCGCCCGCGATCGGGTTCGACGACGTCACGAACGGGTAGGTGCCGTTGTCGAGGTCGAGCAGGGTGCCCTGCGCCCCCTCGAACAGCACCCGCTTGCCGTCCTTCAGCGCCTGGTCGATCAGGAGCGACGTGTCGGCCGCGTACGGCTTGAGCCGGTCGGCCAGGGGCGCGATCTCCTCCACGACCTGGTTCGGGTAGAGCGGCCCCTGGTCGCGGCCGCGCAGGATCTCGCGGTTGCGGACCGCCAGCGCCGCGGCGACCTTCTTCTGGAGGATGCCGAGGTCGAACAGGTCCTGCACGCGGATGCCGACCCGCGACGCCTTGTCGGCGTAGGCGGGGCCGATGCCGCGCCGCGTCGTGCCGATCTGGAGCGACCCGAGCCGGACCTCGCTCTGCTGGTCGAGGATCCGGTGCCACGGCATGATCACGTGCGCGTTCATCGAGATCCTCAGGCCCGCCGCCGAGCGCCCCCGCGCCTCGAGCGCATCGAGCTCGCCGACCAGGACCTCCGGGTCGATCACGACGCCGTTGCCGAGGATGCAGATCTTGCCCTCCTCGAGGATGCCGCTCGGCAGCAGGTGGAACTTGAACGTCTCGTCCCCGTGGACCACCGTGTGGCCCGCGTTGTTGCCGCCCTGGTAGCGGGCCACCATCTCGAAGCGCTCCGCCAGGAGGTCGACGATCTTGCCCTTGCCCTCGTCGCCCCACTGGGCTCCGACCACGACCGCGCCTCCCATCTATGCCTCCCCTCGCGCGAGATCCGCGAACGTCGTGAAGTGCGGCATGAACGCCAGGTCCACGCTGCCCACCGCGCCGTTGCGGTGCTTCGCCACGATCAGCTCGGCCGTGCCGGGCCTTTCCGACGTCTCCTTGTTGTAGTAGTCGTCGCGGTAGATGAACATCACGACGTCGGCGTCCTGCTCGATCGATCCGGATTCTCTCAGGTCCGACAGGAGCGGCTTCTTGTCCGTGCGCTGCTCGACAGCGCGCGAGAGCTGCGAGAGCGCGATCACGGGCACCTCGAGGTCGCGGGCGAGGGCCTTCAGGGAGCGCGAGATCTGGGTGATCTCCTGGACGCGGTTCTCGCTCGAGGGGTCGCCGCTCATCAGCTGCAGGTAGTCGACCATCACGAGCCCGAGGCCCGGCTCCTTGAGCTTGAGCCGGCGCGACTTGGAGCGGATCTCCATGAGGTTGATGCTGGCCGTGTCGTCGACGTAGATCGGGGCGGCGGTGAGCCGGTTGCAGGCGTCCTGCACGCGGTTCCACTCGTCGTCCTTGAGGTCGCCGCGGCGCATCCGCATCGAGTCGACGCGGGCCTCGGAGGAGATGAAGCGCTGCGCGATCTCGCCGCGCGACATCTCGAGGCTGAAGATCACGACGGGCACCCGCGCGGTGACGCCGAGGTGGCGGGCGATGCCGAGCGCGAGCGAGGTCTTGCCCATCGCGGGGCGCGCGGCGAGGATGATCAGGTTGGAGTCCTGGAAGCCCGCCGTGATGTTGTCGAGGCCCTTGAGGCCGGAGGGCTGTCCGATCAGGCCGCGATGCTCGGCGGCGTTCGCCATCCGCTCGACCTCCTCCGGCAGGAGATCGCTGATGGGGATGATCTCGCCGGTCGTGCGCTCCTGCGAGATGTCGAAGATCGCGGACTCGGCGCGGTCGAGGATCTCGCGCACGTCACCCTGGCGGGCGTAGCCGAGCTCGGCGATCTCGAGGCCCGCGGCCGCGACACGGCGCAGCAGGGCGAGGTCGCGGACGATCTGGGCGTGCGCCTTGGCGTTGGCGGCGACGGTGACGGCGCTGGACAGCCCGAACACGAAGCCGCGCCCGCCGACGTCGTCGAGCCTGCCCATCCGCTCCAGCTCGTCCGACACGGTGACGGCGTCGATCGGCTCGGAGCGGTTGAGCAGCGCGAGGATCGCCCGGTAGACCGTGCCGTGGGCCTCGCGGTAGAAGTCGCCGGGGTCGGTGATGACCTCGGAGACCGTGATCACGGCCTGCTCGTTGAGCAGCATCGCGCCGAGGACAGACTCCTCGGCGTCGAGGTCCTGCGGCGGGACGTTCGCCTCCGGCAAGGGGGGCATCCCGCGGCCCCGCTACTCGTCCGTCTCGGCGGCCTCGTCGGCCGCGGCCTCGAGGTCGGCCTCGAGCTCCTCGACGGCCTCGGCCTCGGCCGGCGCCTCCTCGAACTCGAGGCCCCCGGCCTGCACGACCTGCGTCTTGACGGCGGCGCGGACGCTGGTGAAGACGTCGATCTCGACGAGGTACGAGCCGATCGCCTTGATCGGCTCCTCGAGGCGGATCTTGCGGCGGTCGACGCGGATCTTGCGGGCGCGCCAGATCTCGTCGGCCAGGTCGGCGGCGGTGACGGAGCCGTAGAGGCGGCCGTCGGGGCCGGAGCGGGCCGGGATCGTGAGCACCGTCTTGGTCAGCGTGGCGGCGATCTCCTGCGCCTGCTCCGCGGTGCGGGCCTCCTGCGCGGCGCGGGTCGCGGCGAGCTTCTCGACCTCGGCGATGCGGGCGGGCGTCGCCTCCTCGGCCAGCTTGCGCGGCACGAGGTAGTTGCGGAGGTAGCCGCGGCTGACGGCGACGACGTCGCCGCGGTGGCCGAGGTGCTCGACGTCGTCGAGCAGGATCGCCTTGCGGGTTGCGGTGCGTGCCATCGTCGTCCTCGTCAGAAGGGGATATCGTCGTCGGCCGCGGCGCCGCCGCCGGCCCACTGGTCGGGGAGGTCGGCCGCGGGCTCGGAGGCCGCCGCGGGGGCGCCCCAGTCGCCGCCGCCGGAGGCCGCGCCGCCGCCGCCACCACCGCCGCCCTCGCGGGGGCCGATGAACTGCACGGAGTCGGCGATGACCTCGACGCGCTCGCGCTTGCCGGAGCCGTCCTTGGCCTCGTACTCGCTCCAAGACAGGCGGCCGTCGACGGCGACCTGGCGGCCCTTGGCGAGGTAGCGCGCGACGTTGTCGGCCTGCGCGCCGAAGGCGGTGACGTTGAAGTAGTTCGGCTCCTCGACCCACTCGCCCGTGTCGCCCTTCTTGCGGCGGTTGTTCACGGCGATGCGGATGGTGCAGACGGAGAGCCCGCTCCCGGTGGAGCGCAGCTCGGGATCGCGGGTGAGGTTCCCGACGAGGATGACCCGGTTGATGTTCGCCATTTCGGTGACCTTTCTGCGGCTGGTTGTCCGTCAGTCGATCCTCGGCGCGGTGCCGTTACGCGGAGCGTACGCATCCGCGCCGGTTCGCGCCGGATCGGCCCTAGGAGCCCGCCGCGGCCTCCGCCTTGCGCGCGGGGCGCGCCTGGTGGACGGCCTTGTGGCGCAGGACCTCGTCGGTGATCGAGAGCACGCGCTGGGCCTCGTCGAGGGTGGCGGCATCGGAGGTGAAGCGGAGCACCCAGTAGTCGCCCTCCTCGCGTTTGCGGATCGGGAACTGCAGCTTGCGCCGGCCCCACGGATCGATCGCGTCCCAGGTGCCGCCGCCGCCGAGGATGATGTCACGCACGCGGTGCACGACCTCCTCCTGGCGCGCCTCGTCCACTTCGGGGTCGAGGATCAGCATGAACTCGTAGGCGGTCACGGGTCTGGTCGGCCTTTCGTCAGCGTCGCGAGCGGGCGCACGGGCGCCGCCGCGAGCGGGAATGTAGCAGCGTCGCGGAGCCGGGGCGACGGGCACCCGGCGGGGCGCTACGCTAGCGCCCATGCGCCAGCGCACCGTCGTCTCCGCCGCCGTGGCGGGCTCTGCGATCGTCATCGCGGCCGGGGCCGCCGCCGGCACCCGCGCATGGCGGCGGCTGCGCCGCCGGGGCGCCGCGGACGCCGTCGCCGAGGACCCCTTCGCCGGGCCGTACGGCGATCCCGAGGCGGCTTGGGACCCGGCCGCGAACGCGGCCCTGCGCGAGGAGCTGAAGGAGCGCGTCGCGGACGTCCAGCGCGAGCCCGAGGCGCCGGTCGCCGAGCCGGTCGAGCCGGACCTGATCGTGGCGGGGGTGCCCGGCTCCGACCCGGGGCTCGAGGCCGCGCGGGCGCGGCTGCGTGAGCGCGCCGAGCGCGCCCGCGAGGGCTTCCGGGGCTAGGCGGCGAGGAGCCGGCCGAGCGGGCCGGCGAGCACGTCCCAGACCCCGGCCGGCGTGGCCGACCCGCAGCCCGCGGCCGCGGCCAGCATCGCGGTCGCCGCGAGGGCGTCGGCCAGGTCGTCGCCGTCGACGAGGTGGTCGGCGACCCGCGCGGGCGCGGTCGTGACGGGCACGGCGATCTGGTGCAGGACGGCGCCGCGGCGGCGGCGCTGGGCGAGGCCCACGAGCTTGCGCCCGTCGTCGAGCACGATCTCGTAGGGCGAGATGCCGGCCCAGCAGGCGCGCCGCGCGGCGGCCCGGCGCGCCTCGGACATCGCGCGCGCCTCGTCCACGGCCACCGTGCGGCAGCCGACGCCAAGGCCGGCGAGGGCGTCGCGGACGGCCTCGCCGACGGGGCGGTAGGCCTCCGTCACGTCCTCGGGGGCGAGCGGGTGCCCGGCGGGCACGGCGAGGTCGACGAGCAGGGTGCCGGCGTCGCAGAGGACGGCGCCGCCACCCGTGCCGCGGCGCGCCACGGGGATCTCGGGGCGGGCGTCGGCCTCCGGCTGGGCGGAGCCGAGGACGAGCGCGGCCGGCTCGACCACGCAGGCGGCGAGGCCCGCGCGCCCGTCCCGGGCGGCCTCGAGCAGGGCGGGCCCGAGCGCGACGTAGGCGGCGGCGTCGAGCCGGCGCAGCGGCTCCGTCACGCGCGCCGCCCGGCGAGGCGCCCGACGGCGGCCATCAGCTCCGCGATCCGCTCCTCCTCCGTGCCGGGGCCGTGGCCGCCGACCACGCAGTGGCGGACGTGCTCGTCGAGCACGCCGAGGGCGACGCGGTCGAGCGCGGCGCGGGCGGCCGCGATCTGCGTGAGGACGTCGATGCAGTAGCGGTCCTCCTCGACCATCCGCGCGACGCCGCGCACCTGGCCCTCGGCGCGCGAGAGGCGTGCGAGCAGCTCGTCCTTGGTGGCGGCGTACCCGCCCGTCGCGGTGTCTTCCATGATCGTAGCCTATCATACCCCTAGGGGGTATGGTAGGGTGCGAGGGCGATGACCGTCGAGTCCCCCACCCCCGCGCACGTCGACTTGGCCCTCGAGGGCCTGCACTGCGCCGCCTGCGTCGGGCGCACCGAGCAGGCGCTGGCCGCCGTCCCCGGCGTCGCGCGCGCCACCGTCAACCTCGCCACGGAGCGCGCCGCCGTCGACTTCGACCCGGATCGGGCCTCCGTGCCCCTGCTGGTGCGCGCCGTCGCGGAGGCCGGCTACGGCGCCGAGCCCGTCGCGGGCGCCGGCCCCCGCCCCGCCGGCCGTGACCCGCTCGTGCCGCGCATGATCGTGGCCGTCGCCCTGTCGCTGCCCGTCGTGCTGCTCTCGATGCTGCCCCCGCTGCAGTTCCCGGGCTGGGGCTGGCCGGTCGGCGCCCTCGCCACCCCCGTGGCCCTCTGGTGTGCCTGGCCGTTCCACCGCGCCGCCTGGGCCGCCCTGCGCCACCGCACGGCCTCCATGGACACCCTCATCTCGCTCGGCGTCCTCGCCGCCTGGGCCTCGTCCACGGCCGCGCTCGTCCTCACCGACGCCGCCTCCATGCCGATGCACCTGTCCCTGACCGCGCGCGGCGAGACGGGTGCCCTCAGCTACGAGGTGGCGGCCGTGGTCACCGCGCTGCTCCTCGTCGGCCGGGTGCTCGAGCTGCGCGCCCGCCGCCGCGCCGGCGACGCCGTCCGCGCCCTCGGCGAGCTGTCCGCCCCCGACGCCGTCCTCGTCCGCCCCGCGGGCGACCTCGTCGTGCCCGCGGCCGCGCTCGCGGTCGGCGACCGGATTCGCGTGCGCCCCGGCGAGCGGGTCGCCGTCGACGGCCGCGTCGTCGCGGGCGCCTCGAGTCTCGACCAGGCGCTCCTGACCGGCGAGAGCGCGCCCGTCGACGTCGGCCCGGGCGACGAGGTGCCCGGGGGCGCCCTCAACACCACCGGCACGCTCGTGGTCGAGGCGCTGCGGGTGGGCGCGGACTCCGCGGCCGCCCGCATCGCCCGCCTCGTCGAGCAGGCCCAGACGGAGAAGGCGTCCGCCCAGCGGCTCGCCGACCGCGTCGCGGGCGTGTTCGTGCCGATCGTGCTCGTGATCGCGGCGGCCACCTGCGGGGTCTGGCTGGCCGCGGGCGCCACGTGGTCGGAGGCGCTCGCCCCCGCCGTCGCCGTCCTCGTCGTCGCCTGCCCATGCGCCCTCGGCCTCGCGGTGCCCGCCGCCCTGCTCGTGGCCACGGGCCGCGGCGCCCAGCTCGGCATCCTGCTGCGCGGCGCACCGTCCCTCGAGCGGGCCGAGCGCGTCGACGCGGTGGTGCTCGACAAGACCGGCACCGTCACCGAGGGCCGCATGGAGCTCGCCGCCGTCCACCCCGCCCCCGGCGAGGACCCCGACGTCGCGCTGCGCCTCGCGGCCGCCGTCGAACGCGGCTCCGAGCACCCCGTCGGCCGCGCGATCGCCGCCGCCGTCGAGGACGCGCCCGCCGCCAGTGGCTTCGCGGCCCGGCCGGGCGTCGGCGCCGAGGCCGACGTCGAGGGCCGGCGCGTGGTCGTCGGCCGTCCGGAGCGCCTCGCCGCCGAGGGCCTCCCCCTCGGCCCCGAGCTGGAGGCGGCCGCCGCCCACGAGGCCGCCGAGGGGCGGGCGCTCGCCGCCGTCGCCTGGGACGGGCGCGTGCGCGCGCTCGTCTCCACCGCCGACCGCATCCGCCCCACGAGCGCCGCCGCGGTGACCGCGCTGCGGGCGCTCGGGCTCGAGCCGGTCCTCCTGACCGGCGACGGCGCCGCCGCCGCGGGCGTCGTCGCCCGCGCCGTCGGGATCGAGCGGGTGATCGCCGACGTGCTGCCCGAGGACAAGGCCGCCGAGGTCGCGCGCCTGCAGGCCGAGGGCCACGCCGTCGCCGTCGTCGGCGACGGCCTCAACGACGCGCCGGCGCTCGCCCGCGCCGACCTCGGCGTCGCGATGGGCTCCGGCGCCGACGCGGCCCAGGCCGCCGCCGACGTCACCCTGGTCCGCGCCGACCTGATCGCCGCCGCCGACGCCGTCCGGCTCGCGCGGCGCACGATGGCCACGATCCGGGGCAACCTGGCCTGGGCCTTCGGATACAACGTCGTCCTGATCCCGCTCGCCGCCCTCGGCTTCCTGAACCCGATCCTGTCGGGCCTCGCGATGGCCGCCTCGAGCCTGTTCGTCCTCGGCAACTCGCTGCGCCTGCGGCGCTTCCGACCCCTCTAGGGGGTCCGCCTACCGTCCCGGCAGGGAGCCCGGGACGCGCCGCGAACCTGCCGTAGGATGGGCGCGTCCGCCCCCGCGCCCGCCTCGCCATGCGCCTCGCCCGCCACCTCATCACCGCGCTCCTCCTCGCCTGCGCCCTCGCCGCCTCGGCCGCCGCGCAGGAGCCGAGCGACGTCGATCAGGAGCTCAACTACGGCATCCCGGACTACGCCTACGACGCGGCGTACCGCGACCTCTCCGAGCTGCCCGACGTGCCGCGCCGCACCACCTTCACCCTCAAGGGCGACGACACGATGATGGCCAGCACCTGGTACACGACCTGGAACGGGCGCACGCGGCGGCTGATCGCCCTCTACCCGAAGCTGCCGCAGCGCGAGCGGATGCCGCTCGTGCTCGTCTTCCACGGGGCGGGCGGCCACGCCCTCTGCGACCGCACCTTCGGCAACGTCCCCGGCCACTACCGCTTCGTGGTGGCCTGCGTCGACGGCCAGGGCGTGCGCAGCCGCGGCTACTCGTACGGCGCCGCCCAGCACCTCGCCGACAGCGCCAAGGTGATCGACCACCTGCGCCGGCGCCTGCCGGGCCTGCGCATCGACCGCTCCCGCCTGGTCGCCGCCGGCGGCTCGATGGGCGGGCAGGAGGCGCTCCTGTTCGGGGCGCTCTACCCCCAGCTCGCGCAGACGATCGTGGCGATGGACATGCCGACCGACATAGGCAAGCGCTTCTGGAAGCTGCCGCGCTACCGCCAGATCGCGCTCTACAACGAGTGCCTCGCGATCCCCCAGCAGGACCCCGACTGCTACGCGCGGCGCAGCCCGCTGTCGGTGGCCGGCATCCTCGCCAACTCCGGCCAGCGGATGATCCTCTACTGGTCCGTCAACGACGACGTCTCGTCGCCCGAGCAGGCGCCCGCCTTCGCCCGCGCCGTGCGCGCCGCCAACCCGTCGCGCCCGTTCCTGATCCGGATCGGCAACTGGGTGCACGGCGGCGCGTGGGCTCCCGTCTCCTCGAACTTCGAGTGGCTCGCCGACGCGGGCCTCGTGCCGGACGCCACGCGCGCCGCGACGCGCTACCCGGCGGGCTACCGGATCCAGGTCGACGCTGCGACCTGGATCGACGACCTGCCCGCCTTCCACGCCGACGACGAGTAGGGACAGGCGCCCGGGTCGGCGCGCCGGGGCTACGATGCGCGCCTTCCCATGGGCGACCGCGACCTGCTCACCATCGCCGACCTCGACGCGGCGACCCTGCACGCGCTGATCGCGGACGCGCGCGCCGCGAAGGCCGACCCCGACGCGCTCGCCCCGATCCTCGCGGGCCGCACGGTGCTCGTCCACTTCACGAAGGCCTCGACCCGCACGCGGCTCTCCGTCGAGACGGCCGTGGCCCGCCTCGGCGGCCATCCCGTCTTCGCCCGCGGCGACGAGCTGCAGATGGGCCGCGGCGAGCCGATCGCCGACACGGCCCGCGTGGTGTCGCGGATGTGCGACGCGATCGTGATCCGCACCTTCGCGCAGGCCGACGTCGAGGAACTCGCCCGCCACGCCGACGTCCCCGTGGTCAACGCCCTCACCGACGCGCACCACCCCCTGCAGGCGCTCGCCGACCTGATGACGATCGAGGAGCGCCTCGGCGGGCTCGCCGGCCTCGAGCTCGCGTGGGTCGGCGACGGCAACAACGTGCTGCACTCGCTGGCCGAGGCGGCCGCGCTGGCCGGGATGCACGTCCGCATCGCGAGCCCGGCGGGCTACGCGCCCGACCCCGCGATCCTCGCCGGGGCGCAGGCCACGGCGGCGGTCCACGGCGGCTCCGTCGCCCTCGTCGACTCGCCGGCGGCGGCCGTGACCGGCGCCGACATCGTCGTCACCGACGTCTTCGTGTCGATGGGCGAGGAGGCGCAGGCCGCCGAGAAGCCGGCGGCCTTCGCGGGCCACCAGGTGGATGCGGCGCTGATGGCGCAGGCCAAGCCGACGGCCGTGTTCCTGCACTGTCTGCCGGCGCACCGCGGCGAGGAGGTCGCGGCCGAGGTCATCGACGGGCCGCAGTCCGTGGTCTGGGACGAGGCCGAGAACCGCCTGTACACGACCATCGCGGTCCTGCGCCACCTGCTCGGCTGACGGCCCGCTAGGCCAGCGCGGCGCGCAGGGCGTCGGGGTCCGTGATCGGCACCCGACAGGCCATCCGCTCGCAGAGGTAGGCCGCGGGCGCCCCGTCGACGAGCCCGCGGCCCCGCAGGAGCGGGACCTCGGCGCAGCGCGGGTCGGCCGGGTCGGCGACCACGACGATGTCCCAGGGGGCGAAGCGGCGGTCGACGACGGCGCGCAGGGCGCCCGTGCGGGGGTCGTCGGCCGCGCCGAGGATCGCGATCTCCCGCGGCGGCGTGGTGGCCTGCTGGACCACCCCGAGCAGCGTCCCGAACACGTTCGGGTGGCGCTCGGAGACCGCGCGCACGGCGTCGAGCGACCCGAGCGCGGCGTCCTCCCAGGCGGGCTCGCCCCAGATCCGCCCGAGCCGCAGGAGGCACGAGGCGATCAGGCTGGAGCCGCTCGGCGTCGGCTGGTCCTCGACCGACTTCGTGCGCGCCACGAGCGCCTCGGCGTCCTCGGCGGCCAGGAAGAAGCCGCCGCGGGCCGGGTCGTGGAAGCGGCGCAGGGCCTCCGCGGTGAGCCGCCGCGCCGCGAGCAGGTGGCCGAGGTCGCCGCTGGCGGCGTGCAGCCGCAGCAGCCCGTCGGCGACAGCGCCGTAGTCCTCGGAGAAGCCGTCTGCCGTGCCCGGCACGCCGCGCCACGCGCGGATCAGCGTGCCGTCGGGGCGGGTCAGGTGCGCGGTGACGAAGGCGGCGATGCGCTGCCCGCGCTCGACCAGCCGCGGCTCGCCGAGCAGCCGCCCGGCGTCGGCGTAGGCCGCGATCGCGAAGCCGTTCCAGGCGGCCAGCGCCTTGTCGTCGCGGCCCGGCTGGGGCCGCAGGTCGCGCGCGGCGTGCAGGGCGGCGCGGATGCGCTCGAGGCGCTCGCGCGCCTCGTCCTCCCCGAGGCCGAGCCGCTCGGCGGCCTCCTCGATCGGCGCCACGACGCTGAGGACGGTGGCGCCGGAGTGCTCGAAGTTGCCCTCGGGGGTGACGTTCCAGATGTCCCTCGCGAGCGCCCGGTCGACCGGGTCCGCGAGGACCTCGTCGATCTGCGCGGGGGTCCAGACGAAGGTCAGGCCCTCGACGCCGTCGGTGTCGGCGTCCTGGCCGGAGGCGAGGCCGCCCTCCGGCAGGCTCAGCTCGCGGTCCATGTAGTCGAGCGTGGAGAGGGCCACCTGCCGATAGCGGTCCGAGCCCGCGGCCAGCGCGGCGTGCGCGTAGGCCGACGCGAGCAGCGCGTTGTCGTAGAGCATCTTCTCGAAGTGCGGCACCAGCCAGTAGCCGTCGACGGCGTAGCGGTGGAAGCCGCCGCCGACCTGGTCGTGGATGCCGCCGTCCGCCATCCGCTCGAGGGTCAGCCGCGACATGTACTCGCCGTCGCGGCCGCGCTCGCGGTCGGCGCAGCCGAACAGGAACGGGAAGATCGGGCTCGGCGGGAACTTCGGCGCCCCGCCGAAGCCGCCGTGGACCTGGTCGAAGATCGTCGCCAGCTTGCCGATCGCGCGGTCGATCATCGCGCCGCCCGGCGCGTCGTCGTGCTCGGCGGCCTCCGAGGCGTGGCGGTCGTTGGTGGCCTTCAGCGCGGTGGCGATCCGCTCGGCCTGCGCCTCGACGTCGCCGCGGCGCTCGGCGTAGGTCTGGCTGACGGCCTCGAGCACCTGCGTGAAGGCGGGCATCCCGGGCCGGGCGACCGGCGGGAAGTAGGTGCCGCCGTAGAACGGCCGCCCGTCGGGGGTCAGCCAGACGGTCATCGGCCAGCCGCCGTGCCCCGTCAGCCCGACCACCGCCTCCATGTAAAGGGCGTCGACGTCGGGGCGCTCCTCGCGGTCGACCTTGACGTTGACGAACAGGCGGTTCATGACCGCGGCGGTGGCCGGGTCCTCGAAGGACTCGTGCGCCATCACGTGGCACCAGTGGCAGGAGGCGTAGCCGACGCTCAGGAGGACGGGCACGTCGCGCTCGCGCGCCTGGGCGAAGGCCTCCTCCCCCCACGGGTGCCAGTCGACCGGGTTGTCCTCGTGCTGCTTGAGGTACGGGGAGGTCTCGGCGGCGAGGCGGTTGGGCATCAGGGCTCCGTGGGGTGGTCGTCGGGGCCGGGCGTCAGGCCGGGGCGAGCACCGGCAGCCCGACCGCGCGACAGGCCTCCTGCAGGCGACCGTCGTACGTCATGACCGCGGTGGGCTCCTCGAGCGCGAGCGCCGTGGCGATGTGGATGGCGTCAGGCGACCGCAGCGCGACGCCCGGGGCGAGGTGGGCAGCGACGGCGATGACCGCCCGCGAGATGTCGACGCGGTCGACCAGGTCCAGCATCGACTGCAGCCGTCGCGCGGCGTCGCCCCCGGCCCGGGCCGCCGTCCGGCCGACCTCCACCTCGAGCAGCGCCGACGACACGACGGGGCCCGGATGCGCGGCGAGCGCGGCGCGCGCCGCGGCGGAGCCGTCCTCGTCGCCGCAGGCCCGCACGTAGGCCGAGGTGTCGAGGTAGAGGATCACGCGGGCGACTCGCCCGGCGCGTCCTCGCGCCGCACCTCGTCGAGGACCGCCGAGAGCGCGGTCTCCCCGGGCTCCCGCCGGATCGGGTCGAGGTCGAGCCACGCCGACGCGGGCCGCGTGGCGGGGCGCAGGAGCCCCTGCTCGATCCAGTCCTCGCGCCATCCGCGGGTCGCGGCGTCGAGCGGGACGAGGCGCGCGATCGGCCGTCCCCGCTCCGTGACGGTGATCGTCTCGCCGCCCTTGACCCGGCTCAGGTAGGTGCTCGCGTACTGTCGGAGTTCGCGGATGCCGATGGTGTCAGCCATGTGCTACACGGTAGCACATTGCGGGCGGATCGGGCCGGCAGCGCCCCCCTGGGCGCCGCCGGCCGCACCGCTCAGCCCTTCGGCTGCGGGACGATCCGGATGTACGGCTTCGGCTCGTCCCAGCCCTCGGGCCAGATCTCCTTGGCCTGCTCGTTGTTGACCGAGCCGGCGATGATCACGTCGCCGCCCTGCTGCCACTGGGCGGGCGTCGCGACCTTGTGGTTCGCGGTCAGCTGCAGCGAGTCGATCACGCGCAGGATCTCGTCGAAGTTGCGGCCCGTCGTCATCGGGTACGCGAGGACCAGCTTGACCTTCTTGTCGGGGCCGACCACGAAGACGTTGCGCACCGTCAGGTTGTCCATCGGGGTGCGCTCGTCGGAGTCGCCCTCGACCTCGGCCGGGAGCATGTCGTAGAGCTTCGCGACCGTGTAGTCGGCGTCGCCGATGATCGGGTAGTTCGGGCGGTGGCCCTGCGTCTCCTCGATGTCGTCGGCCCACGCCTCGTGCTTGTCGACGCGGTCGACGGAGAGGCCGATGACCTTGACGCCGCGCTTCGCGAACTCGCCGTTGATCGACGCCATGTAGCCGAGCTCGGTCGTGCAGACCGGCGTGAAGTTCTTGGGGTGGGAGAAGAGGACGGCCCACGAGTCGCCGATCCAGTCGTGGAAGTCGATCTCGCCCTCGGTGGTCTGGGCGGTGAAGTTCGGGGCGGTGTCGTTGATGCGCGGCATGGTGCTCCTCGGGGGGTGTGCGCCTCACGCTACAGCATGAGGATCGCTTCTATCTCTGATGACGTGGAGTTATAGCAGGATCGCGCGGGTCCGCCAGCCTGTCAGAGACAGGCGACGCCGATCCGCTCGGCCGCGCGGCGCAGGGCCGCGTCCTCCGTGGCCCACGGCGCGCCCACCTCGACGGCGAGCAGGAGGTACGCGGCGTCGTGGGCGTTCGACCCGGTCGCGAGCGCCGTCGCGAGGAGCGCGCCGCGCGGCTCGCGGTCGTCGACGACCTGGACCCCGGCTTCGCGCAGGAGGCCGAGCACCGCCTCGGCGCGCGCCGGGGACAGACGCCGATCACGCACCGCCCGCGCCAGCGCGGCGACCACCTCGGCGACCCAGTTCGGCGGGACGAGGGCCGCGCCCGGGATGGCCGCACCGTCGCCGAGCGCCGATGCCCCCTCGTCGTCGAGGAGGATGCGGACGGCGGTCGAGGCGTCGAGGACCAGCATCAGCGGCGCTCGCGCCCCTCGCGGATCCACTCCACGATCTCCTCGCCCGTCGCGACGTGGCCGATCTCACGGCGCAGCGCCCGCCCCCGCCCGGCCCACTCCGCTCCCGCGGCCTCGGGGGCGCGACCGGGACGAGCCGCGCCACCGGCCGCCCGTGGCGCGTGATCGTGACCTCGCCGCCCGCCTCGACCGCGCGGACCAGCTCGGAGAATCGTGCCTTCGCGTCGGACACGCCGATATCCGTAGCGAGAATTCTGGTCAGAGTCTGATCAGAATCCGCGCGGAGTCGCGCAGCCCGCGGACGGGCGCGCGCAGGACCGCGCCCGGCACCCCCGTAGACTGCGCGCATGCAGCCCGCCGACCGCCTGATCGACAACCTGGCGAGCCTCGCGACGGTGGACGCCGACGGCGGCTTCCGGGTGGTGCACGACGCGGCGATCGCGATCCGGGACGGCCACATCGAGGCGGTCGGGCCGCGGGCCGAGGTGCACGCCCAGGTGGAGCTCGCCGACGGCGCCGAGGTGGTGGACGCCATCGGGCTGAGCGCCGTGCCCGGCCTCGTCGACTGCCACACGCACGTGGTCTACGGCGGCAACCGCGTGCACGAGTTCGACCTGCGCGCCCAGGGCGCCGACTACGAGCGGATCGCCGCCGAGGGCGGTGGCATCCGGGCCAGCGTGCGGATGACCCGCGAGGCGACCGACGAGGACCTCCTGGCGGCCGCCACGGGGCGCCTCGCCCGGATGCGGGCGCTCGGCACCACCACCGCCGAGGTCAAGTCCGGCTACGGCCTGAGCGCCCACGACGAGGCGCGCATGCTGCGCACGGCCCGGGCGGCGGGTGCGGCCGCCGGGGTGCGGGTGCGCACCACCTGCCTGGCCCTACACGCCACGCCGCCCGAGGCGGCCTCCCCGGGCGACTACGTCGAGACCGCGGTCGCCGAGATCCTGCCGGCCTGCGCCGGCCTCGCCGAGCAGGCCGATGTGTTCCTCGAGCGCGGCGTCTTCGACGTGGACCAGTCGCGGCGCTACCTCGAGGCCGCCCGCGACCTCGGGCTCGGGCTGCGCCTGCATGCCGACCAGTTCTCCGAGATGGGCGCGGTCGGGCTCGCGATCGAGCTCGGCGCGGCGTCGGTCGACCACCTCGAGGCGACCGGCCCCACCGGGGTCGCCGCGCTCGCCGGCTCCGACGTGATCGCCGTCGGGCTGCCCGTCGCCGCGCTCACCCTGCGCCGGCCGATGCCGCCCCTGCGCGAGCTGATCGACGCCGGCGGCCGCGTGGCGCTCGCGACCGACGCCAACCCGGGCTCCGCGCCCTGCCTGTCCCTCCCGACCACCATGCACCTGGCCTGCACGCAGATGGGCCTGTCCTGCGCCGAGGCCCTCGCCGCCGCCACGCACGGCGGCGCCGCCGTGCTCGGCCTCGACCACGAGGTCGGGCGGCTGATCCCCGGCCACCGCGCGGACGTGGTGCTCGTCGACGGGCCCGACTGGCGCGCCCTGATCGCCGAGCTCGGCGCCGTGCCGGCGCGCGTGATCGCGGGCTAGAGGCCCCCGCCGACGCCGAGGGCGTCGCGCTGGACGAGGTCCGCGTAGCGGCCGCCCGCCTGCACCAGCTCGGCGTGGGCGCCGCGCTCCACGATCGCGCCGTGGTCGAGCACGAGGATCTGGTCGGCGTCGCGGACGGTCGAGAGGCGGTGCGCGATCGTGATCGTCGTGCGGCCCTCGGCGAGCGCGTCGAGGGCCTCCTGGACCGCGCGCTCCGTCTCGACGTCGAGCGCCGACGTGGCCTCGTCGAGGACGAGGATCGGCGGGTTGCGCAGGACGGTGCGGGCGATCGCGATGCGCTGCTTCTCGCCGCCGGAGAAGCGGTAGCCGCGCTCGCCGACGACGGTGTCGTAGCCCGCCGGCAGCCCCGTGATGTGCTCGTGGATGCGCGCCGCGCGACAGGCCTCCTCGATCGCCGCGTCGGTGGCGTCCGGGCGGGCGAAGCGCAGGTTCTCGCGCACCGTGGCGTGGAACAGGTACGTCTCCTGGCTGACCACGCCGACGAGGTCGGCGAGCGACGCGAACGAGAGGTCGCGGACGTCGACCCCGTCGATCAAGACGGTCCCGCGCTCGGCGTCGTAGAGGCGGGCGACGAGGTAGCCGAGGGTCGTCTTGCCCGAGCCCGTCTCCCCCACCACCGCCGTACGCGTGCCGGGTGCGGCCAGGAAGGTGGCGCCCGCGATCGTCCACGGCCCGTTCGCCTCGTAGCGGAACCAGACGTCGTCGAAGGCGACCTCGCCCTTCGCGTCGGCGCGGGTCAGGGCGCGCGAGCCCTCGTGCTCGTCGATGTCGACCTCGAGGTCGAGGTACTCGAAGATGCGGTCGAACAGGGCCAGCGAGGCCTGCACGTCGATGCCGACGCTCAGCAGCGCGCCGACGGGGAAGAAGATCCGCGTCTGGATGGTCGCGAAGGCGACCAGGGTGCCGATCGAGACCGCGCCCCAGCCCGTGGCGATCGACCAGCCGCCCGCCCAGTAGACGAGCGCCGGCAGGATCGCGAACGAGGCGCTGATCGAGGCCATCACCCAGCGGCCCGCCATCCGCTGGCGCACCTCGAGCTCGGCCAGCTCGCGCGACTCCTCGCGGAAGCGGGTCGCGAGCTCGGGGCCGCGGCCCATCGTCTTGCCGAGCAGGACGCCGGAGACGGACAGGGACTCCTGCACGAGCGACGAGATGTCGGCCATCGTCTTCTGGCGCTCCGTCGACAGGCGCCGGCGCTCCGCGCCGACGCGCCGCGTCAGGAGCACGAAGAACGGCACGAGGACGACGGACAGGATCGCCAGGCGCCAGTCGAGCAGGAACATCGCCACGAGCGCGGCGAGGACGGTCGTGACGTTGGAGACGACGCTGGTGGCGGTCGACGTGACGACCTCGTCGACGCCGCCGATGTCGTTGGCGATCCGCGACTGCACCTCGCCCGTGCGGGTGCGCGTGAAGAAGGCGAGCGACTGGCGCTGCAGGTGCTCGTAGACGTCGGCGCGCAGGTCGTGCATGACCTCCTGGCCGACACGGTTGGCGAGGTAGGTCTGCGCCACGCCGAGGATGCCGACCACGATCGCGATCGCGATCATCCCGCCGGCCAGCCAGGCCAGGAGCGTCGTGTCCGCCTCCGGGATCGCCTGGTCGATGATGTCGCGCAGGAGGAACGCGGGCACCATCCCGAGCGCGCTCGACACGACGATCAGGAGCAGCACGAAGGCCAGCCGCGGGCGCTCCGACCGAAACAGCCGCGTCACCCGGCGCAGGTTCGCACGCCGGACCTCGGGGTCCTCGGGCCGCTGGGGCCGCTCGCCCACGTCGAACGTGCCGTGTCTGCCGCGTGCGCTCACGATCGAACGGTAGATCGCGCGCGCGCCCCCTGCGGCGCAAGCCGCCACGGGGGCCGGCGGCGAACCACCCAGGTGAAAGCGCCCGCCGGCGCCCCTACGCTTCCGCCGATGGCCCCCGACCACGATCACGACCACGCGCACGTCCACGGCCCCGGCTGCGGGCACGACCACGCGGCCGGCGACGAGGTCGCCGAGGCGGAGCGCCTCGCCAACGAGCTCGCCGACGCCACGGCCCGCCTCGCGGGCCAGCTCGGCTGGGCGGTCGCGCCGCACCGCGACCGCACGCGCTGGTCGCTCGCCGGCGCCCCCGTCGCGGTCGTGTTCGAGCGGGCCGCGAACCGCGCGGCCAAGCCCAAGCACCGCTCCGGCCAGCTCGCCCCCGAGCTCCTCCCGTTCCTCGTCGACGCCGTCCTGCGCACCCGCGAGCGGCTCGCCTACGCCGACGGCGAGGACAACCCGTACCTGATCCCGCTCGTGCTCGGCTGCTTCTACGCCGTCGAGTCGGCCCGCTCGGGCGCCCTCGGCCTCGGGCCCGAGACGCGCCGCGACCTGCCCCACGTCGAGCTGCTCGCCGACGACGACGCGACGGCCGACATCCGCGGCGTGCCCGGCACCGCGATGCTGCGGGCGATCGCCCCCGTCGAGAGCGACGCGGGCGCGGAGCACGTGATGGCCGTGCAGTTCGTCTGGCGCTCCTAGAGCCGGCCAGCGCGGCGTGGTAGCGTCGCCCCCGCATGGCCGAGTCCGAACTCCAGCGGCTGCAGCGCGAGGCCCGCGAGGACCCGGACGGGTTTTGGGCGCGCGTGGCCGCGGACCTGCCCTGGTTCGCGCCGTGGACGAGCGTGCTCGACTGGACGCCGCCCACCTACGCCTGGTTCGCCGGCGGGCGCACGAACCTCGTGCACGCCTGCCTCGACCGCCACGTCGAGGCCGGCCACGGCGACCGCCCCGCGCTGGTCTGGCTGCGCGAGGACGGCGCCGAGCGGCGGCTCACCTACGCCGAGCTCCTGCACGAGGTGGAGCGCGTCGCCGCGGCCCTGCGCGCGCTCGGGATCGGCAAGGGCGACCGCGTCACCCTCTCGATGCCGGTGAGCGTCGAGGCGATCTGCGTGATGCTCGGCTGCGCCCGGGTCGGCGCGATCCACTCGGTGGTCTTCGCGGGCTTCGGGGCGGGCGCGCTCGGCCAGCGCATCCGCCTGTCGGGGTCGAAGGCGGTCTTCGTCAGCGACTCGACCCGCCGCCGCGGCGGCGTCGTGCCCCTCAAGGGCATCCTCGACGAGGCGCTCGCCGAGGGCGGCCACGCCGTGGAGCACGTGATCGTCGAGCGGCGCGAGCCCGACGCGGCGCCCGCGGGCCCCGGCGAGCTCGACTGGGAGGACTTCCTGCGCGGCGGCGAGGGCGGCGACGGCTCGCTCGAGGTCGTCGGCGCGATGGACCCGCTGTTCATCCTCGCCACGTCGGGCACCACCGCCACCCCCAAGCTCGCCGTGCACGTGCACGGCGGCTACATGGTCGGGCTGGAGGCGATGGGCCGCTGGGTCTACGGCCTCGACCGCGACGATGTCTGGTGGTCGACCTCCGACATCGGCTGGGTCGTCGGCCACTCGTACATCGTCTACGGGCCGCTCCTCGCCGGCGCGACCTCGATCGCCTACGAGGGCTCCCTCGACTACCCCGACGTCGAGCAGCTGTGGCGGCTGATCGGCCGGGAGGGCGTGACCGGGCTCTTCACCGCACCGACCGCGGTGCGGATGCTGATGCAGCACGGCGCGGAGCGCGCCGCGGGGCACGACCTGTCGAGCCTGACGCGCCTCTTCTGCGCCGGCGAGACGCTCAACCCGCCCGCCTGGGAGTGGCTGCAGCGCGACGTCCTCGGCGACCGCGTGCCCGTGATCGACCACATGTGGCAGACGGAGACGGGCGTGCCGCTCTTCGCCAACCCGTGGGGGCTCGGCGTCGAAGAGATCCGCCCCGGCTCGGCCGGCCTGCCGATGCCCGGCTGGGACGTCGCCATCGTCGACCCGCAGACCCACGCCGAGCTGCCCACGGGGGAGACCGGGATGATGGTCGTGCGCCGGCCGTTTCCGTCCCTGACCCCGACGATCTGGGGGGACCCCGAGCGCTGGGCGCGCGACTACTGGTCGCGCGTGCCCGACTGCTACACGAGCGGCGACGCCTGCCGCTTCGACGCGGACGGCTACGCCTGGTTCAGCGGCCGCGCCGACGAGGTGGTCAAGATCGCCGCCCACCGGATCGGCACCGTCGAGGTCGAGACCGCCTTCCTCCACCACCCCGCCGTCGCCGAGGCCGGTGCCACCGGCCGCCCCGACGAGCTGCGCGGCGAGGTGATCGCCGCCTTCGTCGTCCTCAAGCCGGGCGTCGAGCCCGCGCCGGACCTCGAGCGCGAGCTGCGCGCCACGGTCCGTGACGTGCTCGGGCCCGTCGTCGTCATCGGCGAGGTGCACGTCGTCTCGAGCCTGCCGAAGACGCGCTCCGGCAAGATCATGCGTCGCGTCCTCAAGGCCGTCGTGACCGGCGTCGACGTCGGCGACGTCTCCACGATCGAGAACGAGGGCTCCGTCGAGGATGCGCGGGCCGCCGCGGAGGCGCTCCGGGCCGAGGCCCGGCGCGACGCGGACGGCGGCTAGCTAGTCCGGAATCGCCTTCAGGTTCGGGAACAGCCGGAACGCCCCCTCGGGCGTCGTCACGTGGATGTCCACCGCGTCGACCTTGTCGTAGACGCCGATCCCGACCGTCGTCATCTGCAGCCGGCCGAGGAGGCCCGTCGCCTGGTTGTGCAGCGGCTCCCGGAACACGAGGTGCTCGTCGGTAAGGTCGTAGTCGACGCCCGCGGCCACCGGATGGCCGTTGCGGTAGACCTCGAGGCGGCCGACGGCGCCCTCCGGCCGCGGCACGCGATGGCCGGCGAAGCCCTGCTTCCTGCCCATGCCCGCATCGTAGGCGGCTCCGCCTCCGCGCCCGGCGGTAGAGTGGCCCCGTGCCGCCGTCGACCGTCGACCTCCACTCCCATTCGACGGCGTCGGACGGCAGGCTCGCGCCGGCGGAGCTCGTGGCCCTCGCGGCGACGGAGGGCGTCGAGGTGCTCGGGCTGACCGACCACGACACCCTCGCCGGCGTCCCGGAGGCCCAGGCGGCCGGGCGCGGGCTGGGCGTGCGGGTGATCGCCGGGATCGAGATCTCGGGGCGCTGGCCCGACGGCCAGTGCCACCTCCTGGCCTGGCTGCCCGCCCCGGTGCCGGAGGCGTTCCTCGCCTGGACCCGCGAGCGCTCCGCCGACCGCGAGGAGCGCGCCCGGCAGATGGTCGCGCGCCTGCAGGAGGCGGGCATCGCGATCGACTGGGAGGACGTCGCCCGCGAGGCCCGCGGCAACATCGGCCGCCCCCACGTGGCCGACGCCCTGATCGCGCGCGGCGCGGCCACGGACCGCGGGGACGCCTTCACGCGGCTGGTCGGCCAGGGCTGCCCCGCCTACATCCCCAGCGGGAAGCTGGAGCCCGAGGAGGCGATCGGGATCGCCGTCCGCCACGGCGCCCTCGTGTCGCTGGCCCACCCGTACTCGCTCGGGCTCGACGGCGACGACCTCGACCGGGCGATCGCCCGCTTCGCGGCCGCCGGCCTCGGCGCGCTCGAGGCGCACCGCGGCGACCAGGGCCCCGCGCAGCAGGCCGCCTACGCGGCCCTCGCCCGCCGCCACGGGCTCCTCGTCACGCCCGGCTCGGACTTCCACCACGCGGGCCGCGCGGAGCGGACGCTCGGCGACGACGGCGAGCCGGGGATCGCCCCAGCCGACCTCGAGCGCCTGCTCAGCCGCCTACCCGGCGCACCCTGAGGCCCTGGGCCTCGAGGTGGCCGATCAGCTTCTCGGCGTGGTCGCCCTGGATCTCCACGGCCGTGCCGCGCAGGGCCCCACCGGCCCCCACGAGGCGCTTGAGGTCCTTCAGCTGCGCGCGCGGGTCGCCGGGCAGCCCCGTCACGAGGGTGACCCAGCCGCCGCCGCGCCCGCCGCGGCGGCGCTCGACCCGCACGACCCCGTCGGCCGGATGGCCCTGCGCGGCGCCGGGCGCGGGCTCGTCGCGGCGGCGCCGGCGCCCCGGCCCCTTGCGTAGGTCGCCGTCCTCGCTGGAGTAGACGCGGCTCACGGCGCGCAGTATGACCCGATAATCCGCGGGTGACCCGCGGCCGCTACGCCCCCACGCCGAGCGGCGACCTGCACCTCGGCAACCTGCGTACCGCGATCGTCGCGTGGCTGCACGCGCGCGCGTCCGGCGGGCGGATCCTGCTGCGCATCGACGACCTCGACGTCGACCGCTGCTCGGTCGCCGCGGAGGGCCGCCAGCTCGAGGACCTCGCCTGGCTGGGCCTGACCTGGGACGGCCCGCCCGAGCGCCAGTCGGAGCGCATTGACGCGTACCGCGCAGCCGCCGACCGGCTCGCCGGCCAGGGCCTCGCCTACCCGTGCTTCTGCTCGCGGGCGGAGGTCAGAGCGGCGGCCTCGGCCCCGCATGGCGACGAGGGCCCCGTCTACCCCGGCACCTGCCGCGACCTCGACCCCGCGCACGCGGCCGAGCGGGTCGCGGCGGGCGAGCGCCACAGCCTGCGCCTGCGCACGCCGCCCGGCGTGGAGCGCTTCCGCGACTTCGTCCACGGCGACGTCGAGATCGACGTGCAGGCCGCGGCCGGCGACCTCGTGCTCGTGCGCTCCGACGGCGTGATCGGGTACCAGCTCGCCTGCGCGGTCGACGACGCCCGGCCGCAGATGACCCACGTGGTGCGCGGCGAGGACCTGCTCGCCTCGGCCGCCTTCCAGCGCGTGATCATGCGCCTGCTCAACCTCGAGCCGCCCGACTACGGGCACGTGCCGCTGCTGCTCGGTCCCGACGGGGCGCGCCTCGCGAAGCGCCACGGGGCGATCACGCTGCGCGACCACATCGCGCACGGCGCGACGCCCGAGGGCGTGGTCGGGATGCTGGCGGGGATGTTCGGGATCGGCGACGGCTCGCCCGCCGACCTCGAGGACCTCGTGCCGCTCGCGGCCGGCCTCGCCGGCTAGGGATCGAGGTCTGGCTCGTCGGAGTGGCCGGGGGCGTCGGAGTCGGCCACGCGCTCGCGGATCGCGACCGCCCCCACCTCGACCAGCGGGTCGATCTCGATCGGCAGCCCGTCGAAGGCGTCGAGCTCGGAGGCGCCGAGCGGCTCGAGGCCGAGCGCGGGGTCGGAGACGTGGATCAGGGTCGCGGGGTGCAGCCGGATCGCCACCGGCTCGCGGTCCTCGTGGTACGCGGCGTGGATCGCCGCCTGCAGGTCCTCGAGTGCGATCGCGCCGTCCACGCCCCGGAGCCTACCGCGCCGGGGGCGGCGGGCGGCGCGGGATAGGATGGGGCGCGTGACGGGACCGGGCCGCATCGCCGCGCTGATCGCCGCGTGCGCGCTGCTGACGGCCTGCGGGCTGACCCGCACCGAGCCGCCCGACACGGCGGTCGCGCCGCCCCCGCCCGCGACCGGGGAGAACGCGGTCACGATCTCGCCGTTCGACGACCAGGGCGACGGCGCGGAGGGCGCCGCCGAGCCGTCGCAGGCCGTCTTCCCCGCCGAGGATCCGCAGGGCCTGCTCGACCTGGCCGCCCAGCACCCCGACGGCAAGGTCGTCTACGAGATGTCGCTCGACGGCCGCCAGGGCGAGCTGACCGTGATCCGCGCGGGCGACGCCGGGGTCGTCGCCGTCAGCCGCGACGACCGCACCGTCCGGGTCGGCCTCGACCTCGTCGAGGCCGCGATCCTCTGGGTCTGCGTGACGGAGGGCGCCGACGAGGCGCGCTGCCGCAGTGAGGACCGGGACGACGAGGGCGCGAGCGCGCTCGCCACGGCCGCGCTGCTCGTGGGCGAGGACCGCGTGCGCCAGATCGCGACGCGCGTCACGGCCGCGCCCGACGCCAACCTCGAGGTCGAGGCGCGCGCCGGCGGCGTCGACGCCTCCTGCCTGACCGGCACGTCCCCCGGCATCGGCGACCTCCGCGTCTGCGTGTCGCCGAGCGGGTTCATCACCGACACCGAGGAGGGCTCGACCCGGGCGACCGCCTACGAGGTGACCGACGAGGTCGACCCCCTCGAGCTGCAGCCCACGCGGGCGCCCGCCTAGCCTCAGGCGCGGTCGAGGTAGCGGCGCCCGCCGTGCGCGCCGACGAGGCGCTCGTCGACGCCGTCGGCCGTGGCGGCCACCGCATCGAGGGCGTGCGCGAGCTCCTGCTCCTGCAGGTCGTCGCCGACGATCGCGTGCTCGAACCACAGCTCGCGGCGCTCCGGCGTGTACGCGAAGCGCCCGACGACGGTGTCCTGCGCGATCGCGCAGGCCTCCAGCGCCAGCTCGTCGGTGAGGTCGCAGTCGATCACGACGGGCGCCGCGACGACCACGGCGGTCGAGCGCTCGAGGTGGTGCAGCACCGACACGAACACGCGCGTCGAGCCGGCCGGGCCGTGCAGGCCCCAGACGGGGTCGTCGACGAAGCCGCGCGGCTCGAGCCAGTGGGCGACGCGCTCGCGCACGACCTGCACGCGCTCCTCCGCCCCGCGCCGCACGTCGACCTCGGGCTCGCGCGGCTCGCCGGGGTCCATCCCCCCGACCCTCAGCTGCAGGCGCGCGCCCTCGTTCGCGGCGATCCAGCCGGCCGTCCAGACGGCGACCGTCATCTCGTCCTGGTGCAGGGTGTGCCCGCCGAGCACGGCCTGCTCGGCGATCAGGGCCGAGCCGTCGTGGCGCATCCGCCCCAGCACGAAGCCGTCGTGCTCGAGCAGCACGGCCTGGGCGAGCGGGCCCGTGAAGCGCGGCACCGGCAGCACCTCGGCGGTGGCGAGGACGAGCGGCTGGGCGGAGTCGCCCGGGTCGGGCACGACGTCGACGCGCACGGAGGTGCGGGCCGTGCCGACCGCGCCGCGCCAGGCCGCGTCGCGCGGGTCCTCCTCGACGAACGTGCGCTCGAGGGAGCGGCGCACCGTGGCGACGGTGCCGGGGAAGGCGGACGGCTCGCTCACGCGGCGCGCCCCGGCAGGATGAAGGCGCGGGCGACGATCGCCGCCTTGCGGGGGCGCGAGACCACGGCCCGCCCGCGCTGGGCCCCGTAGCCCGTGCGCTCGATCTCGCGCAGGATCTCGCGGTACATCGAGCCGGCGGCGGCGACGCTGCGCCGACCGTGGGTCAGCCACGGCACGCCCTCGAAGCCCTGCGCGTAGAGCGTGTCGGCGCGGGCGATCTGGTCGCGGTAGAGCTCGGTGCGGTCCTGCGCGGCGAGGTCGGCGATGCCGAACGCCGCGAGGCTGTCGGCGGCGAGGTAGACGCGGCCGTTGGCCAGGTCCTCGTCGACGTCGCGGAGGATGTTCGTGCGCTGCATCGCGTTGCCCATCGCGCGGGCGGCGCCCCACGCCTCGTCCTTCCAGACGCCGAGGATCGACGCCATCATCTCGCCGACGCAGCCGGCGACCCGGTAGCAGTAGACGTCGAGGTCCGACTCCATGCGGATGTCGGGAATGCCGAGGTCGTCGCGCATCCCCTGCAGGAAGGCGGTCACCGAGGCGCGCGGCAGGTCGTGGCGGCGCGAGAGGTCCTCGAGGATCACCGTCTCGCGCGTCGTGGCCTCGCCGGTCACGAGCCAGGTCTCGACGGCGCCGATCGCGTCGGCCGCCGCGGGGCTCTGCTCGTCGACGAGGTCGTCGAGGGTGCGCAGGACGAGGTACAGGAGCACGACGTCGTCGCGGACCGTGACGGGCAGGAGCTTCGCGGCCACCGAGAAGGTGCGGGCGACGTTCTGCATCACCTCCTCGGCCTCGGGCAGGTAGGCGTCGCCGGGCTTCGCGTCGCGACGCGGCAGGGCGACGCGGGGCACCTTCAGGCGCAGGCGCGGCACCCTCACGCCGGCACTCCGAGGTCGCGGCGGACGAGGCCGGCGGCGACCTCGGCGCCGAGCAGCACGCCGGGCACGCCGGCGCCCGGGTGGGCGCCCGCCCCGACGTGGTAGAGCCCCCCGACGGTGCGGTCGCGGTTCGGCTGGCGGAAGTACGCCGAGCGCGTCAGCACGGGCTCCGTCGAGAAGGCGGTGCCCTCGTCGGCGTCGTAGCGCGTCTCGAAGTCCTGCGGCGTCATCCGGTGCTCCACCCTGATCGACGCGCGGAGCCCCTCCAGCCCTGCGTCGTGCTCGAGGTAGTCAAGCACCTTGTCGCGCCACGCGTCACCGATCTGACCCCAGTCGTCGCCGGAGGCGAGGTTGGGGACGGGCAGCAGCACGGCCAGGGAGTCGCCGCCGGGCGGCGCCATCGAGTCGTCGGAGCGGGCCGGCACGTGCAGGTAGAGCGAGAGGTCCTGAGGCAGGACGCGTCGGTTGGTGACGTCGTCGATGAAGCGCCGGTACTCCGGGCCCACGATCAGCGTGTGGTGCAGGAGCTGGTCCCAGCGGCGGTCGGTGCCCAGGTACAGGAGGAAGCACGACATCCCGTTCGCCGGCGGCCGGAACCGCCACGGCGCCGAGTCGGGCGCGCCCTTCAAGAGGCGCGTGCGGGTGCGCACCGGGTCCGCGTCGGACACCACGACCTCGGCGGGCACGATCTCGCCGTCGGCGAGGCGCACGCCGATCGCGCGGCCGCCGCGCACGATGATCTCGTCGACGTCGGCCGAGCAGCGCACCGTGCCGCCGGCGCCCTCGAGCGCCCGCACCATCGCCTGCACGATGGCGTACATGCCGCCCTTCGTGTACCAGACGCCGTCGGCGACCTGCAGGTACGCGAGCGCCGCGTAGACGGCGGGCACGCGGTACGGATCGCCGCCGATGTACAGCGAGTGGAAGCTCATGGCCTGGAAGACGTGCTCCTCGTCGAAGAACTTGGAGCAGAAGCGCGACAGGTTGCGCGCCGCGTCGAGGCGCAGCATGGTGGGCAGCAGCTTCGCGAAGGGCAGCGGGTTCTCGAAGGCGCGCCGGCCGGCGGCGAGGACGGCGTTCTCGTGGATCAGCCGCGACGCCTCGAGGAAGGCCGGGTAGGCGTCGGCGTCGTGCGGCGAGAGCCGGCGCAGCTCCTCCTGCATCGCCTGGACGTCGCCCCGGAAGTCGAGCCGCGTGCCGTCGTGCGGCCACTCGATCCGGTAGAAGGGGTCGAGCGGCACGAGCTCGACCTCGGAGCGGAAGTCGCGGTCGAGCAGCGCGAACAGCTCGTCGAAGCACCACGGCATCGTCACGAGGCTCGGCCCGAGGTCCCACGTGTAGCCCTGGTCGACGAGCTGGGAGGCGCGGCCGCCGGGCGCGGGCAGGCGCTCGAGCACGGTCACGTCGAGGCCGGCGGCCTGGAGGCGCATGGCGGCGGCGAGGCCGCCGAAGCCGGAGCCGATGACGACGGCGCGGCGGGGACCGGTGGCGGTGGCGGACATCGGACGCAGCGTACGCGTGGTCAGGCGGTCGGGCGGAGGTGCTCGGGGCCGAGGTCGCGCGCGGCGGCCGCGCCCGCGCACCAGGTGGCGACGCGCAGCTGCTCGACGAGGGTGCCGAGCGCCGCCTGCGCCGTGCCCGCGCGGGCCGCCAGCAGCATCGGCCGGGCGATCCCGGCGGCGCTCGCCCCGAGCGCGAGGCAGCGCGCCACGTCGACGCCGTCGCGGACGCCGCCGGAGGCGATCACGGGGACGCGCAGGCCGGCGACGCGGACGGCGTCGCGCAGGGCCTCGGCCGTCGGGGTGCCCCAGGTCGAGAAGGGCGCGGCGAGCGCGCGGGCGTCGTCGTCGCGCAGGCCCTCGACGAGGGCCCAGTTGGTGCCTCCCGCCCCGGCCACGTCGACGGCGGCGACGCCCGCGTCGGCGAGCAGGGCCACGTCGGCGGGGTCGAGGCCGAAGCCGATCTCCTTGACGAGGACGGGCAGGGGCGCGAGCCGCTCGACGAGGTCGGCGATCAGCTCGATCGCGCCGCCGAGCTCGGGATGGCCCTCGGGCTGCACGGCCTCCTGCAGCGGGTTGAGGTAGAGCGCGAGGCCGTCGGCGTCGAGCAGCTCCACGACGCGCAGGGCCTGGTCCGCGGTCAGGCCCTGCACGAGGTGTGAGGCGCCGAGGTTGGCGAGGAGCAGCGGCGGGCGCGCCGCGCAGGGCCGGTAGGTGCCGACGAGGCCGGGCTCGTCGAGGAGGGCCCGGCTCGAGCCGAGGATCATCGCCGCGCCGTGCTCGGTGGCCGCCTCGAGCAGCTCGACGTTGACGCCCCGGGAGGCCTCCGAGCCGCCGGTCATCGCCGACACGATCACCGGCGCCCCGAGGCGCTGGCCGAGGAGGTTCGCGGCGAGGTCGACCTGGGCGAGGTCGCGGCCCGGCAGGGCGCGGTGGCGCAGGCGCACCTCGTCGAGTCCCGAGGCGCCGCGGTGGACGGCGTCGGGCGACGCGGCGGCGTCGAGGTGCTCGGCCTTGCGGGCGGTGCGGACGGGGTCGGCGTGCATCACCCCGCGTATCGCAGGCCGGGGCGCGGCGGCCGCCGGGGGCGGAACCGCCCGCCGGGGCCTTCGCCGCGCGCACCGTGAATCACGCCCCGCTGGGGCGGCGGGTGCCGGGGGTCGGCGTGGCCGTTTCGGGCGACGCGATCCGCTCGCGGCCGCCGCGGATCCGGCCGGCGGGCTAGGCGCCGGGGAGTGCGCCGACGTAGCGCGCGGGGTCCTCGAGGAAGCGCCCACGGCAGCCGTGGCACGAGAAGTAGTACGTGACGCCCTCGTGGTCGGCGGTCGGGGTGGTCTCGTCGACGAGGATCTCCGAGCCCGAGGTCGGGTCGACGGCCGTGCGCGGCCGCTCCGCGGACGTGCCGCGCAGGCGCTGGACGATGCCGGCGACCACGGCCAGGGCGATCTCCTCCTGCGTGGCCTCGCCGAGCTCGACGCCCGGGCGGGTGTCGATGGCGGCGATCAGCTCCTCGGCGACGCCCCGCTCGCGCAGGAGCCCGAGGGCCGCCGCCGCGCGTCGGCGCGAGGCGATCAGGCTGACCGTGGCGGGCCGGCCCGCGAGGGCCGCGGCAAGGGCGTCCTCGTCGTAGTGGCCCATCGAGGCCACGACGACGTTGGCGCCCTCCTCCATCGCCGCGAGGTCGACGGGGCCCTCGCGCCCGTCGACGACGAGGACGCGATGGCCGATCGCCTCGCCGATCGCGGCCACGGCGTGCGCCACCGGCGTGTGGCCGACGACGACGAGCTGCGGGGCCGGCATCACCGGCTCGAGGAAGATGTCCACGGTCCCTCCCGAGGGGCAGGTGGTGGTCAGGCCCGTCACCCCGACGGGCGGCTCGAGGTCCTCCGGGCCGATCCGCAGGAGCTCCGACTCGCCCGTGAGGAGCGCCCGGCGCGCGTGGCGCACCACGTTCGGCTCCGAGCAGGAGCCGCCGATCCAGCCGTCGACCTGGCCGTCCGGGTGGACGATGGCCTTCGCGCCGGGCCGGACCGAGGCCGGCGCCTCGGCCCGGACCACGGTCGCGAGCACGTACGGCCGACCCCGCAGGGCGAGGTCGGCCGCGATCCGTGCGATGTCCGCGGTGCGGTTCACGCTCCCAGTCCGCCCCCTACTCGTCCGAGACGCCCGCGTCGCGGAGCGCCTTCCAGACCTTGTGGGCCGACAGGGGCATGTCCATGTTCGTGACGCCGTACGGCGACAGGGCGTCGACGACGGCGTTCACGAAGGCCTGCGGCGAGCCGACCGTCGGCGACTCGCCGACGCCCTTCGCGCCGATCGGGTGGTGCGGCGACGGCGTCGTGCACTCCCCGAGCGTCCACGACGGGCTCTCGACCGCCGTCGGGATCAGGTAGTCCATGAAGTTGCCGCCGAAGCAGTTGCCGTCCTCGTCGAACGAGATCAGCTCCATCATGGCCGTCCCGAAGCCCTGGGTCAGGCCGCCGTGGATCTGGCCGTCGACGATCATCGGGTTGATGCGGGTGCCGCAGTCGTCGACGGCGACGAACTTGCGGACCTTGACCTGGCCCGTGCCCTTGTCGACGTCGACCACGCACACGTACGTGCCGAACGGGTACGTCATCTCCGGGGCGTCGTAGTACGTGACGTCCTCGAAGCCGTTCTCCATGCCGTCCGGCAGGCCCGCCTGGTACGCCGCGAAGATGCACTCCTGGACCGTCTTGACGCGGTCCGGCGAGCCCTTCACCGAGAACGTGCCGGAGTCGAACTCGAGGTCGTCCGGCGCGCACTCGAGCAGGTGCGCCGCGATCTGGCGCGCCTTCTCGCGCAGCTTGCGGGCCACGATCGCCGTCGCCGCGCCGCCCGTCGGGGTCGAGCGCGACGCGTACGTGCCGAGGCCGTACGGGGTGTGGTCCGTGTCGCCGTGCTCGACGGCGATGTCCTCCGACGGGATGCCGAGCTCGTTGGCGACGATCTGGGCGAACGTCGTCTCGTGGCCCTGCCCCTGCGACTGGACGCCGAGCTTGAGCACGCCCTTGCCGGTCGGGTGGATGCGGAGCTCCGCCGAGTCGATCATCGCGAGGCCCGCGATGTCACAGATCTTCGACATGCCGGCGCCCACGATCTCCGTGAACGACGAGAAGCCGATGCCCATGATCTCACCGCGCTCGCGCTTGGCGGCCTGCTCCGTGCGGAGCTCGTCGTAGCCGACGAGGTCGAGGGCGATGTCGAGGGCCTTCTCGTAGTCGCCCGAGTCGTACTCCCAGCCCATCGGCGAGCGGTACGGGAACTGGTCCGGCTTGATGAAGTTCCGGCGGCGGATCTCCGCCGCGTCGATCCCCGTCTCGAGGGCGAGGTTCTCGACCAGGCGCTCGATCAGGTAGGCCGCCTCCGTCACGCGGAACGAGCAGCGGTAGGCGATGCCGCCCGGCGCCTTGTTCGTGTAGACGCCGTCGACCTTGCAGTAGGCCGCCTGGAAGTCGTACGACCCCGTCGCGATGTTGAAGAAGCCGGCCGGCCACTTCGAGGGCTGCGCCTGCGCGTTGAAGGCGCCGTGGTCGGCGAGCACGTTGGCCCGCAGGGCCAGCATCTGCCCGTCCTTCGTGGCCGCGATCTCGCCGCTCATGTGGTAGTCGCGGGCGAAGCCGGTGGAGATCAGGTTCTCCGAGCGCGACTCGATCCACTTGACCGGCTTGCCGATCAAGAGCGACGCCGCGGTGGCGACGACGTAGCCCGGGTAGATCGGCACCTTGTTGCCGAACCCGCCGCCGACGTCGGGCGAGATGATCCGGATCTTCTGCTCCGGCAGGCCCGCCACCAGCGCGAACAGCGTGCGGTGGGCGTGCGGCGCCTGGCTCGTCAGGTGCACCGTCATCTTGCCGGTCGCCGTGTTGTAGTCGGAGACGCAGCCGCAGGTCTCCATCGGCGCCGGGTGGATGCGCGGGTAGAGCGTGTCGAGCTTGACGACGACGTCGGCCTCCCGGAAGACCCGGTCGGTCGCGTCGGCGTCGCCCGACTCCCACGTGAAGATGTGGTTGTCGGCCTTGCCCTCGAGGTCCGAGCGGATGATCGGGGCGTCCGCGTCCATCGCCCGCTTCGGGTCGACGATCACGGGCAGCGGGTCGTAGTCGACGTCGATGCCCTCGAGGGCGTCCTCCGCCTGGTACTGCGTCTTGGCGATGACGCAGACGACCTCCTGGCCCTGGAAGCGGACCTTGTCGGTGGCGAGCACCGCCTGGGTGTCGCCCGCCAGGGTCGGCATCCAGGCGAGGCCGTGGGCCTCGAGGTCCTTGCCGGTGATGCAGGCGAGGACGCCCGGCATCGCCAGCGCACGCGAGCAGTCGATCGAGTTGATCGTGGCGTGCGCGAACGGCGAGCGGTAGATCGCCATGAACAGCATGCCGGGCAGCTGGACGTCGTCGACGTAGCTGCCGCGACCGCGGATGAAGCGGTCGTCCTCGACGCGCTTGGGGGACTGGCCGATCGCCCCCTGGACGGTGCTCTCGGTGGCGGCGGTCATGCCGTCACTCCTTCCTTGGCGGCCGCGTACTGCACGGCCTTCACGATGTTGACGTAGCCGGTGCAGCGGCAGAGGTTGCCGCTGATCGCCTCGCGGATCTCCTGCTCGGAGGGGTCCGGGTTCTCGGCGAGCAGCGCCACCGAGGTCATCATCATCCCCGGCGTGCAGTAGCCGCACTGGAGCCCGTGCTCCTCCTTGAAGCCCTCCTGCACGGGGTGCAGGCCGTCGGGGCCCTCGAGGCCCTCGACGGTCGACACCGCGCGCCCGTTCGCCTGCACGGCGAGCACGGTGCACGACTTCACGGGGCGCCCGTCGAGCAGCACCGTGCAGGTGCCGCACGACGACGTGTCGCAGCCGATGTGCGTCCCCGTCAGGTGGAGGCTCTCGCGGATCAGGTGGACGAGCAGCAGGCGCGGCTCGATCAGCGCCTCGTGCTCCTCGCCGTTGACGGTCACGGTGACCACGGTCTTGTCGCTCATCACGCCTGCTCCCCGCGGGCGCGGGCGCCCGCCGTCCGGAGCGCGCGCTTGGTCAGCACGCGCACGAGGTCCTGTTTGTACTCCGCCGGCCCGCGCAGGTCGCTCGGCGGGTCGGAGGCCTCCATGGCCAGGCGGCCGGCCTCCTCGAGGGCGGCCGCGTCGTCGATCGACCGCCCCACCAGGGACGCGGCCGCGGCCGCGGCGTCGATCGTGAGGGGCCCGACGTTGGTCAGGCCGATGCCGGCCTCGGTGACGGTGTCGCCGTCGAGGACGACGACCACGCCGACCGCGGCGGCCGCGTAGTCGCCGACCTTGCGCTCGACCTTGAGGTAGGCGGAGCCCTGCCCGGCGACGGGCTGCGGGATGCGCGCCTCGACCAGCACCTGGTCGAGGCCGAGCCTGGTCTCGAACATCCCCGTCTGGAAGTCGCGCGCGCTGTGCACGGCCGGGCCGTCGGGGCCGACCGCGTGCAGCTCGGCGTTCAGGGCCGAGGCCACGGTGGCCCAGTCGCCGGCCGGATCGCCGTGGGCGATCGACCCGCAGAACGTGCCGCGATTGCGGATCAGGGGATCCGCGATGTGCCGCGCCGCGTCGTGGATGATCGGGTAGCGGTCGCGGACCAGCGCCGAGCGCTCGAGGTCGCCGTGCCGGACCAGCGCGCCGATGCGCAGCATCCCGTCGGCCTCCTCCAGCACGTCGAGACCGGCGATCCCGTTGATGTCCACGAGGGTCCCCGGCGCGGCGAGCCGCAGCTTCATCATCGGCAGGAGGCTCTGGCCCCCGGCCACCACCTTGGCGTCCCCGCCGCCGGCGGCGAGCGCCTGCACGGCCTCGTCGACGGTCGTCGGCGCCACGTATGCGAACGAACTCGGTAGCACGTCCCACCCCTTCCTCGCCCGGCGCCCGCGGGCACCGGAGCCTCGTCGCTTCTGTCTCCTGCTCAGTCCTTGCCGCCGCCGAAGATGCCCTTGATCTTCGCCTTCGTGACGTCGGCGGCGATGCCGACGGCCGAGGGGGCCTCCGCGGCCACGGTCGGCGGCGGCTCCTCCCCGCGCGCCTTGGCCTCGGCCCCGGCGACGAGCGTCGCCTCCATCGCCTTGGCCATCTCGCCGATCATGCGCCCGGCGACGTCCGCCATGATCCCGCGCCCCATCTGGGCCACGCGGCCCGTGACGAGGATGTCCGAGCCGACGTCGACGTGGCTGGCCGCGCCGCCGTCCGCCTCGGTGATCTTCATGGTCAGGGTGGCCTGGGCGGTGCCCTGGCCGCGGGCCTCGGTCGCCTTCGCGCGCATCACCGCGGTGCGGCTGGCGTCGTCCTGCTCGACGATCTCGATCTGGCCCTTGTACGACAGGCTCATCGGGCCCATCTTCATCGTCACGAGCGCGTCGTACGAGCCGTCGTCGCGGCGGCCGGTGATCTGCGCCCCCGGGATGCACGGCGCCACGCGCTCGACGTCCGTCATCAGCGCGTAGGTGTCCGCGGGGGAGGCGGCCACCGTGAACTCGTTCTCCATCACGATCCCCATCTCGGGCTCCTCTGTCGGTCCCGGCCCCACGGGGGACCGCCATGCCGGAACGGCAATTCTCGCTAGGCTTCATCGCAGATGCAAGGGGCCCGGATGAATCGGGCGCGCGCGGGGGCGCCGCGACTGACGCCGCCACCGCGGAAGCCGAACGCCCGCTCGGCGAACGGCGAGCCGGGGGCCCGATCGGCGGCGATCCCGCGGCGCCGGACCGCCGGCCCGACGTAGCGTGCTGAACGCCGATGCCCGCGGCCCCGGGCACGGAGATCATCCCTTCCCGGGGGAATAGCGATAGGCTGAGGAACATTGAGTGTCATACCAGTAGATGTTGCCCTGTCCCTGATCGCCCTCTCCACCGGAGCAGCCCCGTGAACGACGTCCCGTCCGACGCCCCCGCCCCCGCCCCCACCTGCCTGCCCCTGATCCCGCTCGAGGACGCGCTCGTCCTGCCGGGCATGGCGCTCAGCGTCGACCTCGCCTCGCCCGAGGCGAACGCCGCCGTCGACGAGGTCGGCGACGACCGCCGCGTTGTCCTCGTCCCCCGCGTCGACGGGCGCTTCGCCACGATCGGCGTCGTCGCCCAGCTCGAGGGCGACCCCGCGATGCTGCCCGGCGGCAACCGCGGCGTCACCCTGCGCGCCCTCCATCGCGGCGAGCTCGGCCGCGCCGAGGCCGCCGGCGGCGCGCTGCGGATCGAGGTCGTCGAGCGCCCCGACCCGGCCGACCCGGGCGACGAGGCGCGCGAGCTCGCGCGCGAATACCGCGCGGTCGTCGAGGAGATCCTCGAGGCGCGCGGCAACCACCCCGTGATCGCGATGCTGCGCCAGATCGACGAGCCCGGCGCCCTCGCCGACACCGCCGGCTTCTCGCCCGACCTCTCGTACGAGCGCAAGCTCGAGCTGCTCGAGACCGTCGACGTCGGCCAGCGCCTGCGCAAGGTGACCGCCTGGATGCGCGACGTGCTCGCCGAGATCGCCGTCCGCGAGCGGATCCGCGAGGACGTCGCCGAGGGCATGGAGAAGTCGCAGCGTCAGTACCTCCTGCGCCGCCAGCTCGACGCGATCAAGAAGGAGCTCGGCGACCTCGAGGGCTCCGACGGCGACGAGTTCGAGCGCTACCGCCGCCGCATCGCGGAATCCGCGCTGCCGGAGGAGGCGCGGCGCGAGGCCGAGCGCGAGGTCGACCGGCTCGAGTCGGGCGCCCAGGGCCCCGAGGCCTCCACCATCCGCACCTACCTCGACGCCCTGCTCGACGTGCCGTGGGGCGTGCTCAGCGAGGAGTCGGGCGACGTCCAGGGCGCGCGCGCGATCCTCGACGCCGACCACGCCGGCCTCGAGGACGTCAAGGAGCGCATCGTCGAGCACCTCGCCGTCCGGAAGTTCCGGCGCGAGCGCGCGATCGACGACGGCAAGGCCGGCGTGATCCTCGCCCTCGTCGGCCCACCCGGCGTCGGCAAGACCTCGCTCGGCGAGTCGATCGCCCGCGCCCTCGGCCGCGAGTTCGTGCGCGTCGCCCTCGGCGGCGTCCGCGACGAGGCGGAGATCCGCGGCCACCGCCGCACCTACGTCGGGGCGATGCCGGGCCGCTTCGTGCGCGCCCTGCGCGACGCCGGCACGATGAACCCGGTGATCCTGCTCGACGAGGTCGACAAGCTCGGCTCCGACTGGCGCGGCGACCCGTCGAGCGCGCTCCTCGAGGTGCTCGACCCCGCCCAGAACTCGACCTTCCGGGACCACTACCTCGACGTCGAGGTCGACCTCTCCCAGGTGCTCTTCCTGGCCACGGCCAACATGGCCGACCAGATCCCGCCGGCCCTCTACGACCGGCTCGAGGTGATCACCCTCGACGGCTACACCGACGACGAGAAGGTCGCGATCGCCTCCGGCTACCTGGTGCCCCGCCAGCGGACCCGCAACGGGCTGCTCGAGGACGAGGCGGACGTCTCGGAGGAGGCGATCCGCAGGGTGATCCGCGACCACACCCGGGAGGCGGGCGTGCGCACCCTCGAGCGCCAGCTCGGCACCCTCCTGCGCAAGGCCGCGACGCGCCTCGCGGCCGGTGAGGCCACCGCGCCGATCGCGATCGGCCCCGACGACGTCGAGCGCGACCTCGGCCGCGCGAAGTACCACGACGAGGTGGCGGAGCGCACCGGCGTCGCCGGCGTGGCCACGGGCCTCGCCGTCACGAGCGTCGGCGGCGACGTCCTCTTCGTCGAGGCCTCGGCGCACGCGGGCACGGGCGGCCCCACCCTGACGGGCCAGCTCGGCGACGTGATGCGCGAGTCCGCCACGATCGCCCTCACCCACGTGCGCTCGAACGCCGCGCACTACGGCGTCGACAGCCGCCAGTTCGAGGACCGGCAGTTCCACCTGCACGTCCCCGCGGGCGCGGTGCCGAAGGACGGCCCCTCGGCCGGCGTGACGATGTCGGTCGCGCTCGTCTCGCTCCTGACCGGCCGCCACGTGCGCCCGGACGTGGCGATGACGGGCGAGGTGACGCTGCGCGGGCGCGTCCTGCCCGTCGGCGGCATCAAGCAGAAGGTGCTCGCCGCGCACCGGGCCGGCGTCACCGACGTGATCATCCCGAAGCGCAACGAGGCCGACCTCGAGGACGTGCCCGCGGAGGTGCTGGCCGAGCTCTCCGTGCACCCCGTCGCCACCCTCGAGGAGGCCCTCCACGTGGCGCTCGAGCCCGCCGTCCACTGGGACGAGCTGGCGATCGTCTGAGCCCGTCGCCGCCCCGCCGCCCCCGGGCGGCGGGGCGGGCCCGGCCCGCCCGCGCGATCGTCTAGCCTCCCCCTCGCCCCGACGAGGAGAGGTCCCATGCTCGAGCCGCTCGCTTCCTTCGGCAACCACCTGCCCATCAGGATCCGCTTCGGCGACGGCGAGATCGCGCGCCTGCCCGAGTTCCTCGCGGCCGAGGGCGCGACCAGCACCGTGGTCGTGATCGACCGCGCGATGGTCGACCACCCGGCGATCGCCGCGGCGCTCGCGCAGGCGCCCGGCACGGTCGCGCAGTGGGTCAAGGAGCCGGGCGAGCCGACCACCGACGACGTCGCGGCGTGCGCGCAGGCCCTCGCGGACGTGGGTGCGGACGCGATCGTGGCGATCGGCGGCGGCTCCGCGATGGACACCGCGAAGGCGGCGCGCCTCGTGCACGGCAGCGGCCGGCCCTACGCCGACTGGGCGGCCGGCGCGGCCCAGCACGCCGACTGGCCGACCCTCTTCATCACCGTGCCCACCACCTCCGGCACGGGCTCCGAGGTGTCGGGCGGCATCGTCGTGACCGACTCGGAGACGCACCTGAAGGCCGGCATCGCGCACCCCACCGTGCGCGCCCGCTACGCGATCGTCGACCCCGAGCTGACCCACGGGCTGCCCCCCGCGCCCACGATGTACGCCGGCGTCGACGCGATCGCCCAGGCGATCGCCGCGGTCGCCGTGGTCGCCCGCACCCCGATCGGCAACGGCATCGCCTTCGAGTCGATCCGCTACGGCGTCGAGGCCCTGCCCGCCGCGATCGCGAACGGCGCCGACGCCGACGCCCGCTCGCGGATGGCCGTCTGCTCCCTGCTCGGCGGCCTCTGCATGAACATCGCCGACTGCGGCTCCGAGCACTCGATCGCCCAGGCGATCGGCGGCCGCTACGGCCTGCCGCACGGCCTCACGATCGGCCTCGTCCTCGCCGAGACGATGGACGTCGACCGCACCGCCGAGCCCGAGCTCTTCGACCGCATCGCCGACGCGATGGGCTGGCCCGACGCGGGCCGCGGCGACGGCTCCCGCGCCGTCGCCGCCGTGCACGCGCTGCTGCGCGAGATCGGCTTCCCGACCCTGCGCTCGACGGGCGTCGAGGAGGACGCGCTGCCCGCGCTCGCCGAGGCCGCGCTGGAGGACTACTTCATCACCGTCGCCCCGCACCGCTGGACCGCCGCGGACGTGCTCGGCGCCTACCGGGCGGCCTGGGCGATCGCGGAGCGCTAGCGGGCCGGCGCCCCGGGCGGGCGCCGGCGCAGGTTCGCGAGCGCCGCGACCGCGGCGAAGGCGGCGAGGCCGGCGGGCACCAGCCACGGGTGGCGCTGGTCGAAGGCGAGCCCGGCGAGCGGCGCGACGACGACCGCGAAGACGGCGGCCGACATGTTGACCAGCGCGATGCCGGCCGCCGGGTGCTCGGGCACCGTCCGGAACGAGGCCGTGAAGATCGCGCCGAAGGGCAGGGCGAGGCCGAACCCGATCAGGACCGCGAGGGCGAACGCGAGCGGCAGCCATGGCGACACCGCGAACACCGCCATCGCGGCGGCCGCCACGAGCGTCGCCCCGGGGGCGATCAGGTTCCAGGACGCGCCGCGGTCGGACAGGACGCCGCCCCACCAGCGGAAGCCCGCGCTCGCCCCGAGAATCGTGAAGCCGACGAGCCCCGCGAGCTCCTTGGCCGAGCGGCCCGGCGCGACGAACTCGACGACCCAGACGCTGAGCACGAAGTTGGACCCGAACGTGGCCGCGTAGAGGAGCACGAGGCGCCACAGCGCGGGCACGCGCACGACCGCCCGCACCTGCTCGAGGCTGCTCGCCGCCGTGCGGGCCGCGGCCCCCGGCAGGTCGCGCGGGCCGATCACGACCGCCCCGAAGGCGAGCAGGGCGGCGATCGCGAAGTTCCAGCGCCACGAGATGCCCGCGTCGGCGAACTGCGACCCGAGCACGATCGCCGAGCCCGATGCGAGCAGCGTGAGGCCGCCGAAGAGCCCCGCGAGGGCCGCGCCGCCCGCCTGGCGCGCCGCGTTCAGCGAGCCGACGAACGACGGCGCCGTGCCCGCCCCCACCACGAGGCGGCTGAGCAGGAGCACCGCGTAGGAGGGCGACAGGGCCGCGGCCACGTTCGCGATCCCCACCACCGCGAACGCGGCGCGGGCGACGCGCATCGAGCCGTGGCGCTGGATCGGGCCCGCCGCCGGCAGCTGCGTCGCCGCGTGCACGAGGTAGAGGGCCGTCGCCAGCAGCCCGACCGCCGCCAGCGACACCCCGAACTCGCCCGCGATCTGCGCCGTCGCCGGCCCCACGACGCCGAACGTGTAGCCGTTCGCGATCGCGATGTAGACGTACTCGGCGACCACGCGCCGCGACGGGCGCGGCGGCGGGTCCGGCGCGGTCACGCGCGGACCGTAGCGCGGCGGCCCTACAGGGGCACGGGCTCGTAGGCGGGCAGGAGCGGCCGGAGCCGCTCCCAGCGGTCGATCTCGCAGCCGTTGCCGCGGCCCAGCGACGCGTCGACGCGCGCCCCGGCAAGCGTGCCCGTGATCCGCGCCTGCTCGGGACCGCCGTAGATCTCCGTGCAGGCGATGTCCGGCCCGACCGGTTCGAGCGCGTCGGCCTCGGCGGCGAGCGCGGCGCAGGCCGCGGCCGGATCCGGCAGGTCGCCGCCGGCCGGGTCGCAGGTGAGGGTCGCGACGACCGCCGTGCCCTGCCCCTCGCCGGCCGGCCAGAGCGCGATCTCGAGCGCCGTCGGCCCGCCCGCGTCGGCCGCCCCGTCGTCCGTGCCGCCGCAGGCCGCGAGCAGGGCCAGGGCCACGAGGACGGTTGGCGCGAGGCGGCGCATGCGCCCACCCTAGCGGGCGGCTAGCCCTTGGGCTTGCGGGCGGCGCGCTGCTTCGGCGCGGGGCCCTTCGCGCGCCGCTCGGCGAGGAGCTGCGCCGCCATCGCGGGCGTGACCGCGTCGGGCAGGACGTCCTTCGGGATCGACGCGTTCGTCTCGCCGTCCGTCACGTACGGGCCGTAGCGGCCCGCCTTGAGCGTGATCGCGCCGCCGGACTCGGGGTCGGGGCCGAGCGCCTTCAGGCTCTGCTGCTGGCCACCGCCGCGGCCGCGGCGCTCCTTCGGCTTCGCGAGGATCTCCTCGGCCTGCTCGAGCGTGAGCGTGAAGAGCTCCTCCTCGGAGCCGAGCGAGCGCGTCTCGGTGCCCTTCTTGATGTACGGGCCGTAGCGGCCGTTGGCCACCGTGATCGCCTCGCCGTCCGCGGCCGTGAGGGTGCGCGGGAGGGTCAGGAGGCGCACGGCGTCGTCGAGCGTGACCTGCTCGAACTCCATCGCCTTCAGGAGCGAGGCCGTGCGGCCCTTCGCGCTCGCGGGCGCGTCCTCCGGCAGGGCCTCCGTCACGTACGGGCCGTAGCGGCCGATCCGCGCCGTCACGGCGAGGCCGGTCTCGGGGTGCGGGCCGAGCTCGCGCTCCCCGGCCGCCGCGAGCGTCGCCGGGTCGATCCTCTGGGCGACGAGCTCCTCGGCCTCCTCCGGCGTGATCTCCTTGGTGCCCTGCTGGCGCCAGATCGTGTAGCCGCAGCCCGGCTCCTTCTTGGAGCGGTACGAGGTGCACGAGTACGACACCGGCATCTCGACGATCTCGCCGTCGCACCACGGGCACGGGCCGATCACGCGCCGCTCGATCCTCATGGCGTCGCGGTCCTTGTCGGAGAACCACTCGACGATCTTGATGGTGTACGAGCGGATGTCGCTCATGAACGCCTCGCTCGACTCGGCGCCCTCCTGGATCCGCTGGAGCCGGTGCTCCCACTCGCCCGTCAGCGCCGGGCTGGTGAGGTCGTGGTCGCCGAGCATCCGGATCACGGCGAGGCCCTTCGGGGTCGCGTGGAGCTGGCGGCCGACGCGCTCGACGTAGCGGTTCGAGATCAGGTCCTCGATCGTCTGCGCGCGCGTCGCGGGCGTGCCGAGCCCCGAGTCGCGCATCGCCTCGGCGAGCTCCTCCTCGTCGACGAGCTTGCCCGCCGTCTCCATCGCCTGGAGCAGCGAGTTCTCGGAGAAGTGCCGCGGCGGGCTCGTCTCCTTCGCGAGCACCTCGATGCCGCGGATGGCGCTCGTCTCGCCCTCGGCGAGGGCCGGCAGGAGCGTGCGCTCGGAGGCCTGCTCCTCGGACTCCTCCTCGTCGGCCTCCTCGCCGGGCGCGGGCGGCTCAGCCGGCGCATCCCGGTAGACGGCGAGGAAGCCGGGCTCCACGATCACGGTGCCCGACGAGCGGAACAGCTCGCCGCCCGCCTCGGTGTCGACGGAGGTGACCTCCTTGCGCGCCGGCGGGTGGAAGGCGGCGAGGAAGCGGCGCGCGACGAGGTCGTAGACCCTGCGCTCGTCGGGGCCGAGCGCCGACAGGTCCTGGGCGCCCTCGGTCGGGATGATCGCGTGGTGGTCGCCGACCTTGTCGTCCGCGACGACCCGGCTGAGCGGCAATTCCGCGAGGCCCGCGACGTACTCCCCGGCCGTCCGGTAGGCGGCGTCGGCGCGGCCGACCTCGGCCGCGATCCCCTTCAGGGTCGGGATCATGTCGCTGGTCAGGTACTTCGAGTTCGTGCGCGGGTACGTCAGCAGCTTGTGGGTGTCGTACAGCGACTGCGCCGCGGCGAGGGTGCGCTTTGCCGTGAAGCCGAACTGCGCGTTGGCCTCGCGCTGCAGCTGCGTGAGGTCGAACAGGAGCTTCGGCTGCTCGACGCGCGGCCTCCGCTCGACCCGGACCACCTGCGCGTCCGCCGCGGCGCGGGCGGCCGCGGCGATCCGCTCGGCCTCCTCCGCGCTCGCCAGCGACCGCTCCGTGCCCCGGAACCAGCGGCCCCCGTAGGGCTGGCCCGCCTGGCTCGCGAAGTCCGCGTGGACCTCCCAGTACGGCACCGGCGCGAAGGCCTTGATCTCCTCGTCGCGGCGCGCGATCAGCGCCAGGGTCGGCGTCTTCACGCGCCCGAGCGGGATCGGGTTGCGCGGCGAGCCGACCTTGACGGTGGCGGCGCGCGTCGCGTTGTAGCCGACCAGCCAGTCGGCCGTCTCACGAGCCCGGGCCGCGGCCTCGAGCGGCCGCATCTGCTGGTCGTCGCGCAGGTGCTCGAAGGCGTCGCGGATCGCGGTCTTCGTCATCGACGAGAACCAGGCCCGCTCGATCGGCTTGTCGACCCCGCTCGTCTGGTAGATCAGCTTGAAGATCAGCTCGCCCTCGCGGCCGGCGTCGCAGGCGTTGACGATGATGTCGACGTCCTTGCGCTTCATCGCCCGGTGCAGGACGGCGAGCTGCTTGACGGCCCGCTCGCCGCGCGCCTCGTAGCGCTGCTCCGCCGGGATGATCGGCAGGTCCTCGAACTTCCAGCGCTTGTAGCGGGCGTCGTACTCGTCGGGCTCGAGCTGCTCGACGAGGTGGCCGGAGGCGGCGCCGACCACGTAGTCGTCGCTCTCGTAGAGGTCGCCCTTCTTCGCGAAGGCGCCCGGCAGCGCGCCCACGACGTCGCGCTGGACGCTCGCCTTCTCCGTGATGATCAGTCGCTTGCCCATCGGCGCGCCGGACGGTAGCACGGCCCCGAACCGGTCCACCGGACGGACACCCCGCGAAGGGGGTGTTGCACGCTACTCTGCGGACAGACCGCGGGACGCGGGGATTCCCCGTCGGGGCGCGGCGCCAGAAGCATGTCGACCACCTCCGGGAAGAGCACCGAGCCCGATCCGCTGAGCGCGGACTCGACCGGGACGTGGCGCCCGCGCATCGACAGCCCGGACGAGATCGGGCCCCTCCCGAGCGACGTCACGCCGGAGGAGCTCCTGACGTACATGAGCGCCGGCATGTCGACGGTCAAGGCGTACCGCACGCACGGGCACCTCGCGGCGCACCTCGACCCGCTGGGCTCCGAGCCGCCCGGCGATCCCGCGCTCGACCCGAGCTTCCTCGGTCTCGACCGGCGCGCCCTCAACGCCGTCCCGGCGACGCCGCTGCGCACCTACACGTCCGGCGACACCCTCGGCGACGTGCTCGACGAGCTGCGCGAGATCTACTGCGGCGCGATCGCCTACGAGATCGAGCACCTGCGCTCGCACCGCGAGCGCGTCTGGCTGCGCGAGGCGATCGAGTCGCGCGCCTTCTGGCTGCCCGGCACGCCCGAGGAGCGCCGCCGCGAGCTCGTGCGGCTGCTCCGCGTCGAGGGGCTCGAGGCGTTCCTGCGGCGCACCTTCATCGGCACGAAGCAGTTCTCGATCGAGGGCCTCGACACGATGATCCTGCTGCTCGACGAGGCCGTGCTGCTCGCGGCCCGCGACGGCGTCGAGGACGTCACCGTCGGGATGGCGCACCGCGGCCGCCTCAACGTGCTCGCCCACATCCTGCGGCTGCCCTACGCCCAGATCCTCGCCGAGTTCGCCGGCGAGACCGAGACGAACGTGCACACGCTGATGCCGTCCGGCGGCACGGGCGACGTCAAGTACCACTACGGCGCGACGGGCCAGCGCAACCTCGAGGTCGAGCCGGGCGTGACGCGCGACGTGCGCCTCGCGCTCCTGCCCAACCCGTCGCACCTCGAGTTCATCAACCCGGTCGTGATGGGCCGGACGCGCGCGCTGCAGACGGACTGGGCACCGCCGAGCGAGACGCTGACCGACCCGGCCCGGGCCCTGGCGATCCAGATCCACGGCGACGCCGCCTTCCCCGGCCAGGGCGTGGTCGCGGAGACGCTCAACCTGCAGCAGCTCGACGGCTACCGGATCGGCGGCTCGCTGCACGTGATCGCCGACAACCAGGTCGGCTTCACCACGAACCCGAGCGAGGGCCGCTCGACCCGCCACTGCTCCGACATCGCCAAGGGCTACGACGTGCCGATCATCCACGTCAACGCCGACGACGTCGACGCCTGCCGGGCCGCGATCCGCCTGGCGATGGCGTACCGCGGCCGCTTCGGCAAGGACGTCCTCGTCGACCTGATCGGCTACCGCCGCTGGGGCCACAACGAGGGCGACGAGCCCGCCTACACGCAGCCGATGATGTACCGGGCGATCAAGGACCACCCGCCCGTCGCCGAGCTGTACGCGGCCACGCTGATCGCCGAGGGCGTCGTCACGCCGGCCGAGGTCGACGAGATGCGCGAGCACGTCCACGCGCGCCTCAAGCAGGCCCTCGAGGAGATCCGCGTCGACACCGTCGACGAGCCGATGCCGACCTTCTCGTCGCCGTCGCGCACCAGCGTGGAGACGAAGGTGCCCGCCGCGCAGCTGCGGCGCCTGACCGAGCAGCTGCTCGAGGTGCCGGAGGGCTTCACCGTCAACGAGAAGCTCGCGCAGGTGCTCGAGCGCCGCCGCGCCGCGCTCGAGCCGGACGGCCGCATCGAGTGGGGCCACGCGGAGGCGCTCGCCTACGCGACCCTGCTCGAGGAGGGCGTGCCGATCCGCCTGACCGGCCAGGACTCGGAGCGCGGCACGTTCGCCCACCGCCACGCCGTCCTCCACGACGCCGAGACGGGCGCGCGCCACACCCCGCTCCAGCACCTCAATGACGCGCGCGCCGGCTTCGAGGTGCACAACGCGCCGCTCACGGAGACCGGCTGCCTCGGCTTCGAGTACGGCTACGCGACGACCCGGCCCGACAGCCTCGTCCTGTGGGAGGCCCAGTTCGGCGACTTCGTCAACGTCGCCCAGGTCATCGTCGACCAGTTCATCATGAGCGGCCGCACCAAGTGGGGCGACGAGTGCCGCCTGACGCTGCTCCTCCCGCACGGCTACGAGGGCTCCGGGCCCGAGCACTCCTCCGCGCGGCTCGAGCGCTTCCTCAAGCTCGCCGCCGAGGACAACTGCACCATCGCGTACCCGACGACGGCCGCCCAGTTCTTCCACCTGGTGCGGCGCCAGTCGCTCGCGCCCGAGCGGCGCCCCCTGATCGTGATGACCCCGAAGTCGCTGCTGCGCCTGAAGGAGGCCGCGTCGACCCTCGAGGACCTCGCGGACGGCACCTTCACGCGCATCCTCGATGACCCCGACGTCAAGGACTTCCGCGACGACATCTCGCGCGCCATCCTCTGCTCGGGCAAGGTCTTCTACGACATCAAGAAGCACCCGGACTACGCGCCCGACCGCGGCGTCGCCGTGATCCGCCTGGAGCAGCTCTACCCGTTCCCGACGGAGACCCTGGCGCGCGTCCTGTCCTGGTACCCCAACCTCGAGGAGATCGTCTGGGCCCAGGAGGAGCCGGCCAACATGGGCGCCTGGCGCTCGATCCGCCACCGCCTCGAGATGGCCGCGCCGGGCGTCCTGCTGCGCTACGCGGGCCGCCCGTGGCGGGCCAGCCCGTCGGAGGGCTACCCGCCCGACCACCTGATCGAGCAGGAGCGCCTCGTCCGCGACGCGCTCGGCCTGCCGCCCCGCTAGCCGGTACCCTGCCGGTCAATGGCGGCGACGCAGACGACGGACCGGCTCGGCACCCTCGCGGAGCGCGCCCGCGCGATCGTGGGACCGGTCTGGGTGCTGTCCGACCCGGCCCAGCTGAGGACCTACGAGTGCGACGGGCTGACCAACCAGCGCGAGCGGCCCGGCCTCGTCGTCCTGCCCGCCACGACCGACGAGGTGGCGGCCGTGGTGCGCGCCTGCCACGAGCTCGGCGTGCCCTTCGTCGCCCGCGGCGCCGGCTCGGGCCTGTCGGGCGGCGCGATGCCGCGTGCGGAGGGCGTCGTGATCGGGCTCGCCCGGATGCGCGAGATCCTCGCGGTCGACCTGCCCAACCGCCGCGTCACGGTGCAGCCCGGGGTCACCAACCTCGCGATCACCGAGGCCGTCGCCCCGCACGGCTTCTACTACGCGCCCGACCCCTCCAGCCAGCAGGTCTGCACGATCGGCGGCAACCTCGCCGAGAACGCGGGCGGCGCGCACTGCCTCAAGTACGGCTTCACCGTCAACCACGCCCTCGCCGCAACCGTCGTCCTCGCCGACGGCGCCGTCGCGGAGCTCGGCTCCGCGGCGCCCGACGCGCCCGGCCTCGACCTGCTCGGCGTCCTGATCGGCAGCGAGGGCACCTGCGGGATCGTCACGGAGGCGGTCGTCGGCATCCTCCCGAGGCCCCAGCACGTCGAGACGCTGGTCGCGTTCTTCGACACGGTCGAGGAGGGCGGCGAGACCGTCTCGGAGATCATCTCCGCCGGCATCCTGCCCGCCGCCGTCGAGATGATGGACCGCCTCGCGATCGAGGCGGCCCGCGCCGTCACCCACATGGACTGGGACGCCGAGTCGGCGCTGATCGTGGAACTCGACGGCCCCGAGTCCGAGGTGCGCTCGCAGTTCGAGGCGGTCGCCCGGATCTGCTCGGCCCACCACGCCCGCGAGGTGCGCGTCGCCGCGTCGCCGGCCGAGCGGGCCGCGATCTGGACGGCCCGCAAGAGCGCCTTCGCCGCGGCCGGCCGACTCGCCCCCGCCTACCGCGTGCAGGACGGCGTGATCCCGCGCACCCGGCTGCCCGAGGTGCTGCGCGGCATCGCGGAGCTCTCTGAGCGCTACGGCCTGCGGGTCGCCAACGTCTTCCACGCGGGCGACGGCAACCTGCACCCGCTCGTTCTCTACGACAGCGCCGTGCCGGAGGAGGTTCAGCAGTCGGAGGAGCTCGCGATGGCGATCGTCGCGCTCTGCGTCGAGTTCGGGGGGTCGATCACGGGCGAGCACGGCGTCGGCACGGAGAAGGCCTGCTCGATGCCGAAGATGTTCGACGGCGACGACCTGACCGCGTTCGACCGCGTCCGCGGCGCCTTCGACCCGGACGGGCTGTGCAACCCCGACAAGCTGCTGCCGACGCCGCGCCTGTGCGGCGAGGTGCCGGGCTTCCACCGCGTGCACCCCGTCGAGCGGGCGGGGCTCGGGGACCGGCTCTGATGGGCCTCGTCGAGGACCTCGCCGCCGACCTCGGGCCCGACCGGGTGCGCCCCGGCGGCCCCGACGACGCGATCGGCGGGCGCGTGCCGCAGGCCGTGGCCGAGCCGCTCTCGCCTGCCGCGGTGGCCCTCGTCCTCGCCCGCGCTGGTCGCGACGGCCTCGCGGTGCGCGTCCGGGGCGGCGGCACGAAGCAGGCCTGGTCCGCGCCGCCCGCGCGCCTCGACGTCGTCCTGTCGACGCGGGCGCTGCACCGCCTCGTCGACCACGCCCCCGGCGACATGACCTGCGTCGCCGAGGCGGGGATGCCCCTCGCGGCCCTGCAGGTGGCGATCTCCGACGTCACTACGCACCGCCAGCGCCTAATGCTCGACCCGCCGGGCGGGGCGGGCGCCACGCTCGGCGGCGTCCTCGCGACGGCCGCCGCCGGCCCGCGCCGCGTCCGCTACGGCACCCCCCGCGACCTGGTGATCGGCGCGCGCTACGTGACGGGCGACGGCCTCGCCGCGAAGACCGGCGGGCGCGTGGTCAAGAACGTGGCCGGCTACGACGTGGCCAAGCTCCTGATCGGATCGCACGGCTCGCTGGCCGTGATCACCGAGGTGGCGCTCAAGCTGCACCCCCTCCCCGACGCCGCCCGCACGGTCGTGCTGCGCGAGCCCGACCCCGACCGGGCCGCCGCCTTCTGCGACGCCGTCCGCGGCGCGCCCGTCACCCCCGCGCTGGTGGAGGCGGCCTGGCCCGAGGGCCTCGTCCTCGTCCGCGTCGAGAGCACCGCGGAGGGCGCGGCCGCGCAGGTCGAGCGGCTCCGCGACCTCGGCCCCATCCAGGAGCTCGACGAGCCGGCCGCCGATGCGCTCGCCGCCGACCTCGCCGGCCGCGCCTGGGCGGGTACCGGGCCGGTCCTCGCCGTCGGCGTCGTTCCGGACCGGCTGCCCGGCCTCCTGCGCGCCGCGGCCGCGGCCGGCGCGACCCTCGTCGTGCGCGCGCCCGTCTGCGCCGGCGAGCTCGGCCTCCCCGACGACGACCCCGAGCGCGCGGCGCGCGTGGTCGGCGCCGTGCGGGCCCTCGGGGGCAGCGTACAGCTGCGCCGCGGCGGCGAGGCCCTGCGGGCGCTCGTCCACGACGAGCCCGGGCCCGCCGTCCGGCGCCTCGAGGCGGCGCTCAAGGACGGCCTCGACCCGCACGGCGTCCTCGCGGGGGCGGCGCGGTGAGCCTGCCCGTCACCCGCATCCCGCCCGCCCCGTCGACGGGCCGCCCCAAGGGCGACGCCGGGGCGCACGCGTTCGCGCCCGACGCCGGCCCCGCGCGGGACCTCCTGGACGCGTGCGTGCACTGCGGCTTCTGCCTCCCGACCTGCCCGACCTACGTGCTCTGGGGCGAGGAGATGGACTCGCCGCGCGGGCGCATCCTCCTGATGGACCTCGCCGACAAGGGCGAGATCGGGCTCGACGCCACGGCCGTGCGCCACTGGGACTCGTGCCTCGGCTGCATGGCCTGCGTGACCTCGTGCCCGTCGGGCGTGCGCTACGACCTCCTGATCGAGGCGACCCGCGCGCAGATCGAGGAGCGCTTCGCCCGCGAGCCGGCCGAGCGCCGGGTGCGCGACGCGGCCTTCGCCGTCCTGCCCCACCACCGCCGGATGACCGCCGTCACGGCGCCCCTGATCGCCTTCCGGGCGTCGGGCCTGCAGCGCGCGCTGCGCCGCTCGCGCCTCTACGGCCGACTACCCGCGCGGCTGCGCCGCGTCGAGGCGCTCGCCCCGATCGTGACCTGGGCCGGCGTGCGCGAGGCGGCCCCGGCCCTGTCGCGCCCCGCCGGCGCGCCGGTCCTGCGGGTGGCGATGCTGACGGGCTGCGTGCAGCGCGCCGTGTTCGGCGACGTCAACGCCGCCACCGCCCGCGTCCTCGCCGCGCACGGCTGCGAGGTGCGCGCCCCGCGCGCCCAGGCCTGCTGCGGCGCCCTCGAGCTGCACGCGGGCCGCGCCCCGTCGGCGCGGGAGCGCGCGCGGCGGCTGATCGCCGACCTCGACGCGCCCGACGTCGACCGCATCGTCGTCAACAGCGCCGGCTGCGGCTCGACCCTCAAGGAGTACGGCCACCTGCTCGCCGACGACCCGGCCTGGGCGGAGCGGGCGGCCGCGTTCGCGGCCAAGGTGCGCGACCTGCACGAGGTGCTCGCCGAGCTGGAGCCGCCCGCCGGCGCGCTCCGGCCCCTGCCGATGCGCCTCGCCTACCACGACGCCTGCCACCTCGCGCACGCCCAGGGCGTGCGCGCCGAGCCCCGCGCCGTCCTCGCCCGGATCCCCGGCCTCGAGCTGGTCGAGATCCCCGACGCCGCGATCTGCTGCGGCTCGGCCGGCGTCTACAACCTGCTCCAGCCCGAGCCCGCGGCCGAGCTCGGGCGCCTCAAGGCCGGCAACGTGCGGCGCGCGGCCCCCGACGCGCTCGCCGCCGCCAACCCGGGCTGCCTGATCCAGATCAGCGCGAGCCTCGGCGGCGACGGCGACCCCGTGCCCACGTTCCACCCGGTCGAGCTGGTCGACGCGTCCCTGCGCGGCGAGGACGCCGCCGCGCTGCTCGCGCGCCGCACGGCGCTCCTGGCGAGCGCAGGCGCCGCGCCGTGACCTGGCTCCTCGCGGCGCAGGCGTTCGCCGCCCTCTACATGACCGGTGTGATCTGGATGTGCCAGATCGCGCACTACCCGCTAATGCACGAGGTCGGCGACGGGATGCCGGCCTACCAGCGGCGCAACCGCGTGCGCACGACCTGGGTGGTGGGGCCCGCGATGCTCGTCGAGCTGGTCGCGGCCGCCGTGCTCCTGGTCGCGCGCCCCGCGGCCGTCCCGGCCCGGGCGGCGTGGCTCGGGATCGCGCTCGTGGCGATCTGCTGGGCCGTCACGGTGCTCCTGTCGGTGCCCGCCCACGAGCGGCTGTCCGCGCGCTACGACGCGGCCGCGCTCGACCGCCTCGTGCGCACCAACTGGATCCGCACGGCGGCCTGGACGGGCCACGGCGCGCTCGCGCTGTGGATGCTCGCCGTCGCCGCCTAGCGCGGCAGGCGCAGCGCTTGGATCGGCCCCACGCGCAGGCCCCAGCGGTTGAGGGGTACGGCGATGATCACGCCCTGCATCTCCTCGAACCGGCGCACCCACAGGGCGAGCGGGCCGTACGACGTCCCGACCGCCGCGAATACGACGGCGGCGAGGCCCCGGGCCGCCTCGAGCCCGGGCACCAGGGCGAGCACGAGCAGCGCGGCCATCGCCACGCCGACCGGGGCGACGCAGCGCCCGAAGGCGTCCCCGGGCGCGCCGAGCGGGATGCCGGCGGCGGGCGTGGCCCGCACGAGCGCGGCCCGGAGCGAGCGCACCGTGGTCAGCGCGCCGACGACCGCGACGACCAGCGCCACGAGGACGGCGCCGCGCCAGCCGAGGGCGGGCTCGGCCCCGGTCGCGTAGACGACGACGAGGTTGGCGGCGCCGAGCAGGAACCAGCCGGCGCCGAGGCCGGCCTGCTGCAGCGCGAGGGGGATCAGGGCCATCGCAGGGCGCTTTACCCGCCGGGTGTCCGATTCCTGCCCGGGGGTCAGCCGAGCAGCCGCCGCACGACGTCGAGCTGGAGCTCGACGGCGACGCCGAGGTCGTCGACGTGGATCCGCTCGTCCTTGTTGTGCACGCCGCCCTCGTAGACGCCGAGGGGCGTGTGGACGAGCGGCCAGAAGCCGTAGGCGACGGTGCCGAAGGCCTGGCGCACGAAGGCGGCGTCGGTGAAGCCGGTCGACAGCTGCGGCACGAGCACGGCGCCGGGCTCGCGCGCGCCGACGGCGTCGGCGATCGCGGCGTGCAGCGCCGTGCCGAGCGGCGACTCGGTGCCGCCGGTGATGCCCTGGTCGAGCCGCACCTCGTGCGGGATGTCATCGCCGAGGGCCTCGGCGAGCTCGCGCTCCAGGTCGGCCTCCGAGTCGCCGGGGAGGATGCGGCAGTCGACGCCGACGGACGCCCGGCCGGGCAGCACGTTGCGGGCGCTCGAGCCCGTCAGGAGCGTCGGCGCGATCGTGATGCCGAGGAGCGCGTCGACCTCCACCGCGAAGGCCGGGTGCAGCGCGGCCACCTCGGCGGCCACCAGGCCGAGGTCGCGATCGGGGTCGACGCCGAGCACCTCGACCATCCCGCGGATCGCGGGCACGAGCCGCCGCCGCGTGGCGTGGCCGTCGAGCCGGCGGATCAGCTCCGCGAGGAGCGGGACGGCGTTGCGGCCCAGCGTCGGGATCGAGGCGTGGCCCGCCTCGCCGAGCGCCGTCACCGTGGCGGGCAGGGTCGCCTTCTCCCCCACCTGCAGCGTGTAGACGACGCGGCCGTCGGCGAGCTCGAGGCGGACGCCGCCGCCCTCGTCGATCGCGTAGTCGCAGCGCAGGTCGGGGCGCTCGGCGAGGAGCCACGGCATGCCCACCTCCTCGGTGCCGTCCTCCTCGTCGGCCTGCGAGATCAGGAGCAGGTCGCCGGCGGGCGCGAAGCCCGTGCGCGCGAGCTCGGCGATCACCACGCAGCGGGTCGCGAGCTCGTTCTTCATGTCGCAGGTGCCGCGGCCCCACACGTAGCCCGCGTCGTCGAGGTGCGCCGCGAACGGTGGGTGCGTCCAGTCGACGGCGTCGGCCGGCACGACGTCGGTGTGCCCGAGCAGGGCGAGCGACGGCCCCGTGCCGCGACCGGGCAGCCGCGCCACCAGGTTGGCGCGGTCGGGGTCGCGGGCCACGAGCTCGCAGGCCACGCCGTTCGCCTCCAGGTACGCCTTGACCACCAGGGCGGCCGGGGTCTCGCGCCCCGGGGGGTTCGAGCTGTCGACGCGGACGAGGTCCCGCATCAGGCCGACGGCCTCGTCGCGCAGGCGCACGTCCATCCGGCTCAGGCCTCCCCGCCCGCGACGTCCAGGACGATCTTGCCGACGAACGCCTTCCCGACGAAGGCGCGCTGGGCGTCGTGCACCGCCTCGAGCGGGTAGGTGGCGGCGATCAGGGGGCGGATCGCGCCGCGCTCGATCAGGCCCACGAGCTCCCGGAACACCTCCGGCGCGGACACGGTGGCCCCGATCAGGGTCAGGTCCCTGAGGTAGAGCGTGCGCAGGTCGAGGTCGACGTGCGGCCCGGCGATCGCGCCCGAGACCGCGTAGCGCCCGCCGCGGGCGAGCGCGTCGAGCAGGGACGGCCAGGCGTCGCCGCCGACCACGTCCAGGACGGCGTCGACGGGGCCGAGCCCCTGCGCCTCGAGCGCGGCGTCGGCCGCGACGCCGCGGTCGATCGTGGCGATCGCGCCGAGCTGGCGCACGAGCTCCGCCTTCTGGGGCTGGCAGACGCCGATCGGCTCGGCGCCGAGCGCGCAGGCCAGCTGGACCGCGTACGCGCCGACGCCGCCCGAGGCGCCCGTGACGAGCACGCGCTCGCCGGGGGCGACCGCGGCGCGGCGCAGCATGTCGAGGGCGGTCTCCGCGGCCGTCGGGAACGAGGCCAGCTCGACGGCGCTGAGCGGCGCGTCGACAGGGACGGCGTTCACCGCGGGCACGACCGCGAAGTCCGCGTAGCCGCCGTCCAGCTCGGAACCGACGTAGCGGGCGCGCAGGAGGTCGCCGGGATGGTCGGGGTCGTGCACCCACGGGTCGACGAGCACGCGCTCGCTGATCCGCTCGTGGGCGACGCCCGCGCCGACGGCCGCGACGACGCCGCAGATATCGGCACCCTGGATCCGCGGGAAGCCGATCGCGCCGTCCCACGACCCGGCGTCGTCATCGGACTGCGCGTACCAGCCGACGCGTGTGTTGACGTCGGTGTTGTTGACGGCGCAGGCGTCGACCCGGACCAGCACCTCGCCCGGGCCCGGGGCCGGCGTCGGGTGGGCCGGGTCGAGGACGAGCCGGTCGAGGTCGCCGTGCCCCGTCAGGAGCACGGCGCGCATGGTGGCGGGGATCGTCATGGCGCGGGCGGGTCGGGGCGGCGGACGAACCAGACGAGGCCGAGGCCGAGCGCGATCAGCCCGACGCCGACGACCAGGGAGCCGGCCAGGGAGCCGTCGGGGATGATCTCCGTGCGCCACGGCCCGACGCCGCCCGCGAGGGCGAGGAACGCGTCGGCCAGGATCACGAGCGCGGCGACGAGGGCGATCCCCCGGGCGCGCAGGGGCCCGCGGTCGAGCTCGGCCTTGACCCAGGCCAGGCAGAGCCCGGCGATCATCGCGTCCTTCACGCCCACGACGAGGTCGTAGGGCGGTGCGACGTCCCCGCCGAAGAGCGCCCAGGCGCCGGTGGCCGCATAGGATCCGGCGCAGACGCCGGCGACGATTGCGTCGCCCTTCAAGTCCTATTCTCCGCACGGCGACCCGCCTCCGGATGACCGCCCTTGAAGAGCCGGAACAGGAGGTACAGGGCCGGCACGAGGATCACGCCCCCGATCGCGAGGCAGACGAGGTAGACGCTCAGCATCGCGGGCGACGACGCGGCGGCCGCGAAGGTCAGGTGCGGCGTGACGGCGTACGGCCACTGCGCGACCGCCCAGCCCCACAGGACCGCGAGCACGAACGCGACGCCGAGCGGCCGCACCCAGCGGTAGCGCCGAGCGGTCAGCGCCGCGAGTCCGGCCGCGCCGCAGAGGCCCGCGGCGAGGGCGAACGGCAGCCCGCGGCCGGTCAGGAGCGCGTCGGCGTGCACGGGTGCCGCGTCCGCCTCGAGCACGAGGCCGACCGCGGACAGGACGAGCAGGGCACCGCCGGCGACGAGACCCCGACGGCGGAAGTCCTCGCGCAGGTCGCCGTCCGTCTCACGGGTCAGGAAGACGGCGGCGAGGAACGAGCAGATCAGGACGGCGAGCAGGCCCGTCACGAGCGGGAACGGCCGCAGGAGCTCCGCGACGGGGACCGTCGCCCAGCCGTCCCCGACCGGCTCGAGCGCGGCGAGCAGCACGAGGGTCTGGTCAGTCACCGGCCACCTCGAGCCCGGCCGCGATGCGCTCGCACCGGCGGCGCGCCATCCGCACCGGGATCAGCGAGCCGAGCACGGTGAGCGGGACGTAGACCCCGCTGAAGACGACGAACCAGGGCGGGATGCCGGTGGCCGTCGTGAGGCTGTCCTCGGTGCGCAGCACCTCGTAGACGACCCACGGCCGGCGCCCCGACTCCGTGGTGACCCAGCCCGTCTCGACGCAGATGAACCCGGCGGGCGCCGCGGCGACGAGTCCCCACAGGAACAGCCGGTGCTGCAGCCGGTGCGGCCGCCGCCGCCACGCGTAGAGGGCGACGAGGCCGGGCAGGAGCAGGAGCGAGCCGAGTGATCATCGTGTCGTAGGCGAGGTGCACGAGGACCGGGTTGGGCCAGTCCTCCTCGGGCCACTCCTCCATGCCCTGCACCGTCGCCGTCGGGTCGTTGTAGGCGAGCAGGCTGAGCAGGTACGGGATCTCGATCCCGCCCCGGACGGTGCGCGTCTCCTCGTCGGGGATGCCGAAGAGCGTCATCGGCGCCCCCTCCGTGGTCTGGAAGAGCCCCTCCATCGTGGCCAGCTTGAGCGGCTGGTTCTCCGTGACCTGGACGGCGATCAGGTCGCCCGTGGCGAGCCGGACCGGCATCGGGATGCCGGCCGCGGCGAGGCCGATCGCGAGGCCCGTGCGGTGGTACTCGTCGCGGCGGCCCTTGAGCATGCCCCACGCGTAGACGGCGGCCACGGTGAACCCGGTCGTGACGAGAGCGGCGATGAGCATGTGCGTGTACCGGGTGAAGAGCGCCGGGTTGAACATCGCGGCGATCGGGTCGACGTCGACGACCTCGCCCGCCGCGCTGAGGGCGAAGCCCTGCGGCGTGTTCATCCACGAGTTGGCGGCGACGACGAAGAAGGTCGACGCGAAGCCGCCGAGGAGCAGCGGGAGCCCGCACAGGTAGTGCGCGCGCCTGGACAGCCGGTCCCAGCCGTAGAGGTAGATCGACAGGAAGATCCCCTCGAGGAAGAAGGCGAAGCCCTCGAGGCTGAAGGGCATCCCGATGATGCCGCCCGCGAACTCCATGAAGCGGGGCCACAAAGGGCCGATCTCGAAGGAGGGCATCGTGCCGGAGACGGCGCCGATCGCGAACGCGACGGCGAACGCCTTCGACCAGGTGCGGGCGAACCGGTGGTAGACGTCGCGGCCGGTGCGCAACCACAGCCCCTCGGCGATCAGGAGCACGAGCGGCATGCCGATCCCGATCACGGCGAAGTTGATATGGAACGCGAGCGAGGAGCCCATCTGGGCCCGCGCCGCCATCAGCTCGCTCATCCCGCAGGTGCCTCCCGCGCCGTCGGGCGCACGGCGACTGTAGCGCAGGCCGCGCGTCCCTAGGCGTCCGGGCGCTGGACGCCCGCGACCATGCGGGCCATCAGCCGCCGCGGCACGAACCGCGGCACCTTCACGAGCGCCTTGTTGCCGGCGCCCGGGACGACGAGGACGCGTCCGGCCCGGAAGCCCCGCCAGCCGGCCTCCGCGCAGGTGCGCGCGTCCATCATCGCCATCGACTTCATCGAGGTCTCGTGCATGCCGGCGCGCTCCTGGAAGCCGGTCTCCACCGGGCCCGGGCAGAGCGCGGTCACCGTGACGCCCGTGCCGCGCACCTCCTCCGCGAGCCCCTCGGACAGGGCGACGACGTAGTTCTTGGTGGCGTAGTAGACGGCGGCGTTCGGCCCGGACAGAAAGCCCGCGACGCTCGCGACGTTGAGGATGCCGCCCCGCCCCCGCTCGACCATGCCGGGCAGGTGCGCGCGGGCCAGCGACGTCAGGGCCGCGACGTTCACGGCGACCATCCCGTCGATCGCGGCCGGGTCCGTCGCCCCGAAGGCGCGCCAGATCCCGAAGCCCGCGTTGTTGACGAGCACGTCGACGGGGCGCTCGAGGCGCGCGCCGATCCGCCCGACCGCGGCCGGGTCCTCGAGGTCCTCGACGATCGTCTGGGCGGCGACGCGGTAGCGCGACGCGAGCTCGCCGGCGGCCGCCTCGAGGGCGTCGGCGCGGCGCGCGACGAGGACGAGGTCGTGGCCGTCGGCCGCCGCGCAGCGGGCCAGCTCGAGGCCGATCCCGCCGGAGGCGCCGGTGACGAGGGCGACGGGCCGGTCGCTCACGCGATCCCCGCCCCCTGACGGGCGTCGAAGCCGCGCCCGCCGGCGAGGCGGTGCACGGCGCGCATGAAGCCGACCCACTCGGGGCCGGGCTCGAGGCCGCCCGCGGGCGGCCACGCGCCGACGCCGTGGACGTCGAGCCGGCGCCCGCGCCAGAGCAGCGCGATCGCCCAGGCGCCGCCGTCGCCGACGCCGGACGGGCGCGACTGCCAGCCCCACACGCCGAGCCGGTCGAGGGCGCGGTCGAAGCGCACCCAGACGTCGTCGTCGGGGGCGTAGATGGCGACGTCGGCGAGGCCGCCCTCGTCCCACTCGCGGTAGCGCAAGACCGGCCCGACCAGGGAACCCAGCGCGAGCAGGGGGCCGAGACCGGGCTCGGGGTCGTCGACCGGGTGGTCGGTCCACGCGTCGGGGTCGGCGGCCAGCGCCGCCGAGGTCAGGTCGAGCTGCCAGCTCGAGCCGAGCGTGTTCGAGACCGCGATGCGGAGGGCGTCGGGGAGGTCCACGCCCGTACCTTCGCACACGGCGCGGCCCGGGCCCGGCGCACGGCCGCCGACGACGGCGCCGATCGGCCACGGGACCGCGGTTTCGGCGTCGGCCTTTGCGTCATTTCGGATCAGAAAACACCGTCATTGCGGATCAGTTCGACGAGGTCCGAACCCGCGGAAGCGAGGCGGCGCAGGAATCGAACCTACCGACCGACGGGCTGCGCCGGCCTGCGCGTTTTGAAGACGCGATCCGCCACCAGGCGGTTGCCACCCCGGGTCGATGCTAGCGCAGGGCCGAGGGCCGGGCCGGCTGGTCGCCGGCCCGGCCCTGCACCGCGCCTCAGCGCACGATGGCGCTGCCGATGATGATCTTGCCGGCCTTGACGACGTAGCCGCCCTTCTTGATGTAGGGCACCGCGATCGTGTTCCTGCCCTTCATCGCGGGGAAGGTGCCGAGCTTCTTGACCCTCTTCTTGCCGCCCATGATCGTGACCATGCCCTTGGCCGCCTTGGCCTGGGCGGCGGTCAGGGAGAAGGTCAGCGTGACGTTGTTGCCGCTGACCTTCGCCCTCACGGCCGTGCTCCGCTTGGTCGTGTAGTTCGGGCTCGAGAACGGCACCGTGCCGACGTCGACGACGATGCCGACGCCCGGCACGGGCGTCGTGGTCGCCACGACGGGGGTCGTCGCGCCCCTCTCCGTGCGGGTGACCTGGATCGCGCCCTGGATCACGGTCGGGTCCGAGGCGCTGGAGACGCCGAACCCGAGCGTGGCCCAGGCGTCGGGCAGCATCATCCGCAGCGCGCCCACGTTCGGGGTCAGGGTGTTGCCCGTGCCCGCGTAGTACTGGCTGTAGTTGCCCATGCCCATCTGCAGGGAGGGGCTACCGCCCTGGTTCGAGTACATGGTGCTCCAGCGCGGGGTGTTGATCGACTCGAACCACGAGCCGCGCTGCTCCTCCGAGCCCTTGCCGAGCGGACCGGCGAAGCGGGCCCGAACCTCGAACTGCAGGCCGAACGTCGAGACCTGGGCGACGGCGCCGCCGGGGCCGTACGCGCCGCTGTCGCCGTAGCCGTTGTCCTGACCGTTGCCCCAATTGCTGAGGCCCCCGAACTGCGCGTAGTAGGTGGCCGCGTCGACCGCCAGCGCGTTGTAGTCAGCCGGCAGCCCGGTCGGCCACCGCTCGGGAGCGGTCACGTTGGCCCGCGGAAAGCCCGTGACGGTGAGCGTGTTACCGCTCAGCGCGATGCCGGTGGTGCCGTCGAGCTTGCCCGTGGTGGTGAACCAGTACGCGTTCTGGGCCGCGTACGAGCCATCGGACGGCAGCTGCACGACGGCCACGATCGGTGAGTTCTCCGTCACCGCGGGCTGGTCGGCGTATGCGGGGTTGAACTTCTGCGCGAAGGCGGCGTGGTCGAGGAACCACGGCGCGGTACCGACCACGCTGAACCAGCCCGAGTCGGGGCTGGCGTTCGTGTAGTCGCGCTGGATCCGCAGAGTCCACGGGTACAGGCAGTCGGAGCCGTTGAGCTGGCCGTCGCCGGTGGTCATGGCGTAGTACAGCTTGCCCATGCCCGGCTTCGCGCCGGGGATCGCGACGCCGTCGACGGTGACGCTGGTCACGGTCGGCAGGGTGCCGCCGGCTGGCGCGCCGCAGCCGCCCTGGCGGGCCGTGGTCGAGCCGTGCCCGCCGGCGATGGCCAGCGGCACGAGCACGAGGAGACCGGCGAGCGCGATCACGGCCGCGCGGCCGAGGCTGGCGAAACGGTGATGCACGAGAACCCCCCCCTTCTGAGCAGTGTCGGGTAATGCTACACCTGCCACCAGCGCCTGGCACCGCCCGCCGCGCAGGGCCCGTGCCCTTCGCGTACCGTATCCCCCGCACGCGCACCGACCACGATCCCCGGAGACCATGAGCGCCACCGCCATCCCCACCGCCGCATCCGTCGCCGACGCCGTCGCCCGCCTCAGCCCGGAGGGCCGCGCGTTCATCGACGGCCAGTACGTCGACGCCCTCAGCGGCGAGACCTTCGACTGCGTCTCGCCGATCGACGGCAGCGTGATCGCCCAGATCGCCGCCTGCGACCAGGCCGACGTCGACCGCGCCGTCAAGGGCGCCCGCGCCGCGTTCGAGAAGGGCGCCTGGTCGAAGGCCCCGCCGGCGCGGCGCAAGCACACCCTGATCCGCTTCGCCGAACTGATCCGCGAGCACGCCGACGAGCTCGCCCTGCTCGAGACGATCGACATGGGCAAGCCGATCGCCGACAGCCGTCAGATCGACGTCCCCGGCGCCGCCAAGTGCATCACCTTCTACGGCGAGTGCGCCGACAAGGTCTCCGACGAGATCGCGCCGACCGACCCGTCGGCGGTCGCGATGGTCGTGCGCGAGCCGCTCGGCGTGATCGGCTGCGTGGTGCCGTGGAACTTCCCGCTGATGATGGCCGCCTGGAAGCTCGGACCGGCGCTCGCCACCGGCAACTCGGTCGTGCTCAAGCCGGCCGAGCAGTCGCCCCTGACCGCGATCCGGATCGCGCAGCTCGCCGTCGACGCCGGCATCCCCGAGGGCGTGCTGCAGGTCGTGCCCGGCTTCGGCGAGACCGCCGGCCAGGCGATCGGCCTGCACATGGACGTCGACATGGTCGCCTTCACCGGCTCGACCGAGGTCGGCAAGTACTTCATGCGCTACTCCGGCGAGTCGAACCTGAAGCGGGTCGCGCTCGAGTGCGGCGGCAAGACGCCGCACATCATCCTCCCGGACTACCCCGACCTCGACAAGGCCGCCGAGGCCGTCGCCTGGGGCATCTTCTTCAACCAGGGCGAGGTCTGCAACGCGGGCTCCCGCCTGCTCGTCCACGCCGACGTCCGCGACGACTTCATCGCCCGCGTGGCGAAGGTCGCGCAGGGCATCCAGCCGGGCGACCCGCTCGCGCAGGGCACCAAGATGGGCGCGATGGTCGACACGACGCAGATGGAGCGCGTGCTCGGCTACATCGAGGCCGGCAAGGCCGGCGGCGCCACCGTCGCGTACGGCGGCAACCGCGTGATGCAGGACACGGGCGGCTGCTTCATCGAGCCGACGATCTTCGCCGACGTCACGAACGACATGACGATCGCGCAGGAGGAGATCTTCGGGCCGGTCCTCTCCGCGATCACCTTCACCGACGTCGACGAGGCCGTCCGCATCGCCAACGACACCGTCTACGGCCTCGCGGGCGCGCTCTGGACCCGCGACGTCTCCACCGCCCACAAGGTGGCGCGCGACATCAGGGCCGGTGTGGTCTGGGTCAACTGCTTCGACGCGGGCGACATCACGACGCCGTTCGGCGGCTTCAAGCAGTCGGGCTTCGGCCGCGACAAGTCGATGCACGCGATGGAGAAGTACACCGACCTGAAGCTGATCTGGCTGCAGCTCGACTAAGCCGGAGGGCGCCGCGGTGCTGATCGCCGACGGCTGGGAGGCGCACGAGGCGGGCCGCTCGCGCGGCGACCTGCCCCTGACCGTCTACCTGCCCGCGGGCGCGCGGACCGTCGACGGCCTCCTGATCGCCGGGATCCACGGCGAGGAGCCCGAGACACTGCTCCTCGCCCGGCGCCTGCTCGAGCGGGTCGACGCCGCCGACGCGGCATGGGCGGTCCTCCCCGCCGCCAACCCCGACGGGCTGCTCGCCGGCGTGCGCCAGAACGCGGCCGGCGTCGACCTGAACCGCAACTTCCCGTCGGCGTCCTGGTCCCCCGACGACTCGTACACGTACCCGCCGGGCACCCGGGAGCGGCGCCGGCTGCACCGCACGAACCGCTCCTCGCCCGGGACCGGCCCCGGCTCGGAGCCCGAGACGCGGGCCCTGCTCGCGCTGATCGAGCGGCTCAACCCGGGCCTGATCCTCGACCTGCACAGCCCGCTCGCCCTGATCGCCCCCACCCCCGACGCCGATCCGCTGGTCGTGGCTCGGCTCGCCGAGGCGGCCGAGCTGCCCGTGCACCCGGAGATCGGCAGCCCCACCCCCGGCGCGCTGCGCGACTGGGCCGCGGACCGCGGCCTCGGCGCGATCACGTACGAGGTCGAGCACGCGCCCCTGCCCGCGCTCTGCGCCCGGCACCTGCCCGGCCTCGAGCGACTGCTGCAGGGGTGAGGGTAGAGCCCCCCCACCGCGCGCTGACCGGCGGCGCGTCCCGTCTCCCTCCGGGGGGGCGGGGCGGGGCGCACCGCTGTTGTTCGCGGTCCCCGATCACGGGCACAATGAGCCGGTGCCGCGCATCCCCATAGCCGTGGCGGCCCTCGCGGCCGCCGTCGTGGTCGGCGCCGTGCCCGCGCAGGCCGCCCCCGCGGGCGACGTGGGAACGCGGATCATCAACGGCTCAGAGGCCCCCTCAGGGGCCTGGCCGAGCGCGACGTTCCTGTCGTTCACGTTCAACGGCGCCAGCTACTTCGCCTGCAGCGGCTCCCTGATCGCCCCGCGCGTCGTGCTCACAGCCGCCCACTGCGTCGTCAAGAACGGCGAGCTCGCGAACGCGGCGCGGTCCACCGCGCGGCCGGGCGTGATCAGCAACGCCGACAACTCGACGCGCCAGGTCTGGTCCGCGGCGGTGCCGCACCCCGCCTACGACGAGGACTCCAGGACCAACGATGTCGCGCTCGTCACCCTGCCCGTCGCCGCGACCGCGCCCGCAGCGACGATCCCCCTGATCGCGCCGTGGCAGGACGGCGCCGTCGGCGGCGGCGCGAGCGCGGCGATCGCCGGCTGGGGCCGCACCGTCAACGGCGGCGCGATCTCGGAGACGCTCAGGCAGGCCACGGTGCCGCTCGTGTCGGATGCGGACTGCGCGCACATCTGGGGCGGCAACTTCGCGGCCGAGTCGATGGTCTGCGCCGACACCTCCGCCGGGATCGACACCTGCCAGGGCGACTCCGGCGGCCCCCTCGCACTCACCATCGCCGACACCCGTACCCTGGTCGGCGACACCAGCTGGGGCGCGGCCACGTGCGCGAGCGGCACACCCGGGGTCTACGGCCGCATCTCCGCGTTCCGGGGGTGGATCCTCGACGGCGGCACGCCCGCCAACCTGCTCGTGCGCGACTACGTTGCCGCGCAGAACGCCGAGGCCCAGAACCTCGCGCTCACGAGCACGGGCCCCGACGTCACCGTGACCTGGGGCGTCACCCCCGCCAACTGGACCACCACGGGCTTCCGGGTCACGGTCAACGGCTCCGCCGAGACCGTGACCGGACCGGAGGCGGCCCACACCGTCACGCTGCCCGACGGTGGCCCGGTCAGCGCGCTCGTGGAGCCGCAGGTGACGCTCGGCACGGCGACCGCGGCGTCGATCACCGCGACCCCCACCCCCACCCGCGCGCCCGTCGTCTCGGCGACCCTCCCGGCGCAACCCGAGGCGGGCGCCGAGCTGACGGCGACGGCGGCCTCCGACGACCCGTGGGGCGGCGCGATCGCCTACCAGTGGCTGCTCGACGGCGCCGACATCCCCGGCGCCACCGCCGCCGCCTACCGCCCCACCGCGGCGCAGGCCGGGAGGCTGCTGAGCCTGCGCATCGCCGCCGCCAACGCCGCCGGCACGGGCTCCGCTACGGTCAGGGCCGGCCGGGTCCTGCAGGCCCCCGGGGTCAGGGCGGGCCGGGTGCCCGTGCGCGGGCGCGCCGTCGTCGGCGGGCGGCTGACCGCCGCGGCCCCGTCGGCCACGGGGTACCCGCGGCCGCGAGTGACGTACCGCTTCGCCCGCAACGGCCGCGTCGTCCAGACCGGACGCGCGGGGGTCTACCGGGTGCGCGAACGCGACCGCGGCGCCCTGATCACGGGCACTGCGACCTGGACGAACAGCGCGGGCACCGTGGTGCGCAAGCTGACCGCGGTGCGGATCGCCCGCTAGTCGCGAGTCAGCGGCTTGTACTTGATCCGGTGCGGCGTGTCGGCGTCCGCGCCGAGCTCCCGGCGCCGGCGCTCCTCGTACTCGGCGTAGGAGCCCTCGAACCACGTCACCTGCGAGTCGCCCTCGAAGGCGAGGATGTGCGTGGCCACGCGGTCGAGAAACCAGCGATCGTGGGTGATCACGACGGCGCAGCCCGGGAAGTCGTTGAGGGCGACCTCGAGGGCGCGCAGCGTGTCGACGTCGAGGTCGTTCGTGGGCTCGTCGAGGAGCAGCAGGTTGCCGCCGGAGCGCAGGAGCTTCGCGAGGTGGACGCGGTTGCGCTCGCCGCCCGACAGCTTGCCGACGGCCTTCTGCTGGTCCGAGCCCTTGAAGTTGAACGAGGCCACGTAGGCGCGGCTCTGGAGCTCGCGGGTGCCCACATGGATGAGGTCGTGCCCGCCGGAGATCTCCTCCCAGATCGTCTTGTCCGGGTCGAGGTCGGCGCGGCTCTGGTCGACGTAGGCGAGCTGGACGGTGTCGCCGATCATGAGCCCGCCGCCGTCGACGGGCTCCTGTCCGGCGATCATCCGGAACAGCGTCGTCTTGCCGGCGCCGTTGGGGCCGATGATCCCGACGATGCCGTTCGGGGGCAGCGAAAACGAGAGGTCCTCGATCAGAAGGCGGTCGCCGAAGCCCTTGCTGAGGTGATCGGTGTTGACGACGACGTCGCCGAGGCGCGGGCCGGCCGGGATGTGGATCTCGACCGTGTCGAGCTTGACGTTCTGCTCCTCGGCGAGCATCTGGTCGTAGGCGGCGAGGCGCGCCTTCGACTTGGCCTGGCGGGCCTTCGGCGAGGCGCGCACCCACTCGAGCTCGCGGGCTAGGGTGCGCTGGCGCGCGGAGGCCTGCTTCTCCTCGACGGCGAGCCGGGCCTGCTTCTGCTCCAGCCAGGACGAGTAGTTGCCCTCGAAGGGCAGCCCGTGGCCGCGGTCGAGCTCGAGGATCCAGCCGGCCACGTTGTCCAGGAAGTAGCGGTCGTGGGTGACCGCGATCACGCAGCCCGGGTAGTCGTGCAGAAAGCGCTCGAGCCACGCCACCGACTCGGCGTCGAGGTGGTTCGTGGGCTCGTCGAGGAGCAGGAGGTCGGGGCTCGACAGGAGCAGCCGGCAGAGCGCGACGCGGCGGCGCTCGCCGCCGGAGAGCTTCGCGACGTCGGCGTCGCCCGGCGGCAGGCGCAGGGCGTCCATCGCCACGTCGAGCCGGCGCTCCATGTCCCAGGCGTCGGCCTTCTCGATCTGCTCCTGCACGCGGCCCTGCTCCTCGAGGAGCGCCGCCATCTCCTCGTCGGTCATCGGCTCCGCGAACTTCATACTCAGCTCCTCGAAGCGCTTGAGCAGGTCGCGCAGCTCGCCGAGGCCGTCCTCGACGTTGCCGCGGACGTCCTTCGACTCGTCGAGCTCGGGCTCCTGCGAGAGGTAGCCGACGCTCGCGCCGGGCGCGAGCTTCGCGTCGCCGGAGGAGGTCTCCTCGAGGCCGGCCATGATCCGCAGCAGCGTCGACTTGCCGGCGCCGTTCGGGCCGAGCACCCCGATCTTGGCCCCCGGGATGAAGGACAGCGAGATGTCCTTAAGGACGTGCTTGTCCTGCCCGTGGTGCTTGTTGACCCGGTGCATTGTGAAGATGTACTGCGCGCTCATAGAACGCGAAGCCTAGCCCCCGCCCCCGTGCTCGAGCAGCAGCAGGCCGCGGCGGCGGCCGCGGGCGTCAGCCGTCGCGGAGCGCGAGGTAGCGCCGGTGGAACGCGTGCACGTAGCGGTCGTTGTAGGGGAGCACGCCGCCCTCGGCGTACCCGCGCGAGCCCATGCCCAACTGTGCGCGCGCGCAGACGGCCCAGTCCTGCTCGGCCAGGCGGTGCCGGAAGTCGACGACGGGCCCCGGGTCGAAGCCCGGACCGGCGACCGTCTCGGGGCGGAACAGGTAGTGGCACGTCACCCGCGTCCGGTCGGGGGCGACCGGGTCGAGCAGGAACGTCGAGACGACGTCGGTGTGGTAGTTGACGATCAGGTTCGGCAGCAGCGTGACGCCGTAGAAGGCGCTGCGGTCCCGCTCGTCCAGCCCCGGCAGCGCCGGCAGGCCGGACGCGCCCGTCGCCGTCCACGACGAGTGGCCGGGCGCGAGGCGGTTCCCGTTCCAGTCGGGCGCGTCCGGCTCGACGACGTCGCCGCGGCGGTACAGCGGCACCACCTCGACCAACTCGGGGTGGACCGTCGGGCAGTGCAGGCACTCGTTGTAGTTCTCGACGATCAACTTCCAGTTGGCGGCGACATCGTACGTCCGCTGCGAGCCGACCACCAGCTCCCCGACGCCGTAGCGCCCCCACTGGAAGGGGTCGTCGGAGGCGTGCGCGGCCAGATGCTCGCGGAGCCCCGGCGCGTCGTCGTCGACGGAGACCCAGAGGAAGCCATCCCACGTGTCGACGCGGGCCCGCCGCAGGCCGAGGTCGCCGCGATAGGGCAGCTCGTGCGGCTGCACGTTCGGCGTGCCGAGCAGGCGCCCGTCGAGGCCGTACGACCAGGCGTGGTACGGGCACGTGAAGGCTCTGCGCACGCGGGCCGGGCCGTCGCACAGCCTGGCGCCGCGGTGGCGGCACGCGTTGTAGAGGGCGTGCAGGTCGCCGGCCTCGTCACGGGTGACGATCAGACTCTCGCCGACGACGTCGACGGCGGTCAGGTCCCCGGGTTCCGCGACCTGCTCCGCGCGGCCGACGCAGTACCAGCTGCGGTGGAACAGCCGCTCGCGCTCGCGGGCGAAGACGCCGGCGTCGACGTAGTCCGCTCCGGGCAGGGTCGGCAGGGGCGTCCACGCCGGCCGCTCGACCTCGACCAGCGGCTCATTCGGATCCACGCCGACGACACTACCACACGGCCGGCCGCGGAGGGCGGCGCTCAGGCGACCGTCAGGCCGCACTCGCGGACGGCGTCCGCAAAGGGGGCGGCGAGGCCGACCGTGAACGGCCCGAAGATGCCGTACACCGCGGAGGCCTCGTCGTAGCGCATCTCGTAGACGATGTCCTTGATCGCCTTCGGGTCGTCGCTGAAGAGCGTGACCTGCCACTCCCAGTCGGACAGCCCCGTGGCGGCGGTGATCATCTGCGACACCCGCCCCCGGAACGTCGCGCCGAGGCGGCCGTGGCCGCCCATCAGCCGGCGGCGCTCCTCGAAGTCGAGGGCGTACCAGTTGGCGCCCGCCTCGCGGCTCTTGCTCATCGGGTAGATGCAGACGACGCGCGTGTCGGGCAACGCGCGGGGATGCAGGCGCCCCTCGCGCAGCTCGGCGACGTTCGGGTTGTCCGGGTTGATGTACTCGGAGGCCTCCGTGATCGAGACCATGCACTTCTCGGGCACCTCGACGAGCACCGCGCCGAGCTCCGTGCGCATCAGGTCGCGGTGCAGGGCGTGGAGCCGGGCGAGGTCGGGGTGCAGGAGGATCAGGCCGAGGTCGGCGCCCGCGCCGACCACGCTGAAGGCGATCAGCTGGGCGTCCGGCTCGGCGAGGAAGGCGTCGACGAGGGCCTGGGCCTCGGCCAGGCCGACCTCGTCCGTGCGGTCGCCGGCGATCGCGAAGACGAGGTGCAGGACCGCCCAGCCCTCGGACGGGATCGCGGGGGTGTCGGCGGTGCGCGCCACGTGGGCAGGGTAGCCGTCCCGGGCTAGCCGTCGAGCAGGGCGCGCATCTCCGCGATCTCCTGCTCCTGGGTCGCGATGATCTCGTCGGCGAGAGCCGCGAGCTCGGGATCGTCGCCGTCCGCCTTGACGTCCTCCGCCATTGCGACCGCGCCCGCGTGGTGGGCGATCATGCCCTCCAGGAAGAGCCGGTCGAAATCGGCGCCCTCGGCGGCGGCGAGCGCGTCGAGCTGCTCGTCGGAGAGCATCCCCTCCATGCCGCCGTGGCCGGAGTGGTCGCCGCCCATCCCGGCGCCCTCGCCGTCGAGCCAGGCCCGCATCTGCTCGATCTCGGGCGCCTGCGCCCCGCGGATCCGCTCCGCGAGCGCGACGACCGCGGGGCTCGCCCCACGGGCCGGGTCGAGGGCGAGGTCGCTCATCACGACGGCCTGCTCGTGGTGCGGGATCATCAGCTGGGCGAACATCACGTCGGCGTCCATCATCGCGCCGCCGTCCACCATCGATCCGCCGTCCATCATCGAGCCCGCGCCCATCGCCTCGTCGTGCGCACCGCCGTGGTCGGTCCCGCCGCAAGCGGCCAGGATGAGGACGGCGAGGAGGGCCGGGACGAGGAGCAGGCGGGCTCGCATGCCCTCAGTATTCGCCACCTCCGCCTGAGCGGCCGGGATGCCCCGGCGGGTCGGGCCCTACGGACGGGCCAGGCGCTCGGCCATCGCGTCCGCGAGGACGTCGACGGCGTCGAGGCAGACCGCCTCGTCGGAGTGCTCGGCGGGGTTGTGGCTGATGCCGTTCGGGCTGCGCGTGAAGACCATCACGCTCGGCACGCCCGCGAGCGCGAGCGTGCCGGCGTCGTGGCCCGCGTAGGAGGCGAGGTCCATGGCGCTGACGCCGCGTGCCGTGGCCGCGGCGAAGAGCCCGGCCCTGAGCCCCTCGTCGAAGACCGCCGCGTCGTCCGTCGAGCGGTGCTCCACCGCCACGTCGGGGAAGCCCGCCCGCAGCGCCTCGACCACGGCGTCGCGCGTCGCGTTGTCGAGCGCCCGGCAGTCGAGCGTGCCGAAGGCGCGGCTCGGCACGACATTGGTGCCGCCGGGCTCGACGCCGATTCGCCCGACGGTGCCGACCGCGCCGGGGTGGGCCTCGGCCTCGGCCTGGACGGCGAGCACGAAGGCGGCGGCGCACACGAGGGCGTCGCGGCGGCCCGCCATCGGCGTGGTGCCGGCGTGGTTGGCCTCGCCCGACACCGACCACTCCCAGCGCCCGCGCGCCGAGAGGCGCGTCGCGATCCCGAGCGACACGTCGGCCGGCTCGAGCGCGAGGCCCTGCTCGACGTGGATCTCGTAGTAGGCGGCGAGGCGTTGGTGCAGGCCGGCGGCGTCGACCGGGCGCGGCGGCCCCGCCTCGCGGATCGAGATGCCGTCCGCGTCGCGGCTGTCGGCGACCTCGTCGCCGAACGTGCCGACCAGCGTGCGCGACCCGAAGCAGGGGGTGTCGAAGCGCGAGCCCTCCTCGTCAGCGAAGGAGATCACGGCGAGGCGCTCGGCGCCGGGCACGCCGGCGGCGCGCAGCGCGAGGACCGCGACCAGCGCCGAGACGACGCCCTGGGCCCCGTCGAAGGCCCCGCCCGCGGGGACGGTGTCGAGGTGCGAGCCGGCCGCAACGAGCCCGTCGGCGGGCGCCGCGGGGTCCGTCATCCAGAGGTTGCCGGCGGGGTCGTGCGCGCAGACGAGCCCGGCCGCCTCGGCCACGCCGATCACCTCGGCCTCCGCGGCGCGCAGCGCGTCCGTCCAGGGCGGGCGGGTCCAGCCCGCCTCCCCCCGCCCGTGCGCGTTGACCGCGGCGAAGAGCCGCCGGAAGAGGTCGTGGTCGCAGGCGATCGTCACAGCTCGCCCCAGAGCCCGCGCACCCCGAGGGTGAGCCAGGCGTTCGCGGTCCAGACGATGGCGGCGGCGGCGAGTGCCGCCACGAACACGCCCGTCACGGCCAGGAGGAGGCGCAGGAGGGCGCTGCCCGAGCGCCCCCGGTTGCGCGTGCACCAGAGCGCGAGCACGGCGAGGGCGAAGCACCCGATCGCCGCCCCCACGGCGACGCCGAGGGCGGCGGCGGCGGCGACGGTGCCGATCGGGCGGTCGGCCGTGATGCCGAAGCGCTCGACGACCGCACCCGCCGCGATCCCGACGCCGACCAGGAGGACGGCGACGGCCAGCGCGATCACCCCGAAGCGCAGGGCGCCCGTGCGCACCCCGGGCCGCGGCGGCTCCGGTGCGGGCGCCACCATCGTCTCCGGGATCTCCTCGGCGGTGATCCGCGTCGTCTGCGCCGCGTCCGCGTCGGCGATCGTGGGCGCGTCGCCGGCGAGGATCCGCGCCACGTCGGCCGCGCGCGGCCGCCGCTCGGGCGCACGCTCGAGCAGGTCGAGGATCAGCTGCTCGGCGGCGGGCGGCAGGTCCGGGACGAGGGCGCTCGGCGGCGGCGGGTCCTCGTGCATGCGGCGCATCCCGACCTCGATCCGGTCGGGGCCCTCGAACGGCAGCGCGCCCGTGGCCAGCTCGTAGAGCATGCAGCCGAGCGCGTACATGTCGGCGCGCTCGGTGACGTCGAGCCCGGCGGCCTGCTCGGGCGCCCAGTACTCGGGGCTGCCGACGCGGGCGCCGCCCTCCGTGATGTCGGCCTCGCCCACGGTCCGGCGCAGGACGTCGGCGAGGCCGAAGTCGGCGACCCGCAGCTCGCCGTCGTCGCCGTAGAGAACGTTGCCGGGCTTGAGGTCGCGATGGGTGACGCCGTGCTCGTGGGCGTGCGCGAGGCCGCGGCTGACGGCGAGGCCGATCCGCGCCACCTGCGGCCAGGGCAGGGGCGCCTCGGCCGCGGTGCGGACCAGCGTGCCGCCGCCGCAGTGCTCCTGCACCAGGAACGGGGCGGGCGCCGCATCGTCGAAGTCGAGGACCCCCACCACGTTCGGGTGGCGCAGCTGCGCGAGGGTCGTCGCCTCGCGCTCGAAGCGCCGCCGCGCGTCGGGGTCGGCCGCGACGTCGGGGTGCAGCATCTTCACGGCCACGACGCGGTCGAGCCGCAGGTCCCGCGCCCGGAACACCTCGCCCGTGCCGCCCCGGCCGAGCGACGCCTCGAGGCGGTAGCGTCCGCCGAGATCGGTCATGCCGGAAGCCTAGGCGGCGTCGGCCGCCGGTCCGGGCTCCTCGGGCAGGATCCGGAGGTCCGGGGGCGGGTCGCCGTACGGGGCGCGGTCCGCGCCCATGTCGACGCGCTCGATCGCCTCGAGGTGGCGCTCCAGCACCTGTCGGGCCCGGCGCATGACCTGGTCGTAGCGCGCGACGGCATCCTTGGGCACGAACTCGCGCGCCGTGGCGCCGCAGTCGGGGCAGCGCAGGTCGATCTCCCAGAGGTCGTCGCCGAGCCGCCGCCACTGCACGGGCTGCACGAGCCGGGAGGGGCAGGAGCGGCACACCTCGAGGGCGGTGTCCGCATTGCCGGTGAGCCGGTCGGGGCGGTCCATCTGCGGCGAAGGCTACGAGGCGCGTCGGATGGGGCCGGCGGGGCGGCCCGCACCCGCGGGCTATCCTCCGGGGGATCGCCCCCATCGGCTAGCGGCCTAGGCCTCCGCCCTTTCACGGCGGCTACGCGGGTTCGAATCCCGCTGGGGGTACTTCGGGCGTCGGTAGGCGAACTGCCGTCCGCGAGACCGACGTGGCCAACGCCGACCCGTGGGCGCGGCGGGCGGGGCGCACCGCGGCCACCACGCCCTCCGCGCAGTCGGGCCGGCGGGCCGGCTACTCGGCGTAGACGAGGAGCGGCTGGCCGACGCCCTCCGAGAGGGTCGCGTAGCCGGAGCAGTCAGGCGCGGCGGCGATCGACTCGCCCTGCGGCTCCACGACGTGGAGGCGCTCCGCGGGGGCGGCGCGCAGCGCGGCGGCGATGCCCGCGTCGGCGACGAAGGCACGGATCGCGCCGTACGTCTTGACCAGCACCGTCTGGCCGTCGGCACAGACGTCCGCCGCGACCGCGCCGCCGAACGGCAGCGTCGCATGCAGGCGCAGGGTCGTCGCCTCGCCGAGGAAGGGCGGCACCCCGGCGCGGTAGGCCCGCGACTGCGCCTCGCGCTTGGTGATCACCCAGAGCTCGCCGGAGCCGGGGTCGACGACCAGCGACTCTGCGTCGCGGGCACCGTCCTCGTAGGCAAGCACGGCGACGCCGGTCGGGGCGGCCGGCAGCGTCGTGCCGGCGGCCACCCCGTCCAGCCGCGGCTCCTCGACGCGGTAGACGCGGACCGACGGGCGCACCGCCGCGTTGTCGCCGATGTCGCCGACATACAGGTAGGGCGTCCCGGCGATCGGCCCGGGCCCGAGCGCGAGGTCCTCCCAGTCGCGGTTCGTCGCGCCGGCCAGGGGCAGCGTCGCGACGACCGCTCCCGCGCTGTCGATCGCGTAGAGCGCGGCGGCGCCGCCCGAGTCGTCGTGGGTCCACCAGACGCCCGGGTTGCGGACGCTCTGGACGAGGCCGGAGGCCTCACGCACCGGCGCGCCGACCGCGCCGAGCGCCTGCCAGCGGGTCGCTACGGCGCGACGCGGACCGGCCGGCGCAGCGGCCGGTGGCTCCGCGGCAGGCGTCCCGGCGACCGGTTCGACCGCTGGCGGGAGCGGCGAGCCAGCCGGCGCGGCGACCGGTGCCTTCGCCGCAGGCGCCTCGCCAACCGGACCGGCCGCCGGTGAGGGCGGCGGGCCGAGCACGGCGCGGAGCGCAGTCGGGCCGCCGCGCCCGGTGACGCGTGCGGCCAGGGCGATCCGCACGTCATCGACCAGGGCGCAGCCGTCCGGCCCGAGCGAGAGCGGCACTACCAGCCTCGCCCGGTCGCCGCGCGGGCGCGAGGCGACTCCGCCGAGGCGCGCGCCGTCGTTGGCGTCGCGGGCGACGACGCGTACGCGGGTCGCTCCGCGAAGGCCGGCCAGGCGCAGCTCCAGCACGGGCCGTCCGTCGGCGCACATCGCGCGGGTCGCGGCCAAGCGGATCTCCGTCGCGCGGCCCTCCGGCCGGGCGTCGGCCCACCCGGCGGTCGCGAGCAAGACCGGCAAAAGCAGGGAGATGGAGAGGCGGCGACGGCGCATCGAATCGGGCCCGGAAGGCAGGGCTTTCATCTGTGCAGACGCGCTAGCCTGGGCGATCTGACGCGCCCCACGGGTCGCGAGCCGGGTGTCCGGGGCCACCGCCATGGCCTCATCATCTCACGGTCCGGGTCCGCTGGTGCGGGGTTCCCCGCACGGGGGCGTCCGACCCGCGCGGAATCCTTCGGCCGGTGGACGCGCTGGTGGTCGACGGGATCGAGGTCGCGGTGCGCCGCAGCCCGCGCGCGCGACGGGCGCGCCTCGTCGCCAACCCGGGCGCCGGCGTCGAGCTCGTGCTGCCCGCCCGCGGCGGCGACGACGCGGCGCGCGCGCTGGTGCGCACGCACCGGGCCTGGATCGCCGAGCAGCACGCCCGGCTCGAGCGGCGCGTGCTCGGCCTCGACCGACCGGGCGTGGTCTGGCGCCACGGGGTCGCGGTGCCCCTGTCGGTCCGCCACGCCGAGCGCGGCCGGATCCTCGCGACCGACGACCGCGTCGTGATCGCCGCCCCGTCCGCGGGGGACGCAGGCCGGCTCGTGGAGCGCTGGTACCGCGAGCACGCGCGCACCGTGGCCCAGGCCCTCGTCGTCGACCTGCCCGAGCCGCACCCCGCCGCGCTGCGCATCGCCGACGGCCGCTCGCGCTGGGGCTCCTGCTCGCGCACGGGCACCGTCTCGCTGTCGTGGCGGCTCCTGCTCGCCCCGTTCGCGGTCCTCGACTACGTCGTCGTGCACGAGCTCTGCCACCTCACGCACCTCGACCACGGCGCCGGCTTCTGGGCGTCCCTCGAGGGGCTCCGGCCCGACTGGCGCGACGCCCACGACTGGCTCCGCGCGCACGGCACGGAGCTGCACGCGTACGACCCCGCGGGGGCCGTCGCGCCCCTGCGCATCGCCGCCTAGCGCCGCGCTACGGTGCCCGCGTGAGCGACCGACCCCACCGCATCGCCGTGGTCGGCGCCGGCCCGGCCGGCTTCTACGCGACGGGCCACCTGCTCGACGCGGACGTCCCCGTGGAGGTCGACCTGTACGACCGCCTGCCGACCCCGTGGGGGCTCGTGCGCGGCGGCGTCGCCCCCGACCACCCGAAGATCAAGGCCGTCTCGAAGGTGTTCGAGAGGATCGCCGAGAAGCCCGGCTTCCGGATGTTCGGCAACGTCGAGGTCGGCCGCGACGTGACGCACGAGGATCTGATGCGCCACTACGACGCCGTCGTCTACGCGTACGGCGCGCAGGCCGATCGGCGGATGGGCATCCCGGGCGAGGACCTGCCCGGCTCGATCCCCGCCACCGCCTTCGTGGCCTGGTACAACGGCCACCCCGACTTCCGCGACCTCGCCCCGGACCTGTCCGTCGAGCGCGCCGTCGTGATCGGCAACGGCAACGTCGCCGTCGATGTCGCGCGCATGCTGGTCCTGGCCCCCGAGGAGCTCGCCCCCACGGACACGGCCGACCACGCGATCGCCGCCTTCGCCGGCTCCGGGGTCCGCGACGTCGTGATCGCGGGACGGCGCGGGCCCCTGCAGGCCGCCTACACGAACCCCGAGCTGCTCGAGCTCGGCGAGCTCCAGATCGCCGACGTCGTCGTCGACCCGGCCGAGGCCGCGCTCGACCCGCTCAGCGCCGCGGACCTCCCCGCCGCCGCCCAGCCCGACCGGCGCAACGTCGAGACCGTGCTCGAGTACGCGCAGCGCACCCGCACCGCAAGGCCGCGCTCGGTCACGCTGCGCTACCTCGTCTCGCCCGTCGAGATCCGCGGCGACGGCCGGGTCGAGGAGATCGTGCTGGTGCGCAACCGCCTCGAGCGCACGGACGACGGCACGCTGCGGGCCGAGGCCACCGACGAGACCGAGACGATCCCGTGCGGGCTCGTCCTGCGCAGCGTCGGCTACCGCGGCCTGCCCGTCGAGGGCGTGCCCTTCGACGAGCGCCGCTGCACGATCCCCCACGCCGACGGCCGCGCCCTCGACGCGGACGGCAGGCCCGTCCCGGGCGTCTACTGCACGGGCTGGATCAAGCGCGGCCCGAGCGGCGTCATCGGCACCAACAAGAAGGACGCCGTCGAGACCGCCGACGCCGTCCTCGCGGACCTCGCCGCCGGACTGCTGCCCGCCCCGGCCGAGTCCGCGGCCGACGCCGTCGAGGCCCTGATCGCCGACCGCCGCCCCGACGCGATCGGGTACGGCCACTGGCGGGCGGTCGACGCCCACGAGCGCGCGCTCGGGGAGCCCCACGGGCGTCCCCGAGTCAAGCTCTGCTCGTGGGAGGATCTGCTGGCGAAGCGCTAGGCGGACGGAGCCGGCGGCTGCCGCCTGCCCCACCAGCTGTGCGGCAGGCGCTCCTCGACGAGGTGCACGGCCCACGCGATCAGCACGACGACGATCGCCCCGAACAGCACGGGGAAAACAGGAACTTCACGTCGTGCACCACCGGGGTGACGACGAGGATCAGCGCGGTCGCGCAGGCCGGCGGATGCAGGCAGTGGAAGGCCCGCATCACCACGAGCGCCAGCGCGAGCGCCGCCATCGCGGCGATCTCAAGATGGTCGCCGAGCACGAAGACGCAGGCCAGACCGACGGTCGCCGAGCGGAACTGCCCGGCGATCACGTTCCAGGACCGCGCGACGGACATCCCGGGCTGGATGAAGAGATCGCGATCGAGGCCGCCAGCGGCGCCACGTAGAGCGGCTCGGACATCCGATCCATCGTCAGGCGGTTCGGGTAGAGCAGCACGCCGATCGCGATCGCGGACCCGACGATATCGATCGGCGAGATGTTCGCGCCCTTCAGCGGCAGGTAGGCGTAGAGGCGCTGACCGAGCGATGGGCTCTCCATGCGCTGTCTTCGCCGCGCACCGCGCTTCCCCCTGCCGCGGCGGCGGTAGCATGGCCCTCGCGGGCGGTTAGCTCAGCTGGTTAGAGCACCTGCTTTACACGCAGGGGGTCGCGGGTTCGAGTCCCTCACCGCCCACTCGTTGTTGTGGACATCACGACGATTCGCCGCGTCAGGCCGAGCACGATGCGGCACCGGTCGCGAGCGCGGAGGCGCGTGCCGCGCTGACCCGTCCCGCACCGCGGTCGGAGCGCCGCGTCGGCTTCGCCCCGACGGGGGCTCAGCCCCGGCCGAGCTCGCCGAGGATCTCGCCGTAGCGCGTGTCGCGCCAGGCGAGCGCGGCCTTCAGGCCCTCGGACCGGACGAGCTCGTCGAAGGCCTCCTGCTCGGGCGTCTGGGCGCCGTTGAGCATGGCCGAGAGGTCGAGGTTGGCCTCGACCGCCTCGAGCAGGCCGGCGGCCTTCTGGGCCCGGTTGAGGGCCTGCTTCGTCAGCTGCAGGACGCGCAGGGGCGTCGGGGCGATCCGCGCCACCCACTCCGCCACCTCGTCCTCGAGCCGGTCGGCGGGGACGACGCGGTTGGCGAGGCCCCAGTCGAGGGCCGTGGCGGCGTCGATCGTGTCGCCGGTCAGGAGCAGCTCGCGGGTGCGGCGCTCGCCGAGCAGGAACGGCATCAGGAGCGTGACCGGGCCCGAGCCGTAGCGCACCTCCGGCTCGCCGAAGCGCGCGTCGTCCGTGCAGATCATCAGGTCGCAGGCCATCGCGACCTCCATGCCGCCCGCCAGGCACCAGCCGTGGACGGCGGCGATGGTGGGCTTCGAGAGGCCCCACAGGCGCATCGTGACCGCGACGTCGCGGGCCAGCGCCTCGTGCCACTCGGTGATCGTGGGCGCGAGCTTGGCGGCCTCCTGCTCGAGGTCGTAGCCGGCGCAGAAGGCGCGGCCCGCGCCGCGCACTACGACCACGCGCACCTCGTCGTCGGCCTCGGCGCGGTCGATCGCCGCCTCCAACTGGTCGACGAGCTCGTACGTCATCGCGTTGAGCTTGGCGGGGCGGTTGAGCGTGATCCACGCGGACGGGCCGCGGCGCTCGTAGAGGACGAGGTCGTCGGACATGGGACGATGCTACCGGTGATCCAGCGTCATGCGCAATCGGTACCGCTCCGGTTCCATCTGCGTATGGCTATGAACCTCCGACTGACGCACGAGGAGCAGCGGCTGCTCGACGCTCTCGCGGCCGAGTCCGGCCTGTCCAAGGCCGAGGTGATGCGACGCGCCCTCGTCGAGAAGGCTGTCCGGGATGGGCAGCGCGTGCAGGTGGAGGAGTCCCTCGACTGGGCGCTCCACCGCTACGACGACCTGCTGCGGCGACTCGGCAGCGCATAGGCGAGGATGCGGTCCGGCTGCTGAGCGGCGAGGACCTCGAACGCATCGCGTCCCGCATGGGTCTGGTCGTGCGAGACGGCGGGCTCCTGACCTCGGCGACCCTTCGGCCCGCGACGCGCCTGTACGGGGAGGACATGTACCCGGGCCTGGTCGCGAAGGCCGCCGCGATCATGCACTCGATCGTCACCCATCACCCACTCGTCGACGGCAACGAGCGCCTCGGGTGGGTTGCGCCGGTGGTCACCCTGGACCTGAACGGGGTGCGCCTCGACGTCCCTGATGACGACGCGTTCGATCTGACGATCCGGGTTGCGGCCGGTAGTGCCGACCTCGCCGATATCGAGACCGCCGTGCAGGACTGGATCGCGAGGCGCGGCGGATGACCGGAGCGCCTCGTTCGTCAGTCGAGCGGCGTTACGCTCCCCCGCGATGACCGAGTCCGACCGCATCCCGGGCGCGCCGAGCGGCGTGCTCCTGCGCCCGGGCGTCGCGGACCTCGCGGTCTACGTGCCGGGGGCGTCGACGGGCGTGCCGGAGGGCGTGCCGATCGTGAAGCTCTCGTCGAACGAGGGCGCCGAGGGCCCGCTGCCCGCGGCCCGCGCGGCACTCGAAGCCGAGGCCGGCGAGCTGTACCGCTACCCCGACTCGCAGCCCCTCGTGCGCGCGATCGCCGAGCGCCGCGGCCTGCCGGAGGAGATGGTCACGGTCGGCCCCGGGGCGGACATGCTGATCCAGTACATCGCCTCCGCCTTCCTCGAGCCGGGCCGCGAGGTCGTCTACGCCTGGCCGTCCTTCGTCTCGTACGCCCTCACCGCCCAGAAGCAGTCCGCGCATGCGACGACGGTGCCGCTGCGCGGCGACGACGTCCACGACCTGGACGCGATGCGCGCGGCGATCACCGAGCGCACGGCGCTCGTCTACGTCTGCAACCCCAACAACCCGACCGGCACCTACGTCTCGCGCGACGCCCTGCGCGCCTTCGTCGACGACCTGCCCGAGCACGTCGTCTGCGTCGTCGACGAGGCCTACGCGGAGTACGTCCTCGAGGACGACTACCCCGACGTGCTCGAGGAGTACGTCAAGGCGGGCCACCCGCGCGTCGCCGTGCTGCACACCTTCTCGAAGATCCACGGCCTCGCCGGGCTGCGCGTCGGCTGGATGGCCGCCCCGGCCTGGCTGGTCGACGCCTCCGTGCGGGTCCGCGGCCCCTTCGACGTCACGAGCGCCGGCCTCGCCGCGGCGATGGCCTCCATCGCCGAGGAGGACGCGCTGCGCGAGCGCGCGGAGGCCAACGCGCGCCGGCGGGAGTCCCTGCGGGCGCGCCTCGCCGCGGCGGGCGTCGAGTCCACGGGCGTGGCCAACTTCCTGACCGTGCGGGTGCCCGACGCCCAGGCCGCCACGGCGGCGCTGATGCGGCGCGGCGTGATCGTGCGGCCGCTCAACGCGTTCGGCTCGCCGACGCAGATCCGCATCACGATCGGCTCCGACGCCGACATGGCGATCGCCGCGCCGATCATCGCCGAGGTCCTCGGCGCCGGCGCCTAGGCCCCGTCCGCGCCGCCCTGCGAGCGGTTGGCGACGCTCAGGATCTCGCCGTTGCGCAGGTACCAGACGACGCCGTCCGGGTCCCGCACCGTCGTCGTGCGCAGCGCGACCTCCTCGATGACGCCGGTGACGGCGTCGAAGCGGACCTCGTCGCCGATGCCGTACTGGTCCTCGATGATGATGAAGATCCCGGCCAGGTAGTCCTTGACGAGGGTCTGGGCCCCGAACGCGAGCGCCACGCCCACCACGCCCGCGCTGGCGAGCAGGGGCGTGATGTTGATGCCCATCAGCTGCAGCACCACGAGCAGCGCGTTGATCCAGATCAGCAGCAGGACCACGCCGGTCAGGAGCGCGCCGATCGCCTGCGCCCGCTGGGCCATGCGCGTCGTGCGCAGCGCCGGCTCCTGCGTGCCCGCGCGCTTTGGGTGGCGGACGGCTGCACGCGCGATCAGGCGCCGGACGCCGCGGCGGATCAGGCGCCGGGCGACGACGGTCAGGACGATCGCCGCGAGCAGGATCAGGACGATGCGCAGCGGCGCCCCCTCCCCGATCCAGCGTGCGAACCCGTCGAGCGTCCCGGTCACGGCGAGCGGCGGCGTCGGCATGGTCGTCGGGGCGGCGTCAGGCGAAGGCGATCACGCTGCGGATGCCGTCCTGGGCCTCCATCAGCTCGAAGCCGCGGTTGACCTCGTCGAGGGTGATCCGGTGCGACAGGAGCGCGTCGACGTCGATCTCGCCGGCCAGCCAGCGGTCGACGAGGAGCGGCACCTGCGTGCGGCCCTTGACCCCGCCGAACGAGGACCCCGTGACGCGCCGGCCGGTGATCAAGAAGCGCGGGATCACCTCGAGCAGCTCGCCCTTGCCGGCGACGCCGCACATCGTGGCGATGCCCCACGCCTCGCGCGCGCTTTCGACCGCCTGGCGCATGACCGCGACGTTGCCGGTCGCCTCGAAGGTGTAGTCGGCGCCGTAGCCGCCGGTCTGCTCCCGGATCCAGTCGACGGCGTCGGGGCCGCCGGTGATGGCGTCGGTCGCGCCGTGGTGGCGGGCGTCGGCGAGGCGCCCGTCGGCGAGGTCGACGGCGATGATCCGCTCGGCGCCCGCGAGGCGCGCGCCGATGACGGCGCCGAGGCCGACCAGGCCGCAGCCGAACACCGCGACGGTCGAGCCCGGCTCGACCCCGGCCGTGTAGAGGGCCGCGCCGATGCCCGTCGAGAGCCCGCACGCGAACGGCGCGCAGCCGTCGAGGGGCGCCTCGGGCGACACCTTCGCGAGCGCGATCTCCGGCATCACGGTGTACTCGGCGAAGGTCGACGTGCCCATGAAGTGGCGCAGCTCGTCGCCGCTGCGGGAGAGGCGCGCCGTGCCGTCCGGCAGGTAGCCGCGCCCCTGCGCGTCGCGGATCGCGATGCAGCGGTTCGTGCGGGGGCTCCGGCAGTGCACGCACGCGCCGCACTCGGGCGCGAAGAGCGTGATCACGTGGTCGCCGGGCCGCACCAGCGTGACGTCGGCGCCGACCCGTTCGACCACGCCTGCGCCCTCATGGCCGAGAACGCACGGCGCGTAGCCCGTGGGGTCGGCACCGGAGGCCGTGTAGAGGTCGGTGTGGCAGACCCCGCACGCGGCGAGCCGCACCAGCACCTCGCCGGGACCCGGCTCGGCGAGGTCGACCTCCTGGACGACGAGCGGCTGGCCGAACTCCTCGAGGACGGCGGCGCGGATACGCATGCGGGGACTGTAGCGGGGCGCGCATTCCCGGCACCGGCGCAGCGCTACCCTTGGGGCGATGCAGATCGACCGCCGCCTCCTCACCCTCCTCCAGGCCCTTGCGCTCCTCGTCGCCGTGGCGATCGCCGGGTACCTGACCTGGATGAAGGCGCAGAACCAGATCCCGCCGTGCACGGCGGGCGGCGGCTGCGCGGCGGCCCTCTACTCGCAGTGGGGCTTCATCGCCGGCATCCCGCTCGCCTACATCGGGCTGACCGCCGCCACCGTGCTCCTCGCCCTGACCCCGTGGCGGGTGCAGCCGGTGCGGGCGATCAGCCTCGTCCTGTTCCTCGTCGGGGCGATCTTCACGATCTACCTGCGCTACGTCGAGCAGGCGCACTTCGACGGCAACGTCTGCATCTGGTGCGTCTCCTTCATGGCCGCCTGGTGGGTGGCCGGGGCCTGCGACCTCCTGCGTCTCGTGCGCCCGCCCGCGCCCGCCCCCGCCGCCGCATAAGGGGCGCCCGCGCCGAGCCGACTCCCCCGTGCACCCGACACGGAGGAGACGACATGGACGCCGCCCTGGCCCCCGACCCGACCGCGATCACCCTCGCGCCCGGTCGCCCGCAGACCCACGGCGGCATCACCGTCGTGCCGCTCCTCGCGACGGCCCCGCCCCGGGCCGACTACCTGACGCTCGACGCGGCACTGCCGCGGGGCTTCACGATCACCGAGGTCGGCGACGCCGGGCACGTGCCCGAGCTCCTCGTCGGCAACCCGCTTGACCGCGACGTGCTCCTCTACGACGGCGAGGAGGTCGTGGGGGCCAAGCAGAACCGCGTGCTCGAGGCCTCCATCCTCGTCGCCGCCGGCGCCGCCCACCCGATCCCCGTCGCCTGCGTCGAGGCCGGTCGCTGGCACGGCCCGGCGGGCGGCTTCACGGCCGCCGACCGGGTCAGCCACCCCGAGAGCCGCCGCCGCAAGGCCGCGGCCCTCGAGCACGCCCCGCTCGCCCAGGGCGTCGCCCAGAGCGCCGTCTGGCGGGAGATCGACGAGCGCATCCACGAGACCGGGGCGCACGCCGCGACCCGGGCGATCGCCGACGTGCACGAGGCCCAGCGCGACCGCATCGACGCGGTCGCCGACGCGTTCGCCCTCGTCGAGGGCCAGTGCGGCGCGATCCTCGCGCTCGGCGACGGGCTCTGCCTCGACCTCGTGTCGCGGCCCGACGCCTGGGCCGCACTGTGGCCGAAGCTGCGACGCGGCTATCTGCTCGACGGGGTCCGCCACCTCGCCGACGACCCGACCCCGCAGGACCTCGTCGACCGCTTCGTCGAGCGCGTCATCGCGGCGGGCCGCACGAGCCGGCCGAGCCCCGGCCGCGGCGAGGACCAGCGCCTGCACGGCCCGGCGGTCAGCGGCTCCGCGCTCGTCCTCGACGGCGAGCTGATCCAGCTGTCCGCGTACACGCGGCACGGAGACGGGCCGACCGCGCTCGAGCAGCGCGGCCGCATCGCGCGCCCGAGCCGCCGCCACCGCTGAGCCGGGAGCCGGGGCCATGGCGGCGTAGAATCGCCGCCATGGCCCCGTCGCCCCTCGCCCGTGCGGCCTTCGGGCTCGTCGCCCTCGTCGGCCTGGCGGGCCTCGTGCTGTCGATGGCCCTGACGATCACCGACCCGGGCAGCTTCCCGCCGGCCGACCCGGGGCTGTTCGGCGAGAGCGACACGCTCGGCCGCGTGGCCGACTGGCTCTCCTACTTCACGCACTGGAGCATCGTGCTCGTCGTGGTCGTGGTCGGGCTGCTCGCGCTGCGCCCCGGCCCGCCGAGCCGGACGTTCCGTGTGCTCCTGCTCGACGCGCTCCTGATGATCTCCGTGACCGGCATCGTCTACGCCGCGGTCCTCGCCCCCGTCGCCCCGCCGATGGACGCGGCGGAGTCGCTCGCGAACGCGCTCCAGCACTACCTGACGCCCCCCCTCGCCGTGCTCGCGTTCGCGGTGTTCGGCCCGCGCGGCTGGCTCGAGCGCGGGCTGATCCCGGCCGCCCTGATCATCCCGGTCGTGTGGCTGGCCTACACCTACGCGCGCGGCGCGATCATCGAGGCGTACCCGTACGGCTTCATCAACGTCGTCGACCTCGGCTACCCGATGGCGCTCGTCAACACGCTCGTGATCCTGGTCTTCGGGATCGCGATCTGCTTCGCGCTGATCGGGATCGACCGGCTGGCGCGGCGCTGGTCCGGGGCCGGGACGTAGACCGAAGCGCCGCCGTCCGCGAAGGAACAGCCATGAAGCTTCTCATCCTCCCCGCCGCCCTCCTCGTCCTGCTCGTGGCCACCGCCCCCGCGGCCGCCCAGACCAAGCTCCAGGGCACGGTCGGCCCGGGCTTCACGATCACGCTGACCCAGAAGGGCAAGAAGGTCACGAGCCTCAAGCCGGGCCGCTACGCGATCACCGTCGTCGACAAGGCCACGATGCACAACTTCGTGCTGCAGGGCCCGGGCGTCAACAAGGAGATCACCGGCCTCAACTTCGCCGGCACGAAGACGGCGACGGTGACCCTGAAGAAGGGCACCTACACGTACGTCTGCACGCCGCACCCGACGATGAAGGGCTCCTTCACCGTCAAGTAGCGCGGCTCAGGACGACGCGTCGGGGGAGCGGCCCCGCAGCAGGAAGGCCACGCCGACCCCGATCACCGCGAACAGGACCATCGGCAGCATCGCGAAGGCCACGGCGACGTCAAACGCCTTCGCGACGACCGCCTGGGCGTCCACGCCGGCGGGCACTGCGAGGTCGCCGATGCTGACGCTGCCCGTGAGGACGTCGAGGAAGCGGCCGATCCGCTCGTCGAACGGATCGTCGATCGCGAGCAGCCGCTCGAGCTCGTAGCGCGCCCGCGTCTGGAAGATCGCCGTCCCGAGGGCGACCCCGAGCGAGCCCCCGATCATGCTCGAGGCCTTGTAGACGCCGGAGGCCACACCCTCGCCCGCGCCGTCGGGGTCCTCGACGGCGACGGCCGCGCAGGGCGTGATCTGGAGGCCGATGCCGGCGCCGATCAGGACGAACGGCGCGAGCAGCTGCCCGTAGCCGCCGGCGAGGTCGAGGAGGAGCGCGCAGCCGAGGGCGAGGAGCCCCATCCCGACCGCGGTCGGCAGCCACGGCCCGTGGCGGCGCCCGATCCGCGTGCCGATCGGGTTGAGCAGGAGGATCGGGATCGTGGCGGGCAGGAGCAGCGCCCCCGCGACGAGCGGCGACCGGCCCTCCACGACCTGCAGGTAGAGCGCCATGAAGAAGATCACGGCTCCGAACACGATGTTGGCGATCAGGTTGGCGAGGACGGCCCCGTCGAAGCGCGCCCGCCGGAAGATCGCGAGCTGGACGACGGGGTTCGCGGCGCGACGCTCCCAGATCACGAACGCCACGAGCAGGGCGACCGCGACGGCGAAGATGCCGCCGAGCTCGCGGGGCGTGTACGTGTCGACCTTGACGAGGCCGTACGAGACGAGCCCGATCGCGCCCACGAGGGTGACGGCACCCGGGATGTCGACCCAGCGCTCGGCGCCCCCCTCGCGCGTCTCCGGCGTGGCGCGCCACACGATCAGGAGCGCGACGGCCGCGATCGGCAGGTTGATCCAGAAGATCCACTGCCACGACAGGACGGCGATCAGGAGCCCGCCGACGAGCGGCCCGAGGGCCTGCGCGCCCCAGCAGGTCGCGATCCACGCGCCGATCGCGGTGTCGCGCTCGCGCCCCGTGAAGGTGACCGCCACGATCGCCAGTGCCGTCGGCAGGATCAGCGCCGCCCCGACGCCCTCGATCACGCGCCCGGCGATCAGCATCGGCACGCCCTGCGCGAGGCCGGCGACGACCGACCCCGCGATGATCAGGAGCGTCCCGAGCGCGAAGATCAGCCGCCGCCCGAAGACGTCGCCCAGCTTGCCGCCGACGATGATCAGGGAGCCGGCGAGGAAGTAGCCGTTGACCGCCCACTGGAGGTCGTCCATCGTGCCGCCGAGCTCGCGCGCGATCGTCGGCAGGGCCAGCGAGATGTCGGACGCGGTCGTCCAGACGAGCGCCGTGACGGCGCAGATGCCGACGAGCGAGAGCCAGCGGCTGCCGTGCGCGGTCGACCCCTCCACGCCGTGACGATACCCCGCGGCGCCCGGGGCGCGCGCTCGCCTAAAGTGGGGCGGTGCTCCACCGCCTCGCCCTCGCGCTAACCGCCGCGCTCCTGCTCGTCGCCGCGCCCGCGGCCGCGGCGACGGCCGACCGCCTCGAGCGGCTCGGCGGCAGGCCCTGCAGCGCGGGCAGCGAGTTCGTCTGCGTCACGCTGACCGTCCCCCTCGACCACTTCGACCCCGCGGACACCCGCACGACCCGGGTCGTCTTCGCGGTGCGGCCCGCCGACGGGGCGAGCCGCGGGCTGTTCGTGACGGCGACGGGCGGCCCGGGCTCGAGCGGCATCGCGGTGGCCGAGTCCTACACGGAGTCGCTGCCCCCACGGATGCTGCGCGTGTACGACCTCGTCTACTTCGACCAGCGCGGCATGGGCCGCAGCGGCGGCCTGGCCTGCCCGCAGGCGACGGCGCGCGCCGTTCTCAGCGAGGCCGACACCGCCCGCGCCGGCCAGGCGTTCGCGGCCAACTGCACTGCCGAGCTGCGCTCCCGGCGTCTCCTGCCCTACATGGGCACCGCGCAGGCGGTCGAGGACCTCGAGGCCCTGCGCGTCGCCCTCGACGAGCCGGAGGTCTACCTCTACGGCGAGTCGTACGGCACGCAGTACGTGCAGACCTACGCGGCGGCCCACCCCGGGCCCGTGCGGCGGATGGCGATCGACGGGGTCGTCGACCTCACCCTCACGGGGCCGCAGTTCTGGGCCAGCGCGTCGGCCGCCTTCGAGCGCGTCCTCGGCGACACGCTGCGCATCTGCGGCACGCGCACGGGCTGCCGCCGCGACCTCGGCGGCGACCCGCTCGGGTTCTACGAGCGCCTGCTCGCGCGGCTCGAGCGCGGGCCCCTGCCCGTGCGGGTGCCGGGCACGCGGCCCGCCGTCACCCGCCAGCTGACCCGCGACCTCCTCGCGGTCGCCGTCAGCGCGTCGCTGTACAGCCCCGCGAGCCGGGCGGCCCTGCTCGGGTCCCTCGCCGACGCGCGCCGCGGCGACCGCTGGCCGCTGCTCGAGACCGCCTACATCAACGCGGGCCTCGACCCCTCGACCCTCGAGCCGGCCCCCGACCCCGCGTGGTCCGACGCCGTCTACTTCGGCGTCGACTGCCGCGACTACCGCTACTACGACGGCACCCCGCCCGAGCGCAGCGCGGCCTTCCTCGCCGAGGCCGACGCCGTCGGCGCGCGCTACCCGCTGATCGGCTGGTCGACCGCGCAGAGCGACTACGCCTGCGTCTGGTGGCCCGCCCCGGAGCCCGGGCCCGAGCGCCCGGCGCCGCTCGTCCTGCCCGGCGTGCCCGTCCTCGTCGCCAACGCGACGGCCGACCCGATCACCCCGATGGACCAGGCCCGCGACGTCGCCGCGCGGCTCGCCGACGGCTACCTCCTGACCACCCGCGGCGGCGCGCACGTGATGTGGGGCCGCGGCAACGACTGCGTCGAGGCCGCGTACCGGCGCTTCTTCGTCGGGCTGCGCGCGCCCGCCGAGCGGCGGACGTTCTGCAGCCACGCCACCGTCGACCCCTACGCCCCGCTCGAGCGCGGGCGGCGCGGGCGCCGCTAGCCGCCCGGGCGGCGGGCGATCTCCCCGCCGAGCCACTCCGAGTAGGCCAGCCGGCCCTTCTCCCAGAGGTGGTTGGGGTCCGAGTAGCCCCCGTCGTTGAGCTCGCGCAGCACCTCCTCGGGCGGCGCGAGCAGGGGCGCCCCGAACTCCCGCTCGAAGCGGTCGAGGTACGCCTGCTTCGTCGGCGAGTCGTAGTAGCGGGGCATCAGCACGAAGAAGACGGCGACGCCGTGCTCCGCCCCGAACGCCACGATACGGCGGATCGACTCGCGCTGGGCGTCGTTGTTGACCGCCCCGAACGGGTAGCCCACGGGGTCGCGCCCCTCCCACGGCCCGAGCCGCTTCGTGGTGCGCGCCGCCCAGTCGTCGAGGTGCTTCTGGCGCAACGGGCGGTCCTTGCCGGTGCAGCCGCCCGAGTCCCCCGCGGGCCGCTCGTCGACGGGGACCACGGTGTTCTTCTCGTACTTGCCCGTCAGCAGCCGGTCGAGCGCGTAGTCGACGCGCTCCTGGCCGAGGTCGAGCAGGTCGCGGGCCAGGAGGTACGCCGGCTCGCGGGGCTTGAACGCGTGGTCCTCGCGGAAGGTCGAGACCGGCACCACGGCGGCGTGATCGGGGTAGTAGTCGTAGTAGCGCCTGGAGGTGGCGACCACGTCGCCCTCGCGCGAGTACTCGACGACGATCGCCTTCGTGATCCCGCGCTCCGCCTGCACGTCGACGAGCTGCTGGAGCATCTGGTTGGTGCCGCGCCAGCTGCGCGAGACGTTGAGGACGACGGCCGGCGGGTCCGCGTCGGGCGCGGCGAACGCGGACACCGTCTCCGGCGAGACGCCCCACTTCGTGCGCGACGTGCCGACCACGACGATGTCGACGGGGCCGCGCTCCCAGTAGATCTCGCGGTAGATGCAGCGCAGGGACGCGTAGCGCACCTGCGGCTGGTCGGACCACGCCACGAGCGCGAAGATCCCGCCAAGGCCGGCGAGGAGCGCGAGCGCGCAGACCAGCTGGATCAGACGGCGGTGGCGGGGACTCATCGGCGCGCTAGTAGTTGGCGTAGACCGGGGTCAGCGACTCGAGCGGGTAGTTGAGGGCGACCAGGATCCAGGCGAGGATGCCGAGGACCACGTACACGATCAGCTGGTGCGCCACGACCCATGCTGCCACCGCCTGGCCGAGCTCGTGCGCGGTCTGCCCGAGGGCGGGCGGGGTATCGGGGTTCCGGTTCACAGGTGCACTCCCACGAATGATGCGACGTACCGCGCGAGATCGCGGTTCGACGGCTGGTTGGCGATGGTGCTGAGGACGCTGACGAGGGTGATGGTGACGACGATGCCGCCGACGGTGCGGACGGGCCCGGGCAGCGGCAGGCGCGGCCGGACGAGGCCCCGGTACCAGGTGGTCAGGGCGAGCGCCGTGCCGTGGCCGAGGCCCCACAGGAGGTAGCCGACGGAGACCTCGTGCCAGAGGCCGATCAGCGTGAAGGTGACGACGAGGGACAGCGTCATGCGGCCCGTGCGCCGCAGCATCGGCTTGAACATGTACGTCGTGATGAACTTCGACAGGGACAGGTGCCAGCGCTGCCAGAAGTTCTGGATCGAGTGGGCGATCAGCGGGAAGCGGAAGTTCTCGGTCAGGTCCAGGTTGAACATCCAGCCCGCGCCGATCGCGACGTCGGTGAAGCCCGAGAAGTTGACGTACAGGTAGAGGAACGAGACGAAGGCGAACAGGAGCGCGTGGAGCGGGGTGTCCCAGCCCTGCGCGTAGACGCCCTGCATCGGCACGCCGAACAGCTCGACGCAGAGCGTGCCCTTCACCCACGCACCGAGCACGAAGACCTTGACGACGCCGATGCCGATCCGGCCCACGCCCATCACCCAGCGGCGCACGTCGGGGTCGCGCGAGAGCGCCTCGCGGTCGAACGTCTGGGAGCCGTCGATCGGCCCGATCGGGAAGGCCGGGTAGAAGAGCGTCGTGGTGATGACCTCGCGGAACGGCAGCCGCCCGAGCTTGAGGCCCTGCTTGATCGAGATGTAGAGCTTGAACGTGTAGAACGACAGCCCGAGGGTGGCGAGGTTCGTGAGCAGCGGGCTGCGCGGGCTGGCGACCGGCATGGGGATCAGCTCCCCGAGCGGCACGATCGCGTTGACGACGAGCGGCAGCACGATCAGCCACGGCAGCCAGCCGTAGCGCGGGTGCCGCCAGCTGAGGGCGTACAGGAGCCAGGCGAGGAGCGCCGTCAGGACGGCGATCAGGAGCGTCTCGGGATTCCAGATGTAGATCAGGACCCCGGACACGACGAGCAGGACGGCGCGCCGCCCCTCGATCCAGCCGGCGGGCAGGAGCCAGTACAGGAGGCTCGCCGTCACGGTGACGAGCACGAGGATCTGGATGCTGGCGAGCACGCCCCCGCCCCGCCCCGTGGTCGCTACCCGACCGCCCGGCGCACCGGGGTCACGCGGTCGCCTGGACCACGATGTCCACGAGGGCCCCGACGCGGAAGTCCTCGTAGGCCTCGTCGATCGCCGCGAGCTTCGTGCCGAGGCCGTTCTCGAGCTCGAATAGGAAGGTCATCGAGTCGAGCGAGTCGAGCATGCCGTCGGCCACGAGGTCGGTGCCCTCGGTGACGTCCCCGTCGACCGAGCCGACCGTCTCGGTCAGGGCCTTGGTGATGGCGGCGAGCGCCTCTTCCCGTGTCATGGATTCCCCCGTTTCCCGTGGTGGCGTTCGTCTAGTCCCCGATGACGCAAGAGAAGCAGATCTGGTACGCCGGCGGTGCGCCATCCCCGGCCGTCTCGACGACGCTGAGCGTCTGCAGCCGCCCGTCCACCATCCGCTCGATCTTCAGCTCGACGGCCAGGGACCCCGCCGTCGGGTAGGTCGGCGTAGCCGGCAGGCGCGCCCCGACGAGCGCCGTGAACCAGATGTCGGAGACGCGCTCGCCGCGGCCGGCGTGGAGCGCCTTGACGCACTCGATCACGGCCGCCAGGTACGACTCAAAGGTCCCGGCGATGGCGAAGTCGGCGCGACCGCCGCCGGACCCGTCCGGCGCGAGCCCGGACGTCACGCCCGGCACGTCCTCGATCCGCGGAGCCTCGGGGCCGGGCACCTCGAACCAGCGGACCGCGAGGCGCTCACCGTCCGCCTGGACCTGGCCGCGCCCGATCTCGTCACCACCCGATGGAGCCTCGCCGTCGCCGACGACGAGCTCGACGCCGCGCAGCGTGATGCGCGTGAACTTGGCCGTGACGAGGGCCGCGTCGGGATGGTCGCGCGCGACGATCTCGGCCGTCCGGGCGAGGATCTGCGACCCCTGGACGTAGTCGCGGGTGCCGCGCAGGCCGACCTCAAGGGTGTGGCTCGCCATGCCCACAGGGTAGGGCGGCGGCCGGACTCAGGCGACCTGCAGGACGACCCGGCCGGCGGCGGCCTCGACGAGCCGCGGGACGAGGTCGAGCGTGCCGATCCGGGCCGCGATCTCCACGACCGGCCCGTGCAGGTCGACGGCGACCGCAAGGGCTTCGCCATCGCCGTCGGCGACACGGTCGACGAGGCGGTCGGCCGCGCGGACGACGCGCTCGGGCGGATCCGCATGACCCCCGGCCGGATGAGCCGGCGCCGTCGGCACCTGGTCCAGGCCGCCTGCGCGGCCCTCCTCGTGGTGATCGGGGTCGGCCTCGTGCGCCTCGTCGAGCGCTCGGACGCGGCGGAGGTCCGCTACGCGGCCAACCTCCGCTGCCTCTACGACAAGGTCTACGGTACGCGGGGGCCGGTCAGCATCGGCAGCTTCGGCACGTCGCGCACGAAGTGGGGCTTTTCCCCAACCGGCCTCGCCCGCGGCCTCAACCCGCCGAGGCTCGAGCACCCGATCCTCAACGAGGGCCGCTCGTTCCGCGGCACCGACTTGATGTACCAACAGCTCCCCGACGTGGCCGCGGAGCGCGGCGTCACGCAGGCCGTGATCGTCGAGGTGGCGCTGCCGCCCGAGCCGCCGTTCCGGATGGCGGACAGCCCCTTCGCGTACGACTACTACCGCAACTTCTCGGGTGCCGTGACCATGGACCGGCTCCTCGCCGACCTCTCGACCCGGCCGTCGGAGCCGCTCCACCGGCGGCTGCGCGACCTCGGCGAGCAGCTGCGCCGCCGGGTCGACCTCAACGTGGAGGACGCGGTCACGGGCCGGCCCGACCGGAACGTGCCCCTCCCGCCCGAGGCCCGGCGCGCGGGCACGCGCCACGGCGACTGCTCGGGCGGCGACCGCCGCCACCGCCCGCGCGCGATCCGCGCCGACGAGGCCGAGCGCGTGCCGCCCGGGACCGCGTGGAGCGCCCGGGACCCGATCACCACCGACTTCGACAACCCGCTCTGGGAACGCGAACTCCACTCCCTGCGGCAGTTCCGGGCCTGGGGCGAGGAGCACGACGTGCCGGTGGTGTTCGCGCTCGTGCTGCGCCGCGTCGACCCCCTCGTCGACCCGTCCGTGCCGCGGCGCTTCGAGGAGCGGTGGGCGCGCCCCTCTTCGTCGCGCCGCTCGCCGTGCGGGAGGCCGCCTACGCGGACGGCTACTCCGACTCCACGCACCTCAACAAGCGCGGCCGGGCCGCTTACACGGCCTGGCTCGCGGAGGCGATCGGGCCCGTCGTCAACCCCGGGCCCTAGCGGGCGGAGAGGCCCCGGGCGAGCTCGAGGAAGGCCTCGGCGGGGGCGCTGAGGGGCGTGTCACGGCGGTAGACGAGGGCGACGGGGCGCGTGATCGGCGGCGTGTCGAGCAGGTGCAGCTCGACCAGCGAGCCGTCCGCCAGCGCCCTGCCGATGGCGGTGCGGGGCAGGAGCGCGATGCCGAGCCCCTCCTCCACCATGCTCGCCGCGGCCTCCGAGTTGTCCATCTCGAGGTACGCCCGGGGCCGTAGGCGCGCGCGCTGGAACAGGGTCAGGGCGGTGTCGGCGAACGAGGAGCGGCGGTCGAACAGGATGAGCCGCTCGTCGGCCAGCTGCTCGACGGTGACGGTGCCGCGCAGCGCCAGCCGGTGCCCGCGCGCGCAGACGAGGACCAGCTCGTCCTCGTAGACGCGCTCCGTCACGAGCTCGGGGTGGGAGAGCTCGCGGATCAGGCCGACCTGGACCTCGTCGCGGACGACCATCTCGAGCACCTCGTCCGAGTGGCCGCCGCGCACCGACAGCTCCATCTCCGGCGCACGCGCGGTCAGGTCGCGCAGAAGGCCCGGGAGCAGGTACGTACTGATGGCGGGCGGCGCCCCGATCACGAGCGCGCCCCCGCCCGCCGCGGTCAGGTCGCCGACGAGCCGGGCGCCCTCGCCGATCGTCTCCAGGGTGCGCTCCGCGTACGGCAGAAACGCGCGGCCGGCGGGGGTCAGCCGCATGCCGCGGCGCGAGCGCGTGAAGAGCGGCCCGCCCACCTCGCGCTCGAGGCGCTGGAGCCGGGCGGTCAGCGCCGGCTGCGTCAGGAACAGCTCGGCCGCGACCGGGCCCAGCCGGCCGGCCCGGGCCACCCGCACGAACGCCTCCAGCTGTCCGGAATCCACAGTTCGATAGATCATATCGATCGAAACAGCGATCGATTCCGATGCGACGTTATCGATAACCGCGCGTAGGCTTTACCCTTCACCAACCGGGCACGAGTCCGGGAACGCGGAGGTTCCCCCACGATGAGCGAGCACGCGACGCGCGATCAGCAGATCGCCGACCTGGAGGCCACCTGGCGGTCCGACCCGCGTTGGTCGGGCATCGAGCGGGTCTACTCCGCCGAGGAGGTCGTGAAGCTACGCGGCTCGGTCGTGCCGCGGCACACGCTCGCCGAGCGCGGCGCCGCCCGCCTCTGGGATCTGACCACCACTGAGCACCACGTGCACGCCCTTGGCGCCCTCTCGGGCGGCCAGGCGGTGCAGATGGTCAAAGCCGGCCTCAAGGCGATCTACCTGTCCGGCTGGCAGGTCGCGGCCGATGGCAACCTGTCCGGCTCGGTCTACCCCGACCAGTCGCTCTATCCCGCCAACTCGGTGCCCGCCATGGTGCGCCGCCTCAACAACGCGCTCAGCCGCGCCGACCAGATCGCCTGGTCGGAGGGCGACGACTCGGTCGACTGGTTCGCACCGATCGTGGCCGACGCCGAGGCCGGCTTCGGCGGCCCACTCAACGCCTACGAGTTGATGCGCGGGATGATCGAGGCGGGCGCCGCCGGCGTCCACTTCGAGGACCAGCTCGCGTCCGAGAAGAAGTGCGGCCACCTCGGCGGCAAGGTGCTCGTGCCGACCAGCCAGTTCGTGCGCACGCTGCAGGCCGCGCGGCTCGCGGCCGACGTCGCCGGCGTGCCGACGCTCCTCGTGGCCCGAACCGACGCCCTCTCCGCGACGCTCCTGACCTCCGACGTCGACGATCGCGACCGGGAGTTCACCACGGGCGAGCGCACCCCGGAGGGCTACTTCCGCGTCACCGGCGGCATCGAGTCCGCGATCGCCCGCGGCCTCGCCTACGCCCCGTACGCCGACCTGATCTGGTGCGAGACGGGCACCCCGAACATCGACGAGGCGCGCCGCTTCGCCGAGGCCATCCACGCCCAGTTCCCGGGCAAGCTGCTCGCCTACAACTGCTCGCCGTCCTTCAACTGGAAGCGCGCCCTCTCCGACGCGGAGATCGCGGCCTTCCAGCACGAGCTCGGCGAGCTGGGCTACAAGTTCCAGTTCATCACCCTCGCCGGCTTCCACGCGCTCAACGCGTCGATGTTCGAGCTGGCCAAGGGCTACGCCGCGTCGGGCATGACCGCGTACGTCGAGCTCCAAGAGCGGGAGTTCGCATTGGAGGGCGAGGGCTACACCGCCACCCGCCACCAGCGCGAGGTCGGCGCCGGCTACTTCGATCTGATCTCCACCATCGCCTCGGCCGGGGCGAGCTCCACGTTGGCCCTGATCGGGTCGACGGAGGAGGAGCAGTTCCACTAGGCCGATCACCCCGGCGGCGGCCGCGCCCCGTGCGCGGCCGCCGCTGTCCCCTTCCGGGCGGGTGAGCCGCCGACCGCCCTCGGTCGGCCCGCAAAGGTCGCGCCCGGCCCCTGCAGGACGGGTACCCTGACCCCATGCGCGCGATGATCATGGCGGCCGGCCTCGGCAGGCGCCTGAGGCCGCTGACCGACCACCTGCCGAAGCCGATCGCGCCGGTCGGCAACCGCCCCTGCGTCGAGCACCTGCTCGAGCGGCTGGCCGCGAGCGGGTGCTCGGGCGCCGTCATGAACCTCCATCACCGGCCCGAGGCGATCACCGACGTGCTCGGGGACGGCTCGCGCTTCGGCCTGCCGCTCGAGTACTCGCACGAGCCGGAGCTGCTCGGCACCGCCGGCGGCACGCGCCGCTGCCTGCCGTTCCTCCTCGAGGAGGACGACCAGTTCCTGGTCACGAGCGGCGACGGCCTGCACGCGATCGACCTCGCGGCGCTGGCCGCCGCGCACCGCGCCTCCGGGGCGCTGGCCACGATCACGGTCAAGCGGGTGCCCGACGTGACGGGATTCGGGGTCGTCGTGGCCGACGACGGCGGGCGGATCACCGCCTTCCAGGAGAAGCCCGACCCCCGCGACGCCCTCTCCGACCGGGTCAACGTCGGCGTCTACTGCTTCAGCGGCGCGATCATGGACGAGATCCCCGCGAACGGCGTGAGCGACTTCGGCTCCGAGATCCTGCCGCGGCTGGTCGCGGCGGGTGCCGACGTGCGCGCCTGGGACACGGACGCCTACTGGAGCGACATCGGCTCGCTCGAGGAGCTCGTCAACGCCAACCTCGCGATCGCCGCGGGCCGCGTCGCCGTCGCAGGAGCCGGCGAGCTCGTGATGGGTGCGGACGCGGGCGTCGACGGCGTGCACCCCGGGGCGGTCGTCGCCGGCCCCGTGCTGGTCGGGCCCGGCGCCGTGATCGAGGACGGCGCGGTGATCGACGGCCCGTGCGTGATCGGCCCGCGGGCCCGCATCCGCTCCGGCGCCCGGATCGTGCAGTCGCTCGTCCTGCCCGAGGCGGACATCCCCGCCGGCGCCGAGGCCGGCGGCGGCATCCTCGGCGACGAGACGCTGCTCGACGGCGTCTGGCTGCGCAGCTAGGCAGGCGGACGCAGGATCGCCGGGCCGCCCAAGGAATCCCCGAGTATCGACTAACGTTATAACGGCTATGAGCACCCCTTACCGCACCGTCGATCCCTACCGCGACACCCACGTGATCGACTCGCGCGGCCCCCGCACGAACCAGGCGATCGTCGGGATCGGCGCGCTGATCGCGTTCCTCCTGCAACAGGAGTGGCTCATCGTGCTGCTCGCGCTGCAGCTGATCGTAGGCCTCACCCTCGGCCGCCGCTTCTGCCTGCCGTGCCGGCTCTGGTTCGACGTGCTCCAGCCGCGCCTCGGCGAGGGGCGGATCGAGGACGCCCGCGTCCCCCGCTTCGCCAACGTCATCGGCGCGGTCTTCCTGACCGCCGCCTCGGTGCTGCTCTACGCGGGCTTCTCCACGGTCGGCTGGGCGCTGTCGTTGATCGTCGCGGCCCTCGCGCTGCTCGCCGCCACCACCGGCGTCTGCGTCGGCTGCGAGATGTACATGCTGCTCGCCCGCGTGCGCGGCATCACCGTCGACCGCCACCCGGCCGTCTAGGGGCCGCGACCGTGGACCGCGTCCTGATCGTCCTCGGCCTGGTCGCCCTCGTCGGCGCCGTCCTCGTCGTCGCGCGCCTGCGCGGCCGCCCTACGAGCGCGCTGCCGACCCGGGTCGACGCGGTCGGGCTCGGCCTCGACGCCGCCCACGGCGACACCGCCGTCGTGGCCTTCTCCGGTCCGCGCTGCCACGCGTGCCAGGAGTGGGGCTCGGAGCTCGAGGGCGCCGGGATCCCCTACCGCAAGGTGGACGTCCTCAAGGAGGCCGGCCTCGCCCGCGCCCACGGCGTCACCACGACGCCGGTCGTGCTGGTCGTGGAGCGCGCGAGCGGCACGGTGCTCGAGGGCTTCGACGAGGGGCCCGACGCGGCCAAGGTCGAGCGGGTCCGCGAGCTCGTCCTCGTCTAGCGTCCGGCGACGGCCGTGCAGTGGCCGCGCGATCGAGGTCGGGGGCACCGAGGGCGGACGCGAGATCGCGCGGGCCTTCGTCGAGCTCCAGCCCATCCTCGACCGCATCCGCCGCGGCGAGCTCGAGGCCACGCCGGGCGAGGAGCACCGCCTCGCGATGGCGCTCGACGCCCGGCGCGAGCTGCGCGCGGCCGCCTAGCCCGCGGGCGCGGGCCGCTCCCCCCAGCGCTCCCACGCCGACGAGAACGCGCTCAGGAGCGCCGCCTGCAGGTCCTCAGGGCCGGCCGGGCCGAGCCGCCGGGCCCAGCGCCGCCGCTCGCGCGCGCGATCAACGAGCCGTCCGTCGCCGATCGACTCGGCCGTCGACTCGCCGGCGCGCGCGCGGGCCTCGATGGCGCGGCGGATGCGGTCGGCCTCGGCGGGCCGCTGCTCGAGCCGCCGCAGGTCCACGAGGCAGTCGGGGCACGGCCGGATCGTCGGCTCGTCGACGGCCGGCCCCGCGCAGGCCCCGCACGCGGGGCACGAGAAGGCGGCGAGGCGGACGCGGTCCGAGCGCGCCGCCTGCGGCTCGCCGACCAGGCGCACCCAGACGGAGCGGTCACGCTGGTCGACCTCGGTCTCCTCGACGACCAGCACGTCGCCGTCGTAGGGCCTGAGGCGCACGCGGTCCCCGCGGCGCAGGCCCGTCACGGGGCAGACGGGCGCCACGGTCTCCTCCGGCTCGCGCTCGGGCCACGGCTCCGGCTCGTCGAAGCGCACCTCCCGCACGCCGCCGCGCCCGGGGGGCGGCCAGTCGAGGTCCTGGTCGATCCACCAGTCCAGCGTCTCGCGGGCCTCGTTGAGGGCCCGGGTCAGGGTCGCGGCGGCCTGCTCGCGGCGCTCGTCGCCGACGTGCCGATCGGGGTGCGCCCGGGCGACGCGGCCGCGCCACGCCTTCAGCACATCCGCGTGGTCAAGCGGCGGCTGGGCGCCGAGCAGCCACAGCGCGCGCCGGCAGTCGGCGGTGGTCGGGGTGCGGCGGCGGCTCACGGCCGCAGCGTACCGCCCGGCCGGTGGCTACTCGCCGCCGTAGAAGGGGCTCGTGAGCTCGTCACGGCGGTCGACGAGGGCCTGCGCCGCCTCTGGGTCGCGCCCGCGCACCGCGACCTCGATCGCCCTGCGGATCGCGACGCGGTTGGCCTTCCGCACGAGGGTCTCGTCGCTCGCCCCCGGGTCGACCCAGACGGCGACGAAGACGATGAGCTCGTCCGTCGCCTCGAGCAGCCCGTCGGCGACGGCGTCGAGTGCGCCCTGGCCGAGGCCGAGCTGGGCCGCGCCCCAGGTCAGGGTCTGGTGGCGGTCCGTCTCGGCGGTCGCCTTGTTCATCATCACCAGCGGCGGCCAGATCGGCTCGTAGCGGGTCGGATGGTCACCGACGCAGGCGAGGACCGGCGTGTGGCCCGGGCGCGGCGTCGTGAAGGCCGTCATCAGCGCCGCCGCCGTCGGGCTGCCGCGGCGCGCGAGCACGACGTTCACGTGGCTGCCGTTAGGCTGCTCGTCGCCGCCCCAGCCCTCGCCGATCGCCCCGTCCAGATCCCGCGCCATCGTCGCCTCCCGGCCTCGTCGTCGCGGTCAGCCTAGCCGCTGGCCCGCCGTCCGAAACCGTCGGCCGGCTCACGCCGCCGGCCCCTTCGGCGCCCCCCGCGCCGGTACGATGTGGCCGTGGACGAGGAGCTGCCACCCGGGCCGCGCCCTGCGCGGAGGCGCCCGCCCGCGCCCCGCGTCCAGAACGCCCCCGCACGCGAGCGCCCGCGCGAGCGGGGGCGCGAGCGGAGCCCCACCCGCCGCCGCGAGGGCGAGCCGTCGGCGGTCCGCCCCGTGCACGTCCTCCTCCTGGTCGTGCTGGTCCTCGGCCTGATCGGGTTCACGACGCGCGTGCTGGCCGGTGGCGGCGAGGAGCAGCCGGCCACCGCGGCCGAGGCCACGACCGCGGCGGAGATGCAGCCCCAGGGCGATGCGGGCCCGGCGACGACCCAGCGCGAGCGCGAGGACCAGGACGAGCAGCCGGCCAACACGACCGTCTCCATCACGAAGAAGCCGCCGCCCGCCTACGCGAGCGGTGCCAAGGCGCCGGCCAACCAGCCGGGCATCGGCGCGGCGGCCTACGCGGTGCTTGACGTCGACCGGAACGAGATCGTGCTCGCGTCGAACGACACCGACACGCGGCCGATCGCGTCCCTCACGAAGATGATGACCGGCCTCCTGATCGCCGAGGCCGGCGACTTCTCCCACCCCGTGGTGGTGTCCGAGGTCGCGGCCGGCGTCGAGCCCCAAAAGGACGGCCTGATCATCGGCAACCGCTACCCGCGCGGCATCCTCCTCTACTCCGCGATGCTCGGCTCGAACAACGACGCGGCGGCCGCCCTCGGCGAGGACCTCGGCGGCTCCTACGGGTCGTACTACGCGATGATGAACAAGCGCGCGAAGGAGCTCGGCCTGACGCGCACCAACTACGCGAGCTCGTCGGGCCTGAACGACGCCGAGAACTGGTCCACGGCCCGCGACCAGGCGATCATGCTGGCCCGCGCGATGGAGAACCCGACCTTCGCGAAGGTCGTGGGCACCCGCGAGCACGCCGTGCGCTGGCCCGACGACGCGAAGCGCCGCGTCTACGACAACCACAACGACATGCTCGCGACCTACCCCGGCACCTTCGGCGGCAAGACCGGCTTCACCACCGCGGCCGGCGGCTGCCTCGCCGTGATCGTCAAGCGCGGCGGGCGCACCATGGTCGGCGTCGTGCTCGGCACGAACGACATCTGGGGCGACACGCCGCGCCTGATGGACGCCGCGTTCGCGCGTCCGTGAACCTGACGCCGCCGCTCTCCCGCCCCGCCGTCGGCCGCCGGGGCCGGGCTAGCGCTTGGGCGGTGCGACCTCGAAGTGGATGCGCGTCATCAGGACGGCACCGACCGCGAGGGCGAGGGTCACGCCGACGCCGATCCAGCCGTGCGGCACCGTGTCGACGCCCTCCACGAGGACGACGAGGGCCAGGCAGAGGATCAGCGTGATCGCGATGATCCACATCGCGATGTGCGAGACCCTGGAGTCGGGATTGCTCTGCGCCATGCCCGGGACGGTAGCAGGACCTCAGGCCGGTCGGCGACCCGTCAGTCGCCCGCCGCGAGCTCCGTGAGCGGCGGGCACGTGCAGACCAGATGGCGGTCGCCGTAGGGCTGGTCGATGCGCCGCACGGGCGGCCAGTACTTCTCCGGTCCCATGGTGACGACGGGGTAGACCGCCTGCTCGCGCGTGTACGCGTGGTCCCACTCGCCGGTCAGCATGTGGGCCGTGTGGGGCGCGTTGACGAGCGGGTTGTCGTCGGCCGGCCACTCGCCCGCAGCGACCCGGTCGATCTCCGCGCGGATCGCGATCATGGCGCTGCAGAAGCGGTCGAGCTCGCCCTTGTCCTCGGACTCCGTCGGCTCGATCATCAGCGTGCCCGCCACGGGGAACGACATCGTCGGGGCGTGGAAGCCGTAGTCGATCAGGCGCTTGGCGACGTCCTCGACGGTGATGCCCGTCTCCTTGGTGATGTCGCGCAGGTCGATGATGCACTCGTGGGCGACCAGCCCGTCCCTGCCGGTATACAGCACCGGGAAGTGGTCGGTGATGCGCCGCGCGATGTAGTTCGCGTTGAGGACGGCGACCTGCGTCGCCTGCTTGAGCCCGTCGGGGCCCATCAGGCGGATGTACGCCCACGCGATCGGCAGGATCCCCGCCGATCCCCACGGGGCCGCGGAGACGGGGCCGGGGCCCGTCGAGGGGCCCGCGGCGGGCTGCAGCGGGTGGTTGGGGAGGAACGGGCGCAGGTGCGCGCGCACCGCGACCGGCCCGACGCCGGGGCCCCCGCCGCCGTGCGGGATGCAGAACGTCTTGTGCAGGTTGAGGTGCGAGACGTCGGCCCCGAACGTGCCCGGCTGGGCCACGCCGACGAGGGCGTTCATGTTCGCGCCGTCGACGTAGACCTGGCCGCCGGCGTCGTGAACCAGGGCGCAGATCTCCCCCACCGTCTCCTCGTAGACGCCGTGCGTCGAGGGGTAGGTGATCATCAGGGCCGCGAGGCGGTCGCCGTGCTCCGCGATCTTCGCCTTGAGGTCGTCGACGTCGACGTCTCCCTTGTCGTCGCACTCGATCACGACGACGCGCATGCCGCACATGACCGCGCTCGCCGCATTGGTGCCGTGCGCGGAGACCGGGATCAGGCAGACGTCGCGCTCGACGTCGCCGCGGCTGCGGTGGTAGCCGCGGATGGCGAGGAGCCCCGCGAACTCGCCCTGCGAGCCCGCGTTCGGCTGGAGCGACACCGCGTCGTAGCCGGTGATCGCCACGAGCCAGCGCTCGAGCTCATTGATCAGGAGCAGGTAGCCGTCGGTCTGGTCGAGCGGTGCGAACGGGTGGATGTTCGCGAACTCGGGCCAGGTCACGGCCTGCATCTCCGTCGTCGCGTTGAGCTTCATCGTGCAGGAGCCGAGTGGGATCATCGAGCGGTTGAGCGCGATGTCCTTGCCCGACAGGCGGCGCAGGTAGCGCAGCATCTGCGTCTCGGAGCGGTACTCGTGGAAGACCGGGTGCTGCAGGATCGCGCCCGTGCGCAGGAGCCCGGCCGGCAGGGCGTCGGGGGTCTCGGCGTCGAGCAGGTCGACGTCGCCCTCGACCCGGAAGGTGCGGAACAGGTCCTCGACGTGGTGGCGCTCGGTGACCTCGTCGAAGCTGATGCCCACGACGTCGCGGTCGACGCGGCGCAGGTTGATCCCGAACTGGCGGGCCTGCGCGATCACGATGTCGGCGTGGTGCGGGACGCGCACCTGCACCGTGTCGAAGAACGTGTCGTGAAGGACGTTGAGGCCGCCGCGGCGCAGGCCCTCCGCGAAGATCGCGGCGAGCCGGTGCGTGCGCTGCGCGATCGCGCGCAGGCCCTCCGGCCCGTGGTAGACGGCGTACATCGACGCGATCACCGCGAGCAGCACCTGCGCGGTGCAGATGTTCGAGGTGGCCCTGTCGCGGCGGATGTGCTGCTCGCGGGTCTGGAGAGCGAGGCGCAGCGCGGGCGCGCCGTCCGCGTCGATCGAGACGCCGACGATGCGGCCCGGCATCAGCCGCTCGAGGCCCTCGCGCACCGCCATGTAGGCGGCGTGCGGGCCGCCGAAGCCCATCGGCACGCCGTAGCGCTGCATCGAGCCGACGGCGACGTCCGCGCCCATCTCGGCGGGCGAGTCGAGCAGGACCAGGGCCAGCGGGTCGGCCGCCATCACGGCCAGCGCGCCGCGCTCGTGCAGGGCGGCGATGGTCGGGCGCCAGTCGACGATCCGGCCGTCCGCGCCGGGCAGCTGCAGCAGGGCGCCGACGACCTCGCCCTCGGGCAGGCCCGCCGCGAGGTCGCAGACCACGACCTCGACGCCGATCGGCTCCGCGCGCGTCTGGATCACCGCGATCGTCTGCGGCAGGGCGTTCTCGTCGACCACGAACACCCCGTGGTCGGCCTTCGCGTGGCGCAGGCACAGAGTCATCGCCTCCGCGGCCGCGGTCGCCTCGTCGAGGAGCGACGCGTTGGCCCGCGGCAGGCCGGTCAGGTCGGCCACGACGGTCTGGTAGTTGAGCAGCGCCTCGAGCCGGCCCTGGGAGATCTCCGGCTGGTACGGCGTGTAGGCGGTGTACCAGGCCGGGTTCTCGAAGACCTTGCGCAGCACGACCTGCGGGGTGTGCGTGTCGTGGTAGCCCAGCCCGATCATCTGCGTCATCACGCGGTTGCGCTCGCCGATCTCGCGCAGCTCCTGCAGCACGTCGATCTCGGTCTGGGCCGGCGGCACGTCGATCGCGGCGCGCATCCGGATCGCCTCCGGCACCGCGGCGGCCTCGAGCTCGTCGAGGCTCGCGTAGCCGAGCTCGTCGAGCAGCGCGCGCTGCTCGGCCACGCCCGGGCCGATGTGGCGCCGACTGAACGGCACCGCGTGCTCGAGCTCGGCGAGCGTCGGGCGGGCCGTGGCGGACTGGGTCTTGTCGCTCATCTGTCGGACCTTTCGCGCGGCAGGGCTCGATCGCCCTGCGCATCCCTAGGAATGTCCCCGAACGTCCCGCCGGAACCCTACCGCGACACTCCGCCCGCGCGCCAGCCGCTTCACCGCCCTCCGACGTGCCACGACGGTGTCCCGTCATCGGCTATCGTGCCGACCTGACCGGGGGCGTAGTTCAGTCGGTTAGAACGCCGGCCTGTCACGCCGGAGGCCGCGGGTTCGAGTCCCGTCGCTCCCGCTCATGCGAAGGGGCCCGCAAGGGCCCCTTCGTCGTGTCTCAGGGCGCCCCGTCTCCTAGCTCGGCGAGCAGCTCGTCGACCCGGCCCTGCGCCCGCCGGTACGACTCCTCCTCGAGCGCGATCACGCGGGCCGGGTCGCGCTCGACCTCGGCCTCGACGTCGGGCAGGAAGAAGGCCGGGTCGCCCGGATCCTCCCACGGGGCGAAGATCGGCGATGCGTCCGGCTCCTCGGGCCGCCCGTCCTCGCGCGGGTGGAAGGGGCAGGTGTACGACCAGACGTTCTCGAAGGCGATCCGCGTCATCCCGGCCGCAACGAGGCGCCGCGTGATCTCCGCGATCGGCAGCACGCCCTCCCCGGAGGGGGCGCCGCAGACCATGCCGTGCATCACGACGTGGTCCTTGAGGTGCGCCTTGCGGGTCCACGGCAGCATCGCCTCGAGCGCCTCGAGCGGGTCCTCGCGCAGCATCATCGAGTTGCCGTAGTCGTAGAGGGCGCCGACGGACGGGTGGTCGACGCGCTCGAGGATGCGCGCCACCTCGACGCCCGTGAACTCCTCGTGGTTCTCGAGCAGGACGGGGATGCCGCGGTCCGCGGCGACGGGTCCGATCTCCACGAGGTCCGCGATCGTGGCGTCGAGGACCTGCGGGCGCGGGCCCGCGTGGCGCGTGTAGGTGCGCAGGTGCCCGGCGCCGAGCCGCTCGGCGAGGTCGAGCAGATGCGTCAGGTGCACCGGGTCGGTGCCGCTGGTCTCGATGTCGACCTCGAGCCCGCGGCTGCGGATGGCGTCCGCGACCATCGCGATGTGCGCGGGGTCGTCGCCGCCGAGGAAGCGGTAGCCCGGCCCGTTGACGTTGAGGCCGATGCCGGGGTTGCCGTCGGCCACGCAGCGGTCGAGCAGGTCCACGATCGAGTAGCCCGGATCGTGCATCAGCCGGAAGCGGAACGAGTAGGTGTGCAGGAACAGCCGGAGCGGCGTCATCGCAGGGCCTCGAGCTGGTCGAGGGACAGGGCCAGGGCCCGAGCGTAGCGGGCCGAGCCGTCCGGGTCGGCGCGGGCGAGGTCGACGCAGCGCATGGCGCAGTAGGCGGCGAAGCGCCAGGCGAGCGCCGGCTCGAGGGCCGTGAGGCGCGCGAGCACCTCGCGGTCGCCGTACGCCTCAAGGCACTCCGCCCGCTCCGCCGCGGTCAGGGGCTCGTGGCCGTAGAGGACCTGGAAGGCGGGCGACAGGAACGCGAACAGGTCCTCGGCGGGGTCGCCGAGGGCCGGGCACTGCCAGTCGATCAGCCGCGGCCCGTCCGGGCCGACGATGACGTTGCCCGTGCCCGCGTCGGTGTGGATCAGAGCGCGCCGCGCCGCGGCCTGCACGGGCCGCGTCGGAGCCAGCGCCCGCAGCGCGGCGGCGTCGGCGGGGTCGGCGCCGGCGAGCAGCCGCTCGCCCTCCGCGAGGATCCCGTCCGACGCCGTCGGCACGGGCCGGAAGCCGTCCGCGGCGACGGCGTGCTGGCGGCGCAGGAGCTCGGCGACGGCCGCCGTCCCCGTCTGCCACGGCCCGCCCGTCACCCATGCGTAGACGAGCACCGCGGGCCGCTCGGGCGTCCGCGGCAGGTAGGCGACGGGGTCGGGGGCGACCCGGGCCCCGCGCAGCACCGCGAGCGCGCGGGCCTCGTCGTCGGGGAGGATCGGGAACAGCCGCCAGCCGTCCTGGTCGGCGAAGACCTTGACCACCCAGTCGACGCCGTCGCCCGTCAGGCGCAGGACCTCGTTCCAGTAGCCGCCGGCCAGCGGCGTTGTGGTCACCGACGCATCGGCGGGCAGGATCCCGTGCGCACGGAGGAGGGCGGACGCGTCGATGTCGGGATTATCGCCCGCTCGGCGACAGGCGCTTGCGATACTGCGCCCATGGCCACCGCCGTGGACGCGCCCGCCGCTTCGCGCTCCGCCGTCGACGCCCGCTACCGCGCCGTCTCGGGCTGGCTCGCCGGCGTGCCGGAGCCGCTCGACCCGCGCGACCCCCTGCCCGGCGAACGACGGGTCGACGTGGCGATCGCCGGCGGCGGTCTGACCGGCCTCTGGACCGCCTACTGCCTGGCGAGGGCCGACCCACGCCTGACCATCGTGGTCTGCGAGCGCGACATCGTCGGGTACGGGGCCTCGGGCCGCAACGGCGGCTTCCAATCCGCCGGGATGGCGGGCGAGGCGCGCGTCTTCTCGCGCGCGGGCGGGATGGAGGCGGTGCGCCGCGCCGAGCGCGCCTTCATGGACGGCATCGACTGGGTCGGGGCCGTGGTCGCCGAGGAGGGCATCGAGTGCGGCTGGCACAAGGGCGGGGCGCTCCGCATCGCGACCTCCCCCACCCAGGCCGCCCGTGTCGAGGCGGGCATCGCCGGCCGGCGCGCGCGCGGCTTCACCGAGGCCGACGTCTGGGAGATCTCGCTCGAGGAGCTGGAGCGGCGGGTGCGCTTCCACGGCGCCGTCTCCGCCACCTACACCCCGCACTGCGCGCGCATCGACCCGGCCCGGCTCGTGCGCGGTCTCGCCCGCGCCTGCGAGCGGCTCGGCGTCGTCATCCACGAGCAGACCCCGGTCACCGCGGTCGAGCGGGGCCGGCTCGTCTGCGCGCAGGGCGCGCTGCAGGCCGACGTCGTGATCCGGGCGACGGAGTCCTTCACGCGCGACCTGCCGGGCGGCCGGCGGCGCTACCTGCGCCTCTACTCGCACATGCTGCAGACGGAGGTGCTGCCGCCCGCGGTCTGGGACGAGCTCGGCTGGGCGGGCTGCGAGCCGATCGCCGACCAGCGCTACCACTTCTTCTACGCGCAGCGCACCATGGACGACCGCATCGCGATCGGCGGGCGCGGTACCTCGTACCACGCGGGCGACCGCATCCGCGACGGGAACGACGCCGACGAGGCGATCATGGCCCGCGTCGAGCAGGCGCTCCGGTTCCACTTCCCGGCCGCACGGGACGCCGCGATCGAGCACCGCTGGGGCGGCGCGTTCGCCGCGCCGCGCGACTGGTCGATGAGCGTCGTCTACGACCCGCGGACGGGCATGGGCCACGCCGGCGGCTTCGCCGGCCACGGCCTGACCGGCACGTCGATAGCGGGCCGCACCCTCGCGGACCTGGTCCTCGGCCGTGACTCCGACCTCCTGGCCCTGCCCTGGGTCGGGCACGAGGGTCGCCGCTGGGAGCCCGAGCCCCTGCGGATGGTCGCCGCGAACGCGATCTCCTCGATCCTGCTCTCGGCCGACCGCGCCGAGGAGCGCACGGGCCGCCCCGCCCGCCGCGTCGCGCTCGTGCGGCGCTTCATACCGGGCCGCTAGACATCCGCGGGCACGGCGGTAGGCTGGCGTCGTGGTCACCTGGCGCCGTGTCCCGACCCCCCTCGGCGAGCTCGTCGTCGTCGCCGAAGACGACTGGCTGACGGAGCTCCACCTGCCCGGCGACGACGGGGTCGTGCCCGTGGGCGCCGTCGAGGGCGGGCCCACGGTCGACCGGGCCGCGGCGCAGCTCGCGGAGTGGTTCGCAGGCGAGCGCAAGCACTTCGACCTGCCGCTCGCCCCGGTCGGCACGGCCTTCCAGCGGCGCGTGTGGGCGGCGCTCGTCGCCGTTCCCCACGGGCGCACGACGACCTACGGCGACATCGCCGCGGCGATCGGCCAGCCCGCGGCGACGCGCGCCGTCGGCGCGGCCAACGGCCGTAACCCGATCCCCCTGATCATCCCGTGCCACCGGGTGATCGGCTCGAACGGCGCGCTGGTCGGCTACTCGGGCGGCGGCGGGGTCGCGACGAAGCGCTACCTGCTCGACGTCGAGCAGGGCGTGCTCACCCTCGACGTGCCGTGAGCCGGTCGGCGAGCGCCGCGAGGTGGCGCTCGTCGGTGCCGCAGCGGCCGCCCGACGCGGGCAGGCCGAGCGCGTCGAGCTGGCAGGCGCAGGGCCCGGGCTCGCCGGCCAGCGCGGCGGCGAGGGCCGCGCGGCCGACCGGGTCCGCGACGAGCGCGCCGATCCCGAGCGCGGGGTCGAAGGCGATGCCCTCGGCGCACCGCAGCCGCTCGAACGCGGACCCCTCCGCGGGGACGGGGCCGCGGCGCAGGAGGTCGGCGGCGGACACGGGGGCAGCGTACGCGGCTACGATCCCGCCCGATGGCGCTCAACGTCCTCGGCACCCCGCTCGAGCCCTGCTCGCTCGACCCGATGACGGGCTTCTACCGCAACGGCTGCTGCGACACGGGCTCCGAGGACCAGGGCGTGCACATCGTCTGCGCCGTGATGACCGACGCCTTCCTCGCCTTCTCGCGCGCGCAGGGCAACGACCTCTCGACGCCCGTCCCGATGTACGAGTTCCCCGGGCTCAAGGCGGGCGACCGCTGGTGCCTGTGCGCGGGCCGCTGGCGCGAGGCCTACGACGCGGGCTGCGCGCCCCGCGTGGTGCTCGAAGCGACCCACGCGCGGATGCTCGAGTGGGCCTCCCTCGACGAACTGCGCGGGGCCTGAGGCCTCAGCGGGCGAAGCGCCGGCCGTACGCGGCGAGGGCCGCCGGCAGCGCAGCGCCCGGCGCGATGTCCGGCGCGGGGACCGGCTCGCCGACCACCTGCGTGATCGGCAGGACGCCCGTCCAGGTCCCCGCGTAGGCCTCGGCGTCCTCCGGCGCGTTGCCCGGCGGCCCGGAGCGCACCTTCGCGGAGGCCTCGTCGAGGGGCAGGGCGAGGATCGCGGTCGCCTTGAGCTCCTGGCGCGTCGGCGGACGCGTGTCGGCCCAGCGACCGGGCACGAGCTGCTCGGTGAGGGCCTCGAGCGCGGCCAGCTTCTCGGCGGGGTCCTCGACGGGCCGCGCCGTGCCGAGCACGACGACGGAGCGGTAGTTGACCGACTGGTCGAAGACGGCGCGGGCCAGGACGACGCCGTCGATCAGGGTGACGGTGACGCAGCAGGGCATGCCCTCGCCGAGCCGGCGCAGCATGCGGCTCGCGCTCGAGCCGTGCAGGTAGAGGACGTCCCCCACCCGCGCGTGCAGGGACGGGATCACGTACGGCTGCCCGTCGGCCTCGAAGCCGATGTGGCAGACGAGCGCCTCGTCGAGGATCGCGTCGATCGTCGCCCGGTCGTAGTGCCCGCGCTTGGGCAGCCGCTTGACGGTGGTGCGCTTCCTGGCCATGCCGTGAGATTACCGGTCGCGCAGGGGCAGTACCGCCACCGGCGCGCCCGCGGCGAGGCCCGGGCCGGGCGGCACGACGATGTAGGCGTCGGCCCCGGCGAGCGCCCGCAGCGCCCCTGCGCGGCGCGCGAGCGGCACGGCGCGCAGCCCGCCCGCGGCCGCCTCGAGCCGGACCGCGACCATGCACGCGGCGTCCTCGCGCCCGCCCGCGTCCGCGGCGAGCACCGCGGGCACGGCCGTGCGCTCGGCGGGCCGCCCCAGCAGCCCGGCGACGATCGCGTGCCCGAACAGCTCGTACGTGAAGGCGGCCGAGACGGGGTAGCCCGGGACGCCGATCACCGGCGTCGTGCCGACGACGGCGAGGAGGACCGGGTGGCCCGGCCGTACCGCGACGCCGTCGACCGCGACCTCGCCGAGGTCGGAGAGGACGTCGCGGGAGTGGTCGCGGCGGCCGCGTGACGACCCGGCCACGAGCAGGACGAGGTCGCTGACGAGCACGGCGCGCATGACCTCCTCCGCGAGGCGGGCGGGGTCGTCGGGGACGCGGCCGTGCAGCGCGGACAGCGCGCCGTCGGCGGCGGCCTGCGCGGCCAGCATCGGACCGTTCGAGTCGACGACGTAGTGCGGCTCGAGCGGCTCGCCCGCGGAGCGCAGCTCGTCGCCGGTCGGGATCACCGCCACCCGCGGGCGCACGCGCACCGGCGCCTCGCCATGCCCGGCCGCCGCGAGCACCGCGACGTCGAAGGCCGACAGGACGCGGCCCGCCCCGTAGAGCGCCGCGTCCGCGGGGATGTCCTCGCCGGCGGGGCGCACGTCCGCACCCGCCTCGACCGCCTCGGCCACGTGGGCGCCGGCGCCGTCGACCTCGACCCGTTCGCGCCGCACCACCGCGTCGAAGCCGTCGGGGAGCGGCGCGCCCGTGTCCACGAACGCGACGTCGCCGCCGGCGATCAGGACCGGGGCGCCCGCGGTGTCGGCGGCGCGCACGGCGATGCCGTCCATCGCGGCGACGGCCACGGGCGGCGACGCGCGCCACGCGGCGACGTCCTCCGCGAGGACGCGCCCGGCGGCCTCGGCGACGGGGACCCGCTCCGCGGGCAGGGGCGCCGCGTTACCGGCGTCGGCCAGCGCGCGCCGCCAGCGGGCGAGCGCGGTCGCGGGGTCGGGCGGGCCGCCCCTCACGGCGCGATCCGCTCGGGGTGGGCGTAGACGTTGCAGCGGTCGTCGCGCAGGAAGCCGACGAGCGTGACGCCGAGGCGTCGGGCGGCGTCGACGGCGATCGACGACGGCGCGCCGACGGCGGCGAGCACGGGCAGGCCGGCGACGGCGGCCTTCTGCACGAGCTCGAAGCCGGCCCGGCCCGAGACCAGCGCCACGCGCCCGTGCAGGGGCGCATCGCCCTGCATCAGCCGCGCCCCGACGGCCTTGTCCATCGCGTTGTGGCGGCCGATGTCCTCGCGCAGCTCGACCAGCCCGCCGGCGGGCGTGAAGAGGCCCGTGGCGTGCAGGCCGCCCGTGCGCTCGAAGGTGCGCTGGCGGGCGCGCAGCGCGTCCGGCAGGCCGAGCAGCGTCTCGAGCGCGACCTCCGGACCCGCCGGGATCGGCCGGCAGTGCACCTCGACCATGTCGATCGAGGCCTTGCCGCAGACGCCGCAGCTCGACGACGCGAACATGTTGCGCTGCAGGGCCGAGGCGTCGAACGGCCGGCTGAGGCGCACGCTGAGGACGTTGTACTGCTGCTCGGGCTGCTCGACGTCGGCGCAGTAGCGGATGTCGGCGATGTCGTGGCGCTCCCCGATCAGCCCCTCGGTCAGGAGGAACCCGGCGACGAGCTCGAAGTCGGCGCCCGGGGTGCGCATCGTCACCGCGACCTGCGTCAGCGGCCCGTCGGGGCCGCCGACCCGGATCTCGAGGGGCTCCTCGCCGGCCACGCGGTCCGTCCGCTCGACGGGGCGCCCCCCGCGCTGCAGGCGCAGCACGCGCACCCGGGCGCTCGGCCCGGCCAGGGCCGGCCGGGCATCGTCGGGCTCCGCGGCGTCGGTCATCGTGGGGCTCATTGTCCCGCGCGGCGCGGCGGGCGCCGTGCGCCGCCCCAGCATCGGCGGGCGCGCGCGGGCGCGCAACGCGGAAGTCCCGCTCGGGTGATAGGCAGGGGCTATCATGCAGGCGTGCAGCTGCGCCAGCTCGAGTACGTGACCGCCCTCGCCCGCGAGCGCCACTTCGGCCGGGCCGCCGCCGCCTGCCACGTGTCGCAGCCGTCGCTCAGCGGCGGCATCCGCGCGCTCGAGGAGGAGCTCGGCGTGCCGATCGTCGTGCGCGGCCGCCGCTACGCGGGCCTGACCCCGGAGGGCGAGCGCGTCGTCGCCTGGGCGCACCGGCTGCTCGCCGACGCCGAGGGCCTGCGCGAAGACCTCGCCGCGATGCGCGGCGAGGTGACCGGCCGCCTGCGGCTCGGCGCGATCCCCACCGCCCTGCCGATCGCCAGCCAGCTGTCGGCCGCCGTCGCCGCCGTCCACCCCGGCCTCGCCGTGACCGTGCTGTCGCTGACCAGCCGCGAGATCGAGCGCCGCCTCGGCGAGTACGAGATCGACGCCGGCATCACGTACCTCGACAACGAGCCGATCGGCGGCGTGCGCGCCATCCCCGTGGCCCGCGAGCGCTACGTCCTCTACGTCAACGCGGACGACCCGCTCGCGAAGCGCCGCTCCGTGACCTGGGCGGAAGCCGCCGCGCTGCCGCTCTGCCTGCTCACCCCCAACATGCAGAACCGCCGCATCATCGACGCCGCCTTCACCACCGCCGGCGCCAGCCCCGCGCCGCGCGTCGAGTCGGACGACATCGTGCCCCTCTGGGAGCACGTCGCCCACGGGCGCTGGTGCACGATCGGGCCGACCTCGTGGATCGAGGGCGGCGCGCTCCCCGACGAGATCGTGGCCGTGCCCCTGACCGAGCCCGAGGTGGAGAAGGAGATCGGCGTGGTCGTGCCCGACCGCGACCCCCTCCCCACCATCACGCGCGCGCTCGTGGACGTCGCGCGCGGACCCGGCTGAGCCGCCCGCGCGGGACGGGAACACGCCGAATCGGCAGCGGCGAACCGGCCGATTCGTGGCATAGTGCCCCCAATGTTCGTGAACCGCATGCCCCGCTTCGAGCCGCTGACCCCCGACGCGCTCGACGTGATCGACCGCGGCTGGCGCCGGCTGGTGTCCGAGCTCGGCATCAAGTTCATGCACGAGCCGTCGCTCGAGCTGCTCGCGCGGGAGGGCCAGCGTGTCGAGGACGAGGTCGTCTTCCTCGACCCCGACTGGCTGCTCGAGCGGATCTCCACCACGCCGACGTCGTTCCGGCTCCTGTCCCGCAACCCCGACAAGCACGTCCAGTTCGGGCCCGACCACATGGTCTTCTGCACGGGCCAGTCGATGCCCTTCGTCGACGACGGCCGCACGGGCCGGCGCGACGGCACCCTCGACGACGCCGTCAAGCTGCTGCGCGCCGCCCAGGTCACGCCCGAGATCGACACGCCGGGCTACCCGATCCTCGAGTGCAACGACCGCCCGCTCGACTCGCGCCACCTCGACCTGCAGCTCGCGATGTACGAGAACACCGACCTCCCCGTCGGCGCGGCGCAGATCCACCTCAACGGGGTGATCGACTCGATCGCGATGGCGGAGATGGCCCTCGGCGGCGCCGACGTCCTCGAGCGGGACGCGGGCGTCTTCGGCACGATCAACGCCAACTCGCCGCTCACGTTCGACACGCGCATGCTCGAGTCGCTCTGGATGCTCGCCGAGCGCAACCAGATCGTGAACGTGACGCCGTTCATCATGATGGGCGCGATGGGCCCCGTCTCGGTGCCCGCCGCCCTCGCCCAGCAGACCGCCGAGTCCCTGGCCGGCATCGCGCTCGTGCAGGCGATCCGCCCGGGCTGCCCCGCGATCATGGGCTCGTTCGTCTCCAACACCGACATGAAGTCCGGCTCGCCCGGCTTCGGCGGGCCCGAGGCCGCGCTTGGCATCATCGCCACCGGCCAGATCGCGCGCCGCCACAACGTGCTCTGGCGCGCCGGCGGCGGCGGGCTCAACGCGAGCCCGGCGGTCGACGGGCAGTCGTCGTTCGAGGCGCTCAACACGATGCTGCCGTCGTTCCTCGCCGGCGCGAACCTGCAGCTGCACGTGACGGGCTGGCTCGAGGGCGGCCTCGTCCACTCCTTCGCGAAGGTCGCGATGGACACCGAGATGCTCCGCAACATGATGCAGGAGTTCACGCCGGTCGAGTTCACGGACGACGCGCTCGCCTTCGGCGCGCACGAGGAGGTCGGCCACGGCGGCCACTTCTTCGGGGCCGCCCACACCCTCGAGCACTTCCGCGACTGCTTCTACCGCCCCGAGGTCTGGACGACCGACAACTACTCCGCCTGGCAGAAGAAGGGCGGCCTGAACGCCACCGAGCGCGCGCTCGGGCAGTTTGACGCCATGCAGGCGGCCTGGGAGGAGCAGCCGCCCGCGCTCGACCCCGACCTGCAGGCCGAGCTCCGGGCCTACGTGGACCGGCGCCGCACCGAGCTCGGCGACTAGCCGTGACCGTCGTCCTCGGGCTCGCCGCGGCGGTCGCGTGGGCCACGATGAACATCCCGCTCCAGCGCGGGGCACGGGTGCTCGACGGGCGGGCGATGCTGTTCTGGATCCTCCTCGCCGGCACGTCGATCGTGATCCCGGTCGCGCTGATCGTCGACGGCTTCGAGGGGCCGTTCACGCCGCGCTCGCTGGCGGTGCCGGTGCTCGCCGGCCTGATCGCCAACGTCGGCTTCCTGTTCCTCGCCCAGGCCCTGCGCGCCGGGTCGATCAGCGTCGTCGCCCCGATCATCGCCCTCGAGGGCGGCCTCGGCACGCTGCTGTCGATCGGCCTCGGCGAGCGGCCGAGCCCGCTCGCGCTCGCCCTCCTCGCCATCGCGGTCGCCGGCACCGTGATGGTCTCGTACGAGCCCGGCGCGCGGGCCGCGAAGGGCGCGCTGTGGGCCCTCGCCGCGGCGCTCTGCTACGCCGCCGTCCTGACCGCGCTCGGCTACACCGACCAGCCCGCCCTCACCTCCGCGGGGCTCGTGCGCTCGATCAGCCTGCTGGGGGCGGTGCCGCTGCTCCTGCTCGCCACGACGCGCGACCCGCGCGGCTCGCTGCGGCTCCTGCTGCTCGCGGGCGCGCTCGACGCCGCCGGCATCGCCACCTTCGCGTTCGCGGCGGGGATCGGCCCGTCGAGCGTGGCCACGGTGGCCGCCTCGCAGTTCGGGACGGTGGCGGCGCTGATCGGGATCATCGTCCTGCGCGAGCGCCTCGCCCCCTCGCAGTACGTCGGGATCGCCGTCACCGCGCTGGCGATCACCGGGCTCGGGGCCTTCGCCTAGCCGTGGCGGTCCTGCTCGGCCTGGTGACCGCGGTCGCCTGGGCGTTCGCCAACGTCTTCACCCAGCGCGCCTCGCGGATCGAACGCTCGCCGATCCTGATCATGTTCTGGGTGCTGGCGATCTGCACGGTCGCGGTGCTGCCGGTGGCGCTCGTGGTCGACGGCGGCGCGGGCCCGTGGACGCCGCGCGCCCTGGCTTGGCCCGTGGCCGCCGGCGTCTGCGCCAACGTCGGCTTCTTCCTGCTCCTGCGCGCCCTGCGCTCCGGCAACCTCAGCGTCGTCGCCCCCATCATCGCGCTGGAGGGCGGCGTCGCCACCCTCATCTCGATCGGGCTCGGCGAGCGGCCCACGCCCCTGACCGGCGCCCTGCTCCTCGTCGCCGTGGTCGGCACCGTCCTCGTCTCGCTCGAGCCGGGCCGGCGCACCGCCGCCGGGGCCCTGCCCGCGATCGCGGCCTCCGTGGTCTACGCGGTCGCCCTGATCGGCCTCGGGATGTCGGAGCTGCCGGAGCTGACCACCGTGGCCGTGACCCGGCTGACCAGCGTGCTGCTCGTGCTGCCGGTGTTCCTGATCGCCGTGCGGCGGCTGCCCGACCGCGCCGCCACCGGGTCGATCGCCGGCTGCGGGCTCCTCGACGGCGTCGGCTTCGTCGCCTTCGCGTTCGCCGCCGCGGCCGGCCCCCTCAGCGTCGCCTCGGTGACCGCGACGCAGTGGGGCACCGTCGCCGCCCTGATCGGGATCGTCGCCCTGCGCGAGCGCCTCCACCCCAACCAGTACGTCGGAATCGTGGTGACGCTCGCGGCGGTGACGGGGCTCGGGCTGGTCGGCTAGCGGCGCCGCTGCAGCGCCGCCGCCGACGCCGTCGACAGCGGCTCCCGCGCGAACCCGGTGGTGCCGCCCCGCGTGGCGTAGGCGATCACCCGACCGGCCCGCAGCCCGTGGTGGGCGAGCAGCCGCCGGCGGCGGATGTCGTGGACGAGGAAGCGCACGGCGGCGGCGAGGGCGTCGACGACGACGAGGTCGGGGGCGGCGGACCGCACCGCCTCGACGTCGGCGTACGCGGCGGGCGTCAGGAGCACGAGCACGGCGACGTCCGGCGTCTGCGCGCGCACCCGCGCGACCAGCGCCCCCGGATCGTCCGCCGCGCGCTCGATCAGGGTCACGCTGCCGCCGCCGCGCAGCGCCCGGATCGCGTGGGCGAGGACCATCGTCTTGACCTCGGCGGCCGCGAAGACGCACGCCACCGGCCGGCCCCTCGCCTCCGCGAGCGCCTCGCGCAGGCCCGCCTCGAGCCCGCGCACCGGCGTCTCGCCGAGGTCGGGGCGCGCCTCGAACGAGGCGAACCCGCCGGCCAGGAGCAGCGCCTTGGCCCCCTTGTCGAGGAGGCCGTCGGCGAGATCGCGGACGCGCGCCGCGACCTGGTCGGGCCGGCGCCGCGCGTACGGCGCGAAGGCCTGGTCGGCGACGACGAGCACGTCCTCGCGCGGCAGCTCGGCCTGCAGGAGCTCGGCGCCGCGCACCCCCTCCCAGCCCTCGGCGACGACCCCGATCGATCCCTCCGGGTCGGGGCCGGGCGTCACGACCGGGGCCGCTTCTTCTCCGGGTCGTAGATCGGGAAGGTGTCGGTGTAGGCCGGGATGAGCCGCCCGTCGGGCAGCGCCACCTCGACGCGGCTGCCCGGGTCGGCGAGCTCGGCCTCGATGCAGGCCATCCCGATCAGGCGGTCGACGCTCGGCGAGCGGCCCGCCGACGGCGACAGCAGTTTGCCGATGCCGCGACCGTTGACGAAGACGTCCGCGCCGTAGTCGGGCGACTCGTTGCCGCCGATCACGAGCGTGGTCAGTCGGTGCGTGATCCCCGCTGCGAACTCCGCCGCGAGCGCCGCCTTGCCGACGAAGTCGCCGGTCTCGAGGTTGATCGTGCGGTCCAGGTTCATGTGGAACGGGGAGGTCAGGCCCTGGAAGTAGTCGTAGCCGATGAAGATCAGGCCCGACTCGATACGCAGCGACTCGACGGCGGCGAGGCCGTACGGGCGGATGCCGCGCGCGGCGCCCTCGTCGAGCAGCGCCTGCCAGAGCTGCGCCGCGTGCTCGGGCGCGCAGTAGACCTCGTAGCCGAGCTCGCCCGAGTACCCCGTGCGGGCCAGGTAGCAGCCCGGCACGCCGCCGATCTCGATCGGCTCCGTCGTGAAGCGGAAGTACTTCAGCGACGCCACGTCGAAGGCGGTCAGGGCCTCGAGCAGGTCACGCGAGCGCGGACCCTGCACCTGCACGTGCGGCCAGCGCTCCGTGCGGTCGAGGATCTCGACGTCGAGGTGCGCGCAGACGCGGCGGAAGTGGTCGACGTCGGACGGCAGCGCCGTCACCACGAGCAGCCCCGCCCCCGTCTGGTCACCCGTGTTGAAGACGACGCCGTCGCCGAGCATGCGACCGTGCTCGTCGGTGAAGCACGAGTAGCGCGCCTGGCCGACCTGCATCGACGCCATGTCGTTGGCGAAGCACCAGTCGACCGCCTGGAGCGCGTCGGGGCCCCGGAAGACCCACTTCTGCAGCGGCGACTCGTCCCAGATGCCGACGGTCTCGCGGACCGCGTGGTGCTCGTTGACCGGGTCGCCGAAGTCGGAGATCCAGTCCCAGCCCTCCCACTCCGCGAACGTGCCGCCCATCCGGCGCTGCACCGCGTCGAACGCGGTCTTGCGCAGCCCCTCGCTCGACGGCAGGGGCGCCGGCGGCTCGACGAGCTCGATCCCCGCCGCGCTCGCGGCCGGTGAGCCCTCCTGGTCGGCGGCCGCGACGGGCGTGTCGACCGGGATGATCACGAGCGGCGCCTGGCGCAGGTCCGGCGGCTGGTGGCCCGGCGGCAGCACCTCGGAGACGCCGAGCAGCCCGCGCGCGGCGGCCGGGTTCGCGAGGGTGCGGTACTCCTCGAGGCAGCGCATCGGCTCGCGGTCGAGGTTGCGGCGGATGCGGCGCAGCCGCGCCTGCTGGCCCGCCCCGATGCCCGGCGTCGAGAAGATCGCCTGCTCGACGTAGGACTCGATCACCTTGTTGCCGAGGAGCGCGACGTCCGCCTCGCGGGCCTTGCCCGTCAGCGGGTTGTAGAGCATCACGACCTTGACCTGGTCCAGGAAGGTGTTCCAGGTCGACAAGACGACCGGGCCGCGCACGCGGATCCCGGTCTCCGGGATCGCCAGGTGCGTGATCCGGCGGTCGTTGATCGTGTGCACCACGGCCTCGGCGGTCGGCTGCATGATGCTGACGAACTTGTGCATCGGCCAGACGTCGAGCTGGTTCCAGTCGCCGGGCTCGCAGTCGACGCCGATCATGTACGTGTCCGCGTAGCGGAAGAAGTTCGTCGTGCCGCGCGTCTCGCGCAGGTGGTCGTAGAAGAGGGTGTTCGTCCCGCCGATCAGGTTCGAGCACCCGACCGCGTCCATCGGAGTGCCCATCAGGACCGCAAAGCGGTCGCCGTTGCGGTAGCCGCCCGGCCAGAGCTCGGAGAGGGGCGCGGCGACGCCCTCGCGCTCGACGGCGAAGTCGGGGGAGTTGATGGCGTAGGACGAGTGCATGGCGAGGATCCTAGACGCTCCCCAGGCGCCCTGCCGCCCGCTAGTTCGTGGTCGCCGAGAGGCGCTTGAACTCGAACTCCATGACCCGTCGGTCGCGCTCGTCGAGCGGCAGCGTGAGCCGCAGGCGGGCCGCGATCAGCATGCGGCCGATGTCACCGCGGCGCTCGTAGGAGGCGACGAGGTTGGAGCACATCCTCAGCGCCGTCAGGTGCGGCGACGTCGGCACGGCCGCGGCCGGGGGCACCGCCTCGGCGATCAGGGCGCCACCTCGGAACGGGTCGACCAGGATCGGATCGCCCTCCCCGAACCAGCCCGCCACGTAATGGCCCGGCAGGCCGACGCCGCGCAGCGGCAGGCCGAGCCGGCGGCCGACCTCGACCCAGACGACGCTGAGCAGGATCGGCAGGCCGCGTCGCCGCGTCAGAACCAGATCGAGCATCGAGTTGTCCGGGTTGTCGTAGTCCTCGACGTCGCCGACGAGGCCCTCGCGCCGGCCGAGCACCTCCCCGAGCACCGCGAGCTGCTCGATGGGGTCGCCCCCGATGCCCTCCCGCATGACGAGCTCCGCGAGCCGGTCGAGTTCGGCGAGAGCGAGGTCGCAGTCGGTCGGCCGCAGCTCGACGCTGATCGCGAGCGCGAGCTGCTCGAGGTGCGGGCTGTCGAGGCGCGCGATGTCGGCAAAGGACTGCACGGTGGTTCTTTCGCCGGGGACGCCCCGCACGGTTGCCCGTCGCGCTAGATCGAGATCCGCGCGCCGAGCGGCGTGTCGACCCGCGCGAAGTCCGCATCGGGCCCGAACCGATCCATGTCGAAGATCCGTGCCTCCGGCCAGAGGCCCTTGCCCTCGGCGAGGTCGGCGAGGATCTCGCCGAGCACCGGAGCGTGCTTGAAGCCGTGCCCGCAGCAGCCCGCGGCCACCACCACGGGCCCGTGGCGCCCGAACGCGAACTCGTTGTCGGGGGTCATCGTCCACGGGCACCCCTCGGCGCCGTGGGGCCCGTCGGCGCGCAGGCCCGGCAGGTGCTCGGCGACCCAGTCGCCGTTGAGCGCCACCTCGTCGGGGCGCACCGCCCAGCCGGTTGCCTCGCGGACGAAGGCCGCCTCGTCGCCGTAGTCGAGGCCGACCTTGTAGCCCCTGCCGGGCGTCGGCAGCCCATAGACGCCGAGCCGGTCGGGCTGGGCGAAGTCGATCAACGACGGGCGCCGCTCCCACGCCCCGCCGCCGCGCCAGTACGTGACCTGCCCGATCGCCGGGGCGAGCGGGAGCCGCACGCCGAGCGGCGCGAGCAGGTCCTCGGCCCACGGCCCGGCGCTGACCACGGCCACGTCGGCCTCGAGCCGGCGGCGGTCCGTCTCGAGGCGCACGCCCGTCGGCGTCTCCTCGAGCGCCGTCAGCCGCTCGGGCTCGCCGAGCTCGACCCCCGCCTCGGCCGCCGCCTTCGCGATCGCGAGCAGGCCGCGGCGCGCGAAGACGACGCCGTCGGTCGGCACGAGCGCGGCGTACTCGCCGGGGCGCCGCGCGGCCTCGGGGAAGGCCCGCTCGACGCCGGCGGCGTCGAGCTCCTCGGCCGCGACGCCCTCGGCGGCCAGGGCCTCGACCCACAGCCGGGCCCGCTCGCCGCGCAGGAGCAGGCCGACGGTGTCGATCAGGGGCTCGCCCGCGCCCTGCTCGAGCGCACGCCAGGCGTCGAGGGCGAGCCGGGCCAGGCGGACGTCATCGGGCCGCTCGTGCGCGAGCCGGAAGATCCGCGTCTCGCCCGCCGACGACCCGACCCGCGAGGCGATGCCGTGGCGGTCGATGCCGATGACCTCGTGGCCGCGCGCCGCGAGCGCCCACGCCGTGGGCAGCCCCATCGCGCCGAGGCCGGCGACGACGACGCGCATCAGACCGCGGTCCGGGCCGTCAGCGCGGCGGCCGCGATCAGGTCGGCGGCGCGCCGACCGGCGCGCAGGGCGCCGTCGATCGAGGCGTTCTCGGTGCCGTCGCCCGCGAGCAGCAGGCCGTCCTTGAGCCAGCGGGGGCCGCTGCCGAGCCCGCCCGGGGGCTGCGCGTGCTGCGCCCACTCGATGCGGTCGACGCGGAGCAGGCGCCAGGCGTCCACGCGCCCCCCGAACCAGCGGGCGAGCTGGGCGCGCGCGGCCGACTCGAGCGCGGCGTCGTCACCCCCGAACGGCAGCCCGACGCAGGACGCCGCGATCGCAGCCCGTCCGGGCGGGGCGTAGGACGGTGCGACGGCCGACATCACGGCGACGTTGTTGACCGGGCCCGTGCCGTCGCCGTCGAGGACGATGCGGCGCCCGGCGGGCGCCTCCGGCGCGTCGAACCACAGGCACGTCGAGGAGCGCGGTGCGGGCTCGGGGGTGTCGGCGAGGAGCGCGGCGTCGTGGGCGCCGCCCGCGATGACCACCGCCAGGCGCGCCTTCGCCTTGGTGCCGGAGGCGAGCGTGACGTTGCGGGTGCCGGCCTTCTCGACGCGCTCGCCGAGGCGGACGGCGCCCGCGGGAAGGCGCGCCGCGAGCTGCTCGGCGATCGCCCCCATGCCGCGCGCGGGCACGACGGTGCGGCCCGACGCCATCTGCGAGAAGCACTGGTCGAGCAGGCGGCTCGAGACGCCGAGGTCGCGGTCCAGGAAGACCCCGGCGAAGAGCGGCCGCAGGAGCCGCTCGCGGACCGCCTCGGAGAAGCCGAGGTCGCGCAGCCGCTCGTCGGCCGTCGTGTCGGGCCGCGTCGCGGACGAGAGCGGGCGCGCGCCGAGCAGCCACTGCGCGGCCGCCTTGACGTCGGCGGGGCCGCCGATCCCGGCGCGCAGGGCGTCGGGCACGGCCAGCGGGTCGCGCAGGGGGTGGGCGATCGTGCGCATGCGCCCGTCCCAGAAGATGTCGGCGCCGGGCAGGAAGGCGCGCAGGTCGAGCGCCTCGAGATCGAGGGCGCGCTGCGCCTCCGGGTAGCCGTCGAACAGCACCTGGAAGCCGCGGTCGAGCAGGAAGCCGTCGACCACGTCGGTGCGCACGCGGCCGCCGACGCCATCGGAGGCCTCGAGCACCTCGACGTCGAGCCCCTGCTCGACGAGCAGGGCCGCGCAGTTGAGGCCGCTGAGGCCCGCCCCGACGATGATCACGTCCGCCATGGTGGGAATGCTGCCACGTCCCGGCGGGCGGCGGGTCGGCGGCGGGGGCCTTGCGCGCGAAAGGCAGTTCATGCCCGAGCTGCCTGAGGCCGAGAAGGCGCGCCGGCGCCTGGAGGAGCTCTGCGTCGGCCTGCGCATCGCCGAGGTCGAGGATGCGGACACCTGGGTCTGCCGTCCGCACCGGCCCGGCGAGATCGACGGCGCGCTGCGCGGCTCGATCGTGACCGCGACCGGCCGCCACGGGAAGTTCCTGTGGCTGGAGACGGACTCGGGCCACGAGCTCGGCCTGCACCTCGGGATGGGCGGCTCGATCCGTCCCACCCCCGAGCCCTCACCGCGCGGCTGGGACCGCATCGCGATCGTCTTCGAGGACGAGAGCCGCGTCGCCCTCCACGACAAGCGGCGCCTGTCCCGGGCCCGGCTCGGGGCGGGCATCGACCACCTCGGCCCCGACGCCCTGACGGTCACGCCCGCCGCCTTCCGCCGCGCGATCGGACGCGGCTCGGCGCCGATCAAGGCGCGGCTGCTCGACCAGTCCGCCATCGCCGGCGTCGGCAACCTGCTCGCCGACGAGGCGATGTGGGAGGCGGGCATCGACCCGCGCCGCCCCGCGAAGGACCTCTCGGACGACGAGCTGAACGCGCTGCGCGAGTGTCTGCGCAGCGCCATCCGCGCCGCGCTCAAGCCCAGCGGCGGCTCGGGGCGCGGCCGCTTCGCGAAGGCCCGCCGGGGCGGCGAGTGCCCGCGCTGCAAGGGCGAGCTCGGCCGCGCGACCGTCGGCGGCCGCACGACCTACTGGTGCGTGAACGAGCAGGCCGGCGGCCGGCCGTGAGCCGGCTCGTCTGGGTCCAGGGCACGCAGCTCACCCCCGCCTCCTCCGCGCTCGCCGCCGCCGACCGCGCGACGGACCGGGTCCTGCTCGTCGAGTCGCTCCCCCACGTCGCGCGCGGCCGCCTGCACCGCCACAAGGCCGCCTTCGTGCTCGCCGCGATGCGGCGCTTCGCCGACGAGCTGCGCGCCGATGGCTGGGAGGTCGACGAGGTCCCGCTCGCGGCGCGGGTGTCGTTCGACGACGCGCTGCGCGACGCCGTCCGCCGCCACGGCGCGACGGGCCTCCTCGCGATGGAGCCGTCCGGCTGGACGAGCCGGGCGCGCCTGCTCGCCCTCGACCTCGGCGTGCCCGTGGAGCTCACGCCCGACGCGATGTTCCTGTGCGGGCGCGGGGAGTTCGCGGACTGGGCGGGCACCCGCAAGCGGCTGCGGATGCAGGAGTTCTACGCGTGGATGCGGCGCGGCCACGACGTCCTCGTCGACGCGGACGGCGAGCCCATCGGCGGGCAGTGGTCGTTCGACCCGGCCAACCGCGAGACGTTCGCGGCGTGGCGCCGGAGCGGCGCCGCTGAGCGCCCGACGCCGCCGCCCGCGATCGACCCCGACGACCCCGTCCTGGCCGCCGTCCAGGACGACCTCGACCGGCTCGCCCCCGGGCTCGTCGGGCGCCGCGACGACTTCTGGCTGCCGTCCACCCGCGCCGAGGCGCGGGCCTGGCTGGCCGACTTCGCCGCCACCCGCCTGCCCGAGTTCGGGCCGTACGAGGACGTCTCCGACCCGGGCGACCCGTGGCTGCGCCACGCCACGATCTCGCCCATGCTGAACGTCGGGCTGCTCGGCCCGCGCGAGGTGATCGACGCCGCCCTCGCCGAGCACGCGGCCGGCCGGGCCCCGCTGGCCTCCGTCGAGGGGTTCGTGCGGCAGGTGCTCGGCTGGCGCGAGTACGTCAACGGCGTCTACTGGCTGCGGATGCCGGGTTACGCGGCGCTCAACGCGCTCGACGCGCACGCGCCCGTCCCGCCCGCCCTCGCCGACGGGGCGCCGACCGGGATGGCCTGCGTCGGGGCCGTCGCCGCGACCGTCGAGCGCCACGCGTGGACCCACCACATCGACCGGCTGATGGTGCTCTCGAACCTGATGCTGCTCGTGGGCACGGAGCCGCGGGCCGCGAACCGCTGGTTCGTGGAGCGCTTCTGCGACGGCTACGACTGGGTGATGCAGGCGAACGTGACGGGCATGGGGCTGTTCGCCGACGGCGGGCAGATGTCCACGAAGCCGTACGCGGCGGGTGGCGCCTACCTCAAGCGCATGACCGGGCACTGCAAGGGCTGCCGCTTCGACCCGGCGCGGCGCACGGGCGAGGACGCCTGCCCGTTCACCACCCTCTACTGGGACTTCACCGCGCGCCACCTCGATCGCCTGCGGTCCAACCCGCGCACCGCCCAGGCCGCCCGCGGCTGGGACCGCTTCGACGCCGCGGAGCAGGCCGCGATCCGCGCCCGCGCCGCCGAGGTCGTCGACGGGATCCTCGCCGGGCGCCTCTGACCGGCGCCCTATGCTGCAGCCATGTACCGGTCGCTGCAGGGGCGCCTCCTCGTCGCGACGCCCGCCCTCGGCGACCCCAACTTCGCGCGCAGCGTCGTGCTCGTCGCCGAGCACGGCCCCGACGGCGCGATGGGGCTGATCCTCAACCGGCCCCTCGGCGTGACGGTGCGCGAGGCCGTGCCGATCCTCGGCGAGTTCGTCGCCGACGGCGAGGCCGTCCACCAGGGCGGTCCCGTGCAGCCCGAGGCCGTCATGGTGCTGGGCGACTTCGTCGACGGCGCGCGGGCCGCCGCGATCGCCTTCGGCACCGTCGGCTTCCTCCCCTCCGACGCCGACGAGACGCTCGACCCGGCGACCGTCGTACGGGCGCGCGTCTTCGCGGGCTACGCGGGCTGGGGCCCGGGCCAGCTCGAGGACGAGCTCGAGGAGGAGGCCTGGGTCGACGTGCCGGCCGAGATCGACGACTGCTTCGCGGAGGACCCCGAGCGGCTCTGGCGGGTCGCGATCCGCCGCCACGGCGGCGAGTTCGCGGTCTTCGCGCTCGAGCCCGATGACCCGTCCCTGAACTGATGGCCACCACGGCGGCCGTCCCGCGGCAGATCTCGCAGTGGACGCTGCGCCTCGCCGCCGGCCAGGCCGCCACCAGCGCCGCGATCCCCCTCAACGCGAGCGTCGGCGCCGTGTCGGCGGCCACGCTCTCCCACCACGCGAGCCTCGCCGGCACGAGCGTCGGGCTCGCGATGCTCGCGTCCGTCGGCTCCCTGTTCGTGGCGGGGCGCGTCTCCGACCGCCACGGCCGCAAGCCGGTCCTCACCGCCGGCCTCGCGCTGCTCTCCCTCGGCGCGGTCCTCTGCGGCGTCGCGATCTCCGTCGACTCGTACGCCCTGTTCGTCGCCGGCACGCTGGTCTTCGGCAGCGGACAGGGGCCCGCGATGATGCACCGCGCGGCCGCGGCCGACCTCTACCCCGTCGAGCAGCGCGCCCACGGCGTCGGCCTCGTCGCCTCCGCCGGCGCCGTCGGCAGCATCGTCGGCCCGCTCCTCGCCTCCGGACTGATCCTCGCGCTGGTCCCGCTCGGCCTCGGCGAGCGCACCGCGCCATGGCTCCTCGTGCCCCTCACCGCCGGCCTCGCGATCCTGCTCGTGCGCGGCATCGGCACCGATCCCCGCGACGTGGCGCGCCGCCTGGGCGACTGGTTCCCCGGGACCGCACCGGCCGTGGAGACGGGCGAGCCGCGCAGCCGCCGCGAGCTCCTGCGGATCGGCCCCGCCCGCGCCGCGATCGTGACCGCCGCGCTGATCCAGGCCGCGATGGTCGGCGTGATGGGCATCACCGCCGTCGTGCTCGACCAGCAGGGGCTCGGAGCGGCCGCGATCGGCCTCTTCATCTCGGCCCACTTCCTCGGGATGTTCGGGCTGGCGGCGCCGCTCGGGCGCCTCGCCGACCGGCTCGGGCGGCGGCGGATGCTGATCGCCGGGATCCTCGGCACGGCCGTCGGGGCGGTCGGGACCGCCCTGCTCGGCCAGTCGCTCCTGATCCTCCCGTTCTTCTTCCTGCTCGGGCTCGGCTGGTGCTCGAGCTGGGTGGCCGGCACCACGGTCCTCGCCGACGTGACGACGCCGGTGGAGCGCGGCCGGCTGACCGCCATGAACGACCAGGTCGTGTCGCTGTGCGGGGCCGCCGCCGTCCTGTCGGCCGGCGTCGTCCTCGACCGCTTCGGGTTCCCCGCCGTCGGGATCGGCCTCGCGGTGCTCCTGCTGGCCGCGCTGCCCCTGACCCTGCGGCTGCGCGAGACCTCCCCGGGCGTCTACAGCCCGTAGACTGCCCGCGGGACGGTAGCTCGAAGGTCGAGCAGAGGACTTTTAATCCTCCGGCCAGGGTTCGATTCCCTGCCGTCCCATCTACGCGAGCACGAGCACCTGGTCCTCGGCGCCGAGCACGACGCGCCGGGACTTCGCCGGGTTGACCAGCATGGTGCCCCCGCCGAGGCCGTCCGCGAGGACCGCGGACACGACCCGCAGGCCGACGGCCACGTGCCCGCGGGCGCGGGCGGCGGCCACGACGTCGCCGTACGCCACCTCCTCCCCGGCCGGGCAGTAGCGCGAGGCGGGCACGAGCACCAGCTCGACGCCCTCGGCATCGAACAGGTCGGAGAAGACGCCGCGCAGGTCGTTGTTCTCGACGAGCTGCGCGAGCATCAGGCTGGTCAGCCGCTCGCTGACCACGAAGTCGTCGGGGTTGGCGACGCGGGCGAGGTCGACGTCGCGCACGTCGAGCAGCTCCGTGACGAGCCGCACCCCGGCGTTCGGGCTGCCCTCGTCCTGCGTGGCCTGCCGCACCTGCAGAAGGGTGAGGAGCGCGTGCGCGTCGTCGACGGCCTCGTCGCCGGTGCGGTAGCAGAGGATGATCACCTGGTCGTAGGCGCGGGCGCCGACGTGCGCCGCCAGCTGGCGGCCGTCGACCGTGTCGGCCTCGACGACCTCGACCGCGGTGTTCTCGAGCGGGGGCAGCTCGAGCGGGTCCTCGAGGCGCGTCGGGTCGACGAGGACCCGGACAGTCGAGCCGGGCAGCACGTAGCGGTCGAGCTCGGCGAGGATCGTGTCGGCGAGGCCGTTCCAGCCGATCAGGAGCGTGTGCTCGCAGACGGGCTCGACGGCCGGCTCGACCTGGCCGCCGACGTCGGCCGCCTCGACGGGTCCGCTGAGCCGGATCGTGTCGTCGTCGGCCGAGATCGCGATCACCCGGTCGCCCGCGGCGTACACGCGCCCCATCGGCGGCGACAGCGTCACGGCGCCGTCGGCGCTGCGCACCCCGATCACGCTCGACTCGGCGTAGGCCGTCAGGCTCGCCCCGAAGGTGGCGCCCACGAGGCCCGGCTCCTCCTGGAAGTAGACCTCGTCGCCGTCGAAGTCGAGCAGCTCCTGGAAGGCGGCGCTGATCCCGGACTGCCGGCAGACCTGCGCGGTGACGCGCGCGATCACGTCGCTCGAGACGACGATCGCCATGCGGCCGCCGGTGGCCCGGTCGATCGCCTCGGCCGAGTCCTCGCTGCCGAACTCGGCCGTCACGCGCAGGCGCTCGAGGGACGGGTCGATCGCGAGCAGCGCGAGCACCGACTTGACGACGCCGGGATCGCCCGTCTCCTCGTCGAGCAGGACGAGGATGGCCTTCGCGGCCTCCGGCCGCACGATCTCGAGGTCGGCCGGGTTGGCGGGGTTGCCGGACCGGCAGATGATCCGGGTGCGGCGGTCGCCGTCGGCGCGCGTGCGCACCTCGTCCTCCATCTCGACCTTGTCGCGGTCGGCGAGCACCACGACGACGGGGTCGCGCTGGTTCGCGTTCGCGACCTCGAGCTCCGTGAGGATCTGGTGCAGCTTCGGCGACCAGCCGAGGACGAGCGTGTGGCCCGACTCGACGACGAGCGAGCGGCCCTTGCGCAGCTCGTCGAGGCGGGCCTCGATGCCGGAGGAGATGATGCCGATCAGGATCGACAGGACGAAGATGCCGGCGATCGTCACGACGAGCGCGACGATCCGCCAGGTCCAGCCGACGTCGGCGCCGAGCGCGCCCGGGTCGAGCGCGTGCATGAGGTTGACCCAGACGCCCTCGATCAGGCCGGTGCGGTCGGTGCCGTTCGTGCGCAGGCCGATCAGCGCGACGAGGATCCCGGCCAGCACGACCACGACCAGGGTGATCAGGCCGAGCCACGCGATCACGCCGATCGTGCCGCGCGCGAGCGTGGCGTCGAAGCGGTAGCGCAACCGGTCGCGCGTGGTGATCGGCCTCGTCATGTCGCGGTCCTCCCCGTCGCGGACGGGGCGAGACTACACCAGCGGCCCGGCCGGGGGGTCAGGCGCCGGGGTCGGCGGCGTGGCCGCCGCGCCGCTCGAGCACGACGTACAGGAGGCGGTTCAGCGCCAGGGCGATCAGGGCGATCGCGATCGCGAGGACGACCACGTCGACGACCAGCTGCCACTGGAACAGGACGAACAGGGCGATCGCGAGGGCGCCGACGCCCTGCAGGATGCGGCCCCAGGTGGTGGCGGCGGGGGTCAGCGCGCGGTCGGCACCGCGGCGCAGAATCGCGGTGACGTCCGCGACCTCGATCCGACGGTCGCCGGCCGCGTGGGCGGCGTCGCCCGCCGCGTCGCGGGCGTGCCCGGCGGCGCCGGCCGCGATCGGGGCGGTCCAGCGCAGGGACCAGATCAGGACGGCGGCGATGGCGCCGACGATCGCGGTGATGCGGGCGATCTGGCGGAGGTCGCCGAAGAGGCCGTTGAAGACGCCCGTGGCGGCCTCGCTGAGGACCGGGTCGGCGGCGGTGGCGGAGCCGAGGCCGATGCGGACCGCGCCGAGGATCAGGGCGATCCCGAGGCCGACGGCGACCAGGGCGATCGACGCGCTGATGGCGCCGCGCCGGCGGTTCGGGGCGATCAGGGCGGCGAGCACCCCCAGCCCGAGGCCGAGGAAGAGGATGATCCACGCGACGGGCCCGAGCTCGGCGCCGAGCTGCAGGAGCCGGAAGGCCGGACCCGGATCGGGCAGCTTCGCAAGCTCCGCGGAGGCGGCGTTGCCGACCTCGACCGCGAGCTGCTCGTCGTACGGCGCGATCGTGTTCTGGATCAGCTGCGGCGCGCCCTCGATCGTGAAGACGATCTTGGCGGTGCCGGGGTCGAGCAGGAGCGCATGGAACTTGACCAGCGCCGCGGTGACGATCTTCGTGAAGGCCGGCTCCGCGATGACGGTCTGCGCGGCCGACTGGATCAGCGGGCGCGCGACGACGGCCCTCGGGACCTCCTTGACGATCGCGTCGGTCAGCTCGGTGGCGACCGCGGCCTGCACGCCGGGCTGCTCGAGGATCGCGGTCACGCGCTTCGCGAAGACCTGCTCGTCGTAGATCGTGCGGTGCAGGTAGACCCCGACGGCGCCGAGCAGCACGAACAGCCAGGCGACGACCAGGAGGACGATGACGGCGGCCCAGTGGCCGCCGCTGCGGGGGCGGGGGTCGTTCTCCGGGAGGACCGTAGCAGGATGGTCGTTCACAGCTGTGCCCGGCTACTCGGCCTCGAACAGCGTGAACCTTCCTCCGAGGACCTGCTGGACGCGCACCGGGGTGATGCCGTTGCGGTTCGCGTCGAACCGGAACTTCCCGAGCAGCGTGGGCACGCCGTTGGTCCCCGTGATGGCGGCGAGCTTCGTCTGCATCGCGGCCTGCGAGGCGGCACCGCCGCCCTTCGCGGCCTGCGCGACGACGTAGGTGTAGGCGTAGGCGGTGGCGGCGAACTGGTCCGGCGTCCGCCTGTACTCCTTCTTGAACGCCTTGACCCACTCGACGTTGCGCTCCGACGTGTCGGCCACCGTCCACGGGGTGGCGACGATCAGGCCGTTCGCGGCGCGACCGGCGCCCTTGATGATCTCCTGCGTGTTGAAGGCGTTGGAGCCCAGCACCTTCTTGCGCACCCCGGCGGCGCGCAGCGCCTTCAGGAGCGGCACGCCCTCGGCGGGCAGGGCGGTGATCGCGACGGCGTCGGGGTCGGCGGCCTTGACCTCGGCGGCGATCGCGGTGAAGTCCGTCGTCGCCGGCGGCACCACGATCGTCTTGATAACGGCGATCTGGTTGGCCTCGAGAGCGCCCGCGAAGATCGGCGCGCTCGTGACCGCGAACTCATCGCTGCCCTGGATCAGGACGGCGGTCTTCGGCGCGAGCGACGACGTCGCGACGGTCTTGACGAGGGCGGGGAGCAGCACGTTCTCGGTCAGCGTCGGCCGGAAGATGAAGGTGCCGATCTCCGTGATGCCGGGCTGCGTGTTCGAGATGCCGAGGACGGGGATCCGCGCGCCCTGCGCGAAGTGGTCCACGGTCAGCGCGACGCTCGAGAGGGTCGGACCCATGATCGCGGTGACCCCGTCGCGGAAGAAGATGCCGTAGGCCGCCGCGGCGCCCTGCGCCGTGCCGAGGTCGTCGACGGTCTTGACGTTGATCCTGACGCCCGGGACCGCGCCCGCGTTGATCTCCTTCACGGCCATGTCGATGCCGCGCCGCGAGGACAGGCCGTACGCCTGGTTCGTGCCCGTCAGCGTGAGCGCGGCGCCGACGTTGACGGTCGCGGTGCGCTGGGCGGCCGCGGGGCCGGCGAGGGCGCCGAGCACGAGGAGCGCGGCGGCGAGGAGGGTGAGGCGGAGGGTCGGTCGCGTGCGCTGCATGACGCCTAGGGTACGGCACCTCGCCGCGCCGTGGGGAGGGCGCTTGGCGCCCGCGACCGCCGGCGATAGACTCGCGGAGATGACGCGGCCCGCCTGGCACGAGGACTGGTTCCCCGAACTGCGCGACGAGCGCCCCTGGACGATGGAGGAGATGATCGACGCGGAGCCCGAGCTGGCCGAGCGGATCGCCTCCCTGAAGGCGCTCGCGAAGTCGTTCGAGCGCTTCGCCAAGCGGCTCGCCGAGGTCCACGCGGCGGGCGAGCCGATCACCGTCGTCGGCTGCGGCACCAGCGAGCACGCGGCGCGCGCCGTCGCCGCCCAGCTCGACGAGGCGTTCGGCCACCGCGGGGTCCGCCCGGTCGGGCGCCAGGCCCTCGAGGCCGCCCTCGACATGCCGGAAGGCGGCGCGGTGATCGCGATCTCGCACGACGGCGGCACGCGCGGCACCCTGCACGCGATGACCGCGGCCGAGGAGGCGGGTGCCTGGGTCGGGCTGATCACGGCGAACCCGGACGGCGCGCTGAAGGGGGCCGCGAACGCCGTCGCGCTGACGCCGATGCAGGACCGCAGCTGGTGCCACACGGTCGGCTACCTCTCGCCGATGACCGCCGGCGCGGTGATCGCCGGGCTCCTGTCGGGGCGGCCGGTCGACGCCAACGCGCTGCGCACGCACCTGCGCGAGTGCCTCGCCCTGCGCCAGCAGGCGGCGGAGATCGCAGGCGCCTTCGCCGGCGTCGAGCGTCTGATCGCAATCGGCGGCGGCTACGACCGGATCAGCGCCGACGAGCTGGTGCTGAAGGTCGAGGAGGGCCTGTACCTTCCGTCCGCCGCCCGCGACCTCGAGACGTTCCTGCACGGGCACCTGCCCGCCTGCGACGACAAGACGGGTCTCGTGGTGTTCGCCACGGAGCACCGCGGGCGGGCGCGGCGCTCGGACCGCGGCCGGCTCGCGCTGCGCGCGGCCCGGCGGGTCGGGATGCCCTGCGCCGCGATCATGGTGCCGGCCGTCGAGGGCGTCTGGGGCCGTGAGCTGACCAGCGCCGGGCGGATGCTCCTCCCCCACGCCGCCAAGCTGTCGCCGACCACGAGCGCGCTGACCGCGAGCGCGATCGCACTGCAGGTCCTGACGCTCGAGCTCGTGCACGCGCGCGGCACCTACCCGGACCTGATCCGCCGGGAGGAGGAGGCGTGGCGCGAGGCCGCGGCGATCGCCGAGAACGACGAGGAGTGGTAGGCCGATGAGCGACGGGATGACCCCTGCGGCCCAGGAGCTGGTCACCGCCGTGCAGCACCTGCGCGGCGCCGACCACGCCCTGCGCCAGTGCCTGACCCTGCTCAGGCAGGGCGGCGACGACGTGCCGGAGACGGTCGAGGACGCGCTATCTCTGGTGTCCGACGCGCTGCAGACGCTCGAGTCGTGAGCCCCGAGGAGGCGGTCGCGGTCGCCTGCGCGGCGTTCGGCCTCGACCCGGGCCGAGCCGCGGTGCTGCGGGCCGCCGACCACGTCACGGTCGCCCTCGACGAGGACCACGTGGCCCGCGTCATCCCCGCGCCGACCGACGACGACCGTCGCGCCCTCGCCGCGGCCATGCTGCTGCCGCGCCTGCTCCAGCGCCTCGACGACCCGGTCGAGCGCGACGGCGCCCTCGTCGTCGCCTACCCGCGCACGACCCCCGGCCTCGACGGCATCGCGGACCTCGCGCCGGCCGGCGCGAGCCTCGCCGCCCACCACGCGCAGGGCCTGCTGCTCCTGCGGCAGGACGCGGTCGACCTCCCCGTGTTCGACCCCGTGCGCCTGGCGGAGCACTGGCTGGACCGCGCGCCCGACGTCCTCGACCGCGATCAGCGCTCCGCCCTCCTCGGCGCCGTCGACGAGCGCTGGGCGCTCGTCACGGGCGAGCCGGCCGTCCTCCACGCCGACGCCCACCCCGCGAACTGGTTCGCCGACGAGGCCGGGCCGTGGCTGATGATCGACCCCGAGTACCTCTCGATCGGGCCCGCCGTCTACGATCTCGCCCCGCTCGAGGTCGTCGAGCGGCGGCTGGGCACGGGCCCGTCACGCTTCCCGTCCCACCGCGCCGGCTACGAGGACCTCGCGGGCGCGGTCGACGCGGCGGCGCTCGCCGCCGCGATCGGGACGCGCGAGATCCTGTCCGTGGCGTGGCTCGCGGCGCGGGCCGCGGACCCGGCGACCGCCGGCCACGTGCGCGACCGGCTCGCGGACGCCCTCGCCGGCCGCCCCGGCAGCTGGCGGACCTAGGCCGGCGGCACCTTCGCGCCCGGGTTCATGATCCCGTGCGGGTCGAGGGCGTCCTTCAGGCGCCGCTGGACCGCGAGCAGCGCGGGGTCCTGCTCGGCCGCGGCCTCGACCTTGAAGCGGCCGACGCCGTGCTCGCCCGAGATCGCGCCGCCGAGCGACCGGGCGAGCGCGAAGAGGCGCGGCGCGGCCGCCGTGGCCCGCGCGAGCTGGTCGGGGTCGGCGCGGTCGAACATGAACGAGGCGTGCAGGTTGCCGTCGCCGGCGTGGCCCCAGCTGGTCGTCTCCAGCCCGACCTCCTCGCCGAGCGCGCGCACCGCGATGACGGCCTCGGCGAGGCGGTCGACGGGCACCGCGATGTCCTCGCTGAGCTTGCCGCCCCGGCGCGCGAGGACGCCGAGGGAGACGCCGTCCCGCCACGCCCAGATGCGCGCCGCCTCGTCGGCGCCGGGGGCGATCAGGTCGGTCGCGGTGGGCCGCAGCATCGCGGCGATCAGGTCGCGCTCCGCCGTCGCCCCGGCGAGGGTGCCGTCGGCCTCCGCGATCACCGCGAACTCGGCGTCGGCCGGCAGGTCGCCCGGGTAGGTCGCGCGGGCCGCCTCGATGGCGCCGCGGTCGAGGAACTCGAGCGCCGCCGGGACGACCCCGCTGGCCATCGCCAGGGAGACCGCGTCGGCCCCGTCCTGCGCGGACCCGAACACGGCGAGGACGGGCAGCCGCGCCTCGGGCTCGGGGATCAGGCGCAGCCAGACCGCCGTGATGATCCCGAGCGCGCCCTCCGAGCCGACGAGGAGCGAGCGCAGGTCGAGCGTCGAGACGTCCTTTGGGAGGCCCGCGCCGGTGCGCACGAGCTCGCCCGTGCCGAGCACGGCCTCGAGCGCCGTCACCCAGTGCCCCGTCACGCCGTACTTGAAGCAGTGCGGCCCGCCGGCGTTCGTGGCGACGTTGCCGCCGATCTGCGACTGCTCGCCGGCGCCCGGATCCGGCGGGTACCAGAGCGCGTCCTCGCGGGCCAGCCGCCGCACCTCCGCCGTGGTGACGCCGGCCTCCACCCCGATCGACCAGGTCTCGGGGCGCCGCTCACGCACGGCGCACAGGCGATCGAGCGAGACGACCACGGACCCGGTGACGGGCACGGCGCCCGCGGCGTAGCCGGTGCCGCCGCCGCGCGGCACGAGCGGCACCCCGTTCGCCCCGGCCCAGCGCGCGAGCCCGCGCACCTCGTCGGGAGATCCGGGGCGGGCCACCGCCTCCGCGGCGCCCGTGACCGCGGCGCTCTCGGTGCCGTCCTGCAGCCAGTCGCGGTCGACGACCGGCGCCTCGACCCACTCGGGCCCGACGAGCCGGGCGAGGTCGTCGGCGAGGCCGCTCACGGGGCGGGCACCAGCTCGATCTCGCGGGTGCCGCGCTCGCACGGCGCGTACGGCTCGACGCGCGCGACGCACACGACGGGCACGGCGACCCGCCGGGGCACGGGCAGGAGCGATACGGGCAGCCGCACGGACCCGTCGGCCGCCCGCTCGGCGTCGAGCTCGTCGCCGTCGGGCCCCTCCAGGGGAAGGGCGTCGGACTCCGGCCAGCCCGCGACCCACAACGACAGGAGGTCGACGAGCGCGCACAGCCGCTGGTCGCGCTCGAGGTCGGCCGGGGCGACGCCGACCGCCGCGGCCTGCCGGTCGGCGGTGACGCGCCAGCGGCCGACGGCGCGGTCGCGCTCGTCGGCGAGGTCGGGGTCGGCGACGGGTCGCGCGCCGTGGAGCCAGGCCACGTGCCGGGCCACCACCGCCTCCGCGTACGGGTGGTGCTCGCCCGCGATCCGCACCGACGCGTCGGACAGCGCGAGGTGGTCGACGAGGGCGAGGTCGAGGAAGGTCTCCGGGCCGCCGTCGGGACCCGGCCGGGGCGCGGCGTCGCGCTCCACCCAGCCGTCGTCGTGGTGCGCCACGGCCGCCCGGAACCCCTCCTCGGGACCCCGCGGGCGCTCCGCGAGGCAGCTGAGGATGTCGGCCGACAGCCGCCCGTGGTCGGGCTGCGCGACGAGCTCCCAGCCGGCATCGGTCGGGCGGCGGATCATCGTGGCCACTCTAGCCCGGCGACTAGACTGCCGCTCCGTGACCGCGCTCCTCCCCGGCCTCGCGCGCGCCTCGCTCGAGGTGGCGGGCTCCCGCCTCGACGGCGACGAGCTGGCCCGGGCCGTGGGCGCCGTCGCACGCGACCTGGCCGCTACCGACCGCGTCGCCCTGTGGTGCGAGCCGCGCATCGAGACGGCGCTCGGCGCCGCCGGCGCGATCGTCGCAGGGGTCGAGCTCGTGCCCCTCAACCCCGCCTCGGGCGAGCAGGAGCTCGCGCACGAGACGGGCGACAGTGCCCCCGCCGCGGTCCTCTGCGCCCCGGGCGCCGAGCTGCCCCCCGTGCTCGCGGGCCTGCGCCGGATCGCCGTCGACGCCACGGCCCGCGCCGAGCCGGTCGCCGAGGCGGCCGACCCGAACGCGACCGCCCTGATCGTCTACACGTCGGGCACGACCGGGCCGCCCAAGGGCGTCGTCCTGCCGCGGCGAGCGCTGGCCGCCAACCTCGACGCCCTCGCGGAGGCCTGGGGCTGGACCGCCGACGACGTGGTCGCGCAGGCCTTGCCGCTCTTCCACGTGCACGGGCTCGTCCTCGGCGTGCTCGGCCCGCTGCGCCGCGGCGGCGGCGTGCGCCACACGGGCCGCTTCTCCCCGGCGGCGATCGCCGCCGCCCTCGCCGGCGACGCCACCGTGCTCTTCGCGGTGCCGACGATGCACGGGCGCCTGCTCGAGGCCGCCGAGGCGGACCCCGCGGTCGCCGCCGCGATCGGACGGGCGCGGCTCGTCGTCTCGGGCTCGGCCGCCCTGCCCGCCCGCGTCCACGAGGCGTACGCCGCCGTGACGGGCCAGCGGATCGTGGAGCGCTACGGGATGAGCGAGGCGCTGATGATCGCGAGCGCCCGCCACGACGGCCCGCGCATCCCCGGCGCCGTCGGCACCGCGCTGCCCGGGGTCGCGATCCGGATCGTCGACGACGCCGGGGCACCCCTGCCACCCGGCGACGCGCTGGGCGAGGTCGAAATCCGGAGCGACGCCCTCTTCGTCGGCTACCTCGGCAGCCCGGAGGCGACGGACGCGGCCTTCCGCGACGGCTGGTTCCGGACGGGCGACGTCGGGTCGCTCGACGACGAGGGGGTGCTGCGCCTCGTCGGCCGCAGCTCCACCGACCTGATCAAGACCGGTGGCTACCGGGTCGGCGCGGGCGAGGTCGAGGCGGCGCTCCTCGAGCACCCCGCCGTCCTCGAGGCCGCCGTCCTCGGCCTCCCCGACGACGACCTCGGCGAGCGCATTGCCGCCTGGGTGGTGATTGCACCGGACGCGGGCCTCGCCGATGATGAGCTGGTGCAGCACGTCGCCGACCGGCTCGCGCCCCACAAGCGCCCCCGCGCGATCACCCGCGTCGCCGAGCTGCCGCGCAACGCGCTCGGCAAGGTGCAGAAGAAGCGGCTTTGCGGGTGAGCGCCCGCCCGCAGTCGCGCAACCCGCTGCGCAGCCCCCGCACCTACATCCGCGGGGCGTTCACGATCACCGTCGCCGCGGCGACGCTGGTCGTGGCCTCCCAGTTCCTCGGTGGGCTGCACATCCAGGACTGGACGCACGCCTTCGTCGCGGCGATCGCCATCACGATCGCCAACGCCGTCGTCTGGCCGCTCCTGATCCGCGTCGCGCTGCCGATCACCGTGCTCACCCTCGGCGTGGCCGGGATGCTCCTGAACGGGGTGATCGTCTGGGTCGCCCTGAACATCTCCAACGGCGTCTTCGTCGACAGCTTCTGGGCCGCACTGGTCGTGGCGTTCCTCCTCACGATCACGAACACGGTCGTGACCGGGGTCCTCGGGATCGACGACGACGACTTCTACTACCGCAACGTGATCCGGAGGCAGGCCCGCCGCCACGCGGACACCACGCTCGACGAGGCCGTGCCGGGGATCCTCTTCCTCGAGATCGACGGGCTCGCCGAGCCCGTCCTGCGGCGCGCGATCCGCGACGGCAACGTCCCGGAGCTGGCCCGCTGGATCCGCGAGGGCACGCACCGCCTCGAGGGCTGGGAGTGCGACTGGTCGTCGCAGACCAGCGCCAGCCAGGCCGGCATCCTGCACGGCTCGAACGAGGACATCCCCGCGTTCCGCTGGTACGAGAAGGAGCGCGGCGAGTTCGTCGTCTCGAACCACCCCGCCGGCGCCGCGGAGATCGAGCGCCGCCACTCCGACGGGCGCGGCCTCCTCGCCGGCGGCGGCGCGAGCCGCGGCAACCTCGTCACCGGCGACGCCGAGCACACGAGCTTCACGATCTCCGCGCTGCAGGCCCGCCCGACCCGCGGCTCCGACTACTTCGCGTACTTCGCCAACCCGTACACGGTGTTCCGCACGCTGGTGCTCGGGATCGTCGACATCGGCCGCGAGCTGCTCGCCTCCGCGCAGCAGATCCGCCGCGACGTCGTGCCCCGCGTGAAGCGCGGCTTCCGCTACTCGCTCCTGCGCGCCGTCACCGTGGTCACCCTCCGCGACATCGCCGTCCAGACCGTGATCAGCGACGCCTACGCAGGCCGTCCCGTCCTCTACTCCACGTTCGTCGGCTACGACGAGGTCGCCCACCACTCCGGCATCGAGCGCTTCGACACCCTCGAGGTGCTGCGCGGCATCGACCGCGCCTTCGGCCGCGTCGCGCGCGCCGCGGCGACGGCGTCGCGCCCGTACCACGTCGTCGTCCTCTCCGACCACGGCCAGAGTCAGGGCACGACCTTCGAGGACCGTCACGGCCAGACGCTGGAGGCGCTCGTGCACGACGCATGCGGCGTCGACGGCGGGTCGCTCCAGTTCGACGAGGACGAGGCCTGGTCTCGGCTCAGCGTCGTCGCCTCCGAGGTCCTCGGGGCGCGCAACCGCGTCGTCACCGCCGCCACGCGCGGCCGCCGCTCCGGCGACGCGATCGTGCTCGGCCCCGAGCACGAGCTCGCGCTGGAGGGCGCCGGCGCCTTCGCCGCCGCCGAGGTCAAGGTGCTGGCCTCGGGGAGCCTCGGCCTCGTCTTCCTCGGCGAGGAGCCGGGCCGCCTGACGATGGAGGAGATCAACGAGCGCTACCCGTTTTTGATCCACCGCCTGATCGCCCACGACGGCGTCGGCTTCGTGCTGGTGCGCTCCGCCGAGCGCGGCGCACTCGCGATCGGCCGCCACGGCGTGCACCACCTCGAGTCCGGCGCGATCGAGGGCACGGACCCGCTCGCGCCGTTCGGGCCCAACGCCGCGCGCCACGTGCTGCGCACCGACGGCTTCCCCCACGTCGCCGACCTGATGGTCAACGCGGCCTACGACCCGATGACGGGCGAGATCGGCGCCTTCGAGGAGCTCGTCGGCCACCACGGCGGTCTCGGCGGCGAGCAGATGCACCCCTTCGTCCTGTTCCCCGCGGAGTTCAGCTGGCCGGACGAGCCCGTGGTCAGCGCCGAGCGGATCCACGAGATCCTGATCGGCTGGCTGCACGACCTCGGCCACGACGGCGCCCGCGAGAAGCACCTCGAGCGGGTGCGCGCGCTCGAGGCCGCGCCGGTGGAGTGAGCGAGGGCGCGCAGCCCGCCGACCACGACCACCTCACGTGGGTCGGGCACGGCACGGTGGTGGTCGCGATGGGCGGCGCGCGCGTGATCGTCGATCCCGTCCTGCGCCCGCGGATCCTGCACCTGAAGCGCTTCCACCGCGTGCCGGCCGCGGCGCTGCGCGGCCTCGACGCCGTGCTGATCACGCACCAGCACCACGACCACCTCGATCCGCCCTCGCTCGAGCGCCTCGGCAAGGACCTGCCGGTGGTCGTGCCCAGGGGCGCCGCGGGCACCCTGCGCCGCAAGCGCTTCACCCGCGTCTCCGAGATCGCCGAGGGCGAGCGGCTGCGGATCGGCGGGATCGAGGTGCTGGCCACCCCCGCCGCGCACGACGGCAGGCGCGACCAGCCGCTCGGCCCCCACGCCGACCCGATCGGCTACCGGCTGGAGGCCGCACGCAGCGTCTACGTGGCCGGCGACACCGACCTCTTCGACGGGATGGCCGCCATCGGCCCCGTCGACGTCGCCTGCCTGCCGATCTTCGGCTGGGGCCCGGGCCTCGGCCCCGGCCACATGGACCCGGCCCGCGCGGCCGAGGCTGCGCGCCGGCTCGAGGCCCGGATCGCGATCCCGATCCACTGGGGCACGCTCTGGCCGATCGGGCGCGGCGAGCCGCCGCGGGAGCCGGCCGACGACTTCGCGGCGGCGCTGGCGGAGACGGCGCCCGCCTGCACGGCCCGCATCCTCGAGCCGGGCGGCACGCTGCCCTTCGACGCGGGCTAGACCAGCCGCTCGAGCGGCCAGTCGACGCAGCCGGGATCGGCCGCGGCCAGGGCCGCGACCTGCTCGTCGTGGCAGGTGAAGTAGATGACCTGGTGGCGGGTCGCGAGGTCGGCGATCACGCGGGCCCCGCCCGCACGGCGCTCGGGGTCGAGGTGCGTGAGCACGTCATCCATGATCACGGGAAGCTCGACGCCGCCCGCGGCCCGCATCTCGTCGACGAGGCCGGCGCGCAGGCACAGGTAGACGAGCCCGACCGTCCCCTGCGAGAGCTCCGTGAAGGGGATGCGGTCGCCGTCCCGGCCGATGATCTCCGAGCGGGCGCCCGCCCGCTCCCCGTCCGGCATCCGGATCTCGGTCCAGGCGCCGCCCGTGGCCACGCCGATCTGCTCGGCGGCGCGGCGCAGGACGCCCGGCTGGTGCTCCTCGACGAAGCGGTCGCGCGCCCGCGCGAGCACGTCGTGGGCGAGCCGCACGGTCAGCCAACGGTCGGCGACGTCGCGCAGGTCGGCCTCGGCGTCGGCGAGGGCCTGCGCGGCGGCCGGCACGTCGGCCGACTCGCCGGCCCGGTCGGCGAGCGCGCGCACGCCGCCGAGCGCGCGGTTGGCCTCCGCGAGCTCCTCGCCGCCCAGCCACGCGATCCGCGTCTCGACGACCTCGAGCTCGGCCTCGGCGACGGCCGGGTCGAGCGCGGCTGCCGCGGCCGACGCGTCCGGGTCGTCACCGCCGAGGGCGGCGGCCTCGGCACGGGCCGCCTCGAGGTCGAGCCGGTGCGCCTCGACCTGGGCGGCGTGGCGGGCGGCCTCCGCCATCGCCTCGTCCACGGCGCGGAGCGCGTCGTCGACGCGGGCGCCGAGGAGCGCGGGATCGTCGGGGGCCTCGACGCCGGCGGCGGCGAGGGCCGTGACGGCGCGCTCGCGGATCCGCTGGTCGGCGGCGTCCTCGTCGGCGGCGGCCATGGCGGCCGTGGCGGCGATGCGCTCGGCCTCGCGCACCTGCGCGAAGCCGCCGAGGAGGTCGGCGAGCTGGTCGGGGCGCAGCGCCGTGGCGAGGCCGCACGCGGCGAGCGCGGCGGCCCAGGCGTCCTGCGCCGCGGCATGGTCGGCCGCGGCGGCCGCGGCCTCGGCGCGACGGCGCTCCGCCTCGCCCGGGAGCGACGGGTCCTCGCGGTGCGGCGCGGCCCCGGCCCCGAGGACGCCGCTCGCGACGACGCCGCCCGCAAGGGCGGTGACGAGGCCGATCGCCCAGACCGGCACGAGCCCGGCGAGCATGCCGACCACGACCGCGGCGAGGCCGGTGACGAGGAGGCCGAGCCCGAGGGCGCGGCGGGGCATCGGCGCCGTCGCCGCGTCGGGCGCGCGGGCCGGCGCCTCCTCGACGGCCGCCGCGGCCTCGGCGAGGCGCGCGGCCTCCCGGGCGCTGCGCTCGGCGGCCTCCGCGGCCTCGCGCAGCGGCGTCTCCTCGGCGATGGCGGGCACGACGGCGTCCGCGGCGAGCCCGAGCCGCGCGCGCTCGGCGGCGGCGTGGCCACGGGCCTCGTCGGCCTCGCGGCGGTGGCGCTCGGCGCGCCGGCGCGCCTCGTCGGCGGCGGGCACCTCGCCGGCCAGGGCGCGCAGGGCGCTCGCGCGCTCGGAGTCGATGGCCCCGTCGGGCGCGGCGGGCGGCGCGGCCGCCGCGAGCTCCGCCGCGCGCGCGTCGGCGGCGCGCAGGTCGAGCAGGCGGCGGAGGGCGTCGCGGGCGCGCACGGCCTCGGCGAGGTCCGCCTCGGCGCGGGCCACGCGCTCGGCCGCCCCGGTCAGGCCGTCCTCGGCGTCGGCCAGCGCCGCCGCCTCGGCCTCGGCCTCGCGCAGGAGCCGGCGGGCGTCCTTCACGCGGCGCAGGGCGTGGGCGTAGGGCTGGTTCTCACCGCTCTTCAGGTAGAGGGCGTCGCCGCGCTCGCGCAGGTCCTTCAGGACGGGCCCGGCGCCGCCGCCGGCGCCGAGGACCGCGGAGGCCAGCACCCCGGCCCGCACGGACGGGTCGTCGAGCAGGTCGATGCGGGCGAGGTCGACGGAGTCGAAGCTCTGGACCTGGTCGAACAGCGCGCGGTCGGCGATCCCGAGCGCGCGGCTGAGGGCCGCATCGCCGACGGGGTCGCCGTCGGCGCCCGTCACCCGCACGGCCGCGCCGTGGGTGCGCTCGACGACGATCCGGCGGCCGTCCGCGTCGACGAGGTCGATGCGGCCGGAGCGCGGGCCGCCCCCGCGTGGCTCGCGCAGGGGCGCCGAGCCATCGCGGCGCAGCGCCGGGAACCCGAACAGGACGCCGCGGATCAGGTCCATCGTCGAGCTCTTCCCGGACTCGTTGGGGCCGTGCACGACCGTCAGGCCGGGACCCGGCTCGACCACGCGGCCGGCGATCGCCCCGTAGGCGATCGCCTCGATGCGCGCGATCCTCACGCCGCCGCCTCCGCGTCGAGGAGGAGGCCGAGCACGAGGTCGCGGGCCGCGGCGAGGCGCGCGGCGGGGTCCTCCTCGGCGAGGCCGCCGAGGGCCGGGTCGCCGAACGACTGCGTCAGCGCCGCGAGAAGCGCGGCGAGGGCGGCCGGATCGCGCTCGAGGTCGTCGAAGGCGGCGAGGGCGGCGCTCGCGAGGCCCTGGCCCGCGCGCACCGCGTCGAGGTCGATGGCGGGACCCGTGGCGGCGCGGATGCGCTCCCACACGAGGTCCGGGCCCGCCGCCTCGTCGAGCCCGCGGCGCAGCGACTCGAGCTCGCCGGCGGTGCTGAGGAGGCGGTGCAGGTCGCCGCGGCCGACGAGCCGCGCGCGCAGGATCACGAGCCGGCCCTCGGCCGCCTGGACGGCCGCGGCGGCGAGGTCCTCGAGGGCGCGCGTCAGGTCGTGCTCGCCGTCGAGCCCGTCGATCGCGAGCTCGACCTCCTCGAAGCGGACGCGGTCGAGCGCCACGTGGCGCAGGCCGAGCACGCGGTCGCCCTCGAACTCGACGACGACGGCGCCGTGCGGCCCGCGCTCCGACGGCTTCGGGGAGCGGCCCTGCAGGGCGCCCGCGTAGACGACGGGCGGCGACTCGTGCTCGACGGTGAAGCGGTGCACGTGCCCGAGCGCCCAGTAGTCCATCCGCGCGGCGAGCAGGTCGTCGACGGCGCACGGCGCGTAGCGGCCGTGGCCCTCGCGCTCGCCCACCATGCAGTGCAGAAGCCCGACGTGCAGGCCCGGCTCGTCGCCGCGCTCGAAGCCGAGCGCCAGGTTGTCCTCCTCGGCGGCGCGGCCGAACGAGACGCCGTGCACGACGACCGCGCCGAGGCCGCGCGGGTCGACCGCGTGGGCCTGCGGCCGCCCCGGCCGGAACACCGTCACCCCGTCGACCTCGGCGAGGGGCGAGCGCCCGCGCAGCGGGTCGTGGTTGCCGTGGACCGCGAACACCGCGGTGCCGGCCACCGTCAGCGTCGCGCAGGCCCGCGCGAGGCGCTGGCGCCCGCGCGAGGAGCCCTCGGCGCGGTCGAACTGGTCGCCGGCCAGGAGCAGGACCTCGGCGTCCTCCGCGAGGCACAGCTCGACGAGGTCGTCGAGAGCGTCGAGGGAGGCGTCGAGCAGCACCCCGTCGAGGCCGTCGCGCACGGACCCGAGGCCCGTGAACGGGCTGTCGAGGTGCAGGTCGGCGGCGTGGACGAGGCGGCGTGGCATGCGTCGGTTCGGGCGGGAGGCCCGGGCGACTGGTTGTCGCCGGCCTCCCGCCGAACCTTACGCAGACGCCCGGCTCGCGCCGGGCCGGCCGATCAGGCGACGCCGCCGCCCTCGGCCAGCTTCTTGCCGACCATGGCGGTCGTGATCAGCATCATCCCGTCGAACAGGAGCTGGATGCCGACGAGCAGGCCGATCGCCCACGCCGCCGACGACGGCAGGTCGAGCAGCACGAGCGCGGCGATCGCGACCGAGAGGAGGCCGTTGACGATCATCCAGCCCGCGTTCGGGACGCCCGCGCCGCGGCCCTGAATGCCGGCGATCAGGCGGAACAGGCCGATCACGAGGAAGAAGACGATCAGGACGATCGTCAGCGTGATCGTGCCCTCGACGGGGTTGATCAGGAGCCAGACGCCCGCGATCACGTAGAGCACGGCGAGGATGGCGCTCCAGGTGCGGTGGCCGGTGGTGCCGCGCGAGATGGCCTCCGCGACCATGCCGACCGCGCCGACGAGGAGCAGGATGCCGACGAGGATCGTGATCCCGACCGACGCGAGCGGCGGCACGATGATCGCGATCAGGCCGAGGACGACGGAGATGATGCCGCCGACGAGCAGCAGCTTCCAGTTCTTCGACAGCGCCTCACGGAGTCCGGGCGGCAGCCCGGTCATGGCGGTGGACATTCCGACCTCCAACGGGTGGTTCGCCCCGAGCGTACGCGGCCCGCATGCGGACTCCTGCGCCGGGCGCCGCGGCTACGTGCCGGGCCAGCCGGCGGGTGCCTCGGCGGGCTGGCCGTCGGCGTCGAAGAAGGCGACCGCGGGGAACGTGCCGCCGCCCACGTTGAGGAAGACGTCGCCGGTCGTGCCGGTGTAGATCGTCACGGGCGCGTCGCCGTACTTGTCGGCGGCGAAGCGCTCCACGTCTGCCGGGTTGGCGCTCGGGGCGGCGACCGCGATCACCTGCACCTCGCCCGCGTTGTCTCGCGCGAACCGCGCGACCTCGGGGGCCTCGCCCCCGCACGAGAGTCAAAGGGGGTGGAAGAAGACGACGGCCAGCGGCGCGCCGCGGTACTCCTCGAGCACGGGCTCCGCCTTGACGATCTCCGGTGCGGCCGCGGCCGGCGCGGGAGCCGCCTCCTCCGCGTCGCCCGCGCCGCCGCAGGCGGCGACCAGCAGGGCCGTGGTGAGGATGACGAGGGCGAGGCGCCGCGGCATGTCCGTTCTATCGCAGGCCCCGGGGCCCCGGCCGTGGCCCGGCGCTACGGTTCGCGCATGCGCCACGGCCCCGACCGCCTCGACGCGCAGCGCGCGGTCCTGCTCGTCGTCGACGTGCAGGAGCGGTTCCGGCCGCAGATCGCGGGCTGGGCGCCGATGGTCGCGCACGTCGACGCGCTGATCCGCGGCTGCCGCGCGCTCGCGGTGCCCGTGATCGTGACCGAGCAGTACCCGCAGGGCCTCGGCGCCACGATCCCCGAGCTCGCGGAGGCTCTGACGGGCGTCGACCCGATCGAGAAGCGCGCCTTCTCGTCCCTCGGCGCCCCCGAGACCGTCGCACAGCTCGACCAGTACGGCCGCGACCAGGTGGTCGTCTGCGGCATCGAGGCGCACGTCTGCGTGCAGCAGTCCGTCGCCGACATCCTGCGCTCGGGCCGGCAGGCGCACGTCGCGCTCGACGCGATCGCGAGCCGCACGGCGTCGAGCCGCGAGATCGGCGTGCGCCGCATGCGCGCCGCCGGGATGGTGCCGAGCGGCGTCGAGCTCGCGCTGTTCGAGATGCTGGAGACGGCCGACCACCCGGCCTTCAAGGAGGTCTCCGGGCTGGTCCGCGACCTGCCCCGCTCCCTCGCCGGGGAGCCGGGCGCGTGAGCGGCCTCGTCCTGCACGACCACCCGTGGTCGTCGAACGCGCAGAAGGCGCGTCTGATGCTCGACCTGCTCGGCCTCGACTACGCGACCCGGGTTGTGCCGTTCGAGGCGGAGCGCGCCGACTGGCACGTCGTCGTCAACCCGGTCGGCGGCATCCCCGCCCTGCTCGACGGCGACTTCCGGCTCGCCGAGTCGAACACCATCCTCCGCTACCTCGCCGACCGCGAGGGCCGGGACGACCTCTACCCGCGCGATCCGCAGGCCCGGGCCCGCGTCGACTGGGTGCTCGACCTGTGGGGCATCATGGTGCGCCCGGCGCTCTTCGCCTACGAGTCGCAGCAGTACGGGATCGTGCCCGGGCTCGGGCTGTTCGCGAAGGACCCGCTGCCGCCCGACGAGGTCGCGGCGCTGTTCGTGAAGCAGGCCCCGAAGCTGAACCAGGCGATGGCCGTCCTCGACGCCCCGGGGCCGTGGGCCTGCCACGGCCGCGTGACGATCGCCGACCTCGCGGCCACGCCCGTCCTGCACCGCGCCCTGCACGCCCCGATCGACCTCGACCTCGTGCCGCGGATGCGGGTCTGGGCCGAGGCCACGAACGCGCTGCCCGCATGGCAGGCGCTGGTGCCGGGCTGCGGCGTGCCCGACCGCTGAGTCGCCCTACGGCGCGCTGCAGTCGGGCCCGCTGGTGGGGGCCGCGAAGATCCGCTCGGCGAGGACGTCGAGCTGCTCGGTCGCGCGGATCGCGAACGGTCCGGCCGCCGTCATCCGCACGATCGTCTGGCCCTGCGAGCCGGCCGCCACGCAGTCCGCGACTCCCTCCGTCTCCCAGTACGGCATCCAGCGCACGCGCAGCAGGTACAGCCCCGGCTCGGAGACGGTGCCGCGCAGCCGGTCGTGGTCGTGGCCGAGGATGCTCGCCGCGCCCGGCCCCGTCATCAGGGGCGTCGGGTCGGGCAGCTCGTAGAAGCTCCAGGCGCCGCGGCGCTCAACCAGCTCGAGGCCGGAGCGCCCGGAGCGCAGGAGCTCCGCCTCGGCCTCCGCCCCCTCCGTGTCGAGCGGCGTGTCGGGCAGGAGCACGTACTTGACGGCGCGCGAGCGCAGCCACGACTGGTACTCCCACGCCGAGATCTCGCGCTGGTAGAGGACGGGGTTCTCGGCGAGGTCGACCTGCCGGTACCAGCCGCGCACGATCGGGTAGCCCGCCTCGGGGATCCAGAACGCCTCCCAGCGCCCGCGCGTCTGCACCACCTCGACGCGGTAGTCGGGCGTGTGGTGCTCGGCGAGGAACCCGACGGCCGGCGTCCAGAAGTCCTCCTGCGTCGGGCGCGCGTCGGAGCGGGTGACGGCGTCGACGAGGTCGGGCAGGGCACCGTACGCGCAGGAGGCGACGAGGGCCGCCACGACGAGGGCGCGCGGGCGCCAGGCCACTAGGGCCGTCGCGATCGCGACCATCGGGAACGCGAAGTAGCGCAGCCGCGCGAGGTTGTCGCCGACGGGGGTCGGCACCGCGTAGAGGAGCAGCGCGCCGACGGCCCAGAGGATGAGGAGCCACATGATCAGCCGCGTCTCGGGGCGGCGTCGGGCGACCGCGACGCCGAGCACGGCGATCGCGAGCACCGCCACGAGGTGACCGACGAGGAACGGGTAGACGCCCTCCGACGGGAACAGCCAGCCGATAGCGGCCTGCACGACCACGAGCGCGGCGAGCCACGCCGCGACCACGATCGTGCGCGGATCGAAGCGGCGGTGCTCGAGCCAGACGGCGGCGAGGATCAGCGCGAGGAACACGAACGCGAGCGGGCTGACGCCGAGGGTGACGGCGCCGAGCGCGAACCCGAGCCCGTGGCGACGGCGCTGCAGCGCGAGCAGGCAGAGCAGCATCACCATCGCGCCGACCGCGTACGCGTAGCCGCCGGTGAAGAGCGGCCCGAGCGAGAGCAGGCCGAAGGCGCGGCTCCCCCAGCGGGCGGGCGCGCCCCAGCGGCCGATCACCAGGACGGCGAAGAGCGCGGCGGAGATGACGACCGCGACCAGCGCGGCGGTGGCGGGGCCGACGTACTCCTGCGGCAGGTACAGAAGCAGCGAGTACGAGACGAGCGGATAGTCGCCCGCGTACCAGAGGTTGTCCCAGAGGAACGAGTCGCGTGACACGAGGAGCGCCCGGTAGAGGTGCGCCGAGGCGTCGTCGGGCGGCGGGGTCAGCAGGTTGAGGAGGCCGGCGCCGCCGAGCGCGAGCAGGGCGGCGATCGCCGCCTCGCGGACGACCAGGGGCACGCGCAGGGCGCGCGCGCGAACCGGCTCCAGATGGGCCCCCATCAGGGGAAGCGTACGCCGGGCGCGGGTGATCCCCTCGCCCGTCACCGACCGGGCACCGCGCGTCAGCGCTGGTACGGGCTCGCGGGCTGCGCGATCGGCGCGACCACGTCCGCGTCGACGGCGGGGATCAGGAGGCCGTCGTCGGACCCCGTGCCCTCGACCCACGTGCCGGTCAGCGCCACCCAGGCGTCCGCCGGCGGGGCGTCGGCGCCGCGCACCGCGATCCGCGCCGGGTAGGCGTCCGCCGCGCAGCAGGCGATGATCATCCGCGTCAGCCACCAGCCCCCGTCGGGGTTCGGGGTTGCGAAGCCCGTCATCACCACGGTGCGCCCCGCGAGCGTCGGGCCGCCGCCCTCGGTCGCGCGCCGCACGAACTCCGACACGGTCACCTCGACGGGGTCACCGGCCGGCAGGGGCGCGAAGCCGCCGGCCGGGGCGGGCGCGGGCGGCGGCGGGCTGCCGCGCTGGGCGCTGAAGGCGCCGAGGGGCGCGGGCGCGATCAGGAGCACGGTCAGGAGCGGCACGGCGAGCAGCAGCGCCGCCTTCGGCTCGCCGTGGCCGTGGCCCGCGTGGTCGTCGTCGGGACCCGCCTCCGCCTCCACCCATGCGTCGCGGCCCGCGAGGACGGCGAGGGCGACCAGGACGAGGCCGGCGGCGACGAGGGCCGGCAGCATGCCCGGCTTGACGTAGAAGAGGTACTCGCCCGTGACCACGAGGCGTGCGAGGAGCGCCGCCGCGCTGAGGAGCAGGATCGCCTGCAGCGCGCGGCTCACAGCAGCACCCAGCCGACGAGGACGCTCATCAGGATCGCCACCACGAGCACCACGGGCACGAAGCGCACGGCGAAGGCGCGCCCGAACGTGCCGACCTGCATGGCGATCAGCTTGAGGTCGACCATCGGCCCGACGACCATGAACGCGAGCTGCGCCGTCGGGCTGAACTGGGTGAAGCTCGCCGCCACGAAGGCGTCGGCCTCGCTGCAGATGCACATCAGGACGGCGAGGAGCGCGAGCACGAGCACGCCGAGGACCGCCTGCTCGGCCAGCGAGTCGACCCAGTGCGGCGGCAGCGCGACGTTGATCACGGCGGACAGGAGGCCGCCGACCACGAGGTAGCCGCCGGCGTGCAGGAAGTCGTGGGACACCGCCCGCCGGAAGACCAGCCAGCGCGACCGGCCCGCGTGGGCCTCCGGGCCGCCGGGCAGGCGGATCCACTCCGTGCGCCCGAGCAGCGTCCACAGCCAGCCGACCGCGATCGCCGCCCCCAGCGAGGCGACGAGCCGGCCGGCCGTCATCTCGGGGCGCCCCGGGAAGGCGACCCAGGTCGCGGCGAGGACGATCGGGTTGACGGCGGGCGCGGCGAGCAGGAACGTGAGCGCCGCGGCGGGCGCGACGCCCTTGCGCATCAGGCCGCTGGCCACCGGCACGGACGCGCACTCGCAGCCCGGCAGGGCCATCCCGGCGGCGCCGGCGACGGGCACCGCGAGCGCCCGGTTGCGCGGCAGGGCGCGGGCGGCGAGCTCGCGGGGCACGAACGCGACGATCGCGGCCGACAGGAGCACGCCGAGGACGAGGAACGGCAGCGCCTGGACGACGATCGAGATGAAGACCGTCGCGAACGCCCCGAGGCGGGGGCCGTCGAGGGCGTCGCCGGCCAGGGACCCGACGCCGGCGACGGCCACCAGGACGGCCAGGAGAGCGATCGGCCCGGCCAGGCCGAGGCCCCCGCCCGGGCCGTGCTCGTGCCCGTGATCGTGCCCGCTGACGGCCGCCCGCTCCACGCCGGCCCATGGTACGGGCCGGCGCGGGCGGCTCAGGCGCCGCTCGAGAGCGAGCCGCCCTCCGCCTCCACGGCCCGGCGGCAGCCGGGGCGGGCGAGGACGGCGTCGTAGTGACGGGCCAGCGCGGGCCGCGCCCACCAGCGGTCGGCCGGCTCCATGTCGGACGACCAGGACGACAGCATCGCGAGGTAGATGTCCGCCACGCAGAGGCGCTCGCCGAGCAGGAACGGCCCGTCGCCGATCACGCCGGCGAAGTGGTCCGCGAGGCCATTGAGCTCCGCGACGGCGGCGGCCACGACGGCGTCGACGCCGGCCGGGTCGGTCGTGTAGCGCGCCCCGTAGAAGTAGCGCAGGTAGGCGGCCTGCACCGTGTTCGTGAGGGTCATCAGGTGGCGCACCGTCGTGGCGCGGGCGTGGCGGTCCTCGGGCGGCGCGAGCAGGCCCGCGTCGGGGTGCGTCGCGGCGAGGTGCAGGCAGATCGCCGCGGACTCCGTCAGGACGAGGCCGTCGTCGTCGAGCGCCGGCACCTTCCCGAAGGGGCTGATCGCGAGGAAGCCGGGCGGCGCCGTCGGCACGTCGTCCGCGTTCCGCTCGACGAGGACGAAGGCGTACTCGGCCCCGATCTCCTCGAGGACCATGTGGGGAGCGGTCGTGGCCGAGCCGGGGATGCCGTAGAGAGTGATCATGGCCGGGAGTCTACCGGCTCCCAGCCGTCACCACCCGGGCCGCTACCAACCATTGGCGGCGGTGTGGCCCGGGATCCACTCGGTGCCCGCGAGCGGGACGCGCGCCATCGCGGCGGCCTCGATCGTGAGCGCGACGAGGTCCTCGGGCTCCAGGTTGTGCACGTGGCTCTTGCCCGCCGCACGCGCCAGGGTCTGGACCTCGAGGGTCATCGTCTTCAGGTAGTTGTTGAGCCGGCGGCCGCCCTGCTCGGGGTCGAAGCGGGCCGCGAGCTCCGGGTCCTGCGTCGAGATGCCCGTCGGGTCCTTGCCCTCGTGCCAGTCGTCGTAGAAGCCGGCCGCCGAGCCGATCTTGGCGTACTCCTCGGCGTAGGCCGGGTCGTTGTCGCCGAGGGCGATCATCGCGGCGACGCCGATCGAGACGGCGTCCGCGCCGAGCGCGAGCGCCTTCGCGGCGTCCGCGCCGTTGCGGATGCCACCCGACACGATCAGCTGCACCTCGCGGTGCATGCCCATCTCCTGCAGCGCCTGCACGGCCTGGCGGATGCAGGCCAGGGTGGGCAGGCCGACGTGCTCGATGAACACCTCCTGGGTGGCGGCGGTGCCGCCCTGCATGCCGTCGAGCACGATCACGTCCGCACCGGCCTTCACGGCCAGCTGGGTGTCGTAGTAGGGGCGGCTGGCCCCGATCTTGACGTAGATCGGCTTCTGCCAGTCGGTGATCTCCCGGATCTCCTCGATCTTGATCTCGAGGTCGTCCGGGCCCGTCCAGTCGGGGTGGCGGCAGGCCGAGCGCTGGTCGATGCCCTTCGGCAGGTTGCGCATCTCCGCCACCCGGTCGGAGATCTTCTGGCCGAGCAGCATGCCGCCGCCGCCGGGCTTCGCGCCCTGGCCGACGACGACCTCGATCGCGTCGGCGCGGCGCAGGTCGTCCGGGTTCATGCCGTAGCGGGACGGCAGGAGCTGGTAGACGAGGATCTCCGAGTGGCCGCGCTCCTCCTCCGTCATGCCGCCGTCGCCGGTGGTCGTGGAGGTGCCCGCCATCGTCGCGCCGCGGCCGAGGGCCTCCTTGGCCGGGCCCGACAGCGCGCCGAAGCTCATGCCCGCGATCGTGATCGGGATCTTGAGGTGGATCTGGTTCTTGGAGTGGCGCGTGCCGAGCACGACGTCCGTGCCGCAGCGCTCGCGGTAGCCCTCGAGCGGGTAGCGCGACATCGACGCCCCGAGGAAGAGCAGGTCGTCGAAGTGCGGCAGCTTGCGCTTCGCGCCGAAGCCGCGGATGTCGTAGATGCCCTGGCTGGCCGCGCGGCGGATCTCGTGGATCGTGTTGCGGTCGAAGATGTAGGACTCGCGGAGCCCCGGATGCCAGTTGGTGCCGTTCGGCCCGACGGGATCGAAGTCGCTCATGCCCAGCCCCCTAGTACGCGCCGGCGTTGTCGATGGTGAAGGTGTAGAGCTGGCGGGCCGAGCCGTAGCGCCGGAACTCGTCCACCGTGGCGTCCGCGCCCGCGGCCGCGAGCAGGCGCCCGAGCTCCTCGCGGTGGAACTCCTTGAGCTCCTTCTCGATGCAGTCCGCACCGAGGCCCTGGACGGAGCCGCGCACGTAGATGTGCGTCTCGTAGATGGAGTCGCCGAGCGCGTCGCCCGCGTCGCCGCAGACGACGAGCGTGCCCGACTGCGCCATGAACCCGGACATGTGCCCGATGTCGCCCTTGACGACGATCTCGACGCCCTTCATCGAGATGCCGCAGCGCGACGAGGCGTTGCCGTCGACGACGACGAGGCCGCCGCGGCCGGTGGCGGCGCAGGCCTGCGAGGCGTTGCCCTTGACGTGGATGCGGCCGCTCATGATGTTCTCGCCGACGCCGACGCCGGCGTTGCCCTCGATCGTCACGGTCGCGTGCTTGTTCATGCCGGCGGCGTAGTAGCCGGTGTGGCCCGCGATGGTCACGTCGATCTCGGCGTCGATGCCGACGGCGATCGCGTGGGCGCCGTTCGGGTTGACGATCCGCCAGCTGCGGGGCCCGCCCGTCGCGGCGTCGTGCAGGCGCTGGTTCAGCTCCCGCAGCGGGGTCACGGCGAGGTCGACGACCTCGCTGTCGGTTGCGGTCGCCATCAGACCCTCTCCTTCTCCCACATGTACAGCGCGGCCGGCGCGGGCTCCCAGGCGGTCGCCTTCTCGGCGCCCGGCAGGGTGGCGATCGACCGGTACTCGGACGACATCGCCACCCACTCGTCCGTCTCGGCGAGGACGGCGGGCTTGCAGGCGATCGGGTCGCGCACGACCGCGAAGCCGTCGCGCGTGCCGATCAGGAACGTGTAGAAGCCGTCGAGGTCCTCGATGCAGTGGTCGACGACCTGCTGCAGCGTGTCGCCCTCGCGCTGGCGCCACATCATGTACCCGGCGGCGACCTCGGTGTCGTTCTCGGTCTGGAAGCGCACGCCCTCGCGGCGCAGCATGCGGCGCAGGCCGTTGTGGTTCGACAGGGAGCCGTTGTGCACGAGGCACAGGTCGAGGCCCGTCGAGAAGGGGTGCGAGCCGGCGGTGGTCACCTTCGACTCGGTCGCCATGCGGGTGTGGCCGAGCGCGTGCGTGCCGTTGAGGCCCTGGATGTCGAACGCCTCGATGAACGCCTCGGGGCGGCCGACCTCCTTGTAGATCTCGATCGCCTCGCCGGCGCTCATGATCTTGACGTCGGGGTGGTGCTCCTCGATCCAGGCCTCGGCCCTGACCGCGTCCGCGTGGGCCACGACGACGGCGTGGTTGCCGCGGCGCTCGACGTGCTTGTCGGCGCCGTGCGCCTCCTTGAGGGCCTTGCGCAGGGCGTCCCAGTCGTAGGCGGGGTCGTCGTGCTGCAGGGTCAGCTTCGTGTGGCCCGACTCGACGGGGTTGCGGAAGAAGGCGACGCCGGCGCTGTCGGGCCCGCGGTCGCTCATCTCGTGCAGCATCGGCGCGAGCAGCGCGCCCAGGTTCGCCTCGACCTCGGGGGTCTTGGCGAACAGTCCCACGATTCCGCACATCGTTCGGCCTCCAGCGTCGTCGGTGTCCGTGCGGCGGACGCCTCCGCCACAGCGCCTAATGGTACAGGGATCGCGCCTTTAGGGAAGGCCCGATGGCGGGTTCCCGCCACCGCACTTGCGGGGCCCGCTATGTGGGCGCTGCACATAGCGGCCGGCGAGCCGGTACGGTGCCGCCGTGCAGCGCGACGCGATCATCGTGGGCGGCGGACACAACGGCCTCGCGGCGGCCGCCTACCTGGCCCGTGCGGGCCGCCGCGTCCTCGTGCTCGAGCGGCTCGACGAGACGGGCGGCGCAGCCGTCTCGGAGCGGCCCTTCGGGGGCGTCGACGTGCGCCTGTCGCGCTACGCCTACCTGGTCTCGCTCCTGCCCCGCGAGGTCGTCGACGAGCTCGGCCTCGGCCTCGAGCTCGCGACGCGGGAGGTGTCGTCGTACACGCCGACCGTCCGCGACGGCCGCCCGACGGGCCTCTTGATCGCCCGCGACGAGGCGGTGACGCGGCAGTCCCTGCGGGCCCTGACGGGCGACGACCGCGCCTGGGACCAGTGGCGGGCCTTCGGGGCGGACCTCGCGGAGATCGCGCACCGGCTCGCCCCCACCCTGCTTGGCGCCCTGCCGTCGCGGGCCGAGGCGGAGGCGCTCTTCGCCGACCGGCCCGAGCTCTGGCGGCGGCTCGTCGAGCAGCCCCTCGGCGCGTGGATCGAGGACGCCTTCGACGACGACCTCGTGCGCGGCGTCGTCCTCACCGACGGGCTGATCGGCACGTTCGCCTCCGCCCGGGACGCGTCGCTCGCGCAGAATCGCTGCTTCCTCTACCACGTCGTCGGCGACGGCACGGGCGACTGGAGGGTGCCCGTCGGCGGCATGGGCCGCATCACCGACGCCCTGGCCCGGGTCGCCCGCGAGGCGGGCGCCGAGATCCTGACCGGCGCGGAGGTCACGGCGGTCCGGCCCGGCCCCGACGCGGTCGAGGTGACCTGGCGCGACGCCACGGGCGAGCACGCGGCGAGCGCCGAGCACGCCCTCGCGAACGTCGCCCCCGCCGTCCTCGCCGACCTGCTCGGCCGGCCCCGCCCCGCGCCCGCCCCCTTCGGCAGCCAGCTGAAGGTGAACATGGTCGTGCGCCGGCTGCCGCGCCTCAGGAGCGGCCGCGACCCGCGTGAGGCCTTCGCGGGCACGCTCCACCTCGACGAGGGCTATGACCAGCTCGAGGCCGCGCACCGCGCCGCCGCGGGCGGCCGGCTGCCCGACCCGCCGCCGGGCGAGATCTACTGCCACACCCTGACCGACCCGTCGATCCTGTCGGCCGAGCTGCGCGACGCCGGGTACCACACGCTGACCCTGTTCGGGCTGCACGCGCCCGCCGCGTGCTTCGCCGACGACCCGGCCGCGCGCACGGCCGAGTACCTCGACCGCACCCTCGCCGCCTTCGAGGCGCACCTCGACGAGCCGCTCGCCGACGTGATCGCGCACGACCAGGACGGCCGGCCCTGCATCGAGGCCAAGTGCCCCCAGGACCTCGAGGCCGCACTCGGGCTGCCCGGCGGCAACATCTTCCACCGCGACCTCCAGTGGCCGTGGGCCGAGGACGACGCGGAGGCGGGCCGCTGGGGCGTCGACACCGACGACGAGCGGGTGCTCCTGTGCGGGTCGGGCGCGCGCCGGGGCGGCGCCGTCAGCGCGCTGCCGGGGCGCGCCGCCGCCCTGCAGCTGCTCGGACGCCGCTGAGCCCGCCGAAGCGGGCCGGGTCGAGCAGCGGGTCGGGCGCGTCCAGCTCGCCCGTCACGTGCCCCGCCACGAGCTCGCCCGTGACGGGGGCGAGCGTGATGCCGAGCGTGCCGTGGCCGGAGGCGACCAGGACCCGCGGGTCGCCCGGCAGGGGCCCGACCAGGGGCATCGAGTCGCTGGTCAGGGGGCGCTGGCCGAGCCAGATCCCGCTCGGATCCGGCAGGGGGCCGAGGTAGCGCTCGCCGGCCTCGCGCAGGGCGTCGACGCGGCGCAGGTCGACCCGGAACGGATCCGTCCCGATCTCCAGGGTGCCGGCGATCCTGAGGCGCCCGTCGAGCGGCGTCGCCACGCAGTGCGCGTCGGAGAAGTAGATCGGCCGCTGCGCGTCCTCGACGACGCCCGCGAACTCGGCGTGGTAGCCCTTCGCGGGCGTGATCGGCAGCGCAACGCCGACGTCGTCGGCGAAGCGGCGCGTCCAGATCCCGGCCGCGACCACGACGCGCTCGGCCGCCACCGTGCCGGCCGTGGTGGTCAGGCGGATCCAGGGGCCGGAGCGGTCGATCCGCACGACCTCGACACGCTCGACGACCTCGGCGCCGTGGGCGCGGGCCCCCGCCGCGAGGCACTCGGTGAAGCGCAGCGAGTCGACGTGGCCGTCGCCCGGCGCGAGCGCGCCGTGCGTGGCGCCGCGCACCGACGGCTCGAGCGCCGCGATCCCCGCCGCGTCAAGCGCCTCGATCGCGAGGCCGGCGTGGCGCGCCTCGTCGACGACGGCGGCCTGCCCGGCGGCGGCGCCCGCGCCGCCCCAGAGGTTGAGGGTGCCGTGCATCACGAGGCCCGTGCCGAGCTCCGCGCCCCAGGCCCCGTGCAGCTCGGTGCTGCGCACGGCCAGGGCGCGCAGGAGGCGCGTGCCCTCCTCCGCCCGGGCCTCGCTGAGGGACGCGGCGGTGAAGCGGGCGACCCAGCCGAGCTCGCTCGGGCGGGGACGCAGCTTGAGCGGGGACTTGGCGTCGAGCAGGAAGCGCAGGCCGGTGCGCAGGGACGCCGGCGAGGCGGTGCGGTCGGCGTGGCTCGGGCAGACCATGCAGGCGCTGCCGGCGGAGGCGCCCGCGCCGACGTGGTCGCGCTCGAGGACCAGGACGCCGACCCCGGCGCGGGCCAGCGCGTAGGCGCAGGCGAGCCCGACGGCGCCGCCGCCGATGACCACCGCCTCCGCCCGCTCCGGGATCCGCGCCATCAGCGGGAAGCCTAGCGAGCGGAAACGCCCGTTTCATCAGCGTGCCGGGCGGGCCGGTAGGCTCGCCCCATGCATGCCGACGCCATCCCCGGAGTGATCGCCGACGTCGCCGAGCTCGAGGCCGTCTACGGACCGCCCGTCGAGGCCGTGCAGCAGAAGGCGATCGACCACCTCGACGAGCACTGCCGCCGGATCATCGGCCTGTCGCCGTTCGTGGCGCTCGCCGCCGCCGACGGCGACGGCACGACCGACGTCTCGCCGCGCGGCGGCCCGCCGGGCTTCGTGCGCGTCCTCGACGAGCGCCGCCTCGTGGTCCCCGACGCGACCGGCAACCGCACCTGCGACATCCTCCACCGCATCGTCACGGGCGGCGGGGTGGGGCTCCTGTTCGTGGTCCCCGGCGTCGCGGAGACCCTGCGCGTCCGCGGCACGGCCTGCGTGACCCGCGACCCGGGCCTCCTCGAGGGGCTCGAGACGGGCGGCAAGCCGGCGCGCCTCGCGATCGTCGTCACGGTCGAGGCGGCGTTCCTGCACTGCGCGAAGGCCTTCATCCGCTCGTCGCTGTGGCGGCCCGACACGTGGCCGGAGGCGGGCGCGCTGCCGAAGCCCGCGCAGATCTGGGCCGACCACATCGCGATGGACGGCCTCGACGTGGACGCCGTCGACGCGCTCGTCGCGGCCGACTACCGCGACGAGCTCTAGCCGCGCAGGCGGGCCATCAGGCGCCAGGCGCCCGGCAGCAGCGCGGCCGCCAGGTACAGCTTGAGCAGCTCGCCCGGCACGAACGGGTAGAGGCCGTACTCGAGCGTCGTCGCCCAGTCGAGGCCCTGGTCCGCCATCAGCCACGGCAGCCCGAACGCGAAGATCACGACGGTGCCGCCGAGCATCGCCGCGGTGGCCGTCGCGAAGCGGCGGTCCCACTGGCGCTGCGCGAGCCAGCCGACGAGGGCGGCGGCGACGATGAAGCCGATCAGGTAGCCGCCGGTCGCGCCGAGGACGACGTCGAGGCCGTGCGACTGGTCCGCGTAGACCGGCAGCCCCACGATGCCCAACAGCAGGTACACGAGCGCGGTCAGGCCACCGCGCCAGAGGCCGTACGAGGCGCCGATCAGGAGCACCCCGAAGGTCTGGAGGGTGATCGGCACGGGCGTGAACGGCAGCTGGAACGAGATCTGCGCGCACAGCGCGAGGAACACGGCGCCCCCCGCGATCAGGAGCGCGTCGACGAGGAGGCCGGTGCGCGGAACGGCGGCGAGGCGGAGCGTGGCGGCGTTCATGGCGGGGAAGGCTACCAGCGTGCGCCCGTCGCGTCCGCTCCCCCGGTTCCGGCTGGGCCGGCCGCACGGGCCGGCTAGAAGCGCACCCCTCAGGTGTCGCAGACCGGGTCGATCCGCTCGACGCGCTCCGCCTCGGGCCGGATCTCCGCCATCAGCGCGAGGATGCGCCGCCCGTGCGGGGTCCTCCCGAAGTCGAGCAGTGCGCCGTCGTCGCGCGTGAAGCGCACCCCGCCCGGGCCCGACTCGACGCGCACGACGCGCGCGAGGGGGATCTCGGCGCCCGAGCCGTCGCGACGCACGAGGGCCACCCGCTCGTCGTCGATCACGTGGTCCTCGATCCACCAGCGCCGCCGACCCAGCCAGCCGATGCCGATCGCGACGGGCGCGAGCGCCACGAGGAGGACGGACCAGGCGCCCTGCGCGGCGCCGAGCGCGCACAGGACGAGCGCGACGGCGACGACCACGCCCACGGTCAGGGCGGGGGCGCCGCGGCGGTGGCGGTGGTGCTCGACCCGGACCGGGGGCTCGCGCTCGGCGACGGCCATGCGCCCACGGTACCGGATCGGACCGGTCCGCGGCCGGGCGCTACGCTCTCCCGCGTGGCGGAGGCGCTCTGGCGGCTGACGGCGGTGGAGGCGGCGGCGCGGATCCGCGCGGGCGACGTCTCGCCCGTCGAGGTCGTGCAGGCCTCCCTCGACCGGATCGAGGCCGTCAACCCGACGCTCAACGCCTTCTGCTTCACCTTCCCCGAGCGGGCCCTCGAGGCGGCCCGCGCCGCGGAGCGCGCCGTCGCGGGCGGGGCGGAGCTCGGCCCCCTGCACGGCGTGCCGATCGCGATCAAGGACCTCACCCCCACGCGCGGCGACCGCACGACGCTCGGCTCGTACTCGCACGAGCACCACGTCCCCGACCACGACTCGGTGGTCGTCGAGCGCCTGCGCGCCGCCGGCGCGATCATGGTGGGCAAGACGATGACGCCGGAGTTCGCGTACTCGTCGTTCACGCGCAGCCCGCTGTGGGGCCCGACCCGCAACCCCTGGAACCCCGAGCTCAACCCGGGCGGCTCGTCGGGCGGCTCGGCCGCCGCCGTCGCCGCGGGCTGCGTGCCCCTCGCCGAGGGCACCGACATGGGCGGCTCGGTGCGCATCCCCGCCTCGTACTGCGGCATCGTCGGCCACAAGCCGGCGTTCGGGCGGATCCCGCTCGACGTCGTGCCGTCGAGCTGGGACACGATCCACCACTTCGGGCCGCTCGCCCGCACGATCGACGACGCGCGGCTGTTCCTCCTCGCGACCAGCGGGTCCGACGACCGCGATGCCCTGTCGATGACCGAGCGGATGGACTTCAGCGCCGCCGTGCCGGGCGACGTCGCCGGGATGCGCCTCGCCCTCGACGTCGACCTCGGCGACTACGTCGTCGACCCGCAGGTCGAGCGCGAGGTCCGCGCCGCCGCGGCCGCCCTGGCCGACGCCGGCGCGATCGTCGAGGAGGTCGAGCTCGGCTGGACGCGTGCCGTGGCCGACGCCTGGGGCGAGCACTGGAGCGTCTACCTCGCCGCCTGGTTCGGGGACACGCTGCCGGAGTACGGCGACCGCATGGACCCCACGGTGAAGCGCCTGATCGAGCACGGCCTCAAGCTCGACGCCGTCACCTTCAAGCGCCTCGAGCTCGTCCGCCAGGACGCCTGGGCGAGGCTCGCCGCGGTGCACCGCGACTACGACGCGCTGCTCTGCCCCACGATGGCGCAGCTGCCCCTGCCGGTCGACACCGACGAGTACGCGCAGTACCGCACGGCGCCCGACGGCCGCTACTTCTCGCTCGACATGACGAGCCAGTTCAACTTCACGAGCCCGTGCCCCGCGCTGAGCGTGCCGGCCGGCTGGTCGGACGAGGGCCTGCCCGTCGGCCTGCAGATCGTGGCGCGCAAGCACCGCGACGACGAGGCGCTCAGGATCGGCCGCGCCGTCGAGCGGGTGCGTCCCTGGGCGGACCGCCGCCCGCCGCTCTGAGCGGGCGTGCAGCTCCGCGAGGAAGGCGGCCTGGTCCGGATCGGGCTCCCCGTGCGCGCCGAGTCCGGCGATGGCGCCAGCCTAGCCGCGCGGCACGTCGACGAGGCCGCCCGCGGGCGTCAGCACGGCGTCGACCGGCAGATCGTGCGGCTCCGTCGGCACCGCGTCGAGCACCTCGTCGTCCGCCACGACGGCGATCACGCGGCCCGTGGCGTGCGGCAGCGCGCGGTCGTAGCAGCCGCCGCCCTGCCCGAGCCGGCGGCCCGCGCGGTCGACGGCGAGCGCCGGCACGAGGATCGCCTCGGCGTCGGCGATCGCCGCGGGGCCGAGCCGCGGCCCCGTCGGCTCGAGCAGCCCGAGCCGGGCGGGCGCGAGGTCGCCGGGGCCGGTGTAGTCGGCCCAGTCGAGCGTCATGTCCTCGAGGGTGACGGGGAGGAGCACGCGCCGGCCCTCGACGACGAGCGCGTCCAGCAGCGGCAGCGTCGGCACCTCCCCGCCCGTGCCCACGAACCCCGTCAGCGTGCGGCCCGGCAGCGCCGCGGCGTGCGCGGCGAGGAGCTCGCCCCAGCGGGCGAGCTCGGCCGGGTCGCGGTCGCCGCGCCGCTGGCGCAGCTCCGCGCGCAGGGCGCGCTTCGCGTCGCTCACGCAGGGGTCTCCACGGGGTCGCCGACCGCGTCGTCCGCGGCGGGCGGCTCGGCGCCCTCGTCCGGGTAGACCGCGGTGAGGCGGCGCACGCTCGGGGTGCCGAGCACGAGCGCGACATTCGCGAGGACGGCGGCGAAGCCGAGGAGGACGGCGCCGACGGTGCCGATCCACCCCGTGATCGGGCCGACGAGGGCCATGCCGACGGGGAGCATCGCGACGCTCCCGAGCGTGCGGAACGACCCGACGCGGGAGCGCAGGTCGGGATGGACCTCGCGGGTGATGGTGGTCTCGAGCAGCGTGCCGGAGATGGCGATCACGGAGCCGGCGACGATCGCCCCGCCGACGAGGATCGCGATCGGCGGCGCGAAGGCGAGCAGGACGAGGAAGCCGGCGAACGGGATGCAGAGGAGGTACGACAGGACGAGCGGCCGGTGCGGCCGCAGGCGCATGGCGGTCAGCCCGCCGATCAGGAAGCCGATCCCGAAGCCGGAGATGACCGCGGCCCAGGCGCTCGACCCGCCCAGCCGGTCGTCGGCGATCGCGGGGCCGACCGCGTAGATCGAGGGCATCACGAAGACGGCGTAGAGGACCTCGCCGATCACGACCACGACGAGCCAGCTGCGCGACGAGAAGGCCTGCCAGCCCTCCTTCAGGTCCGCGCGGAAGTCGCGGTTGCGCCACGGAGCGGGCTCGCCCTGGGTCTGCATCCGCCACAGGCAGATCGCGCTGACCCCGAAGGTGGCGGCGTCGAAAGCGATCGCCCCGGCCGGGCTGATCAGCGCCACGAGCAGGCCGCCGATGGCGCCGCCGACGGCGATCCCGAGGGCCGGCGTCGTGGCGAGCAGGCCGTAGGCCTCCTGCAGCCGCGCCGGCGAAACCGTCTGCGGGATCACGCCGCTCAGGGCCGGCCGGAAGAACGCCTCGCCGACGCCGTACAGGGCCATCAGCACCACGAGGATCCAGAAGCCCCCGGTCCCGGTCACCAGCGCCCCGAAGACGAGCAGCATCAGGACGCCGCGCACGAGGTCGGAGGCCAGCATCACGAGCCGGCGCGGCAGGCGGTCCGCCCAGACCCCGCCGACCAGGAGGAGGAGGGCGTTCGGGACCGCGCGGGCGGCGAGGACGAGGCCGACCTGGCCGACGCTGCCGCCCATGGCGAGGATCGCGAAGGGCAGCGCGATCATGGAAATGGCGTCGCCGATGATCGACGACGCCTGCCCGACCATCAGGTACGCGAAGGAGCGCTCCCTCAGGCAGCCGGGCAGGGCATGCGGGATCGAGATCGCCACGCCCCGCACTATCGCACGGGCGCGCGGCGGGGCCCGCGGCTCAGCGCGCGACGGGCAGGCCGGCGCGCCTCCACGCGCCCACGCCGCCCGTGACGTTGATCGCCTGGAGCCCGGCCCGGCGGGCCTCGCCACAGGCGCAGCCCGAGCGGCCGCCGACGGGCTGCATGCGCCAGCGCCTACGATCCCCGCGTGCCCGACTACCTCTGGCAGCCCCCGGCGGACGTCGTCGACGCCGCCCAGTCGACGGCGCTGGCCCGCCACCTCGGGCTCGCCTCGTACGCGGAGCTGCTCGAGCGCTCCGTGGCGGACCCGGCCGGCTTCTGGGATGCGGCCGTGCGCTGGCTCGACCTCGGCTGGGAGCGCGAGTGGGACCGCGTCGTCGACGACACGGACGGCATCGCCTGGGCGCGCTGGTTCCCGGGCGGCCGGCTCAACCTCGCCTGGTCGTGCGTCGGCCGCCACGCCGCGGGCGCGGCGGCCGGGCGCATCGCGCTCGTCGTCGAGCACGAGGACGGCGCGGTCGAGGAGCACACCTACGCGGACCTCTGGGCCGAGGCGCGCCGGCTCGGCGCGGCCCTGCGGCGCCTCGGCGTCGAGCCGGGCGACCGCGTCGCCCTGGTCCTGCCGATGGGCCTCGAGGCCGTCGCCGCGCTCTACGCCTGCGCCCTGATCGGGGCGATCGGCGTGCCGATCTTCTCCGGGTTCTCGGCCCAGGCGATCGCCACCCGCCTCGCCGACTGCGCGGTGACCGCGGTGATCGCCCAGGACCACACGGTCCGCCGCAGCCGGCCGGTTCCGGTCGGCGAGACCGTCGAGGCCGCCGTCGCCCAGGCCCCGGTCGCGCACCTGATCGTCGTCGGCGGCGAGGGCCATGGCCACCACGACTACCGCACCCTCATCGACGCCGAGGACCCGGCCGACTGCCCCGTCCTGTGGGTCGAGGCCGAGACGCCCGTCCTCGTCTGCTACACGTCGGGCACGACGGGCCAGCCGAAGGGCGCCGTCCACGTCCACGGCGGGCTGCTCGCGAAGCTGGCCCTCGAGGCGCGCCTCGCCTGCGACCTGCGCTCCGGCGACCGGGCGATGTGGTTCACCGACATGGGCTGGATCATGGGCCCCTGGATCACGATCGGCGTGCACGCCGCGGGCGCCACGATGGTCTGCTTCGACGGCGCGCCCGACTGGCCCGACCCGGGCCGGCCGTGGCGGCTCGCGGAGCACCACCGGCTGACCTTCCTCGGCGTCTCGCCGACCCTCGTGCGGGCGCTCGCCGCCCACGGCGACGACCTGCCCCGCGCCGCGGACCTGTCCGCCCTGCGCGCGTTCGGCTCGACCGGCGAGCCCTGGAACCCCGAGCCGTACACGTGGCTCTTCACGGTCGTCGGCGGCGGCGCGCGGCCGATCATCAACATCTCGGGCGGCACCGAGATCGGCGCCGTCATCCTCGGCTGCGACGTCACCATGCCGCTCGCGGCCTGCTCGCTCGGCCGGCCCGTGCCGGGGATGGCCGTCGACGTCCTCGACCCCGACGGGGCGTCCCTGACCGACCAGGTCGGCGAGCTCGTGATCCGCGCCCCCTTCCCGAGCATGACCCGCGGTCTCTGGAACGCCCCCGACCGCTACCTCGAGGCGTACTGGTCGCGCTACCCCGGGATCTGGGCCCACGGCGACTGGGCGACCCGCACCGCCGAGGGCTCGTGGTTCCTGCACGGGCGCTCCGACGACACCCTCAACGTGGCCGGCAAGCGCGTCGGCCCGACCGAGTTCGAGTCGGCACTCGTCGCCGACCCGGCGGTGACCGAGGCCTGCGCCGTCGGCCTGCCCCACCCGGTCAAGGGCGAGGCCGTCCACTGCCTCGTCGTCCTCGCCGCCGGCGCGGCCCTCGACGCGGCGACGGAGACGCGCCTGCGCGGCCTCCTCGAGGCCGACCTCGGGCCCGCCTTCCGGCCGGAGCGGCTCCTGGCCGCCCCCGAGCTGCCCAAGACCCGCAGCCAGAAGGTGATGCGCCGCGCCGTCCGGGCCGCGCTCCTCGGCGAGGACGCGGGCGACCTCTCGACGCTCGAGAACCCGGGCGCGCTCGAGGCCATCGCCGCCCTGCGCTGACGGGACCGGTGGCAGGATGGGGCGCGTGCCCCGCGAACCCCTGCCCATGCGCCGGCTCGCGCCCCTCATCGCCCTCGCCCTCGCGCTCCTCGCCCCCACGGCCGCCCTCGGGCAGGGCCCGGGCACCCGGATCACGCCGATCCCGAAGGACGTGCGCGCCGAGATGGTCGGCGTCTCCTGGAGGCCCGGCTGCCCCGTGGGCCTCCGGGACCTGCGCCTGATCACGACCACGCACCGGACCCCCGACGGCGGCACCGCGGAGGGCCGGCTGGTCGTCCACCGCGACGCGGCCCCCGCCGTCAAGCGGGTGCTGCAGCGGCTCTGGGACGCCGGCTACCCGATCGCGCGGATGCGGCTGATCGACGTCTACGACGGCGACGACTGGGAGTCGATCGAGGACAACAACACGTCCGCGTTCAACTGCCGCCGCGCGACGGGGTCGGGCAACTGGTCGAACCACGCCTACGGGCGCGCGATCGACATCAACCCGATCCAGAACCCGTACGTCTCCGGCGGCAAGGTCTACCACGACGCCTCGTGGCGCTTCATCAAGCGCTCGAAGCGGCTCAGCCCGATGGTGATCATGCCCGGCGACGCCGTCGTGCGGGCGTTCACCGCCGAGGGCTGGGGCTGGGGCGGCACGTGGTCGAACCCGAAGGACTACCAGCACTTCTCCGCCAACGGGCGCTGAGCCCGCAGGGCGACTACGCTGCCCACGATTCGACGAGGAGGCCGGGAGATGGCGCGCACGGGGTTCGTCTGGGATGAGCGGTACGTCTGGTTCGACAGCCGCGGCTACCACGACTGGCTGCCCCCGGAGGCGCTGTTCCAGCCGATGCCGAGCCCCGAGACCCCGGAGGGCAAGCGCCGCTTCAAGAACCTCCTCGACGCGGCCGGCATCACGCCGCAGCTCGTCACCGTCCCTCCGCGCCTGGCGACGCGCGAGGAGATCGAGCGCCTCCACGACCCGGCCTACATCGACCGCATCAAGGCCCTCTCGGACACCACCGGCGGCGACGCCGGCGAGGAGACCCCGTTCGGGCCCGGCGGCTACGAGATCGCCCTGCTCGCCGCCGGCGGCGCGATGAACGCCGTGCGCGCGGTGGTCGAGGGCGACTGCGACAACGCCTACGCCCTCGTGCGCCCGCCGGGCCACCACGCCGAGCGCGACCTCGGCCGCGGCTACTGCATCTTCGGCAACACGGCCCTCGCCGCCCGCCACGCGCAGCTCGACCTCGGGCTCGCCCGGGTGGCGATCGTCGACTGGGACGTGCACCACGGCAACGGCACCGAGCACCTCTTCTACGACGACCCGAGCGTGCTCACCATCTCGCTGCACCAGGACGGCAACTACCCGCCCGACAGCGGCCTCGTCGGCGACACGGGCACGGGCGCGGGCGCGGGCGCGAACCTCAACGTGCCGCTGCCCGCCGGCGCTGGCCGGCGCCCCTACGGGCTGGCCCTGACCGAGGTCGTCGTGCCGGCGCTCGAGCGCTTCCGGCCTGACCTGATCCTCGTGGCCAGCGGCCTCGACGCCAACATGTACGACATCAACGCCCGCCAGACGCTCATGGCCGAGGACTACCGCGACCTCACGCGCCTCCTGATGGGCGCCGCCGACCGCCTCTGCGGCGGCCGGCTCGTGATGATCCACGAGGGCGGCTATTCCGACATGTACACGCCCTACTGCGGGCTGCGTATCGTCGAGGAGCTGAGCGGCATCCGCAGCACGGTCCCCGACGGGGTGCTCACCTACGGCCCCAACGAGCACCTGCACGACCACGAGCGCGCCGCCGTCGCCCGCGCCGCCGAGAACGTCGCCGGGGTGCCCGCCCCGTGAGCTTCGACGAGTCGCTGATCCGGGAGCGCTCGCTCTGGCTCGACGGCCTGCCCGGCCGGATCGCGCCACGCCCCGCCCTGGCCGGCGACGCGGACTGCGACGTCGTGATCGTCGGCGGCGGCTTCACGGGCCTGTGGACCGCCTACTGCCTGCTCGACCTCGACCCGTCCTTGCGCGTGCGGCTCGTGGAGCGCGAGGTCTGCGGCTTCGGGGCGTCGGGGCGCAACGGCGGCTGGATCTCCGCGGGGATCGCCGGCGTGCACGAGACGTGGGCGGCGCGCGCCGGCGAGGACGCCGTGCGCCGCGCCGAGCGCGCCACCCGGGAGGCCGTCGACTGGATCGGCGAGCGCGCCCGGGCGGAGGGCATCGACTGCGGCTTCGCGAAGGGCGGCATCCTCTCGCTCGCCCGCTCGGAGGCCCAGGCGGAGCGGATCCGCGCCCACGTCGAGCACGACCGCCAGTGGGGCTGGGGCGAGGAGGACTCGCGCATCCTCTCGCCCTACGAGACGGAGAGCCGCGTGACGGCCTCCGACGTGATCTGCGCCGCGTACTCGCCGCACGGCGCGCGCGTCAACCCGGCGCGCCTGGCCCGCGGCCTCGCCGACGCGGTCGAGCGCAAGGGCGGCGTGATCCACGAGCAGACCGCGGCCCGCTTCATCGAGCCGGGCCGCGTGGTCACCGAGCACGGCACGCTGCGCGCGGAGCACGTGGTGCGCGCCACCGAGGCCTTCACGGTGCAGCTGCCGGGCCAGCAGCGCACCTACCTGCCCCTCTACTCGCTGATGATCGCGACGGAGCCCCTGCCGGGCACGGTCTGGCAGGCGCTCGGCTGGGAGGGCCGCGAGACGATCTCCGACGGCCACCATCTCTTCTTCTACGCGCAGCGCACGCCCGACGACCGCATCGCGATCGGCGGGCGCGGCGCCCCGTACGGGCTCGGCTCCCCCGTCGACCCCCGCTACGAGCGCCACGACGGCGTGCGCGAGCGGCTCACGCGCACCCTCTACGAGACGTTCCCGGCGGTCCGGGGCGCGCAGATCACGCACCACTGGGGCGGCGCCCTCGGCGTGCCGCGCGACTGGTGCATGTCGGTGCAGCACGACCCCGCCACGGGCCTCGCCTTCGCGGGCGGCTACTCGGGGCACGGCGTCGCCGCCGCGAGCCTGTCGGGGCGCACCCTCGCCGACCTGATCCTGCGCCGCACCACCGACCTCACGTCGCTGCCGTGGGTCGGCCACCCGCTGCGCCCCTGGGAGCCCGAGCCCCTGCGCTGGGTCGCGAGCCGCGCGATCGTCGGCATCATGGGCTCGTCGGACCGGGTCGAGGACCGGGGCGGCGCGACCGCGCGGCGGATGCGCATCATCCGCCCGTTCCTCGCCCACTAGCTAGGGCGCGCGCAGGAGCCAGACGGGCACGCCGTCGACCTCGCCGCGCTCGTAGCGCAGGTCGAGCGCGGCCCGGACGCGCCCGTCGGTGTCGAGGGCGCGTACCGGCTGGTAGCCGATCGCGGCGGCGGGCGGGCTGTCGGACTCGAAATCGCGGGCGACGTCCTCGCGGGCGCCCGGGATGAACTCGATGTTGCGGTACCAGAGGTAGCGCGTGGCCGGGATGCGGTCGGCGTGCCAGTAGACGGCGGCGTTGGCCCATAGGACCTGCACGGGGTCGTCGGGGCCGGTCGCCCGGGCGACGGCGCGGCCCACGGGGATCGCGGAGATGACGCGTGGGTCGTTCGTCGAGCGCGCAGAGGCGAGCTCGGGCGTCGACGCGAGGTAGACGGGCAGGGCGAGGGCGACGGGGATCAGGGCCGCGGCCCCAGCCACGGCGAGCGCGGTGCGCGCCCCGCGCATCGCCCACAGGTGGTCGGCGCCGGCGGCGGCGAGGAGCGCGAGCGGCGGCAGCATCTGCACCCAGTAGTGCGGGTGGTAGAGGCCGCCCGCGGCGAAGCCGAGCGCACAGGCCCCGAGCCAGGCGAGCGGCACGGCCAGCCCGCCGCGGCGGGCGAGGGCGACGAGACCGAGCGCGACGAGGACGAGCATCAGCCCGGCGTCGACGAGCATCCACGGGATCGAGTCGCCGAGCAGCTCGACGCGCATCCCGACGTCGCCGGAGAGCACCGACTCCGTGCCGGCCCGGTAGCCGTAGATCGCGTACCACCAGCCGGCGACCCCGGGCGACGCCGTGGCGGCCCAGGCCGCGGCCGCGGCCCACGGCACCGCGATCGCCGCCACCAGCACGGCCACGTGGCCGAGGCCCCTGAGAGGCGCCCGCTCGCGGCGGGCGACGGCCAGGACGAGGATGAGGGCCACCACGCAGCCGTCGAAGGCCGACTGCTTGACGAGCGGCCCGAGGCCGGCCAGCACCCCGGCGAGGGCCAGCAGCCACAGCCGCGGGTCGGCCCACCAGCGCACCGCGCAGGCGATCGCCGCGGCGGCGACCGCGCCGCCGAGGAGCTCGCCGTTGGCCGTGAAGCCCTCGATGTGCGGCGCCGGCCCGACCAGCGCGATCAGCCAGGCCGCGACGATGCCCGCGCGCGGGCCGACCAGGGTCCAGGCGATGACGGCGAGCGAGACGACGAGGATGGCGCCCGCCACCACGGCGAGCAGGCGGATCGCCTCGTCGTCGCCGAGCGACACCGCGACCCGGTACAGGCCCACCAGCCCCTGCGGGCGGTCGACCCACGCCACGTCGCCGTAGAGCGGGAAGCCGCGCGACCAGAGCCGCGCGACCTGCCCGTAGCCCGCCTCGTCGACGTTGAGCGGCACGTCGAGGAAGCGCAGCCGCAACAGCACATCGACGACGACGGCCCCGAGGACCCACGGGATGGCGCGGACCGGCGCCACCGCGCGCGCCTACGCGCCGCTCGCCGCGCCCACCAGCGCCAGGAACTCCGCGCGCGAGCGCGGATCGGTGCGCAGGAGGCCGCGGACGGCGGAGGTGGTCGTGCGGCTGCCGGGGGCGCGCACGCCGCGCACCGTCATGCAGAGGTGCTCGGCCTCGAGGACGACCCCGACGCCGCGCGGCTCGAGGGTTGACTCGAGCCAGTCGGCGACCTGCGCCGTCATCCGCTCCTGCACCTGCAGCTCCCTGGAGAAGAAGTCGACGACGCGGGCCAGCTTCGACAGCCCGAGGATGCGGGGACCCGGGATGTAGCCGACGTGCGCCACCCCCGTGAACGGCAGGAGATGGTGCTCGCAGAGCGCGTGGAACGGAATGTCGCGCACCACCACGAGCTCGTCGTAGGCGCCGTCGTTCGGGAACGTCGTCGACTCGAACGGCTTCGCGGTCAGGAGCTCCCCGTACATGCGGGAGATCCGGCGCGGCGTGTCCTTCAGGGACTCGTCGTCGAGGGAGTAGCCGAGCGCCCGCAGGAGGGCCGCCGCGGCCGCCTCCACCGCGGGCAGGTCGACCGGGCCGCGCGCGCGGATGGGGTCGGGGGTCGCCACGGGCGGGAGTGTACCGGCCGGGCGAATCCGGCCGCTCCGGCGCCGCCCCTCAGTCGTCGAGCGGGACGCGCCGCTCCGCCTTGCGCCGCGCCTGCCGCTGCTTCTCCTCGAGCCGCTGCGTCTGGCTGGCCCGCGTCGGGCGGGTCGCGATCCGGCGCGGGTCGCGGCGCAGCGCCCCGTCGACCAAGCGCACCATCCGCTCCTCGGCGGCAACGCGGTTCTGGTGCTGCGAGCGCTGCTCGCCCGCCCGCACCACGAGCGCGTCGTCGACGATGCGGTGGCGCAGGACGCCACGGACGCGCTCGAGCTCGGCCGGCGTCAGTCCCATCAGCGTGAGCGGCAGGCGCAGCTCCACGCGCGTGTGCGAGCGGTTGCGGTGCTGCCCGCCCGGGCCGGAACCCGTCGTCGCGTGCATCGTCGCCCGCTCGACCGGGAGGTGCCTGCCGTCCGTGAGGCGCATGGTCGAAGTGTCACCCACGTCGGGCCGGGCGTGTTCGGGACCCCACGCGAATCCGGCGCCACGAGATCCCGCGGCACGCTAGGCTGCGAGCCGCGCGGAGAGGTGGCCGAGTGGTTGAAGGCGGCGGTCTCGAAAACCGTTATTGGGGGTTTTCCTCAATCGAGGGTTCGAATCCCTCCCTCTCCGCCTCCGCCCCCGGCCGAGTGGCGATCCCACCGTTCAGCGGCGGCGGAGCGTCAGCGTCGCCTGCACGATGTCGAAGCCGCTGAAGGGGTCCGCCTTCGGGGACGTGACGTAGAAGAGCCGGTAGCGGTTCCTCCCGATCGGATAGGCGGCCGGGTCGAGCGCGTTGCTGTCGAGACTCGTCAGGGACGTCTTCCCGAACGTCCACGTGCGGCCGTCGGGGCTCGTGCCGATCAACAGCCGCTGCGGCGGCCGGCCGGGCGTCGTCGACGCGATCGCGACCCACGAGCCCTTCTTCGCCTGCAGCACCTCGAAGTCGACGATGCCCCCGGTCGTGCGGTTGCCGGACTCCACCGTGAACGCGGTGCCCGTGGCGTCGGTCGCCTTCGCGCTCTTCGTCACCTCGCCGCCCCGGCCCGGGGCCGTCCAGAAGAGCCGCACGCGGCCGTCGGGGCCGAGCACGGCGTCGGGCACGCCCCAGGCGCGCTCCGTGGTGGACGCGGCGATCCCCGTCTGGACACGCTCGGCGGCCAGCATGCCATCGGCGCCGATCAGGGCGCTCGCGATCACCTGCTGGCCGAGGTCGAGGCGCACCTCCTTGAAGTACGCGCGGCGCGTGCCGTCTGCGAGGGTCACGATCGAGAGGTCGGTGATTTGGGGGATCGACCCGGTCGGCGTGCAGGCGCCGGCCGGCGTGCACGACACGCGCTGGGTCGCCCCACCGCCCGAGTACCAGACGTCGGACGCGCCGCCGCCCGCCGACAGCGCGAACGGGCTGACTCCGTCGAGGCCGAGCGAGGCGACGCCCGTGATCTTGGCGGTGACCGTCGGCTCGGCAGCGGCCGCTCCGGCCGGGGCGAGCAGGAGCATCGCGAGAACCGCGGTAACGCGAACCATTGCGCAACCGTACCAGACGCCGGCGACGCTGTAACCCCTGCAGTTCCGACCTCTGACCGTCTCGCCTCTCACGTCCGGCGAGCGGCCGGGGAGCGCACGGGAGACCGTGTGCCGGACCCCAGTGGGCCCCATCCACCGGGCCACGCCCCGCCTCACACCCCGCCGAGAGCCAGCGCCCGCAGCTCCTCGCGTTCCGGCACGCGCCCGGGCGGGTCGCCGGTGAGGACGGCGCGCAGCCAGACGGCGTCGCCGAGCAGGTCGATCAGCGGGGGCACGTGGGGCCGGTCGTCCTCTCCCCGGTCGAGCAGGCGGGCGGCAAGGACGGCGCCCGTGTCGGCCTCGAGGCGGTCGCCGAGGGGGATGCCGCGGCTGGTGAGCGCGATCTGCACGGCAGGGGTGAAGCGGGCGCGCAGCGCCTGCTCGTCGCCGCCGACGGCCTGGGTCAGGCGCACGGCCTCCTCGAAGGCGGCGCTCTCGAGCGGGACCCGTCGGCGCGACGAGTCGTCGCCCACGACATCGTCCATCGCGTCGTGCCGCGCCAGCGTGGCGAAGCCGATGGCCGGGTAGTCGGCGTCGAGCAGCACGACGGTCCAGACGGTCTCGCCGTCCTCGGGGCCGACGAATCGGCCCTCCTCGTCTTCGCCGCCCTCGTCGGCGTAGGAGGTCGCGAGGCCGCCCAGCTGGACGCCGCTGCCGTCGGGCAGCGTGCCCTCGACGAGCCACGTCCAGCGCCGCCCCGACCCGCAGCGCAGGAGCGGCGCGCGGGGCGCGACCCGCCGACGGCGGCTGCGCGTCCAGCCGCGCGCGGCGAGGTAGGCGGCCGCGTCGTCGCCGTGGGCCGCGGCGAGCCGCTCGCGGTCGCGGGCGTCGACGACGTCGTGGTGGCAGCGGGCGTGGCTGAGCTGGAGGCCGCCCGCCCCGACCCCGCCCGCGGGGTCGCGGCCGGCCTCGAGCTCCTCGCCCGCCGGGTCCATCGGCTCGGCGCAGAGCGCGCAGGCCCCGCCCGAGCGCGCCCAGAGGTCGCGCTCGAGGAGCGCCGGGTCGGCACCCGGCAGGCCCACGAGGAGCCCCTGGCTGATGCGGATCGGCACTGGCCGATGGTACGGGCTCGCGGCACCTGCGGGGGGACGGGCCGGGGCGTTCGGGGTCCCCTATCCTGCCGCCCATGGACGGCAGCCACGACCTCGGCGGCATGCAGGGCTTCGGCCCGGCCACCTGGCCCGGCGCGGATGCCGTGATGCAGCACGACTGGGACGCCCGCGCCTTCGCGCTCGCGATGGTCAGCGCGCCGCGCTCGACGCACGCCTTCCGGCACACGATCGAGCGGATCGGGAACGCCCGCTACCTCGGGGCCAGCTACTACGAGAAGTGGCTGTGGGAGGCCGAGGAGGCGCTCGTCGAGACGGGCGCGATCACCCACGCCGAGGTCGACGCCTGGGCCGAGCGCCTCGCCGCCGGCGAGGCGCCGCCCCACGCGGAGGACCCCGAGCGCACCGCCGAGCTGATCGCCGCGCTCGCCACGAGCCAGCCGATGCCGGAGGCGGCCGCCCCCGCCTTCGCCGTCGGCGACCGCGTGCGCGTGCGGCGCATGCGCCCTGCGGGCCACACGCGCTGCCCGCGCTACCTGCGCGGCGCGACGGGCGAGATCGTCGACGTGCGCGGCGACGACGGGGTGCCCGACGTCGACAACGCCGAGCGCGAGGCCGTCTACGCGGTGCGCTTCCGGGCGCGCGACTTGTGGGGCGACGACGCCGAGGATCACGTCGTCCTCGCCGACCTGTGGGAGCGCTACCTGGAGGCCGCCTGATGCACGACCACGACCATCACCACGATCACGATCACGACCACGACCACGACGGGCACCACCGCAATCCGCGCCCGGCGTCGGCGGAGGAGCTGCGCGCCCGCGCGCTCGAGGCGCTCCTCGTCGAGAAGGGCATCGTCACGAGCGACGCGATCGACGCGGTCATCGACCGCTACGTCAACGACGTCGGCCCGCAGAACGGCGCCAAGGTGGTGGCGCGCGCCTGGACCGACCCGGCGTACCGCGAGCGGCTCCTCGCCGACGGCACGGCCGCGATCGGCGAGCTCGGCTTCGCCGGCGACGAGGGCGACACCATGGTCGTCGTCGAGAACACGCCCCAGGTGCACAACGTGATCGTGTGCACGCTGTGCTCGTGCTACCCGTGGCCCGTGCTCGGCCTGCCGCCGACCTGGTACAAGAGCGCGCCCTACCGGGCCCGTGCCGTCGCCGAGCCGCGTGCCGTCCTCGCCGACTTCGGGGTCGAGCTGCCCGACGATGTCGAGGTGCGCGTCTGGGACTCGACCGCCGAGGTGCGCTACCTCGTGCTGCCGATGCGGCCCGCGGGCACCGACGGGCGGTCCGAGGAGGAGCTCGCGGCGCTCGTCACGCGCGACTCGATGATCGGGACGGGCCTGCCGCTCGCCCCCGCCGCGGCATGACCGACGATCCGTACCTCGCGACCCTCGAGCTGCCGCGCACGAACGGCGAGCTCGTCTTCGAGGAGCCGTGGCAGGCGCGCGCCCTCGGGATGGGCGTCGTCGCCCTGCGCGAGCTCGGCGTCGGCCCCGTCGCGTGGCGCGACGCCCTCGCCGAGGCCATCACCCGGCACGGGCACGACCCGGACGAGGACCCCGCCACTGCGTACTCCGCGGCGTGGGTGGACGCGCTCGAGCAGATCGTGTCCGAACGGGCGTAGCGCTGGGTCGCGCCGACGTGCGGCTACCGGGCGCAGAAGCCGCACGGAATCGCCCACGTATGGAACATTTTCGCCCACAATTGATGAGTATTGCCCATGCAGCACCATTTCGTGGTACGTTGCCTCCATGGGTACGTACCCCCTCCGAATCGGTGACCGTGGCCGCATCGTGCTGCCCGCCGCGCTGCGTCGGGAGAGCGGCCTCAGGGAAGGCGAGGACGTCATCGCGATCGTCGAGGCGGGTGGTCGGGTCATCCTGGAGAGTCGCGACCGCTTGATGGAGGACCTGCGCACGGCCTGCGCGCAGATGGAGGCCGGCTCCGGACTCGACGAGCTCGCAGCGTGGCGTGCCGAGATCGAGGCGGACCGGCTCGAGGAGCTCGATCGCACCGTCGTCGCCTCTCCCGAGTCCGTCGCTCGCGGCCGCGCACTCCTCGACGAACTCGGCCTGTGAGCGCCGACTGCATCGCCATGCTCGATGCCTCGGCGATGGTCGCGGTGCTGTACCAGGAACCAGGACACGACGTCGTCGAGCGCATCCTCGAGAGCGGGCGGGCGGCGACGACGCCGTTGGCGTTGACGGAGGCGCTCAACGTCTGCCGCCGCAAGGGGCACCCGCTGGACGACGGCAAGCTGCGAGGAATACTGGCCCGCGACGGACTGCACGTGGAGCCCGTGACGGAGGCGGACGTCGACGGAATGCTCGATGCGCTGTCCCGCGCCGAGGACCACAGGCGCGCCAACCCGAAGCGCCGCGGAGGCACACTGAGCCTCGCGGATGCGGCCTGCATCACGATGGGGCGCAGGCTCGGACTCCCGGTCATCACCTCGGACCGCCTGTGGGTTGACGGCGAGTTCGACGGGGTCACCGTCCGCCGCTTCCGCTGAGACGCCTGCGGGCACGCCGGCAGGATTCCGGGCGCGCGCGGCGCACGCATCCGCCGGAGGCTGCGCGTCTCCAACGGAAGCCACGTGGACCACGCCGCGAACCCCCACCACGCCCGCCGCTGGGCGATTCTCGCCGTCCTCGGCATCGCCCAGCTGATGGTCGTCCTCGACGGCACCGTCGTCAACATCGCCCTGCCCTCGGCCCAGGCCGACCTCGGCTTCTCCGATCCGGACCGCCAGTGGATCATCACGGCGTACGCGCTCGCCTTCGGCTCCCTGCTCCTGTTCGGCGGTCGCCTCGCCGACGTGATGGGCCGCAAGGCCGTGCTCCTGATCGGCCTGATCGGGTTCGCGCTCGCCTCCGCGCTCGGCGGCCTGGCCGGCAACTTCGAGGTGCTGGTCCTGGCCCGCGCCCTGCAGGGCGTGTTCGGGGCCCTGCTCGCCCCCGCGGCCCTCTCCACCCTCACCACCACCTTCACCGATTCCGACGAGCGCGGCAAGGCCTTCGGCATCTACGGCGCCATCGCGGGCGCCGGCGCCGCGATCGGCCTGATCCTCGGCGGCATCCTCACCGAGTACCTGTCGTGGCGCTGGTGCCTGTGGGTGAACCTCGCCCTCGCGATCCCCGCGGCGGCCGCCGCCTTCGGCCTGCTCGTCAACCAGCGCCCCGAGGGCAAGCCGAAGCTCGACCTGCCCGGCATCGTCGTGATCTCGGTCGGCCTCCTCGCCATCGTCTACGGCTGCTCCCGCGCCGAGGCGGACGGCTGGACCGCCCCCGTCACGCTCGCGCTCCTCGTCGGCGGCGCGCTGCTCGTGGCGCTGTTCGTCCTGATCGAGCTGCGCGTCTCGAACCCGCTCCTGCCGATGCGCGTCGTGCTCGACCGCGCCCGCGCGGGCGCCTACCTCGGCCTCGGCCTGGCCTGCGTCGGCATGTTCGGGGTGTTCCTGTTCCTGACGTACTACCTGCAGGCGACGCTGATGTACTCGCCGATCAAGGCGGGTTTCGCGTTCCTGCCGATGGTCGCCACGATCATGGTCATGGCCACCACCTCGACGGCCGTGCTCCTGCCGCGGATCGGCGCGCGCATCCCGATCTTCCTCGGGATGCTGCTCGGCGGCATCGGCATGGTGCTGTTCACCCAGATCGGCGTCGACACCGCGTACACGACGCACGTCCTGCCCGGCCTGCTCGTGATCGGCCTCGGCCTCGGGATGATCTTCGCGACCTGCTTCGAGGTCGGCACGTCCGGCGTCGAGGCCCACGACGCGGGCGTCGCCTCCGCGATGGCCAACACCACGCAGCAGATCGGCGGCTCGATCGGCACCGCGCTCCTCAGCACCATCGCGGCGAGCGCCGCCACCGCGTTCATCGCGGACGGCCGCGGCGACCCGATGGCCGCCGCCGTGCACTCCTACTCGGTGGCCTTCTGGGTGGCGGCGGGCATCTTCTTCGCGAGCGCGGTGGTCTGCGGGCTGCTCACGCCCGGCGGCGTCCACGCGCGCGAGTCGACGGCCCCCCCGGCCGGCCTCTGACCCCCTAGAGCGCGACCTGGAGCACGTCGGCGGTGCCGAACGCGATTCAGATCGCGGCCGTGACGAAGCGCCCGTAGCGCGTCGCGAGGGCGCCGACCCGGGCGAGGCGGCGCCGACGCGCCTCCCCGCCGTGCAGGGACGCGCCGAAGGGCAGCGTGGCCGGCAGGGCCACGATGAAGGCCGCGATCAGGAAGGCGGCCTCGTCGCCGGGCACCCCGACCGCGTGGCGCGCGACGGCGTGGATGATGGCGATGATCATCACGAACGACGAGGCGTTCGTGATCATCACGGCGACGCCCGCGAGCGCGAAGTCGCGGGCCGGCCGGCGGCCGGCGAGCAGGCGCGCCTCGAGCTCCTCGACCCGCTTGGGGTTCGGGCGCACGAGGGCGAGGCCGATGCCCGCCGCGATCAGGAGCAGGCCGACCACGAGGTGGGCGCCCTGCGCGCCGAGCCAGCCCGGCTCGTCGCCGTCGCTCTGCAGGCGGATCGCCACCAGCCCGAGCGCGAACAGGACGACGACCGTGGCGGCGACGCCGGCCGCGAACGCCCCGGTCTGCAGCCGCGGGCGCGGACCGGACAGGAGCGCGAGCCCGACGAGGAGGACGACCGAGCTGATCGCCCCGGCCAGGGCCAGGGGCAGGACCACCGCGATCAGGTCGAGCATGGCGGCAGCCTACCGGGGCCCGGTGCTAGTGGCCGAGGGCCTTGAGCAGGTCCTGCACCCCGAAGACGAGGAACAGGACGCCGAGCAGGTACTTGGCGTTGCGGTTGGTCCACTGGCCGACCCGGGCGACCCGGTCCGCCATCGCCTGACCGCCCGCCAGAACCAGGACCAGCGGCGCCCAGGCCGGGCTCGACGTGATCACCGCGACGATCGCCATCGCGACGACGTCGTCGCCCACGGGTGCGTCGGCCTGCGCCACGTTGCGCAGGATCGCGATCAGGACGACGATCGTCGAGAAGTTGACCACCATCATCACGACGCCGAAGGCGAGGAACACGACGGACGACGAGTCCGGCCCGATCAGCCGGCGGCGGTGGTGGGCCGCCTTCTCCTCGTCGGTCCGGTGCTTGGGCCGCACCATCTGCACGGCGAACAGGATCAGGAGGACTCCCGTCAGGGCCTGCGCCCACGGCGAGCTGAGGGGGCCGCCCGTATCGCCCTTCTGCGTCTCCACGATCACGAGGCCGAGGCCGATCAGGGCGACGGTCATCGCCACCACGCCGAGCGCGTAGGCGACGGCGTGCCCCCGCGAGTTCGGCTTGGCGAGGATCGCGAGGATGCCCATCAGGACGAGCGGGCTGATCGCCGCCGCGAAGGAGAGCGGCACGGTCTGCGCGAGCAGGCCGCCCATCAGGCCGGCGCCCCCGCGGGCGGCCGCAGCGGCAGGGTCGCGGCGAGCTCGGCGCCGCCGGCGGGCAGGGGGTCGAGCCGCCACGTCCCGCCGATCGCCCCGACCCAGGCGTCGACGACGGCGAGCCCCATGCCCGGCGTGATCGCGGTGGCGAGGCCGGCCCCGTCGTCGCGGACGGCGAGCCGGACCGCGCCGTCGGAGGACTCCACCACGACCTCCGCCCGCGTGGCCCGCCCGTGCGCGGCGGCGTTGAGGAGGCCCTGCTCGGCGATCCGGTAGACGGCGAGCTCGCCGTCGGGCCAGCCGCCGAGCGCCACGAGGGCCGCCTCGTCGATCGCGACCTCCGCGGCGATCGAGCCGCGGTACGTCTCGGCGAGGTCCTCGAGGGCGCTGCCGATCCCGATCGACTCGATCGGCGGGGCGAGCCGGCGGCTGATCGCGCGCACGCCCTCGCCGCGCAGCGCCTCGAGGTCGGCGATGACGGCGCGCAGCCCCTCGGCCTCGGCCGCGGGCGCGCCGTCGGCGAGCCGGTTGAGGCACAGGACGGCCCGCAGGAGCGCCCCCTGCACGCCGTCGTGGAGGGCCTGCGCGACCTCGGTGCGGGCGCGCTGGTCGGCCTCGACGATCTGGCGGCGCTGCTCCTCGAGCTGCTGCACCTGCCGCTCGAGCTCGCGCGTCTGCAGGCCGATCCGGTACGCGGCGTAGCCCGCGACGTTCGAGACCACCAGCGCGAAGAGGGTGGTCAGCACCAGGTTGGTGGCCAGGGCCACGGGGACGCTCGCGAAGACGCCCTGCCCGGTCACGTCGTCGATGGCGACGTAGCGATACGAGACCTGGATGAGCGCGGTGATCAGGCCGGCGAGCCCGACCCCGAGCAGGTAGCGGCGGCGCGAGGGCACGCGCTCGGGCCGGTAGCGGAAGGACAGGGACTCGCGCCCACCGCCGAGGACGATCAGGGGCGTCACGGCGAGGGCGGCGAGCACGATGCCCTGCAGCGTGAGGACGGCGAGGATGCGCGTGTACTCGCCCTGGCCCTCGGCGGAGACGCCGGCCACGATCACGGAGCGGTTGAAGTACGCGAGCGACCCGAGGAGGAACAGGACCAGCGGCACGAACGGCCACGGGCCGAGCACCAGGCGCGCGCGGCTGAGGCGGTCGGCGGGCTGCACGCCATGACGGTACCGGACCGCGGGGCCCCCGCGCGAGCCCGCGCGCTGCCACAATCCGCGGCGTGGCGGACGCCGAGACGATCAACGTGCTCTACGTCGAGGACGACCCGGTCCTGCGCGCGATCCTCGCGGACATGGTCGAGGGCGTCGAGGGCGTGCACGTGGCCGCCACCGCCGCCGACGGCGATGAGGCGATCGCCGCGATGGCGGCGCAGCGGATCGACGTCGCGATGCTCGACCTCGCGCTCGGCGCGCGCTCACTGCACGGCGTCGACCTCGCGCTGCGCCTGCGCGCGATCCGGCCGCGGCTCGCGATCGTGATCGTCTCGCAGCACCTCCTGCCGAACTTCCACGCCTCGATCCCGGAGGCCGAGCAGCACTCCTGGTCGTACATCCAGAAGCGCGGCGACCTCAGCGGCCTCGAGCTCGCCCAGGTCATCCGCGCCACCCACGAGGGCAAGATGGTGCTCGACCCGTCCGCGCTCGAGGGCCGAGGCGTCGACGCCTCATCGCTCGAGCGGCTCACCCCGCGCCAGCGCAGCGTCCTCGCCCTGCTCGCCACGGGCCGCGACGCCATCGGGATCGCCGAGGACCTCGACCTCCCCCACACCACCGTCCGCCGCGACCTCTCGAACGCCTACAAGGTGCTCGTGCCCGACCACGGCCCCGGCGACGACCCGCGCGTCACCGCCGTGCTCGAGTACCTGCGCGTGACCCGGCCGTACGACTTCGAGGCGTAGGGCCGAGCGCCCGCGGGCGCCCGGCCCCACCCCCGATCAGTACGTGACCCGGATCGAGACGCGGCGGTTGCGTTCACGTCCCGCGTCCGTCGCGTTGTCGTCGCGCGGCGAGCGCGCCGCCTTCGTCTCGATCGACGACTGCACCGGCTCGATGCCCTTCGCCTCCAGGGCGTCGCGGACGGCCTTCGCGCGGCGATCGCTGAGCCAGCGGTTGTCACCCGGCACGCCCGTGCTGTCCGTGAAGCCGATGAACACCATCTTCTTCGGCGCCTTCG